>JAESFN010000084.1_pt1 | contig 201436 bp, 189 predicted proteins | sample 9269411 | NCBI WGS metagenome assembly JAESFN01 (sample SAMN14505399, study PRJNA617100) | algae metagenome | isolation source: Iphinoe sp. HA4291-MV1 and co-occurring heterotrophs from trail next to... | place: USA: Maunawili Falls, Hawaii | collected 2009-07-25
AGGCCAAGATCCCCGGCACCAAGATGGTCTTCGCCGGCATCAAGAATGACAAGGAGATCGCCGATCTCACCGCCTTCCTCAAGCAGTTCGGCAAGGACGGCAAGAAGCTCTGAAAGACCACTCAAGACCCGCCGCTCCGGCTTGCGGCGGGTTCGCGGCCGGCGCGCTGCGCCTGAAAGTATTGCCGGCTACAAATTTGACTGGCGAGCAGCCCCCCGAATCACCATATGCTGCCGCCGGAGGGCACATGGGGAAGTTGGCAAGGGCAGCGAAGGCGACCGTCTCGAAGAAGGCGGGCGAGCCAAAAGTTCAGATCGGTGCGATCCCATATCGGCACCGGCCGGACGGTGCTGTCGAGATCATGCTGGTGACGACGCGCGAGACGCAGCGCTGGATCGTGCCGAAAGGCTGGCCGATCCGCGGGCTGAAAGGCCATGAGGCGGCGGCACGCGAAGCCATGGAGGAAGCCGGTCTCCTCGGCGACGTCGGCAAGAAGCCCGTCGGCCGCTACACCTACTGGAAGCGGCGCACCCGCGATTTCGTGCTGTGCAAGGTCAGGCTCTATCTTCTGGCAGTGAAGGAGCAGCTTCCGAGCTGGCCAGAACAGGACCAGCGTCGCTGCCAATGGTTCACCCAGGCCGATGCAGCCGATCTCGTCGATGAGCCGGCGCTCGGCACGATTCTCCGGGACCTGACGTTCAAGGCGTCCTGACGGCCTGGTTCAGCGCGCATCATGGAAGATCAGCCCGGTCGTATAGCGCTCGCCAGAGCGCACCCGACTGACACCATGGCGCAGATTGACGCGATAGGTTCCGCGCGTCCCCTGCACCGGCCGGTGCTGCACGGCAAAGATCGCAGCTTCGCCCTGCCGCAGCGGGACAACTTCCGGCCGGGACTGCATGCGCGGGCGCTGCTCGACCAGAGTGAACTCGCCGCCGGTAAAATCCTTTCCCGGCTCGGAAAGCAGGATCACCATCTGGAAGGGAAAGAACAGGTCGCCATAAAGATCCTGGTGCAGGCAATTATAGTCACCAGCGCCGTATTTCAGTAGCAGCGGCGTCGGCCGTTGCTGGCCTTGCCCATGGCAGAGCGCGAGGAAGTCGTCGAGCGCCTCCGGATAGCGCTGGGCAATGCCGAGCGCCGCATTCCAGCGATTGGCGATCGGTGCGAGGCGGCCATAGATCAACGGACGCAGCGCCGCGATCACATCGGGCAGCGGATGGGCGAAGTACTGGTATTCGCCGCGCCCGAAGCCATGGCGCGCCATGACGATACGGCTGCGGAAACGCTGAGGCTCGGCATAAAGCGCGCGCAATGCGGCACACGCATCGGCATCGAGCAGCGGGCCAGTCAGGCCAACGCCATGCTCGTCGAGCTCGCTCTCGATACGCGGCCAGTCGAGGGCGGCCGCGACGTCATCCACCGCCCGTCCTTCCGTCTCACGAAGCGCCGCTATTGCCATGTTCCACGTCCTTCACCGATCCTGCTGGCGATGAAGAAACGCGTCGGCAGCGGTTCGCGACACCCGGTTTCTGCCTGGCAGGAAGCCGGCGGAGCCATCGCGGCAATCAGAAAAAATAGCCGCTTGACCTTCCCATGATGGGAAGGTGTAGCCATCTTCCAACGAGAGAAGGAAGGTGATGCGTCATGACGATGCATGCGAAGCATGAAGGGTCCGCGAGTGGGCTCAGCGTGATCGATATCCCGGTCGACGGGATGACCTGCGCGTCCTGCGTCGGGCGCGTGGAAAAGGCGATCACGGCCGTTCCCGGTGTGAGCGCGGCTGCGGTCAATCTTGCGACCGGCAAGGCGCGGGTGACGCTGGCCGGAGCTGACATCAGCGCCGTCGCTGATGCGATCCGCGGCGCCGGCTACGAGCCGGCTGCGACGACGATCGCACTGGCGATCTCCGGCATGACCTGTGCCTCCTGCGTCGGCCGGGTCGAGAAGGCCTTGCGCGCCGTGCCGGGCGTTCTGAGCGCCGAGGTCAATCTCGCGACCGAGCGAGCCACAGTCCGGGCCGCCGATGGCGGCATCACGCCGGCGCTCGTCGCCGCCGTCGCGGCCGCCGGCTACGAGGCCAAGCCCCTCGACGAGGGACGCAGCGACGGCGGCGATGCCGCCACTGCGCGCCGCGAGGCCGAGCAGGCCGTGCTCGGCCGCGCGGTCGTCGTCGCGGCGCTGGCGACCCTGCCGCTGCTGGTGCTCGAGATGGGGCCGCATCTGAGCGACACCTTCCATCACTGGCTCTATGCCCGCATCGACGCCTTCGTGCTGAAGCTCATCGCCTTCGGCCTCACCACCATCGTGCTGTTCGGGCCGGGCCTGCGCTTTTTCCTCAAGGGCTGGCCGGCGCTGCTGCGCGGGGCGCCCGACATGAACGCGCTGGTCATGCTCGGCGCCGGCGCGGCCTATGCCTATTCGGTGGTCGCGACCTTCGCGCCGGACTGGCTGCCGGCCGGTACCGACTACACCTATTTCGAGACCGGGGCGGTGATCGTCACCCTGATCCTGCTCGGGCGCTGGTTCGAGGCCCGCGCCAAGGGCCGGACCAGCGAGGCGATCAAGCGGCTAGTGCAGTTGCAGGCGCGCTCCGCCCGGGTGTTGCGTGACGGTGTCGAGAGCGAGATCGCGATCGAGCATGTCCGGGTCGGCGATCTCGTCCTGGTCCGGCCGGGCGAGAAGATCCCGGTCGACGGCGAGGTCATCGACGGCGCGTCCTATGTCGACGAGGCCATGGTGACCGGCGAGCCGGCCCCTGCCCACAAGAGCGTCGGCTCGACCGTGATCGGTGGCACGATCAACCGCAACGGCGCGCTGCGCTTCCGGGCCGATAAGGTCGGCGGCGACACGCTGCTCGCCCAGATCCTGCGCATGGTTGAACAGGCGCAGGGCGCCAAGCTGCCGATCCAGGCGCTGGTCGACCGCGTCACCAACTGGTTCGTGCCGGCGGTGATCGCCGTTGCGCTGGTGGCTTTCGCGGCCTGGCTCGCCTTCGGCCCCTCGCCCGCGCTGACCTATGCCCTGGTCAATGCCGTCGCCGTGCTGATCGTCGCCTGCCCCTGTGCCATGGGCCTGGCGACACCCACCTCGATCATGGTCGGCACCGGCCGCGCAGCCGAACTCGGCATCCTCTTCCGCCAGGGCGCCGCGCTGCAGGGCCTGAGCGAGGTTACGACCATCGCATTCGACAAGACGGGAACGCTGACCAAGGGCCGGCCCGAGATGACGCACCTCATCGCCGCCGAGGGCTTCACCGAGGAGGAAGCGCTGCGCCTCGCCGCCTCGGCGGAAAGCGCCTCCGAGCATCCCTCCGCCGAGGCGATCGTCGCCGAGGCGAAGCGGCGCGGTCTTGTGCTTGCGGCCGCGGCTGGCTTCACGGCCGAGCCCGGCCTCGGCATCTCGGCCCAGGTCGAGGGGCGCGAGATCCTGGTCGGCTCGCAGAAGTTGATGGCACAGCGCAGCGTCGCTCTCGGCGACTTGACGAACAAGGCCGCCGCATTCGCTCGCGACGGTGAAAGCCCGCTCTATGTCGCTGTCGACGGCAGGCTCGCCGGCCTTGTCACCGTGGCCGACCAGGTCAAGCCCGGCACGCCCGCTGCGATCGCGGCGCTGAAGGCACTCGGCCTGCGCATCGTCATGGTGACCGGCGACAACCGCGCCACCGCCGAGGCGATCGCCGCCCGGCTCGGCATCGACGCCGTCGAAGCCGAGGTGCTGCCGACAGATAAGGCGGCGATCGTCACGCGCCTGCAGGCCAATGGCGGCAAGGTCGCCTTCGTCGGCGACGGCATCAACGATGCGCCGGCCCTGGCCCAGGCCGATATCGGCATCGCCATGGGCGCCGGCACCGACATCGCGATCGAGAGCGCCGACATCGTGCTGATCTCCGGCGACCTGCGTCATGTGCCGGAGGCGATCGGCCTGTCCAAGGCGACGATGACCAATATCCGCCAGAACCTCGGCTGGGCCTTCGGCTATAATGTGTTGCTGATCCCGGTCGCGGCCGGCGCACTCTACCCGCTCTGGGGCGTGCTGATGTCGCCGGTCTTCGCCAGCTTCGCCATGGCCTTCTCCAGCGTCAGCGTGCTGGCCAACGCACTCAGGCTGCGCCGCTTTTCGGCGCGGCAGGACATTGCCGCGGCGCCGAACCCGGCCCCGGCCTTCGGGAGGATGGGATGAATATCGGACAAGCCGCCGAGGCCTCCGGCGTCAGCGCCAAGATGATCCGCTATTACGAGCAGATCGGCTTGATCGAGCCGCCGGCCCGTTCGCAGTCGGGCTACCGGGTCTATGCCGAGCCGAACGTCCACACGCTGCGCTTCGTGCGCCGCGCCCGCAGCCTCGGCTTCTCGGTCGAGGAGACCGGGGCGCTGCTGGCACTCTGGCGCGACCGCTCGCGGGCGAGCGCCGACGTCAAGACGCTGGCGCTGAAGCATGTCGCCGAGCTCGAGGAGAAGGCGGCCGCCCTGCAGGCGATGGCAGCGACGCTGCGCCATCTCGCCAGCCATTGCCATGGCGACAAGCGGCCGGACTGCCCGATCCTCGACAAGATCGGTTCGCCGAACTGAGAGCCCGCACAGCAAAATGCCGGAGACCTTTCCAGGCCCCCGGCATTTGCCGATACGGGAAGACTGCGTCGTCGGCAGCGCCGCTCAGCGCCGCATCGCCTCGGCGAGGCGCGGCGAGAAGGTGCGTGTCGGCCGGCGGACGACCACGACGGACCGGTTCGGCGTCATCACCGTGGTGCGGTGCGCAGCCTTGCGGATCAGCGGCACGACCTCGGCGACGGGCACGCCCATCAGCTGAGCAGCGAGCTCGGCCTGGTGCTCCGGCGAATCGCTCATGCACTGCGCCGCCGTCACCGCCTCTTCGAGGGTCGGCAGCTCCTTGCGCGGGCGCAGGATGCGCGGCGGGGGATTCTTGTAGTCGGGCATCTCGATTGCTCCTTGGATGCCTAAAATAGCACTTATTGTGCACTGCACAAGATTTGCTGGATTATTCTCTGCAATGCAACAATCGCAGATCGGACTGGCACGCGATTTGCGCCTTCGGAATGCCTGAAACCGGCCGGAGATTGTCAACCTCAGAGCCGGTTCCGATCGGCCGGCTCGAATCGTCTCCATCGGGAGGGATCTCATGAGTGCAGCGGATGCGGCCATGCGGGCCGCGCAGCCCCGTCGACGCCGCCCACCTGCTCCCGTGCCGGAAGAGCACGAGTTCGGCCGGCTCGAATTGCTGCTGCGCCTGCGCCGCAACCCGCTGACGATCTGGCGCACCCGCCATTTCCGCGAGCCGATCGTCGCCGGCGAAGGTCTGTTCGGCTATGGCGTCGTCATCTCCGATCCGGACGCCGTCCGGCATGTTCTGGTCGAGAACGCGGCGAACTATCGCAAGGACGACCTGCAGCGCAGCGTCCTCGCGCCCGGGCTCGGCGAAGGCCTGCTGACGGCGGAGGGCGAGGCCTGGAAGCGGGCGCGGCGGACCTTGGCGCCGCTGTTCACGCCACGCAGGGTCGCGGCGCTGGCCGAGCGCATGACGGCGCCGGCCGAGCGGACGGTGATGCGCATGGCACGCCGACGCAGCGGCCGCATCGTCGACATCAGCACCGACATGACGCGCGTGACCTACGACATCCTGGCCGAGACGATGTTTTCCAACGCGATCGCCGGCGGCGCCGACGCCTTCGGCAAGGCGCTGACCCGCTATTTCGAGACACAAGGGCGGATCGACCCGCTCGATGTGCTCGGCGCCCCCTCCTGGCTGCCGCGGATCGGCCGCTGGATGGCGCGCCCGGCGATCTCGTTCTTCGAGGCGCAGGTCAAAGCGATCATCGCCGAGCGGCAGGGCCTGCATGCCGGCGGGACCTGGCATCCGGAGACGCCGGACCTGCTCGACGCCCTCCTCGCCGCACGCGATCCCGAGACCGGGACGGGCCTCAGCGACGCCGAGGTCGGCGCTAACATCGTCACCTTCATCGGTGCCGGCCACGAAACCACCGCCAACGCCCTGACCTGGGCGCTCTATCTCACATCGCTCGCACCGGATGTGCGCGACGCGCTGGAGGCCGAGATCGACGCCGCCGGCGAGAATCTCGCCGCTGCCGCCCTGTCGGGCGAGCGCCTCGCGCTCACCCGCGCCGTGATCGAGGAGGCGATGCGGCTCTACCCGCCGGTGCCGTCGCTGTCGCGCACGGCGCTGGCCGACGACATGGCGGGCGCCTGCGCCATCCCCAAGGGTGCGCTGGTGGTGATCTCGCCCTATCTGCTGCACCGGCACGAGACGCTCTGGCAGGCACCGGAGCAGTTCCGGCCCGAGCGCTTCCTGCCCGGCGCCCGCGACGCCATCCCGCGCTATGCCTACCTGCCCTTCGGTGCCGGCCCACGCGTCTGCATCGGCCAGCAATTCGCCATGGTCGAGGCGGTGATCGTTCTGGCCACGCTGCTGCGGCGGCTGCGCTTCGACTATGCCGGCGAGGAGGCGCCGATGCCGGTCCAGCGCATCACGCTGCGCCCGGGGCGAGGCATGCCGATGCGCGTCACCGTGCGGCAGGCCGAAGGACGGCCGCAGCCGACCGCGGCGAATTAACCACAGGCACCGGAAAAGCGTTAAAGATGAGCCCGATGTTTTTAAAGATATCGTGCCGGTGGTGTTCGGCGCGACGGAACAGCCACAACGCGAAACGACGCGGAGCCCCGTCGTTCTTGGCTCTTCGACCCATGACTGGACCGCGAACAATTTGGAACTTGGCAGAATCGTGACAAAGCGTGGCGGCTCTTGCCCAAAAAAGGCCAATATGGAACAGATGCCAGGTGTGGTGCTGCGTGGTCCTGCCCGGTTCTGCGAAACCGGCTCTGCCGGGGGCAAGGGCTACCAGATTGCCGGCACCATCAATTTTGGAAGCAACTTTTTACTGGGGTGACGTAATGCATGCCAAGACCTTGAAGGCCGGAACCATCCTCGTCGCGGGCGCCCTCGCGCTCGGCGGCTGCACCCAGTCGCAGGAACGCGTTGCGGCCGGTGGCGCGCTCGGTGCCGGCGCCGGCGCCCTGATCGGCGGCGCGGCCGGTGGCTGGCGCGGCGCAGCGATCGGCGCCCTGATCGGCGGCGTCGCCGGTCTCGTCATCGCCGACGCGATCGAGAAGGAGCGTGCCCGCGAGGCCGCCTACATCGCTGCTCGCTCGGGCGGCTCGAACACCCAGAGCTTCCGCAACTCGAGCGGCCAGGCCGTCGTGGTGCGCGCCCGCACCGTGCGCACCTACAACAACAGCCAGGGCCAGCGCATCCGCGTCGTCGAGCGCAGCGTAACCCGCGAGGGCAAGGCTGCCGGCACCGACCAGGTCGAGGTCAATCTGGCGACGAACGAAGCGTCCGGCATCTGAGCCGCGGCGAAACGAGAACCGGCCCTCCCTCGCTTGCGAGGGAGGGCCCCCATGAGCACCGAACCGAGATGACTGCGCGAGCGCTGACGAAACGAGCCCTATGCCTGACGGTTGCCTGCCTCGTGGCGGCACCGCCGATGGGGGCTACGGCGCAGACGCAGATGATGGCGGGCTTCGATCCGTACAACCCGTTCGGCTCGGCCGCCCAGATCCTCTGGCAGCGCATCCAGCAGCAATGCCCGCAGCTCAAGCTGCCGGTCACCATCGGCATCGCCTCGCGTCCCGCGACGCGCGACGCCTTCACGACCGACCAGGGCAACAACATCATGCAGCAGATTCGGGCTGCATTCTCGAACATCCCCGGCATCACGATGGCGCCCTGGCTCGACATCGACCCGATCAAGGGCATCGTCGACACCGGCGTGCTCGACAATCCGCTGGCCGGCGACAACAAGGAACAGCTCAGCAAGATCCAGCTCGAGGTCCGGGCTTCCGGCTACAAGGCTGGCGCGGCGACGCGCTTCAACCTGTCGGCGCATGGCTGGAACGGCTATGAGAGCTGCTCGCCGAGCCTCGATCCGTTCCCTGTCTCCCAGGATTTCATCGGCGAGGAATACAGCTCGACCGACGAGCTCTTCAACAAGGTCGCCGCCGGGGTCTGGGCGGCCTCGGTCGATACCGGCAATCCGATGACCTTGTCGGTCAGGATGCTGAGCGGGCTGCCTGTCAGCCCCGGCTGGCAGGAATTCTTCTCCGACAAGCTGCGGCGCGCGCTGAGCAAGCAGAACGCCGAGGAGAAGGAAACCAAGATCCGGGCCGAACGCCACGTTTCGCTGGTCATCGCACACGACCCCGCAACCACCGAGGACAAGCGCTGGGAGGGCATGGTCACAGTCGATCCGCGCCCGCTCGGCTATCGCATCTCGGTCAGCGTCAATCGCCGGAACACGACGCCGGTCTCCGAGGACGGGCTGGTCGCGCTCGACGAATTGCCGACGATGCAGCAATGGGCGGCGCTCGGGCCGGAGGCCCAGACGCCCCGGCTCGACCAGACGCCGATGCGGGTCAATGCGCGGATCGAGGGCGGCCGCGCCCTGCAGCAATATCCCTTCCTGGTCGCGCAGGAATCCTATGTCGAGGTCGACATCCCGACCGCCAGCGTCCGCGGCCCGCACCCGGCCGTGCCCGTCGACGTGCTCGGCCGCAACAACGCCGTGTTGAAGACCATCCACATCGTCAATCCGAGCCGGCCGAACCTGCGGCGCTACAAGCTCGGCCCCGGCGAATACACGATCCGGGTCGCCAGCGCCGGCCCCGTCGCGCAGGACTTCCAGCTGCGCGCGCGCGCCACCGACACCAAGGACATGCTGATGCCGGAGGCACCGGGACGGCTGCTGCGCCGGTTCCAGGACTGGTATGCCAGCGTCTCCGAGGATCCACGTACCGGCCAGCGCACCTGCTATGCCTATACTGCCGCGCAGGAAGCCGGGCCGCGCTACTGGCGCGAACAGGCGCCGTTCATCCTGTTGCAGGCCAGCAGTGCCGGCGTCGGCAACGGCGACCTCCAGCACCTGATCGAGGACAAGCGCTATTACAAGCCGAATACGCCCTTCGAAGCGGTGATCCGGGAAGGTGGCGGCATGGTGCGCCGGCTCAACGCCGCCCCGACCGCCGCGGGCAATTTCATCCGCCCGACGAAGCAGGGCTCGAACGGCCAGCCGATCCTCGATATGGACGCGGTCGCCGGCTACAACAGGGGCACCACGCTCGAGATCCAGGGCACGGCGACCGATGGCCGGCCGGCCCATGTGATCTACTCGCTGCAGGGCTACCGCGCTGCCGTCAACGCCATGTCGCTGGAATGCGGCCGCCGCGACCTCGCCAACGCGCTGGTCTGGAAGTAGTCGCCGGCCTATGCGCTCAGGCCAGCGCCAGCGCGGCCCGCGCCGGTCCCGCATCCTGCGCCGGCTCGAACCGGATCAGGCCTCGACGGACATTGGCGGCCGTGTCGAGCACTGCCGGAAGCGAGCGCGCGGACCGCTCGAGCACACCGAGCATGGCCGGTACGAGGCGGGGATCGTTCCAGACCTCCTGCGCCCGGCGACCGAATGGCGCCAGGAAAGGCTCGACCCCGCTCCAGGCCAGAATGATCTCGCGCGGGCGCGCCGCCGCGGCCTCCAGCCCCGACAGGATGCGCTCGATGATCGGGGCCCAGACGCCGTCATCGTAGCGCCCGACCGGCAGGAGCACGATCAGCCGCGCGGCGCCCAGCAGGGTCGCCTGGGCCTGCGAAGCCGCCTGAGCCGGATCGCGGAACAGGCGCGGCAGCAGGCGCGGCGCCAGGAAGCTCGCATCGACTTCGCGCGCGTCCACGCCGGACGCTTCGGAGAGAGCCAGGCGATGGTGCGTGACATCCTCGCCGGCGTTCGCTTGAGCGAGCGCAGCCGGCAGAGCGGCCGGCAAGGCGGCGAAGCAAACCGATTCTGCCGTCATCGCATCCCGCTCCGTCTTCAACCCGCACCGGCCTTCGTCGGCAGTCCGACGCGGCAGGTTTCCGCAAGTGCAGCCAGCCGGCCGCAAGATCAGGCCCGCACCGACAAGGTCGAGCCGAGCGCATGTCTTGCAAGACGGCGGCCCATCGCGCAAGGTCCGCTTACGTCGCCCCGCCCAATTCGTCTTCCCCGGAGCCTGTTTCCGTGACTCTTTCCGTGGCGCCGGTCGCCATCATCTGGGACGGCTCACGTCATGTCGCCGCGATCTGGCGGGACAGCGCATCAGCCCGCTTCATCGCTGCCGAAGAGGCGAGCGGCCGCATCAGCCTGATCGCCGCCGCAGACGCCGGGACGGCGCCGCTGTTCGCGACCCTGCCTCCCGGCAGCCATGTACTCCATGCCGTAACTGTCGAGCCCGATGGCGGGCTGGTCACGATCCCGGTGCAGCTCGACGACAAGCTGTCGCTGACCGAGGCCGATCGCAGCGCGGCCGACCTGGCACTGGTGCAGACCTATCTCGACGATGAAGGCCGGCTGGCTCAGCAGACCGGCCCCGCCGGCGCGGCCCCAACGGCGCTGGCGGCATTGCTGGCCTCCGGACTCAACCGGGCCAGCGGCTCGGACAGCGAGGGTTATCGGCTGCTGGCCGGCCCCTTCCTGCATCCGGACGACGAACGCGCCACGACGACGACACTGACGGCGCGCCGCGGCGAAGCCGGCGGCCTGACGCTTGCCTTCAGCGGCGACGAGGCCGAAACGGCGGTCGAAGGGCTGCTGGTGGCGCATCTGCCGGCAGCGATGCGCGAGGCGCGGCAGAACCTGGCGCAGATCGACCAGGACCTCCGGCTCTCCATCGAGGCCGAGCTCGATACGCTGGCTGCCTCGCCGGCCGATCAGCGCAACGTCGATGCGACGGGGCTTGGCCGCGTCGCCGCGCTGCGCCGCGGCTTCCGCCTGCTCCGGGCCCGCGCCGAGGCCGAAGGCGGCGTGCTCGCGCTCGCCGACTGGGTCGAGGCGGACGAGATCATCATCTTCGCCGAACCGCGGCGCCAGCTCGTCTGGGCGGGCGATGGCGAAGCCGTCAGCGGCAATCCGTTGACGCTGCGCTGGCAGGAGGGCGCCTTCGCGGTGCTCTCGCATGGCACGCGCTACACGGCATCGGCCGCAACCGGACTGACGCTCGGCCAAAGCGGCGGCAACGCGCTGGTCATTGCGACCGCCGGGAGTGCCGCGCCCTTGCATGACGACCTCGCCCTCGCGGCAGGGCGGCTGGCCGAGGGGCTCTGGCGAGCGACGAGCGCGGCCCGGCCGGCACGCCTCGGCGCCATCCTGCGCGAGATCGGCCTGCGCATGGCCCAGGCGCCGACCGGCGCTCTCGCCCGGCTCGATGCGCGCAGCAAGGCCCCCGAGGCGCCGGCAAGCCTGATGGAGGCGCTGGCCACGACGACAGGACTCGACCCGGACCGCATCGACGAACTCGGCGAGCGCACGCTCACCGAACAGCTCGCCATGCTCCTGCGTGCACTGGCGCAGCCGCAGTTCGCGGCGCGAGCCTGCGCCGCACGCCTCGTTCTGCCCATGCCGGGATCGGCACAGGACGAGGCCGGGCTGGAGCGCCTGCTCGCCTGGTACGAGGACCCCAATCTCCCGCAAGCGCTCGCCCGCGAAGCGATGGCGCTGGCCGGGCATGATCGGCGTGCGATGCGGCTTCTCCACGATGTCGCCGCCAGCGTCCATCAGAGCTGGATCGAGGCCGGGCTCGCCGCCGAGGTCGAGCAGGCGATGGCAGCGGCTGCGACGCAACGCGGGCAGCGCCGGCTCTCCCCGCTCGATGCCTTGTTGCTGGAATTGCGCCGACAGCCGCAGCGACAGCCGACACCGGGCCTCGAGGCGATCGCCCGCATGCGCAGCGAGCTCGGCGATGCCGCACGGCAGGCAAGCCAATCGCCGGCGATCACGGACGAGCTCGGGCGGCGGCTCGGCGAGCTGACCCCTGGCGAGATCGTCCTGCTGCACAGCCATTTCGCGTCCCTGAAACGCGAGGTCGAGCAGGCAGCGGCCGCCGCCGACCTCATCCGCGACTGGGAAGAAGTGGCCGGCTGTCCGGGTCTCGCGGCGCGCGCGCATCGATCAGGCGATCCCGTGCGCGGTGCGCAACGGCTCGCGACGGCCAGCCGCAATTTCGCCGGCTCTCTGTCGCGGATCGAAAGCCTTGCCCCGGCCCTGGCCGAACTTGCCACCGCGATCGACGGGCTGCTCGGCCCGGCCGGCGAGGGCACGGCGCGCAATCAGGCCCTGCGGCAGACGCTCGACGGCTATGGCCGCCTGCTTCTGGCGCAATTGGTCCGGCACGAGGCCGACGGCGCCTTCGCCAGCTTGCCCTTCGCCGGGAAGGCGCTGGCCGATTCTCAGGATACCGGCTTCGGCGCCGCCTATCGCCGGCTGAGGGCGGGCAGCGGCGACATGCTGCCGCGCTATCTCGCCGCCGCCGCCGCGCTCACCGGGCTCGATCACCAGTGGGGCACTGCCCTCGCCGCCAGGACCGGGGCAGGCGACGCTTCGAGGCAGGACGCATGACCACTCTGCCTTGCTACAATCTCGAGACCCGTCTCGGAAGCTTCGCCGCGACCATCGCGCTCGACCGCAGCGGCGAACTGATCGACCTCCTCGCCTTCGAGGCGCCCGAAGACATGGTCAAGGCGGTGACGGTCTCGCTGGTCTCGCATGCGCCGAGCCTTGCCAGCGGCATCGATATCGGCTGGCTGCAAGGCAATGCCCTTCTCGACAAGGCCGCAGTCCGGGCGGGCGAGCGTCTGGTGCTGGGGTTGAAGCGCGAAGCCGTGATGCGCGCCGTGGCGAACCACCGCGCGCAGGCCGATATCGACAGTGACGCCAGCCTCGAGATCGCGTTTTCCACCATCGTCGAGACCGGCAGTGGCACCCGCGCCTCGCCGCGACGCCTCCTCAAGATCGCTGCGCTCGCCGGCGCATCCCAACCTGAATGGCGGATCGAGCCGGTCGAGATCGACCTCGACTCACTGCAGGCCGGCAAGCAGATCGCGATCGGCCAGCTCGCGATCGACATCCCCAAGGACATCGTGCTCGAGGGCCGGCGCGGGCTGACCATCGAGGCGAGCTGCTTCGGTATCAAGGCGCAGCATCTCTCGCTCGGCGTCGCCGCCCCGATGGACCATTCGGTCTCGCTCCGGCGCTTCCCGGATGCCGGCACATCGACCAGCCGGCATCTGATCTGGCTCGCCGATGCGCCGGCGCTCGCCGGCCAGGAAGTGCGGCTCGACGTGACGCTGACGCGCGACGCCGTGCTCGACTTCGTCGACGAGACCAGCCAGGCCAATCCGAAGGCGCCGCTGCAGGTCAGGCTGACCGCCAAGCTCGGCGGCTGGGTCGCCCAGGACGGCGCCGGCCATGATCCGGACGGGCCGGCCAAACCCTGGTCGAGCGCGCTCGAATCCCGTTCGGTGCCGATCCTCAGCCAGAAGCGCGGCGAGGCCGCGCTGACCATCGCCGGACAGCACTTCACCTGCCCGCTCGGCGGAACCGCCCAGTTCGAGATCACGGGTGGGCTCAATGCCGAGGTCGACCCGGACGACGAGACCTCGATCGTGCGCTGCGACGGGCTGGTGATCGACCTGCGCCGCTGGCCGCTGACCCGGACCGCGCCGCTGACCGTCGAGGTCAGCAGCAGGATGGGCGACAGCGAAATCGCCGAGCCGCCCACGCCCTTCCCGCTCGAGATCGTGCGCGAGGGCGATTTCGGCCGGCGCGGCCGTGCCGTCGTGCCGATGCAGAACCTGACGACAACCTTGTCGCGCGCCGTGCGCACCAGCGGCGCCAATGTGCTGCGCGGCGAGATCACCGTCTCGCTGGCGATCAAGGCCGGCGACGAGGCTGGCCGGGCCTTCGCGCAGGCGAGCCTGCCGCTGCGCTATAGCCGCCGCGTCCATCGCCTGCCGATCTGCATCGACCTCGGGGCCTCTGCGACCTCGATCTGGTCGGGCGCACCGCGTGCCGCCGGCCGGGCGACCGAGATCAAGCCGCTGGCGCTCGGCACCTGGCTCGCCGCCCATGTCGATCCGCGCCATGGCGAGGCCGCCCTCAAGGATGCCGGCGCCGCGCCGCTGATCCCGAGCCATGTCGGCCTCGATTCCGGCAACAACCTGCGCGCCGACCACGCGCCGCACGCTTTGCCCGACCTAGCCCTGATCGGCTCCGACCGCGCCAGCGTGGCGCGCCGGCTCAAGGCCTTCGCGCGGCGCTATGACGTCTCGGCGCCGGCCCCGCCGCCACAACCCGGCCTGCCCGAGAGCGGCAAGCGGATCGATTCGCTCAAGCATGCGCTGACCTCCGGCGCGGTCTCGCTGACGCTGAACGAGCAGGTCCATCGCTACGATGCCGCCACCGACCGCGTCGTCGCCACCAACACCGTCGAGATCGCGCCTTTGGTCGCAGACGTGCTCGACGAACTGGTCGACCTTTATGTGCTGCGCCTCGGCGAGGACCGCCTGCGGGTCGAGGATCACGCGCCGCCGCCGGTGGTGCCGCGCATCCTCGTCTCCTGCCCGAGCGGCATCGGCGACGAGATCGCCTCACGCTACCGTGCCGCGCTTGAACTCTTCGCCCAGCGCCTGGAGCGGCTCTTTCCGGGCGCCACCAGCTTCCCGGATGCGGCCGTCACCGTGCCCGAGGCCGTGGCGGCGGCGCGCTATGTCGCCAGCCTGCCGGAGGTGCGGGCCGCCGTGCCGGACCAGAGCGAGGCGCTGCTGGTCACGCTCGACATCGGCGGCGGCACCAGCGACGTCGCGCTCGCCTCGCTGCGGCGCGACGGCGACCGGCTGAACCATCAGACGCTCGCCACCTTCGGCCTGCCCGTCGGCGGCGACCTGATCGACGAGGCGCTGACCGGCATCGCCGCGACCTTGATCGACCGGGCGATGGACGGCCAGGACGCGCATTGGCAGCCAGCCTTTGCCGAGGCTTCGCTCGCCCGCGCCATCCAGCGCGAGGACGCCGCCGCGCTGGCGGCGCGCGGCTGGCTGCGCAACGCGGTGAAGCAGGCCAAGGCGCAGCTCGCCACCCGCCTCAGCGAGAAGGCGCAGGCCGCCGGCACACGCTATCGCTGGGATGCGGACGCCGCCGACGAGACCTTCGACCTCGTCCTTGCCGAGCTGAAACCGGACGGCGATCGGGCGGGCCTCTATGTCGCCCAGAACGAGCCGGCACTGGCCGAGGTCACGCAGCGGCCGGGCCTGCAGCTTACGATCGACGGGCCGGGCAAGTCCGGAACGCGCCGGCTGGTGCTGAAGCTCGCGCGCAGCGCCGTGGAGAAGGGCGCGAGCGAAGCCTCGCAGCACCTCGCCGAGATCGGCGCCGTGCTTGGCGGCCTGCTGCCACGCCTCGCCCGCGCCGCCGGCCCGAACCCGGCGCGCCGGCCGACCGTGATCATGGTGCCGACCGGGCGCGCCGCGCTCTGGCCGCCTATCTTCGAGGCAATCGCGGCGGAAGCCGACGCCAGCCGCGCCGCCTTCCCGTTCGAGCGGCCATTCTCGCCGGCTGCGATGAAGAAGGCCGTGATCGCCGGCGCCGCCATCCTCGGCATCGAGGGCGACATGGCCGGCAGCGCCGTGCAGCACAAGAACCCGCTCGGCATCGCCGCGATGGCGGTGCAGATGCGCGATCTCGGCGCCACCGGCCTGCGCACCGAATTCGCAGCCGAGCGCATCCATTATCTCGGCTACGACATCGGCTCGGGTGCGCGCGTCCATGCCGAACATGACGAGGCGGCGCCCAGCCTCGGCGGGCGCGCCAATCTCGGCCGCCGCTTCCAGTTCGTGCGCACGATTCCGGGCCTCGACCCGCAGGGCAAGGCGCTGGCTCGCCTGCGGCCGCTGCTCGACGGTCAGGACCCGATGGTGCTGCTCGAGGGCGATTCGATCGTCGAAGCGCACCGCGAGGGGCTCGACGGCTTCGGTGTCTGCGAGATCATCAGCGAGGTGCTCTCGCCATCGAGCCGCAAGGTCACGGTCGTCGCCGCCAATGAAGGCTGGGAAGCCTGCTGGCGGATCGAGCACGACCGCGTCTCGCGCATCTACTAGGGGATCGCAGGATCGTCATGGCCCGCACGCGAAAACGGCTCTGGCGCTCACAAAGGCGGGCTTGGCCCGCCTCGTCGCGACCGCAATCCCATCACCCCGCCTTCCCCGCCCGAGTGAGCTGACGCCATGGCCCTGCCTGATCTCATGGACCTGGTGATGCACGACCCGCGGCGGCTGACGTCCTTGCGCGCCGTCGCCGGTGAGCCGGGCGAGGCCATGCCGGGAATCGAGAACCTCTGGCGCAAGCCGGTCTTCAGCCTGACCGCCGGCGGCCAGCCGACCAAGGACGGCAAGGCCTCGCTGGAGGATCTGATCGACCGCTATCGCAGCATCGCACTGACCGATGGCGGCAGCGGCCCGCAGCCGATCGACGTGCCTTTCACCTCGCTGGTGGTGCTGACCGCCGAGGCGCTGCCGGGCGCGCAGGAACTCGGGCGCTTCCTCGCCGACCGGATCGAGCAGCGCTTCCGCGACGTGATCGACCCCGATATCGGCGTCACCGTCCATGTCGAGCAGAGCCTGCATGCGACCGCACCGGTCGCAGTCTATCTCGGTCATGGCGTCCATGCCCCGCCGGCCGACAGCCGGCTGCCGCATGGCGAGGTGGTGATCCGGCAGGATGCGCAGACCGCGATCGGCCAGCCGATCATCGGCGTCAACACGCCGGGCGGGCTCTATTCCGGCCAGGCGCGCTTTGCCTTCTCGCGCAGCGAGATGCTGACGCCGGCGGTGCATCCCGATCTGCCGGGCGGCACGATCTTCTTCCTCGGCCGCTATCCGGTCGACGCCTCCGCCCGCGATGCCGGCGGCCTGCCACTGCTGACCGCCTTGCCGCAGACGCCCGAGGCGCGGGCACAGGCGATCCAGGTCGAGACCCTCGCGTTGCCCGGCGGCAATGTCGATGCCCGCTTCGAGATCCTCGGCGTGCGCCCGCAGGTCGGCCGCGTCTCGCTCGGCCTCGTCGACGTCACGCTCGATCGAAGGCCGTCCCGCCTGCAGGCGCAGCCGCCCAGGGGGCCGCACCTCGCCGTCACCGGCCTCGCCATTCCCGAGAATTTCGGCGGACGGCGCATGGCACGCTACTGGGTCGAGCGCAGCCATGGCGGGCGATTGATGTCCTCGGCGATGCTGGCCCAGCGCGACAGCATCGTCGTGCAGGGCCGCGACGCCCGTCGCTATGACCGGCGCGAGCTGCGTTACAGCCGCGTCGGCGGCGAGTTCCGCGCCGAGAGCATGAGCTTCGACGGTCGCCGCCGCTCGCTGCTGATGCTGGAGGATGGCGAGTTCGGCTATATCGGCCTGCCGCGCGAGCAGACCGCGATCGCCTTCGGCCCGGACCAGTCCTCGCGCGGCTACGGCACCTTCGACTGGCTCGGCGAGGCCGTGCGCGTCCAGTTCGGCTCCGGCGTGGTCGAGCGCCTCGACGACCTCTATGATCACAACCCGGTCGGCTTCATCGCGGCTGCGCCCGATGGCGTCGCCGTGCAGTCGGCCGGCGACATCTGGCTCCTCGGCGGGCGCAAGCCGCAGGCGGCCGGCACCTGCATCATCCCGCCGAACGGCCCCTTCGTGCTCGGGCCGCTGGTGGTCGAGCTCCGGGAGGCCACGCCATGAGCCATCCGCTCTTCCGCAGCCTGAAGCGCAGCCTCACCGCCGTCGCTGTCGGCGCCGTCACCATCGCCGGCTTCCTCTGGCTCTCGGGCGGGCTGATCGGCGAGCTCGCCGCCAGCCGCGCCTGGATCAAGCAGCCCGACTTCACCGAGACCAGCCGCTCGAACGAGGACCTGTTCCAGCAGGGCGTCGCGACCGGGCTGATCTGGCTCGATGCCGCCGGCCCGGTCATCCGCTCGCAGCCTTGCGAAGCGCTCTACGACGCCTCGCTGACCGTGCCGACGCCGCAGGGCACCAAGGAGTTCTCGCGGACCTTGCTCGACCGGCTCTGCAACCTGCCGGCCGGCGCGCAGATCCGCTCCGAGATGCTGGCCTGGAACAACTCCTTCCTGATCGCCGGCGCCCGCGACGACCGCGCGCCCGACCGGCGCTGCGCCGACGGCACGCCGCTGACGCTGCCGGTGGTGCCGGCCGGCTGCCGCCCGTCGAGCTGGACCGCCCGCGTCGCCCAGACCACCGACCTCGCCGCGCCGCTCAACGTGATGCCGAATGCGGTGCCGCCGCCGCGCGACTTCGCCGATTTCGCCAAGCGCCGAGGCAACCAGCTCTCCGACTGGGCCCTGTTCGGCCCCTTGCGCGCGCCCGAGGACAGGCTCGTGCTCTCGACGCGGCTGCCGGCCGGCAACCGCCGCGTCACCGTCGACATGATCCTCGAGCCGGCACGCGTCGTCGTCGGCAATGAGCGGGTCAATCTCGACCCCAAGCGTGACGAGCAGACCGTGCGCATCGCCGGGCTCGCCATCGCAGCCGAGCGCGTCTGCTCCGACAGCGACGACTTCGCGACCTGCGCCGAGGAAGCGCAGCAAGGCCTGCCGCATGGCTGGCGCTTCACCATCACCGGCGCGCGCCGGCGCGATGTCGAGATCGGCTTCGAGGGCCAGCCGGTCCGCGCCGTGCCGCCGCGCGCCCGCGAGATCCTCGGCGGCTCCGGCGTGCAGAGCGAGGACGGCAAGGTCAAGCTCTGGCGCTCCTCGCATATCGAGGCCGATTGCGAGCGGGCCAAGACCAAGCTGGTCTGCGAGCTCGGCTGGCGCGGCGCGGTCACGCAGCGGCGCACCGGTGCAGCCCGCGCGCTCTACTTCGCCGATGGCACGCCGGCGCTCGACAATAACGGCGTGCCGCTGCCGATCGTCGACGAGCTCGGCCTGACCGCGATGATCGGCTATGGCGCCGGCGATGTCGGCTCGCTCTCGGCCGCGCTCGGCCGGGCCCGCACCCGCGAAAACCTGACGCTCACCATCGAGCCGCGCCTGCAGAAGCTGGTGCAGGAAGCGGTCTACGGTCACATGGGCGAACGCCTCGGCCGCGGCAAGCGCCCGCGCAAGCCCGGCCCGCTGCCGGTCAACCTCGCGCCCGAGCAGGAGCCGCCGGACCAGGGCGACGGCCGCGCCGTCGTGCTGCTGATGGATGCCGGCGACGAGCCGGGCTCGCTGCTGGCCCTGGCGAGCTGGCCCGATTTCGTGCCGGGCATGCATAGCTGGGACATCCAGGCACTCTCGACCGGCCGCGACAGCGATTCGCCGCTCGCCGGCCATGGCTGGCGCGCCGGCGACGTCCACACCATGCCGGGCTCGACCTTCAAGCTGGTCACCGGCCTCGCCAGCATCCTCGGCATCCGCGAGCAGCCCCGCTTCCCCGACATGATCCTCGGCCGCACGCCGCCGGGGCAACAGGCGCAGATCTTCGGCATCGGCGGGGGCGGCGGCCTCAATGTCGATGGTGTCGGCATCGCCAACTATGGCGGCGCGGGCTTCAGTTACGGCATCCTGGCGCCGGCGCAGAGCGGTTGCCCGGACGGCGGCCGCGGCGCGCAGATCGGCTTCTGCGAGGCGCTGATCAAGTCGTCGAACCTGTGGTTCGCCGGCATGGCGCTGACCATGGACGGGCGCAAGGTCGGCGGCCGGCCATCGACGCAGCCCGGCCGCACCGGCACGATCCTGGCCGAGCTGACCGAGCATCTCTATCCGATCACCCAGCCGGGCTCGCTCGCCCAGCCCGGCGTCGACCTGACCCGCGGCATCGTGCCGGGCGCGCAGCGCCTGACCGGCGAAGCGCTCGATCTTGCGGTCGAGGACAAGCGCAATGCCCGCCGCATCGACCTCGCCACCAACTCCTACGGCCAGGGCGTGCGCGCGACACCGATCGCGATGGCCTCGATCTACGGTTCGGTCGGCGCCCGCAAGGTGATCCGCCCGCGCGTGCTGAAGCCTGTCTCCGACGTCGCCGAGACGCCGCAGCCGAACGAGGGCACGCCGGTCATCCCCGGCATGGATCCGCGCCAGGCCGAGCCCTTCCTCGACGGCGCCCAGCGCGGCCTTCACGGCGTGGTCAACTCGCCCGGCGGCACGGCGGCCGGCGTGATGGCCTCGCTGCCGCCGGATATCCGCAAGCGGATCTTCGGCAAGACCGGCACCGCCGACACCACCGACGGCATGAACTCGGCCTGGTTCACCGGCTGGATGGACAATGTCGCGGGACGCAAGCGCGTCGCCTTCAGCTGCCTGGTCTCGCATACGCGGGAAACCGGCGGACGCGCCTGCGGCCGCCTGATGGCCAGCCTGCTCGCCAAGGTGGCCGCCCTCGGAGACAAGAAGTGAGCGAGACCACCGCGCTGCGCCAGCTGATGGGGCGCTGGCTGACCTTGCGGCCGTTCCGCCTGCCACGCATCCGCATCGGCGGCGCCGGCGGGGCCGTGACCGGCCTCGTCCTGCTCGCGCTCTGCCTCGCCGTGCTCGGCTTCTGGTGGCACAACACCACCCATCTGATCGAGAGCGCCCGCCCGGTGGTCAGCCTGGAGCGGCTCGATCTCGCCCTCGCCCGCGGCGAGACCGTGACGATCGGCCGGCGCGAACTGCTGCAGCCGCAGCGCTTCGACGCAGCCGAGGCGCGCCATGTCGCCCTCACCCGCCAGCAGGACGGGCGCGTCACCATCCGCAACGTCGCCAATACGCGCCGGCTCTGGCTCGACTATCTCAACGGCGCCGGCAGCTTCTCGGCGCGCTGGCGTTTCCAGCCAGGAGACCGCATCGCCGCCGGTGCGCTCGCCATCGCAGTCGACGAGGCCCGACCCGGGCGCTTGGCGCTGACCCTGACCGAAGCCGGCAAACAGGGCACCCGCAAGCTCACCATCGACAGCACCGGCCCGCTCTCGACGCTCCGGCTCGACGGCAATGCCCTATCCGTCTGCCAGCCGCGCAGCGGCGCCGACCGCATCCGCGAGATCGTCACCGGCCTGATCGCCACCGACGAGCGCGGCGAGGACCGTATCGTCTCGCTCGGTGGCCGCCTGACCTGCTCGGTGCGCGAGGAAGCCCATGTCGGCGCCGGCGCCCTGCCTTTCAAGGCGCTGACCATCGTCGCGCGCGGCGGCAGCTATTTCCTGGCGCCGGGCGATGCCGTCGATGCGCCGCGCCCGCCCGTGCTGTTCGCACGCGGCAACCAGCGCATCACCGACTTCACCGACATCGCCTGGGAGCTCGATCCCGACGGGCCGGCACGACTCAGCCACATGATCATCGGCCGCACCCGCTATGCCGTCGACATCGGCGAGGAATCGAACGGGCGCCTGCCACTGCGCCTGACGCCGCTGAGCAAGACCCACCGCTTCGCCCCCGACGACGCCGAGGCCCTGCGCGCATCCGCGACGACCGACAGCGTCCGGCCGGTGGTGACGCCGCCGCGCCAGCCGATGTCGGCCGCCGAGCTCGGCAACCCGCTCTCGTCGCTCAATGGCGTCGAGCGGATCGTGCGCCTGCTGCTGACCCTCGGCGTCGCCGTGTTCGGCGTGCTCGCGGCGATGCACCACGCCACCCTGTTCCGGCGCAGCGCCATCCTCGTCCGGCTGGTCGGCGCGCTCGGCTCCACCGCCTTCATCGGGGCTACGGCGATGCTGGTGCTGGCGCCCGAGCTGTCGCGGCTCGGCGGCGCCTCGATCTCCTATGAGGCGGCGGTGCACGCCACCATCCTCGCCTATGCGATCGCCTGCATCGCGATCATGATCGGGCCACGCTTCACCACGCCGCTGCGCGTGACCTGGCTCGGCTTCGTCATGCTCTGCTGCCTGGGCAGCCTGACCCTGCTGGCGCTCGGCCTCGATGCGGAGAAGACCGACTTCACCATCCATGCCGAGAAGAACAAGCTGCTGTTCTTCGACCTGATCCCGGTCGTCGCGGTGGTGGTCGCCTTCCAGCCGCAGCGCTCGATCGCGGCGCTGCCGCGCTCCTTCTTCATGGGCGTCGGCTTCAAGGACCAGCTGCTGCGCGCCGTGCCGGCGATCCTGATCCTTGCCGCCTTCATCGCCTGGGGCGTGCTCGGCACCGAGACCGGCGTCGCCGGCTTCCAGCCGGTCGAGCTCGGCAAGATCGCGCTCGTCCTGGTGCTGGCGCACATCTTCCTCGGCTTCTCGCGGATCGACTATTTCTACAACCAGCGCCACTACATCTCCTGGCTGACCGTCAGCCTCGCGACGGTGCTGGTCTTCATCCTGTTCCTGACCGCGGTGCCGTTCCTGAAGAGCGACTATTCGCCGGCGCTGATCATCATCATCACCACCGTCGTGCTCGCCTTCGCCTTCCTCCTGCCGAGCACGCTTAAGCGCCTCTTCGAGATCATGCGCGTCTTCCTGCGCCGCGCCGACGCGCCGCAGCGCAAGGTGCGCCGGCTCGGCTGGCCGCGCGGCGGCGTGCTGGCGCTGGTGCTGGTGGTCCTGCTCGGCATCAACGCGGCGCTGATCTACGTCTTCCCGGGCCTCGTCACCTATGCGATCTCCGGCCAGTGGAGCCTGCCCAAGGAACGGCTCGCCGCAATCGACACGCTGGAGAAGGCGCGCGGCGGCCTGTTCCGCGTCCCGGCCGAGCGCCTGCTGACCTGGTACGATCTCGACCACGCCACCAAGCGCACGGCAACGGCGGCGCAGGACCGCAGCCCGGACGTGATCCACCGCGATCTCGGCTTCCAGCTGCTGCAGTCCAAGGTCGCGCTCGCCGAGATGCCGTGCACGCTGGCCAGGCTCGATCTCGGCCTCGACAAGACCCCGGTCGAGGTCCGCCGCGCGCTCGACGAACTGCCGCCCTCGCCGGTCTCGCTCTGCGCCATGCTGCCGGGCGCCCGCGTCACGCCGATCGCCGAACGCAAGGGCGAGGAGCAGGACGAGACCGTCAGCCGCTTCACCGTCAGCGACCTCGTCCGGTTGCCGGTGGTGCAGAACGACTTCATCGCCACCTTCCTGATGGTGCGCTTCGGCCTGCCGGCAGGGCTGGCGCTGCTGGCGGCGCAGGTGATCACCGTCTTCGGCCTGCTCTCATTGGCCGCGAGCCTGATGCGCGAGCGTGCCATGGGCTCGGCCCAGGAGGGGGCGAACAAGGGCATGGCGATCATCCTGGTAGGCATCGCCACGATCTTCTCGCTGCACTGGAGCATTTCCTGGGGCAACGCGCTCGGCCTGCTGCCGGTGATGGGCCAGCCGATGACCTTCATCGCCGCGGCAACCTCGCATCACATGCTGATGGCGCTGCCCTCGATCGCGATCGCGCTGATCGCCGGCCGGCTCGCCGCGATCCGCCAGCTCTCGCCGACCAGCGATCCGCCGCCCTGGGGCCTGTGGCGCGGGCTGACGCGGGCGGGGCTGTGAACCAGGCCGTCATTCTCGGCCGAAGCGGAGCGCAGAACCGAAAATCTCGTGACGAGAAGGCGCTGGCCGGAACCTCCTCCGGCCCGAGATGCTCAGGTCAAGCCCGAGCGTGCCGCCGGGGCAGCCGCTCAGCGCCGCCTGATCTCGACCGAGAGCGCCCTGGGTTCCTCGAACTGGATCACCGGGAAGGCCGCGATGCCGCCACGGATCGCGTTCGGATTGAACACCACGCGGGTCGACGTCGATTTCGAGGCGACAACGGCAGGTCCAGTCCCGTTCTGGAATTTCGCCTTGGCAGGCGCGACCGGATCGAGAGCCAGCCCGCAGATATCCTGGCCGTCGATCAGGACGCTCGCCATGTCGCCGACGTCCACCGCAGCCTCGCTATAGCGCGGACGCAGTTCGTAGATCTGGGCCTCGCAGGTGCTGCCTGCCGGTGCGGACAAGGTCACCAGCTTCGCCAGCGCGGCGCCCGTCATCGCCACAGGCCCACTTTGGGTGCTGGCATTCTGCTGGCCCAGAGAAGGCGCGGTCTGCTGTCCCAAAGCGGGAGCAGTCGTGCCTTGCTGACTGCCGATCGGCTGACCAGAGGTCGACTGCGACGCTCCACTGGTCCCGGGCTGCGTCAGCGTCGGCGGGACCTGATAGGGATCCTCCGCCGAGCCACCGCGGGTCAGATACCAGCCCGCTCCCGCCGCACCGGCGACGAGCACCAGGCCGGCAGCCGCGATCAGGGGCAGGCGCGAAGGCGAGGAGGCCGTGGCCGGCTTGTCACCCGGCAGCGGCCGGCGCGAGCGCGGCGCCTGCGGGCTCTTCAGCACATCCGCGATCGAGGGGTCGTCCCCAGCGGGACGCGGCTGGACGAGGGTCTGCTCCGGCTGCGCTGCCGCCGTTTGCGCGGACTGCGACTGAGCGGGCTGCTCTGCGCTCCTGGATTCGAACGGTCTCAGGGCCATCGAAGACGATCCCGGTGCTGCCGGCCGATCCGGCGCGGACGCCACGGCCTGCGGTTCGAAAGCACCACTGCGCAGGAAAAGGTCGATCGGCGCAGCGATGTCCGCGAGAGACGAGACCACCACGATATGATGCGGCTGGCCACCGAGAATCTTGCCGAGGATCGCGACGGCGCGCTCGGCTTCTTCCCCACGCGGCACCAGCGCCAGCACCGGGGTGGCGCCATGCTCGGCATCGGCGAAGAGATGGCGGCAGCGGTCGATCTTGGTGGTGAGGTGGTATTCCTGCTGGGTGACGCGCGCCTCGCCCGCCGTATCGGCGACCGAGAGGTCGATCGCGCCGGTGCCCCAGATCACGAGCTTGGCTTCGGAGGCCTTGTGCGTCACCGCCTCGCCATGGACGAGCGCGCAATGGGCGGCCAGCGTCGGCACCATCCAGCTCTTGCCCTGGTCGATCGAGCCGGAGGCGGCGAGGCGATAGCTGCCGCCATCGGGCAGGCCGAGGATCTGGCGCAGGGGTTCGCCGGGACGCAGCAGGTTGCTGTACTGCGTGCTCCAGGGCTCGCAGACCTCGGAGCTCTCGGTCGCCAGCACGACGCGCGAAACCGGCACGCGGGCCGACCAGGCGAGCTTTTTCAGGATGATCGGCTGGTCGGTCGTCGGCACGACGACGAAGACGCCGGAGCGCCTGACGTTCTGATCTCCCGCCATCATGTCTCCCGCAGGCCCTGCCGTCCCATCATGCCGGGCAGAAGCGCTGCTTTTGGCAGCGCTCCCGGCATTACAGCAGATAAACGCCCGCGAGCGGGTTGGCGAGCATCAATCGCAGCAGGTCGCGCTCGGCATCCTGCCGGGGCAGGTCGATGACGATGTGCTTGTCGACCGGCGCCGGCAGCGGCAGGCGGACCACGCCCTCGATCGAGACAACCTCGATCATGGTCGGGGCCGGGTCGGTCTCCGACAGGCACTGGATGACCAGAGCCGGCGGCGCATCGTCCTCCTCGATCACGTCGAGTTCGAACGAACCGATACGGCGGTGGGTCGCGCTGCTGTCATAGGCCGCGGCGGCGAGCTCGCTACGCGCCACGGCCTGGAAGGAGAGCAAGCGGCGGTAGAGCCGTGCAGCCTCCGGATCGGTGCGAATGGCGCGTTCGGCGGCGAAGTTGACGGGCTCGCCACGGACGCGGCGGGCATGCGCCCAGAGATCGGCGCGACTGATGCTCGCGGCGACGGCCTCCTCCGGCTCGGTGCTCGCAAGCGCCGCCAGAACCAGCCTGGCCGTGGCGCGGCCGGCGCGGAGGTCGTCTTCGAGCGGACCCTGGTTAGCGAAGTCTGTCATGGCCGTTTCGATCGCCCTTGATAGCGCTGCGAGAAGACGTTGGTGAACCGCGCCTCGTCGCTGGCGGCCTGGGCGACCAGGTCCGTCGTTTCTCCGAAGCGCTTTTGTTGCCTGTTGATCCGGTGCAGGGCTGCTGCGACCGTTCTCAGTGCTCCCCCATGCCTTGCGAAGGTCAGCGCCAGTTTCGCATCGTCGATCCGGAAGCTCGCACGATCATGGCGCCAGCGCCGCAAAAGCTTCTGTCCCTCGGCCGTCGCGGCATCGCTCTGCGGCCCCTCGATCGCCTCGAGCGCATTGCCTATCAGCAGCAATTCGTCGAGCCGCTTGCCCAAGGCGGCAAGGCTCGCGGCGATGCCGGCATAATCGAACGGCTCCGGGCTCTGGTCGACCTGGCCGCGATTGGAACCGGCGACGCGGCGACTGGCCTCGACCAGGCGATTCTCCCAGGGCGCAACGGCGCGCGAGCGCGCCAGCGTCAGCGGCTGCTCATGGGCGAGCGGCAGGATGGCGAGCGCCCGGCCGATCGCCTCGCGCTCCTCCTTGTTGAGGAATTTCGGCTCGGCCGGCAGGCGCATCAGCGCGGCATAGACGCGCTCGCGCACGATGCCGTCCTCATCCTCCTCCTCGGGCTCCTCGTCCTCGTCCGGTTCGTCGACCTCGAGCTCGCCGAGGATCGCCTGATGGTCGAGCCAGGCGATCAGCGCCTCCTCCGGGTTCTCCGAAGGCTGGCGCGCCATCAGGGTCTCCATCGAGGCCGGCGCCATGAAGTCGCGGCGGCCGACGCTGGAGCGCTCCTCGCGCATCAGGGCGCTGAAACGCTCGGCGAAGCGGGCGAAGCTCCAGGTCTCGCCATGCAGCAAAGCGAAGCTCCAGAGCGCGATCAGATCGTCCGGATCGAATTCGCGCTGGCGCTCACGCCGGCCGGAGGCGTTGAGGAAGGCCTCGCGCTGGCGGATCAGGTCGGCGAAGGCGAGCAGCGGCAGATGGCGCCGGCGCCAGGCCCGCATGAAACGGGCCGGCTCCTGCACCGCACGCTTCATGCCGTCCTCGTCGAAGGAGGACAGCGCGAAGACGGCGTCGAGCGCAGTGCGCAAGGCGACGAGCCCGCCTTCCGAGCGCTCATCCGCTTCGGCCGCGAAGAGGAAGTCGGCGAGGCCGAGCGCGCGCCTGATCCGGCTCCAGGAGAACGAGCGGGTCTTGGCCTCGCCCTTGTCGCCATAGGAGAGCACGATCTCGGCCGCGGAGGCTTCGATGGTCGCCCCGGCGAAGCTGGCGCGCACCGGCCCGTCCTGGCGCAGCGGTCGCAGCAGGATGCCGCTCTCGTCGAGCATGCAGCCGATGGCGGCGTCGCGGGCCGGCATGCGCGGATTTGCCGTCAGCGCCCCGAGCGAGAACAGGACCTGCAACATGTCCCAGAGTGGCAGGTCGGCATTCTCCGACCCGCCACCCGTGATCGCGAGCACGAATTTCTCTGTGTCCCGGGCGGAGAATCGCCGCGAAGACGCGATCGTGCTGATCTCCGCGACCCGTGCAGGGTCAATACCCCAATCCATGTGTCAAATATCCGCATCGAACACCGGCTCGGTCGCGGCGAACGGAACTCCTCCACTCCGTTCGCGCCAAGCCGGCGCATATTGCTGCCATAATTAAAGTAACAAGCCGCCCGGTCGATGTCGACCGGGCGGCTTTTTTGCAAGAAGGCGGCGGGCTTTATGGTTACCCGGCCAGCCAATCCGATCAGCGCGTGGCAACCTTGCTGACGACCACGCGGTTGCCGGAGAAGTTGACCTGACCGTTCAGGCCGACCAGCTCGAGCATCAGGCGGAAGTTGCGGGTCAGGCGGGCCGAGTCGGCCGAGGTGGTGTAGAAGAAATCGGCCGAGGTCGAGGTCATCTGCGTGGCGCGGTGGGCGCGGTAGCAACCCCAGCGGACGAATTCACCCTCGATCCGGTCGACTTCCGTAGCCGTGAAATCGCGCAGCTGGATCATGAAGTCGGTCGGCAGGCTGTTGCAGCCCTCGCCGCTCGCCGCGACCGGAGCCGCGCCGCCGGCGCCACCGCCGAGGACGATGCCGTCCTTGCCGACAGCAGCGCTGCCGCCACCGGCCGGACGGGCGAAGCCCTCGAGCTTCTGGGCGATCGCCGCGCCAAGATCGGCGGCGAGGAGGCGCGAGTGGGTGCCGACCGTCTCGAGCAGGCACTCGGCGCTGCAGGGGTTCGGCAAAGCAGGCAGCTGGAAGCCACCGACCTCGAAGGCCGCGATGAACTGGCCGGAGCGGACATTGAGCACGCGGCCGGCGATGCGGATCTCGGGGAAGCGGATGTCGGCAGCGACGGCGCGGCGGGCCGAGGCGTAGATCTGGTAGACGACCATGGCGTCGACCGGGGTCGAGACAGCGCGGGCGATCTCGATCAGCTCGGCGTCGCGGCGGCGGACCCGGGCGGTCTGGGTGATGCCGAGCGCCAGGCTGGTCTCGTCATAGACCTGGAAGCCGCGGGTGTTGAGATACTCCGAAAGCTGGAGCTGAACCCGGTTGAAGATGCGGTTGTTGCGCGGAACCGTGTCCGGATCGGCATCGTCCGACATCACCAGCAGGTTGATGCGGGAATTCGGCGATTGGGCGCTGGCAACGACGCTGAAGGACATCAGCAGCGCGAGACCGAGCATGAGACGCTTGAACAAAGCCATGACGATGCCCCCTGAGGCAAATGGTTGTTTCGGGAAGACGGTAGAAATCAGCCGGTGATGGCGATGACCTCGACGCGGCGGTTGACGGGAGAATAGGGGCTGCGCGGATTGCGCAGCATGTCCGGACCGAAGCCATGAGCGACGAGGCGGCCCGGCGAGATCTCGCCGTAGGAAACCAGCCAGTCGCGCACCGCAGCGGCCCGATCATGGGAGAGGTCGACATTGTAGTCGTAGTCGCCGTCCCTGCTGGTATGCCCGGCGATCAGGAAGCGCTGATCGAGCAGGATCGGATCGCGCAGCGCCAGAGCCAGGCGCATCAGCGTCGCCTCCGCGCCGGGGCGCAGCGCCGCCGAGTCGTTGTCGAAGAAGACGGTGACTTCGACGCGGCGGGTCAGATCGATCACGACATCCGAGCCATAGCCGCGGGGATGGACCCGGCGCGGCACCGGCGCGACACGGCGCACCACGACCCTGCCGCTGCTGCCACCACTCGAGCGGCCCGGGGCGCGATCATGCGGCGCCAGCGAGCGCAGGATGCTGGTCGCGGCCTGGTCGGTCTGCGCCAGAGCAGGAACAGCACTGAGCAGTGGCAGCGAAAGGACGAATCCGCCGAGCGCCCGGCGGGACATCATCTGGGGAAGCTCGACGTTGTCCTTGCGCTCATCTGCGTTCTTCATAGCCAGACCCCCTGTTTATCCTCTCTTCGCATAGTCCTGTAGCCTCGACAATGCGACGGCCGGCTCGAGCGAGACGGGACGCGGCAATGGCGTTGTCCGAGCCTTGCCACTGTTTGCCGCTTTTTCGCTGCGAACCGCATTTTTTCCTGAACAGCCGATGAATGCGCGCCCCTTGCGCGCGGCCCCTTACGCGCGCGCGTTCCTCATTCAGGCATCGCCTTTGCGCCGGCGTTTGCGAAACCGGCTCAGGGATCGCCAAGGGTCTGGCAACGTGCCCAGCGCACACCCGTTCATGAGGAGACCCGCCATGGGCTTCCAGCTCGACCAGACCACCCGCCTGCGCACCAACCGCCTGCGCCTCGCTGTCGCCGCCCTCGCCGTCATCGTCTCGGCCGGCGCCGGTTTCGCGCAGGCCGAAGGCGGTAACCCCGATGCGCCGAAGGTCGCCGAGCGGCCGCAGTCGCTGAAGCTGGAATTCTCCTCGCGCACCGTTTCGCTCGGCGTCGCCCAGGCGGCCCGCGAGATCATGACGACGCGCCAGATCGCCTTCGCGCCGGGCAGCTGGGAGGTTTCCTCCGACGCACGCCGCGCCATCACCCAGCTGCGCGACGTCTTCCGCGGCAATGCCCCCAAGGGTGCGCCCTTCGCCATCCTGGTCTCGGGCGGCGACGAGGTCGTCAATTTCCGCCGGGCCCGCGCGCTCCGCACGCAGCTGATCGAGATGCAGCTCGAGGATGCCGGCAAGGTCGTCATCGCCGCCCGCGCCACCGGCGAAGGCCAAGCCAATGACGATGGCAAGGCACGGGTCGATCTCGTCCCGCTCGACCCGGCCCGTTGCGGCGGTTGCGGCGATGCGCCCTTCCGCACGCTCGTCCTCGACACCGGCGTCCAGAAGCTGGTGCGTGCCAGCGCCGAGGACGTGGTCGTCCCCGCTTCGCAGGTCGCCGCCAAGGACGGCAAGGACACCGACGTCGCCGCGGCGCCGGTGCCGCCGGCGCGCCAGCAGGCCACCGAGAAGACGGCCGAGCGCACCCAGGCTCCGCGTCCGGCCCCGAAACTGGCGACCGCCCGACAGGCGGAACCGCGTTATGACGGCCGCACCGTCATGGTCGAGCCCGATGATTACGGGCAGCAGCGTCGCCGCATCAGCCGCAGCACCAACCGCGGCTGCGCCATGCCGGACATCGTCATCGACGACTACTATCCCGGCGGCCCGCTCGTCGGCTGCGACGGCAGCTACGGCCCGCGCCCGCGCTGGTGAATTCGAACCGGATCAGAGCCTCCCGGGCGAGCGCAGCTTCGCCGGGGAGGCTTAATCTTTTCGGCCCCGCGCAACTGCGGGGGCAACAAAACCGCCTGGCACCTGCGCTGGCGCTGCTCAGACGATCTGGTTGAGCAGCGCGGCCTCGCCGCGCTCCAGCCGGCCGAGATTGTCCAAGAGGATATCGACGACATTGCTCTCATAGGCGCGGGTCTCGCCCGCGCTATGCGGCGTCAGCAGCACCTGCGGCATCGCCCAGAGCGGCGAGCTTGCCGGCAGCGGCTCCTCGTACACGCAATCGATGCCGGCACCTGCGATACGGCCCGCTTCGAGTGCGGCGATGAGCGCCGGCTCGTCGACGACACGGCCCCGCGCGACATTGATCAGATAGGCAGATGGCTTCATCGCCGCGAGCGCGGCGGCATCGATCAGCCCTTCTGTCTCCGGCGTCAGCGGGCAGGTCAGAGCGACGAAATCGGCCTGCGCCAGCGCGGCGTGCAACTCAGCCGGCGGCACGATCGTCTCGACATTCGGCTCTGACCCCGGCCGGCGGCGCACGCCGATGACGCGCATGCCAAAAGCCGAGGCAATCGCCGCAAGTCGCAGCCCGATGCGGCCGAGCCCGACGATCACCAGCGTGCGGCCGCCGAGCTCGTCCTCGCGGCGGGAACGATCGCTGATCATCGGCCGCCAATAGGCCTTTGCCTGGTTGTCGCGGGCGAGATGAAGCTGACGCGCCAGCGCCAGGATCAGCGAGATCGCGTGCTCGGCCACGGCCCGCTCATTGCCGCCCTGGGCGCTGGCGAGACGGATGCCACCTGCGGCCAGCCTGGGCTTGTCGAACTGGTCGGTGCCAGCGCTGATCGACTGGATGAAGCGCAGCTTGCTCAAGCCCTCCAGCATGTCGTTGCGCCACAGGCCGGAGACGACCAGCACATCGGCTTCCGGCGCGCGGGCCCTGAGATCGTCGAGATTGCGGACCTCGAAGCTCGTCGCCTGGCCGTTGCGGGCGAGATATTCGTCGCGCATCTGATAGGCCGGATGGGCAAAACCGATGGTGAGAGCGGACTGCTTCGGCCAAGGCTGCATTGCGTCTTGTCTCCGGATCGCTGGAATCACCTGACGATAGCGCCAGGGCGCCGCTTCGTCCCGTACACCTCCGCATGCGCCGGCTGCGATGGCCGCGCAGCGAGGTTCAGGCCGGCATGAGCGCCTGCGCCAATCGCGACCAAGCCGCCTCGTCCCCCGGCAGGCCGAAGCGCAGGCGCGAGGGATCGTGCTGGAAGCGGCGGACATAGATGCCCACCCGGCCGAGCCGCTCGAACAGCGCTGGCGCCTGCGGCGTCTCGATCAGGCGATAGAGCACGGTTCCGCCGACGACCCGGCCATGCGGCGCAAGCAAGGTATCGAGCCGCCTGCTGTCGGCAGCGCGCGCTTCGCCCGCGGCGGACAGCCACTGCGCATCGCCGAGCGCGACAGCTCCGACATGCAGCGCCGGCCCGGCCACCGCCCAGGGGCCGAGCATTGCCTGCAGGGCATTGGTGAAGCGCGTCTCGCCCACCGCGAAGCCTAGCCTGAGGCCGGCGAGCCCATAGGCCTTGCCGAAGGAGCGCAGAACGAGAGCCCCTTCCGGCACGATCGGCAGCAGGCTGCTCTCGGGTGCGAAATCGGCAAAGGCTTCATCGACCACCAGCAAGCCGCCTCGCGCTGCAAGCGTACCCGCCAGTTCGACCAACCTTTGCTGCGCGACGACGCGCCCGTCCGGATTGTTCGGATTGACCAGCACCACGACATTGGCGCCCCCGATCTCGGCGAGGTCATCGATCTCGCGCACCGTCGCGCCCGCCCTGCGCCAGGCCGGCGCATGCTCGCCATAGGTCGGGCCGAGCACGGCGACATTCGCAGCCGGGACCAGACGCGGCAGCAATTCGATCAGGATCTGCGTGCCCGGCGCAGCGACGAGGCCGCTTTCGGAGCGAATGCGATAGGCCCTGCGGGCCGCGGCGTGCAGCGCCGCCTCGTCAACCTTACCCGGCAGGCGCTGCCACAGGCTTAACGGCAGCTCCGGAAGCGGATACGAGATCGGGTTGATACCGGTCGAGAGATCGATCCAGGGTTCTGGCGCCTGCGGGAACAGCGCCTGGGCCGTGGCGAGATCGCCGCCATGCCAGATCGCCTCCTTCGTTCCTTCGGCCGCCATGTCGCTCTCCGCAAGCCTGCCGCTCCTCCTCGCCGCCCTCGTGATCGAGGCGGCGATCGGCTATCCGGCGCGCCTGTTCGCATGGATCGGCCATCCCGTCACCTGGATCGGCGCGCTGATCGGCTGGCTGGATCGGAGCTTCAACCACGAGGCCATGAGCTTCGCGATGCGGCGAATGGCCGGTGTCGCCGCGCTCCTGATCCTGCTGGGCGTGACGCTCGTCGCTTCACTGGCGCTTGTCGCGCTCTGCCGCATCGCCGGGCCGCTCGCTCTGCTGTCGCTGGCTCTGCTGGCGTCGAGCCTGCTGGCGCAACGCAGCCTGCATGAGCATGTCGCCCGCGTCGCCGAGGGGCTGGAGCGCGACGGACTCGCTGGGGGGCGCAAGGCCGTGTCGATGATCGTCGGCCGCGATCCTGAGAGCCTCGATGAAGCCGGCGTCGCACGCGCCGCGATCGAGAGCTTGGCCGAGAACTTTTCCGACGGGATCGTCGCGCCGGCCTTCTGGCTCGGCGTCGGCGGCCTGCCGGGCGGGGCGCTTTACAAGGCGATCAACACCGCCGATTCGATGATCGGCCACAAATCGCCGCGCCATCTCGCCTTCGGCTGGGCGGCAGCGCGACTCGACGATCTCGTCAACCTCCCCGCCTCGCGGCTGACCGCGCTGCTGCTGACGGTCGCCGCGGCGCTCGACCGACAGGCCGATGCCGGCGCAGCCTGGCGCGCGGTACGCCGCGATGCCGGTCGCCACCGCTCGCCCAATGCCGGCTGGCCGGAGGCGGCGATGGCGGGCGCGCTCGGGCTTCGCCTCGCCGGTCCCCGCGTCTATGGCGCGGTCAGGGTCGAGGATGGCTGGATGGGCGATGGCAGGGCCGAGGCGACGGCTGCCGACATCCGGCGGGCGCTTGCCCTCTACCGGCGCGCCTGCCTGCTGCTTTGGGGATTGGCAGCGGCCGGGAGCCTTGCGGCGCTCACCCTCTAGAACTCGATCCCCTCCTGCGCCTTCACACCGGCGGCGAAATGATGCTTCACCAGCGTCATCTCGGTCACCAGATCGGCGACTTCGATCAGCTCCGGTTTGGCGTTGCGGCCGGTGACGACGATGTGGAGGTCGGGCCGGCGGGCCTGCAGCACCGTCACGACCTCTGCGAGCGGCAAATAGTCGTAGCGCAAGGCGATATTGAGCTCGTCGAGCACCAAGAGCCGGATGCTCTCGTCGGCCATCAATTCCCTCGCTTTCTCGAAAGCGCGGGTCGCGGCGGCGATGTCGCGGGCCTTGTCCTGCGTCTCCCAGGTGAAGCCCTCGCCCATGGAATGCCAGGAGATCTGGTCGCCGAAGGCTTCCAGCGCCTTGCGCTCGCCGGTCGACCAGGCGCCCTTGATGAACTGGACGACGCCGATGCGCCAGCCATGGCCGAGCGCGCGCAGGATCAGGCCGAAGGCGGCGGTCGACTTGCCCTTGCCCGGGCCGGTGTTGACGATCAGCAGGCCCTTTTCCAGCGTCTTGCCGGCGACTTCGGCGTCCTGCACCGCCTTGCGCTTTTCCATCTTCGCCTTGTGGCGGGCGGCGTCCTCGGCCTCATTCATCATCACGTCACTTCACCTGCATCGGCAATCCGGCGACCATGAAGACCACGCGCCCGGCCTGCGCCGCAAGCCGCTGATGCAGGCGGCCGGCCTCGTCGCGGAAGCGCCGGGCGAGGGCATTGTCCGGCACGATGCCGAGGCCGACCTCGTTGGAGACCAGCACGACGGGAGCGCTCGCCTCGCGGCAGGCGGCGACGAGCTCGCCGGTCGCGATCGCGATATCGCGCTCGGCGAGCAGCAGGTTGGTCAGCCAGAGCGTCAGGCAGTCGACCAGGATCGGCTGCCCCGCCCGCGCATTGCGGATCGCCTCGGGCAGAGCCACCGGCGCATCGACCGTCTGCCAGTCGCGGGAGCGACGGGCGCGGTGTTCGGCGATGCGGGCGCGCATCTCGTCGTCATAGGCCTGGGCGGTGGCGATATAGGTCCAGGGCGCCGGCAGCGCCTCGATCAGCGCCTCGGCATGGCGGCTCTTGCCGGAGCGGGCACCGCCCAGGACGAGGGTGAGCGGGGGAAGGGTCATGCGTGCCGCCATGCGCTTTCGGTCATGGCACTGCATTGCACAGTGCCTGCCGGATGGCTAATGATCGTCGGTGACGGTGCCTCGACAACGAGGTGAAAAGGGAACGCGGTGAAAGGCCGCGGCTGCCCCCGCAACTGTAAGCGGCGCGTCCTGCGCCATCGGCCACTGGGTTTCCCCGGGAAGGCGGAGCAGGACACCGAGCCGTGAGCCAGGAGACCTGCCGTCTTTCGATGTCGTCCAGCAGGCTGCCGGTGGGGTGGCCAAGGAGAACCAGATGAATACGGCTACCGTCACCAGCCAGGCCAGCGTTTCGGAGCGGGCGAAAGCCGTCGCCGCCGCGCTGATCCTCGGCTTCGTGCTGATCTACACCGTCGGCTTCGCCGCCTCGTCCACTGTCCACAACGCGGCGCACGACACCCGTCACGGCCTCGCCTTCCCCTGCCACTAAGGGGAAAGCCACATGGTCACGCGTGTTCTCACGGTCAGCATCCTGGCCGGGCTTCTGGCTGGGCTGCTGATCTCGGCGCTCCAGCACATCACCACCACCCCGCTGATCCTCAAGGCCGAGACCTATGAGGCCGCGCTGCGTGCGCAGGGCGGGCCGATGCAGGCCGCCTTCTCAGGCGAGGCCCGCATCCAACTCGCCCATAACGACCCGAAAGCCGGCGCGGAACATACGGGCGAGCACGAGTGGAAGCCGCAGGATGGCCTCCAACGCACCGCCTTCACCAGCCTGGTGACGATCGCCACCGCGATCGGCTTCGCCGCGCTGCTGCTGGCCGGGATGATCGCCGCGAACGAACAGATCGACCAGCGCCGGGCCCTCGCCTGGGCGGTGTGCGGTTTCCTCGCCTTCGGGCTCGCTCCGGCGATGGGATTGGCGCCCGAACTGCCGGGCTCGGCCGCAGCCGAGCTGCAACAGCGCCAGCTCTGGTGGCTGCTGACGGCGGTGGTCACCGCCGGCGCGCTCTTCGTCTTCCTGCGCGTCGAGGCCTCCTGGGCGCGGGCGCTCGCCGTGCTGGCGCTGCTGCTGCCGCACCTGATCGGCGCGCCGCATCCGGCCACTCCGGAAAGCAAGGTGCCGGCCGAGATCGCCGCGCATTTCGCCGCGCTCTCGCTCGCCATCCAGGCCGCGCTCTGGCTCGTCACCGGCTTCGCCGTCGGCGTGCTCTGGCCCTGGCTCGCTCGCCGCAGCGCCACCGCTGTCGCGGCCTGACGCCTCGCGCGGCCAGCGATGGCCGCGCCAGCCAAGGAGGCGTTTCGATGCTCGAAGGCGATCTTGCCCTCGCGAAGGAGGTCCGGCAGCAGCCGGGCTGCACCATCCATGTCTGCACCACCTGCCGGCGCCAGCGCGAAGACCTGCCGGAGGGCTATGACCAGCCCGGCATCGGCCTCGTGGCGCTGCTGGACGAGCGGCTGGCCGGCAGCGGCATCGCCGTCGTTCCGGTCGAATGCCTCTCCGTCTGCAAGCGACCCTGCACGATCGCGCTCGCTGCCGACGGCAAATGGACCTATCTGATCGGCGATCTCGACGCCGGTCTTCATCTCGACGAGATCGTCAGCGGGGCGGAGAAATTCGCCGCCAGCGCCAACGGCATCGTTCCCTGGAAGGAAAGACCCGCCTCGTTCCGCAAGGGCGTGGTCGCGCGCGTGCCACCATTGCCGCGCCAGCAAGGATCAAACGAATGAACGCTCCCCAGACTGCGACGCTCGGCAAGGTGCCCTGCACGATCATCACCGGCTTCCTCGGCGCCGGTAAGACCACCCTCGTCCGCCATCTCCTGGAGAATGCCGGCGGCAAGCGCCTCGCCGTTCTCGTCAACGAGTTCGGCGATCTCGGCTTCGACGGCTCGTTCATCGCCGGCTGCGGCATCGAGGGCTGCACGCAGGAGGACATCGTCGAACTGCCCAACGGCTGCATCTGCTGCACCGTCGCCGACGACTTCGTCCCGGCGCTGGAGACCCTGCTGAACCGGCCGAACCCGCCGCAGCACATCCTGATCGAGACCTCGGGCCTCGCTTTGCCGAAGCCGCTGGTCAAGGCCTTCAATTGGCCGGCGATCCGCAGCCGCGTCACCGTCGACGGTGTCATCGCCGTGGTCGACGGGCCGGCGGTGGCCGAGGGCCAGTTCGCCGACGATCCCGAAGCGCTGAAGGCGCAGGCCGCGCAGGATCAGGCCGTCGACCACGACAATCCGCTGGAGGAGGTGTTCGAGGACCAGATCCTCTGCGCCGACCTGATCCTGCTCAACAAGAGCGACCTCGTCGACGCGGAGGGCCGCGAGCGGGTCAAGGCCGAGATCGCCCAGCATTTGCCCAAGGCGATCAAGGTGGTCGAGACGGCCCATGGCAAGGTCGAGCCGGCGCTGATCATCGGTCTCGGCGCCGCGGCCGAGGCCGACCTTGCCGCCCGTCCTTCGCATCATGGCGAGGGCGAGGACCATGACCATGACGATTTCGACAGCGTCGCGCTGCCGCTGCCGCAGGCGGCGTCGCCAGAAGAACTCGTCGCCCGCGTCGCCAAGGCGGCCGAGGCCGAGGGCGTGCTGCGCCTCAAGGGCTTCGCCGGCATCCCCGGCAAGCCGATGCGGCTGGTGGTACAGGGCGTCGGCCGGCGCGTTGGCCACCACTATGATCGGGCCTGGGGAGCGGACGAGGCCCGCGACGGCCGGCTCGTGGTGATCGGCCTCAAGGGCTTCGACCGGACCGCCGTGGAAGCAGCGCTCGCAGGCTGATGCGATGCATCTTCTCCCGACCAGCGAGGTGAGGCTCGACGACGGCGAAGACGCCGTCGACCTCGCTTTGCCGCCGGGAGATCTCGTCGTCCTTTCCTTCAGCGACAACGACCTGTCGGCACTGGCGGCGGCCGCGCCCGATAGCGGGCTCGACCTTCGCCTGGTGCCGCTCCGACGCTTCAAGCACCCACTCTCGATCGACCTGCTGATCGAGAAGACGCTCGCCGGCTCGCGCTTCGTGCTGCTGCGCTGCCTCGGCGGGCTCGATTATCTGCGCTATGGCGTCGAGCAGATCGCCGCTGCCTGCCGGCAGCATGGCGTCGCGCTGGCGGTCTTGCCGGGCGATGACCGGGCGGATGAGCGGCTGGCCAGCTACGGCACGGTACCGGCTGAGTTCGCGGTAGACCTGCTCGGCTATTTCCACGCCGGTGGCGGCGCCGAGAACATGCGGCGGCTACTGGGGCGGACAAATGACTATCTCGCCGCGCTGCCCTCATCCGACCCGGCTTCGCCGGGCCACCTTCTCCCCCAAGGGGAGAAGGGTCGGCTAACGAAAGGCGCGACAGCAATGGAAGCCCCCTTCTCCCCTCGGGGGAGAAGGTCCCGGCAGGGGGATGAGGGCCGGCGCGACCTTGCCCCCCTCGAACTCCCCACGCTGTTCGCTCTCGGCCCGAACGCTACGCCCTTGCCTTGGCGCAAAGCGCTCGCAACTCTGCCTACCAACGCACCACTCGTCCCGATCCTCGTCTACCGCTCGGGCGTCGCCGCCGGTGACACCGCCATGGTCGAGGCGATCGCTGCGGCCCTTGCCACACGCGGCCTCAGCCCACTCCCGCTCGCCCTGACCAGCCTCAAGGACGCGAGCGTCGTTGCCGAGCTCGCCGCCCTGATCGCGACGCGCAAGCCAGCCCTGATCGTCACCACCACCGCCTTCTCGGCCCGCGACGGCGACAGTTTCGTGCTCGACGCCGCCGATTGCCCGATCCTGCAGGCTGTGCCGGTCGGCAGCGCGCGAGAGGCATGGGAGGCGTCGCCGCGCGGGCTCTCCGCCGCCGACCTCGCCATGCAGGCGGCCCTGCCGGAGTTCGACGGGAGGCTTGGCGCCATCCCCGTCGCCTTCAAGGAGGAAATCGCTGATCCCGCAACCGGGCTGACGCTGCGACGGCTGGCTCCCGATGCCGAGGGCATCGCGGCGCTCGCCGATCTCGCGGCGAACTGGGTCGCACTCGGCCGCAAACCGCGCAGTGAGCGCCGGATCGCGCTGGTGATGTCGGACTATCCTGCCCGCGGCGGCCGCGCCGGCTTCGCCGTCGGCCTCGATACGCCGGCGAGCGCACTGGAAACCCGGAAGCTTCTGGAGGCGGCGGGCTATGATGTCGGCACAGCCGCAGCCGATACCGGCAACCCGGACGGTGCGGACCTGATGCGGGCGCTCACCGAAGGCCCTGCCGATTTTTCTGTACCGCTGGCCGGCTACCGTGCCTGGCTCACCACCATTCCGGCCGTCGCGCGCGAAACCCTGTTCGCCAGCCACGGCCAGCCCGAAACCGACCCGGCCTGCGACGGCGAGGCTTTCCGTTTCCGGACGGTGCAATGGGGCAACCTCACCGTCGCGCTGCAGCCGGCGCGCGACGCCTCACCCGATCGCAAGGCGCGCTATCACGACCCCGATGCGCCGCCGGGACACGCCTATCTCGCCTTCTATCTCGGCCTTCGCGAGGTCTTCCGCGCCGATGTGCTGATCCATCTCGGCACCCATGGCACGACCGAATGGCTGCCCGGCAAGGCGGTGGCTCTGTCGGCCGCCTGCTGGCCACGGCTCGCGGTCGGCGCGCTGCCGGTGATCTACCCCTATGTGGTCGACGATCCCGGCGAGGCGGCGCCGGCCAAGCGCCGGCTCTCGGCGCTGACGCTCGGCCATCTGCCGCCGCCGCTGGCGAACCATGACACGGCCGGCGAGGCGGCGCTGCTGCGCGATCTCGTCGAGGAGTATTCGCAGGCGCAGGTGCTGGATCCACGCCGGGCCGAGCTCGTCGCACGCGAGATCCTCGACCGGGCCGAGCGCACCGGCCTTGCCGCGGCAAGCGGCGTCACGCCGGATCAGGACATGGCGAGTGCGCTCGCGGCGCTCGACGCCCATCTCTGCGACCTCGCCGAGACCGCCTTCCGCGACGGGCTCCATGTGTTCGGCTCCTCCGGGGCCGATCCCATCTCCGCCGAGAACGAACGCCGCAACCTGCTGAAGGCGCTCGATGCCAGCTTCGTGCCGCCCGGCCCGGCCGGCGCGCCGCATCGCGGCCGGCCTGACGTGCTGCCGAGCGGGCGCAACCTCTCGACGCTCGACCCGCGCGCCTTACCGACCCGCTCGGCCGCAAAGCTTGGCGCCAGGGCGGCGCAGGCGATCATCGCCCGTCATCTCCAGGACGAGGGCGACTATCCGCGCCGGATCGTGATGGATCTCTGGGCTTCGCCGACTTTGCGCTCGGGCGGCGAGGACATCGCCCATGCCCTGCATCTGATGGGCGTCGAACCGCTCTGGGACCATGGCTCGACCCGCGTCACCGGCTTCTCGATCATCCCGCAGGCCAAGCTCGCCGCGCCGCGTGCCGACGTCACCATCCGCATCTCCGGCGCCTTCCGCGACACCTTCCCGGCGCAGATCGCCTTGCTCGATGGCGCCGCGCGCGCCGTTGCCGCGCTCGACGAGCCGGACGACTGGAACGAGCCCGCCGCCGCCCGCCGCCGCGGCGAGGCGGGTGCACGCATCTTCGGTGCCGCGCCCGGCCGCTATGGCGCCGCCATGGCCGACCGGGCGCTCGACGGCGACTGGCAGGCGCGCGCCGAACTGGGCGAGGCCTATCTCGCCGCGACCAGCCATGCCTATGGCGGGCCGGATGGCACAGCGTCGCCTGATGAAAGCTTCACCACCCGGGTCAAGAAGGCCGAGGCCTTCGTCCATGTCAGCGACACCGCCGGGCGCGACATCCTGGAAGCGACCAGCGCCGCCGACGTGATCGGCGGCTTCGTCGCGGCGATGCAGGCCGAAGGTGGCAAGGTCGCGCTCTACAGCCTCGACACCTCCGATCCCGACAGGCCAAAGGCACGCACGCTGGCCGAGGATGTCTCGCGCATCGTCCATGGCCGGCTCTGTCATCCCCGCTGGATCGCGAGCCATCTCGCCCATGGCTGGCGCGGCGCGGCCGAATTGGCAGAAGCCGTCGATGCGCTCTTCGTCTATGCGGCTGCTACCGATGCGGTCTCCGACGGCCTGTTCGACGCGGTCTTCCAAGCCTATTGCGGTGACCCCGCCACCTGGCAGGCGCTGGAGCAGGCCAATGCGCCGGCCGCCGCCTCGATCCGCTCCCGCCTCGCCGAGGCGCAGGAGCGCGGACTCTGGAAGAGCCGCTCGAACTCAGCGGCAATGCTCTCGGGCCGGGAGGCGGCGGAATGAACGCCGCAACCCGCGAGACGATGCGGCGCGGCTGGTGCCCGGGCACCTTGCGACCGATGCTGACCGGCGACGGCCTGCTGGTGCGCCTGCATCCGCCGCGCAATGCGCTGACGCCGGACCAGCTCGCATCCATCGTCGAGTTGGCGAGCCGGCATGGCAACGGCCAGATCGAGATCTCCGCCCGCGGTAATCTGCAATTGCGCGGCATCCGCGAGGACACGCATCCGGCGCTGGTCGACGATCTGCTCGAAGCCGGGCTCGTCGACGAAGCCGAGGGCGACGGGCCGAACCGGCTGGTGCTGACCTCCCCGCTCGCAGGAAGGGCAGCGGACGATCTGCTCGACGCCGCTGCACTGGCTGAGGCGGTCGAGTGCGCCGGCCGCACCGTTTCGGGCCTGCCGGCGAAATTCTCGATCGTGGTCGATGGCGGCGGCGCGCTGGCACTCGATGGCTTCGCCGCTGATCTCAGGCTGCGCGCGGTCGCGGCCGATACGATCGCGTTTGGCCTGCCGGGCGACCTGTGGTTCGGGCCGGTTGCACTGGATGAGACACCGACACTGGCGGCCCGGCTGCTCAGCGGCTTTGCGGCCGCGAGCCATCGCAACCTCGGGCATGTTCGCCGCATGCGCGATCTCTCACCGGATACGCTGATCGCGCTGGCGACATCGTCTGGACTCGGGCCAATGCCGACGCCTGCCACCCGATCGAAGCCCTCACCGGTCGGCCTCTTCGCGGAACGGGACAACAGGATTGCCGTGCTGGCCGGATTGCCCTTTGGCCGAACGGACACAGACGGTCTACGCCGCCTGAGCGAACTCGCTCGCGAGGCCGGCGCCGACGAGATCAGGGTCTCGCCATGGCGTGGCTTTGCCTTCTGCGGCCTTTCGGCTGAAGCGGCGTATCTGTTGCGCGAGAGACTCCGAAACGAAGGCCTGATCGTCGAAGCTGACGATCCACGTCTTTCGGTTGCAGCCTGCACCGGTTCGCCGGCCTGCACGCGCGGTGAGGCGCCGGCCTTGGCCGATGCCGCAGTGCTGGCGGACGCGATGGCACCGCTTCTCGCCGACGGCCTCGGCCTACATGTCTCCGGCTGCACCAAGTCCTGCGCCCATCCCGGCAGCGCCGACCTCACTCTGGTCGGGCGCGACGGGCGCTACGATGTGATCATCGATGGCGGCACCAGCGACACCGCCGTGGCCCATCTTTCGCTGACGGAACTTGTGCGCCGGCTCGAACCGCGTCAGGACATCCGCGCGCGCCTGGAAGCGGCGCGCCACTAGAAGCAGGTCACAGAGTTTGAGCACGCGTCACGCCTATATCCGCGACGGAGCCGCGATCTATGAGCGCTCCTTCGCCATCATCCGGGCCGAATCCGACCTGTCGCGCTTTTCTGGCACGGCCGAGCGCGTCGTCGTCCGCATGATCCATGCCTGCGGCATGACCGACCTGCCCAGGGACGTGGCGATGTCGCCCGATTTCGCAGAGGCGGCCGAGGTCGCGCTGGCGAAGGGCGCGCCGATCCTGTGCGACGCCCGCATGGTCGCAGATGGTGTCACCCGCGCCCGCCTGCCGGCGAAGAACGAGGTGATCTGCACGCTGCCCGACCCGAGCGTGCCGAAGCTGGCGGAGGAGATGGGCACGACGCGCTCGGCCGCGGCGATGGAGCTCTGGCGTCCGCATCTCGCAGGTTCCGTCGTCGTGATCGGCAATGCGCCGACGTCGCTGTTCCGCCTGCTCGACATGCTCGACGACGGTGCGCCGAAGCCCGCGGCGGTGATCGGCATTCCCGTCGGCTTCGTCGGCGCGGCCGAATCGAAGGAGGCGCTGGCGCAGGATGGGCGCGTGCCTTTCCTCGTCGTGCACGGGCGGCGCGGCGGCTCGGCCATGGCGGCGGCGGCCGTCAACGCGCTGGCGCAGGTGAAGGAATGAGCGGCGTGAGCAATGAGGCGCCCCGCACCCTGCTCTATGGCGTCGGCCTCGGCCCGGGCGACCCCGACTACATGACGGTGCGCGCCCGCGACATCATCCTCAAGGCCGACCGTCTCGTGCACTTCTGCAAGCGCGGCCGGCGCGGCAATGCCCGTATCACCGCCGACGCGATCATCGCGCCGGATCCGGCCCGCGAGATCGAACTCGCCTTTCCGGTGACGATCGAGGTGCCGGTCGAGGACGAGGGCTATAGCGGCCCGATCGCCGCCTTCTACGACGAGGCGGCCGAACGGCTCGCCGGCGAGATGGCGGCAGGCCGCAGCATCGCCGTGCTCTGCGATGGCGATCCCTTCTTCTACGGCTCGTTCATGCATTTGTGGCGCCGCCTCGCCCATCGCTTCCCGACCGAAGTGGTCCCGGGCGTGACCGGCATGGCCGGCGCCTGGGCTCGCGCCGACGCCCCGATCAGCTGGGGCGACGATGTGATGACGGTGGTACCGGGCACGCTCGCCGAGGGCGAACTGACCCGCCGGCTGGCGGATACCGATGCGGCAGTGATCATGAAGCTCGGCCGCAACCTGCCAAAAGTGCGCCGCGCGCTGCAGGCGGCGGGGTTGATCAACCGCGCCATCTATGTCGAGCGCGCCACCATGGCCGGGCAGGTGGTGACCCGCCTCGCCGAGAAGGCCGACGACGAAGCCCCCTATTTCTCGATGATCCTCGTTCCCGGCGAAGGGCGGCGGCTGTGAGCGGCTCGCTCGCCATCATCGGCCTCGGTCCCGGCGAAGCGCGCTATCTGACGCCCGCGGCGCTGGCGGCGCTCGAAACCGCCAGCGACCTTATCGGCTACGGCCCCTATCTCGACCGCGTGCCGGCGCGCGCGGGCCAGACCAAGCACGCTTCCGACAACCGCGTCGAGGTCGAGCGCGCCCGGCATGCGCTGATGCTGGCCGCCGAAGGCAAAGCGGTCGCGGTCGTTTCCGGCGGCGATCCCGGCGTCTTCGCCATGGCGGCAGCGGTGTTCGAGGCGTTGGAAGCCGGCGAGCCGGACTGGCGCAAGCTCCAGATCAGCGTCGAGCCCGGCATCACCGCGATGCTCGCGGCCGCGGCCAAGATCGGTGCGCCGCTCGGCGGCGATTTCTGCGCGATCTCGCTCTCGGACAATCTCAAGCCCTGGGAGGTCGTCACGGCGCGGCTTACGGCTGCGCTGTCAGCCGATTTCGTGATCTCGCTCTATAACCCGATCTCGAAGGCACGGCCCTGGCAACTCGGCAAGGCGCTGGAGCTGGCGGCGACGATCCGCGCGGCGGAGACTCCGGTGATCTTCGCCCGTGCCGTCGGGCGGCCCGACGAGAGCCTGCGCATCCTGACGCTGGCGGAGGCGATTGCGGCAGCCGAGACCGCAGACATGGCGACCTTGGTGATGATCGGCGCCAGCGCGACACGATTGATCGCCCGCGAGGGCGAGAACCCGATCGTCTATACGCCGCGCTCGGTGACGAAGAGCCCCTGCGTCACCAGCCAGGGCAGGACCTGATCGATATGCTCGACGGTCTCGACATCGGGCTTGGGCGGCCGCTCGACCATCACCACCGGAAGCCCGAGCCGGCGCGCCGCGATGAGCTTGCCGAGCGTCATCGGCCCGCCGGCATTCTTGCTGACGAGGACCTCGATGCCCTCCTCCCGCATCAGCTTCTCCTCGGCCTCCGCCTCGAACGGCCCGCGCTGCTGCAACACCCTGGCGTGCGGCAGCGGCAGATCGTTCACGGGCTCGATGACGCGGATCAGGTAATGGTGCTGCGGGGCGGCGAAGACATGCGGCAATTCGAGCCGGCCGATGGTCAGGAAGACCCGGCGCGGCTCGTCGCCGAGCGCCTCGACGGCAGCGTCGATGTCGGGCACGCTCTTCCAGCGGTCGCCCTCCTGCGGCTTCCAGCTTTCACGCCGGATCGCCAGCAGCGGCACGCCTTCGGCCTTGCAGGCAGCCTGCGCATGATAAGGCATGATCGCGGCGAAGGGGTGGGTCGCGTCGATGACGGCGACGACGCCCTCGTCGAGGAGATATTGCCTGAGGCCGGCAATGCCGCCGAAGCCGCCGGTGCGGGTCGGCAAGGACAAAGGGCGCGGGTCGGAGGTATGACCTGCAAGCGAGATCACGGCGCGAATTTCGGGTGCCTGTTCGGCCAGGAGCTGATCGAGCGCAGCCGCTTCGCTGGTGCCGCCAAGGATGAGGACCGTCATGGAACAGTTTTCGCCTGAAACCGCCACGCTGTCGAGCGCACCGCCCGGACCCTGGCTGTCGCTGGTCGGGCTCGGCGAGGATGGTCGCGCCGGGCTCTGCGCCGAAGCGCTGGCCGCGCTGGAGAGTGCCGAGATCGTCTTCGGCGGCGAGCGCCATCTCAAGTTGATCGGCGATGTGCCCGGCGAAGCCAGGCCCTGGCCGCAGCCTTTCCGCAACGCGCTACCGGCGATCCTGGCCGAAAAGGGCCGCAATGTCTGCGTCCTCGCGACCAGCGACCCTTTCCACTACGGCATCGGCGCCGGGCTGACCAAGGCGGTGCCGGCGGCGGAGATGCGCGTCATCCCGCAGCTCTCCTCCTTCTCGATGGCCTGCACGCGGATGCGCTGGCCGCAGGAGGAATGCGGGTTGGTCTCTCTGCATGGCCGGGCCCTTCAGAGGATCATCCCTTTTCTCCAGCCGGGCGCGCGGGTTCTTGCGCTGTCCTGGGACGATTCGACGCCGCTCGCCGTCGCCCAATTGATGAGCGCGCGCGGCTTCGGCGAGAGCACGATCACCGTGCTGGAAACGATCGGCGGACCGAACGAACGCATCCGGCAGACCCGCGCCGACGCCTTCGCGCTCGACGGCATCGTACCGCTGAACCTGCTGGCGATCGAGGTCGTCGCCGGCCGCGATGCCCGCATCCTGCCCCTCGTGACCGGGCTTTCCGACGACTGGTTCGAGCATGATGGCCAGCTCACCAAGGCCGATATCCGCGCCATCACGCTCTCGGCGCTGGCGCCGCGCGCCGGCGAACTGCTCTGGGATATCGGCGCCGGCTCGGGCTCGATCGGCATCGAGTGGAGCCTGCGCCATCGCCATAACCGCGCCATCGCCTTCGAGGAGCGGCCGGAGCGCGCCGCCCGCATCGCCCGCAACCGGCTGGCGCTCGGTGCTCCGCCGCTCGAGGTGGTCGAGGGCAAGGCGCCGGAGAGCTTCGCCGGGAAAGCCTCGCCGGACGCCGTCTTCATCGGCGGCGGGCTGACCGATCCCGGCGTCTTCGAAGCCGCCTTCGCGGCGCTGAAGCCGCGCGGGCGGCTCGTCGCGAACGCCGTGACGATCGAGGGCGAAGCCCGGCTCGCCGCGCTGTTCTCGGTCCATGGCGGGAATCTCCGCCGCATCGGCGTTTCGCATCTCGATCCGATCGGGACGATGCATGGCTGGCGCGCCGCGATGGCGGTAACGCAATGGCGGGTGGTGAAGCCGTGAGCGGCATCACCGCCGGCATCGGCCTGCGCCCAGGGACGTCGGAAGCCGATATCGAAGCCTGCCTGACGCAGACGCTAGCCGCAGCCAACCTGCCGCCGGGCGCGATCGAGCGTCTCGCGACCTTGGCCTCGCGCCAAAGCGAACCGGGACTGACCGCGTTAGCTCAGGCCCATCACCTGACCCTCGTCGCTATCCCCGATGAGGCGCTCGTCGGCTTCGAGGCCGCCTGCGCCACGCGCTCGACCCGGATCTCGGGGCTCTACGGCGTCGGCTCGGTAGCCGAGGCAGCCGCGCTTGCCGCGGCCGGGCCGGGCGCCACCCTGATCCAGCCGCGCATCGCCACCGCTCGCGTTACCTGCGCACTCGCCCGGAGCGCCGCGTGACCGTCCATTTCATCGGCGCGGGCCCCGGCGCTGTCGACCTCATCACCTTGCGCGGGCGCGAACTGATCGGCGCCTGCCCGGTCTGCCTCTATGCGGGCTCGCTGATCCCCAAGGCGATGCTCGGCTGGTGCCCGCCCGGCGCGCGCATTGTCGACACCGCCCCGCTCGACCTCGATGCCATCATCATCGAAATCCAGGCCGCCCATGCCGAGGGCAAGGACGTGGCCCGGCTGCATTCCGGCGACATCTCGATCTGGAGCGCGACGGGCGAGCAGATGCGCCGGCTCGACCAGCTCGGCATCCCCTATCAGATCACGCCGGGCGTGCCGGCCTTCGCCGCCGCAGCCGCCGCGCTCAAGCGGGAACTGACCTTGCCGGGCCTGGCGCAGTCGCTGGTGCTGACGCGCACCTCCGGCCGCGCCTCGGCCATGCCGGAGACGGAGAAGCTGGCGACTTTCGCGGCCTCGGGCGCGACGCTCGCCATCCACCTCTCGATCCATGTGATCGAGCAGGTCGTAACCGAGCTGACGCCCTTCTATGGCACGGACTGCCCGGTCGCGATCGTCTTCCGCGCCTCCTGGCCGGAGGAGCGCGTCCTGCGTGGGCGGCTGTCAGATATCGCCGACAAGGTCCGGGCGGCCGAGCTGGAGCGGACCGCGCTGATCCTGGTCGGTCCGGCGCTGGCGGCAGAAGACTTTTCCGAAAGCGCGCTCTACTCCACCGGCTATGATCGCCGCTTCCGGCCGCGTGGAGGCCAGGAATGACTGCGCAGGGACTGCTCATCGCGGCGCCACGCTCCGGCTCGGGCAAGACCACGATCACGCTCGGGCTGCAGCGGGCACTGTCCCAGCGCGGCCTCAAGGTGCGCGGGCTGAAATGCGGACCTGATTATATCGACCCGGCGTTCCATGCCGCCGCGACCGGCTCCCCCAGTGCCAATCTCGACAGCTATGCGATGCCGGACGCGCTGCTCGGCCAGATCGCCCATGAGGCGGCCGGGGGCGCGGACATCATCGTCGCCGAGGGCTCGATGGGGCTGTTCGACGGCGTGCCCGGCCCCGATGGCCATACCGGCACGGGCGCCGACATCGCAGCGCTGCTGGGCTGGCCGGTGGTGCTGGTCATCGACGTCTCCGGCCAGGCGCAATCGGCGGGAGCGGTCGCGCTCGGCTGCATGCTCTACGACAAGCGCATCCGGGTCGCCGGCGTGATCCTCAACAAGGTCGCGAGCGAGCGCCATCGCCGCCTCGCCGCCGCCGGCATGGACAAGATCGGCCTGCCCGTGTTCGGCGCGCTGCCGCGCGAGGCCAGCCTGATCCTGCCTGAGCGCCATCTCGGCCTCGTCCAGGCCGGCGAGACCGAGGATCTGCATCAGCGACTCGATGCGCTCGCCGAAGCTGTCACGGCGGCTGTCGATCTCGACGCCGTCATCGCTGCTGCCGGCGCGACCGCTTTGCCCGCTTCCACGCTTCATATCGCGCCACTGCCGGCCCCGGGCAAGCGTCTCGCCATCGCCCGCGACGCCGCCTTCAGTTTCGTCTACCCGCATGTCGAGGCGGGCTGGCGAGCGCAAGGGACCGCGCTGGTGCCGTTCTCGCCACTGGCCGACGAACCGCCGCCGGAAGGCTGCGATGCCTGCTGGTTGCCGGGCGGCTATCCCGAACTGCACGCCGGCCGGATAGCTGGCGCCGCGCGCTTTCTCGACGGGCTGCGCGACTTCGCCCGGACCCGCCCGGTCCATGGCGAGTGCGGCGGCTATATGGTGCTGGGCAAGAGCCTGATCGATGCCGACGGCATGAGCCATGCCATGGCCGGGCTGCTCTCGGTCGAGACCAGCTTCGCCAGGCGCAAGATGAATCTCGGCTATCGCAATGCGGTGCTCTCCGCTGACGGGCCGCTCGGCCGCGCCGGCGACCGTCTCAGCGGCCATGAATTCCATTACGCGACCGTGATCTCGCAAGGCGAGGACCCGGCCTTCGCGGTGGTCACCGACCCACATGGCTCGGCGCCAGCGCCCGCCGGCAGCCGCCGCGGCCTCGTCTCGGGCTCATTCTTCCACGCCATCGCGGTGCGGGAGGGGACGTGAGTTCGCCGCCCGTCTTCGATGACGGCTTCCGCGACACGCTCGGCGAGCTCCTCGCCTGGCGCCGCGATGTCAGGCGCTTCCGGCGCGAGCCGGTGCCTGAGGCGCTGGTCGCCAAATTGCTCGAGCTGATGCAGCTTTCGCCCTCGGTCGGCCATTCGCAGCCCTGGCGCTGGCTGAGGGTGGACGATTCCCGCCAGCGAGCAGCGGTGCAGGCGAGCTTTTCCCACTGCAATGCCGATGCGCTGGCCGAGTACGAGGGCGAGCGCGCCGCGCTCTATGCCCGCCTCAAGCTCGAAGGCCTGCGCGAGTCGCCGGTGCAGTTCGCGGTGTTCTGCGACCACGCCACGGCGCAGGGCCATGGCCTCGGCCGACGGACCATGCCGGAGATGCTGGATTATTCGGTCGTGGCGGCGATCACGCAGTTCTGGCTCGCCGCCCGCGCCCACGGGCTCGGCCTCGGCTGGGTCTCGATCCTCGATCCCGCCGAGATCGCTCGAATCATCGGCGTCCCGCCGGAGTGGAAACTGATCGGCTATCTCTGCCTCGGCTATCCCGAGGAAGAGCATGAGATACCGGAGCTCGTCCGTGCCGGCTGGGAACGCGACCAGCGACTGACGGAACGCGATTAGAGCTTCCGCCCGGGCGCGCCGCGCAGGCCGAGCGCCGCCAGGATGGCGATCACGGCCGCACCGCCGACGAGCCCGGCCGCCGAAGACCAACCGAACGCTTCGATGACACTGCCGATGGCAACGGGACCGACGACCTGACCAAGATTGCTACCCTGCATCAGCAGACCGATGACGACGGGCGTCAACCCGGCCGCCGGCGCCAGAACCGGCGCAGACGAGAGCAGGGTCGCAGGAATGATGCCTCCGACCATCGAAAACAGGACGCAAAGCAGGAAGGTCGCGGAATCCGGCAGGAGGCCGAGGAAGATGCCGATGGCCGACAACCCCATGACGAGGCTCGCGGCCACGATCAGGCTGACGCGCGAGGCGCCGCGCGCGAGCAACAGGCCCGCAGTGAGGTTGCCGATGATGTTGACGGCGCTGGCGAGGGCGCCGAGCAGACCGGCCGTCGCGAGCGAGACCTGCATGCGCTGCATCAGCAGCACCGGCAGGAAATTGAACAGGGCGAAGAACATCAGCGCGTAGAGCGCGAAAATGAGGCCAAGCAGCGCCGGCCCGCGCGCGCCCAGCACCGCGCCGGCATCGCCGGCAAGAGCCGCCCAGGATGGCCGCGTGCCGCCGCTGGTGTTCGGCACCGTCAACACGGTCAGGACGATCGCGATGGCCGCGAGTACGCCGGTGACCTGCCAGATCATGCGCCAGTCGGTGAGCCAGAGCCCCGCGAGCATGGCGAGCGCGATGCCTGTCGGCATGAAGCAGCTCCACAGCGCCATGACGATATCGCGCTGGGCGGAGCTGGCGACACGCTGGAGGATTGCGGGGGCGGCAATGGTGATCAGCAGGAAGCCGAGGCCCTCGACGACGCGCGAGCCGAGGAGCATCGGAAAGCGTGGCGCCGATGCGCCCAGGAAGGCGCCGAGCGCGACCGCCAGCAAACCGAGCAGCAGAACGCGCCGTGCGCCGAGGCTGATGGCGAGCGTGCCAACCGGGATGCCGCCGACCATGCCGAGCACGGAGAAGATCGAGGCGAGCCAGCCGAGTGTGCCGAGGTCCAGCCCGAACTCGGCCTGCACCAGCGGCATCGCGATCGCCGCCTTGCCGACCTGCAGCGCCGCGACGATACCGCTGGCGACCACGACCGTGACAGCGAGCCAGTCGGTCCTGGCCGCGGGCGTTGCGACAGCGGCTGTCATGAGCGCGATCTCGCGACGACGGTCTCAGCAGGCAGATCGTCCATGCTCTGTTCCTTGGATGGCGCTACGGCGTCCCCCGGAGATGCGGTTTCCCGTCGATCTCGAAAAGTGAGATAATTGGCATCGAGTCGATCAAGGAAATCGATCATGCTCGATGCGCTCACGCTCGACCAGATGCGGACCTTCGTGACCGTAGCCGAAGCCGGCAGCTTCCGCTCGGCAGCGGCGCGGCTGTCGCGGGCCCAATCCGCCATCAGCCATGCCATCGCCAATCTGGAGGCGCAGCTCGGCCTCCAGCTGTTCGACCGCTCGGGCCATCGCCCGGCCCTGACGGCGGAAGGCAAGGCCTTGCTCGCCGACATCAGGGAGGTGTTGCTGCGGGTCGGTGCCTTGAAGGCCCGCGCCCATGGCCTGAGCCGTGGCGTCGAGATCGAGCTGTCGCTGACGATCGACGTGCTGTTTCCCTCGCCACTGATCGGTGCGGCGCTCGCCGGCCTGCGCGAGCGCTATCCTTCGGTCTCGATCAGGCTCGCCATCGAGCCGCTCGGCGGCCCGATCGCAGCCTTGCTGGAGCGACGCAGCGCGCTGGCCATCACGGTCGGCGAGAACTTCCGCGATCCGCGCATCGCGATCGAAGCGCTGACATCGATCGAGATGATCGCCGTCGTTGCGGCGACACATCCGCTCGCCCGGGCAGGCGACGGGCGCGTCCTGTCGCGCTCCGAACTCGCCGGACATCTCCAGATCGTGCAGATCGACCCGACACCGATCTCGGGCTCGCAGGATTTCGGCGTGCTCTCGCCACAGACCTGCCGCGTCACCGGGCAGGACACCAAGCATGCGATGATCCTGGCCGAGCTCGGCTGGGGCCGGCTGCCGAACTGGCTGATCGAGCGCGACCTTGCCGAGGGCAGACTGGTCAGGGTCGCGACCGGGGCGCTCGGCCGGAACGCACAGCTCCCGGCCGAAGCCTATCTCGCCCACCGCCTCGACGAGGCGATGGGCCCGGCCGCGCGCGCCTTCGCCGAGGCGCTGGCGCGGCTTTGCGAGGTCAGAGCGCGACCTTGAAGTCCGCCTCGGTCTTGGCCTTGATCTCGTCGAGGGACACGCCCTCGGCGAGCTCGATCAGGGTCATGCCGCCGCCATTCTCATCGATCTTGAAGACGCCGAGATCGGTGATCACCATGTCGACGACGCCGGCACCGGTCAGCGGCAGGTCGCAGGCCTTGAGCAGCTTCGGCGATTCCGAGCCGTCCTTGTTCTTGGCGACGTGCTCCATCACCACCACGACCTTCTTGACGCCGGCGACGAGGTCCATGGCGCCGCCCATGCCCTTCACCATCTTGCCGGGGATCATCCAGTTGGCGAGGTCGCCATTCTCGGCGACCTGCATGGCGCCGAGGATGGAGAGGTCGATATGGCCACCGCGGATCATGCCGAACGAGTCCGAGGACGAGAAATAGCTCGTCGTCGGCAGTTCGGTGATGGTCTGCTTGCCGGCATTGATCAGGTCGGGATCCTCCTCGCCCTCATAGGGGAAGGGGCCCATGCCGAGCATGCCGTTCTCCGACTGGAGCTGCACGCTCATGCCGTCGGGGATGTAGTTCGAGACGAGGGTGGGGATGCCGATGCCGAGATTGACGTAGAAGCCGTCCTTCAGCTCCTTGGCGGCGCGAGCGGCGATCTGTTCACGGGTCCAGGCCATGTGCGTGATCTCCTCTCAGGCCGTTTCGCGCTTGCGCACGGTGCGCTGCTCGATGCGCTTCACCGGATTGGCGACATGCACGATGCGCTTCACGAAGATGCCGGGCGTGTGCATGTGGTCGGGGTCGATCTCGCCGGCCGGGACGAGATGCTCGACCTGGGCGATCGTCATGCGCGAGGCCGAGGCCATCATCGGATTGAAGTTCCGCGCCGTCTTCCGGTAGACGAGGTTGCCCTCGGTATCGCCCTTCCAGGCATGGACGATCGAGATGTCGGCGAAGAGGCCGCGCTCCATGATGTAGCGCTCGCCATCGAAGACACGCTCTTCCTTGCCCTCGGCGATCAGCGTGCCGACACCGGTCTTGGTGTAGAAGGCGGGGATGCCGGCGCCGCCGGCGCGGATGCGCTCGGCCAGCGTGCCCTGCGGGTTGAATTCGAGCTCGAGCTCGCCGGCGAGATATTGCTGGGCGAAGAGCTTGTTCTCGCCGACATAGGACGAGATCATCTTCCTGATCTGCTTGGTCTCGAGCAGGATGCCAAGCCCGGCGCCGTCGACGCCGGCATTGTTGGAGATGAAGGTCAGGTTCCTGGCGCCGGAGTCGCGGATCGCCTCGATCAGCGTATCGGGAATGCCGCAGAGGCCGAAACCGCCGGCCATGATGGTCATGCCGTCCTTGACGACGCCGGCGAGCGCCGCCTTGGCGTCAGGAAAAACCTTCTTCATCGGGATGCCTTCGTCGCTGGGTGATCGTAAGGGAGCCTTTAAAAACAACTAGCCGAGCGCATGGTGCGGTTGCAACATGCGAAGCTGACGCGCCCGTCATGTAACGATGCGCAGCCGAGGGCCACCAACGGCGAGACATGACAGCCCGGCCCGGCCGATGCTACCAAACGGCGCGCCCTGCCTTCCGGAGCCACGCCCTTGCCCGCTTCCCGCTCCATCCTGCTCATCATCGGCGGCGGCATTGCCGCCTATAAATGCCTAGAGCTGATCCGGCGCCTGAAGGATCACGGCATCGCCTGCCGCTGCATCCTGACCAAGGCCGGCGAGCAGTTCGTCACACCGCTGGCCGTGTCATCGCTGGCGGGCGAGAAATGCTTCACCGACCTGTTCTCGCTGACGGACGAGGCCGATATCGGCCATATCGCCCTGTCGCGCTCGACCGATCTTCTCGTCGTCGCGCCTGCCACCGCCGACCTGATCGCCAAGATGGCCAATGGCCACGCCGACGATCTGGCCTCCACGGCGCTCCTCGCCACCGACAAGCGCGTCCTGATCGCCCCGGCGATGAACCCGCGGATGTGGGAGCATCCGGCGACGCGGCGCAACATGGCAACGCTGCAGAAGGACGGCGTCCTCGTCGTCGGCCCCAATTCCGGCGCCATGGCCGAGCGCGGCGAGAGCGGCCCCGGCCGCATGGCCGAGCCGCACGAGCTCCTGGCCGCGATCGAACTGGCCCTCGCCGGCGACAACAGGCAGACGCCTTCGATCGGTTTCCTCGGACGCCTGCCCGGCGGCGCTCCCTCCGGGCCGAAGCCGCTGGCGGGCAAGCGCGTGCTCGTCACCTCCGGGCCGACGCATGAGCCGATCGACCCGGTGCGCTACATCGCCAACCGCTCCTCCGGCAAGCAGGGCCACGCCATCGCCGCAGCCGCGGCGGCGGCGGGCGCTGAGGTGACCTTGATCTCCGGGCCGGTGACGATTGCCGATCCCGCTGGGGTCAATACCGTCCATGTCGAGAGCGCCCGCGACATGCTGGCGGCGACGGAAAGCGCACTGCCGGCCGATATCGCGATCTTCGCCGCCGCCGTCGCCGACTGGCGTACCGCCGGTGCCGCCGGACAGAAGATGAAGAAGGACGGCAAGAGCCCGCCCAGCCTCGCGCTGGTGGAGAACCCCGACATCCTCGCAACCATCGCGGCGCGCGAGATCGACCGGCCGGCCCTGGTCGTCGGCTTCGCGGCGGAGACGCAGAACGTCGTCGACTATGCTCGCGCCAAGCTGGCGAAGAAGGGCTGCGACCTGATCGTCGCCAATGATGTCGGCGGCACCGGGGTAATGGGCGGCGACGCCAACACCGTCCATCTCGTCAGCAGCGACAGCGTCGAGACCTGGCCGACCCTGCCGAAATCGGAAGTGGCGACGCGTCTCGTCGCCCATTTCGCCGACCTGCTGGCACAGAAGGTCTGAGGTGATGGCGACGCTCCGCATCAGGCGCCTGCCGCACGCCCAGGACCTGCCGCTACCGGCATACGAGACCGCAGGCGCCGCCGGGCTCGACCTGCGCGCCGCTTTGCCGGACGGGCCGCTGCGGCTCGAGCCGGGCGCGCGGCTGCTGGTGCCGACCGGGCTCGTGCTCGAACTGCCCGTGGGAACCGAAGGGCAGGTCCGGCCGCGCTCGGGCCTGGCGCTGCGCCATGGCGTCACCCTGCTCAACGCGCCCGGCACGATCGACGCCGACTATCGCGGCGAGGTCGGGGTCATCCTGATCAATCACGGCCGGGAGGACTTCACCATCCAGCACGGCGACCGCATCGCCCAGCTTGTCGTTGCGGCCGTGCTGCAGGCGGGAATCATCGAGGTCGAGCAGCTCAGCGAAACCACTCGTGGCTCAGGCGGTTTCGGCTCGACCGGGGTGAGCGATGCCGCCCTGCGGCGGGCGGCCGGAGGCAAGGCATGATCCAGCTCTCGCGCCGCAGCCTGCTCGCGGTCACCGCCGTCGTCGACATCGCCCTGCACGCCCGCCCGACCCCGGTCGCGGCCAAGGCGCTGGCGGCGCGGCACGAACTGCCGCCGCGCCATCTCGAGACCGTGCTGCAGGCGCTGGTCAGGGTAGGCATCCTCAAGGGCGTGCGCGGCCCGCGTGGCGGCTACGAGCTGGCCAAGGAGCGCCGCCGGATCACCGCCGGCGAGATCGTGCGCGCCGCGATGCAGGCCAATGCCGACGAAACCCTGCCGCCGCTGCCGCAATCTGCACTGGTGGATGCGGTCATCGACCCGATGATGCAGCAGGCCATGGAGGCCTGGCTCGCCAGGCTCGACGCCGTCTCCGTCGCCGATCTCTGCCGCGAGGCGGAAGAACGCGCAGCGACGGGCAAATCGGCGATCGACACAGATTTCACTATTTGATCTGTTTAATTCTTCATTCCTCGACAGATTCTGTGATTTGATGCTAGGCTGACCATAGGTTCTCGTTTCGGATCACCAGCAAGGAGGCCGCCATGGCCGATGCCGCCCAGAAGCCCGCCCATGTCCCCGGCCGCGGCCGCGTCTACGAGTCGATCACCGACACGATCGGCGACACCCCGCTGGTGCGCCTGAACCGCCTGCCGGCCGAGCGCGGCGTCAAGGCGACGATCCTGGCCAAGCTCGAATTCTTCAACCCGATCTCCAGCGTCAAGGACCGCATCGGCGTCGCCATGGTCGATGCGCTCGAAGCCTCCGGCGCGCTGAAGCCCGGCGGCACGCTGATCGAGCCGACCTCGGGCAATACCGGCATCGCGCTCGCCTTCGCCGCCGCCGCGCGTGGCTACCGCCTGATCCTGGTGATGCCGGAGACGATGTCGCTGGAGCGTCGCAAGATGCTGGCCTTCCTCGGCGCCGAGCTGGTGCTGACCCCTGGCCCCGGCGGCATGCGCGGCGCCATCGCCAAGGCCGAGGAACTCAAGAACGAGATTCCCGGCGCGATCATCCCGCAGCAGTTCGAGAACCCGGCCAATCCGGCGATTCACCGCAAGACCACGGCCGAGGAGATCTGGAACGACACCCAGGGCGCGGTCGACATCGTCATCTCCGGCGTCGGCACCGGCGGCACCATCACCGGCGTCGGCCAGGTGCTGAAGGCCAAGAAGCCCTCGGTGAAGATGGTCGCGGTCGAGCCGGAGGATTCGCCGGTCCTGTCGGGCGGCCAGGCCGGCCCGCACAAGATCCAGGGCATCGGCGCCGGCTTCGTGCCGGGCATCCTCGATCGCGGCGTCATCGACGAGGTCGTCACCGTCGGCAACCAGACGTCGTTCGAGACCTCGCGGGCGCTCGCCAAGGCCGAGGGCATCCCGGCAGGCATCTCCTCGGGCGCAGCCGTCGCAGCGGCGCTGGAGGTCGGCGCCCGGCCGGAGAACGCCGGCAAGACGATCGTGGTGATCATCCCCTCCTTCGCCGAGCGCTACATCTCCAGCGCGCTGTTCGAAGGTCTGTGACGCAAACAAGCCTGCAGATCGTCCGGCTCGGCGAAGCCCTGCCGGGCGATCTGCCCGCCTTGCAGGGCGAGGCGGCGGCCGAAGGCTACCGCTTCGTCGAGGGCATCCTGGAGGAGTGGGATGCCGGCCGCTACGCAGGCGAAGACGAGCGCAATACGCTGCTTGCCGTCTATCGCGAGGGCGTGCTGGCGGCGATCGGAGCGGTGACGCCCGACCCTTACGACCCCGCCCCCGATCTCCTGCGCATCCGCCATGTCTATGTCCGGCCAGAGAACCGGCGCGAGGGCGTCGGCCGCGCCCTCGCCGGCGCGCTGATCCAGCAAGGGCTCGCGCTGGCGCCGCGGCTTTCGCTCAACGCCGCCGATGCCGGCGCATCCGCCTTCTGGGAGGCGATGGGCTTTTCGCCCGACCGCGGCGGCACCCGCCGCACCCATCTGCTGACGCGCTGAGGGGCTCAGTCCCGGAGGGTGACGCGATTGCCCCAGGGATCGACGACCGAGCCAGCATCACCGCCGGACGCCGCCAAGCGCCGGCTCAGCGCCGAGTGGGCCTCAGCATCGCGCGCGACCAGCTCGAAGCTCGACAGGCCCGCCTCGTTGTCCCGGCGCGGGCCGGCGCCGCGGCTGTGCCAGGTATTGGCGGCGATGTGGTGGTGATAGCCGCCGGTCGCCATGAAGCTCGCGCCGGGATAATGCACCATCACCTCGAAGCCGAGCGCATCGCGATAGAAGCCCTCGGCCTGCTGGACGTCGCCGACACGCAGATGGACATGGCCCATCACCGTGCCCTCCGGCATGCCGGCATAGGCTTGGGGCTCGGCGTCGCGCAGCAGCGCGTCGAGGTCGAGCCGCTCGGTCGCCATGGCGATGCGGCCGCCGTCGAGCCGCGGCCATTCGGGGCGGCTGCGATCACGGTAGATCTCGATGCCGTTGCCTTCGGGATCGGAGAGATAGAGCGCCTCGCTGACGAGGTGGTTCGAGGCGCCCTCCAGCCCAATGCGCGTCTCGGCGGCATGCCGCAGCCAGTTGCCGAGATCGCGGCGCGAGGGCAGCAGGATCGCCATATGGAACAGGCCGGCGGCCGAGGAGGGATGCCGGGCGCCGGCTTCCAGCTTCACCAGCGGCTCGCCGCCGGCACCGAGCACGGCGTGGTCCGCATCCTGGCTCAGGACCGAGAGCCCGATAGCGTCACGATAGAACGTCGTCAGCCCGGGAAGATCGCGCACGCGCAGGGACACCGCGCCGATATGGACGGGGGCATCGAGCGCTTCGTTATGCTGGGCCAAGGTCTCTGAGGTTGCGGACACGGGACTGCTCCAAACTTGCTGGCGGCAACGCCGCCTGAGAGCAAGATGGGGCTTTCAACCGCGCTTGTCGCCCCGGGGCAGGACAAGTCCGAAATTGCACTAACGCAATGAGAGGGCACTCAGGGGCGACACGACATGGCTTCGGCGAACCGATGCGTCAGCGCTGCTGCCTGAGCGCCTCGACGAATTCCGCGACTGGATGGACGCGCGGGGTCTCCGCCGCCAAGGCATCGAGCGCCTCAGCGATATCAGCGCAGTCCGCCAGCGTGAGCGCACGCAAGCTGGATGACACCTTGTTGTAGGACGGCGTTCCGCGGCTTGCGATCGAACGATCGACCACGAAGGTCTCGACCGTCCCGTCCAGGCGCTCGACGAAGAGGGCAAGTGAACCGCCATCGGCCGCCGCGGCGCTGTCTGACACCGCCTTGAACATATCGCCCTCCGGGAATCGCAGCGTGCTAGGCCCGCTCCGCCAGCGCCCGCGCGATCGCGGCGCGGAATTCGGGAATGCCCAGCCCCTTCTCGCTGGAGGTCAGCAGCACCTCGGGAAAGGCGGCAGGGCGGCGCTTGATCTCGTCATAGGTCGCCTCGGTCATGAAGGTCTGGTCGGCCTGCTTCAGCGCATCGCCTTTGGTCAGGATGACCTGATAGCTGACGGCGGCCTTGTCGAGCGTCTCCAGCACAGCGCCGTCGACGTCCTTGATGCCGTGACGGGCATCGATCAGCACGTAGACGCGCATCAGATTGGCGCGGCCGCGCAGATAGTCGTGGATCAGCCGCGTCCAGGCCGCGACCTTCTCCTTGCCGACCGCGGCATAGCCGTAGCCAGGCATGTCGACGATGGTCAGGCGCTCGTCATGGCCGACCTGGCGGAAGAAATTGAGCTGCTGGGTACGGCCCGGCGTATGCGAGGTCCGCGCCAGGGCGTTGCGGCGGGTCAGCGCGTTGATCAGGCTCGACTTGCCGACATTGGAACGGCCGGCGAAGGCGATCTCCTGCCCGACCATGGGCGGCAGGTCGTCGATCTTGGTCGAGGCCCAGACGAAATCCCAGGGGCCCTCGAAGAGTTTCCGGGCGGATTCGAGTTCGTCGGCGGTGAAGGGCGTGGTTGTGCTGGCGGTCATGGCCCTTGCCTACACGGCGGCGCGCAGCGCGTCGATGTCCGCGCCGGCGATCAATGGCAGGTTGCGTGCGATCTTGTCCGGCTCCCAGTCCCACCAGCGGATCTCGAGCAGGGCCGCGACCACCTCCGGCGCAAAGCGCAGCTTCACGACGCGGCCAGGATTGCCGACGACGACGGCATAGGGTGGCACGTCGCGGGAGACCTGGGCGCGGGTGCCGATGATCGCGCCATCACCGATCGTGACGCCCGGCATGATCACCGCCTCGCGGCCGATCCAGACATCGTTGCCGATCACCGTGTCGCCGCGCAGGCCGAGGCCGTCGCGGGTGAAGTCCGGCACGTTCTCGAAGCCGAACATGCCGAACGGATAGGTCGAGAAGCCGCCCATCGGATGATTGGCGCCGTTCATGATGAACTGCGCCGCCTGGGCGATCGCGACGAACTTTCCGATGATCAGCCGGTCGCCGATGAAGTCGAAATGATAGCGCACGCAGCGGGCGAGGAAATGCTCGGGCCCGCGCGAGTCGTCGTAATAGGAGTAGTCGCCGACCTCGACGAGCGGGTGGTCGACGACGGCCTTGAGGAAGGCCGTGCCCTTCCAGCCGGCGATCGGGTGGCGGGTTTTCGGATCGGGCAGAGGCATGGCGCGGCACTAAGCACATCGCCGGCATGCGGGACAAGCTCGCGAAACCAAAAGCAAAACGCCGGAGCCCCGAGAGGCGTCCGGCGTTCTGTTCCGTCTTGGCAGGGGCTTTCGCCCCATGCCTCACTTCTTGTTGCTGTTCGCAGGCTTCGGCGGCGTGGCGCCGGCGGTCGCAGCGGCTGGCTTCTTGCCGAACAGCCCCTTGAGATTGTCCCATAACTCGATCTTCACGCCGTGCTTCCTCATGATGAAGCCCTGCTGGAGGACCGAGAGCAGGTTGTTCCAGCTCCAGTAGATCACCAGGCCGGCCGGGAACGAGCCGAGCAGGAAGGTGAAGAACACCGGCATCCAGGTGAACATCATCTTCTGGACCGGATCCGGCGGCTCCGGGTTCATCTTCATCTGCACGAACATCGTGATGCCCATGATGATCGGCCAGATGCCGAGATGCAGCATGGCCGGCGGCGTGAACGGCAGAGCGCCGAACAGGTTGAAGAGATTGGTCGGGTCCGGCGCGGCGAGGTCCTTGATCCAGCCATAGAACGGCGCGTGCCGCATCTCGATGGTGATGAACAGGATCTTGTAGAGCGCGAAGAAGACCGGGATCTGCACCAGCACCGGCCAGCAACCGGCGAGCGGGTTGATCTTCTGGGTCTTGTACAGCTCCATCAGCGCCTGCTGCTGCTTCATCTTGTCGTCAGCATAGCGCTCGCGGATCGCCATCATCTCCGGCTGCACCGCCTTCATCTTCGCCATCGAGGCGTAGGATTTGTTGGCGAGCGGGAAGAACAGGCCCTTCAGCAGGACGGTCACGACCAGGATGGCGATGCCGAAATTGCCGACATGCTTGTAGACCCAGTCCATCACGTAGAACATCGGCTTCGTGATGAAATAGAACCAGCCCCAGTCGATCATCAGCTCGAAGCGCTTGATGCCCTGGTTCTTCTCATAGCCGTCGATCGCCGCGACTTCCTTGGCGCCGGCGAACAGGCGCGAGGAGGCGGTCGCCGAGGCACCCGGCGCGACATTGACGGCCTCGCCGAGGAAGTCGGCCTGGTAGGTCCGCACCGCGCCGGTCTGGACCGAGGAGTAGCGGCCCTCGTATTTCTTGCTCTGATCGGGGATGGCGGCGGCGGCCCAGTACTTGTCGGTGATGCCGACGAAGCCGCCGAGCACGTCCTTCCAGGCCTTGCCATGCGTCGCGGAGCCGAGCGCCGGCTCCTTGTCGATCGCGTCGTAGGTGAACTCCTGCAGGCCCTGCTCGCCGAGCGAGCCGATCATACCCTCGTGCAGCACGTAGTAGCCGAGCGTATGCGGCTTGCCGACGCGCACGACCTGGCCATAGGGGTACAGCGAGACGGCGTTCGTACCCTTGTTCTCGACCTCGTCGCGGATCGAGAACATCGCGTTGTCGTCGACCGCGATCGTGCGCTTGAACGTGAGGCCCTGGCCGTTGTCCCAGGTCAGCGTCACCGGCTTGGCCGAGGTCAGGACCTGGCTGTCGGCGCTCCAGACCGTATTTGCATTGGGCAGCGGGACATTGGCGCCAGGCCCGGCGACCCAGCCGAAATCGGAATAATAGGCGTCCGGCCCACCGGCCGGCGAGAGCAGCACGATGATCGGGCTCTTCGGGTCGACCGTCTCGTGATAGGCCTTGAGCGAGACGTCGTCGATGCGCGCGCCGGTCAGCGAGAGCGAGCCGGCGATCTTGCTGGTGTCGATCCTGAGGCGCGGGCCGGCGGCGAGCGCCGCCTCGCGGGTCGCGGCAGGAGCGGCCGTGACCGGAGCCTGGCCGGGCTGCGCCGGAGCGGCGCCCTGGGCCGGAGCCGGGGCAGTGCCGGGAGCGGCCGGAGCGCCGGAGGGCTGCGTCGCCTGCTGGGTCTGCGTCTGCTGGTTCTGCAGGGCGATCTGCTTCTGCTTCTCCGCCTGCGGCAAGCCGTAGAAATATTGCCAGCCGAGCAGCACGACGACCGAGAGCGTGATCGCCAGCAACAGATTGCGGTTGTCTTCTTTCATCATCCGTCTCGGAGGCAGTCTCGCGGGCCCGGAGGGGCCCTAGGAGGCTTTGCGGGGGGCGGAGCGGCGCTTGCCGCCACCGGCTGGGCGGGCGCGGTCGAACGCGACCGAAAGGTCGGCGATCATCGCGGTGAAGTCGGCCTGGACGGTCTCGGGCCGGGCGACGATCACGAGATCGCAGGGCTTGCCGATCTGCTCTGCGAGCGCAAGTGCAGCAGCAGCGCGCAGGCGGCGGCGAATGCGGTTACGCACCACGGCGTTGCCGGTCTTGCGTGAAGCGGTCAACCCGAGACGCAGAACGTCCTGGCCCGGCTTGTCGAGCACCTGCACGGTGAAGGCGGACGAACGAAAACGGCGGCCGTGCTCGGCCGCCGCGAGAAAGTCCTTGCGTTGCGTCAGACGGGCGAGGCGCATGGCGGTTGGCCAGTCTTCCGGAACAGGCGCGCCTGCAACGCGCGCCTTTGGGCTCATCAGGCCGACAGGCGCTTGCGGCCGTGGGCGCGACGAGCAGCGATGACCTTGCGGCCGCCCGTGGTCGCCATGCGGGCGCGGTAGCCGTGACGGCGCTTACGCACCAGCTTGCTGGGTTGGTAGGTTCTCTTCACGGTCCGTCTCCGGGGCCTTGTTCGGCAGGGCAAGCGCAGCTTCCGCGGGAAAGCCGATGCCAGCCAAGCCTATCATGCAAAAAGGATCCGCGCCGCCGGTAGGCAGCGCAAGTCGCGGGCTTATGGCGGATGGGGGACCCCGAGTCAATGGCGAAACGCCTGCGCCGCACCGTCGCAGCGACGCATTTTGCCGCGCACCTGACTTGCCGCGGACTTGCGCTTGCGGGCCAAAGCGCCGATATAGCGCCCGGGAGGTTGGCGAGGGACGTCTCACTCGCCAACCCGGTCAGATCCGGAAGGAAGCAGCCGTAACGAGACCGAACGGGTCTTCGTCCAACCTCCTACTTTCGCGCAAGTCCTTCAGCGCAACTCTGGCCGCGCCCGGATGCGCGAGCCTCAGCTTCCCTCACATTCCTGACGCGTTCGCGCGCTCCTACGGCAGAGCGGCGTTGACCGGGGCGCCGCGATTGGCGAAAGCAGGGGCATGACCGACGAGACCGTCCCCGCCGACGAGCCGGGTTTCCCCGGCATGGCCCCGGTGCCAGCCCCGGCCGCTGCGCCTGCCGGCTATCGCGTTCTGGCCCGCAAGTACCGGCCGGCGCATTTCGGCGACCTGATCGGCCAGGACGCCATGGTCCGGACGCTGACCAACGCCTTCGCCGCAGGCCGCATCCCGCAGGCCTGGATGCTGACCGGCGTGCGCGGCGTCGGCAAGACCACGACGGCCCGCATCCTGGCGCGCGCCCTGAACTACCAGAACGCCGACGGCAGCGGCGCCCCGACCACCGACCTCTCGCAGTTCGGCGTGCATTGCCAGGCGATCGTCGAGGGCCGGCATATCGACGTGATGGAGATCGACGCCGCCTCGAACAACGGCGTCGACAATGTCCGCCAGATCAACGACGCGGTGCGCTACGCCCCCGTCTCGGCGCGCTACAAGGTCTACATCATCGACGAGGTCCACATGCTCTCGGGAGGCGCCTTCAACGCCTTCCTGAAGACGCTGGAGGAGCCGCCACCGCACGCCAAGTTCATCTTCGCCACCACCGAGATCCGGAAAGTGCCGGTGACGGTGCTGTCGCGCTGCCAGCGTTTCGACCTGCGCCGTGTCGACGCGGCCCTGCTGGTCGGGCATCTCGACAAGATCTGCCGGGCGGAGGGCATCGAGGCCGAGGAAGAGGCTCTCGCCGCCGTGGCCCGCGCCGCCGAGGGCTCGGTGCGCGATTCGCTCTCGATCCTCGACCAGGCGATCGCCCATGCCGGCGGCCGGATCACGCTGGAGGAGGTCCGCAGCATGCTCGGCCTCTCCGACCGCGCGCGTGTCATCGACCTGTTCGAACTGGTGATGAAGGGCGACATCGCCGGCGCGCTGGGCGAGCTTCGGGCGCAATACGACGCCGGCGCCGATCCGGCGGTGGTGCTCTCCGACCTCGCCGAGTTCAGCCATCTCGTCACTCGCCTCAAGCTCGTGCCGGATGCGGCCAAGGACAACAGCCTGTCCCAGGCCGAGCGGGTGCGCGGCGCCGATTTCGCCCAGCGCCTGTCGATCCGCGTACTGGCGCGGGCCTGGCAGATGCTGCTCAAGGCCGTCAGCGAGGTCCGCCAGGCCGACCGCCCGGTGATGGCGGCCGAGATGGCGCTGGTGCGCCTCGCCCATGCCGCCGACCTGCCGACGCCGGACGAAGCGCTGCGCATGCTGCGTGACGGCAGCGGAGCCGTCGGCGGCAACGGCGCGCCCGCTCCGCGCGGGCCTTCGGGCGGCGGCGCGACCGCGCTCGCAGCCCGGCCGGTGCTGGCCAGCGCCAATCCGATGCCCGCCGCGGCGCCGGTAGCACAGGTGCGGGCCAGCGCCCTGCCGCAACCGCAGAGCTTCGAGGAGGTCGTCGCGCTCGCCTCGCGCCATCGCGACATCACCATGAAGCTGGCGCTGGAGCGCGATGTCCGCCTGGTACGCTTTGAGCAGGGCCGGATCGAGTTCGCCCTGGCCGAGCACGGCAACCGCCTGCTCGCCAACGACCTGTCGAAGCGGCTGAAGGAATGGACCGGCCAGACCTGGCTGGTCGCCATCGTCAATGCCGAGGGCTCGGCGACCCTGCGCGAACAGGTGGCGGCCGCGCGCGACAAGCGCGAGACCGATGCGGCGAACCATCCTGCCGTGCGCGCCGTGATGGAGCGCTTCCCGGGCGCGCGCATCGTCGATGTCCGCGATCCGCGCGCCGCCGAAGCCGAGGCATCCGCGACCGCTGCGGGCAGCGACGAGGATTTGCCCGAAGTCGAGCCGCTGTTCGACGACAGCGAGCCTGATTTCGACGGCGTCGAATTCTGGACCGACAACTGACCGCGAAGGGAGCGCCACCATGCGCGACATGATGGGCCTGATGAAACAGGCGCAGGACATGCAGAAGAAGATGGCCGAGATGCAGGCCCAGCTCGACACCCTCGAATTCGAGGGTTCGGCCGGCGGTGGCCTGGTCAAGGTGGTGATGACCGCCAAGAACGTGCTGAGATCGGTGAAGATCGACCCGAGCCTGATGGTTCAGGGCGAGGAGGAGATCCTCGAGGATCTCGTCATCTCCGCCAGCAACGACGCCCGCAACAAGGCCGAGCGGGCCGTGCAGGAGCGGATGGCCGAGATGACCAAGGGCCTGCCGCTTCCCCCCGGCATGCCGAAGCTGTTCTGAAGCAGGCTCGGCGTCATGCTTGGGCCTGACCCGAGCATCTCTTGCAGACGAGCCATCCTGTCCTGAGATGGTCGGCTCAAGGCCGATCATGACGCCCCCGAGACCCAATGTCCCGCACCATCGCCGGCCCCGAGATCGAGCGCCTGATCCAGCTCCTGGCCAAGCTGCCGGGCCTGGGCCCCCGCTCGGCCCGGCGCGCCGCGCTCCACCTCGTCAAGAAGCGCGAGCAACTGCTCGGCCCGCTCTCGGAGGCGATGGCGGTGGCGCGCGAGCGCATCGTCGTCTGCTCGACGTGCGGTAATGTCGACACCAGCGATCCCTGCGGGCTCTGCCGCGATCCGCGCCGCGACGAGAGCCTGATCGTCGTCGTCGCCGATATCGCCGATCTCTGGGCATTGGAGCGCTCGGGTGCGGTCGGCGGGCGCTATCACGTGCTCGGCGGCGTGCTCTCGGCGCTCGACGGCATAAGGCCCGAGAACCTTTCGCTCGACGCGCTGGTGGCGCGCGCCTCGGAACCTGCGGTGAAGGAAGTGATCCTGGCGCTCAGCGCCACGGTCGAAGGCCAGACCACGGCGCATTTCGTCACCGACCTGCTGGCGCATCTGCCGGTCAAGGTGACCAAGCTCGCCCATGGCGTGCCTGTTGGTGGCGAGCTCGACTATCTCGACGACGGCACGCTGGCGGCAGCGATCCGCCAGCGCACAGGCTTCTGACGGACCGTCTCAATCGTCCCAGGGCGAGACGTTCTTGCAGCGATAGCCAACGAAGCACTGCGGCGTGTCACGGGCCGGCACCCAGGCTGGAAAGGTCGTCTCGTCAAACTGACAGAAGCTGCGATCGCGCACGAAGCGGTCATAGGTGAAGCCGCCGGTGCCGAGCACGATCGCGCCATTGGCGAGGACGCTCTGGCGGTTGGCGGCGCAACTCAGCGTCGGCGACTGGGGCCGGCCCTGCGCAGATGCCGCGCCGGCGAGACCGAGGGCGAAAAGAGCAATCAGGATCCGGGTCATCGTTCGACTCCGCCGCGTTAAGCCTGTTCGCATTGTAGCATGGTTGGGCAGCCTGCATTCCCGCTTTGCCTTGACGGCGCCACGGGCTTCCGCCATCGCTCACCCCGTCACGCTCGGGCCTGTCTCGAGCCTTCACGTCTTCCCCTTTTCATCCACGTCTCAAGGCGTGGATGGTCGGCACCGGGCCGACCATGACGAGAGAGAGCCGCTCCATGTCCCTGACTGATCTCGCCGCCACCATCGACGCCGCCTGGGAGAACCGGGCCGAGATCGGCCTCAGCACCAAGGGCGCCGTCCGCGATGCCGTCGAGCAGGCGATCGAGCTGCTCGATTCCGGCCAGGCCCGCGTCGCCGAGAAGGTCGGCGGCGAATGGATCACGAATCAGTGGCTGAAGAAGGCGGTGCTGCTCTCCTTCCGCCTCGCCGACAACGAGATCATGGCGCACGGCCCGGGCGAGGGCGTGTTCTGGGACAAGGTTCCCTCGAAGTTCGCCGGCTGGGGCGAGAACCGTTTCCGCGCCGCCGGCTTCCGCGTCGTGCCGCCGGCGGCGGCGCGCAAGGGCTCCTACCTCGCGCCGAACGTCATCCTGATGCCGTCCTTCGTCAACATCGGCGCCTATGTCGATTCCGGCACCATGGTCGATACCTGGGCGACGGTCGGCTCCTGCGCCCAGATCGGCAAGAACGTCCACCTCTCGGGCGGCGTCGGCATCGGCGGCGTGCTCGAGCCGCTGCAGGCCAACCCGACGATCATCGAGGACAACTGCTTCATCGGCGCCCGGTCCGAGGTGGTCGAGGGCGTGGTCGTCGGCGAGGGCTCGGTGCTCGCCATGGGCGTCTTCATCTCGGCCACGACCAAGATCATCGACCGCGCCACCGGCCAGGTCCATATCGGCAAGGTGCCGCCCTATTCGGTCGTCGTGGCCGGCTCGCTGCCCGGCAAGCCGCTGAACGACGGCACGCCTGGTCCCTCGCTCTACTGCGCGGTGATCGTCAAGACGGTCGACGCCCAGACCCGCGCCAAGACCGGGATCAACGAGTTGCTGCGCGACTGAACCGAAGCGGAGGCGGAGCCTTTGAAGACCCTTCTGAGCGCCGCTTTCCTCTCCCTGTTCACTCTGGCGTCGACGACCGCGCAGGCCGAACCGGTCGCGTTGACGCTGAAGCTTGTCGATGAGGCCGGCAAGCCACTGGCCGGCCTTGGCGTGCGGATCGCGATCGGCTCCGACGCCGAGATCAGCGCGCCAGGCGCCGGGCAGCAGCTCGCCACCGATGCGGGCGGAGTCATCCGCATGCGGGCCGAGGCGACGATCGATCGCCGCAGCGTCCCCTCGACCGGGATCTACACGCGTCACCCGGCCGAATATCTCGTCGTCGGGGTCGAGCTCGACCTGATTGGCCGGCGCGCGCTCTACCGGGTCAGGCTCGACCAGACCAAGGCCGGCACGGTCGGCCAGATCAACGCCTTCCTGCCCGGTGCCGGCGGCCGCTTCGACCAGCCGCTCGCCTTCCACGCCGACACGCAGAGCTGGAGCCTGCCCGACGACCCCGCGGGCCTGCGCCTCACCGGCATCGGCGTCGAGCTCGAGGCGCAGAGCATGACGGGCTCGGCCGAGACCGGCCGCACCATCGCCCTCACCATCGCCAAGCAGAGCTTCAAGCGGCGGTAGAGGGCGATCCTGACATCGCCCGTAAGGCCCGCCGCCGCCGCAGCGAGCCCGGAGAGCAGAACGTCACGCAGCCGGAGCGGGATTGGTCGTCGCGTCCGGGGCGGGGCCGGCCGGCTGCGCGGCCGGCGAGGCGGCGAGCGCGTCGCGCAGCTTCTGCTCCTGCGAATGGTCGAGCGAGGTCTTGAGCACGACGCCACCGGTGCCCTTGATCGCTTCCAGCACCTTGTCGCCGGTCATCTTCTGGATCAGCACGAAGAGCGCGGCGTTGCCTGGCTGCAGGCTGGTGGACAGCTCCTTCATGAAGGCGTCGTTGACGCCGTAATCCGTCAGCGCCCCGCCGAGCGCGCCCGAGGCCGCGCCGATCGCCGCGCCGAAGATCGGCATCAGGAAGATCGCTCCGATCAGCAGGCCCCAGAAGCCGCCCGAGGCCGCCCCGAGCGCGGTGGTGTTGAGCAGCTGGTTGAGCTTGACCTTGCCGTCCTCGTGCATCACCGCGATCGCGGCGTCGCTGATCTGGATCAGATATTCCTTCTGCAGGCCGAAGAGCTTGTGCCGCATTTCCTCGGCCCTGGCTTCGGTCGGATAGACGATGACGACGAGATCGGACATGGCGCACTCCTCTGACGCGACAGCTCAAGCTGCCGCCGCTCTGTGACGGGCTTGCGGCAAACGCGCGACGATGCGGCGCGTTCTGCTACTCCCCGCCCACCTCCTTCGCGGCAGCGATCGCCGAACCGCGCAGCGGCAGCTCCTTCATGCGTAGCAGGAAGAGCAGCGCCAAGGCGAATCCCGCAAAGCTTGCGGCGAAGACATAGCGGAACAGCCCGACCATGGTGGCGCGATCGACGCCGCCGGCCTTCAGCGTCTCGGCCGAGAGCCCGGGGCCGCTGGCGCCGAGGCCGCCGAGCACGATCGCACCGAAGATGGCGACGATCAGCGCTCCGCCGATCTGGCGGAAGAAATTGGCCGTACCGGTGACCGTGCCGAGCTGATGCATCGGCACGGCGTTCTGGATCGAGACGGTGGCGACCGGCAGGAGCATGCCGAAGCCGACGCTGATCAGGGCGAGGACGAGCCCGAAGGCCCAGAGCGGCAGCTGGTCGCCATAGGCGATCAGCACGGCCGTGCCGACGAGCGCGAGGCTCAAGCCCGCGACCGGCACGCGCTTGTAGTGCGTCAGCTTGCCCATCGCCCGGCCCGAGGAGGTCGCGCCGAAGACGGTGCCGCAGGTCAGCGGAATCAGGCCGAGCCCGGAATTGGCGGCGGACAGGCCCATTACCGTCTCGAAATAGAGCGGCAGGTAGATGGTGAGACCGATGAAGGTGCCCATGCCGAAACCGGCAGCGACCGTGGCATTGCGGACCACCGGATTGGCCAGGACCGTCAAGGGAATCAACGGCTCGGCGGCGGTGCGCAGGCGCCAGGCAAAGCAGAGCCAGAGCAGGGCCGACCCGGCGACGAGCCCGAGGATCGGCGGCGAGCCCCAGGGATAATGCGTGCCGCCCCAGGACAAAGCCAGCAGCAGCGTCATGGTCGCGCCAGTCATGAGCAGCGCGCCGAGCACGTCGAGCTTGTGCGGCCGCTCATGCCGCGGCAGGCGCTGCAGGGCCTTGTCGGTCATCCAATAGGCGCCGAGCCCGAGCGGCAGGTTGATCCAGAAGATCACCGACCAGTGCAGTGCCTCGGCGATCAAGCCGCCGAGCACGGGCCCGAGCAGCGAGGAGGTGAAGAAGACGCTGGCGAAATAGACTTGGTACTTGCCGCGTTCCTTGGGCGGGACCATGTCGCCGACGATGGTCTGCGCCATCGCCATCAAGCCGCCGCCACCGAGCCCCTGCACGAAGCGGGCGGCGACCAGCAGCCAGAGCGACGGCGCGAGCGCGCAGGCGACCGAGCCGATCACGAAGATCACGATGCCGCCGAGCATGGTGACGCGCCGGCCATGGATGTCGGCGAACTTGCCGTAGAGCGGTGTCACCGCGGTCGCGGCGAGCAGATAGGCGGTGACGACCCAGGGCAGATGCGTGACATCGCCGAGCTCGCGGCCGATCGTCGGCATCGCGGTCGCGACGATGGTCTGGTCGAGCGCCGCCAGGAACATGGCAAGCATGGTCCCGATCAGGATCGACCGGATATCGGCATGGGAAAGCGCCGCCTGCGCCGGCGGCGTCTCGACCCGCTTGTCCATCGGCACCTGCCCGTCCTGTGCTTGGGGAATGCCTGAGGATAGAGCCCGGGCCCGCCATGCGCCAGAGTCAGGGACGCAAGGCCGCCGCGAAGTGGGTGCAGTCCAGGATTGGCGCGAGCGGCACGCTGCGGCTAGCATGGCGCCTTCCGCTGCGAGGGATCATGCGCGCGTATCTGCTGCTAACCTTGTTGCCGATGATGCCGGTCGCCGCCGAGGCGCTCGAGCTGACCGGCCGCTATGGCTATGCCGGCGAATGGGCGGTGACGGCGACACTCGCCGAGGCGGAGCCCGCCGCTTCCAAACGCAAGCGCGATTTCGCCGGACCGGTGACCTTGAAGCATCTCGCCTTGTGCGGGCCGGGCGAGGTCGCCGAGAAAGCGGGTACGCTCAGCCTGCGGCGCAACGGGCAGCGCTATGCCGCGATGCTGGCGATCGGCGAGGACAGCTGCGCGGTAACCGGCACCCTGGCCGAGGACGGCGTCGCCTTCGCCGATTGCGGCAAGGCCGGAAAGATCCCCCTCAGGCTCTGGCTGAAATGACGATGCTACGCTGTCTGGCTGCCCTCGCAGCCGCTCTCGCCTGCGGCACGGCCTTGGCCGATACGCGGCCTTCGCTGTGCCGGGCCGGCGAGACGGCGATCTTCTCCTGCGCGATCGGCGGCAAGACCGCCTCGCTCTGCGCCTCCGCCGACCTCGGCCCGAGTCAGGGCAGCCTGACCTATCGCTTCGGCCGCAAGGGCGCGATCGAGCTGACGCATCCGGAGGCGCCCGCACTACCGGACCAGGCCTTCAGCACCGCTGTCGTCGGCGATGCCGGATTCGCCGGCGACATCGTCCGCTTCAACCGTGGCGAGACCCGCTACACCCTCTATTCGATCATCGTGAAGGGACAGGGCGAACGCGACGGCATCCGCGTCTCCAGAGCCGGCCGCCAGCTTGCCGACCTCAGATGCAAGGATTTTGCGCTCGGCGCCGATGCCTGGAAACTGCTCTACCGCGCCAAGCTGCCCAAGGCGGAGCCGGCCTCGCTCGACTAGCGCTGTCTCTCCGACTCCGGCACCTTCAGGATCATCGCCTCGTCTGCACCGATCGGGCGGCCATCCTCGGTCTGCACGGTCAGGGTGACCTTGCGGCCGCTGTCGCGCTCGATCAGCGAGGAGTGCAGCTCGCCCGGCCCGAACAGGTGCTGCTCGCCCCATTGCCTGAGCGCCACCATCACCGGGAAAAGGTCACGGCCCTTGGCGGTCAGCCGGTATTCCTGGCGCGCGCCGCCGGTCGCAGCCGGGACGGCTTCGAGGATGCCGCGAGCGGTCAGCGTGCGCAGGCGCTCGGACAGGATGTTGCGGGCGATGCCGAGGCTCTTCTGGAACTCGCTGAAGCGGGTCATGCCGTCGAAGGCGTCGCACACGATCAGCATCGACCACCAGTCGCCGATCGCGTCGAGCGCCCGGGCGCTCGGGCAATAATCGCTGACCAGGCTGCGACGCTTCACCATGGCTGCGGCGTTCTCCTCAAGGCTCCGTGATCACTCTTCGGTTGCAAGATAAAACCGACATCGCTACACCGCAATAAGTTTCATAATGAAACTTATCTGGCGGAGACCCATCCATGCGACTGGACATTGAGGCGGCGCCTGCCGGCGCCGCGAGCGTTGACGCACGCCCATCGCCTCCTCCACCGGCAGCGCAGCTTTCCGCCGGCATGATCCTGCTCTTTGCAGTGGCGAGCGGGCTGGCTGTCGCCAATGCCTACTTCGCCCATCCGTTGCTCGACATCATCGCCGATGATCTCAAGCTCTCGCGGGCGACGGTGGGCCTCGTCGTCGGCGCAACTCAGCTCGGCTACGGGCTCGGGCTGATCCTGCTGGTGCCGCTCGGCGACCTCCTCGACCGTCGCAAGCTGGTCGTGCTGCAATCGCTGCTCTCGGTCGCGGCGCTGATCTGCGTCGCCTTCTCGGTCTCGGGCGCGATGCTGCTCGCGGCAATGGCGGCGATGGGCTTCCTCGCCGTGGTGACGCAGGCCTTCGTCGCCTATGCAGCGAGCCTGGCAAGGCCGGAGGAGCGCGGCCAGGTCGTCGGCTCCGTCACCAGCGGCATCGTGCTCGGCATCCTGCTCGCCCGCGCCATCGCCGGCGCAACGGCCGATATCTCGGGCTGGCGGGCGGTCTACTTGCTGTCGGCGGGAGCGACGCTCGTCATCGCCGCGATCCTGTTCCGGGCCCTGCCGGCCGAGCACAAGCCGCCTGCACAGCTCTCCTATCTCAGGCTGATCGGCTCGCTCTTCACCCTGTTCCGGCAGGAGCGGGTGCTGCAGATCCGCGCGATCATCGCCATGCTGATCTTCGCCGACGTCACCACGTTGCTGACACCATTGGTCCTGCCGCTGGCAGCCCCGCCCTTCTCGCTGTCGCATACGGCGATCGGCCTGTTCGGCCTCGCCGGGGCGGCGGGCGCGCTCGGTGCGGCGCGGGCCGGCGCCTGGACCGATCGCGGCCATGGCCAGCGCCTCACCGGCATCGCGCTTTCGCTGATGCTGTTCGCCTGGCTGCCGATCGGATTGCTGCCGCAGTCGATCCTCTATCTGATCGCCGGCGTGCTGATCCTCGATTTCGGCCTGCAGGCGGTGCACGTCACCAACCAGGCGATGATCTATCGCGTACGGCCGGAGGCGCAGAGCCGCCTGACCGCCGGGTACATGGTGTTCTATTCGATCGGCAGCGCACTGGGCTCGTCGAGCTCGACGCTGGTCTACGCGCAGGCCGGCTGGACCGGCGTCAGCCTGCTCGGTGGAGCGATCGCAGCAATCGCGCTGCTGTTCTGGGCGGCGACACTGAAGGCGATGCCGATCGGGGCAACGCGGGCGGTGACGGGCAAACCTGCCGCGTGAAACGATCAGGGCCGCTGCCTTGCGGCAACGGCCCTGACGCCCCCCTCACCGAAGACCGGTCACTTCAGCTTGGCGGCAATCGCCTGCAGGCCAGCATTGGCGCATTCCTCGTCGAGGTGGCCGCCGGGAGCGCCGCCGACGCCGACCGCAGCGATGACCTCGTCGCCGACCTTCACCGGCACGCCGCCGCCGAGCAGCAGGAAGCCGGGGATGTAGACGAGGTTGCGGGCGCCGGCATTGTTGGCGGCAGCCTCGGCCATGGCGCCGGTGTTGTTCTTGGCGGACACCGAGGTGAAGGCCTTGGCGCGGGCCGCCTCGATGGTGTGCGGGCCGGCGCGGTCGGCGCGGATGGTGGCGAGCACCACGCCGCCACGGTCGACTACGGTCGCCGCGACGTTGAAGTTCTTGGCGGAGCAGGCAGCGACGGTCGCCTGGGCGAGCTCGACGGCGAGCGCGGTCGGCAGAGCGCGGACCTGCACGACCTGGGCCTGGGCGAGCGTCGGCAGGGCGATGGCGGCAGACATCAAGGCAAGACGGGCGAACGACATGACGATCCCTCTGGTGACCACCGTTTTGGTGTGAAGGGACAATGCCGAAGCCGGCTTCGCCCGTGCATCCGGGCGATCCGCGCCGATCTTAGGTAGTTCTACCGATCGGCGCCGACGAGATGCAGCCGGACCATCTCGGCGACCGAGGTCGTCTCCAGCTTCTCGGCGAGATGGGCGCGGTGCGTATCGACGGTGCGCGGCGAGATCGAGAGTGCGCGGGCGATCTCCTTGGTCGAGCGACCCTCGGCGATCAGAGCGAGGATCTCGGCCTCGCGCTGCGACAGTCGGCCAAGCCGCTCACGCGACGAAGCGATGCCGCTCTCGGCAGCGAGCATGCCGTCGAGCGTCGCCAAAGCCGCCTGGACGGTATCGATCAGCACTTGCTCATCGACCGGCTTGGTCAGGAAATCGGCAGCGCCATTGCGGAAGGCGGCGCGGCAGGCCTCGACATCGCCATGGCCGGTAATGACCACGACCGGCCAGCGACAGCGGGCGGCGGCGAGCCGCTCCTGCAGCTTCAGCCCGGTCAGGCGCGGCATGCGGATATCGGTGACGATGCAGCCCGGCGCCAGACCCGGCAGCGCCTCCAGAAAGGCGGCGCCGTCGGCATGCGGCTGGACTTCGAGCCCGACGGTGCGCAGCAGGAAGCCCAGCGCCTCCCTCACCTCCCAGTCATCGTCGATCAAATGGACGAGCTGCCGGCTCATTCGGCCGCCTCCTGACGGGTCGCGCTCGCAATGCGCGGCAGGCGGACGCTGAAGAGTGCGCCGCCCCCGGCGGCATTCTCGGCGGCGAGCGTTCCGTCGAAGCGCTCGACCAGGCGCACGCAGAGGGCAAGGCCGAGACCCAAGCCCGCCGGCTTGGTGGTGAAGAAGGGCTCGAACAGGCGCGCCTGCGCTTCCGGCGACAGGCCGGGGCCGTTGTCGCTGACCACGAGCATGGCATCGCTCCCTTGCGTGCCGACCTCGATGGTCACGCTGCGCTCGCCGTCCCGCCCCTCGACCGCCTCCAGCCCGTTGCGGGCGAGATTGAAGACGACCTGTTCGAGCTGGACCCGGTCAGCCCGCACCAGCGGCTTGCTGCCGTCGCCGGTGACGCGCAGCGTCGCGCCCACGGCCTGCGCGTTCGCCGCGAGAAGATGGACGACCTCACCGGCGAGCTCGGTCAGGTCGACCGTCTCGACGACGGGCTCGGATTTGCTGATCCAGGCACGCAAGCGCCCGAGAATGTCGCCTGCGCGGCGGGCGTTGCGGGCTATAGCCTCGAAGGCGCCGGCCAGCACCGCCTGGTCCGCACCGGGCTGCGCCAGCAGGCGCCGCCCCGCCTGCGCCTGGCCGAGGATCGCGGTCAACGGTTGCGTCAGCTCGTGGGCGATGCCGGAGGCGAGCTCGCCCATGGCGTTGACGCGGCCGGCATGGGCAAGGCGCGCATCCTGCTCGGCCAGCAGGGCCTTCCGTGCGGCCTCGCGCGCCGCGATCCGAGCTTCGAGCAAGCGGTCGACCAGCAATGTGGCGAGGGCGACGAGCAGGCCCGCCAGCGCCAGAAAGGCCGGAGGCGGCAGCGGCCAGTCCGGCGCGCTCGTCGTCAGCGTCAGACGCAAGGGCTGGGTGCGGCTGGCAATGTCGACGCCGAAGGCGCCCGCCGGCTCGGCTGCCGCCTCGCCCTGCTCGATCAGCCGCAGCTGGACCGCAGCCCCCTCCGGCAGTGGCGTATCGCTCGCCGAAAGCCTGTTCATGTCGACGATCAGGGCGAGCGCGTAATGGCCGACGCCGTCGGTCAGCGCGCGCTTGACCAGAAGCAGCCTGCTGCCGCCGTCGAGGGCACGCGTGCGCAGGTTCGATCCGACGGCCTGCCGCGCCTCCTCCGCAACGACAGCGGGATCGGCGGCATCGAACAGAGAGCGCGGCGGGCTTAAGGCGAGGTCGACGACATCGATGCCGACGATGCGCGGATAGAAGCGGACGATGCTGGCAATGACCTGCTCGACGGTCGCGACCGGCGCCGGCTCGGCCGCCTGGACCAGCGCCGACAGGCTGGTCAGATGGGCGTCGTGCTGGTCGACCCGCTGCGAGATCAGGCGGTGCAAGGTCCGCCCGGCCTCCTCCAGCGCGGCGGCGTCATGGCTGCGCCGGCTGAGCGAATAGGCGGCGCAGGCGAGCCCGAACGCGACGAGGCCCGCGACGAGGATGGCGGCGCGGCGCGACCTCCTCAGCATCAGCGTGTCGACCTCCTGCCGGTACCTGCCGGCAAGACTAGCCGGTTTCGCGCCGCCTTACAGTGGCCGGCTGTCGATCGCTAGCCTTCCGCCAGCGCGGCGGACGGCGCGTCGAGCGACAGAACAACACCATCGGGCACGAAATCGAGCTTTGCGGTGCCGCCGAGATAGCTGCCGAGCACCTTCTCAATCATCTGCGAGCCGAAGCCGCGTCGCTGCGGCGGGGTCACCGGCGGTCCGCCGCTTTCCTGCCAGCGGAAGTGGAACTCGCCGCCCTGATTGCGCCAGGAGACATCGACATGGCCGCCCTCCTGCGAGAGCGCGCCGTATTTCACGGCATTGGTGCCGAGCTCGTGCAGGGCCAGCGCCATCGCCAGCGCGCATTTCGAGGAGAGCGTCACCGAGGGGCCGTCGACGGCGAGGCGGTTGCCCGAGCGGTGCGGCGACAGCACGACCTCGACGAGTTGCCTGAGATCGGCGCCATGGCGGCTCGCCATCATCAAGACGTCCTGCGCCGCCGCCAATGCCTGCAAGCGGTCGGAGAGGCGGCGCTTGACCATGTCGAGCGGCTCGTTCGCGCCGCGCAGCGACTGGTTGACGATCCCCGAGACCATGGCAAGCAGGTTCTTGATGCGATGGTTCAATTCGCCTGCGAGCAGGCGGTAGCGTTCCTCGCCGGCATGCATCTGCGTGATGTCGCGCGAGACAGAGAGGATCGCCTCCGGCTTGCCATCGGCGGCAATGATCGGCGAGACCTGCACGTCCCAATAGCGCGGATTGCCGGCGGCGGTGTTCGCCTGACCCTGGAAGCGGTAGCTGTGGCCAGCCCGCGCCGCGGAGAGCGCGGCCTCGGCCTCGGCCTTCCCTGCTCCCTCCCAGAACTGCATCCAGGGACAGCCGCGGATCGTCTCGAAATCGGCGACCTCCATTACGCGCTGGCCGCCCTCGCTCATGAACTCGAGCGAACCGTCGAGGCCGATCACCTTGATGCAATCGTCCGACGCAGCCAGCACGGCGCGCAGGAAACGGGCATCCTTGTCGAGCTGTGTCGGCACGGGCAGGCCTTCGAGTCAGGCGATGAAGACGATACAGTTCGACCGCTAGCGCAGTATCTGTCAAACGCGCATGTCTTTTGACAGGTCGCCTGTCGTCGGCCGCTCTGCGGCGCGAAACCGCCGGAAATCCTTAGCCGCCGAACTGCTCGAGGTTGACGCTGCCGGCCGGCGCGGTCAGCTTGGCGCCTCGTCGCAAGGAGCCGGACATGGAGAGCATCACGCCACGCCAGCGCGAGATCGTGGCGCTGGCCAGGGCGCAGGGACGCGTCAATGTCGAGGATCTCGCGGCGCGCTACGAGGTCAGCGCCCAGACCATCCGCAAGGACCTGAACCAGCTCTGCGACCAGCGCATCATGTCGCGCGTGCATGGCGGGGCCGTGGTGGCGTCCGGCGTCGAGAACCTCGCCTATGAGGCGCGCCGCTTCATCGCCCGCGACGAGAAGGCGGCGATCGGCCGGGCCGCGGCGGCGCTGATCCCGAACGACGCCTCGCTCTTCATCAATATCGGCACCACCACGGAAGAGGTGGCGCGCGCGCTCGCCGACCATCACGGCCTGCTGGTCATCACCAACAACCTGCATGTCGCGACGCTGCTCTACCCGCACCAGAACATCGAGGTGATCGTCGCCGGCGGGCCGGTCCGGCGTTCCGATGGCGGGGTGATCGGCGCGGCCGCCGTCGACCTGATCCGCCAGTTCAAGGTCGACTACGCCGTGATCGGCACCTCCGCCATCGACGAGGAGGGAGCTCTGCTCGATTTCGACTATCGCGAGGTCCGTGTCTCGCAGGCGATCATCGAGAACGCTCGGCAGTGCCTGCTCGTCGCCGACAGCACCAAGTTCGAGCGCTCCGCCCCGGTGCGCATCGGCCATCTGCGCGATGTCGACGTCTTCGTGACCGACCGGCTCGGCCCGCCGGCCTTGCGCGAGCTCTGCCGCAGCGAGGGCATCAGCGTGGTTGAAACCGAAACGCTGGCCGAGCTAGCCCTGCACGCCGAAAGCGAAACCTAAAATTTTCGCTTTGACTTTCGTTTTGCCGTTGCGCGCAAAAAAATCACGCTCTACCGTGCGTTGAAGAGGCGACCGAAAGGGCCGCCTGCGGGAGGAAGCGTGTGACGGCTCCGGTGTTCGACATCGCCATCATCGGCGGCGGCGTGAACGGCTGCGGCATTGCGCGCGATGCGGCCGGGCGCGGAGCCTCGGTCGTGCTGTTCGAGCAGGGCGATCTTGCCAGCGCGACCTCCTCGGCCTCGACCAAGCTGATCCATGGCGGGCTGCGCTATCTCGAGCACTACGAATTCCGGCTGGTGCGCGAGGCGCTGACCGAGCGCGAGGTGATGTGGCGCGCCGCGCCGCACATCATCCGCCCCTTACGCTTCGTGCTGCCGCATCATGCGGGCCTCAGGCCCTGGTGGATGCTGCGGCTCGGCCTGTTCCTCTACGACCATCTCGGCGGCCGCAAGCTGCTGCCGGCGACACGCTCGCTCGATCTCAGGCACGACGCCGCCGGCGAGCCGCTGCAGCCGCGCTTCGGCCGCGCCTTCGAATATTCCGATTGCTGGGTCGAGGATGCCCGCCTGGTCGTGCTCAACGCCCGCGACGCGGCCGAGCATGGCGCCAGGATCCTGCCGCGCACCAAGGTGATCGGCGCGCGCCGCCAGGGCGATCTCTGGGTGGTCACGACCGAAGCCGCCGACGGCACGAAGGCGGAGACCAGCGCCCGCGTGCTGGTCAACGCCGCCGGCCCCTGGGTCGCCGACGTGCTGAACGGCATCGTCGCCAGCAATCGCCCGGCCTCGGTGCGGCTGGTCCAGGGCAGCCATATCGTGGTGCCGCGCCTGTTCGAGCACGATCGCTGCTACATCTTCCAGAACGCCGATGGCCGCATCATCTTCGCCATCCCCTATGAGGGCGACCTCACCCTGATCGGCACCACCGACAAGGATTATGACGGCGATCCCGCGAAGGTCGCCGCCAGCGAGGACGAGATCGCCTATCTCTGCGCCGCGGCGAGCGAATATTTCCGCAAGCCGATCAAGCGCGAGGACGTGGTCTGGACCTATTCCGGCGTGCGGCCGCTCTATGACGACGGCGCCAGCAAGGCGCAGGAAGCGACGCGCGACTATGTGCTGACGCTGGACGAGCCGGCGGGCTCGGCGCCGCTGCTCTCGGTCTTCGGCGGCAAGATCACCACCGCGCGCCGGCTGGCGGAAGCGGCGGTCGAGAAGCTGTCCGCCGCTGTTCCAGCGTTGCGTGCGCCATCCTGGACGGCAGCCGCCCATCTGCCCGGCGGCGATTTTCCGGTCGAGGGCTTCGAGGGGCTGGTCGAGCGCATCTCTGCCGCCCGCCCCTGGCTCGATCGCAAGCTGGCGCGCCGGCTCGCCCGCGCCTACGGCACCCGCGCGGAAACCCTGCTCGAAGGCGCCAAGGCGATGGCCGATCTCGGCCGCGTCTTCGGCGCCGATCTGACCGAGCGCGAAGTCACCTGGCTGATGAACCAGGAGTGGGCCGTGAGCGCCGAGGACGTGCTGTTCCGGCGCAGCAAGCTCGGCCTGCGCTTCTCGCCCGAGCAGCGCCGGTCGCTCGACGACTACATGGCGGCGAAGGCCTCGCCGCCCGCTTCCGCCAGGATGGAGGCGCGCGGATGAGCCTGACTCTCGACAGTCTCAGCCTGACGCGCGGCGCGCAGACCCTGCTCGCCGACATCTCGCTGACGCTGGAGAAGGGCTCACTCAACGTGCTGCTCGGCGCGACGCTCGCCGGCAAGACCTCGCTGATGCGCCTGATGGCCGGGCTCGATGCGCCCAGCAGCGGCAAGGTCCTGGTCGAGGGACGCGACGTCACCGGGCTGCCGGTGCAGAAGCGCAATGTCGCGATGGTCTACCAGCAGTTCATCAACTATCCGGCCCTGTCGGTCTACGAGAACATCGCCTCGCCTTTGCGGGTTGCCGGCCTGCCGGCGAGCGAGATCGAGACCAGGGTGAAGAGCGCCGCCGCGCTGCTGCGGCTCGAGCCCTATCTCCAGCGCAAGCCGCTCGAACTCTCCGGCGGCCAGCAGCAGCGCACCGCGATCGCCCGCGCACTGGTCAAGCGGGCCGAGCTGGTGCTGCTCGACGAGCCGCTCGCCAATCTCGACTACAAATTGCGCGAGGAATTGCGCGAAGAATTGCCACGCATCTTCGCCGAGTCCGGCGCGATCTTCGTCTACGCCACCACCGAGCCGAGCGAGGCGCTGCTGCTCGGCGGCAACACCGCGACGCTGTTCCAAGGACGGGTGACGCAGTTCGGCCCGACCGCGCAGGTCTACCGCCAGCCTGACGACCTCGTCACCGCACAGGTCTTCTCCGATCCGCCGCTCAACACGCTCGCAGCGACCAGGCAGGGTGGCGAAGTCAGGCTCTCGACCGGCCAGAGCATCCCGACCAACGGGGCCTTCGCCGGCGTGCCCGATGGCGCCTACACGATCGGCTTCCGCGCCCATCATCTTGCGCTCGACGCGCTGCCCACATCGGCGATCGCATTGCAGGCGAGCGTCTCCGTCTCCGAGATCACCGGCTCGGAATCCTATGTCCATCTCGATGTCGGCGAGCATCGGCTGGTCGCGCTGGTGCCGGGCGTGCGGCGCCTGGAGCCGGGCACGGCCGTCACCGCCTGGCTCGATCCCGCCCGCATCTTCCTGTTCGACGCGGCCGGCAGGCTGGCGGCGACGGCTCCGGCAAAGGCGGCGTGAGATGGCCCAGATCACGCTCGACAAGCTGGCCCATTCCTACAAGCCCGATCCGCAGGGGCCGCAGGATTACGCCCTGCGCGAGGTCGACCATGTCTGGCGTCAGGGCGGCGCCTATGCCCTGCTCGGCCCGTCCGGCTGCGGCAAGACCACGCTGCTCAACATCATCTCCGGCCTCGTGGTGCCGACGCGCGGGCGCATCCTGTTCGACGACAAGGACGTGACGCAACTGCCGACCGAGGCGCGCAACATCGCCCAGGTCTTCCAGTTCCCGGTTGTCTACGACACGATGACGGTGCGCGAGAACCTCGCCTTCCCGCTGAAAAACCGCGGTGTCGCGCGGGGCGAGATCGAGACGCGCGTCGCCGAGATCGCCGGCCTGCTCGACCTGACCTCGGCGCTCGACCGCAAGGCGAGCCGCCTTGGCGCAGACGCCAAGCAGAAGATCTCGCTCGGGCGCGGGCTGGTCCGGCCCGACGTCGCCGCGATCCTGTTCGACGAGCCGCTGACGGTCATCGATCCGCATCTGAAATGGCAGTTGCGCTCGATGTTGAAGGAGCTGCACAGCAAGCTCGACCTCACCATGATCTACGTCACCCACGACCAGACGGAGGCGCTGACCTTCGCCGACACGGTGGTGGTGATGCACGACGGCGGCGTGGTGCAGACCGGCACGCCGGAAGAACTGTTCCAGCACCCGGCCCACACCTTCGTCGGCCATTTCATCGGCTCGCCCGGCATGAACGTGCTACCCTGCAAGGTCGAAGGCGCGCGGGCCAACCTCGCCGGGCAGGAGATCGCGCTGGCCCGGCACTATCCCGCGCTCGCCGGCAAGGTCGAGCTCGGCATCCGGCCGGAGTATGCGACACTTGCCCCGCGCGGCGCCGGCCTGCCGGTCAGGATCGCCAGGATCGACGATATCGGCCGCGCCCGTATCGCCCGCGTCGAGCTCGACGGCCTGAAACTCGCCGCGAGCGTGCCGGAGGGCGCAAGTTTCGATGGCGATCAGGCGGCGCTCGCACTGCAAGCCGGCCAGATCCACATCTATAGCGACGGACATCTGGTGAAGGGGCAAGCGCTTCCGGGAGGCCAGCCATGAAGCCGGTCAACCAGAAGGCCTGGCTGCTCGTCCTGCCGGTGCTGCTGATCGTCGCCTTCTCGGCGGTGATCCCGCTGATGACGGTGGTGAACTATTCCGTCCAGGATTCCTTCGGCAACAACCAGTTCTTCTGGAACGGCGTCGGCTGGTTCGCCGAACTGCTGGACCCGAAGAGCGATCTCGGCTCGCGCTTCTACGATTCGCTCTGGCGCAACCTCGCCTTCTCCGCGATCATTCTGGCCATCGAGATTCCGCTCGGCATCCTGGTCGCGCTGTCGATGCCGCGCGAGGGCTGGACGGTCTCGGCCACCCTCGTCCTGATGGCGCTGCCGCTGCTGATCCCGTGGAACGTCGTCGGCACGATCTGGCAGATCTTCGCGCGCGGCGACATCGGCCTGTTCGGCGCGGCGGTGAACGGCCTCGGCATCCGCTACAACTACGTCTCCGACCCGGTTGCCGCCTGGATCACCATCGTCGTGATGGATGTCTGGCACTGGACCTCGCTGGTGGCGCTGCTCTGCTATGCCGGCCTGAAGTCGATCCCGGACGCCTATTACCAGGCGGCCCGGATCGACGGCGCCTCGCGCTGGGCCGTGTTCCGCACCATCCAATTGCCGAAGATGAACCGCGTGCTTCTGATCGCCGTGCTGCTGCGCTTCATGGACTCGTTCATGATCTATACCGAGCCCTTCGTCGTCACCGGCGGCGGCCCCGGCAATTCGACGACCTTCCTGTCGATCGAGCTGGTCAAGCTTGCCCTCGGCCAGTTCGACCTCGGCAAGGCCGCGGCGCTCTCGATCGTCTACAACCTGATCATCCTCGCGGTCTGCTGGGTGTTCTACACGGTGATGACCACCGCCGATGCGCGGGCCGACTCTGAAGCAGGGAGGGGCTGATGCGCGGCGGACGGCTGATCCTTGCCCTCTACCTGATCGCGCTGATGTTGCCGATCTACTGGCTCGTCAACATGAGCTTCAAGACCAACACCGAGATCACCAGCCAGCTGACGCTCTGGCCGCATCGGTTCACGATCGACAACTACGTCAAGATCTTCACCGATCCGAGCTGGTACAACGGCTACATCAACTCGCTGCAATATGTGGCGCTGAACACCCTGCTCTCGCTCGCCTTCGCGCTGCCGGCGGCCTACGCCTTCTCGCGCTACCGCTTCCTCGGCGACAAGCACCTGTTCTTCTGGCTGCTCTCGAACCGCATGGCGCCGCCGGCGGTGTTCGCTCTGCCCTTCTTCAACCTCTATTCGGCGATCGGCCTGTTCGACACGCCGCTCGCGGTCGCCCTCGCCCATTGCCTGTTCAATGTGCCGCTGGCGGTCTGGATCCTCGAAGGCTTCATGTCCGGCGTGCCGCGTGAGATCGACGAGACCGCAGCGATCGACGGCTATTCCTTCCCGCGCTTCTTCGTGAAGATCTTCATGCCGCTGATCGCGTCCGGCATCGGCGTCGCCGCCTTCTTCTGCTTCATGTTCTCCTGGGTCGAGCTCCTGCTGGCGCGCACGCTGACCAGCGTCAGCGCCAAGCCGATCGCCGCGACCATGACCAGAACGGTCTCCGCCGCCGGCATGGACTGGGGCGTGCTCGCAGCGGCGGGCGTGCTGACGCTGATCCCCGGCGCGCTCGTGATCTGGTTCGTCCGCAACTACATCGCCAAGGGCTTCGCCCTGGGGAGGGTGTGATGGAACTCGCCTGGATGGCCTGGACCTGGCAGACCGGCCTCTTCTTCGCCGGGATCGCCAGTCTGCTCCTGATCCTGACCCTGCTCGCGATCTTCCGGCCCGAGACTGAGCGGGTCGGCGTGCTGGGGATCGCCACCACCCGCGGCGACCGGCTCTTCATCTCGCTGCTCGGCAGCGCCTTCATTCACCTCGCCTGGCTCGGGATCGTCGGCCAGCCGCTGTGGTGGGCATCCGGCCTTGCGCTCCTCTATGCCGCAGCGGTGTTCCGCTTCGTCTGAAGAGTCAGGCCCAAAAACAAGAAACGACCGGCCCGGAAGAACGGGCGGCACCCCAAGGGAAACGTCGGAGGACAACGATGACGACGCTCAGCAGGACCCTTATCAGCCTTTCCGGTGCGAGCCTGTTTGCACTCGCGCTCGCCGCCGGGCCGGCCCTCGCCGGCCCCGAAGAGGCGCGCAAATGGATCGACAGCGAATTCCAGCCCTCGACGCTCTCCAAGGAGGAGCAGCAGAAGGAGATGGAGTGGTTCATCAATGCGGCGAAGCCCTTCGCCGGCATGGAGATCAACATCGTCTCGGAGACGATCACCACGCATGAATACGAGGCCAAGACCCTGGCCAAGGCCTTCAGCGAGATCACCGGCATCAAGCTGACGCACGACCTGATCCAGGAAGGCGACGTGGTCGAGAAGCTGCAGACCCAGATGCAGTCGGGCAAGAACATCTACGATGGCTGGATCAACGATTCCGACCTGATCGGCACGCATTTCCGCTACAAGCAGACGACCAACCTGACCGACTGGATGGCCGGGCCGGGCAAGGACGTCACCAATCCCGGGCTCGACATCGACGACTTCATCGGCAAGTCCTTCGGCACCGGGCCGGACGGCAAGCTCTACCAGCTGCCGGTGCAGCAGTTCGCGAACCTCTACTGGTTCCGCTACGACTGGTTCCAGCGCGCCGATCTCAAGGAGAAGTTCAAGGCCAAATACGGCTACGAGCTCGGCGTGCCCGTGAACTGGTCGGCCTATGAGGACATCGCCGAGTTCTTCACCAACGACGTCAAGGAGATCGACGGCACCAAGGTCTTCGGCCATATGGACTATGGCAAGAAGGACCCCTCGCTCGGCTGGCGCTTCACCGACGCCTGGCTCTCGATGGCCGGCAATGGCGACAAGGGCATCCCGAACGGCCTGCCGGTCGATGAATGGGGCATCCGCATGGAGGGCTGCCGCCCGGTCGGCTCCTCGGTCGAGCGCGGCGGCGACACCAACGGCCCGGCAGCGGTCTACTCGATCACCAAATATCTGGACTGGTTGAAGAAATACGCGCCGCCGCAGGCGCAGGGCATGACCTTCGGCGAATCCGGCCCGGTGCCGGCCGGCGGCAACATCGCCCAGCAGATCTTCTGGTACACCGCCTTCACCGCCGACATGGTCAAGCCCGGCCTGCCGGTGATGAGCTCCGACGGCAAGCCGAAATGGCGCATGGCACCGTCGCCCAAGGGGGCCTACTGGAAGGACGGGATGAAGCTCGGCTACCAGGACGCCGGCTCGGCCACGCTGCTCAACTCGACCCCGGTCGAGCGCCGCAAGGCGGCTTGGCTCTATCTGCAGTTCATCGTCTCCAAGTCGGTCAGCCTGAAGAAGAGCCATGTCGGCCTGACCTTCATCCGCGAGAGCGACATCTGGGACAAGAGCTTCACCGAACGCGCCCCGCAGCTCGGCGGGCTGATCGAGTTCTACCGCTCGCCGGCGCGCGTGCAGTGGACCCCGACCGGCAACAACGTCCCGGATTATCCGCGCCTCGCCCAGCTCTGGTGGCAGAACATCGGCGACGCCTCCTCCGGCGCCAAGACGCCGCAGGCGGCGATGGATGCGCTCGCCGCGGCGCAGGACTCGGTGATGGAGCGCCTGGAACGCTCCGGCGTGCAGGGTGACTGCGGGCCGAAGCTCAACCCGAAGACCTCGGCGGAAGAGTGGTTCGCCAAGGCCGAGAAGGCCGGCACGCTGGCGCCTCAGCGCAAGCTCGCCAACGAGAAGCCGAAAGGCGAGACGATCGACTACGACACGCTGATCAAGAGCTGGCCAGCGTCTCCCCCCAAGCGCGGCTGAGCCCCCTCCTCCCGGCTCGGACGCGCGAAAGGGGCGCGGCAGCAATGCCGCGCCCCCGATTTTTTGGCTATCCGGAGCAGACACCCTTGCCTTGAGCAATGGCGAGAAGTATATACTTCCTAGTATATACATGAGGCTTCCATGCCCCAAATCGCCAAAGTCTTCCAATCCGGGAATTCACAAGCCGTCCGCCTTCCCAAGGATTTCCGCTTCGATGTCGATGAGGTCGAGGTCTCGCGCGAGGGCGATGCCGTGATCTTGCGCCCAAAGCTCGACACGAATCGGCCCTGGGCCTCGCTGCACGCGGCTATCGCGCGCGGTGTCAGCCCGGACTTCATGACCACAGGGCGTGACCAGAGCGAGGACCAGGAGCGGCCTGATCTCGATCGCCTGTTTCCATGAGCCTGCGGCTGCTCGACACCAATGCGGTGATCGCCCTGCTGACGCACCGGTCGGATGCGTTGCGCCGGCGGGTGGATGCCGCCGAACCCGGTTCCCTGGCCGTCTCGTCCGTGGTCGCGCACGAACTCTACTACGGCGCCTATCGAAGCCAGAAGGTCGCCTTCAACCTCGAAACCCTGCGGCTCCTGTTCGCCGACCTCGCCATTCTCGATCTCGACCGCGAGGACGCCCGCGTCGCCGGTGAGATCCGGGCGGATCTCGCGCGCCAGGGAAGGCCGATCGGCCCTTATGACGTGCTGATCGCCGGTCAGGCCCGAGCCCGCAACCTCACGCTCATCACCAACAACACCGACGAGTTTGCGCGAATCCCGGGGTTGCAGATCGAGGATTGGACTCTTTGATGCACGATCGAGGCATCAGACTGGCCGATCGCAGCAAAAGCTTCCGCAGGCGGTGGAGAGAGCTTCGACTCAACGGATGCGATCCTTGAATCCGGACAGCCCATTTTCTGGGCCCCGTCTGCCCGTTATTGCTGGATAGCGCCCGGATCCATCCACATCACGCCCCAGGCATGGCCGTCGAGGTCCAGGAAGCTGTGGTCGTACATGAAGCCGTAATCCTGCGGCTCGTCGGTCGTCGTCCCGCCTGCGACAAGCGCCGCCGCGACCATCGCATCGACCGCCTCGCGGCTCTCGCGCGAGAGCGTGAGCAGGACCTGCAGTGCCTGGCTGGTGTCGGCGATCGGCTTCGGCGAGAAGCTCGCGAACTTCTCATGGGTCAACAGCATCACGAAGATGGTGTCGCTGATCACCATGCAGGCGGCGGTGTCATCTGTGAATTGCGGGTTGAAGGAGAAGCCGAGCGCCGCGAAAAAGGCCTTCGACTTGCCGAGATCCTTCACCGGCAGGTTGACGAAGATCATCTGTGGCATCTGGTGCTCCTCGGGTCGTTATTGTCCTGGTGGATGCAATGGCCGGTGGGCCGGGAGGATGCCGCCACGCTATGACACGGCCTGAAGCGCCTGCCTGAGCTTCGCCGGTTCGTAGTCGCCAAGACGGGCATCGACCGCCTCATGGGTGCGCTGCCAGATCGGCATGGCGCGCGCCAAGAGCTCAATTCCCTCCGGCGTAATTGCCAGCAGCCGGCTGCGGCGGTCCTTCTCGCCCGCGGTCACGACGACGAGGCCGCGGCGCTCCAGCGGCTTCAGCGCCGCGGTCAAGGTCGTCCGGTCCATGCCGAGCAGGTTCGCCACCGGGCCGATCGGCGGTGGCTCCGGCCGGTTCAGCGACATCAGGAGGGAGAATTGCTGATTGGTCAGGTCGACCGGGCGCAACGCCTCGTCGAACAGCCGCGCCAGCGTCCGCGCCGCGCGCTGGACGTGCAGGCACAGACAATGGTCGCGCACATGCAGTGTCGTGGCGAAGGGGACGAGGGATTCGATGGGTGCTTGCGGTGATTTTGACATCGTTCAGATATGTTGATATCAACCCATCAAGAATAGGCTGAAGGGCTGGATGCTGCAAGGAGGCAATGATGGAGCATCAGGTGGTTTCCCGTTCCGACTGGCTGGATGCGCGCAAGGTCCTGCTCGCCCGCGAGAAGGAATTCACCCGGCTGCGCGACGAGATCAATGCCAAGCGGCTGGCCCTGCCCTGGGTCAGGGTCGACAAGACTTACGTGTTCGATACGCCTGCGGGCAAGAAGACACTGGCCGAGCTGTTCGACGGCCGCAGCCAGTTGGTGGTCTACCACTTCATGTTCGGGCCGGACTGGGAGGCGGGCTGCCCCGGCTGCTCCTTCATGGCCGATCATCTCGGCGGCACGCTGGCGCATCTCAACAACCATGACGTCACGCTCACCATGGTCTCGCGGGCGCCGCTCGCCAGGATCGAGAACTACAAGGCGCGGATGGGCTGGAGCGTGCCCTGGGTCTCGTCCTTCGGCAGCGAATTCAATTTCGACTACCAGGCCTCCTTCACCAGGGAGGAGCTCGCCCAGGGCGCGGTGCTCTACAACTTCACGCAGACGCCGTCGGAGCAGGCCCATGACGAATTGCCCGGCCTGAGCTCCTTCATCCGCAACGAGGAAGGCGAGGTGTTCCACACCTACTCGTCCTATGCCCGCGGCGGCGAGGAGATGTTGGCGACGCTGATGATCCTCGATCGCGCGCCGAAGGGCCGCAACGAGACCTCGACGCTGAGCTTCGTCAAGCGCCACGACGAATACGAGGACAAGCCGAAGACTCACAGCTGCTGCGCTGCCTGAGGCGCCGCAGGCAAGACCACGCGCATAGGGTCGGTGGGATGCCCGCTTCCGCCAGGAGCCGGGCTTGGGGCGCGTGTTTTTCAGCGATCGCTGCGGACCGGCTGCGAACTGCCAGCCGCGGCGAGGAATTTCAACCGGCGCCGAGCCGCTCGCCGCGGTAGACGCCGGAGCGGATCCGGCCCCACCACTCGCGATTCCCGAGATACCAGGCGACCGTCTTCCGCAGGCCGCTCTCGAAGCTCTCCTGCGGCCGCCAGCCGAGCTCGCGCTCGATCTTGCTGGCATCGATCGCATAGCGCTGGTCATGGCCGGGACGGTCGGCGACGAAGCGGATCAGGTTTTCGCGCGGGCCGAGCGCGGCATCGGGCGCAAGCTCGTCCATCAGCGCGCAGATCGCCTTGACCACCTCAAGATTGCTGCGCTCGGCGCAGCCGCCGACATTGTAGCTCTCGCCGATCCGCCCGCTTTCGGCGATCAAAGCGAGCGCGCGGGCATGGTCCTCGACATGCAGCCAGTCGCGGATCTGGGCGCCGGAGCCGTAGACCGGCAGGGCTTTGCCCTCGAGCGCATTGAGGATCATCAGCGGGATCAGCTTCTCGGGGAAGTGATAGGGTCCGTAATTGTTCGAGCAGTTCGAGAGTACGACCGGCAGGCCGTAAGTGTGGTGCCAGGCCCGGACCAGATGGTCGGACGCCGCCTTCGAGGCCGAATAAGGCGAATTCGGCTGGTAGGGCGAGGTCTCGCTGAACAACCCGTCCTCACCGAGCGAGCCGAAGACCTCGTCGGTCGAGATCTGGTGAAAGCGGAAGCCGGCCTGCTCGGCCGGCGGCAGCAGGCGCCAATGCCGCAGCGCCTCCTGCAGCAGCACGAAGGAGCCGACGATATTGGTCTCGATGAAGGCGGCCGGCCCATCGATCGAGCGGTCGACATGGCTCTCAGCGGCCAGGTGCATGACGATGTCGGGGCGGAACTCGGCAAAGGCCTGCCGCATCGCCGCGACGTCGCCGATATCGGCCTGGAGGAACGCCAGCCGCGGATCGTTCGAGACGGGTTCGAGATTGTCGCGATTGCCCGCATAGGTCAGCTTGTCGACGACCAGCACCTGATGCGGTGTCTGCCGGATCAGGTGGCGCACCACGGCCGAGCCGATGAAGCCGGCCCCGCCGGTGACGAGATAACGCTTCACGGCTGGGCCTCGTAGCGGAACGGGCTGACGAAACCGGCAAAGCTAGGCAGGACGGCGTCCTTGCCGGAGAGTTGCGCCTCGGCGGCGGCCACCGGCCAGTCGATCGCAAGCGCTGGGTCGTTCCAGGCGATGCCGCCCTCCGTCTCCGGCGCATAGGGGCCGTCGACCTTGTAGACGACCTCGGTATCGGGCTCGAGCGTACAGAAGCCATGGGCGAAGCCGCGCGGCACGAAGAGCTGCTCGGCGCCCTCGGCGGTGAGCGTCGTCGCGCACCATCTGCCGTAGCTCGGCGACCCCACGCGGATATCGACGGTGACATCGAAGATCGCGCCCTTCAGCACCCGGATCAGCTTGGCCTGCGGCGCTGGCGGCCCCTGGAAATGCAGGCCGCGCACCACACCACGCGCCGCCGAAAGCGACTGGTTGTCCTGGACGAAGACAGCATCGATGCCGGCAGCTGCGAAGGCGTCGGCGCTATAGGTTTCCAGGAAGTAGCCGCGCGCATCGCCGAATTTCTTCGGCCTGATCAGCACGACGGCGGGGATGGCGAGGGGCTCGAAGGCGAACTTGCTCATGCCGCCCTTGAACCCTCGCTGGCGCGCGCCGTCAACGTCCGCAGGAGTCCGTTCCGATCAGATTGCGTCAAACCGACCGGATCCGGCTCGCGCGATCCGCCCGCCTGTCATCGGCTCCAGGACGCCGGTGGTCAGCGGGAAGGAGATCGGCAGGCCGGCCTTGCGGCGCATGGCGAGGAAGGCGAAGCACTCCGCCTCGATCGCATCGCCACGCCAGCCGACGGCCTCGGCCGGAACCGCCTGCGCGCCCGTGCGGGCATTGAGCGCCGCCATGATCGCCGGATTGCGCCGACCGCCGCCGCAGACGATCAGCCGTTCCGGCCTGACCGGCAGCAGGTCGAGCCCGCGCCCGACCGCACCGGCGGTGAAGGCAGTCAGCGTCGCCGCACCGTCCTCGAAGGAGAGGCCTTCAGCCATGGCCGCGGTGAAATCGTAGCGATCGAGCGATTTCGGGTAGGGCGCGAACAGATAGTGGTGCTCGAGCAGCCGCGCGAGCCTGGCCTCGTCGACAGTGCCCGCGAGCGAGAAGGCGCCGTCGCGATCCATCTCGCCCTTGCCGTGCTGCTTGATCCAGTCGTTGAGCGGGGCGTTGCCCGGGCCGGTGTCGAAGGCAAGGACGCGTTCAGCGTCGGCGAAGGCGCTGAGATTGCCGACACCGCCGAGATTGAGAACGGCCGTCTCCTGCCCGAGGCCGAGGCTGCGCAGCAGAGCGGCGTGATAGCTTGCGACCAGCGGCGCGCCCTGGCCACCGGCGCGGACATCCGCGGTGCGGAAATCGTAGACGACGTCGACGCCGAGCTGCCGCGCCATGAGCGCACCGTCGCCGAGCTGGCGGGTATCGCCCTTGCGCTCGCCGGTCGGGGCGCGGTGCAGTACGGTCTGGCCATGGAAGCCGATGGCCGCGACCTCGCCGGCGGCGATGCCCTCGGCGGCAAGGAACTCGGCGACGGCCTCGCCTTGCGCCAGCGTCAAAGCGCGCTCGGCCTCGGCGAAGATCGCCGGCTCCGGCCCCTCGAAACGCCAGGCCAGCGCCGCCTGCACGGCCTCCGCCAGCAGATCGCGGACCTCCTGGCGATAGGGCGAAAGCCGCCACGGACCGAACTCGGCGACGGCAGCGCCGTCCGTGCGGATGGCGGCGATGTCTATATTGCCGTCGAGGACCGTTCCGGTCATCAGGCCGATCGCCCAGGCTGGCTGCATGCGCCGCATCTCCATCTCGCCCGCCATCTCACGCAACTCCGAACGCAAAGCCGCTGCGCGCTTCTGCTGGCATGGCTTTGGCGATGCCTGTCACAGGCCAGCTTCACCCGCAATCCCGTCCAGATTCCGACCCAATCGCTGCTTACGCAAGGCAAGCCTCTTCTGGAGATCGGCCATGCTGACCCGTCGCTTCGTCCTCACCGCCTGCCTCGGCCTCGTTCCAACAGGATCGGTCCTGGCCCAGGCCCTGAGCGGCGGCGTGGGCGCGCCACCGCGAGCCGTTCCCCAGCCTGTCCCCATGCCTGCTCCCGCGCCCGATGTCGCTCCGCCGCCGCCGCGCGCGCCCCGGCCGCCGGCGCCGGCCTATGAGGAAGACGATCAGGATTACGGCATCAGCCGCCGCGAGGCGGTGCGCATCGCCCGCCGCCGCGGCCTGGTCGATGTCGAGAACGTCAGCCGCCGTCGCGGCGTCTGGATCGTTTCGGGCACCGATGACGAGGGCGACGACATCCGCGTCGTCGTCAATGACGAGGGCTATGTCGTCGACGTCAGGCGAGACTGAGCTCAGCCGACCTGCAGCGCCGCGTCGAAGGCTTCCTGCAGCATCTGCCGGCATTGCCGCGCCTGCTCGCGGCTCGGCTCATGCAGGATGTGCGGGGTGATGTCGGCGAGGTCGCGCAAGGCGAAATCGATCGCCGACATCAGGTCGAGCGCATCGCCGTCGCCTGCGACGACCGGCGGCTTCAAGCGGAACTGCAAAACCTGACCCATCAGGACCTGACCCATTACGCGTCTCACGAGACTAAGAAGGCGAATCGTTCTGCCGAGTCTCGCCCGCAATCGGTCAGGAACCGGTTAACGCCGCGCCGACCTCACTTCTTCTCGATATTCCAGAACAGCATCACCGGCGCGGCGAGCACCCCCGAGACGGTGCTGCGCCTGGCATAGGGCTGGTCGAACTGGCCGAGCACACGGTAGGGCTGCATCTCGGCGAGCCGCTTGTGCAGGGCCTCGACCGCCGCCTTGCGGGCGGCATCGTCGGGCGCATCGACCACGGCGCCGCGCAGCTTCTCGGCCTCGGCGTCGCAGGGCCAGCCGGCCCAGGCCTTCTCGCAGGCCATGTTGGTGCCTATATTGGTCATCGGCGACTGCATGGTCGCGCCGGAGGCATAGGTGACGAACAGGTTCCAGCCGCCCTGGTCCGGCGGGCTCTTGTTCTGCTGGCGCGTGGTGACGGTGCCCCAGTCCGAGAACTGGACGTCGACGGTGACGCCGACCTTCTTCAGCTGCGAGGCGGCGACCTCGGCCATTCGGCCGATTGCGGCGATGTCGTTGCTGGTGGTCAGGACCAGCTTCTCGCCCTTGTAGCCGGCTTCCGCCAAGAGCTGCTTTGCTTTCTCCAGATCGGGCTTGGCATAGCCTTCCGTTCCGGCCTGCGTGCCGTTGGGCGCACCGCAGATGAAATAGGCGGCGCAGCGCTTCCACCATTCCTCGTCGCCGAAGCCGCCGGCGAGGAACTCGGCCTGGTCGGTGGCGTAGGCCAGCGCGAGACGGGCCTTCGGGTTGTCGAAGGGCGGATGCAGGCTGTTCGGCCGCAGCATCACCTGGTTGGCGAGGTTGGAATAGCGCTCGACCTTGACGTCCTTCCCGGCCGCGACGACCGGGATCAGGTCCTGGCTCGGCTGCTCCCAGATATCGATCTCGCCGGTCTGCAGGGCGGACGCCGCGGTCGCGGCATCGGGCATGATCAGCCATTCGACCCGGTCGACCTTGACGATACGCCCGCCGGCAAGGCCGTCGGCCGGCTCGGAGCGCGGCACATAGTCCGGATTCCTGTCGTAGACGACCTTGGCGCCGCTGCGCCATTCTGCCCGGTTGAACTTGAACGGGCCGGAGCCGATCGTCTCGGTCACCGGCTTCATCGGGTCGGTCGCGGCATCGGCCTCGCGCATGATCACCGGGATCTGTCCGACGGCCGAGCCAAGCGCGAACGGCACCAGCGCCATCGGCTTCTTCAGCTTGAGCACGAAGGTCCTGTCGTCCTTCGCCTCCATCCCTTCCGTATACTCGCCGAGCTTGCCGCCGATCGTGTCGCGCTTCATCCAGCGCGTCAGCGAGGCGATGATGTCGCGCGTTGTCACCGGCTGACCGTCATGGAATTTGAGGCCGGGCCGCAGCGTGAAGGTCCAGCTCAGCTTGTCGTCCGAGGTCGAGAAGCTCTCGACCATCTGCGGCCTGGGCTGGAGGTTGGCATCCCAGGCGAACAGGGTCTCGTAGATCATCAGCCCGTGCATCCGGGTGATGACGATCGAGGCGGCGACGGGATCGAGCGTCTTGAGATCGGCATGCGGCGCGACACGCAGCACGTTTTTCGGCGCCGGCTGTGCCTGCGTACCAGCGGCAAGGAGCAGCGCGGTGGTGCCGAACAGAGCGGCGACAAGGCGGGATCGGATCATGGCTGGCCTCCCTCGATGCGTTGGAAATGAAGAATGCGCGAGCGATGGCTCGCGAGCCGCAGACTCCCGTCCGGCTGCAGCCAGAGGCAAGGTCGATGCCGCCACGGGCCATGCTTCAGATCGGCCAGCGCCCGTCCGCCGGGCAGCGGCGTCAGCGGGACTGTGAGGCCGATCGTCCCGGCCCAGGGCCAGGACGCCATGCTGTCGGGGCGGATGGTGATCTCGATGCCGAGCCGCTCATCGCGCCAGCGCCCGACGAGCCGCTCGTCCAGTTTGGTCTCAGCCGGCACCGGCAGCAGTCGGCGCGACACGCCGCCGATCCGGCCGCTGAAGGCGCCGTCGGTTTCGGCCTTCAGGGCGATATCGAGATAGGCCGGCAGGCTGCGCAGGCCGCCTTCACCATCCGATACCAGTTTCTCGTAGCCACCCATGACGCTGATCGCGCCGCCCGCGAACTCGGCCCAGAACGGACCTTGCTCGGTGGCGTAGAGTCCATTCGGAACACTCTCCGGATCGCTCGGTAGCGTCTCGCCGGTGAGCGCCGCCAGCACGCGCAAGGCCGGCCAGAGGGCATCCTCCTCGCGATTGGTCAGGACGACGACGCCGACGCCCTGCTCCGGCGCCATCAGCATATGGTTGCGATAGCCGGTGAGCGAGCCGCCATGGCCGATGACACGGGTCTCGCCAAGCCGGCTTGCCACCAGGCCGAGCCGGTAGCCGCTCTCGCTGCCATCGGCGAACTGGCGCGGCGCGGCAAGCTGGTCGAGCAGCCCGGCTTGAGAGCCGCGCCCGGCCATCAGGCCCGCGGCCCAGCGCGCCAGCCCGGCCGCGCTGCCGGCCATGCCGCCCGAGGCCGAGAAGTTGAAGCCATAGAAGCCGCGACGCCAGCCCTGTCCGTCAGGCCAGTAGCCGGTGGCGAGGCCGGGGACGACCTCGCTCTCGTCGGAAACGAAGCGAATCGGCAGTGCGGCCGGCGCCATCAGTTCCTCGACCAGCTGCGCGGCGCCCTTGCCGGTTCGGCGCTCGAGGATCGCCTGGGCCAGGCGCCAACCGGTGTTCGAATAGGCCATCTCGCTGCCGGGTTTGGCGTTGAGGCTCGGCAGGCGGCAGGCGGAAGCGAAGATCTCGGCGGCAGTGAGGCTTGCGGTGAAGGGCGTGCCCTGCTGCCAGAGCGCTTCCATCATGTCGGGCAACGCTCCGGTCATGTCGAGCGCCCGGGCGAGCGGCACGGCGCCAAGCGCCTCCGGCAGCTCGGGAATGAAGCTGCCGAGCGTTTCCTCCAGCGGCACACCCTCGCGCAGCAGCAGGGCGGCGCAGATATGCTTGCTGATCGAGGCCAGCCGGTTCTGCGTATCGGGGGTGAAGGGCAGGCGATGCTCGATCACGGCGAAGCCGCCGCTGGCGCTCTCGCGCACACCGTCGCGGTCGAACAGCACGATGGCGCCGCCCGGCCCGCCCTGCCGCGTCCAGGGCTCGGTGATCGCCTGCGCCTCGCTGCGCCCTTTCGTCCAGTCGGCCATGCGCGTTCGTTCTCCGGCGATTCCGTCCCGGATGGGACTTTCGCGGATATGGATGGGGCTAGGCAATCCTCCTCGTCATGCGTTGGCGTTCAACCCCGTCGTCATGAAAGCGGCACAATCACTGGTCGATCCTGCCGTCGCGCGCCCGCGCGGCGGCGAGCTGGACCGCAGCCCGGCTCTGTCGGAGACTGCGGATTTGATGAAGACATATTGAGGAGGCGAATTGGGATGAAACGCGCGTTTTTCGTGGCCGGGGCGATTGGCCTTGCCGGCATCGTGGCGGGTTGCTCGCAGCCACAGCGCTTCGGCGCGCCGCCGACCGGCCCTGCCCCAGGCGCCACCGCGATGACCAAGCGCATCGTCAGCGACGGCGCCGGTGGCCTGCAACTGCCGGATGGAACGCGCGTCCAGACCGACCAGAGCGGCGGCTTCAACCTGCCCAATGGCGCCTATGTCCGGCGCGATCGCTCCGGTGCGCTCAACCTGCCGAACGGCTCGCGCTGCGTGCCTGACAACCAAGGCGGCTACGTCTGCCCGTGAGGCGAGGCCGGCTCAGGCCGTCTCCGCGACACGGTTGAAGAAGTCGGGCGTGCCCATCTGGCCGCCCTTCAGCACGATATCGAGGCCGTCGAGTCTCGGATCGTCGCTATGGGCCCGGCAGAGCGGCGCGCCCGGCGTGCAGGGCGAGCGATAGGACAGGCCCCAGAGGTCAAGCGAGCGGATCGCCAGCGTCGAGGTGTCGCCGCCGGCAACCACCAGCCGTGCGATCCGCGCCTCGGCCATGATCGCGCGTAGCAACGCGCCGGTCGCGGCAGCGACCTTGCCGGTTTCGGCGGGCGCCCCAGCGGGCTTGTCGGTGATCAGCATGACGTTGCGCTCTGCCAGACGAGAGAGCGTCTCAGCGCGTAGCTCGTCGAGATGAGCGGGCTCGCTGGTCAGCCGCGTCGGATCGATCGCGATCCTGTCATAGCCCTCGGCGAGATCGACCTGCGCGCGCGTCACGGGCGACAGGCTGCCGACCAGCGCGAGCAGATTGCCGCCGGAAGCGGAGCGCGCGAGCTTCGGCATCGCCGGCTGCGCTGCCTGCGGGAAGCCGGCGAAGGCCTGTGCCACCGAGCTCGCGCCGATCGCGAGCATCGCGCCGGCGTTCATCCGCTCGCGCAGCAGCGCACCGATCGCTGCAAGGTCGGACGGGCGCGAGACGTCGAAGAGTACGGCCTCAGGCCGCGACGCCAGCGCAGCATCGAGGCTCTGCCCGCCTCCATCGACCTCATGGCTGCGATAGTCGACGAGGGCGACGCGCTCCAGTCCCTGCGCCGCCAGATGCCTCCGCAAATCGGCTTCGCCCATTGGTGTCACCGGGTGGACGCTCATGGTCGGGTGGCGGTCGATGCGGTGGACGGTGCCGCCCGCTCCCGCCGCAGCGAAGAGACTGCCGAACAGGCAGTAGCGCCCGAGATTGGGCTGACCGCCGATCACCGGCAGCAACGGATTGGAGAAATGCGGCCGCAAGGCGCGCGCCGCCGCGCCAAGGCTGCCGACCTCGGGCGCGCTGTCGAAGGTCGAGCAGCATTTGTAATGCAGCAGGCCGACACCGAGCCCGGCGAAGAAGCGTCCGGCCTCGTCCAGCTCCCGGACCATGGCCTCGGGCGCCATCGCCCGTGTCGCGCCGGCGATGCCAACCGCATCGAGTTGGCCGGCGCTGGCGAGTTGCTGCGATGTCGGAATGCGCAGGAAGAGCAGAGCGCGCTGGCCGGCTTCCGCCAGCGTGGCGAGCGTATCGGTGGCGCCGGTGAAGTCGTCGCCATACCAGCCGTAGCGGGGGCCTGCCTCTGCCATGCTCAGCCGGCGCCCTTGCCGAAGAAGGCGAGCGCCTGTGCGAGCTCGTCATGGCTCTTCGCCGCTTCGCTCAGCGGCACGCCGGCCGCGACCGCCGCCCACGCCTGGCGGATGCTGGCGACGCCCGCCGCCGGCCCGCCGGGATGGGCCAGGATGCCGCCACCGGCCATGAACAGGAGGTCGTCATGGCCGATCGCGTCCCAGGTCGCTTGCGCCGTACCGGCCCATTGCCCGGAGGAGAAGGCCGGCAGGACACGATCGTCGATGCCCTCAGACAGTGGCGTCACGCAATCCTTGGCCGAGGTCACGACCTCCTCGTCTTCCTGTGCGAACTTGCCCTGCAAACCGTGCACATGCATGTGATCGACGCCGGCGAGCCGCCACAGCGTCTGGTAGGCTTGGAAGCCGATACCAAGCAGCGGGTGGCGCGAGAGCGCGCCAAAACCATTGCGGTGGCCGTGCAAGGCGAGGCTGGTCGAGCGGCGCAGCGTCTCGACCGCCGAGAAGCCGCACCAGTTCAGGCTGGCCATCACACAGGTGCCGCCCTCGCGCTCGACCAGTTCGGCATGGCGGCGCATCTGGTCGGTCTCGGCCGTGATGTTGAAGGCGACCATCACCGCCTTGCCGGTGCGATCCTGATGGCGGCGCACCGCGGCCATCACTGCCGGCACGCGCTGGGCCAGCGGCGCATGCACCGGATCGGCGCAGATTTCGTCATCCTTGATGAAGTCGAGCCCGGCCGCGCAGAGCCGGCCGACCAGTTCGGCGGTCTCATAGGGGCGCAGGCCGACATTAGGCTTGATGATCGAGCCGATCATCGGGCCACTAGTCACGCCGGTCGCCCGGCGGGTGCCGGCGATGCCGCGCGTCGGCAGCGGGAAGAGGCGGCGATAGCCGGCCGGCAGGACCATGCTTTCGAGCCGAAGCCCGGTGACCTCGCCGAGATCGAACAGGTTGCCGGCGACGATCGAGGCCAGCGTCGGCAGGTTCGCGCCGACATTGTCGACCGGGAAGGAGAGCGTGATCCGGGCGCGACGCCATGGACCGCTGACGCCTTTCCGCGCCAGCCAGGCATTGGGCAGGCTCGGCTCGGCGGCGCTCTCCAGCTCCTCGACCGCGATGACGGCGGCGCGGGTACGGTCGCGGAGTTCATCCGTCTCGCCGGCGACGCGGGTGAAGGTGCCGCTCGACTGCTCGCCGGCCATGACCTCCGCGACCTTGCGGGGGTCGAGCGGCGTCTCGATCAGATAGGTGGCTGTGAAGCGATCGGCGGTGGACATGTCGCAATACTCACCATCGTGGTCGTCCCGGACAAGCCGCCTCTGGCGGCGCCGATCCGGGACCCATGCCTGAGCCTTGTTCGGAAGGGCTCCGGCATGGGTCCCGGGTCTCCCTACGGTCGCCCGGGACGACCACAGAGACAAATGAAGGCTTCAGAGCTTGCTGAGATCGGGGAAGGGGCGGACCGGATCCTTGCCGTCCCAAGTCTCGGCCGCCTCGCGGATCAGCCGGAACATCTCGCCCTTGGGGCCGGCGACCTCGGAGAGCTCGATCACGGTGCCGGGATGGTAATGCGTGTCGAAATAGATGAAGCGGCCGCGCTCGCCGACCTCGCCCGACATCACCGGCTTGAAGCCCTCGGCGAGGAGCCGCTCAAGGTCGGCATCATAGTCCGAGGTCCAGTAGGCGACATGCTGCAGGCCGCTATGGCCGGCATCGGTGAAGTCCTTGTACATGGACGGCACCGCATTGCGGCACTGGATCAGTTCGATCTGCAGCGGGCCGGAATTGGCGAGCGCGACAGAGTTGTGCGGCTCATAAGCCTCGCCCTTGTAGCGGTAGTTCTTGATCGGGACCTTGGGGTTGTAGAAGAACGGCCCGACGCCGAGCACCCGGCTCCAATAGTCCATCGCCGCCTCGATATCGGGGACGACATAGCCGGCCTGACGGATCTGGCCAAAATGACGGCTCATGGCGGGTGCTTTCCTGCGAAGATGTCTAGAGGAAGCCGATGGAGAACCACGGCACGGCGGCGACGATGACGAGGCCGACCAAAAGGGCCGCGACATAGGCCCAGATGTATTTCAGCCCCTCGTCGGGATTGATCTTCGAGATCGCGCAGGCGCCGTAATAACCGACGCCGAAAGGCGGCGCGAAAAGCCCGATGCCCATCGCGAAGATCACGACCATCGAATAGTGCACCTCGTGCACGCCGATCTGCTTGGCGATCGGGAAAAGCAGCGGCCCGAACAGCACGATCGCCGGGATGCCCTCGAGCACGCTGCCGAGGATGACGAAGGCGACGATCGAGATGGCGAGGAAGCCCCAGGTACCGCCGGGCACCGCCGCCATGACCTTGGCGAGGTCCTGCGAAAAGCCCGACTGCGTCAGCCCCCAGGCCATGGCCGTGGCGCAGCCGATGATGAAGATGATCGCGCCGGTGAGCGAGGCCGTGTCGACCAGCATGCGCTTGAGCCGGCGCCAGTCGAACTGCCGGTAGATCAGGATGCCGGCCAGCACCGCATAGGCGATGCCGATGGTCGAGACCTCGGTCGCGGTGGCGACGCCCTCGACGACGGCAGCGCGGATGACGAAGGGCAGCGCGATGGCCGGCGCCGCGATCAGGCAGAGCCTGCCGATCTCGCGCTTCGAATACTTTGTGACGTGGCTGAGATCCTCGCCCCGGTTGCGCCACCAGACGACGAAGCAGAGCGCGATACCGAGCACGACCGCCGGCAGCATGCCGCCGGTGAACAGCGCCGCGATCGAGACGCCGGTGACCGAGCCGATGGTGATCAGCACGATCGAGGGCGGAATCGTCTCGGTCTGCGCGCCCGTCGCCGAGAGGAGCGCGACGAGGTCACCGGGCTTGGCACCGCGCTTCTGCATCTCCGGGAACAGCACCGGGGCGATCGCGGCCATGTCGGCGATCTTCGAGCCGGAAATACCGGAGACCAGATACATCGCGCCGACCAGCACATAGGACAGGCCGCCGCGGACATGGCCGAGCAATGAGGCCAGGAACTGGATCATGGCGCGCGCCATGCCGGTCATCTCGATCAGCGCGCCCAGGAAGATAAAGAGCGGCACGGCGAGCAGGATGAGGTGGCTCATGCCCTCGTCGAGCCGGCCGACCATCACGACCATCGGCGTCGAGGTCGTCAGCGAGAGATAGCCGAAGGTGGCGAGCGCGAAGGAGAAGGCGATCGGCACGCCGGCGAAGACATTCGCCGCGACGACGCCGACGAAGAAGATGACGAGGTTGAGCTTGCCGAGCGGCTTCAGCACCGGCCCGGCCAGATAGAACAGGCCGATCAGAGCCACGGTGATCCCGACCGCAAGCGCGACGGTCTTCCAGGAGCCGAAGCGCAGCAGCCGGCAGAAGGCGGCGAACAGCATCAGGACGATGCCGATCGGCAGTGCAGCGGCGCGCCAGGAATTGGCGATCTCCAGCGCCGGCGTGACGATGAAGCGCTCGTCCTCGGCATATTCGAGTGCGTCCGGCAGGATCATCACCAGGAAGGCGATCGCCGCGGTGATGGCGAGCGCCTCCAGCAGGATCCGCGCCTGCGGCCCGACGCGGGTGACGAGGCCGGTCATGCGCATATGCTCGCCGCGGCGCAGCGCCACGACCGCACCGAGCATGGAGAGCCAGAGGAACAGGATCGAGGCGAGTTCGTCCGACCAGACGAGCGGCGCATGGAAGGCGTAGCGGGCGGTGACGCCCGCGCCGAGGATGATGATCTCGGCAAGGACGAGCACGGCCGCGACCAGCTCGACCACCGTGCCGACGGCACGGTCGAGTCTGTCCGCGAGGCGACCTAGGCCGGTCGCCGGCGCGGCCGGCGGCGGCAAAGTGGCGGCGTGAGCGTCCATGGCGTTTCCCCGAGATTCGGTCCCGGCAAGCCTCAGGCGAGCTTGCCGACCGCTCCCTCGAGCAGGCTCCAGGCCTCGGCGCCGAAGCGCTCCTGCCATTCCTTGTAGAACCCGCCTTCGCGGAGCTTGGCCCGGAAGCTGTCGGGGTTGGTCTTGTTGAAGGCAAGCCCCTTCGATTGCAGATCGGCCTGCACGGTATCGTTGAGGCTCTTGATATCGCCGCGCTGGGCGACGCCGGCATCGTTGATGGCGGACGCCACGATCTTCTGGATGTCCGGCGGCAGGCCGCGCCAGGCGCGGCCATTGGCGATGAACCAGAAGCCGTCCCAGATGTGGTTCGAGACCGCGCAGCTCTTCTGGACCTCGTAGAGCTTGGCGACCTGGATGATCGGCAGCGGATTCTCCTGCGCGTCGACGACCTTAGTCTGCAGGGCCGAATAGACCTCGGAGAACTGCAGGCTGGCGGGCGCCGCGCCGAGCGCCTTGAACATCGAGATCGAGAGCGGCGAGACCGGCACGCGAATCTTGAGCGAGGCCATGTCGGCCGCCTGCTCGATCGCCTTGCCCGAGGTGGTCATCTGGCGGAAGCCGTTGTCCCACATCTTCTCGAAGGCGTAGAGGTTGACCTTCTCGATCGCGGCCCGGACATGCGCGCCGACCGGCCCGTCCATCGCCTTCCAGACCTGGTCGTAATCGGCAAAGGCGAAGCCGACCGCGTTGATCGCCGCGACTGGCACGAGCGTCGCGATCACCAGCGCTGAGGGGGTGAAGAAGGTGATGCCGCCATTGCGGACCTGGCTCAGCATGTCGGTGTCGCCGCCGAGCTGGTTGTTCGGGAAGATCTTGATCTCGACCCGCCCGTTGGTCTCCTTGGCGACGCGCTCGGCCGCCTGCTGGGCACGAATGTTGAGCGGATGGCTGAGCGGCAGGTTGTTGCCGTATTTCAGCTCGATCTCGGCGGCGCGCGCGATCATCGGCATGCCGATCAACGATGCGGCGGGGGCGGCGGCGAGGCCCTTGATGAGCGTGCGGCGGCTCGGTCCGGTCATGATGTCCTCCCTGGTGGTCCTGATGCGATTTGATCGCTCTTGAGTGCTTGACGCTCAGCATAGAAATCGCATCTGATGGTCTTCAAGCTCAATTTCTGATGGTTTTTGATGGAATGAATGCGCCGGTTCGCAAGCCTGACGATGAGAACGCGCTCCCCCGCCGGCGCCAGATGGCGCGGGTCGAGGATGTCGCACGGCTGGCGGGGGTCTCGACCGCGACGGTCGACCGGGTCCTGAACCAGCGGCCCGGCGTCAGGCCGGCGACGGTGCAGCGCGTGCTGAAGGCGGCTGGCGAACTCGGCTACGTCATGGAAGGGGCGCTGCCGGCGAGCGCGCTCCGCCCCCTGCGGCTCGCCTTCCTGCTGCCGGCCGGCAACAACCGCTTCCTCGGCCTGCTCGGCCGGCTTATTGCGGGATCGCAGGACCAGCTCGCCTCGTTCAACATGCGCGCCCGTGTCGAGCATATCGAGAGCTTCAAGCCGGAACTGCTCGCCCATGAGCTCCGGCGGATCGGCCGCGAGGTCGACGGCGTCGCCTTCATGGCGCTGGAACATCCGACCGTGCGCGAGGCGGTCGATGCGCTCGCCGAGCGCGGCGTGCCGAGCGTCACGCTGATCTCGGACATCGCCAACACCGCCCGCGCCGCCTATGTCGGCCTCGACAACCGCGCCGCCGGGCGCACCGCCGGCCAGCTCATCGCCCGCTTCATCGGGCCGCGCCGTGCCAAGGTCGCCAAAGTGGCGATGATCGCCGGCAGCCTGAGCTATCGCGCCCATGAGGAGCGCGAGATGGGCTTCCTGCATCTGTTCGAGGAGCTCTATCCCGACATCAAGGTCGTCGGCCTGCGCGAAGGCCATGACGACGAGGCCAAGAACTACCGCCAGACCAAGACCCTGCTCGGCCAGCATCCGGACCTCGCCGGCATCTACAATATCGGCGGCGGGCCGGAGGGTATCGCCCGGGCGCTGAAGGAAGCCGGGCGGCAGGATGTCGTCTTCGTCGGCCACGGGCTGACGCCGGAGACGCGCGGGCTGCTCGTCGACGGCACCATGGACGCGGTGATCACCCAGCAGCCGCTGGCGACGCTGATGAGCTGCGTTGCGATCTTCGCAAACCTGCGCGCCGGGCGGCCGGCGGCCGAGGGCACAGCCCGGCCCGGCATCGAGATCGTGCTGCGCGAGAACCTGCCTTGAGTGCCTGATCGCAAGGGCATCTGCTTGCAAAAATAATCGCGGGTCGTCCCGGGCGACCGGAGGGAGACCCGGGACCCATTCCGGAACCTTATTCGGAGAGGCTCGGGAATGGATCCCGGATCGGCGCCGCTCCGCGGCTTGTCCGGGATGACTCGCGTTTGATAGCCAAACTCAATCGCAGAATGGCGCGCTCGGCCGGCCTCAGCCCTGCGCGACGGTCGCTCGCCCGACGATCCCCGCCAGCTCAGGCGACGGGTCGAGCGTGCCGAAGACATAGCCCCAGTCGGCATCGAGCCGCGAGCGGCAGAAGCTCTCGAACACCGCTTCGTCGGCATGCTTCCTGAGTTCGGAGGCCTGCAGCGCATAGGCCATCAGATTGGCGAGCCGGCGGCCATGGCCGTCATCGTTGCGCGGCTTGGCAGCCTCGTCGCCGAGCCGGTCGAGCCAGCGGTCGAGGGCGCGGTTGGCGCCGCGTGCCGCGCCGACCTCGGTCATGAAGGCCTCCTTGGTGCGGGGATCGCGGTTGAAAGCGCGCAGCACGTCCATGCACATCATGTTCGAGGTGCCTTCCCAGATCGCATTGAGCGGCGCCTCGCGATAGAGCCGCGCCATCGGGTTCTCCTCGATGAAGCCGTTGCCGCCATGGCATTCCAGGGCTTCGACGACGAAGGCGGCGGCACGCTTGCAGTTCCAGAACTTCGCCAGCGGGGTGGTGACGCGGGCAAGATGACGCTCCTGCTCTGAGGTCTCCATCGCATCGGTCGCGGCGGCAACCCTGAAGGCCATCAGCGTCGAGGCCTCGGAGTCGATGGCGAGGTCGGCGAGGATATTGGTCATCATCGGCTGCTCGGCGAGCGATGAGCCGAAGCCCCGGCGCGACTGGGTGTGGTTCAGCGCCAGCGTCAGCGCCTGGCGCATCAGACCGGCCGAGCCGACGGCGAAGTCGAGCCGGGTCAGGTGCGCGTGGCTGAGGATCTCCTTGATGCCCGCCCCCTCCTCGCCGACGAGCCAGCCGAGGCATTCGCGGAACTCGACCTCGGAGGAGGCATTGGAGCGGTTGCCGGCCTTGTCCTTGAGGCGCTGGATCTGCAGCCGGTTGCGGCTGCCATCGGGCAGGAAGCCCGGGCAGAACAGGCAGGAGACGCCGCTTTCGGTCTGCGCCAAGGTGAAGAACCCGTCGGATTGCGGCACCGAGAAGAACCATTTGTGCCCGGTGATCAGGTAGACCCGGCCATCGGGCGTATCCTCGAGGAAGCGCGCCGTGGTCTGGGTCTGGCGCAGGTCCGAGCCGCCCTGCTTCTCGGTCATCGCATAGCCGATGCTGGCGCCGGTCTTCTGGGTCACCGGCAGCGGGCGCTTGTCATAGCGGCCCGAGGTGATCTTCTGCCGCCAGAGCGAAAACTCCGGCTGGGCGAGGCCGGGATAAGCGGCATAGGTCATGCCGGTCGGGCAGCCAACTCCGTGCTCGACCTGATTCCAGAGATAGGACAGCACAGCGCGGCCGAGATGGCCGTTCGGCTGGCTCGTCGTCCAGGCGAGCGAGGGCACCTCGTGAGCGAAGGCGAGACCCATCAGTTCGTGCCAGGCCGGATGGAATTCGATCCAGTCGATGCGGTTGCCGTAGCGATCATGCGTCCTGAGCTCAGGCCCATGGCGATTGGCGAGGCGAGCGAGCTCCTGGACCTCGGCATCCCCGGCCTGGGCGCCCAGAGCCGCCGCCTTCTCCGCGACCCAAGGTCCGCCGCGGGCGACGATGCCTTGCAGCACCGCGTCGCCTGTAAAGGCGTTCCAGCCGGTGGCGGGGCGAGCCTGGTTGAGGACCTGATGGGTGGCGTGAGCGTTCATTCCGCCGCCTCCTGCGTCGAGATGCGTTCGGGCACTTCGCAACCAGTAACGCAGCAGCGGCCGGGCTGCTTCGAGACACGCGAGCCGTCGGCGAGCACGCCGCGATCGAGCAAGCTCTCGACCAGCGCGACTTTCTCCATCACCGGATAGTTGCGCCAGATTTCGCGCTTCATCGCCTCGGGCGAGCCGCCGCCATGCAGCGAGATCACCGAATACCAGCCGGCTTCCTTGGACACGGTGAGGTCCTCGATGAAGCGGGCGACTTCGGCCCGCTGCTCATAGGAGATGTCGGGCCGCCCGGTGAGCACGGCCGCGAGCGAGGCCGAGGTCTCGGGATTGTGGTCCTCGTCCGGACCGGGCAGGGCGACGACGAGGCCGCCGGAAACGTAGTGGGCGATGCGGTGCATGTCGTAGATCTTGGTAGCGAGCAGCAGCTTGCCGATATTGGCGAAAACTGCGTCCGGCATCGCCACGCCCGAAGCGTCCTTGCTGCAATAGACGGAAGCCGCGACGCCGCAGGCGAAGAAGCTCTCGGTGATGGTGATCAGCTCGACCAGCTGCTCGCGGACATGGGAATGCCTGTCGGCATCGAGCCCATTGGCCTCGACCATCAGCGCGCCTGCGCCGATCAGGAGGTCGCCGAAGCCGGCCCGGGCAGCGATGCAGCTCTGGCGGTGATGGGTGGCGTAGCTGGTGGTGAGATAGCCGGCCTCCTCGGTCTCGCCGGCCATGAAGACCCGGTCCCAGGGCACGAAGACGTCGTCGAACATCACCGCGCCGGTCGACTGGCCGTATTTCGCCGAGAACTTCGCGGCGGGATCACCCGGCCGCCCGGCGGGGCGCGCGACGATGGTGATCCCCTGCGCGTCGCAGGGCACGGCGCAGCAGAGCGCGAAATCCTCGTCTCCCTTGGCGTGGGTGCGGCAGGGCATCACCAGGAACTCGTGGACGTAAGGCGCGCCGGTGACGATCGCCTTGGTGCCGCGGATGACGATGCCGTCCGCTCGGCGCTCCTTGATATGGACGTAGGAGTCGCGATTGGGCTGCGCGCCCGGCCGCAGCGAGCGGTCGCCCTTGGCGTCGGTCATGGCGACGCCGCAGGTCAGGTCCTCGTCCTGGATGCGGTGCATATAGGCGAGGAAGCGCTGGGTGTAGTCGGTGCCGTGATTGGCGTCGGCCCGGACCGTCGCCTGCAGGATGCCGTTGAAGGCGTCGTGCGTCAGGTAACGCTGGGCGCAGCCGGAGATCTTGCAGACCAGGCGCACCGCCTCGAGCTTGGCGAGCAGGTCGCTGGACGAGGCGTCGATATGGAGCATGCGGTTGACGGTCTTGCCGGAGGAACCCTGCACCGCGGTCATGATCGGGCGATAAGCCTCGTCATGGGCGAGATCATAAGTGACGCCGATGCCGTTGATGCCCGGCAGCAGGAGCTTCTCGTCGGCGACGCTCTCGACCCGCTGCCCGCCAACGAAGACGCGTGGGCGATAGGCGCGCAGGGATTCGCGATAGCCAGCGGCATCCATCAGCATGATAGCCTCCTCCCGAAAGGTTGTTGCCGTTAAAATTGAACGGCGTTAGATTTTCGTCAAGAGACTTGGAGGCGTTCCAGAGTGAGCGAGGAAGCAGCGGGTCGGAAACGTGGTCGCTATGCCGCGACGGACGCAAAGCGCGAGGGCATCGTCGCTGCCGCGCGCACCGTGTTCGAGCGCGAGGGATTGGACGGTGCCTCGCTGCGGGCGATTGCCGCCGAGGCCGGCTATACGCCGGCGGCGCTCTATTTCCATTTCGACTCGAAGGAAGCGCTCTATGCCGAGGTGCTCGGCCACTCGATCGCCGCGCTGCAAGCGGCAGTCGATGCGGCGGTTGCGGCTGCCGAGACGCCGGCTGACCATTTCCGCACCGCCGCCCTCGCCTTCTTCGATTTCTATGCCGCAAATCCACGCGATCTCGATCTCGGCTTCTACCTGTTCCGCGGTGGCATGCGTCCGCACGGTCTCGGCCGCGAGCGCGACAAGGCCCTGAACGAGGCGCTGGAAGCGACCCTGGCGCCGATCCGCGAGGCGGCGCTGGCGCTCGGTGCCGATGCCGCGCAAGCCGACTTGATCATGACCGACGCCTTCGCCCATGCTTCCGGCGTGCTGCTCCTGGCGCATACGCGGCGCATCCGCATGTTCGGCACGCCGCCGCGCGCGCTGATGGAGCGCCATGTCGAAACCGAGCTCGACCGGCTCCTGCGGAGATGACGCCGATGCCCCTGATGAACGTCAATCGGTCCCGTCTCGTGATCATCGACTTCCAGGCGCGGTTGATGCCGGCGATCCATGACGGGCCGCGCCTCGTCGCCAATGCGGCAAGACTGGTGGCGGCGGCGAAGCTGCTGGAGGTGCCGATCGTGATGACCGAGCAGAACCCGGCCGGGCTCGGTGCGACCGTTCCGGAGCTGGCTGACGCTGCACCCGCAATCGCCAAGATGAGCTTCGATTCCTGCGGTGCGCCAGATTTCATCGACGCCATCGCCGGGGACGAGGATCTGATCCTCTGCGGCTGCGAGGCGCATGTCTGCGTCGGCCAGACCGCGCTCTCGCTGCTGGAGAACAAGCGCCGCGTCCTGGTGGTGCAGGATGCCGTCGGCTCGCGGGCGCCGGAGAGCAAGGAGGTGGCGTTGCGCCGACTGGAGCGGAACGGCGCCGAGATCGTCACCACCGAGATGGTGGTGTTCGAATGGCTACGCACGGCCGAGCACCCGCAATTCCGCGCCACCGCCAAGCTGATCAAGTGAGCCCACCCATGCCGCAGCCCGCCTTCTGGTATTTCGACATCATCTCACCCTTCGCGCATCTGGCGCTGACGCGGCTGGGTGCGATCCGGGAGCGCCGGCCGGTCGTGCTGAAGCCGATCGTCCTCGGCGGGGTGCTGAAGGCCTGGGGCCAGCTCGGGCCGGCCGAGATCGCACCCAAGCGCGTCCATACCTACAGGCTGGCGACGCATCTGGCGCAGGCGATGGGCGTGCCCTTCCGCTTCCCGCCGGCCCATCCCTTCAACCCGCTCGCCATGCTGCGCCTGCTGACCGCGCTCGACGGCAGCGAGGCCGCGGTCACCGCCGCCTTCCGCCTCGTCTGGGGCGAAGGACGCGACGCCAATGATCCGCAGGTGTTGCAGGAGGTGGCCGATGCCGCCGGCCGCCCCGATGCCGCAGCGCTGATCGGCGAACAGGTAGTCAAGGACCGGCTGCGCCAGGCGACCGAGGAGGCGGTCGCTGCCGGGGTCTTCGGCGTGCCGAGCCTTCTGATCGACGGCGAAATCTTCTGGGGCGTCGACGCCATGCCGATGGCGCTGGACTATCTCGCCGACTCCGACGCGTTCCGCAGCGGCGAGATGGCCCGCATCTCAAACTTGCCCGAGGGCATCCAGCGACAGCGCTAGACGGGAGGCAGGGAACCGCCCGGCCACAGCCACAGTTTCACGATGTTGTCGGTTTACGCCTCTGACCCGGAGGCGGATGATCCATCGCCGACGACGAAAGGAGACGCTGATGCTGCGCCGTTCGTTCCTGAAATTCGGTATCGCCGGCCTCGCCGCGCCGAACCTGATTCTGCGCAGCGCCGAGGCGACCGGGCAAACCCAGCCCGGCAACCCGTTCATCGTCACCTATTTCGAGGTGCCGGAGATCAAGGGCTCGCGTGATGTCACCGATGCCGGCGACGGCACGATCTGGGTCTGCGGCCAGCGCAATGGCGTGCTCGGCCGCTTCGATCCCCGCACCAGCCAGACCAAGGTGATCCCGCTCGGGGACGGCGCCGCCCCGCATGGCGTGGTGCGCGGGCCGGACGGCGCCGCCTGGGTCACCGAGGGCGGCCAGAACGCCATCGCCCGCATCGACGACAGGACGCACAAGGTCGAGCTGTTCAAGCTGCCGACCGGGCGCGAGCGCGCCAATCTCAACACGCCGGTGTTCGATAAGGCTGGCATGCTCTGGTTCACCGGCCAGAACGGCATCGTCGGCCGGCTCGACCCGAAATCGGGCAAGATGGATATCTTCGACGCGCCGCGCGGCGCCGGTCCCTATGGCATGACCCGCACGCCTTCAGGCGAAATCTGGTTCGCCTCGCTCGCCGGCAACTATATCGCCCGGATCAACACGCAGAGCGGCAGCTTCACCGTGGTCGACCCGCCGACCGAGGGCCAGGGCGCACGCCGGGTCTGGTCGGATTCGAAGAGCCGGATCTGGGTCAGCGAGTGGAACTCCGGGCAGGTCTCGTCCTTCGACAGCGAAAGCGGCAGCTGGAAAGGCTGGAAGCTGCCCGGCCACAAGCCGCGCACCTATTCGGTCTATGTCGACGATGCCGACAAGGTCTGGCTCACCGATTTCGCGCTCAACAGCATCGTCCGCTTCGACCCGTTGACCGAGGAGTTCAACAGCTTCCCGAGCGACAAGCCCGGCGCCAATGTCCGCCAGATGGACGGGCGCAGCGGCGAGGCCTGGGGCGGCGAGAGCGGCACCAACCGGCTGGTGCGGATCCAGACGGTGAAGCCGGCGTGAGGGCGGCCCTCGCGCCGTTGATCATCTTTGGGCTGGCCCTGAGCGGGGCGGCCCAAGCGGAGGGGCAGGCGGCACCGGCCGTGTTCAAGGCCTGCCAGTCCTGCCACAGCCTCGATCCCGCCAAGGCCGGCATGGCGGGGCCGCATCTCGCCGCGCTGAATGGACGGGCGCTCGGCTCGGCCGAAGGCTTCGATTATTCTCCGGCGTTCAAGGCGGCAAAGGCGCAGGGGCTCGTCTGGGATCGCGAGCGGCTGCTCGGCTATCTCGCCGATCCCGACGAAATCGTGCCCGGCGGCTGGATGAGCCCGCCCGCCGGCCTCAGCACGGCGGATCGGGCAGCCCTGGCAGATTACCTGCTCAAGCAGTAACGGCCGTCGTCACAGCGGCTTCTTGATCCATTTGGCGATGACGCCGACGATGCCTTCGCGGAAGAGGAGGACGCAGGCGACGAAGATCACGCCCTGGACGACGAGCACCCAGGAGCCGAGGCCGGCGAGATAGTTCTGCATGGCGACGATGACGGCGGCGCCGACGATCGGGCCGAAGACGGTGCCGAGGCCGCCGACCAGCGTCATCAGCACGACCTCGCCCGACATCGTCCAGTAGACGTCGGTCAGTGACGCCAGCTGGAAGACGATCGCCTTGGTGGCGCCGGCAAGGCCGGCGAGCCCGGCCGAGAGCACGAAGACGGCGAGCTTGTACTGGCTGGCGCGGTAGCCGAGCGAGATGGCGCGCGGCTCGTTGTCGCGGATCGCCTTGCAGACCTGGCCGAAGGGCGAGTGGATGATCCGGTAGATCAGCAGCAGCCCGCCCATGAAGATCGCCGCGACCAGCCAATAGAGGGCGCGGTCGTCGGCGAGGCTGATCATGCCGAGGAGCTTGCCGCGCGGCACGGCCTGGATGCCGTCCTCGCCGCCGGTGAAGCGCGGCGTCTGCAGCGAGAAGAAGAAGGCCATCTGCGCCAGCGCCAGCGTGATCATGGCGAAGTAGATGCCCTGCCGACGGATGGCGAGCGCGCCGAAGACGAGGCCGAGAACCGCGGCGACGGCGGTGCCGAGCAGGATCGCCAGTTCCGGCGTCAGGCCCCAGTTCTTGGCAGTGTAGGCGCTGACATAGCTCGCCATGCCGAAATAGGCGGCGTGGCCGAAGGAGAGCAGGCCGCCATAGCCAAGCAGCAGGTTGAAGGCGAGCGCGAACAGCGCAAAGCACAGCACCTTCATCACGAAGACGGGATAGGCGACGAAGGGCGCGACCGCGAGCAGCACGGCAATCGCGATGAAGAGGTTGCGATGCAGGCGCGCGGCGCTGTCGTCGGTCTCGGCGACGGTGGCGCTGGATTGGGTATCGCTGGAGGCAAGGTCGGTCATGGCTTTGGTCCTTGCGTCAGGCGGCGCGGCCGAACAGGCCGGCGGGCTTCACCAGCAGCACCAGCACCATGATGATGAAGATCACGGTCGAGGAGGCCTCGGGGTAGAACACCTTGGTCAGGCCCTCGATCAGGCCGAGCGAGAAGCCGGTGACGATCGCGCCCATGATCGAGCCCATGCCGCCGATGACGACCACGGCGAAGACGACGATGATCAGGTCGGCGCCCATGTTCGGGTTGACCGCGTAGATCGGCGCGGCGAGCACGCCGGCGAAAGCGGCGAGCGCGACGCCGAAGCCATAGGTCAGCGTCACCAGCAGCGGCACGTTGATGCCGAAGGCCTGGGTCAGGGTCGGGTTCTCGGTGGCGGCGCGCAAATAGGCGCCGAGCTTGGTCTTCTCGATCATGAACCAGGTGGCGAGGCAGATCACCAGCGAGGCGACGACGACCCAGCCGCGATAGGTCGGCAGGAACATGAAGCCGAGATTCTGGCCGCCGGTCAGCTGCGGCGGGATGCCGTAGGGCAGGCCGGAGGAGCCGTAATAATTGCGGAACAAGCCCTGAATGATCAGCGCCAGGCCGAAGGTCAGCAGCAACCCGTAGAGATGGTCATACTTTGCGATGCGCGCCAGGAAGACCCGCTCGATCACGATGCCGGTGGCACCGACCGCGATCGGTGCGATCAACAGCGCGGCCCAGTAGTTCACGCCGAGATAGTTCAGGCACATCCAGGCGACGAAGGCGCCCATCATATACTGCGCCCCATGGGCGAAGTTGATGATGTTGAGCAGGCCGAAGATCACCGCCAGCCCGAGCGACAGGATCGCATAGAATGAGCCGTTGATCAGGCCCAGAAGGACCTGGCCGAACAGCGCCTGCGGCGGCACGCCTAGAAGTTCGAACATCGGATCGACCGTTCCGTGAAAACTGATCCGGGGCCGGCTTCGGCCCCGGAGAGAGACGTCGTGCGGAGCTGTCAGCCCGCCGTCACTTGACGAGCGAGCAGCCGGTCTCGGCGAGCGGCTGGAAGGCCTCCTCGCCGGAGAGCACCGCGATCTGCTTGTAGTAGTCCCACGGGCCCTTCGACTCCGACGGCTTCTTGACCTCGTAGAGATACATCGAGTGCATCTTGCGGCCGTTGACGCGGATCGAGCCCTTGCCGAACAGCGGATCGTCGGTCGGCATCTCCTTCATCTTGGCCATGACCACGGCAGAGTCCTTGCTCTTGGTCGCCTCGACGGCCTTCAGATAATGCAGCAGGCCGGAGTAGACGCCCGCCTGCACCATGGTCGGCTTCTTGCCGCCATTGAGCTTGGCGAAGCGCTCGGAGAAGGCGCGGGTGCCGTCGTCGCGATCCCAGTAGAAGGATTCGGTCAGCACCAGCCCCTGCGCCGCCTGCAGGCCGAGCGCGTGCACGTCGCTGGCGAAGGTCAGGAGGCCGGCGAGCTTCTGGCCGCCCTGGGTGATGCCGAACTCGCTCGCCTGCTTGACCGAGTTGGTCAGGTCGCCGCCGGCATTGGCGAGGCCGATGACCTTGGCCTTGGAAGCCTGGGCCTGCAGCAGGAAGGACGAGAAGTCCGTGCCCGGGAACGGGGTGCGCACCGCGCCCAGCACCTTGCCGCCGGCCTTGGTGACGACGGCCGCGGTATCGCGCTCGAGCGCGTGGCCGAAGGCATAGTCGGCGGTGAGGAAGAACCAGCTGTCGCCGCCGGCCTTCACCATGGCGCCGCCGGTGCCCTGCGCGAGCGCATAGGTATCGTAGGTCCAGTGGATGGTGTTGGGCGAGCAGGCCTTGCCGGTGAGGTCCGAGGTGCCGGCGCCGGAGTTGATCAGGATCTTGTTCTTGTCCTTGGTGATCTGGCTGACCGCCAGCGCCACCGAGGAGGTCGGCACGTCCAGGATCAGGTCGACGCCGTCCTGATCGTACCACTGCCGGGTGATGGTCGAGCCGACATCGGGCTTGTTCTGATGGTCGGCCGAGACGATCTCGACCTTGATGCCCTTCTCGGCCGCCTTGAAGTCCTCGACCGCCAGGCGCGCGGCGATCACCGAGCCCTCGCCGGACAGGTCGGCATAGATGCCGGAGCGGTCGTTGAGCACGCCGGCCTTGACCGAGATCTGCTGTGCCAGCGCCGGCGCGGCCATCAGAGCGCCGAGCGCCGTGGCCGCGAGCAATGTCTTGAGATTCATGTTGGTCTCCCTGGGGATGTCTGAATTGCGACGGTTCTTGTTGGACGCTTAGCGTCAGACTCCGAGATAGCTGTGGAGCTTGTCGATATTGGCGTCGAGGTCTGCGTTCGGGATCATGTCGACGACCTTGCCCTGCTCGACGACGTAGTGGCGGTCGGCGACGGTCTGGGCGAAGCGGAAGTTCTGCTCGACCAGGACGATGGTGAAGCCCTTCTGCTTGAGCATGCGGATGGTGGCGCCGATCTGGTCGATGATGACAGGCGCGAGCCCTTCCGTCGGCTCGTCGAGCAGGAGCAGGTTGGCGCCGGTGCGCAGGATGCGCCCGATCGCCAGCATCTGCTGCTCGCCGCCCGAGAGCTTGGTGCCCTGGCTTTTCAGCCGCTCCTTCAGGTTGGGAAAGAGCGTGAAGATCTGCTCGACCGGCAGGCCGCCCGGCTTCACCTGCGGCGGCAGCATCAGGTTTTCCTCGACCGAGAGGGTCGAGTAGATGCCGCGCTCCTCCGGGACATAGCCGATGCCGAGCCGGGCAATGGCACGCGAGGGCAGCCCGATCGTCTCCTGCCCGGCGAAGGCGACCGAGCCCTTGCGCTTGCCGATCACGCCCATGATCGATTTCAGCGTCGTGGTCTTGCCGGCACCGTTGCGGCCGAGCAGCGTCACCACCTCGCCCTCGCCGACATCGAGCTCGACGCCGTGAAGGACATGGCTCTCGCCATACCAGGCTTCGAGCCCGCGCACGGCGAGCAGCGGCTTGCCGCCGGCCACGGCCGGGCGCTCCAGCACGGCTTCAGTGACCATGGCCGACTCCCGATCCGATATAGGCTTCGACCACGCGCGGATCCTTGGAGACGGTGGCATAGTCGCCCTCGGCCAGGACCTGGCCGCGGGCGAGCACGGTGATGCGGTCGCAGAGCGCGGCGACCACCGAGAGATTGTGCTCGACCATCAGGATGGTGCGGTTGGCCGAGACCTTGCGGATCAGCGCCTCGATCCGGTCGATGTCCTCGCGGCCCATGCCGGCCATCGGCTCGTCGAGCAGCAGCATCTCGGGGTCGAGCGCCAGCGTGGTCGCGATCTCGAGCGCGCGCTTGCGGCCATAGGAGAGCTCACCCGCCGGCAGTTCGGCGAAGCTCGACAAGCCGACCGCATCGACCAGGCGCAACGCCTCCGCGTCAAGCGAGGACAGCGCCCGCTCGGAGCGCCAGAAGTCGAAATTGTCGCCGCGCTTGCGCTGCAAGGCGACGCGGACATTGGTCTTGACCGAGAGCTGCGGGAACACCGCCGAGATCTGGAAGGAGCGCACCAGACCGAGCCTTGCGATCTCCGCCGGCTTCTCGCGGGTGATATCGCGGCCGTTATAGACGATCTGCCCGCGCGTCGGCGGCAGGAACTTGGTCAACAGGTTGAAGCAGGTGGTCTTGCCCGCCCCATTCGGCCCGATCAAAGCGTGAATCGAGCCACGACGAACCTTCAGATCAACCCCGTTGACAGCTGTGAAGCCGGCAAATTCTTTCGTCAGGCCTGAGGTCGAGAGAATAGTATCCTCAGACATCCCTGGATAACCTTGCCCATTGTTCAATTGTTCGTTTCCCGGGCGGCATGCTGCACCGCGCATAACGCCCATGTCAACGGCGCGGGTGTGCGCAGAACCCCATACCGAGCCCGCGAAACGCCCGCCGCTAGACAAAAGGCTTAGAGCCGGCTTGCGCCCGGATCAGCTTCGTGCCGCTGCATCCGGCGCGACCGCAGCCGCAAACACCGCCGCGACCTCGCGCAGCCGGACGAGATAATGCTCGCAGGAGGGCTGCTCGCCATATTTCGCACCGGCGGCCGCGCGGACCAGCGTCGCAATCAAGATCTCCAGCGGGAGCCCACTGCGCGCGATCGCGATCTCGCCGCGCGTCTGCGCATCCTCGAACAGCTGCCGGGCGAAGCTGACGAAGGTCGCCTCGAAGGCGGCGAGCTCGGCTCCGGCGATGGCGACCATCACCGCCTTGAGCTCGCCGAGATGTTCGCCGGCGCTGAAGGCGGCAAAGGCGGTGCCGTGATGGGCCTCCATCAGCGCTGCGAGCCGCTCCGGGAACGGGCCCGGCATCGCCAGCGCCTCGCGGCAACGTGTCTCGACACGTCCGCCGAGGCCCGCGAGCATGGCCCGGAAGACGTCGTCCTTGCCCTTGAAGTGGAGGTAGAGCGTGGCGCGGGCGACCCCGGCTTCGCGCGCGATGTCGTCCATCGAGGTGCGCTTGTAGCCATAGCGGGCAAAGAGACGCAGGGCCGCCTCCGCGATCTGCTCGATGCGGCCCTTGCCGTCCTCTGCGGACGCTACGGAACTTTCGCTGCGGTCGCTCATTTGCAGTCTTGACAGAATCCAAACTGTCGGCGACTATTCTAGTTAGACGCAAAACGTCTAACTCGTCTAGTCGCGCGACCCAAGACGACGGATCACCGCCCGCCTTCTGATATGTCAGAACGGGCCTTCGAGCGAGCCTCGATCCGGCAGCCCTGGTGCCGCGCTGTGTCATGCCCAGCGCCAGAGAGGCAGCCATGGCCCATACCATCACAGTCAACGGAACGCGCCACAGCGTCGATGTCGACGACGACACCCCCTTGCTCTGGGTGCTGCGCGATAATCTGCAGCTGACCGGCACCAAGTTCGGCTGCGGCGTCGCGCAATGCGGCGCCTGCACCGTCTATATGGACGGCCAGCCGCTGCGCTCCTGCTCAATGCCGGTCTCCGCGATCGGGGAGGCGAAAATCACCACGATCGAGGCGCTGGCCGGCAAGGAGGCCGAGGCGGTGCAGGCCGCCTGGGTCAAGCACGACGTGCCGCAATGCGGCTATTGCCAGTCCGGCCAGGTGATGAGCGCGATCGCCCTGCTCAAGGAGATCCGCAAGCCGAGCGATCGCGACATCGACCTCGCCATGAACGGCAATCTCTGCCGCTGCGCGACCTATGTCCGCATCCGCGCCGCGATCCATGACGCCGCACGCACGCTGGAGGGCTGACCATGACCGCGCATGACATCTCCCTCTCGCGCCGCAATCTCCTGAAGGGCGCCGGCGCGCTCGTGATCGGCATGAGCCTGCCGCAGGCCGGCCGGGCGCAATCGGGCGCCGCCCAGGTGTTCAAGCCCGGCGGTGCCGCCAGCTTCGCGCCGAACGCCTTCGTCCGGATCGCCGCCGACGACACGGTGACGGTGCTGGTCAAGCATATCGAGTTCGGCCAGGGCCCGTTCACCGGCCTCGCCACGCTCGTCGCCGAGGAGCTCGACGCCGACTGGGCCCAGATGCGGGCCGAGCACGCCGTCTCCGACCCGAAGCTCTACGCCAACCTCGCCTTCGGCATCCAGGGTACCGGCGGCTCGACCGCGATCGCCAATTCCTGGGAGCAGATGCGCAAGGCCGGCGCGACCGCCCGCGCCATGCTGGTGCAGGCGGCGGCCGAGGCCTGGAAGGTGCCGGCGGCCGAGATCGGCGTCGAGAAGGGCGTGCTGAAGCATGCCTCCGGCAAGCAAGGCCGCTTCGGCGAGTTCGCCGAGGCCGCGTCGAAGCTGCAGGCTCCAGCGGAGGTCAAGCTCAAGGATCCCGCGCAGTTCAGGCTGATCGGCAAGGACGGCGCGACGCCTCGCCTCGACAGCCTGGGCAAGTCGACCGGCAAGGCGCAGTTCACCATCGACATCCATACGCCGGAGATGCTGACGGTCGTCGTCGCCCGGCCGCCGCGCTTCGGCGGCAAGGTCACTTCCTTCGACGCGAGCGAGGCGAAGAAGATCAAGGGCGTCGTCGACGTCAAGCAGATCCCCTCGGGTGTCGCCGTCTATGCGACCGGGACCTGGCCGGCGCTGAAAGGCCGCGAGGCCCTGAAGGTCACTTGGGACGAGAATGGTGCCGAGAAGCGCGGCAGCCGCGAGCTCTTCGCCGAATATCGCAAGCTCGCGCGCACGGAAGGCACCATCGCCGGCAAGCATGGTGATGCCGAAGCGGTGCTCGCCAAGGCCGAGAAGGTGATCGAGGCGGAATATGCCTTCCCCTATCTGGCGCATGCACCGATGGAGCCGCTCGACGGCTATCTCGAATGGAATGCGCAGGGCGCGCTCGCTCGCCTCGGCAGCCAGCTCCAGACCGTCGACCACATGACGATCGCCAAGATACTCGACCTCGGACCGGAGAAGGTCACGGTCGAGACCGTGCTTGGCGGCGGCAGCTTCGGGCGGCGCGCGCAGCCGACCTCCGAGCTCGCGGCCGAGCTTGCGCAAGTGGCCAAGGCGATCGGGCCGAACCGACCGGTCAAGCTGGTGCGCACCCGCGAGGACGATCTCTCCGGCGGCTATTACCGCCCGCTCTTCCTGCATCGCCTGCGCGGCGCGGTGAAGGACGGCAAGATCACCGCCTGGAGCGCCTCGCTGGTCGGCCAGTCCTTCCTGAAGGGCTCGCCCTTCGAGGCGATGATCAAGGACGGGATCGACCCGGTGATGGTCGAGGGCGCCAACGAGTTGCCCTATGAGATCGCCGATTTCCGCTGCGACCTGCACACCGTCGATGTCGGCGTGCCGACCTTGTGGTGGCGTTCGGTCGGCCACACCCATACCGGCTATGCGGTCGAGTGCTTCATCGACCAGTTGCTGCAGGCGGCCGGGCAGGATCCGGTCGCCGGGCGGCTCGCCTTGATGGGCAAGCAGCAGCGGCTCGCCAATGTGCTGAAGGCGGTCGCGGACCTCGCCAAATGGAACGGCCCCGGCCCGGTCGACGGCCGCGCCCGGGGCGTCGGCGTGGTCGAGAGCTTCGGATCATATGTGGCGCAGATCGCCGAGGTCTCGCTCGGCGAGGGTGGCGAGCCCAAGGTGCACAAGGTCTGGTGCGCGGTCGACTGCGGCGTGGCGGTCAATCCCGACATCATCCGCGCCCAGATGGAGGGCGGCATCGGCTTTGGCCTCGGCCATGCCCTCTATGGCGAGCTGACCCTCGACCAGGGCCGGCCGGTCCAGGGCAATTTCGACAGCTACCGCTCGCTGCGCATCAACGAGATGCCGGAGGTCGAGATCAGGATCGTGCCCTCGACCGAGAAGCCGACCGGCGTCGGCGAGCCGGGCGTGCCGCCGATCGGGCCGGCCGTCGCCAATGCGCTGGCGCGGCTGGGACGCGAGCGGCCGCTGTCGCTGCCGATGGTCGGAGGGACGGTGTGATGCGCTCGCTCGCCCTCGCCACCACTGCGGCGGCCGTCACCTTGCTGCTCGGCAGCGCCTTGACGCTGGCGCAGACTGCACCAGCACCGGGCGGGGCATCTCTGCGCCCCGCCGCCAGCTTCGCCGGCATCGCCAATCAGCGCGACCGCTCGGTCGCGCTGTTCACCGAGATCGGCAAGGTGCTGCAGCACCCGCGCTGCATGAACTGCCACCCGGCGACGGAGCGGCCGCGCCAGAGCGATATGAGGCGTCTGCACCAACCGATGGTGGTGCGCGGCGCGGCTGGCCATGGCGCGCCCGGCCTCGCCTGCACCACCTGCCATGGCAAGCAGAACTTCGACCCCGCCGGCATTCCCGGCGACGGCCACTGGGCGCTGGCCCCGGCCTCGATGGCCTGGGAAGGCAAGACGCTCAGTCAGATCTGCGAGCAGCTCAAGGACCAGAACCGCAATGGCAGCCGCGACCTCGCGGCGATCGTCAAGCACGTCACCAGCGATACGCTGGTGCTCTGGGCCTGGAACCCCGGCAAGGGCCGCCAGCCGGCGCCGGGGACCAATGCGCAGTTCGGTGAATTGATGCAGGCCTGGGCCGATAGCGGCGCGGCCTGCCCGGCGGGTTGACGCCTAGCGGAACGGCGGCTCGTCGAAGCTCCTGAGCTTGCGCGAATGGATCGATGAGCCGGCTTCCTTCAGCTTCTCCAGCGCGGCGAGGCCGATCTTCAGGTGCTCGCCGACGGCCCGTTCATAGAAGGCGTTGGCGGCGCCCGGCAGCTTGATCTCGCCGTGCAGCGGCTTGTCGGAAACGCAGAGCAAGGTGCCGTAGGGCACGCGCAGGCGATAGCCCTGCGCGGCGATCGTGCCCGATTCCATGTCCACCGCAATGGCGCGCGACAGGTTGATGCGCTTGCGCTCCTTGCTCCAGCGCAGTTCCCAATTGCGGTCGTCCTGGGTGACGACGGTGCCGGTGCGCAGGCGCTGCTTCAGCCGGTCGCCCTTCTCGCCGGTGACCTCGGCCGCCGCCTCTTGCAAGGCAACCTGGACCTCCGCCAGCGCCGGGACCGGCACGTCGGGCGGCACCAGCTCGTCCAGGATGCCGTCCTGGCGGAGATAGGCGTGGGCGAGGACGTAGTCGCCGATGATCTGCGTCTGGCGCAGGCCGCCGCAATGGCCGACCATCAGCCAGCAATTGGGCCTGAGCACCGCCAGATGGTCGGTGATGTTCTTGGCGTTGGAGGGGCCGACGCCGATATTGACCAGCGTCACGCCCTCGCCGCTCTCACGGATCAGGTGATAGGCCGGCATCTGGAAACGGTGCCAGGGTGCCGACATCACCCGCTCGGCGGCGCTGACATCGATGCCATCCCGGTCGATGCGGATGCCGCCCGGCGCGACCAGTGCCTGCGCCGTGCCGGCCTCGATCTCGGCCAGGGCCAGCCGGACGAACTGGTCGACATAGCGATGATAATTGGTCAGCAGCACCCAGGGCTGCACGACGCGCCAGTCGGTGCCGGTGTAGTGAACCAGCCGCCGTAGCGAGTAATCGACCCGGACCGCATCGAACAGCGAGAGCGGGCGCGGCTCGCCCTCGACGATCTCGAAGGTGCCGTCGGCGATCTCATCGCCGACCAGCGCCAGCAGCGGCGTCGGGAAATGCCGGGCGAGCTCGGCGGCCGTGACCGCGCCGCGGCCGAGTTCGTCGCCGCCGTCGAGCGCGTAGGGGTAGGGGATTTCCTGATTGCTGACCCCGGTCTCGATGGTCGCGCCGTATTCCTCGACCAGCGGCTGGAGCTGGTCGAGCAGATAGGCGCGGAACTCGGCGGGCTGCGTCACCGTGGTCGAGTAGATGCCCGGCATCGCGAACTTGGCATAGCCGCGCCGCGTCGCCGCCGGCAGCTTCGACGGCTCGTAGGTTACGCGCAGCATCGGGTAGCGATAGAGCGCCCGCTCCTCCAGCGTCGGCGGCTCGGCGGTGGTGAAGAAGCGCTGCAAATCATTGCGCAACGCCGTCCGTGCCTGCTCGTAGAGCAGTACCAGCCGATCGACGGCCTCCTGCGGGGTGGCGGCGATCTCGAATGTCATGCCCGAACGATCCTCTCGTTCGGGGTGCTTGTAACTGCGCCGGGGAGCCTCTGACAACAGCGTCGAAACGAAGCGCTTGCAGACAAGCATATTTTGGATACAATTATCCTATGCTAGCTTCCCCGCTCACCGCTGCCACGACTGCATCCGCCCTCGCCCAGCGCCTGCGCGAGGCGATCGATGCCGGGCGCTGGCGTCCGGGCGAGCTGTTGCGCCAGGAGCAGATCGCCGCCGAATATGGCGTCAGCCGCATTCCGGTCCGCGAGGCGCTGGCGCAGCTGCAAAGCGAGGGCCTGCTCGAGATCGCGCATTATCGCGGCGCCCGCGTGAGCCGGCCGCAGCCCGGGGAGATCGACGAACTGTTCGATCTCAGGCTGATGGTCGAGGGCGACCTCCTGGCGCGGGCGCTAGGCCGCCACGACCAGCGCTCGCTGCGCGAACTGACGCGGCTGCAGGACAGGCTGGAGGATGCCGACGACCAGCTCGGCTGGATTTCCGGCGATATCGCCTTCCATGAGGCGCTGTATGCGCCGGCCGAACGCCCGCGCAGCCTTACACTGTTCCGGCAGCTGCGCGCGCCGATCGATCGCTTCAGCGCACAGGCGCTCGGCCCCGGGGCGCGCAAGCAGGGCTGGGCGGACGAACACCGCCGGCTGATCAGTGCGGTTGCAGCCAGCGATGCGGCTGCCGCCCGGACGATCCTCGAACAGCATCTGCAGGCGACGCGGGCCGTGGTGCTCGCTGCCTGCTCCGAACAGGGAGAGAGTTGATGGCGACGCATGGCGCGACGATCACCTGGCAGCGCGGCGAGGAGGAAGCCTTCCTCGACAACCGTTACAGCCGCGCCCATCTCTGGCGCTTCGATGGCGGGGCGGAAGTGCCGGCTTCGAGTTCGCCGCATGTGGTGCGCACGCCTCTCTCCAACCCGGCCAATGTCGATCCGGAGGAGGCCTATGTCGCGGCCCTGTCGAGCTGCCACATGCTCTGGTTCCTCAACCTGGCAGCAATACGCGGCTACCGGGTCGACAGCTATGCCGACGCGGCCGAAGGCAAGATGCTGAAGAACGTCGATGGCAAGGAATGGGTCGCGACGGTGACGCTGAAGCCACATGTCGTCTTCAGCGGGCCGAAGGCGCCGGACGAGGCTGCCGTCGAAGCCCTGCATCATGACGCTCATGCCAACTGCTTCCTGGCAAATTCGGTGCGCTCAGCGCTGGAGACGCAGGGCAGCTGGGATTATCAGGGCGCAGCCTGAGACAAGCACGGTCGCTCGCCTATTACTGCGCCGCGAGCAGATCGTCCTCGGCGACGAGCCGGCCAATGAAGCCGAGCTGGTGATCGACGCAGGCCTCGCGCTCATAGCGCGCCATGACGGTCTGGCGCGCTGCCGCGCGCAGCGGCGCCACCGCGGCCTGCCGGTCGAGCGCAGCGATCACCGTCCTCGCCAGCCTGGCCTCGTCGAAGAAGGGGGCGAGCAGGCCATTGACGCCGTGGCGGATCACCTCCTGCACCGGCGGCGTCGCCGAGCCGACGATCAGCGCGCCGCAGGCCATCGCCTCCAGCATCGACCAGGACAGCACGAAGGGAACGCTCAGATAAACATGGGCGGCCGAGACCTGGAACAGCCTGACCAGGTCGGCATGGGCGAGCCAGGGGATATGGACGATGCGGTCGCCGAGACCGGTCTCCTCCAGCATCACCTCACGCCAGAGCCGCCCGTCCGGACGCGGCCGGCCATAGCCCGGCCCGTCACCGCCGACCGCTACGAAGACCACATCGGGCCGCTCCTGCGCGATCCGTGCCGCCGCCCGCATGAATTGCGGATAGCCGCGATAGGGATCGAGATCGCGGGCGGCAAAGGTGACGACGGGATCGCCGGGACGCAGCACGCGCCCGTCAGGCAGAGTGAACGTCGCCTGCCCGTCTGGCCGACAAAAATGGATGTCGATGCCGTCATGACAGACGGCAATGCGCTGCTGCAGAGCGCGCGGATATTGCCGCTGCTGCCAGCGGGTCGGCGCATAGGCAAAGTCGAGCGTCTGTAGCGTCACCAATTGGGCGGCGTTGCGCATGCGGATGCGCCGCCGCTCGGCCTCCGGCACGGTGAAGGCCGGATCGAAGTCGAGGTCGGAACCGGCAGCGTTGTAGAAATACTCGCAATAGCCGATCAGCGGCACGCCCGGCATCGCATCCTTGGCGAAGAGCATGCCGCCCCAGCCGACATGGCCGAGAATCGCGTCCGGCCGGTCGTGCCGATGCAACCTGCTCAATTCAGCGGCAACCGCCTCGCCGGTGCGCACGTGATAGTCCGTCGCAGCCAGCGTCGCATGCGCGGTCGCCGGCTCGCCGACGGAATAGGCGATCTGCCTCACTCCCGGGCGATCCGGTTCGGGCTTCTCCGTCACCAGCGTGACCTCGCCGCCCTCGGCGACGAGGCGCTGGATCAGGTGAGCGAATTGACCAGATCCTGAACGATGAACGAATAGGACGTGCATGAGGCCAGCAGAATCCCGCCATAACGCAAAGCATCGCCCCACCATTGTTCGAGGCGGCGCAGCGTGTCGTGAGTGGTCTGGAGGTCGCCCTCGGTGTCGATATCCTGGCCCTGGCCGAACTGGCTGGTCTCATCCAGGAGCTTCAACCGCTCGACGAGAAGCTGCCCTTTCGGCGAGAGCGAGATTCGGGCGAGGCGGCGGTCGCGCGGCGAGGCTCCCCGCTCCAGATAACCGCTCTCGACCAGCTGTTTGAGGTTGTAGGAGGCATTCGAGCCGACATAGTGGCCGCGGTCGAGCAGGTCGCGCACCGCGATCTCGCCGGAGCCGATGGTGAACAGCACCATCACCTGCGAGGGCGAAATGTCGTCGACGCCGAGCTTGGTCAGCTCGAGCCTGAGATAGTCGAGGAAACGCCGGCTGACCCGCTCGACCATGCGGGCAAGGTCGAGCTGCGACACCGGCGCCCGCGCCGGTGCTGATTCGGCTTCGAGGCGGCGGATGCCGTCGGGGGGATCTCCGTTGAAACCATTGCCTAGGAATCGAGCGCCGTCATGGGGTTTTAGATGCATTCCCTACTCCGCCTGATCTCGAAATGAGCAGTCAGCCCTCCGGGCCCCTTCGGCTGACGAATAGCCTATACGCAAAGCACATGCCACCCCGAACAGCGCGGAATTAAGATTTTATCGAACTCAACATAGTCATGAACTGTTTCAAAATTTGAAATTTAGCACGCTTCTGCCATATTCTCGGTAATTGCCGTTATTTCACAAAGCTTCATCTGTCATATTATAGACACGACTTGTGTGGCACGCTTTTATAACGCTCAGAACCTGCCGTATCGGCATAGGCGCCGATAGCGCCATCTGATGGCCAGCCCCATCCGGAGACCTGCATGAAGGTTGCGACCCAGCCTGCCGACGTCCTGATTCGTGGTCTGCAGCGCGGCTTTGCCGGAGGGCTGGCCTATGCCGCCTTCCTCAGCTTCTGCGTCAACATCCTGCTGCTGACCGTGCCGATGTTCATGCTGCAGGTTCAGGACCGCGTCATCGTCAGCCGCAGCTATGACACCTTGACCATGCTGCTGGTGATCGCGGTCGGGGCGCTGGCGCTCTATGGCACGATCGAGTTCATCCGCTCGCTGACCTTCCAGGCGATGGCGAGCATCCTCGCCCGCCGGCTCAACCTGCCGGCGCTGCAGGCCGCCGTCTCGACCTCGCTGGAGAAGGGCTCCGGTCAGGCGACGCAGGCGATCCGCGATCTCAACGAACTCCGCTATTTCATCGCGAGCTCGGCGATCGGGACGCCGCTGGAGGCGATGTGGTCGCCGATCTTCCTGGCCGTGCTCTTCGCCTTCCACTGGATCTACGGCCTGGTCGGCCTGGCCTCGCTGCTGATCCTGCTGCTGCTCGGCGTCGTCTCGGACATGCTGACCCGCCGGGCGTTGAAGGAGGCGAACGAAGAAGGCGTCGCCTCGATCAACGAGATCAGCGCCAGCTTGCGCCATGCCGAGACGATCGAGGCGATGGGCATGCTGCCGGCCCTCTCCAGCCGCTGGCGGGCCAAGCAGATCGCCATGCTGGAGCATCTCGATCTCGGCACCCGCCGCGGCAAGTTCATCGCCGCCATCACCCGCGCCAGCCGCATGACCATGCAGCTCGCCATCTATGCGACCGGCGCCGTGCTGATCATCCGGCACGAGGTCTCGGCCGGCACGCTGATGGCCGCCAGCATCCTGCTCGGCCGTTTGCTGGCACCATTCGATTCGATGATCACCGACTGGCGGCAATGGGTGCTCGCCGCCGCGGCCTGGAAGCGCGTGCGCGATCTCCTGCAAGCGCAGAGTTCGCAGCGCCAGAGCGTGCCGACCCCGGCGACTGAAGGAGACCTCGTCATCGACCGGCTGGTCTACGCGCCCAAGGGCGGCGAGCAGACGGTGATCAAGGGCGTCTCCTTCACGCTTGAGCCGGGTGACGTGCTCGGCCTGGTCGGGCCATCGGGAGCCGGAAAGTCGACGCTGGCGCGCCTGATCGTCGGCGTGCTCAAGCCGAATGTCGGCGGCGTCTATCTCGACGGCCACAACACCTATCTGTGGGAGCGCGGCTCCTTCGGCGACATGGTCGGCTATCTCCCGCAATCGGTCTCGCTGCTCGACGGCACCATCGCCGAGAACATCGCCCGCATGCGCAAGCCAGATCCGCACGCCATCCTGGAAGCGGCGCGCATCGCCGGCGTGCACGAGCTGATCGGCCGCCTGCCGCTCGGCTACGACACCAATGTCGCCGACAGCGACTTCAAGCTCTCCGGCGGCCAGCGCCAGCGCATCGGCCTGGCGCGGGCGCTCTACGGCATGCCGCGTCTCGTCGTGCTCGACGAGCCCAACGCCAATCTCGACACCGAGGGCGAGCAGAGCCTGATCCGGGCGATCAACGCCGCCCGCGAAAGCGGCGCGATCGTAATCCTGATCGCGCACCGCCCCTCGGTGATGCAGATCGTCGACAAGATCCTGGTGCTGCGCGAGGGCCGCGTCGCCCAGTTCGGTCCGCGCACGGCGATCTCCGGCATGATCACGCCGGCCGGCGTCGTCGAGCTCGAACCGGCGAAACAGACCCCTGCCCCGCGTGAGGTGAGCGCATGAGCGAGCTTCCGATGCTGCGCCGGCCCGACCGCGCGCTCGTCCCGATGAAGAGCGAGGCGGAGCCCGAGGAGCGCATGCCCTCGCTGCGCAATCTCGTCCTCGCCGGCGTCTGCGCGGTGGCGATCGGCTTCGGCGGCTTCGGTGCCTGGGCGGTGACGGCCCGCCTCGACAATGCCGCCGTCGCGCAAGGAACCGTCATCGTCGATAGCCGGCGCAAGACCGTCAGCCATCTCGAGGGCGGCATCCTCAAGACCCTGCTCAAGGCGGAAGGCGAGCGCGTCGCCCAGGACGAGCCGTTGCTCAGGCTGGAGGATGCCCGCGCCCGCGCCGAGCTGCAGCAGCTCGAAGGCAAGCGCGTCGGCCTCGACGCCAGGCTCGCCCGCCTTCGTGCCGAACAGGGTGATGCGACGCAGATCGATTTCCCGGATGATATCGAGAAGGCACAAACGCCGATCGCACGCGAGGTGGTCAATGCCGAACGCGCGCTCTTCCGCGCCCGCGCCCAGGTCTATGACGGCAAGACCCGCATCCAGCAGCGCGTGATCGAGCAGCATCAGGCCGAATCCGAGGCGCTGCAGGCGCAGATCGACGCCGTGCGCAACCAGCGCACGCTGATCGACGACGAGGTCAAGACGATCGCCGAGCTCTATGAGAAGCGCTACGCCAAGCGCTCTCAGCTCGTCGAGCTGCAGACCCGCCAGAGCGAGCTCACCGGGCGCGCCGGCGAGATGAAGGCACGCAAGGCCAAGGCCGAACAGGCCGTCGCCGGCGCCGAGCTTGAGATCAAGGCGATCAGCCTCGATCGCCAGAGCGAGATCGCCAAGGACCTCCAGGACAGCCAGCTCCAGCTCTCGGAGGTGGTCGAGCGCATCGTCCAGGCGCAGGACGTGCTGCGTCGGCTGGTGGTGACCGCGCCGCAGGAAGGCATCGTCGCCAATATCCGCATGCGCACCGCCGGCAGCGTCGTCACGGCGGGCGAGGCCATCCTCGACATCGTGCCCGAGCAGGAACCGCTCGTCGTCGAGGCCAAGGTCGACCCGCGCGACATCGATTCGGTCCGGGTCGGCGCCGATACCCAGGTCAGGCTCACCGCCTTCAACGCCCGGATCATGCCCCCGCTTCTGGCGAAGGTCAGCTATGTCGCCGCCGACCAGCTGATCGATGACAAGACCGGCAATGCCTTCTTCATCGTCCGCGCCGAGATCACGCCGCAGAGCCTGAAGGAGAACAGGGTGACGCTGCATGCCGGCATGGCGGCCGAGGTGCTGATCGTCAACGGCCGGCGTTTTGCGGCCGACTACCTGCTCTCGCCCATCCGCGACAGCTTCAACCGCGCCTTCAGGGAGGACTGAGCCGCGGATCTGGCGGCCGGGATCGAGCAACATCGCCGACCGATCACAACCCGAAACAATATACTTCGAAATCCATATCAAGTTCCCAGCATAATCCTCGTTTGAACAATATATAAATCAATATAAACTTTGCTGCATCGCAAAATGGTCATAATATATTGCTTGATACGACACTCTTCTTGGCTACTCTTCCGAGCGTCGCACGATGGCGAACCTGTTTGTTCGCTGTCGAAATCGCACCGTGACCCAGAACGAGCGGCGGACGTTCTCCGCACATCTGGTGGTGCTCTCTGATCACCGAGGAGGTGACGAATGGCCACGATCGAAGGCAGTGCATTCGACGATTTCTTGATTGGGACACGCTTCAGTGACGTGATCCTCGCCGGCGCCGGGGACGACATCGTCCATGGCGGCAACCAGGTGGATTCTCTCTTCGGCGAAGAGGGTGACGACCTGCTTTACGGCGATGCCGGCAACGACTTCCTGTCGGGCGGCGAGGGCAATGACGCTCTCTTCGGCGGATTGGATGACGATATCCTCTCCGGCGGAGCAGGCAATGACAGCCTGTTCGGCGGCGAGGGCAACGACGTTCTCGACGGCGGCGACGGCAACGACATCCTGCGCGGCAACAATGGCGACGACGTGCTGCGCGGCGGCGACGGCGACGACATCCTGCAGGGCGGGCCGGGCGACGACATCCTGCTCGGTGGCGCCGGCAACGACGTCCTTCAGGGCGGTGACGGCGCCGACGTGCTCGAAGGGGGCGCCGGCAACGACGTCCTCCAGGGCGGCAACGGCGACGATCTGCTCTTCGCCGGCGCGGGTGACGATATCCTCTCCGGCGGCGCCGGCGACGACGTCTTCATCTTCAATGGCGGCGGCGGCAACGACGTCGTGCTCGACTTCGATGCCGGCCACGACCTGCTGCAGATCTCCAACGGCATCAACGGCACCGATATCGGTTCGGCCGAGGACGTGGCGGCGCGCGCCACCACCGTCGGCGGCAACGCCGTCATCGATCTCGGCAATGGCGACACCGTGACCATCGTCGGCGTCACCGCCGAAGACATCCAGGCCGATCCGAACTCCTATTTCTCGGTCGCCTGACGCTTCGGGGCGCCGGCCGGACTTCGGTCCGGCCGGCGCCTCGCCCGGCCCCATCGGAACAGGCTTTTCATGCTCTCTCTCGCGCCCGCGCCTGCCACGGACGGCCTGAGCCCGCAGCTGCATCTCTCCAGGCTGAGCGGCTCGGTCTTCCTGCTGAGCTGGACCATCGAAGCCCCCGTGCTGTCGCGGCCGCGCATTTCGCTTGCGGCACGCGAGAAGCGCCTCGCCTCGGGCTCGGTCGTCCTGCCACTTGGCGACGGACGTCTGCGCGTCGTCGTCGTCTTCCGCCATGGCGGGCCCGGCGAGGTCGTCGCGGCGCTGTCCGACGATCATCCGGGCGGCGACACCACCGCGCGCTTCGATCCAGATCTCGTCCACGGCATGGCCGATGCGGAGGACCTTGTCCGCGATGCCACGCCCGACGCGCGCCGCATGCTCGCCAACGCATTGGTCGGCCATTGGCCCACCTTGTTCGGGCTGAGTCAGGCTGCGGGCTATCTCGGCTTCCTGCGCCAGTTCCTGCTGATCCTCGCCCGCAAGCCCTCGGCGGCGTCCCCGGTCGCCCGGCTCACCGAAGGCAAGGTCCTGCTGGAAACGACGGTTCCCGGCCGGCTCTCCGGTGTCCGCACCGCCTATCGGCTCGATTCCAGCGGCCTCTCCCGCTTGCCCGGCCGGCCTCGGCTCGGCCGCACCGATCGCGCCGGCAACCGGCCGCTGCACCTGATCATCGACGAATTCCCACCGCAGGCCGGCGGCCTGCTGGTCCTGCAGGCCGACTCCGGCCTGATCGTCCGCTCCGTCGCCGCCCGGCAGGACATCCCTTCGCTCGGACGCTGGTGGGCCGGCAAGGCGAGCCAGCGCGACGGCTTGCGCAGCTGGCTGGTCGAGCAGCTCTCCGGCCTCTCCGAGCAGGGCCGCCTGCTGGCGATCGAGATGCAAAGGCGGCTGCCGCTTGCGGCGCAGACCGTGCGCCGCAGTGACGACCTGCCCTCGGCCGAGCTCGACCTCGCCGTCACGACCCCGGCCGGGCTGCTGCTCGGCGGCTGGTATCGCGATGCCGAGGGGCTGCTCGACGAGATGCTGCTGCATCGCTCCGAGGGCGAGCCGACGCCCGTGCTCGAGAGGCTGGACCATTTCCCCGCGCTGCTGCCCGCCGGTTCGAATGGCGACGTCAAGCGCGCCACCGGCTTCGCGGCGCTGATCCCCTGCTATGCCGGCGGCGCTCCGGTGCTGCAGCCGCGGGTCGAGCTCAAGCTGAAATCCGGCACCGTGCTGTCGCTGCGCCCCAACGCGCAGCCGGCGGACGCCATCGCCATCCGCGCCCGGGCGCTGGCCGCGATCCCTCCGCAGCATCTGACCGCAGCGATGCTGGAGCGAACGATCGCCCCGGTGCTGGCCGACTGTCAGGCGGCCTTGCGCGAGAGCCTGCCCGAGCCGCGGATCAAGAGCTTCGGCAAGGGCCCGGCGAGCCCCGCCGTCTCGGTGGTGATCCCGCTCTACCGCGTCTACGATTTCCTGCGCGTCCAGGTCTCGGCTTTCGCAGCCGATCGCTGGTTCGCCGAGAAGGCCGAGCTGATCTATGTGCTCGATTCGCCCGAGCACGAGGGCGAGGTCGCCCATCTGCTCGGCGGGCTTTTCCTCGCCTATGGGCTGCCGATGCAGCTCGTGGTGATGGGCCGCAATGGCGGCTTCTCGGCCGCCTGCAATGCTGGCGCGGCCGCCTCGCGCGGGCAGGCGCTGGCGCTGGTGAATTCCGACGTCATCCCCGACAGCGAGGGCTGGCTGCCGGCGCTGCTGCAGCGTCTCGAACCGCATCGCCGCACCGGCGCGGTCGGCCCCAAGCTGCTCTATGATGACGGCTCGCTGCAGCATGCCGGGCTTTTCTTCAAGCGCGACAGTAAAGGCACCTGGCTCAACCATCATTACTTCAAGGGCATGCCAAGCCATTACGCGCCGGCCAATGTCGAACGACCGGTGCCCGGTGTCACCGGCGCCTGCATCGTCATGCCGCGGGCGCTGTTCATGGAGGTCGGCGGCTTCGACGACAGCTATGTCATCGGCGACTACGAGGACAGCGATCTCTGCCTCAAGATCGCCCGGGCCGGGCTCGGCATCGTCTATGTGCCGAGCGTGTCGCTCTATCATCTCGAGCGCCAGTCGATCTCGAAGAGCCTCGACTACACGCGCGGCGTCGCCTCGCAGCACAATTCCTGGCTCCAGACCAGGCGCTGGGACGGCGAGATCGAGGCGCTGATGGCTGCGGTCGACAAGCCCGCGGCGCAGGAGCCTGCGCCGGCGCCGGCCTCACGTCCCGATCCCGATTTTCTTCTCTCCCGCGCCAATCTCAGAAGGGCGACAGCGGCATGACGGCGAACCTCGCCCTGCGACAGACCACGGAACCGGCTCCTGCGACCTTGCCGGCGACGCCAGAGCTCGCCTGGCTGATGGCCCATGTCCAGACCAACCGTTTCCTGCCGCACCCGCCGCCGGATTCGATCTTCGTCGGCGATGGCGATTATCGCGCCATCGGCGCCGAGTTCCTCGGCCATTTCGTCCGGATCGGCCGGTTGCAGCCGCATGAGCGCGTCTTCGACATCGGCTGCGGCATCGGCCGCATGGCGGTGCCGCTGACGCAATATCTCGACCCTGATCGCGGCAGCTATGACGGCGTCGATCCGGTGATGGACGGCATCCTCTGGTGCGCGCAGACGATCACGCCGGCCTATCCGCGCTTCCGCTTCCAGCGCCTCGACATCGCCCACCCGCTCTACAATCCGCAGGGCTCGCTGCCGGGCAACGAGGTGCGTTTCGGCTTTCCGAACCAGAGCTTCGACTTCATCATCATGACCTCGGTGGCAACGCATCTGCCGCCCGACGAGCTGGTGGTCTACCTCAACGAGGCGGCGCGCTTGCTCGCGCCGGGCGGACGGCTCTTCCTCACCGCCTTCGCGCTCGACGGCCAGAGCACCGGCCAGGAGCGCCTGAAGTTCCGGCGCTGGGGCGAGGGTCCCGGCTGGTATGCGATCGAGGAGGCGCCGCTGGCGGCCGCCGGCATCGATGCCAGCTTCCTGCTGGAGCACGCCACCCAGGCCGGACTTGCTGTCGAGCGGCTCGACCCCGGCCATTGGCGCGGCCAGAGCGCGGCCCATTACCAGGACCTGCTGGTCGCGGTGAAACCGGGGGTCCAGCGATGAGCCGCCGCATCCTCGTCATCGCCCATAACCACCCCGATTTGCATCCGGGCGGCACCGAGATCTTCGCGCACGACCTGGCGGGCGCCTATCGCAGCGAGGGTTGCGAAGTCCTGTTCCTCGGCGCGACCAATGCGATCCACCGCCAGCCACATCCCGGCACCGCCTTCCAGGCGACGGGCGCCGATGGCGACCTTTTGCTATGGAGCGGCCATTTCGACCGCTTCCATCTCAGCCAGATCGACCATTACGGCACCTTGCAGGATCTCGGCTCGCTGCTGACCGAATTCCGGCCGGACGTGATCCACATCCATCATCTCGTTCTGATCGGCGCCGAGTTCCTGGCTCTGGCGCGGCGACTGCTCCCGCAGGCCTCGATCGTGATGACGCTGCACGACTATTATTCGATCTGCCATCATGACGGGCTGATGGTGCGCACCAGCGACAGGCAGCGCTGCACCGGAGCTTCGCCGGCAAAATGCCATGGCTGCTTCCCGGAGATCGGCCCGGATCGCTTCCTGCTGCGCGAGCGCTTCCTCAAGACTCATTTTGCCGCCGTCGATCGCTTCGTCTCGCCGAGCCGCTTCCTGCGCCAGCGCTATATCGACTGGGGCCTGCCGGGCGAGAAGATCGAGGTCATCGCCAATGCGCGGCCGGTGCAGATGCCGGTGCCGCACCGGCACACTCACGGCCCACGCAATCGCTTCGGCTATTTCGGCAACCTCAACCCGTGGAAGGGCGTGCTGCCGCTGCTGCAGGCGGCGAAGCTCCTGCGCGAGCAGGGCGCGGGCAGTTTCGAACTGCGCATCCATGGCGGCGCGCCGTTCCAGAGCGAAGCCTTCACCAGCGCGCTCGACAAGGCGCTGGCAGAGGCCGGCGCCGAAGTCGTGCATTGCGGCCCCTATCGCCGCGACGAGATTCCGGGGCTGATGGCCGAGGTCGATTGGGTGGTGACACCCTCGATCTGGTACGAGAACGCGCCCCTCGTCATCCAGGAAGCGTTCCAGCACCTCAGGCCGGTGATCGCCAGCGATATCGGCGGCATGGCCGAGATGGTGCGCGATGGCGTCGACGGGCTGCACGCCCGTCCCAGCGATCCACGCCATCTCGCGCAGGTGCTGGCCCGCGCCGCGAGCGAGGACGGGCTCTGGCATCGCCTCGTCGACGGCATCGAGACCCCACCCGGCATGGACGCCTGCGCGCAGGCGCATCTTGCCCTGTTCGATCAACTCAAACTGGCGGAGGCGGCATGACCAGCATGACGACGATGCACAGTCCGGACGGTAGCGTGAGCGAAGCGAGCGAGACCCCGGCAAAGCTCAACGGGCGCGTCGATGCGCTCGACGGCAACCGGCTGCATGGCTGGATCTGGGACGAGGCCCGGCCCGAGGAACGGCTGACCGTGCGCCTGATGCGCAATGGGCTCAAGGTGCAGGAGGCGGTAGCCGATCAGGGCCGCATCGACCTGCGCCGCAACGGCATCGGCGACGGCCGGCACGCCTTCGCCATGGAGCTCGACGACCGCACCGCGGCGGTACGCGACTCGCTGACCATCGTCGGCATCTCGCCGAGCACCGGCGCCGAGCTCGAACTGCGCCTGCCGCCGCCGGCGGAACTTGCGGCGGAGGCGGCGATCGCCGTGCCGCTCGCCCGCTTCTTCGACCGGGTCGAGGCGCTGATCGCGCTGCAGCGGCGCTCGCAGCTGACCCAGAAGGAATTGCTCGACAAGGTCGGCGAGCTTGGCGTGCAACTTGCGCAGCACCGTCAGCGCGAGGCCGAGGCGAAGCAATCGGAGGAAACCGAGGGCAATGGCGCGATCGCGTCCCGTCTCGGCGAGATCGACGTCTTCCAGATGCGCTTCGACCAGACGTTGCGGGCCTTCGACGACCGGCTGGTCGCGATCCGCAAGGAGGCGAAGGCGCCGCTGCGGCAGGTCACCGTCGTGCTCGGCTTCCTCTCGGGCCTGTCGGCGCTGCTCTCCTTCGTCACGCTCACCATCATGCTGATGGGCAGGTGAGGCGATGAACGAGGTCATCATTCCCGAACGGACCATGATCAGCCCGGCGCCGACCGTGGCCTGGACCCCGCTCGGCGAGAACGCGATCCTGGTGATGAGCGCCTGCGATGCGCTGCCCGGCAAGGTGCCTGTCGCGGTCGACGGCAATCCGCGCAACCGGGTCGAGACGATGGCGTTGACCTGGCGTCGGCCGCAGGCCGATGCCGCGCATGCCACCGGCTTCCTCTGCCTCGCCCCCGCTCCTTCGCCGGATCGTGCCGGCTCCGGCGCGATCCTGCTCGGCCGGCCCGGCCGTCCCTTGCGCCTGATCCTGGCACCGAAGCCGATGCCGCTGCAGGCCTTCCTCGCAGCGCTCGCGGAGGAAGCTGGCCAGTCCTTCCCGACCGTGGTCGACGGGCTGCTGGAGGTGCTCCTGTCCGGCAAGTCGAACCCGCGCCGCCTGCGCGCCGTCGGCATGCTCCTGCAATCGGTCGCCAAGCCCGGTGGCTTCGTCGAGGTGATGGGCCCGCTCGACGAGGGCATCTTCCTGCAAGGCTGGACCTCGAACTTCGCGGCCGGGCGGACCAAGCTGCTGATCGCCCATGGCGGGCTCTCGCCGGCGGTGCTGGAAGCCGGGACCTTCCAGCGCGACGATCTCGGCGAGGGCGCCTGCGGCTTCTTCGGCCTGCTGGAGGAGTGCGCGATCCGCCATCCCAGCGAGATCGAGCGATTGTTCTTCCGCGCCAACGACGGCTGGCGGGCGCTCGAAGTCTATGACCGCCACGTCCTGCTCGAGCAGATCACCGTGCCCGGCCATCTGCGCGACGGACTCCAGCGCGGCAGTGCGCCGCCAGCGACCGCAGAGAAGTTGAAGCACGCTTCGCAGCGCTTCGACGGACGCGACACCATCTCCTTCCTCGAACAGCCGGTGCGCGCCGGTATCGACGACGCAACCATTGTCGAGGGCAGTGGCGTCCTGATCATCGGCTGGCTGTTCGATCCCGAACGGCAAGTCGGCAATGTCGTCCTGCGCAGCGGCACGCAGTCCTGCGCCATCGACGCGATCTGGACGCGGGCCGTCAGGCCGGACGTCACCGCCGCCTTCGCGGAGGACCCACGCTTCGGCCCGGCCATGGCGAGCCGGCGCAACAGCCATGGCTTCATCGTCTTCGCGCCCAAGCTGCTGCCGGAGCCCGGCCAGCCGCTCTATCTCGAATTCGAGATCGAGGGTCACGGCCCGGCCTTCCTGCCGCTGGCGCCCGGGCGCAATCCGGCGCGGCGCGCGCTGGAGCGGGTCTTCGGCCTGCTCGATCCGCGCTCCTCGACCGCGACCGCCGTGGTCGAGAAACAGATCGCTCCGGCCCTCCAGGCCGCCGAGATCCCGGCGCCCAAGGCGATCGAGACGCATGACATCGGCCGCTTCAACGCCGATGCGGCACTCGGCCTGGTGATCGGCCTCGACCAGCGCCAGCGCGAGCTCTCCAGCCTGTTCGCCTTGCTGGCGATCGACCCCGAGGTCAGGCCGCTGCCGATCGTCGTCGCCGCCCCCGGCGAAAGCTTCGACCGGCTCGGCGCCGAAGCGCGCCGGTTGGCGAAGTTCTACGGGCTCCAGGTCCGGCTCGTCCTGGTCGAGGGCGTCGAGGACAGCTGCGATGCGCTGGAGGCGGGCGTGCGCGCCTGCCGTTTCCAGACGGTGGCGCTGCTCTCCGGCGCCGCCCAGATCCGCATGCCCGGCTGGCTCGGACGACTGGAGCGCGCCTATCGCGGCCGTGGCGGCCAGTGCGTGGCGAGCCCGACGCTGCTGTTCGAAGACAATTCGATCCGCTGGGCCGGCGCCTGGCTCGAAGGCGAGGGCGCCAACCGGCGCGTCTACAACCGCTTCGTCGGCTATCCCCTGGATGCGATCGGCAGCCTCGGGCCGATGGAGGTCGCCGCCGGCGCGACCGAATGCTGCGTGATGTCACGCAACGCCTTCCTCGAGGCCGACGGCTTCTCGCGCAGCTATTTCACGCCCAGCGAGAAGGGCCTCGATCTCTGCCTGAAGCTCAGGATGAACGGCGTGCCGTCGCTCTGGGTGCCGGAGGTCGAGATCTATGTCGTCGAGGACGCCGAGACCCGCCCGCATGTCGGCGCGCTGATCAATCTCGCCGACCGCACCAGTTTCGACCGGCGCTGGGCGCTGGCCATTTCCAACATGAGAGGATGAGCATGCGTATCCTCGTCGTCTCGCACGGCCACCCTTCCTTCTCGCTCGGCGGCGCCGAAGTCGCCTCCTACAACCTGCACAAGGGCTTCCAGGCCAGCGCCGAGGTGGACACCCACTACCTCGCCCGCGTCGGTGCGCCGACGCCGCGCCATGCCGGCACGGCCTTGATGAGCCTGCGCCAGCGCGGCGGCGAACTGCTCTACTACGCCGAGGAGTACGACCACTTCCTGCTCTCGAACCGCGCCACCGACGAGATCGAGCGCGATTTCGTCCGCGTGCTGCGCGACCTCAAGCCCGACGTGGTGCATTTCCACCATTTCATCGGGCTCGGCCTCGAATGCATCTTCGCGGTGCGCGACACGCTGCCGGATGCGCTGATCGTCGTGACCTTCCACGAATACCTTTCGATCTGCCACCACCACGGCCAGATGGTGAAGACCGGCGCCTTCAAGCTCTGCTACCGGGCCTCGCCAAGCGACTGCAATGCCTGCTTCCCGGACATCTCGCCATCGCGCTTCCTGGCGCGCGAGACCTTCATCAAGGGCATCCTCAACCTCGCCGACCATTTCATCTCGCCGAGCCGCTTCCTCGCCGAGCGCTACCAGCAATGGGGGCTTTCGGCCGAGCGCTTCTCGGTGATCGAGAACGGCATCGACGTCGCCGAGGTCGCCCCGCCACGGCCGGGTCCCCAAGAGAACGGCCGACGCTCGCGCTTTGCCTATTTCGGCCAGCTCACGCCCTATAAGGGCGCCGACGTGCTGATCGACGCCGTCACCCGCATCCCGGAGGAGGTCTGGGGCGAGGACAGCGTGCTCCTCGTCTATGGCGGCAATCTCGACCGGCAGCCCGAGGCCTACAAGAAGAAATTCACCGACCTGGTCGAGGCGGCCGGGCGGCGCGTGCGCTTCTGCGGCCCCTTCCAGAACCACGAGATGCCGAATCTGATGCGTTCGGTCGACTGGGTGGTGATGCCTTCGGTCTGGTGGGAGAACTCACCGATCGTGATCCAGGAGGCCTTCTTCCACGGCCGCCCGATCCTCTCCAGCAATCTCGGCGGCATGGCCGAGAAGATCAGCGACGAGGTCGACGGGCTGCATTTCCGCTCCGGCAGCCCGGAGGACCTCGTCGACTGCATGACCCGGGCGCTGAGCGAGCCCGGGCTCTGGGAGCGCCTGCGTGCAGGCATCAAGAAGCCGCTCAGCCATGTCGACTGCGCCGAGCAGCATCTCGCGCTCTACCAGCGCCTGATCGCCGAGCGGGGCGTGCCGACCCCGGCCAATCGCGCCGCCGCGCCGATGATCGCGTGAGCCGCGCGGACACAAGAAGGGAGAACGCAACCATGGCCCGCATCCTCGTGATCAGCCCTTCGGGCGAGGTCTACGACCACGACAATGTCCGCTGGTACCGCCACGCCGACCTGCAGAGCCACATCAATCACTACCACAACATCGGCGACGCCTTCGTCTTCGATTCCTCGCTGAAGCTGCTCAACTTCGAGACGCTCGAGGAATTGCCGATCACCAGCATCGATCCCCAGCAGATCGACCGGTTCAACGCCGAGTTCGACTATGTCTTCCTGCGCGGCTCCAACTATGTCCATGCCGGCATGAACTGGAGCCGCACCGCCGAGGTGCTGCGCCGGCTGAAACTGCCGGTGCTCGCCTTCGGCATCGGCGCGCAGGCGCCGGTCAGCGGCAAACTCGAACTCAGCGAGGACAGCAAGACCGTCCTCAAGCTGATCTCGGATTCGACCGCCTCGGTCGGCGTGCGCGGCACCTATTCGGCGCAGGTGATGCACGAGCTCGGCATCAAGAACGCCCGGATCATCGGCTGCCCGACCGCCTTCCGCAACAACCGGCCGGACCTCGCCATCCGCCTGCCGGCGCTCGACGCTATCAAGCAGGTCGGCGTCACCCTGCGCCGCGAGGTCTCCAAGCACTACGCCAAGGACATCAAGCGCTACCTCACCTTCCACCGCGACCTGGTGAAGGCGATGGCGGATCGCTTCGAAGTCACGCTGATGTCGCAGGGCGAAGTCGAGGAGAAGAAGCTCGCTTTGGGCACGCCGGAGCAGAAGCAGGAAGGCATGGCCGCGCTGCGCGAGAACGGCTGGGCGATGGCCTGGTATCTCGATGAGCAGATGGAAGGCCTCTACCGCGACCGGATGTTCTATTCGGATGTCGTCGCCGGTTACGAGCAGCTCGTCCGCAAGCTCGATCTCGTTCTCGGCTACCGGCTGCACGGCAATCTGATGGCGCTCGCCAATGGCACGCCCTCGATCTACTTCACCTATGACAGCCGCACCGTCGAGTTCGCCGAGACCTTCCAGATCCCGAGCGTCGACGTCTTCGGCGACAAGCCGTTCAGGCTGGAAGAGTACTGGGACCAGGCGCTCTTCGACCGCTTCAACGCGGCCTACGCCCGGACCTATGGCGCGATGAGCGCCTTCCTCAGCGAGAACAAGGTCGACCACAAGATGGTCAGGCCCGCTGCCGCCGCCCCGTCCGCACCGCCGGCTCCCGAGCCGGAAAGGAAGGTGGCATGAGGAGCGCCCGCACCGCCCTCGCCTGGCTGCCGGCGGTATTGCTGGCGGCCACAATTCCCGTCGCTGGCCTTGCCCAGCCGGCGCCGGGTCCGAAAGGGCCCGGCTACCGGCTTGAGATCGCGCCCGACGCGAAGGAGGAGACGGTCGTCTCCTGGGCGCGCGAGCGCTGCGAGGAATGGGACCTGCCGGACGCGCCCCTGCGCGCCTTCCGCGACAACAAGGGCGAGGTCGTCGCCTTCGCCAGCCATTATCGCAGCCGGCCGCTGATCGGCGGCAATCTCGGCGCGATCCGCAAGAGCTGCGCGGTCTCCTTCGAGGCGAAGAGCAGCGCCGATCCCAGCCAGTTCAGCGACAAGAGCTGGATCGCCGCGACCTGGACCGGCGATGGCCGCAATGTCGAGGCGCTGGTCCATGCCGAATACCATGCCGACAAGCATCCCGGCGCCTGCCGTTTCAAGGATGCGATGAGCTGCTGGTACAATGTCGTCACCGCCGCCCACTCTGCTGACGGCGGCCTCAGCTTCAAGACCGACGAGCCGCGCCCGCTGGTGGCGGCGCCGGGCTTTCCCCAGGAGGTCGGCCAGGGCCGGCATCGCGGCTTCTTCAACCCGTCGAACATCGTCCAGAAGGACGGTGCTTGGTACGCGCTGATTATGACCACCGGCGGCGAGGGCCAGAAGAACGGGGTCTGCCTGTTCCGCTCGACCAACATCAAGGACCCGACCTCCTGGCGCGCTTTTGACGGACAGGACTTCACCGTCCGCGCCGTCGATCCCTATCGCGACGATCTCAGCCAGGCGCGCCCCTGCCAGACGCTGAAGCCGCTGCCGACCAATGTGGGATCGCTGACCCGGCACGAGCCCAGCGGGAAATGGCTCGCGCTCCTGCATCTCGGCCCCGACCCGAGCCAGAACATCGCTGGCGGCCGCGTCGCCTATAGCTGGTCCGACGACCTGATCCGCTGGTCGCCGCTGCAGACCCTGATGGTGCAGCCGACGATGTGGAGCAAGAACTGCAGCGACCGGCTGCGCTACGGCTACGGCGCCCTCGCTGACCCCGTCTCGCGCTCGCGCAATTTCGAGACCACCGGCGACGAAGCCTATCTCTTCATGACCAGGATGAAGGTCGCCGACTGCAAGCTCGGCCCAGACCGCGATCTGGTCCGCCTCAAGGTTCAGTTCGTCAAGGAGGGGCCATGAACGCGCCCGTGCTCAATCTCGGCTCCGTGGTCTCGGCCGAGAACGCCATCAAGATCCTGCGCGCCACCACCGGCGAGGTCGTCGTCGCGATCGGGCGCCGGCCCGATCGAAGCTGGCCGGCGCTCAAGCTGATGCTCGACGGGCAGGACTACGCCACCATCCATCCCGGCGCGATCGTCACCGGTGACGCCGACGTCGCCGAGCTGACCATCCCGCTGCCCGGCCTGCCCAATGGGCGCCCCCACTCGGTCGCGATCGCCGACGCAGCCACGGGCACGCTCGCCCCGGGCTCGAATCTGCGTCCGATCGCGACCGAGACCAAATTGCGCGCGCTGGTGATCTATCCGGCCGGCGAGGTGCATGAGCACGACAAGGTGCGCTGGTACCGCGCGCCGATGGAGAAGCTGCTCTCCGACTACTTCAACATCGGCGACATGATCGTCTACGATTCGACGCTGAAGCTCCTGCGCTATGCGCATCTGGAGCCGATGAAGATCATGTCGCCGACCGAGGCCGACATCGAGCGCTATGCCAGCGAGTTCGACTTCGTCTTCGTGCGCGGCTCGAACTTCATCCATGAGAACATGGAGTGGTTCCGCGCCGTCGAGGTGCTGGAGCGGGTCAAGCTACCGGTCTACGCCATCGGCGTCGGTGCGCAGGCGAGCCAGAACCGCAAGATCGAGCTGCCCGAGCCGTCCAGGCGCTTCTGGTCGATCGTCGCCGAGCGCTGCGCCTCGATCGGCGTGCGCGGCGCCTTCAGCGCCGAGACCCTGCGCCAGAACGGCATCCGCAATGTCGAGGTCGTCGGCTGCCCCTCGATCTTCCGGACCCGCAACCGCGACCTCAGGATCCGCATCCCCGACCAGCGCGAGATCCGCAAGGTCGCCTTCAGCCTGCGCCGCGAGGCCGACAAGAGCTACACCGCCGACCCAGAAGCCTATCTGCGCAACCAGAAGGCCGCGCTGCTCAAGGTCGACGCCCAGAGCGAAATGGTGATGTCCTCGCATGGCGAGCAGGAGGAGAAGGCGTTCTTCCTGCGCGACGGCGCCGCGAAGGAGAAGGCGGTCGCCGAGTTCGTCAGGACCAAGTGGTGGGACGGCCCGGACGATGCGCCGATGCGGCGCATCTACGAAAAGCAGCTGTTCTCCTTCTTCGACGTCGAGCGCTATGACGAGTTCGCCCGCTCGATCGATCTCGCCGTCGGCTACCGCGTCCATGGCGTGCTGCCGGCCGTCGCGCATGGCGTGCCCGGCGTGCTCGTCGCCTATGACACCCGCAGCCAGGAATTGGCGGAGACGCTGAAGATCCCGGTCGTGCCGGAGGCGGCGCTGGCCGAGGGCGGCTGGCGCGCCGTCTACCAGGAAGCGGCGCTGAACAACCTCGCGAAGAGCTATGCCGCCTCCTACGACCGGATGCGCGGCTTCCTCGACCGCAACGGCATTCCCCACCGTATGTGAACAGACCCGGCGCGGCGAAGACCGCGCCGGTTGGAGGAAACGCCCGGAGGTCACCGGGCCATCAGCAACCGCCCGGCAAGCTTACGAGACTTCCCCAGTCCGCAGCGTCGAGCCCGAGAGGTTTGCAGAACCAGGAGACGATCGATGAAGATCGAATACGATGCCGGCACGGCCCTTTCCATCATGCGCGGCAATCCCGTGCGCGGCTGGACCTCGGGCAAACCCGAGAAGATGGCCAAGGAGCGGCTGACCACCGGCAACTACCTCGCCGTCCAGCACAAGCCGAAATTCAAGATCGACCCGACCTGGCCGATCTTCACCATGGGCTCGTGCTTCGCCCGCGAGGTCGAGAACATCCTGATGATGCGAGGCCTGCCGCTGCTGCTGCGCGGCCATGGCGTGCCGGCCGAGCATTTCGAGAGCTGGAACGAAGAGACCGGCCGCGGCGGTGGCGCCGATCGCGGCCAGCTTTCCCGCGGCGCGCTCAACAAGTATTCGGTCCGCTCGATGACGCATGAGCTCAAACGCGTGCTGCGCGGTGAGAGCTATCCCAATGACGGGTTGATCGAGCTTGCGCCGGGACAATGGTTCGACCCACATGCCAGCGGCCTCAGGCTGCTCGATCGCGACACCGCCTTCGCCAACCGCAAGCGCCTCACCGAGGCGACGGCGACGATCAAGCAGGCGCAGATCTGCTTCTTCACGCTCGGCCTGACCGAAACCTGGCTCGATGCCGAGACGGGGATCGCCATGAACGCCCATCCCGGGCCGAGCTGGCTGCAGCGCATGCCGGAGCGCTTCCGCTTCGTCGATTACGGCTATGACGCGACTTTGGCGGATATGCTCGACATCATCGGTTTGATCCGCGAGCACTGCAATCCGGAGATGCGCTTCGTCGTCACGGTATCGCCGGTGCCGTTCGGTGCGACCTTCAAGGATGCCGACGTGATCGTCGCCAACAGCGCCTCGAAATCGCTGCTGCGCGCCGTTACCGAGGAATTGTTCCGGCGCTTCGACTATGTCGACTACTTCCCGAGCTACGAGATCGTGCTCAACTCGCCGCGGGCGATCGCCTTCGAGGACGACCAGCTCCATATTGCCCGCGAGATGGTCGCGCATGTGATGACGACCTTCCAGGGCGCCTACCTGCCGCCGGTCGAGCAGCCCCAGGCGGCCTGACCACAAGCGGATCGCCCTGAGCGGCCTGCCATGCCAAGATGCGCCGGGCGCCGGTGAACGGTCCCCGGCGCAGGCTTGTCCGGTGGCCGTCCGACCGCCCGATCAGGATCGGGAGGACGAGATGAACGTCGCCAATCTCCAACTCGAAGGCATGCTGCTGGCCTTCACCGCGGTGCTGCGCTCGCTGGTCGCATCCGGCGCCCTGAGCGAAACGCAGCTCAAGACAGCGCTGACGGAAGCTGAGCAGACCGGGCTCGGCGACCGGCAGCGCTGCGAGCAGCTCAGCCCGAGCCAGCGCGATTCGCTCGCCTTCGCCGCCCGCTTCCTCTCCATCGCGACACGGGCGGAGAGCGGGATGCGGCCCTTCTCGGAGGTCGCGCGCGAGGTCGGCCGCACGACCTGAGCCTGCGACCTCGCGCCGCCCTCACCCGCTTGTCATTGGCTTTTCGCGGCGGAAGCAGGCATCTGATCAGCATGACCGCGACGAGCCTTTCGCGCCGGACCACACACCGGCTGTTGCAGCGTGCCTCATTGGCGCTGGCCCTGCTGGCGCCTGCGCCCTTGCTCGCCGCCGAATCCGCCGCCGTCACCTCACCGCGCGTTACCGCGACGCTCCTGTCGAGCCGCGATGCCATAGCACCCGGCGAGCGCTTCCAGGTCGCCCTCACCCAGAAGCTGGCGCCGGGCTGGCACAGCTATTGGCAGAACCCCGGCGATTCCGGCGAGGCGACAAAGATCGACTGGACGTTGCCGGACGGCGTGAGCGCCGGCGCGATCCAGTGGCCGGCGCCGAAGGCGATCCGGGTCGAGCCGCTCGTCAATTTCGGCTTCGAGGACACCGTCGTTCTGCCTGTCGAGATCTCGGTCCCGGCCAATGCCAAGCCCGGCGAGACGCTGACACTCTCGGCCAAGGCGACCTGGCTGGTCTGCGAGAAGATCTGCATTCCCGAAGAGGGCGCCTTCACGCTCGACGTGCCCGTCGCAGCAGCAGCCCAGGTCGATAGCGCCGCGCAGGCGCAGATCGATCAGGCCATCGCTGCCCTGCCGAAGCCGGCCGGCTTCACCGCCAAGCTGACGGCAAAGGGAGAGGACAGGCTCGCGCTCACCTTGCCCGGCCTGCCGGCTGGCGCCGGCGATATCCGCTTCTTCCCGGTCCTCGACACGCTGATCGAGCACGCAGCCGAGCAGCCGCTGGCGAACGGCGCGCTCACCCTCACCCGCTCCACCGCCTTCAAGGTGGGCGCGCCGACGACCGACGGCGTGCTCACTTTCACGGAAGGCGGCAGCAAGCGCGCGCTTGCGCTCAGCGCCGAGGTCGAGCCCGCCCTGCTGCAGGCCGCAGCCGCTCCGGCGCAAGCGCCAGCAAAGGTGACGCTGCCGCCGCCCCCGGCCGAGGATCTGACGCTGCTTCTGGCACTGGCCTTCGCCTTTGCCGGCGGGCTGATCCTCAATTTGATGCCCTGCGTGCTGCCGGTGCTGTTCATCAAGGCGCTCGGCTTCGCGCAGGTGGCGCAGGCGAGCCGCGGCGAGGTCCGCCAGCAGGGCCTGCTCTTCCTCGCCGGCGTGCTCGCGACCTTCTTCGTGCTCGCCTCGGCCGTGATCGCGCTCGGCGCCGGCTGGGGCTTCCAGCTGCAGTCGCCGCCGCTCGTCATCCTGCTCGCCGTGCTGATGACGCTGATCGGCTTCAACCTGATCGGCGCCTTCGAGATCGGCGGCCGCCTGCAGGGTGTCGGCGACGGGCTCGCCAGCCGCAGCGGCCCGGTCGGCGCCTTCATGACCGGCGCGCTCGCCGTCGTGGTGGCGACGCCCTGCACCGCCCCGTTCATGGGCGCGGCCATGGGCTACGCGCTGACGCAGCCGCCGGCCGCGGCGATCGCGATCTTCATGGCGCTGGCGCTCGGCTTCGCCGCACCGGTGGTCGCACTGTCCTTCGCGCCCGGGCTGCTGCGGCTGCTGCCCAAGCCCGGCCGCTGGATGATCGTGCTGAAGCAGGCCTTCGCTTTCCCGATGTTCGCGACCGCGATCTGGCTGGTCTGGGTCGCGACCATGCAGGCCGGCGCCGATGGCGCCCTCGCCGCGCTCGTCGCGATCCTCGTCGCCGGTTTCGCGCTCTGGCTGATCGGCGTCACCCGCGGCAGCGGCCGTGCCTTGCGCGCCGTCGCGGCTGCAGTCGCCATACTGCTCGTCGGCGCGGCCTCTGCCTTCGTCATCGAGAGCGCGACGCCCTCGGCCCAGCCGACCGCCCAGGCCGGAACGGATGCGCCGGGGGTATGGTCGCCGGCGCGGGTGGCGGAACTGCAGGCGCAAGGCAAGCCGGTCTTCGTCAACTTCACTGCCGCATGGTGCATCACCTGCCTCGCCAATGACCGGGTCGCGCTGTCGCGGCAGGAGGTGAAGGACGCCTTCGCCAAGCTCGGCGTCCGCTATCTCAAAGCCGACTGGACCAATCGCAATGCCGAGATCGCCGCGACGCTGGCCGAGTACGGCCGCGCCGGCGTGCCGCTCTATCTGTTCTATCCGGGGACGAAGGGTGCGCAGGCCGAGGTGCTGCCGCAATTGCTGACGCCCGAGACCGTGGTGAGCGCTGCACAGCGCGCCGCCGGCAAAGAGGTGAAGACCGCTACCGCACGATAACAGAGCACTGCCCACGCCAACCCCTCTGCCACCGACCAATGGAGACAGACATGACCGACGTGACCAGACAGCTTTTCATTGCCGGCCTTGCCGCCACCGCACTGGCGCTCGCCTCAGGTGCCGCCTTCGCCCAGAGCGCGGCCAAGCCCGGCGCCAAGGCGCCCGATTTCTCGGTCGTCGACGTCGACGGCAAGCTGCAGAAGCTCTCCGACTATGCCGGCAAGACGGTGATCCTCGAATGGACCAACCATGACTGCCCCTATGTCCGGAAGCACTACAACAGCGCGACCATGCAGACCCTGCAGAAGGACATGGCCAAGGACGGCATCGTCTGGCTCTCGGTGATCTCCTCACCCGCCGGCGAGCAGGGCCATGTCGACGCCGCCAAGGCCAAGGAACTCACGAAGACGCGCGACGCCGCCCCGGCCTCGATCCTGCTCGACCCGAAGAGCCAGCTGGCGCGCGCCTATGGCGCCCAGACGACGCCGCACATGTACATCATCGATCCCAAGGGCACGCTCGCCTATGCCGGCGCGATCGACGACAAGCCCTCGTCGAGCGCGTCCAGCCTGACCGGCGCCAGGAGCTATGTCCGCCAGGCGGTGGCCGAGCTCAAGGCCGGCAAGGCGGTCTCGGAGCCGGCGACCAAGGCCTATGGCTGCGTGGTGAAATACGCGCCCGTGAGCTGAAGCTCGGCACCAACGCTCAAAGAGAGGCGCGGGGAACCCTTCTCTCGTGTGGGAGAAGGGCAGGGATGAGGGCCTGCCCTATCCGCAAAAGGCGCAACGGCAACGCTCCGCTTATCGATCAGCGGCGGTCCCTCACCCCTGCCCCTCTCCCATCCAGGAGAGGGGTTCTACGTCGCGGTTCGAGCTCAAGCCTTCCCCAGCCTGACACCGCTCTGCGCATCGAAGACGTGGACCTTGTCAGGATCGACCGAGATCCAGAGCCGGCCGGCCTGTGCCGCAACCTCTCCCGTCGCCGCCTGCATGACGAAGGGCTTGCCCGCAAGCTGGCCGTGGAAGAGCTGGGTCGCGCCGAGCTCCTCGATGAACTCGACGTCGAAGGGCAGCGAGCCGACCGCGCCTTCCGAGGCGATCTCGATGTCCTCGGGCCGCAAACCCACCTCGACCGCCGTCCCGGCAGGCAGATCCTCGCGCAGGTCGCGCGCCTGCAGCAGGGCATCGCCAAGCGCGATGATGCCGTGCCCGTCGAGCTTGGCCGGCAGCAGGTTCATCGGCGGCGAGCCGATGAAGGTCGCGACGAAGCGGCTCGCCGGCTTGCGATAGACATCGGCCGGCAGGCCGATCTGCTCGACCTGGCCGCCATTCATCACCACCAGCTTGTCCGAGAGCGTCATCGCCTCGACCTGGTCGTGGGTGACGTAGATCGCCGTGACGCCCAGTGCCCGCTGCAGTTTCTTGATCTCGACGCGCATCTGCACGCGCAGTTTGGCGTCGAGATTGGAGAGCGGCTCATCGAACAGGAAGACCTGGGGCTTGCGCACGATCGCGCGGCCCATGGCGACGCGCTGGCGCTGGCCGCCGGAGAGCTGGCGCGGGCGGCGCTGCAGGAAGGGCTCGATGGCGAGGATGCGGGCGGCCTCGGCGACGCGCTTCTCGATCTCGTCCTTGGGCGTGCCGCGATTGCGCAGGCCATAGGCCATGTTGTCGTAGACGCTCATATGCGGATAGAGCGCGTAGTTCTGGAAGACCATGGCGATGTCGCGGTCGGCCGGCTCGACCTGGTTGACGACACGGCTGCCGATCGCGACTTCGCCGGCCGAGATCGTCTCCAGTCCGGCGACCATGCGCAAAAGGGTCGACTTGCCGCAGCCGGATGGGCCGACGAGGACGCAGAAGCCGCCATCGGGGATGTCGAAGGAGACGCCCTTCACCGCCTCGACGCCGCCGGCATAGATCTTCTTGACGTTGCTGAGCGTGACCTGAGCCATTGGCGGGCTACTTCTCTGTCTCGACGAGGCCCTTCACGAAGAGCCTCTGCATGGCGATGACGACGAAGACCGGGGGCAGCATGGCGAGCATGGCGGTGGCCATGGCGAGCTGCCATTCGGTCAAGGCATCGGAGGTGGTGATCATCTTGCGGATGCCGATCACGATGGTCTGCATCGAGTCCTTGGTCGTGATCAGCAGCGGCCAGAGATACTGGTTCCAGCCATAGATGAACTGGATGACGAACAAGGCCGCGATCGTCGTTAGCGAGAGCGGCAGCACCGTGTCCTTGAAGAACTTGAACGGGCCGGCGCCGTCGATCTTCGAGGCCTCCAGCAGCTCGTCGGGAATGGTCATGAAGAACTGCCGGAACAAGAGCGTGCCGGTGGCCGAGGCGATCAAGGGCACAGCCAGGCCCTGATAGCTGTCGAGCATGCCGAGATCGGAGACGATCTTGAAGGTCGGGAAGATGCGGACCTCGACCGGGAGCATCAGCGTGACGAAGATGATCCAGAAGGCCGCCATCCGGAAGGGGAAGCGGTAGTAGACGATCGAATAGGCCGAAAGCACGGAGATGAAGATCTTCCCGATCGCGATGGTCATCGCCATCACGAAGGAGTTGAACATCATCCCCAGCACCGGCTCGCGGGTCGAGGACGAGGTGCCGACGAAGAGGATGCGATAGTAGTTTTCGAAGAAATGCGGCCCGGGATAGAGCGGCAATTGCCCGTTGATGATGGTGGCGTTGTCCCAGGTCGAGGCGACGAAGGTCAGCCAGACCGGGAAGGCGACGATCAGCACGCCGATCGTCAGGATGACATAGGCGATCGCATCGCCCAGGCGGCGGTCCTCGACCATCAGCCCTGCCCTCCCCGGTCGCTCAAGAGTTTCGCCAGCGCATCGGCCGAAGCATCGAGGAAGGCCTTGCCCTTCTCCGCCGTCGCCTTGCGGGCATCGCCGATCACGCCGGTCTGCGTCATCTCGCGGAAGGGCCGGTACTGGCCGACCGTCGGGCGGGTCAGCGCGGTGAGGTCGGCATCGAGCATGCCGAAGGCTTCCGGCAAGCGATCCTGCCTCACCGTCTCCGGCGCCAGCACCATCATCATCGAGGTCTCGACCTCGCAGGCGTGCAGCACGCTGATCTGGTCGTCCATGAACGGCGCCATCGCCTCCTGCGCCAGCAGGAAATAGGTGGTGGCGCGGATCTGGAGCGAGGTTTCCCTGGCGAAGTCCGGCAGGAAGGCGCCGAGTGCTGCGATGTTGCCGCCATGGCCGTTGACGATGACGACGCGGTGGAAGCCGTGGCGCTCCAGGCTCTTCAGCAAAGCCAGCAGCACGGCGCGATAGGTCGGGATGTCGAAGGTGAAGGTACCGCCGAAGGCCATATGGTGCTCGGCCATGCCGCACCACAATGTCGGCGCGACCACGACCTCGACGCCATCCGCGCGCTCGGCCGCGAGCCTGCAGACGCCGCCGCACAGGATGGTGTCGACGCCGACAGGCAGATGCGGGCCGTGCTGCTCCATCGAGGCGACCGGCAGCACGACGACGGCATCCTTCGCCGCCTTCTCGCGCAATTCCTCGGCGGTGAGGTCCTGCCAGAGCACCGAGGTCATGGGCGCGCCTTCAGCATCGGAGTGAAGAAGAGCTCCGCCAGCGTCTGCGCCACCCAGGGCGCTCGCGCGGCGGCCTCCGCCTCGTTGATCGAGATCATGGGCGTATAGCTCAACACCTTGTAGGGCCCGTCCTTGCGCATCTCGAACAGTGAGCCGGCGCTCAAGGACCGCAGGATGAGCGTCAGGTCGCGGTTCCTCAGGCTGCCTGTCGGCTGCGAGATGCCGAAGCGGACGTGCAGGATGCTGAAGATGTCGAGCCCTTCCTCGGAGGCGCGACGGTCGAGCGTCACGTCGTCGGAAGGGGTCGGCACCGCGACGAAGGCGATCTTTGCGGCATCGGCCTGCTTGCGCATCTCGCCGATCAGCAGCTTGCAGATGCGGTCGGACCAGGCCAGCTCCGTGCCCGGGCCGCAGTTCAGCACCACACCCCTCCAGGCGTCGATCACCCGGCCTTGCGCCGCCGCCAGAGCCGGCGCGAGGCAGAGGCCCGCGAGCGCCACGAAGCCGAGGGAGCGGCTCCACCGCATCAGTAGTTCACCTTGCGCTCGATGAAGCGGAACTGGATCGCGGTCATGCCGATGACCATGATCAGCAGGATCACCGACTGCGCCGCCGAGCCGCCGAGATTGGCGCCGCCCTTGCCATCGGAATAGACCTTGTAGACCAGCGTTTCGGTCGCGCCCGAAGGGCCGCCGCCGCTGATGGTGTCGATGATGCCAAAGGTGTCGAAGAAGACGTAGACGAGGTTCACGACGAGCAGAAAGAAGGTCGTCGGCGAGAGCAGTGGGAAGACGATGGTCCAGAAGCGCCGCATCGGCCGGGCGCCGTCGATCACCGCCGCCTCGATCACGCTCTTGGGGATCGATTGCAGGCCGGCGAGGAAGAACAGGAAATTGTAGGAAATCTGCTTCCAGGTCGCGGCCAGGATGACCAGCGTCATCGCGTCATTGCCGTTGAGGCGCGGATTCCAGTTGAAGCCGAGCGACTGCAACCCGCGCGCCAGCATGCCGAGCGAGGGGTCGAACATGAAGATCCAGAGCACGCCGGCGATGGCGGGGGCGACAGCATAGGGCCAGATCAGCAGGGTCTTGTAGATTTCGGCGCCCCGGATGGCGCGATCCGCCATGACCGCGAAGAGCAAAGCGAGGGAAAGCGAGAGAACCGCGACGAAAACGGAAAAGACCGCGGTGTTGATCAGCGCCTTGTAGTAGCCGGGATCGGCGAACAGCTCGCGATAGTTCTCGAACCAGACGAATTGCGTCGAAATGCCGAAGGCGTCCTGCAGCAGGAAGCTCTGCCAGACCGCCTGGCTCGCCGGCCAGTAGAAGAAGACGATCGTGATCGCGAGCTGCGGCAGGAGCAGCAGCAGCGGAATCGTCAGCCCCTTGAAGTGAGCATATTTCTGCATCGGCCAGCCCGGCGGCAAGGAAGGCCGGGATCATGATCCCGGCCTTCGATCAGTCTTGTCTTACTTCGCGGTGCGCTCGAACTGGCGCAGCATCTGGTTGCCGCGCTCGGCTGCGGCATCCAGCGCCGCCTGAGGCGTCTTCTGCCCGTTCAGCGCCGCCTCCAGCTCCTCCGACCAGATGTCGCGAATCTGGACCAGACTGCCATAGCGCAGCCCCTTGGAGTTGTCGGTCGGCTCCTTGTTGTTGAGCTCGAGGATCGGGGTCTCGAGATAGGGCTTGTCCTTGTAGAAGCCGGACGCCTTGACCTTCTCATAGGCCGCCTTGGTGATCGGCAGATAGCCGGATTCGGTGTGCAGCTTCACCTGGAGATCGACATTGGAGAGGAAGGTGAAGAACTTGGCGACGCCCTTGTACTCGTCGGCCTTCTTGCCGCCCATGACCCAGAGCGAAGCGCCGCCGATGATCGAGTTCTGCGGCGCGCCGGCAGCCTCCGGATAATACGGCATCGCCGCATTGGCCCAGTCGAACTTGGCGTTGGCCTTGACGTTGCCGAAGAAGCCCGAGGAGGTCAGCATGATCGGGCATTCGCCCGAGGTGAAGCGACCTTCACCGGTATTGGTGCGGCCGGAATAATCGTAGGTCTTGTCCTTCTGCAGCTCGGCCAGATTGGTCCAGTGCTTGAGGAACAGCGGACTCTTGTTGAAATTGAGGACGGCATCGAAGCCGGCCATGCCGTTGACCTGCGTCGAGAGCGGAATGTTGTGCCAGGCGCCGAACTGCTCGATGTTGGCCCAGGGCGCCCAAGCATTGGTGAAGCCGCACTTGTCCCAGCCGGCAGCCTTGAGCTTCTTGCCGGCCTCGAAGACCTCGGGCCAGGTCTTCGGCGGCGCATCGGGGTTGAGGCCCGCCTTCTTGAAGGCGTCCTTGTTGTACCACATCACCATCGAGGACGAGTTGAACGGCATGGAGAGCATCTCGCCCTTGGCCGTCGAGTAGTAGCCGGTGATCGCCGGCAGATAGGCCTTCGGATCGAAGGTCTCGCCCGCTTCCTTCATCAGCTCGTGCACGGGCTTCACCGCGCCCTTGGCCGACATCATCGTGCCGGTGCCGACTTCGAAGACCTGGAGGATGTGCGGAGCGTTGCCGGCGCGGAAGGCGGCGATACCGGCGTTCAGCGTGTCGGGATAGGACCCCTTATAGGCGACGACGACCTTGTAGTCCTTCTGCGAGGCGTTGAATTCCTCGGCCAGCTTGACGACGACGTCGTTGTTGGCGCCGGTCAGCGCGTGCCACCACTGGATTTCGGTCTGTGCCAGGGCCGGCGAAGCGGCGACGAGCGCGAATGCGCCGACCGCGGTCAGGGTCATCGATTTGAAGGTCATGATCAGCTCCCTCTCAGCCCCCGATACGCGCGGGCGTTCTTGTCGTTGGTGCGCAAGCTAGCATGAAGCCGGGGCGACAGTTCAATGACAAAACGATGACATTTCCGCCCCGCTGTGGACGCGCATCCGCGCACTTGCGATTTCCCGCGGAAGCGGCTGTTCTTCGCACCCAACCTGTACACTGCACACAACCTGGATCAGCCATGCCCTCGCTCTCGCTTACGCCCGCCAACACCCTGCCGGCCGATGCCGACCGCGCCGCGCTGGCCGGCCGGGTCTGGCGCCCGGATCTCGCCGGACCGTCCGTGGTCAAGCTGCAGGGCGAGACCGTGATCGACGTCACCGCGACCTTCCCGACCATGCGCGATCTCTGCGAGACGGCCGATCCGGCGACGGCGCTGCGCGCCGCTGCTGGCGAGAGCCTGGGCTCGCTCGCCGATCTCCTCGCCAACAGCGCGGCCGCCAGCCGCAATGACGGCAAGCCCTGGCTGCTCGCCCCCGTCGACCTGCAGGTGGTCAAGGCCGCCGGCGTCACCTTCGCCGTCTCGATGCTCGAGCGCGTCATCGAGGAGAAGGCGCGCGGCAACCCGGCCGCCGCCGCCGCAATCCGCACCGAGATCGGCAAGCTCATCGGCGACGACCTCTCCAAGCTGAAGCCTGGCTCGCCCGAGGCGATGAAGCTGAAGGAGGTGCTGATCGCCCAGAACAGCTGGAGCCAGTATCTTGAAGTCGGGATCGGGCCGGACGCCGAGATCTTCACCAAGGCGCCGCCAATGTCGGCGGTCGGCACCGGCGCCGATGCCGGCCTGCACCCGGCCTCGAGCTGGAACAATCCCGAGCCGGAGATCGTGCTGGTCGTCGCCTCGGACGGGCGCATCGTCGGCGCCAGCCTCGGCAACGACGTCAACCTGCGCGATGTCGAAGGGCGCTCGGCGCTGCTGCTCGGCAAGGCCAAGGACAACAATGCGGCCGCCGCGATCGGCCCGTTCATCCGCTTCTTCGACGGTGATTTCTCGCTCGACCATGTCCGCCGGACGACGGTGAGCCTGACCGTCGCGGGCGAGGACGGCTTCACGCTGGAAGGCTCGTCCTCGATCGCCAAGATCAGCCGCGACCCGGCCGACCTCGCCGCGCAGATGATCGGCCCGCACCACCAGTATCCGGACGGGGCGGTGCTCTATCTCGGCACCATGTTCGCGCCGATCAAGGATCGCGACGCGCCCGGCGGCGGCTTCACCCATAAATACGGCGACGTCGTCACTATCTCGGCGCCCGAGCTCGGCGCGCTGGTCAACCGCATGCGCCGCACCGACGAATGCGAGCCCTGGCGCTTCGGCGCCTCGCATCTGATGCGCAACCTGGCGAAGCGCGGACTGCTGTGACGCGTCTCGCTTACATCGACTACCATACCTGCGGCGAGCCGGTGCGCATCGTCACGTCAGGCTACCCGCAACTCACCGGCGCGGGTATCCTCGACAAGCGCCGGCAGGCCCGCGAGCAGCACGACCATTTGCGCCGCGCGATGATGCTGGAGCCGCGCGGGCATGACGGCATGTACGGCGTCATCCCGGTCGCGGCGAGCCACCCCGAAGCGGCCTTCGGCGTGCTCTTCACGCACAATGAGGGCTATTCGACCATGTGCGGCCACGCGACGATCGCGCTCGGCCGCTATGCGATCGAACAAGGGCTGGTCGAGGCGACCGCACCGGTCGCGCGCTTCGCCATCGAGGCGCCGTGCGGGCTGGTTCGGCTCGCCTGCGAGGTCGAGGGTGGTAAGGTCGGCAATGTCAGCTTCGAGAGCGTGCCGGCCTTCGTCGAAGCACGCGACCTCGTCGTCCCGGTGCCCGGCTATGGCGATATCGTCACCGACATCGCCTATGGCGGCGCCTATTACTGCATCCTGCCGGCCTCGCGCTTCGGGCTCGACCTGATGCAGACGCCGGTCGAGGACATCGTCGCGGCGGCCGGCGCGCTGACCGACCAGGTCCGAGCGAGCCGCAGGATCGCGCATCCGACCGAGCCCGATCTCGGCTTCCTCTATGGCACGATCGTCACCGACGAAGCCGGGCCAAGCGAGGACAGCTTCAATCTCTGCGTCTTCGCCGAGCGCCAGATCGACCGCTCGCCGACAGGCTCGGGCGTCACCGCCCGCATGGCGCTCGACCATGCCAAGGGGCTGATCCCGATCGGCAGGAGCCGCAATATTCGCAGCATCACCGGCGGCACCTTCACCGGCAAGGTGATCGGTCCCGTCGATTTCCCGGCCGTCGGCGCCGTCACGGTCGAGGTCGGCGGCCGCGGCCATCTCGCCGGCGAAGGCAGCTTCGTCATCGAAGCGGACGATCCGCTCGGCCACGGCTTTGCCCTGCCGAAGCGCTTTGCCGAGATCGCCGGTTAAATCAGGCGCCCGCTGTAACCCGCAGCGACAGCGCGGTCTCGATCGCGAGCCGCAGGTCGCGCGCCGCCCCGCTTACATCGTCGCCGCCGAAGAGCGCGCCGATCACCGCGACGCCATCCGCGCCCGCCGCGATCACCGAGCCGGCATTGGCAGCGGTGATGCCGGCGATGGCGCCGACCGGCAGGGCGCCGAGCGCGCGCGCCGCGGCCCGGCGCAAGGTGGCGAGCCCGTCGAGGCCGAGCGCCGCACCCGCATTGTCCTTGTGCGCGGTCGGAAAGACGCCGCCGATGCAGGCATAGTCGATTTTCGCCGATGCCAACTCCGGCAACTCGCTTTCATGCTTCAAGGTCGCGCCGATAATGGCGCGCGGGCCGAGCAGGCGGCGGGCATCGACCGGTTTCATGTCGTCGGCGCCGAGATGGACGCCGTCGGCACCGGCGGCGAGCGCGACATCGACGCGGTCGTTGATCAGGAGTGGCACATTGGTGCCGTGCAGGGCAGAGCGGATGGCGCGCGCCTCGCGCACCATCTCGCGCGTCGTCTCGGTCTTGGCGCGCAGCTGGATCAGCGTCGCGCCGCCCTCGACGGCGGCGCGCGCCAGGTCAGCCATGGAGCGGCCATTGGCGATCTGCGGATCGACGATGCCGTAGAGGGTGATATCGACGGTCACGGGCGCGTTTCCATTCTGGCGGCGAGCGTCGCCGCATCCATCGCCGCGACCGCGTCGATCAGTTCGACCTCGAAGCTGCCCGGGCCGCGGCATCGCTCGGCGGCGATTTCGCCGGCAATGCCATAGGCGGTCAAGGCCGCCGCCGCCGCGACCGCCTTGTCGGCCTCGACGGCGCAGCAGGCCGCGATCAGCGCGCCGGCGGCGCAGCCGATGCCGGTGACCCTGGTCATCAGCGGATGGCCATGCGCGACGGCAAAGCTCGCCGCCTCGTTCTCGATCCGGTCGACCTTGCCGGTGGTGACGCGGGTGACGCCCCTTGCCGCAGCGAGATCGAAGGACAGCGCCGCCATCTCGGTGGCGTTGCCGCGCACCAGGATATCGGGCAGGCGCAGCACCTGCCCGGCGATGTGCCGGCGCAGCGGCGAGAGCTCGACGAAGACCGGGTCGAAGACCACAGGCTTGCCGCGATCGCGCGCCACCTCCAGCAGCTTGGGGATGGCGAGCTCGCTCTCGGCATTGATGGTGCCGATATTGATCAGGATCGCACCGGCCCCCTCCGCCATCGCCGCGACCTCGTCGACATGGATGGCCATGGAGGGGATCGCGCCGAAGGCGAGCAGCATGTTGGCGGTGATGTTCTGCGCCACGGTGTTGGTCAGGCACTGAACGCGCGGGCGAACCTCCGCCACGCGCGCAAGAACGGCGGCGACGCGCGTCGCATCGAGCCGGTCCATGGTCAAAATTTCGCTCATTCGGCTGCCGGCAGATAAAGATTGCCGCCCTTCTTGAGGAACTCCTGCGACTTCTCCGCCATGCCCTGCGAGGCCATGGCTTCGAGCGCCGCGCGCTCATTGTCGCCCATCGCCTGCACCTCGGCGCGCAAATCCTGGGTGATCTTCATCGAGCAGAACTTGGGCCCGCACATCGAGCAGAAATGCGCGACCTTGTGGGCATCCTTCGGCAGGGTCTCGTCATGGAAGGCGCGAGCCGTGTCGGGATCGAGCGCCAGGTTGAACTGGTCCTCCCAGCGGAAGTCGAAGCGGGCGCGGGAGAGCGCGTCGTCCCTGAGCTTCGCCGCCGGATGGCCCTTGGCGAGATCGGCGGCATGGGCGGCGATCCGGTAGGTGATGACGCCGGTCTTGACGTCGTCGCGATCGGGCAGGCCGAGATGCTCCTTCGGCGTGACATAGCAGAGCATGGCGCAACCGAACCAGCCGATCATCGCCGCGCCGATGCCCGAGGTGATGTGGTCATAACCCGGCGCGATGTCGGTGGTCAGCGGTCCCAGCGTATAGAACGGAGCTTCGCCGCATTCGCGCAACTGCTTGTCCATGTTCTCCTTGATCTTGTGCATCGGCACGTGGCCGGGGCCCTCGATCATCACCTGGCAGCCCTTGTCCCAGGCGATCTTGGTGAGCTCGCCCAGCGTCTCCAGCTCGGCGAACTGGGCGCGGTCATTGGCGTCCGCGATCGAGCCCGGACGCAGGCCGTCGCCGAGCGAGAACGAGACGTCGTAGCGCCGCATGATCTCGCAGATCTCGTCGAAGCGCTCGTAGAGGAAGCTCTCCTTGTGGTGCGCCAGGCACCAGCGCGCCATGATCGAGCCGCCGCGCGAGACGATGCCGGTGACCCGCGATGCGGTGAGCGGCACGTAGGGAAGCCTGACGCCGGCATGGATGGTGAAGTAGTCGACGCCCTGCTCGGCCTGCTCGATCAGCGTGTCCTTGAACACCTCCCAGTCGAGCTTGATCGGATCGCCGCCGACCTTCTCCAGCGCCTGGTAGATCGGCACGGTGCCGATCGGCACCGGCGAGTTTCTGAGTATCCAGGAGCGGATGTTGTGGATGTTGCGGCCGGTCGAGAGGTCCATGACCGTGTCGGCGCCCCAGCGGATCGCCCAGACCAGCTTCTCGACCTCCTCGGCGGCGCCGGAGGTCACGGCCGAATTGCCGATATTGGCGTTGATCTTAACCAGGAAATTGCGGCCGATCGCCATCGGCTCGAGCTCGGGGTGGTTGATGTTGGCGGGAATGATGGCGCGCCCGCGGGCGATCTCCTCGCGGACGAATTCGGGGGTGACGAATTCCGGCACGGACGCGCCGAAGCTCTCGCCATCGGCATGGCGCTCCCGGGCACCCTCCAGCATGGCGGCGCGGCCGAGATTTTCGCGATGGGCGACGTAGATCATCTCGGGCGTGACGATCCCGGCCCTGGCGAACTCGTATTGCGTCGTCATCTGGCCGGGCTTCGCCTGCAGGATCGGGCGCTGCGCGGGACACGCCGGGACGAGCTGCTCGGCCGAGATGTTGCCGTTGTCGGCGGCGGTCACGGAGCGGCCCTTGACCACCTCGAAGCCGCGGGCATCGAGCCAGGTCCGGCGCGGCTGCACGAGGCCGGCATTGAGGTCGATCGTCGCATCGGTCTCGGTATAGGGACCGGACGGGTCGTAGATGCGCACCGGCGGCTCGGCATCGGTGGTCAGCACGACCTCGCGGAAGGGTACGCGCATGTCGGGATGCTCGGGCGCGGCGACATAGATCTTGCGCGAGCCGATGATCGGGCCGGTCGTCACCGTCTGCGGTGCGGCCTTGACGCTGTTCTTCTGGGGCTTGGTGTGGGCGTTCATCGAAAGGATCTCCTCCCTTGCAGGTCCAGGAGATCCGGGGCGTCTGACGGTCCAGTCGCTGTCTGCGGATGCACTTGTGGCGCAGCCGCGTTCCAGTCCCTCCGCCGGTATGACCCGGATCAGGTTCGATGGGTTCGGCCGTCAGGCCATCTCAGCTCTTATCGAGCACCCCTCGGAACGAGGCGGAGGTTAGAACCGTCGTGATGTCAGCGCAACTGGCAAAGGACCACGGCTTAGCGCCGCGCGGCCATGCACGGGAAACAACACCGTTGGCGGAAACGAAAAAATCAGAGGGTGATGTCGAGATTGGCGCCTTGGCCGGCGGGGAGCATCGCTTGCTGCTGATCGGCAGCCTGCTGGAGCATGGCGACCAGCGCCTGGTCGGAATCGGCGTTCTGCTTGACCATCTCGATCTGCAGCGCCTGCTGCGTCGCAGCCGACTTCATGCTGATCAGGCTTTGCGCGATCGCGACCGACATCTCGCTCATGACATAGCTCCTCGCCGCCACCATAGGTAGCGAGCGTTACCCGAATCTAAACCCGAAGCGTCAGGCTCTAGCGAGTGGGCGCGATGATCGACGGCACCGGCTTCGGCATGGGTATCTCGCGATTGGGCTCCGGCGGCCCCGAACGATCGCGTGCCAGACGCTCGCGTTCACGCGTCGCCTCGGTGCGATCGGAGCGCGGCTCAAGCTTCTGCACCTCGCCCGCATTCGGCGCCATCGGCACGCCCGGCGCACGCTCCTGGCGTGGTGTTTGCGGCGAAACGGACTGAGCAGCGGCAGCTTCCGCCGCCAGCAACCCTACAGTGATCAATCCGAGCAGGACCCATGAGTTTTTGCGCATGGCATTCCTCCAGTCAGGCAGGTGCAAGGCGAGCCTCCCCGCTAGAAGAACAGGGGCGGCCGGCGATTGTTCCGACCGACCCCGATAAAGGCGCGAAGCAGCCCAAAGGCTGCTCCGCTTGGTGTCACTGCTGGTTCTGGCCGGTGAGCAGGGGCGTGATCCGGCGCAGCGTCACGCGCCGGTTCTCGCGGGAATCTCCCTGCGTCTGCACCTTGAGGTACTGCTCGCCATAACCCTGCGTGGTCAGATTCTCGGCCGGGATGCCGAAATCGCGGGTCAGAATCTCGGCGACCGATTGCGCGCGCCGATCCGACAGCGAGATATTATCCACGTCCGAGCCGACCGCATCGGTGTGGCCCTCGACCATGAAGACCTCGTTCGGCGCGCGCTCGACCGCCTGGCGCACCGCCTGCGCGATGACCCTCAGGCGCCCGGCCTGGTCCGGCGTGACCGTCCAGGAGCCGGAGTCGAAGTTGATCGTGTCGATGTCGACGCTGCGCATATGGGCGCGCAGATCGGGCGAATAACGGACTTCGTCGAGGGTGTAGCGGCGCGGCACCGGCGCGACCGGCGGGGCGGTGATCGTCTCGTAGATCAGCCGCTCGTCGGCACGCTCGGCGTCGACGATGTAGCGCTCGCGCGGGATGCGCAGCTGCGGCGGCGGCAACACCACCACCTCCTCGGCGAAGCGGGCCTGCTGCCCGTCGCGGCGGATGTTGTCGATGATGACGAACTCACCGCCGTCGCGCTCGCGCCGCGAGCGTCGGATCAGCCGGCCTTCGGCGTCGGTCACCGTGACGATCTGCGTGCCGTCCGGACGGTCATAGACCGTGACCGTCTCCTCGCCGCGGCGCTCGCTGCGCGTGTCGAGGCCGAGATCGCGGAAGCGCTGCGTCTCGTCGCGGCGGATGATGACGCGATCATCGTCGCCGCGGATGATGGTGCGGCCGGGCTCGCGGATGATGGTGACGTCGCCCTCGCGACGCTCCTCGCGCCGGCTGCGGACATCGTCGAGCCGGTTCGCGCCCTGCGTCGCCATGATGCCGCCGATCGCGGCGGCGCCAAGACCGATCGCGGCCGCGCCACCAAGGCCGATACCGCCGCGACGGCCCTGCCGGTCAGGCGCGGGCTGGCCGGGCATGCCGGGCTGCGGCTGGGCCTGACCGGGCGCAACGCCCGGCTGCGGCGGGACGCCTGGCGCACGGCCAGCATTCGGCACCGGAGCGGGCTGGCCGGTTGCTGGCTGACCGGCGCCGAGCGCGCCCTGGCCAGGAGCCGGCTGGGTGGGCGCCGCTTGCCCCGGCGCAGTCTGGCCGGGCTGGCGGCTGAGACCGGAGGGCTGCTGGGGCTGGGCCGGAGCCGGCTGCGACGGGGCCGTGCCGGGTTGCGACAGGGCTCCCGGCGCGCGCCCGGCATTCGGCGCTGCCGCCGGCTGACCGGGTGCGGGCTGGCTCGGGGCTGCCTGCCCGGGCTGACGGCTCAAGCCGGGCTGCTGTTGCGATGGAGCCGGCTGAGACGGAGCCGTGCCAGGCTGCGACAGCGCGCCGGGCGCGCGGCCGGCCGGCGGTGCAGCGCCAGGCTGTCCGTTCAAGCTGGGCCGTTGCTGGGATGGCGTCGGCTGAGACGGAGCGGTACCCGGTTGCGACAGGGTACCCGGCGCGCGTCCGCCGCCCGGCGCAGTGGAAGGCTGGTTGCCGCTGCCCGGAACAGCCTGCCCCGGCGTGGGGCGGGAGGGCGATGACGGAGCGGTGGCGGGCGGCTGTCCCGGCGCCGTCTGCGCAGGCGGCTGACGACGCTGGCCGTTGTCGCCCGATGGCGCTCCCGAAGCATTGGGTTGGGCCGGCGGCGCACTCGGCCGCGCTGGCGAGGCTGGCGGCGCGATCTGGCCGGGAGCCGGCCGCTGCGGCGCCCCTTGAGGCGCAGATGGCGCGATCTGGCCCGGCGCAGCGCCGGCTGGCGGCGCCGGACGGCGCGGCTGCTCGGGCTCGGCCCGGTTGGCCGGAGGCGCGGCCTGCGGCGCGGACGGAGGACGTGGCACGTTCGGAGCCGCACCGGCCGGGCGTTCCGGCGCAGCAGGCCGGCCTGCTGGCGGCTGGCCCGGAGCAGGGCGGGCGCCGGGGCGCTCCTGGCCACCCGGGGCGGGGCGCTCCTGCCCACCGGGCCGCTGGCGACGCTGGTCCGGCCGGTCGTCATCCCCGGATTGGGCCTGCGCAAGCTGGAGCGATGGAGCGGCGAAACTGCCCTGCGACAACACGATGGTGGGGATGAGAGTGCCGATCAGGAGCAGGTTTTTCGTGCGCGTCATGACATCCGTTTCCAGTTGTTCTTCCGGAGATGAACGCCCCCGCGCCCTGAATTCCGAATGAACCGAAAACGGCCGAAATCGGGCACGGTTCCCGCTGACCCTACGGCAGCCGGCCCGAAATCGCGCTGATATCAGAGGCCTGCCTGCGCCTTCACATAGGCCGCGATCTCGGCATGCGTCGCGAACCAGACATCGCCCCTGGCCTTGGCGTGCCGCACCAGCTCCTCGAGAATCCAGAAGCGCGAGCGGTAGGTGATGACATGCGGATGCATGGTCAGGAGGAAGAGCCCACCCTCGGCATGGGCGCCGTCGAATTCGCGCTTGAAGATGTCGAACACGGCCTCGGGCGAGGTGTAGGGCCGCAGCGCCTGGAAGCGGTTCATATTGAAATAGACCGCATCGTCGCGGATCCACTCGACCGGCAATTCGACCATGCCGGTCGGCTCGCCCTTCTCGACCAGCTCGTAAGGGTCGTCATCGGCGAAGAGCGAGGAATCGTAGATCAGGCCAAGCTCGCGCTCGACCGCGAGCGTCACCTCGGAGAAATCCCAGGACGGGGTGCGCATGCCGACGGGACGGACGCCGGTGATCTTCTCCAGCGTGTCGGCCGAGCGCAGATGCAGCTCGCGCTCCGCGTCAGGGGGGACAGCCGTGTTGACCTCATGGATCCAGCCGTGGAGGCCGATCTCATGGCCCTCCGCGACGACGCGGCGCTGCTCGTCGGGATAGAGCAACGCGGTCACCGCCGGCACGAAGAAGCTCGCCTTGATCTCCTCGCGTGCCAGCATGGAGAGGATGCGCGGCATGCCGGCGCGGTTGCCATACTGGCCCCAGGACAGCCGGCCGACCGATTTGCCGCCGTCGCGCAGTTCGTTGGTCTCGTGGTCGACATCGAAGGAGAGCGCCACGGCGCAGCGCGCGCCGCCCGGCCAGCTCTTCGGCTTGAGGTTCCGGCCGGCTCTCACCTGCTCGACCTTGCCGCGCCAGGTCTCCTCCGGCCATTGCCAGGGCTTGAGTTCGGTCATGGCGTTCCTCCAGAATTCAGGCGGCCGCTTCAGGCAGCACCGGCACGGCCGCGAGCAGTCGCCTGGTGTAGTCGTGCTGCGGGTTGTCGTAGACCTCTCCCGCCGGCCCTTCCTCGACGATGCGGCCGCGATACATCACCGCGACCCGGTCGCAGAGATGCCGGACCACCGAGAGGTCGTGCGAGATAAAGATCAGGGTCAGGCCGAGCTCGGCCCGCAGGCGCATCAGGAGATTGATGATCTGCGCCTGGATGGAGACGTCGAGCGAAGCGACCGGCTCGTCGCAGACGACGAGATCGGGCTGCATGGCGAGCGCGCGGGCGATGGCGACACGCTGGCGCTGGCCGCCGGAGAACTGATGCGGATAGCGATCGGCAAAGGCCGGATCGAGCCCGACCGCTGCGAGCCAGTCGCGCACGTAAGCCGCCGCACCCGCCTTGCCGACCAGCCCATGGGCGAGCGGCCCCTCCGCGATGCCGTCGCCGATCCGCATGCGCGGGTTGAGCGAGGCGAACGGGTCCTGGAAGATGGTCTGGACCCGGGTGGTGAGCTTCTTCGGCTCCGCGCCATCGCTCATCACCGGCCGGCCCTCGAAGCGGACAGTCCCTGAGGACGGCGCGTAGATGCCGGCGGCCATGCGCCCGAGCGTCGACTTGCCGGAGCCGGACTCGCCGACCAGCCCGAGCGCTTCGCCGCGCGGCACGATCAGGCTGACATCGTCGACGGCCATCACCGCCGGCGGCGGCTGCACGAGGCCGAGTTTCTGGCCGAGACCGCGCAGCGCACTCGGTCGCGTCTCGAAGCGCTTGCTGACGCGATCGGCGACGAAATAGGGCGCGCCTGGCACGGGCGCAGCAGCGGCTGCCGCCGGTTTGCGCGCGGGCGGCGCGGCATCGGGCACACCGCCGCCACGCAGGAGCAATTCCCCAGGCTTGGCCCGCGAAGGCAGCGCATCGAGCAGAGCGCGGGTATAGGCGTGCTGCGGCCGTGTCAGTACATCGAGCGTCGGGCCAGCCTCGACGATCTTGCCGAGCCGCATCACCGCGACATGCTGGGCAATCGAGGCGACTGTCGCGAGGTCGTGGCTGATCCAGATCAGCGCCGTGCCGAGCTCGGCGACGAGTTCCTTCATCTCGGCCAAAATCTCGGCCTGAATGGAGACGTCGAGCGCGGTCGTCGGCTCGTCGCAGATGATCAGCTTCGGCCGATGCAGCAGCGCGATCGCGATGGCGACGCGCTGGCGCATGCCGCCGGAGAGCTGATGCGGGTAAAAATCGACCGTCGCCTCGGGACGTGGAATACGGACCTGGGCGAGGCCAGCGATGGCGCGCTGACGCGCGTCGGCGGCGGAGACCTTCTCATGCGCCTCGATCGCCAGCCTGATCTGTTCGCCAATGGTCAGCACCGGGTTCAGCGTCATCAGCGGGTCCTGGAAGACCATCGAGACGACGCGGCCGCGCAGCTTTCGCAATTCGTCCGGCGGCAACCCGACGAGTTCATGGCCTTCCAACTTCACTGAACCGCCGGCGACACGGCCGGGCGGGTCGATCAGGCCGATGATCGAGAAGCCGGTGACGCTCTTGCCGGAGCCGGATTCGCCGACGAGGCCCATCACCTCGCCGCGGCGCAAAGAGAAGGAAACGCCGTCGACCGCCTTCACCACGCCGGCGCGGGTGAAAAACTGCGTGGTGAGGTCGGTGACTTCGAGCAGCGGCGCTGCGGCCGCATCCGCCCTCATCGCTTCAGCCTCGGATTGACCTGATCGCGGATCTGGTCGCCGACCAGGTTGATCGCGACGATCAGCAGGATCAGGGCAAGGCCGGGATAGATCGAGATCCAGTAGCGGCCCGACAGCATGTACTGGAAGCCGTTGGCGATCAGCGAGCCCAGCGAGGGCTCGGTCACCGGCAGGCCGACGCCGAGGAAGGAGAGCGTCGCCTCCAAGGCGATGGCGTTTGCGACCTGCACGGTCGCGACCACGATCAGCGGCGGCAGGCAGTTCGGCAGGATGTGCCGCCAGATCACCTGCCGGGCCGGCAGCGGCGTCGAGAGGGCCGCCTCGACATAGTCCTTGCCGCGCTCGGCCGAGGCCGCGCCATGGGCGGTGCGGGCGAAATAGGCGTATTGCGCGGCGACCAATGCAGTGACGAGCTGCGCCTTGCCCTGGCCGAGCAGCGCCGAGATCACCAGCGCCAGCAGGATCGCCGGGAAGGCGAGCTGCAAGTCGATGACGCGCATGATGAAGGCCTCGCGTCGTCCGCCGAGATAGGCGGCGGCGATGCCGAGCGTGACGCCGATGGCGAAGGCGAAGGCGCCGGCGACCAGCCCCATCTGCAGGGAGATGCGCAGGCCGTAGAGGATGGCCGAGAGCAGGTCGCGCCCCTGCGCGTCGGTGCCGAGCCAATGGGTATAGCCGCCGGAGCCGACATAGCCCGGCGGGCGGCGGGCATCGGAGAGGACGAGATTGGCGAGGTCGTAGGGATTCTGCGGCGCGATCAGCGGGGCGAGCAGGGCGACGCCGATCATCAGGGCGACGACGACGAGCGCCGCGACCGCGATGCGGCTCTCCCTGAACTCGTCCCAAAAGCGAGCGATGGGCGCTTCCTTGCGCATCATGCCCGTCCCTTCCGCAAGCGCGGATCGAGCGCAAAATAGGTCAGGTCGACCAGGAAGTTGATCATGATGAAGACGAAGGCGACCAGCATCAGATAGGCGACCATCACCGGCCGATCGAGCGACTGTATCGAATCGATGATCAGCTTGCCGATGCCGGGCCAGGAGAAGATCGTCTCGGTCACCACCGCGAAGGCGAGCGTCGAGGCGAATTCGAGGCCGAAGACGGTGACGAGCGGGATCGAGATCAGGCGCAGCACATGCCGGCGCAGGATGACGCCTTCGGAGATGCCGGCGGCGCGGGCGAATTTCACGGTGTCGGTCAGCATCACCTCGCGCGTGCCGGCCCGCGCCAGCCGCGTCATCAGCGCGAGCTTGAAGAAGGCGAGGTTCAGCGCCGGCAGCAGCAGGTGCGAGAGGCCGTTCAGCGTCAGGAAGGTCCACTCGACGCCGAACAGCGAGGCGGTCTCGCCGCGACCGCCGGCCGGCAGCCATTGCAGCTCGACGGCGAAGGTCATGATCAGGACGAGGCCGATCCAGAAGGTCGGCACGGAGAAGCCAAGGATGGACAGCGCCATGATCAGCTTGGACAGCGGGCTATCGGGGCGGTAGCCGGCATAGATGCCGGCGGGGATGCCGATCAGCGCAGCTCCCAGGACGGCCGCCAGCGTCAGCTCCAGCGTCGCCGGCAGGCGCGACAGGATGAGCTCGAGCACCGGCATGCCGAAGACGAAGGAGCGGCCGAAATCGCCGTGCAGGACGCGGCCGAGAAAGGTGAAATACTGCTCCCAGAGCGGCTTATCCAGGCCGTAGCGGGCGATGGTGTCGAGCCGGATGTCCTGGCTGACATCGGGGCCGATCAGCACGTCGATCGGGTTGCCGATGGCGTAGACGCCGACGAAGACCAGCGCCGACATGACCAGCATGACGGCCAGCGCCTGCAGGACGCGCTCGATGATATGGGTCAGCATCGGATAGACATTCGTCGCCGCTGCTTCGCAACCTCCATGCCAAAGAGAGAGGATTCGTCGCCGCTCTCTTGGATCGAGACAGCGGCAGCGTAGTCCATCACGGCCAGCTCTCGACCATCACCGCGCGTGTCTCCTCGACGCCGACGGCCCAGAGCGCCAGCATCTCCTCGTCCGGTCGATGGTAGCGACCGTGGAAATTGCCGTCGCCGAGGATCTCGCGCTTCCGCTGCGGGCTGGCGGCCTGGTAGAGCGCGGGGTCGAAGGGCGGCTTCACGCCATCTGGCAGAGCAACGCCTTCGAGGCGGGTCCAGGGAAAATTCTCCATCCAGGAAGCGTGCGATGCGGCCATGTCGACCGCCCTGACTGCCTTCTGGAAGCGCGGGCCGGCCCACCAATTGTGCATCTTGACGCTGGCGTCGGGCCGCTTGCCCATCCACTCGGTCACCGCCGTCATCACCGGCGCATTGCCGCCATGGCCGTTGACCAGCACGATGCGGCGGAAGCCGGAGCGATAGACGCCCTCGAGCAGGTCCTCGAGCAGCGCGACATAAGTGGTCATCCGCAGCGAGATCGTGCCGGGATAGGCGGTGAAGCCCGGCGTCATGCCATAGGCCTGCACCGGGAAGACCGGGATGCCGAGCGGCTCGGCCGCCTCGGCGGCGACGCGCTCGGACAGGATCGCGTCGGTGGCGAGGCTCAAATAGGCGTGTTGCTCGACGCAGCCGAGCGGCAGCACGCAGCGGTCGTCGCGCTTCGCCTGCTCTTCGATCTGCATCCAGTTCATCCGGGCGACGAGCACGGCCTGATCCTTGCGTTTCGGCGAAACCGCGTCATCCTTGACAGTCGCATCAGCGACCGTCAAGTTCCATATGGAACTAAATCGGATGTCAGAGATGGCACGCGCCCCGACTTCCCTGTCCAAGCTCGACCCAGGCCGAGAGGCGGCGCTGCGCGAGCTCGACCCGCTCACCGTCACCAAGCTCTGGGACAATCCCTGCTGGCTGTCCTTCCGGCTCAACTTCATCGCCTTCCGCTTCAACGACCCGGTCTATCGCTGGATCGAGACACGCTACGGGCTGGTGCGGCCGGAATTCGTCGCGCTTTATGCCGTCGGGCTCAAGGGCGGCGTCGCGGCCAAGAACATCGTCTCCTCCGCCGGCCTGCCGAAGAACACGCTCTCGCGCGCGATCCAGAAGCTGCTGCAGCGGCGCCTGCTCAAGCGCGAGACAGATCCCACCGATCTGCGCAGCTATGTGCTGGCGCTGACGCCGGCCGGGCGCGCCATCTTCGACGAGACCATGCCGAAGATGGTGGGACAGCAGACTGCGATGCTCGCGGTGCTGACCGAAGCCGAGCAGAAGCAGCTCTGCGAATTGATGGACAAGATGGTGATCGCCTCCCCGGCGTGGCCGGCCGATCTCGAACCCGAAGGGACCTCAACATGACCAAGCCTTTGCCGCACCGGTCCCCGCTCTGGCGGACCGCCGCCCTCGCCGCCCTGATCGGCCTGCCGCTCTGCGGCGCGGCAACCGCGCAGACGCTGACGATCGGCGTGCGCGCCGGGCCTGAATCGATCGACCCGCACTTCACCGCGACCGGCACCCATGCCGAGGCGCTGAAGCATGTCTTCGACACGCTGACCTGGTCGGGCGACAAACTCCAGATCGAGCCGCGCCTCGCTCTGAGCTGGAAGGCGATCGAGCCGTCCGTGTGGGAGTTCAAGCTGCGCCCCGGCGTCAAGTTCCATGACGGCTCCGACTTCACCGCCGAGGACGTCAAGTTCTCGATCGAGCGCATTCCCGTCGTCGCCGGCCCGAATCCGACGACGATCTATGTCCGACGCGTCAAGGAGGTGAAGATCGTCGATCCGCTCACCGTCCACATCGTCACCGACGGGCCGGCGCCTAACCTGCCGAACGATTTCATCCGCCTGTTCATCGTCTCGCACAAGGCGGCGGCCGGGCTGACCAAGGACAATGCCAACGACGCCTTCAACACCGGCAAGGCGGCGATCGGCACCGGCCCCTACAAGTTCGTCTCCTGGACGCCGAAGGACCAGCTCGTGCTCGAGCGCTTCGACGGCTACTGGGGCGAGAAGGAGCCGTGGCAGCGCGTGCTGCGCAAGGAACTGCCGAACGACGCCGCCCGCGTCGCCCAGCTCAAGGCGGGCCAGGTCGACATCATCGTGCGCGCCCCGGCCTCCGACGTTCCGACGCTGAAGCGCGACGCCAAGCTCTCGGTCGCCACGATCGACACGGTCTATGTCTTCAACATGGAGCTGGACATGCGGGACAAGTCCCCGCAGGTCAGCGCCAAGGACGGCTCAGCCCTGGCCAAAAACCCGCTGCAGGACGCCAAGGTGCGCGAGGCGATCGACCTTGCCATCGACCGGCCGGCGCTGGCCGAGATCGCGATGGAGGGCCTGGGCGCCCCGGTCAACCAGCTGGTGACGCCGGATATCGCCGGCTACAACAAGAGCCTGCCGCCGCTGAAGCCGGATCTCGCCAAGGCGAAGAAGCTGATGGAAGAGGCCGGCTATCCGAACGGCTTCAAGGTCTCGTTCTCCTTCACCAGCGATCGCCTGCCGGGCGACCGCCAGGTCGGCACCTCGATCGCGCAGATGCTGGCGCGGATCGGCATCGACGTGAACGCCAACGCCCAGCCCGGCGCCGTTTTCTTCCCGGCACGTCTGCGCGGCGAGTTCTCGATGTCGATGTCGGGCTGGGGCACGCTGACGGGCGAGGCGAACTACACGCTCTCCTCGGTGGTGCATTCGAACGATCCGGCCAAGAAGCTCGGCGCCTTCAACGTGCTCGGCTACAAGAACGCCGAGCTCGACAAGCTGATCGAGGACGCCGCGGTCGAGATGGACGAGGCCAAGCGCAACGACCTGCTCGCGCAGGCCAACGCGATCGTCGCCAAGGACCGGCCACGCCTGCCGATCGTCGCGGTCGGCTCGGCCTGGGCGATGCAGAAGGCCAAGGTGACGATCCGCCCGCGCGTCGACGAGGATACGCTGGCGATGGACATCAAGCCGGCGAAGTAAGCCACCGACTCTTGTTCCGTCATGGTCGGGCTCGTCCCGACCATCCACGTCTTCGCCTCGCTAGCCGAAGGCGGTGTTCAAGACGTGGATGCTCGCCACAAGGGCGAGCATGACGGCGGCGCTTACCTCGGCAGACAAACAATGCTTGGAACGATATCATGACCATCGCTCTCGCCATCCATGGCGGCTGCGGCACCTTGCCCAAGGCCGAGATGACCGACGCCGAATGGGCCGAGGCCAAGGCCCACCTCGCCAAGTCGTTGCGGGCCGGCTGGGCTGTTCTCGCCAAGGGTGGCAGCGCGGTCGACGCGGTCGAGGCCGCCGTGCTGGTGATGGAGGATTCCGTCCATTTCAACGCCGGTCATGGCGCCGCCTTCAATGCCGATGGCGAGCATGAGCTCGACGCTTCGATCATGGATGGCTCGACGCTGGCTGCCGGGGCGCTCTGCGCGGTCAAGCGCATCCGCAACCCCATCAGCGCCGCCAAGGCGCTGATGCATCGCGGCGATCCGCTCTTGCTGACCGGTCCGGCCGGCGACGCCTTTGCCCAGACCGAGGGGCTCGACATGGTCGAGAACGAGTATTTCTCGACCGAGCGACGCCGCAAGAACCTGGCCTCGATGAAGATCCGCGAGCTCGTCGGCACGGCCGGCGAGGCGAGCGAGGCCGAGAAGCACGGCACGGTCGGCGCGGTCGCGTGCGATTCCCATGGCCATCTCGCCGCCGCGACCTCGACCGGCGGTTACACCAACAAGCCTCCGGGCCGCGTCGGCGACTCCCCGATCATCGGCGCCGGCACCTATGCCCGCGACGGGCGCTGTGCGGTGTCAGGCACCGGCAAGGGCGAGTTCTTCATCCGCTACTGCATCGGCCACGAGATCGCGTCGTTGATCGGCTATGCCGGCCTGTCCCTGAAGGACGCGGCCGACCGCGCCATCGCCGAACTCTCCGCCCACAAGATCGGCGCGGGCCTCGTCGCCGTCGGGGCCGACGGCACGATCGTCGCGCCCTATAATTCCGAAGGCATGTATCGGGGATGGGTGACTCCCGACGGGCTCGTCCATGTCGCTACCCATGCCGACGTCGAAGTGATGGGGCAGGCATGACGACCGAACCCATCCTGATCTGGGGCGCCGGGGCGATCGGCGGCACGCTCGGAGCCTATTGGGCGCGGGCCGGGGTGCCGGTGCTGCTGGTCGACATCGTTCCCGAGCATGTCGAGGCCTGCCGGACGTCGGGGCTCTCGATCACCGGGCCGGTCGAGGAGTTCCGGCAGGTCGTGCCGGCGGTGACGCCGCAGGAATTGACCGGCAGCTATTCGCGCATCGTGCTGGCGGTGAAGGCGGGGGCGACGGAAGCTGCGCTCGCCGCGCTGAAGCCACATCTCGCCGAGGGCGGCTTCGTGCTCTCGGCCCAGAACGGGCTCAACGAGATCACCATCGCCAAGGCGGTCGGCGAAGAGCGGACGATGGGCTGCTTCGTCAATTTCGGCGCCGACTGGCACGGGCCGGGCGAGATCCTCTACGGCAATCGCGGCGCCGTGGTCGTCGGCGAGCTCGACGGGGCGATGACCGCCCGGGTGCGCGAGATGCACCGGTTGCTTGCACTGTTCGAGCCCGGCGCGATCCTGACCGACAACATCTACGGCTATCTCTGGGGCAAGCTCGCCTATGGCGCGATGCTGTTCGGGACAGCCCTGACCAACGACTCGATGTCCGCGAACTTCGCCGATCCGCAGCGGCTGCCGGTCTGGCTGGCGCTCGGGCGCGAGGTTGGTGCGGTGGCGGCGGCGCGCGGCGTCACCTCGCTCGGCTTTGGCGAGTTCAACCCCGCCCTGTTCGCGCCGGGTGCGCCGGATGGTCCGCAAGTCGAAATCATCCGCTGGCTCGCCGACTACACCTCGAAGACAGCCAAGACCCATTCCGGCATCTGGCGCGACCTTGCCGTGCGCAAGCGCAAGACCGAAGGCCAGGCGCAGATCGGCATCATCTCCGCGCTCGGCCGCGAGGTCGGCGTCGCCACGCCGGCGCTGGAGCTGCTGGTATCCCTGATTCAGGACATCGAGGAGGGCCGCCGCCCGATGTCCCTGGACACGCTGAAGGTATTGATCGACCGATGCAGATCCGCTTCGACGACCGCGTAGCCCTCGTCACCGGCGCCGCGCAGGGGATCGGCCGTGCCATCGCCGCCGCGCTGGCGCAGGCCGGCGCCCGCGTCCATCTCGCCGATCTCGATGCGGACGGTGTCGCCGCCAGCGCCAAGGCGCTCGGCGCGAACGCTCATGTCGCCGATCTCGGCAGCCCGGAGCCTGCGAAGGAGCTGGTCGGCAAGGTCCTCGGCGCCGAAGGCCGGCTCGACCTTTTGGTCAACGCTGCCGGCGGCGTGCGCGGGCAGGTCGGCCGGCCGATCGAGGAGATCTCGGAGAGCGACTGGCGCGCCGTCTTCGCCGCCAATGTCGACGCCGCCTTCTTCCTGTCGCAGGCGGCTGCTCCCGCGATGAAGCGGGCCGGATACGGCCGGATCGTCAACATCTCCTCGGGTGCCGGCCTGCGCCCCAGCCTGACCGGCATCCAGGCCTATGCCAGCGCCAAGCATGCGCTGGTCGGGCTGACCAGGCAGCTCGCCTGGGAGTTCGGTCCTGATGGCATCACCGTGAACTCGGTCGCGCCCGGCTTTGTCCGCTCCAATCCGGCGACCGAGCGGCAATGGGAATCCTATGGGCCGGAGGGCCAGAAACGGCTGATCGAAGGCATCCACACGCGCCGGCTCGGCACATCCGAGGACATCGCCCATGCCAGCCTGTTCTTCCTCTCCGAGCAGGCGAGCTGGGTGACCGGCCAGATCCTCTCGGTCGATGGTGGGCGATCCTGAAGGATCCCAGGCTCGCAACGCCCTGCTCGACACCGCGGCGGCGGAGCCTGTTTTTCGACGATTGACAAACTGCGAAACGCAGTCGAGATTTCATACGCATACAAACGAATTTTCGCCCCGGCTTGTTGCAGCGCGCTGCACTGGCCTAGGGTAGGAAATCGCGCAGCGAGGGGCTGTGGATGCGTAAGACGAGCGATCAACGGGAGAGCCACCGAATGGACCGTCGCCAATTCGTCAGCGGAGCTGCGCTCGGCGCCGTCGCGCTGGCCACGCCGTCTCTGCTGCGCGCCCAAAGCGCGCCGATCAAGATCGGCGAGATCAACAGCTACACCTCGCAGCCGGCCTTCCTGAAGCCCTATCGCCAGGGCTGGGAGCTGGCGCTGGAGCAGGTCAACGCCGCCGGCGGCGTGCTCGGCCGCAAGGTCGAGACGCTGTTCCGCGACGATGCCGGCAAGCCCGAGGATTCGGTGCGCCTCGCCGGCGAGCTGATCAATGCCGAGAAAGTCGACCTGCTCTCGGGCGGCTTCCTCTCCAATGTCGGCCTCGCCATCGCCGACTACGCCCTGCAGAACAAGCGGCTCTACGTCGCCTCCGAGCCGCTCTCGGACGCGATCGTCTGGGCCAAGGGCAACCGCTACACCTTCCGCCTGCGGCCCTCGACCTACATGCAAGCGGCGATGCTGGTCGAGGAAGCGGCCAAGCTCCCGGCGAAGAAGTGGGCGCTGGTTGCGCCGAACTACGAATACGGCCAGTCGGCGGTGAAGTGGTTCAAGGAGCTGCTGAAGAAGGCCAAGCCCGATGTCGAGTTCGTCGCCGAGCAGTTCCCGGCGCTCGGCCGCATCGATGCCGGCGCCACCGTGCAGGCGCTCGAGGCGGCCAAGCCCGATGCGATCTTCAACGTCACCTTCGCCGCCGATCTCTCGAACTTCGTGCGCCAGGGCAACACCCGCGGCCTGTTCGAGGGGCGTACCGTGGTCTCGATGCTGACGGGCGAACCGGAATACATGGATCCGCTCGGCGCCGAGACGCCGATCGGCTGGATCGTCACCGGCTATCCGCATGCCGACATCCAGACGCCGGATCACGTCAAGTTCCGCGACGCCTACAAGGCGAAGTACAACGACTATCCGCGCCTCGGCTCGGTCGTCGGCTTCGACACCATGAACGCCATCGCTGCCGGCATCGCCAAGGCGGGCACCACCGACAACGAGAAGCTCATCGATGCCATGAAAGGGCTGAAGTTCACCTCGGCCTTTGGCCCGGTGGAGTTCCGCGCCTCCGACCACCAGGCGACGCTCGGCGCCTATGTCGGCAAGACCGCGGTCAAGGACGGCAAGGGCGTCATGGTCGATTGGCGCTATGCCGACGGCGCCAAATACCTGCCGTCCGATGCAGAGGTGAAGACGCTTCGCCCGGCGGGCTGAAGCGCCAGGCTTCGACCTGATCTAGACTAGGCTACCCGGCCGCGGCTGAGCGCTGCGGCCGTGGGGGGATTGCGCCCTTTTTCGGTTGTTACGACGGGACCTCGCATGATCGATCTGATCTTCGCGCAGACGCTCAACGGCCTGGCCTCGGCTTCGTCGCTCTTCCTCGTCGCCTGCGGGCTGTCGATCATCTTCGGCGTGACGCGGATCGTGAACTTCGCGCATGGCTCCTTCTACATGCTCGGCGCCTATCTCGCGTTCACGCTGGTCTCGCGCTTCGGCCCGGCCGATGCGCTCGGCTTCTGGGGTGGGGTGCTCCTGGCGGCTGTCATCGTCGCGGCGCTCGGCGCACTCGTCGAGATCGTCATCCTGCGCCGAATCTACCAGGCGCCGGAGCTGTTTCAATTGCTCGCGACCTTCGGCCTCGTGCTGATGGTGCAGGACATCGCGCTCGGCATCTGGGGTCCGGAGGACAAGCTCGGCCCGCGCGCACCCGGCTTCAAGAGCTTCGTCGTGCTGATGGGCAGCCGCTTCCCGAGCTACGAGCTCTTCCTGATCGTGGTCGGGCCGATCATGCTCGGCCTGCTCTGGTTCCTGTTCCAGAAGACGCGCTGGGGCACGCTGGTGCGCGCCGCGACGCAGGATCGCGAGATGGTCGGCGCACTCGGGGTCAACCAGCGCCTGCTCTTCACCTCGGTCTTCGCCTTCGGCGCCGGTCTTGCCGCACTGGGCGGCGCCTTGCAGCTGCCGCGTGAGGCGGTGAACCTGCACATGGACCTGTCGATGATTTCGGAGGCCTTCGTCGTCGTGGTCGTCGGCGGGCTCGGCAGCGTCACCGGCGCCTATCTCGCCGCCGTGCTGATCGGCATCATCCATGCCTTCGGCATCCTGGTCTTCCCGAAGATCACGCTGGTGCTGGTCTTCCTGGTGATGGCCGTCGTCCTCGTGATCAAGCCCTACGGCCTGATGGGTAAGCGCCCGGTCGGCACCGCCCATGCCCATGGCCCGGTCGAGCCGCTGCTCCTGCCGGCGAACACGAACGTCAAGCTGATCGGGCTCGCGGCGCTCGCCGTGCTGCTGATCGCGCCCTTCATCGTCGCCGACCACTGGCTGCTGACGCTGACCGAGCTCTCGATCTTCGCGCTCTTTGCCGCTTCGCTGCACTTCATGATGGGTCCGGGCGGCATGGCCTCCTTCGGCCACGCCGCCTATTTCGGCCTCGGCGCCTATGGCGCGGCGCTGGCGGTGAAGTGGCTGGGCATGCCGATGGTTCCGGCGCTCGCCTTCGCACCCTTCCTCGCGGGCATCGCCGGGGTCGTCTTCGGCTGGTTCTGCGTCCGGCTCTCGGGCGTCTATTTGGCCATGCTGACACTCGCCTTCGCCCAGATCGCTTGGGCGACCGCCTTCCAATGGGTCGACGTCACCGGTGGCGACAACGGCATTTTGGGCGTCTGGCCGGCGGCCTGGGCGAGCTCGAAGCTGGTCTATTATTACCTGGCGCTGGCGGTCTGCGTCGCCGCGATCCTCGCGCTTCGCATCATCGTCTTCGCCCCCTTCGGCTACGCTTTGCGGGCCGGGCGCGACAGTCCACTGCGGGCCGAGGCCATCGGCCTGCCGGTGATGCGGATCCAGTGGATCGCCTTCATCATCGCCGCTGTCGCGGCGGGCATCGCCGGCGCCCTCTTCGCCTTCTTCAAGGGCTCGGTCTTCCCGACCTATATGGCGATCCCGCGCTCGGTCGACGGGCTCCTGATGGTGCTGCTCGGCGGCGTCCAGACCGTCTCGGGCCCGATCGTCGGCGCCTTCGCCTATATGGGCCTGCAGGAGCAATTGATGAAGGCGACGATGTACTGGCGCTTCGTCTTGGGCGCCTCGATCGTGCTGCTCGTCATCCTGTTCCCGCGCGGCCTGGTCGGCACGGCACTGGCCTTTGCCGAACGGCGCCGCGAGGCCGAGCCTGCTCCTCCCGTCACCGCCACGCCGGAGCCCGCCCGATGAGCCCGGTCCTCGAAGTCCGCAATCTCGGAAAATCCTTTGGCGGCGTGCGCGCTGTCGACGATGTCAGCTTCTCGGTCGAGGCTGGCAAGCTGCTCGCGCTGATCGGCCCCAACGGCGCCGGCAAGACCACCTGCTTCAACATGCTGAACGGCCAGCTCCCCTCCGACCGCGGCGAAGTGATCTTCGACGGCCGGACGATCACCGGCCTGAAGCCGCGCGAGGTCTGGCGCCTCGGCGTCGGGCGCACCTTCCAGATCACCGCGACCTTCGCCTCGATGAGCGTGCGCGAGAACGTGCAGATGGCGCTGATCTCGCATGCCGGCGAGACCTGGACGCTGTTCGGCCGGGCCAAGGACCGCCATGTCGCCGAGGCCGACGCGCTGCTTAGCCAAGTCGGCATGCTCGATCAGGCCGAGCGCGCCTGCGGCGTCCTCGCCTATGGCGACCTGAAGCGGGTCGAGCTCGCGGTCGCGATCGCCAACAAGCCAAAACTCCTGCTGATGGACGAGCCGACCGCTGGCATGGCCCCGCGCGAGCGCATCGCGCTGATGGCGCTGACCGCCGAGATCGCCAGGGAGCGCGGCATCGCCGTGCTGTTCACCGAGCACGACATGGACGTGGTCTTCGCCCATTCCGACGCGATCCTCGTGCTCGACCGCGGCAAGCTGATCGCCAAGGGCCGGGCCGAGGAGGTCCGCAACGATCCGGCCGTGCGCGCCGTCTATCTCGGCTCCGGCGCGACCTCGGGAGGCCATTGATGCTCGAGATCGAAGGCCTCAACGCCTATTACGGCCGCGCCCATATCCTGCACGGCGTCGGCTTCTCGATGGGGCGCGGCGAGGTGCTGGCCCTGATGGGCCGCAACGGCGCCGGCAAGTCGACCACCATGAAGGCGGTGATGGGCCTCGTGCCGCCGCAGGCCGGCCGCGTCACCTTCGAGGGACACACCATCGTCGGCCGCGAGCCCTTCGAGATCGCTCGCCTCGGCATCGGCTATGTCCCGGAGGAGCGCCGCGTCTTCTCCGAGCTCAGCGTGATGGAGAACCTCTCCGTGGCGCAAAGACCTAAGCGCGAGGGCGCGCCGCACTGGACGCCGGAGCGGCTGTTCCAGCTCTTCCCCAATCTCGGGCGCATGCGCGACCGGCAGGGTGGGGCGATGTCGGGCGGCGAGCAGCAGATGCTGACCATCGCCCGCACGCTGATGGGCAATCCCAAGCTCGTCCTGCTCGACGAGCCCTCGGAAGGCCTCGCCCCAGTCATCGTCGAGGAGATGGCCAAGACCATCCTGGCGCTGAAGGGGGAAGGGCTTTCGGTGCTGATCTCCGAGCAGAACCTGCACTTCGCCGGCTCGGTCGCCGACCGCGCCACCATCATCGAGAAGGGCCTGATCCGCTTCACCGGCACGATGGACGAGCTCAAGGCGGATGAGGCGGTCAGGGCGCAGTATCTGTCGGTCTGACAAACGAAAAACCCCGGAAGCTTGCACTTCCGGGGCAGGTGCCCGGCCGTGACCACGGCCCGGGGGGAGGAGCCTTACCAGCCGGCGAGGACCGAGCCCTTGAAGCGCTCGGCGACGAAGGCCTTGATCTCGGGGGTGTGATAGGAGGCGAGCAGCGCCTTGACCCAGGGCTTGTCCTTGTCGGCCTCGCGCACGGCGATCAGGTTGACATAGGGGCCCTTCGGGTCCTCGCGCAGGATCGCCGAGGTCGGCTCGATCTTGGCGTCGACGGCGTAGTTGGTGTTGATCGCGGCGGCAGCGACGTCGGCGAGCGAACGCGGCGTCTGGGCGGCCTCGATCTCGATGATCTTCAGCTTCTTCGGGTTGCTGACAATATCGGCGACGGACGGCTTGAAGCCGACGCCATCCTTCAGCTTGATCGCGCCCTTGTCCTGCAGCAGCAGCAGCGAGCGGCCGCCATTGGTCGGATCGTTCTGGATCGCGACGGTGGCGCCATCCGGCACCTCGGCCCAGCTCTTGTACTTCGAGGAGTAGATGCCGAGCGGGAAGTTCACGGTCAGACCGACGCTGACCAGCTTGAAGCCGCGATCCTTCACCTGGTTGTCAAGATAGGGCTGGTTCTGGAAGGAATTCGCCTCGAGCTCGCCGGCGGCCAGCGCCTGGTTCGGCACGACATAGTCGGAGAACTCGATGATCTTGAGATCGAGGCCGTTCTTGGCGGCGATCGGCTTCACCTTCTCGAGGATCTCGGCATGCGGACCGGGCGAGGCGCCGATGCGGACGACCTGGTTCTGCTGGGCGAGCGCCGGGGCGGCGAGGATGAGAGAGGCGGCAAGGCCGAGCGCGAGGCGACGGCTGAGAAGGGTGGACATGGTAGCTCCTTGGTGAACTGAACGGGCTGGAAGCGGAAGGGGGTCAGGCGTGACGCAGGCGCTTGTTGAGGCGACGCGAGAGACGATCGCCGACGCTCTGCACAGTCTGGACGAGGACGATCAGCACGGCGACGACGATCGCCATCACATCCGGCATGAAGCGCTGATAGCCATAGCGGATGCCGAGATCGCCCAAGCCTCCGCCGCCGACCGCACCGACCATGGCCGAGAAGCCGAGCAGGCTGACCAGCGCCAGCGTCAGGCCGAGCACGATCGCCGGCAGCGCCTCGGGCACCAGCACCTTGCAGACGATCTGCAGCGGGGTCGCGCCCATGGAGCGGGCCGCCTCGACCAGGCCCTGATCGACCTCGCGGATGGCGCCTTCGATCAGGCGGGCGATGAAGGGCGTCGCCGCCACGGTCAGCGGCACGGTCGCGGCGAAGGTGCCGATCGAGGTGCCGGCGATCAGCCGAGTGAACGGGATGATCGCAACGACCAGGATGATGAAGGGCGTCGAGCGCGTCGCATTGACCAGCGCGCCGAGCACCGCGTTGACCGCAGGCGCCGCAAAGAGCTCACCCTTCTTGCTGGTCGCCAGGAAGACGCCGAGCGGCAGGCCAAGCGCGGTGCCGAGACCGGCGGCGATCGCGACCATCAGCAGCGTATCGCCGGTCGCCTCGATGATCAGACGGATGAGTTCAGGAGACATGGCCGACCAGCTCCGCCTTGAGATCGAGGGATTTCAGCGCGCCGAAAACGGCGGCGAGCTCGGGCTCGCTCGCCGGCACCGAAACCAGCAGGCTGCCGAACGGCTTGTCACCGATCGCGTCGATGCGGCCGGCGAGGATGTTGACGTCGACGCCGATCACGGCGCTGAGGCGGCTGATCACCGGCGTCGTCGCGTTCTCGCCGGTGAAGGCGATGCGCAGCACGGCGCTGTCGCCGGCGAGCGCCTGCTTGTGGATGCGGCCGGCGAGATAGTCGGGCACCTCGACGCCGGTCACGGCCTCGACGAAGCTCGCCGTGGTCGGATGGCGCGGCCTTGTCATCACCTCGAAGGTCTCGCCGTCCTCGACGATGCGGCCGCCCTCGATCACCGCGACACGGTCGCAGATTTCCTTGATCACCGGAATCTCGTGGGTGATCAGCAAGATGGTGATGCCGAGCTCGCGATTGACCTGCTTGAGCAGGGCCAGGATCGCGCGGGTCGTCTCGGGATCGAGCGCCGAGGTCGCCTCGTCGCAGAGCAGCACCTTCGGCTCGGTCGCCAGCGCCCGGGCGATGCCGACCCGCTGCTTCTGGCCGCCGGAGAGCTCGGCCGGAAAGCGTTCGCGCTTGTCGGCAAGCCCGACCAGGTCGAGCAGGCGGCTGACCTGCGCCTCGATCTTCGCCCTGGGCACGCCGGCGATCTCCAGCGGCAGCGCGACATTGTCGAACACCGTGCGCGAGGACAGCAGATTGAAATGCTGGAAGACCATGCCGGTGGCGCGCCGGCGCTCGCGCCAGCCGGCCTCGGTCAGGTTGGTGACGTCCTCGCCCTCGATCAGGATGCGGCCGGAGGTGGCGCGCTCCAGCCCGTTGACCAGGCGGATCAGCGTCGACTTGCCGGCACCGGAGCGGCCGATCACGCCGACGATGCTGCCGCGTGGCACGGCAAGATCGATGCCGGCGAGCGCCGTCACCGGCTCCTGGCTGTCACGGCTCGCGAAGGTCTTGCCGACCTGCTCGAAGCGAATGATCGCATCGGCGGGCGGCGCTGGAACAAGGCCATCGACGCGAAAGGCGCCGGGCTTCACGGGGGCGTTCATCATGACCTCAGAAATGCGTGTGGCACGACCAGTGCGCAATGCCCAATTGCTCGAGCGTGACCTCGCGGATCGAGCGGCGGCGCTCCTCGGCGCCGAGCTCGGCGAAAGAGCGCTCCTGCCAGCGCGGCTCGCCGAGTTCAGCGGGCGCGGCCCGCTCGAACCAGGCGGCGAAGGCCGCGCGCAATGTCTCGAACAGCGTCACCGACCTGCTCCTCAGGCCGCCAAGCGCAAGCCGGGACGCGAACGGACGAGCTGGCGCGCCGCCAGTTCGGCCGCGACCGGCGTGGCGAAGCGCTGGCCCTCGAGCCGGTCGAACGCGGCAGACGCGGAGATGAAGGTGTAGAAGCGCTCATCGGCGCCGCGGGCGACGAGACCGGCCTGGGTCTCGCCGACCTCGATGACATAGGCCTGGCGGGCCGGCGGATTGGAAACGATCTGGGACTGGAACGACATGACGATCTTCGCCGCGTTGCGGCGCCCTCTTAGTGGTGATGTCGGAAGTGATGCCGGTAAACGGCGTCAACGCTGGATCAGCGGCGACAACAACACATCATCGAACGGACGAGCGGTTCGACAGGGCGGAGAACGGAGCCGGTCATGTTCATCTCCTCAAGCTGGGGAGCCCACGACCACGTCGTGGCGCTTTAGCGTTTGGTGACGCGGCGCAAGCTGCTCGCTCAAATCTCCGCGGCCATCGGTCACCCGACGACATCCGCAATCTAGGCGGCGTCGTTCTACATGTCAATCCAAACGTTCTTTTAAAGGTACACGCCAATCAGGAAGAGCCTTTCGCCGAACGGCCGGAGAAGGAAATTTTCTTTTCCGACATAGCCCATTCCTCCCTCGGCGTAGAACAACATGCCATTCTGGCGTCGCCGGCCCGACCTGCTATCGTCCGCCCCGACTCAAGGTGGGGGTGGGATGAACGACAGGACGGACAGCGCCAGCATCGTGGACGGGCGGATGACGCTGCCGGGCGTGGCCGGCGCCTTCGTGCAGGACGCCACCAGGCCGCTCGCCTTCACGGCCGACGGGCTCGTCGCGATCTCCGGGCATGAATGGCGTGACGGCGTGCTGCACGATGCCGCCCGGATCGAGGGCCATGCCCGCCCGGATGGTGCAGCGCTCGCCCGGATCGGCCAGGCGGAACCGGCGCAGGATCTGTCCCTGACGATCCGCTCCTTCCCCGGCGACAGCGCGCCATTGCTGCGGCTGAGCTTTCCCGCCGGGGCCCAGGGCGATCTCGACGCCCGGCTCGCCGCCGAGCTCTTCCTGCCGCAACCCTTGTTCGCGGGGCTGCGGCAGGATCTCGCCGAGGGCCGCGCCGGCAGCCTCTCCTTGGCCGCGACCACCAATCTCTGGCTGCGCGAGGGAGCCGGCGACGACGCGCCGCCGGTTTTCCATCTCGCGCCGGAGGCCGATGGCCGGCCGGCACAGGCGCATGGGCGCGTGCAGAGCATCAGCTGGCGGCCTGCGGAAGCGGTCGATCCGGCCTTCCTCGCGGCCGGGCAGCCGGATCAGGAAGATGAGCCGCCGGAAGACCCGGTCTCCGAGCAGCTGCGGCGGATCAACTGGAGCCTGAAGCAGGTCCTGATCATCCTCGTTTTCCTGATGCTGATCATCGCGCTGAAATAGGGCTCACTCTTCCTGCGAGCGTCGGTTCGCGTCCGTCTCGTAGACCTGCTCGTTCTCGATCCATTTGCCGTCGAGGCCGCGGCCGCGGTTGAGCTGCGTCTTGTCGCGGTTGGAGAGCACCTTGTGGTCCTGAAGCGCAACCGGCCGCGTGCTTGTCGCGCCGGTGCCGTCGCCCTTGCCCTTGATGCTCGGACCGAGCTTCCCGCCAGCATTGGCCATCATCGTCTCCTTTGCGTGCGTTGAGCCCCCATGCCTTTGCCAACGCCCCGACCCGGCGATGGTTCGCCTTGCGAACTTCGCCCGCCGGCCTGCGTTGTCCCTGATGCAAGCCAGGAGGCGCCGATGCTCGACATCCTTCCCGCCGCCGACCATGTCGCGGCCTTCCGCATCACCGGCACGTTCGACGAGCCGGATTTCGACCGGCTGATCGCCGAGATCGAGAGCAAACTCGAACGCCATGAGAAGCTCGGCATCCTTGCCGATCTCACCGGCTTCGAGGACATGACCTTCCGCGCCGGCCTGAAGGATGCGCGCTACGGCTTCGGCAAGATCCTGCAATGGCATCGCTTCCCGCGCGAGGCTGTCGTCACCGACAAGGGCTGGATCGAAACGCTGGTCGCGATCGCCGGGCCGCTCGTGCCCTTCGTCGAGGTCAGGAGCTTCAAGCCCGACGCCTTCGACGCAGCGCTTGCCTGGGCGAGCGAGATCGAGGGCGGACCCGGCGCCTGACGCCCCGGGACGCTGCCGGAGCACAACGAAGATGAACGGCGGCGAACAATTCCGTTCACGCGGAGTTCCAAACAGATCCGCTTTTATCGCGGCAACCAAAGGAGATGCCCCATGCGACACCTTCTCATCGCCGCGGCGATCGCGCTCGGCGCCGCCGTGACCCCGGCCGCCGCCAGCGAAGCCTTCAGCGGCGCGGCCGCGCTCGACAAGGTCGAGGCGACCTATGTCCGCCACAACCGCGAGCACCGGATGTGGGAGATCCAGCGCAACATGGAACGCCAGCAGCGCTATGGCCGCCACCATCGCGGCTATGACCGCGGCTATGGCTACGGCCACCGTCGCGGCGGTCCGCCGCCCTGGGCCCCGGCCCATGGCCGCCGCCATCACGACCGTTACGACCGCTTCTAGGCGGTCGCCGCGCCCTTCGCCTCCCTGTCCCCCAGGGCGAAGGGCGCGGAAGTTTTACAGCCTCCTTCTCCCCTCGGAAGCTCCCTTCTCCCCTCGGGGGAGAAGGTCCCGGCAGGGGGATGAGGGCGGTTCGACCGGGTGAGACGCCGAGCGTCGGGCTGGACTTCCCTCATCCGTCAGCGCTTCGCGCTGCCACCTTCTCCCCACCAATGTCGGCTGTTGCCGACATTGGCACTTTGAGTTGCCCATCTCGGGCAGGCCCGAGATGGGTGGGAGAAGGATTAGCACCGCGCCTCCCGCGCCCAAGCTTTTCCCCGCCCGCAGGCTCATCCTGCGGGCGTTTTGCATATGAGGGGCAGCGGAGCGCCGCGAGGCGCTGGTTTGGAGATCCGCTTCCATTGAGCCAGGAAGCGGCGCGGATGGATTGAGCCACCATCCGCACGCCCCGTGGCGCTCCGCCAGCGGCGATTTGAAAACTCCGGGCCGCGCTTCTGTCGCGCCGGCCTGAACCGGCGCGGTCTAGCGAGCTCCTCGCGCAGAGGTCGTAGTGCCCCCAGGTCGGTTCCCGAAGCCTCCCGGGAGCAAGGCGCAACCCTTGCCCGCAGGCGCCGTACCCATCCCGCCAAACGACATGCCTCCGGTCGGCCGCCCCTCGGGGATAGGATGCGGCGGATTATACGGGAGGTTCGGAGGGCGGGGATAAGGTTGCGGTCTATCCCCATCGAGCACCAGAACCGCGACGTAGAACCCCTCTCCCGGATGGGAGAGGGGCAGGGGTGAGGGACCGCCGCTGATTATTAGAGCGAGGCGGCGCCGCTGCGACGTCAATCGGTTAGGGCAGGCCCTCATCCCTGCCCTTCTCCCACACGGGAGAAGGGTTCCCCGCGGTTCACCCGCCTAGTTCCGCAGCGCCGCCCGGATCGCCGCGACCACCGCATCGCGATCATCCAGCACCTGCCGGTTGGTGAAGCGCAGCACGGTGAAGCCGTACCGCTCGATCTCTTGCGTCCGCGCCGCGTCGTAATCCTGTTCGTGGTCATGCTGGGCGCCATCCAGCTCGACGATCAGCCGGCGTTCGATGCAGATGAAGTCGACGGTGTAGCCGAGCAGCGGCACCTGACGCCGGAACCGGAGACCGTCGAGCCGGCGATTGCGCAGCAGCTCCCACACGACCTGCTCGGCCGGCGTCGCGCGCCGGCGCAGCCTGCGGGCGAAGCTGCGTTGCTCGGTGGTCATCGGGCGAGGATGCCTCGGCAGGCGGCGGAACCGCAACGGCTTCGCTGCGATATGGATCGCCGGAACCTCGGCCCTCCCTTCTCCCGGATGGGAGAAGGTGGCGCGAAGCGCCGGATGAGGGCCTGCCTTTGCCGGAGAAGGCCGCAGCGGCGCCGTTGCATTCAGATGATCAGCGGCGGTCCCTCACCTCTGCCCCGCTCCCACTCAGGAGAACGGTTCTCCCCCTCGCACTTTCTACTAAAATATCTAAATCTGAATCCCTGTATGCTCTTCTATTTTCTTCTTTATAAGTCCTTTGGCTAAATCTTTTAATAAATCAATGGTGAAGCCTCCGGCTCGTTCTGCTCCTTTTTTTGTTTTAGACCATACCTCTGGATCTCTTACGCTATCTGCAAAATCGTATCCTATCATTGTTGGTCTGATACCCATATCAAACCGCATCAAAAACGGTCGCCCACTGGTCGTTTCTGGCTTCGCGATATGATGATTTAGCAGCCCAGCCTCGACCAAAAGCTCGATATGAAAGTCGATTTCTTCTTTCTTGTAGCCATCAACGACTATTGATTTCTTGCTGACACGAGCCGCCTCGACATTTTCGAACGATAAAAGAATCTCTCGAACGAGGTCCATATTTCGTTTCATCAAAATCTCCAGACAATAAGCTACTCATAACAACAATATGAGCTATAGAAATATAGTACGAGCAAGATACCTACCTCCGCCTCCCCCGCCTCTCCCCCGCCCCCTTCGGCCGCGCCTCCGGCACCGGGCCCATCTCGTCGAGCGTCGGCTTCCTCGGCCGCGCCACGCTCGCCTTCGGCTTCCCCTCGCCGCCGCCCCAGTTGTGCGGGCCCATATCGGCGTCGGTCGGCTTGCGGGCGCGGGTCGGCAGGTTCGCCGAGGCGCCGTAGCTGCGCTCGCCCTGGTATTTGCCGGCGCTGCCCTCGACATCGCTCTGGCGGGCGAGCGGGTCGTCGGCGATGGCGAGCTCGGTCGCCTGCAGGCGCTTGATCTCGTCGCGCAGGCGCGCGGCGGTCTCGAATTCGAGATCGGCCGCAGCCTCGCGCATGCGCTTTTCGAGATCGGCGATCGCGGCCTTGAGGTTGTGGCCGGCGACCGGCCCCTCGACCAGGCCCTTGTCGACGGTGACATGGTCGCGCTCATAGACCGAGCCGAGGATGTCGCCGATGGCGCGCCTGATCGTCTGCGGCGTGATACCGTTGGCGGCGTTGTAGGCCTCCTGCTTCTCGCGCCGGCGATTGGTCTCGGCCATCGCCCGCTCCATCGAGCCGGTGACATGATCGGCATAGAGCACGACCTTGCCGTCGACATTGCGCGCGGCGCGGCCGATGGTCTGGATCAGCGAGGTCTCGGAGCGCAGGAAGCCCTCCTTGTCGGCGTCGAGGATGGCGACGAAGCCGCATTCGGGGATGTCGAGGCCCTCGCGCAGCAGGTTGATGCCGACGAGGACGTCGAACGCGCCGAGGCGCAGATCGCGGAGAATCTCGATGCGCTCGATCGTGTCGATGTCGGAGTGCATGTAGCGCACGCGCACGCCGTTCTCGTGCAGGTATTCGGTCAGATCCTCGGCCATGCGCTTGGTCAGGACGGTGACGAGGGTGCGATAGCCCTTGTCGGTAACTTCCTTGACCTCGTCGAGCAGGTCGGCGACCTGATGCTTGGCCGGGCGGATCTCGACCGGCGGGTCGATCAGCCCGGTCGGGCGGATGACCTGCTCGGTGAAGACGCCGCCGGTCTGGTCCATCTCCCAGCCGCCGGGCGTGGCCGAGACATGGATCGAGGACGGGCGCATCGCGTCCCATTCCTCGAAGCGCAAGGGCCGGTTGTCCATGCAGGAGGGCAGGCGGAAGCCGTATTCGGCCAAGGTCGCCTTGCGGCGGAAGTCGCCTTTGTACATCGCGCCGATCTGCGGCACGGTGACATGGCTTTCGTCGGTGAAGACGAGGGCGTTGTCGGGCAGGTATTCGAACAGGGTCGGCGGCGGCTCGCCCGGCTTGCGGCCGGTGAGATAGCGCGAATAGTTCTCGATGCCGTTGCAGGAGCCAGTCGCCTCGATCATCTCGATGTCGAAGGTGCAGCGCTGGTCGAGCCGCTGCGCCTCGAGATAGCGGCCCATGCGGTTGAGCTCGTCGAGGCGGCCCTTGAGCTCCTCCTTGATCGACTTGACCGCCTGGTTCAGCGTCGGGCGCGGCGTGGTGTAGTGCGAATTGCCGTAGACCTTGATGAATTCGAGCTCGCCGGTCTTCTGGCCGGTGAGCGGATCGAACTCGCTGATGCTCTCGACCTCGTCGCCGAACAGGCCGATGCGCCAGGCGCGGTCCTCATAGTGGGCCGGAAAGAGCTCGACCGTGTCGCCCCTCACCCGGAAGGTGCCGCGCGCAAAATCGTGCTGGACGCGCTTGTATTGCAGCGCGACGAGATCGGCGATCAGCTGGCGCTGCTCGATGCGCTCGCCGAGCTTCAGCGAGAAGGTCATCGCCGTATAGGTCTCGACCGAGCCGATACCGTAGATGCAGGAGACCGAGGCGACGATGATGACGTCGTCGCGCTCCAGCAGCGAGCGCGTCGCCGAATGGCGCATGCGGTCGATCTGCTCGTTGATCGAGGATTCCTTCTCGATATAGGTGTCCGAGCGCGGGACGTAGGCCTCCGGCTGGTAATAGTCGTAATAGGAGACGAAGTACTCGACCGCGTTGTCGGGGAAGAAGCTCTTGAACTCGCCATAGAGCTGGGCCGCCAGCGTCTTGTTGGGAGCGAGGATCAGCGCCGGGCGCTGCGTCTCCTCGATCACCTTGGCCATTGTGAAGGTTTTTCCGGAACCGGTGACGCCGAGCAGCACCTGGTCGCGCTCCTGCCGCCGGACACCGTCGACGAGATCGCCGATCGCGGTCGGCTGGTCGCCGGATGGAGAGAACTCCGATTTCATCTGAAAGCGCACGCCGCCTTCCGATTTCTCGGGGCGCTCGGGCCGGTGCGGCGTCCAGGGCTTGCCGGGCTCGATGAACGGGCTGCCGGTCTCCAGCAGCGCCTGCAATGACTTCGCCGTCAGCGAGGCCGCGCTGTCGCTGTCGGGATCGAAGGCCGAGTCGGCCTTCTTCGAAAGCTTGCGCGGCTTCTTCTCATCGGCATCGCCCGGCCGCGCCTCATAGCCGGCCTGCGGCGCGTCGCTGAAGCCGGCCGCGCCACCCGGCACCGCCTTGCCGCGATTGATCGCCGGGTTGAGCAGGTCGGCGAGATAGCCGTCGAGCGGCTTGAGCTCGGGCTTGCTCGCCTTGGAGTTCGGCGTGCGGGTGGCGGCGGATTTCTTCGCAGCCTTGAGCTTGGCGGCGGGCGTGGTGTCGGTGCTCTTTGGCATGGCCGCAATATGGGCGTGATTTGCGGCGGATGCGAGAGGGTCCAGGCGGCGGAGATGCGGCTGGTGACAGGAGTTGGCAGGAGCGTGCGGTGGACGCCGGAGGGTCGTCACATCCTTGCGGCGCAGTTGGCCGGCGTACGAAGCAGCTGGCTCGGCGCCCGCGGCAGCTTGCGCCCCGCCGGGCGGTCGCGCAACCGGCGGCTGTGCCCCGATTGCCTTTGGTCAATGGCTCTGGCTAGTTGCGGGGCATGAGCCAGATCCTAATTCAAGCCTATCTCAACGACCTCGACCGCGTCAGGAAGTTCTCAGGCTCCCTCACCGAAGGCGTCATCAGCGAGGCGTTCAAGGATCTGCTCAAGGCCTGGTCCAAGCAGAACCATCTGCACTTCATCAGCCAGTACGAATTCGAATCGCCGCAGAAGAACCGTGTCCGGCCCGACGGCACGATCCTGCACGATCTGCGCGTGCCGCTCGGCTATTGGGAGGCGAAGGACACCGCCGACGATCTCGACGAGGAAATTCGCAAGAAGCTGGCCAAGGGCTATCCGCAGGACAACATCATCTTCGAGAATTCCGAGACGGCGGTGCTGATCCAGAACCGGCAAGAGGTGCTGCGCTGCTCGATGACCGACGTGGCGCAGCTCGGCAAGCTGGTCTCGCTGTTCTTCAGTTATGAGCGCCAGGAAATCCGCGAGTTCCGCAAGGCCGTGGCGCAGTTCCGGGCCGATCTGCCGGCGGTTCTGGAGGCGCTGCGGGCCAAGATCGACGCCGCCTACACTGGCAATGCCGCCTTCCTGGAGGCCGCGAACACCTTTCTCGAACAGGCCAGGCAGACCATCAACCCGGTGGTCTCCGAGGCCGATGTCCGGGAGATGCTGATCCAGCACATCCTGACCGAGGAAATCTTCGCCAACGTCTTCAACGACAGCGACTTCCACCGCGAGAACAACATCGCCAGGGCGCTGTACGGGCTCGAGGCGAAGTTCTTCACCGGCGGCGTGAAGAAGGACACGCTCAAGGCGCTGGAGCCCTATTACGCCGCGATCCGCGCCAATGCGGCGCAGATCACCAGCCACGCCGAGAAGCAGACCTTCTTGAAGGTGATCTACGAGACTTTCTACAAGGTCTACAATCCCAAAGCAGCTGACCGGCTCGGCGTGGTTTATACGCCGAACGAGATCGTGCGCTTCATGATCGAGGGCGCCGACTGGCTCTGCCAGAAGCATTTCGGCAAGGCGCTGATCGACCGCGACGTCGAAATCCTCGACCCCGCCACCGGCACCGGCACCTTCATCTGCGAGCTGCTGGAGCATTTCCGTGGCCAGCCGCAGAAGCTGGCGCACAAGTACAAGGAGGAGCTGCACGCCAACGAAGTGGCGATCCTGCCCTATTACGTCGCCAATCTGAACATCGAGGCGACCTATGCCGCGATCACCGGCCAGTTCGCCGAGTTCCCGAGCTTGTGCTTCGTCGACACGCTCGACAATGTCGAGGGCCTCGGCATCCGCTCCGGCCACCAGCACGACCTGTTCGGCGCGATGTCAGCGGAGAATGTCGAGCGCATCAAGCGCCAGAACCGGCGCAAGATCTCGGTGGTGATAGGGAACCCGCCGTACAATGCCTGGCAAGAGAACTTCAACAACCGCAACCCGAACCGGGCCTATAAGCGGATCGACCAGCGCATCAAGGACACCTATGTCGCCAAGGGCACGGCGCAAAACATCAACTCCGTCTACGACATGTACACGCGCTTCTTCCGCTGGGCTTCCGACCGGCTGCACGACGACGGCGTTCTGGCGCTGATTACCAACCGTAATTTCATCGAGAAGGCCGCCTTCGACGGCTTCCGTAAGGATGTCGCCAGCGAGTTTAACGAAATCTACCTGATGGACCTCGGCGGCGATGTCCGCGCCAATCCGAAGCTCTCCGGTACCAAGCACAATGTCTTCGGCATCCAGACCGGCGTGACAATCTCGCTGCTGATCAAGCGCAAGGGGCAGAAGGGCTGCAAGGTTTTCTATGCGCGGCGGCCGGAGGAAGACACTGCCGATGACAAGCTGGCGTTCATCGGGGCTCAAAAGGCTCAGGCTTTGACCTGGCAGCGCGTCGAGCCGGATACCAAGAGCAACTGGCTGAATCTGACAGACAACGATTGGGACAGTCTGGTCCCGCTCTGTTCAAAAGAAGAGAAGGCGAAACGACGTAGTCGTTCTAGAGCGATCTTTCAGCTCTTCTCTCGGGGCGTTGCTACGCAACGGGATGAATGGATTTACGATTTTAACAAGGCAAATCTCGACAGAAAAGCCGCCTTTCTTGTCGCGTCGTATGAGCATACGCGAAATGATCCAAGTAACCCTGATCGCGACGCGATTAAATGGGATCGCGAACTCGAAAAATATCTAATCTCCAACGTAGCTAAGACCTTCAATCGTCAAAATTTACGTCGTGCTGCTTATCGCCCTTTCACCACTTCCTGGCTATTTTTTGATAAGCACTTCAATGGAATGACCTATCAGCTGCCCGCTATGTTCCCTACGAATGCGCAGAATCAAGTGATTGGCTTTTTGGGCATAGCTTCTAGCCATGAGTTAGCGGCTCTCGCCGCAAGCGAGTTGCCCGATCTATGCCTGCTAAAGCAAGGCAATGGCGGCACCCAATGCGTCTCTCGCTACCGCTACACCCCATCCGGCGAGCGCCTCGACAACATCACCGATTGGGCGCTGAAGGAGTTCCAGAAGGCTTATGGCAAGGACGGGCGAGGAAACCCGTCATGGTCGGGCTTGTCCCGACCATCCACGTCTTCGCCGGGCGAGAGCGGTGGCCAAGACGTGGATGCTCGCCACAAGGGCGAGCATGACGAGGAGGATGAGGCAACCGAAGGGCGCAAGGCGAAGACCAAGCGCGTCCTGAGCAAGGACGACATCTTCCACTATATCTATGGCGTGCTGCACGATCCCGTCTATCGCGAGACCTATGCGCAGAACCTCAAGCGCGAGTTTCCGCGCATCCCGTTCTATCCCGATTTCTGGCGCTGGGCCGGCTGGGGCGAGAGGCTGATGAGCCTCCATATCGGCTATGAGAGCGTCGAGCCCTGGCCGCTGCAGCGGCTCGACGTGCCGGACGAGAAGGCGCGCGCCGCCGGCGTGACACCCAAAACCATCCTCAAGGCCGACCGCGACAACGGCATCATCGTGCTCGACAGCGAGACGCAGCTCTCCGGCGTGCCGCCGGAGGCCTGGGCCTACAAGCTTGGCAACCGTTCGAGCCTCGACTGGGTGCTCGACCAGCACAAGGAGAAGACGCCGAAGGACCCGACCATCCGCGAGAAATTCAACACCTACCGCTTCGCCGACTACAAGGAGAAGGTCGTCGACCTGTTGATGCGCGTGACGCGCGTCTCGGTAGAGACCGTGGCGATCACCCAGGCGATGAAGGCGTTGAAGCGGACAGACTAGGCTCGCTTGCAGGCCGACAGCCCGCATTCTCGGCGACGCGATGCGGCAGGGCCAGGTCGAGATGGGCGATGCTCATCGCTCTTTCTCGAGCTCGCTGTGCGATTTCAGCGCGTAGCCGCCGCGCGGCTGCGTCACGAGATAGGCCGGGTTCTCCGGCGAGGCGTTGCGGCGGACCTCGGTGCCCTTGATCGTGCGGGTCACCGGCTCGGTGAAGACCTGCTCGATGCGGCCCCTGGCGGTGTGAGCGCCCCAGCGCCAGGTCACGTCGGTGCCAGCCTTGTATGCCGTGGTCACATTGCACCTCCCCCTCGGTGCTTGCGAAACGCCGGAGCGACGCTTTCGTTCAGGCGCCCCGTCACGCAAGCGTCACGGCGCTGTCGCGCGACTGCAAACTCCGGACGCGAAGCGGGGCCGTCCCGCTTTTCCCCAACCGGAGTGTCCCATGCGTCTGCGCCTCGCTGCCGCCCTTCTGCTGTCGTCCACCATGCTCGCCGGCGCGCAGGATGCGCCGAAAGAGTTCCCGGCCAAGCTGGTCGGCCATGCCCTGCTGCCGGCCAACACAATCATCCCGGCCCCGGCCGATGCGCCGGCCGATCTCAAGGTCTCCGGCAAATTCACCACGCCGGGCAAGCGCGTCGAGCAGGTCGGCACGGTGATGGGCACCTCGGGCGGGCGCCCGACCGGTCTTTCCACCCCCTTCGCCGGCCAGCCGGTGCAGGGCTTCTCCGGCATCCGCTCGCTGGGCAATGGCGAGTTCCTGGTGCTGACCGACAACGGCTTCGGCGCCAAGGCGAACTCGCCGGACGCGATGCTGTTCTTCCACCGCCTCAAGGCCGATTTCGAGGGCGGCAAGATCGAGCGCACCGCCACCACCTTCCTGCACGACCCCGACAAGAAGGTGCCGTTCCGCATCGCCAACGAGAGCACCGAGAAGCGCTATCTGACCGGCGCCGATTTCGATCCGGAATCGATCCAGCCGATCGGCGGCAAGTACTGGATCGGCGAGGAGTTCGGCCCCTACCTGATCCGCGTCGATGCGACCGGCAAGGTCGAGGCCGTGTTCGAGACGACCGTCGACGGCAAGCCGGCCCGCTCGCCCGACCACTATGCCGTGACGACGCCGGGCGCGCCCAACCTGCCGGTCGAGTTCAATGTCCGCCGCTCCAAGGGCTATGAGGGCATGGCGCAGTCACCGGACGGCCGCTTCCTCTACCCGCTGCTGGAAGGCCCGCTCTGGAACGCCGAGACCAAGGGCAATGAAGAGGTCGACGGCAAGGAAGTGCTGCGCATCCTCGAATTCGACGTGCAGAACGAGAAGTGGACCGGCCGATCCTGGTTCTTCCCGCTCGAGCAGAAGGGCCTCGCCATCGGCGACTTCAACATGATCGATGCGACGACCGCGCTGATCATCGAGCGCGACAATGGCGAAGGTACTGCCGACCGCGCCTGCGCCGCCGGCCAGAAGGGCCCGGACTGCTTCCACGACCTCGCCAAGTTCAAGCGCATCGTCAAGATCGAGATGACCGACGCCAATGTCGGCAAGCCCGTGCGCAAGGTCGGCTATATCGACCTGATGAAGATCGCCGATCCCGACAAGAAGGCGAAGCAGGGCGCGATCGACGGCGTGCTGCCCTTCCCGTTCTTCACCATCGAGAACGTCGACGTGGTCGATCTCGCCAATGGCATCATCGTGGTCGGCAACGACAACAACCTGCCGTTCTCGTCGTCGCGCGATCCGAAGAAGGCGGATGACAACGAGCTGGTGCTGCTTCAGGTCAAGGAACTGCTCACTGCCAAGTGAACAGGCAGGCTCGCCAAGTCACGGCGAAGTCGAATCCCGCCTGCGCCAAGTCGTCAGGCATCGTCGTGGCCGGCTCACGCCGGCCATGATCGTTTTCTGGCCAGTCCTTGAGCCATTTCGGCAACGGGCGTATAATGTTCTGGACCAAGCGCCCCGTGCGCGAGGCGCCGTGGTTGGATGATCTTCACCGATGGAGGTGATCATGTTGACCGCGAATATGAGTGGAAAACGGCCGCAGGACTGGCTCAACCTGATCCTCGGCGCACTCCTGTTCATCTCGCCCTGGATGATGGGTTTCCTGGCCGACACCATGCCGACCCGCAATGCCTGGCTGGTCGGCGCCGTGCTTGCCGTGATCGCGATCGCGGCGCTCACCGCTTTCGCGGAATGGGAAGAATGGGTGAATCTGGCGCTCGGCCTCTGGCTGATCGCAGCGCCCTGGGTGCTCGGCTTCACCGGCAACACCGGCGCTTTCCGGACGCATCTGGTGCTCGGCCTGCTGACGGCGTTCGTCTCGGCCTGGGCCGTCTGGAACTATCGGCACGAGCCGCATGCCACGGCCTGACCAACTGGCCGGGCCCGCCCGATCAGCGGGCCCGGCGTCCTCGGTAGCGGAGGGCCTTCCTCGTACAGCCCGCGCTCAGTGCGCCAACTTGCGCGCGCCCTCGATCGCATCCTCGATGCCGCTCCAGGCCGGCTTCCCCGGCGCGAAGCGCCCGCGCAGATAGGCCGCCAGCTCCGCAAGCTGGCGATCATCGAGCGCCGTCGCGAATGAAGGCATCGAGCCGATGCCGTGCTGGCTGCCTTCGAGCAGCATGTTGACGAGGTTGGCCGATGTCGCCGCATGGAGTTTGGACGACAGGCCGAGCGCCGGTCCGGCGTTGAGCAGCGGCGCGGCGCGGCCGGTCTCGTGGCAGGCGGCGCAAGCGCCTTCGTAGAGTCGCGCAATCGGCGAGGTCGCGGGATTGGCGGAGCGTGCGGTCTGCTGCTCGATACGCGCCGCCAGCGCTTCGGCTTCAGCCGCGGGCAGCGGCTCGTTCAGCGAAGCCAGGTAGGTCGCCATCGCCCGGATATCGGCATCGGGCAATTCCCTGAGCTCGGCGATCACCGGTGCCATCGGGCCGGCGGCTGCGCCATGCTGCCGAGAAGTGCCGGTCTTCAGATAGGCGTAGAGCTCCGCCTCGCTCCAGGGGATCGGCCCGGCCGAGAGCTTGGTCAGTGCCGGTGCTTCCCAGCCTTCCGCCTCGCCGCCAGCGAGATAGGCGCTGCCACCCTTCTCCGCGCCGAGCGCGTTGCGTGGGGTATGGCAGGCCCCGCAATGGCCGAGCCCATCGACGAGATAGCGCCCGCGATTCCATTCGGCCGAACGCACGGGATTGGGTTTCAGCTCGCCGCCACGGTTGAACAGCAGGTTCCAGCCGGCCATGAGCAGGCGCAGGTTGAACGGGAAGGTGAGGTTGCTCGGCTCGTTCTCCTGCCGCACCGGCGGCTGCGACATCAGGAAGGCGTAGAGCGCCTGCAGGTCGGCTTCACTCGCCTTGGCGAAGCTCGGATAGGGGAAAGCCGGGTAGAGCTGGCGACCCTCGCGGTGCAAGCCGGCCCGCATCGCCCGCTCGAAGGCGGCATAGGACCAGTTGCCGATGCCGGTCTCGACATCGGGCGTGATGTTGGTGGTCAGCACCGTGCCGAACGGCGTCGGCAGAGCGAGCCCGCCGGCATAGAGTAAGCCGTCCTTAGCCGTGTGGCAGACGGCACAGGCGCCGAGCGCCGCGAGCTGGCGGCCGCGCTCGATCGTCGCCGCCGACCAGGTCGACGGGTCTGGCCGGGCGATCGGCGCGATCGACGGCGCGAAGGCCAGCGAGACCGCGGCGAAGGTCGCGGCGCCCGCCACAGCGGCGCCGAGCTTGCTCCACCAGGGCAGGCGTTTTGCCGGCTCGCGCGGTGGCGGCTTCAAGAGTGGTGTGCCATTGAGACCGGCGAGCACGCGCTCCGGCGTCAGCGGCAATTCGCGGAAGCGCACGCCGGTCGCGTCATAGACAGCGTTGACGATGGCCGCCGCGCTCGGGACCGAGGCCGACTCGCCGGCGCCCATCGGCGGCAGATGCTGGCGATCCATCAGCATGACGTCGATCGCCGGCAGTTCCGGGAAGGTCAGCACCGGATAGGAGCCCCAGTCGCGGCTGGCGACAGCGGTGGTCTGCGAGAACGTCACCTCCTCGCGCAGCACCCGGCTGGTCGATTGCAGGACGTTGCCATGGATCTGGTGGGTCACCCCGGCGGGATTGACCATCATGCCGGTGTCCTGGCCGACGGTGACGCGGGAGACCGTGACCTCCCCGGTCGTGCGGTTGACCGCGACATCGGCGACCCAGGCGGCCCAAGCGGCGCCGACACCCGGCCAGCTGCCATGGACATAGCGGGCCTGGGCGAAGCCGCGCCCGCGCAGGACCTCGCCGTCCTGCTCCATGCGCGGGCCGACATGCGGCTGCCAGTTGGCGCGTTCGGCGGTGGCGCGGGTCAGTTCGGCGGCGCGCTCCTCATTGATGTGGCGGAGGCGGAATTCGACCGGGTCGACGCCGGCCTCATGCGCGAGCTCGTCGATATAGCTCTCATGGGCGAAGACGTTCGGCATCGCCGAGACACCGCGCAGCCAGGACGCGCGCACGATGGGCGGCATGTCATAGGCCGTCAGCCGCATGGTCTCGTAATTGTAGGACGGCACGGCGGTGCGATCGCCCATCCTGAGCGCCGCCGGCTGGTTCGGGATGCGCCCGGTCAGCAGCAGCGCCAGCGTCGGGGCGGCATTGGACGGATACCAGGTGTGGAAGTCGTAGGCTTTCAGCGAGCCGCCCGGCCCGAGCCCGCCCTTGATATCGATCAGCTGGGCCGCGCCCTTCGGCTCCCAGAGATGCTCCTGCTCGCGGGTGAGCTGGACCCGCACCGGCGCGCCGACCGCCCGCGAGAGCAGCACCGCATCGGCGACGACATCGTCGGCGCAGTTGCGGCCATAGCAGCCGGCGGCCTCGAAGCGGATGACGTCGATCCGCTCCTTCGGCAGGCCGGTCAGCACAGCAAGGTCGTTCTGCAGCGGATAGGGGTTCTGGCTGCCGGTCCAGACGGTGATGCCGTCCTCGCGCACATCGGCGACCGCGCAGGACGGGCCGATCGAGCCATGCATGTGGTAGGGCCAGACGTAGGTGCGATCGAGCCGGGTCTCGAGGCTCTCCAGCGCGCTGTCGACATCGCCTTCCTCGGCGAGGAGGCGCGGGGTCGAGGGATGGGTGCGCAGTGCCTGACCGAGATCGGAAAGGTCGGGCGGGGTGAACTCGCGCCATTGCGTCTTCAGCTTGAGCGCCGCCTCCGCCGCCTGCTCCTCACGCTCGGCGACGATGCCGATGAAGTCGCCTTCGACCACGAGAGCGCGGATGCCGGGCACGTCGGCGATCGAGTCGCGATCGACCGAGATCAGGCTCCTGCCGACGAAATCGCCGGCATCCATGCCGGCATAGGGCGGGCGCACCACCCGGCCATGCAGCATGCCGGGCACGCGGACATCGTGGACGTAAGTGAAGCTGCCGGTGACCTTGGCCGGGATATCGACGCGGGCGACCGAGCGCCCGACGAGCCTGTGCTGGTCGACCTGCTTGAACGCGGCGCTCTCGGCCAGCGGCAGCAGGATGCGCTCATTGGCGAGCAGCGTGTCGAGGGTAATCGCAGGCGCCGTCTCGCCCTTGCGCGAGATCACGCCGTCGGCGAGCGCGATCTCGTCTTCGCTGCAACTGAGCGCGGCGGCCGCAAGGGTGATCAACCTGGCGCGAATCTGCGTCGCCGCGATCCTTATCGCCACCGACGTCACCTGGATCGTCTCGCTGGCGATGGTCGCGCCCTGATCGGGCGTCTCGGCGGTATCGCCGAGCACCATCTCGACGGCGTCGAAGGGGAAATCGAGCTCCTCCGCCACCATCTGGGCGAGGGAGGTGCGGATGCCGGTGCCGAGATCGACATGGCCGTTGAAGGCGAGGACGCGGCCTTCGGCCGTCAGGCAGACATGCAAGTCGAGCCCGTCCTCGGGCGCGGCGTCGGCGGCAGCACCCTTGCGCGGTGCCACTACGCCGATGACACCGGCGCGTTTCAACAGCGCCTTGCGAGAGAGCGGCTCGCTCATGGCGCCGCCGCGTCCTGCCGGCCGCGCTCGGCGGCGAGCAACACCGCCCTGACGATCTCGACATGTGTGCCGCAGCGGCAAAGGTTGTGGCGCAGCGCCTCGCGCACCTCGGCCTCGCTCGGATCGGGCTGCACGTCGAGGAAGGCCTTCGCCGTCATCACCATGCCAGAGATGCAGTAGCCGCATTGCGCTGCCTGCGCGTCGATGAAGGCCTGCTGCAGCGGATGCGGGGCGTCGACGCTGCCGAGCCCTTCGAGCGTGACGATCTCGCATCCCTCAGCCAGCCTGACCGGCAGGGCGCAGGCGCGTGCCGCCTGGCCGTCGACCAGCACGGTGCAGGCGCCACATTCGCCAAGGCCGCAGCCGAATTTCGGGCTGTTGAGCGCGAGGTCGTTGCGCAGGAAGAACAGCAGCGGCGTCTGGGGCTCGCCGGTAACCTCATGGCTCGCGCCGTTGACGCGAAGCGTGAAGCGCTTCGTCGTCCTCATGGCTCGCCCAGGCGGGGCGAGGCGCGCCTGATCGTCCTGATCGTCACGGCCACCGAGATCGTTCGTATACGAATGAGAATAATGACAAACCGGAGCGCGCCGCAAGCGGGATTTCCGAGCGCGCCGTCATGCTCGGGCTTGACCCGAGCATCTCAGGCCGGAGGGGCTTCCGCTTGCGCCTTCTTGTCTTGAGATTCCCGAGTCTGCGCTTCGCTTCGCCCGGGAATGACGCTCAGGTCGCGCTCAGTGGCCCACCGACGGGATCTTCTCCGCCGGCGGGGTGTTGCGGCTGATGCCGCTGCGGACGATGCCGTCGATCACGATCATGCCGATGCCGGGCAGGTCGCCGAGCTGGATCGAGTCGAGGAAGTTCCTGCCGGCCGAATGCTGGGCCTTGTCCATGAAGACGAAATCGGCGCTGCGGCCGACCTCGATCAGGCCGCAATCGAGGCTGCGCATCCGGGCGGTGTTGCCTGTGGCGAAGCAGAACGCCACCTCGGCCGGGACGTCGCCGAGCGAGGACAGCATCGAGACCATCCTGATGATACCGAGCGGCTGCACGCCTGAGCCCGCCGGCCCGTCGGTGCCGAGGATGACACGCTGCAGTTCACCCATCTCGCGGGCGACGCGCAGCGTGTAGAGCGCGGCGCGCTCATTGCCGTTGTGGACCAGCTCGAGACCGCGCTTGCAGCCCTCGCAGATGCAGCGGATCTCCTTGTCGGGCAGAGCGGTGTGGCCGCCATTGATGTGGCCGACCACGTCGGTATCGGCCTCCAGCACCACGTCGGCGCCGATCAGCCCCGAGCCGGGGATCGAGGGGCCGCCGGTGTGGATGGTCGACTGGATCCCGTATTTGCGGGCCCAGGCCACCATCTCCTTGGCCCGCGCGCCGTCCTTGACGCCGCCGAGACCAACCTCGCCGAGCAGCTTCACACCGGCATCGGCCAGGTCCTTGAAGTCCTGCTCGACCATGCCGGGTTCGATCACCGGCGCGCCGGCATGGACCTTGACGCCGCCGGGGCGGAAGGCGGTGAAGGCGCGCTGCGCGTAGATCGCCATCGCCTTCAGGCCGACGATGTCCTTGGGCCGGCCGGGGGTGTGGACCTCGCCCGCCGAGATCATGGTGGTGACGCCGCCATGCATGGTCGAGTCGATCCAGCCGAGCTGGTTCTGGCGCGGCGTCCAGTCGCCGGCGACCGGATGGACATGGCTGTCGATCAGCCCGGGCGAGAGCACCGTGCCGTGGGCGTCGATGACGGTGTCGGCCCCCTCCGTATCGAGGTCCTTGAAGCGGCCGACCGCGGCGATCCGGCCGCCGATGGCGACGAGCGTGTCGGCCTCCAGGATCGGGCGCTCGATATCGCCGGAGAGCATCAGGCCGATATTCTTCACCACCAGCTTGTGCGTGCTGCTGACCGTCGTCGCCTGCTGTTCAGCCATCGTATCCGCCCTGTCGTCCGTTACCAGAAATCCGCCGCCATCCTCATCGCCGCGGGCCTGATTGACAAGCATGGCGGGATGCGAGATATTGTTTGTATACGAATGAATTCCTGCCCCGTCCGGACCCGGCTGTCAAGCAGCAAGGATCGCGCATGCCTTACGCCGTCACCAGCGCCTGCATTCGTTGCAAGTACATGGATTGCGTCGAGGTCTGTCCGGTCGACTGCTTCTACGAGGGCGAGAACATGCTCGTCATCCACCCGGACGAATGCATCGACTGCGGCGTCTGCGAGCCGGAATGCCCGGCCGAGGCGATCGTCGCCGACAGCGCCGACGGAGCCGAGCAGTGGCTGACCTTGAATGCCCGGCTGGCACCGCTTTGGCCGAACATCACCCAGAAGAGCGAGCCGCCGGCCGATGCCGACGACTGGAAGGGAATACCGGACAAGATCGACCTGCTTTCCGAACGTCCGGCAATGTGATATTGGGTGTCCTGCATCCGATAATCTGCTAAATCGCTAGACTATCTAAGGATCGACGAGATGAGCAATTTCTACGAGGAGCGCGTCCTTTCCGTCCATCACTGGACCGACACGCTCTTCAGCTTCACGACGACCCGCGACACGACCTTCCGCTTCAAGAACGGCCAGTTCACGATGATCGGGCTCAAGGTCGGCGAGAAGCCGCTGCTGCGCGCCTACAGCGTCGCCAGCACCAATTACGACGAGAACCTCGAGTTCTTCTCGATCAAGGTGCCGGATGGCCCGCTGACCTCGCGCCTGCAGAACCTGCAGGTCGGCGACCCCATCATCATCGGCAAGAAGGCGACGGGCACGCTGGTGCTCGACAACCTCAAGGACGGCAAGCGCCTGTTCCTGCTCGGCACCGGCACGGGCCTGGCGCCCTTCCTGTCGCTGATCCGCGATCCCGAGACCTATGAGCGCTACGAGAAGGTCGTGCTCATGCATGGCTGCCGCCAGGTCTCCGAGCTCGCTTATGGCGAGCGGATCCAGCAGGAACTGCCGAACGACGAATTCCTGGGAGAGATGATCCGCGAGCAGCTGATCTACTATCCGACCGTGACGCGCGAGCCTTTCCGCAATCGCGGCCGCATCACCGACCTGATCACCTCCGGCCAGCTCTTCAGCGATACCGGCCTGGGCCCGTTCGATGCCGAAGGCGACCGCTTCATGCTCTGCGGCAGCCCGCAGATGCTGGTCGACCTCAAGCAGATCTTCGAGGAGCGCGGCCTTCAGGAAGGCAATCACGGCGAGGCCGGCGACTACGTCATCGAGAAGGCTTTCGCCGAGCGCTGAGGTCCGGCGCCTATCGCTTAGAGCGGCCGGCCTGTCATCGCAGGTCGGCCGTTCTGTTTTCACGGCCCGTGCGGCGGCTTTTGCCGAACACGCTTCGGCCTGCTACCTGTCCGGCAAATCACTTCCGCAGACGAGTAGCGCCATGACCGACACCCTCCCCGACCGGCTGTCCTCGAACCCCAACAGCCCCTTCTACAATGAAGAGCTGCTGGCGAAGGATATCGGCGTCCGCTTCAAGGGCGTCGAGAAGACCAATGTCGAGGAATACTGCATCAGCGAGGGCTGGGTCCGCCTCACCGCCGGCAACGCCAAGGACCGCCACGGCAACCCGATGACGGTGAAGCTCAAGGGCACGGTCGAGCCCTATTTCCGCAACGCCGAGTAAGAACTGCCGCGGGCGATCGCCAGCGCAAAAGCGGCGGTCGCCAACACTGAGAGCACGACGCGCACGGCGTGGAGCGATCCCCAGCGCTCGATCAGCCCCCGGCTCGCTGCTCCCGCCTGCTCGATGCCCAGCGCCAACAGCGCGTTGTTCACCGGGGCAATCACGATCAGCGTGAACGGCAGATTGGCAAGCATCAGCGCCGCGCCGACCAGCCAGAGCTGATTCCGCGCCCGCCAGAAGGCGACAGCGCCGACAAGACTCGCCAGCACCGCAAGCCCGGCCTGCATCCGCGCCGCACGCGGATAACTTTCCTGCCATTGCTGCAGCAGCGCAGTGTCCGCGAGCGCAAGCCGCGCCGGCTGTTCGGCGACGAGGATGTAGATCGCAGCGCCCGCGAACAAGGTCGTCAGGATCAGTGCGGCGAGGCCCGCGGTGGAGGCGCTGCTTTCCTGCGTGATCGCGTCGAGACTGGAGTCAGGCATGGCCGCCTCCTCAGAATGAACAGCATGCTATATATTATTGCATAGCATGCTGTTCAATTGCAATCTCGCAGGATCGGACCCTGCATGACCAGTTTCAAGACCAGCTCCGCCGGCTATCTCGCCAACCATGTCGCCCGCCTGTTCGCGCGCGAACTCGCCGAAGCGGTGCGCCCGCTCGGCCTCGCCCCGGCGCAGTTCATGGTGCTGCTCGAACTCTGGCGCGAAGAGGGGCTGACGCAGAAGGACTTGGTCGGGCGGCTCGATGTCGAACAGGCGACCATGGCGGCGACCCTAGCTCGCATGGAGCGCGACGGCCTGATCGAGCGCAGGCCTGACCAAGCTGATGCCCGCGCCCGCCGCATCCAGCTCACCGCGCGGGCCAAGACGCTTCAGGAGCCGGCCCTTGCGGCGGCCAAGAGCGTCAATGCGCGCGCTTTGGCCGGCTTTTCCGAAGCGGAACGCGAGGCGTTGCTGACCGGCATGCGCCGCATTGTCGGAGCGCTCTCGCGCAGCGCCGAACTCAGCTAACCCAACTGCTTGTAGAAAAAGGTCGAGCCGCAATCGCGCCCGTCGGGCATCAAAGCATAGCGCGGGATGGTGCCGAGTTCCGTCCAGCCCAAGCGGTTGTAGAGCCGGCGCGCGGCTCCGGCCTCGTCGGTGTCGAGCACCAGGAGGTCGCGCCCGAGCGCCAGCGCGGCCGCCTCCGCCGCCCGCATCAGCGCCTCGCCGATGCCGCGGCGGCGGGCCCGCGAATGCACCAGCACCTTGGCGATCTCGGCCCGATGCGGCTGGTTCGGCTTTCCCACCGGATGGAGCTGCGCCGTGCCGACGATGCCGCTGCCGTCGTGCGCGACGAAGAGGAGGATACGCCCGGCGGCGACCTCTGCCGCTATGCCGCGCCAGAAGCCTTCGAAATCGGCTGGTGTATTCCAGTCCATGAAGCCGACCGAGGCGCCGTTCGCCACGGAATCGCGCAGGATCTCCACCAAGGCAGGCACCGCGGCCCGCGTCCCATCCCCGTCAAGCCGCTCGATGGTTACATCGTCGGGCGCCGTCATGATCCATCTCCTCGCACCGCCAATCAGCGGCGCAATCCATTATGCAAGATTAATTCCATGATAATGGATTCGTCAAAGAAAGATCGCCGCGGCTGGGCGTCAACCTGGATTTTACGACGTTCGGCGAATCCCGGTCTCTCCGACGCAAATCCGGCAGGTGATTTCCGAAAAAGTCACGGGCTCGCGTTTTACTCGGGGCCGGAAGACGCCGGAAACGGCGCCGGCGCAAGGGGAGGCGTCGATGAACAGGGGACTGGACTTCATCGGCCGGTCGGTGGTCCGCTTTATCACGCGTGGCAAGCCGCAGGCAGGTCCGGTCGACACGAAGGCGCTGGCCCGGCTCAAGGCGGCGCTGCGGCCGGGCGATGTGCTGCTGGTCGAAGGGCACATGAAGGTCTCGGCCGCCATCAAGTACCTGACGCAATCGACCTGGTCGCATGCCGCGCTCTATGTCGGCGAAACCGGGCAGTTCAGCCCCGAGGGCGAGCCGCTGGTGCTGGCCGAGGTCGAGATGGATGTCGGCTGCGTGCTCTCGCCGCTGTCGAAATACGGCGCCTTCGGCACCCGCATCTGCCGGCCGCAGGCGCTTGATCGCGAAGGCCGTCAGAGCGCCGTCGATTACGTCCTCGCCCGGCTCGGCATGCAATACGACCTCAAGAACATCCTCGACCTGGCGCGCTGGCTGGTCCCGATCCCTTGGGCGCCGGCGAACTGGCGCCGGCGCATGATCGCGCTCGGTTCGGGCGACCCGACGCGGGCGATCTGCTCGACGCTGATCGCCCAGGCCTTCGAGGCGGCGCGCTATCCGGTGCTGCCGACCGTCGAATACGCGCAGGCGATGGGCGCGGAAGAGCTCCGTGAAGTCCTGCACATCCGGCATCATTCGCTCTACATGCCGCGCGATTTCGACATCTCGCCCTACTTCGCCGTGGTCAAGCCGACGCTGGAAGCCGGCTTCGACTATCGGGCGCTGAACTGGGCGCAGGAGCGCCAATTCGCGGCAGAATAGCGCAGCGGCGCAGCAAACCGATCGCGCGACCCTTGGCGCAACCCGCGCGCACTGCTATGGCGCGCGCATGAGCACCCGCAGTTTCGACAACATCCGCAATTTCTCGATCGTGGCGCATATCGACCACGGCAAGTCGACCCTCGCCGACCGGCTGATCCAGCAGACCGGCACGGTGGCGGCGCGCGACATGAGCGAGCAGATCCTCGACTCGATGGATATCGAGAAGGAACGCGGCATCACCATCAAGGCGCAGACCGTCCGCCTCGACTACAAGGCCGAGGATGGCAAGGATTACATCCTGAACCTGATGGACACGCCCGGGCACGTCGACTTCGCCTATGAGGTCTCGCGTTCGCTGGCGGCCTGCGAGGGCTCGCTCCTCGTCGTCGACGCCTCGCAGGGCGTCGAGGCGCAGACGCTGGCCAATGTCTACCAGGCGCTCGACGCCAATCACGAGATCGTCACGGTCCTCAACAAGATCGACCTGCCGGCGGCGGAGCCGGAGCGGATCAAGCAGCAGATCGAGGACGTGATTGGGCTCGACGCCTCCGAGGCGGTGCCGATCTCGGCCAAGACCGGCCTCAACATCGAGGGCGTGCTCGAAGCGATCGTCAAGAAGCTGCCGGCCCCGAAGGGCGATGCCGAGGCGCCGCTCAAGGCCCTGCTGGTCGACTCTTGGTACGACGCCTATCTCGGCGTCGTCGTGCTCGTGCGCATCATCGATGGCGTGCTGAAGAAGGGCATGACCATCCGGATGATGCGCGCCAACGCCAGCTATGGCGTCGACCGCGTCGGCGTGTTCAAGCCGAAAATGCTCGAAGTGAAGGAACTCGGCCCCGGCGAGGTCGGCTTCTTCACCGCCTCGATCAAGGAAGTCGCCGACACCGCCGTCGGTGACACCATCACCGATGACAAGAAGCCGATCGCCGAGCCGCTGCCGGGCTTCAAGCCGGTGCAGCCGGTGGTGTTCTGCGGCATCTTCCCGGTCGACGCCGCCGATTTCGAGGTGCTGCGCAGCGCCATGTCGCGGCTGCGCCTGAACGACGCCAGCTTCTCCTATGAGATGGAGACCTCGGCGGCGCTCGGCTTCGGCTTCCGCTGCGGCTTCCTCGGGCTGCTGCATCTGGAGATCATCCAGGAGCGGCTGGAGCGCGAGTTCAACCTCAACCTGATCTCGACGGCGCCCTCGGTCGTCTATCATCTCAAGCTGCGCGACGGCACGACGCTCGAACTGCACAACCCGGCCGACATGCCGGATGTGATGAAGATCGAGTTCATCGAGGAGCCCTGGATCCGCGCCACGATCTTCACCCCGGACGAGTATCTCGGCTCGGTGCTGAAGCTCTGCCAGGACCGGCGCGGCCTGCAGATCGACCTCAACTATGTCGGCTCGCGCGCCAAGGTGGTCTACGACCTGCCGCTGAACGAGGTCGTGTTCGACTTCTACGACCGGCTGAAGTCGATCTCGAAGGGCTATGCCTCCTTCGACTACAACATCACCGACTATCGCGAGGGCGACCT
>JAESFN010000072.1_pt1 | contig 195386 bp, 190 predicted proteins | sample 9269411 | NCBI WGS metagenome assembly JAESFN01 (sample SAMN14505399, study PRJNA617100) | algae metagenome | isolation source: Iphinoe sp. HA4291-MV1 and co-occurring heterotrophs from trail next to... | place: USA: Maunawili Falls, Hawaii | collected 2009-07-25
GGCCGAGTTGATGATGTGGTCGATCGCCTGCATGGCGAAGTTGAACGTCATGAACTCGATGACCGGCCTGAGGCCGCCCATCGCGGCGCCGGCGCCGAGGCCGGCGAAGCCATATTCGGTGATCGGCGTGTCGATCACGCGCCTGTCGCCGAACTCCTCGAGCAGGCCCTGGGTCACCTTGTAGGCGCCCTGATATTCGGCAACTTCCTCGCCCATCACGAAGACGCGGTCGTCCTTGCGCATCTCCTCGGCCATCGCGTCGCGCAGCGCCTCGCGGACCGTGGTCTTCACCATCTCGGTGCCGGCAGGAATGTCGGGATCGGCGACGTCGGCGCGGGCGGCGGGCTTCACCAGCTGCGTGGTGCCGCTCTCGGCCTTCACCGGCGCGGGCGCTTCGGATTCGGCCGCCTTCGGTTCTTCCGCCGACGCCGCGGCCGCAGGTGCTGGAGCCGGAGCGCTGGCCGCGGACGCGTCCTCGCCTTCCCCGGCGATCAGCGCGATCACCACGCCGACCTTCACCTCGTCGGTGCCTTCCGGGATCAGGATCCTGGCGATGGTGCCTTCGTCCACCGCCTCGAATTCCATCGTCGCCTTGTCGGTTTCGATCTCGGCGAGGATGTCGCCGGATTTGACGGTGTCGCCTTCCTTGACGAGCCACTTGGCGAGAGTGCCTTCCTCCATGGTCGGGGAAAGCGCGGGCATCTTGAGTTCGATGGGCATCAGTAGCTGCCTACAAGGACGTCAGTGTAGAGTTCGGCGGGCTCGGGCTCGGGCGCCTGCTCGGCGAAATCGGCGGCCTCGGCGACGATCGCCTTGGTCTGCTGGTCGATCGCCTTCAGTTCCTCCTCGGTCGCGCCGAGCGCCTCGAGTTCCTTCTTCGCATGCTCGATCGGGTCGGACTTCTCGCGCACCGCCTGCACCTCCTCGCGCGAGCGGTACTTGGCAGGATCGGACATGGAATGGCCGCGATAGCGGTAGGTCTTGAGCTCAAGCAGGATCGGACCCTTGCCGGCGCGGACCCAGGCCACCGCCTCCTCCGCCGCGCCGCGCACCGCGAGCACGTCCATGCCATCGACCTGGATGCCGGGAATACGGAAGGATTCGCCGCGGCGGTAGAGCTGGTCCTCGGCCGAAGAACGGTTGACGCTGGTGCCCATGGCGTACTGGTTGTTCTCGATCACGTAGATGATCGGCAGCTTCCAGAGCTCCGCCATGTTGAAGCTCTCGTAGACCTGGCCCTGATTGGCCGCGCCGTCGCCGAAATAGGCCATCGCGACGCCGCCGTCGCCGGCATATTTGTGCTTGAAGGCGAGGCCGGTGCCAAGCGCGACCTGGGCGCCGACGATGCCGTGGCCGCCGTAGAAACGGTGATCGACGCTGAACATGTGCATCGATCCGCCCTTGCCGCGGCTGATCCCCGCCTCGCGCCCGGTGAGTTCGGCCATGATCACCTTCGGATCGATGCCGTAGGCGAGCATGTGGCCGTGGTCGCGATAGCCGGTGATGACGCTGTCCTTGCCGACCTCAAGCGCCGACTGGAGCCCGACGGCGACCGCCTCCTGGCCGATATACAGATGGCAGAAGCCGCCGATCAGGCCGAGGCCGTAGAGCTGCCCCGCCCGCTCCTCGAAGCGGCGGATGAGCAGCATCTGCTTGTAGAAATCGAGCAGCTCCTCGCGGCTCGCCTTGTACCGGGTCGGTTCGGCGGGCCGCTCGCGATTGGGCGTGGGCGGCGCGGCTCCGGGAGTCTTGCGTTTCGTCGCACCCCTCGGTGCGGCGCCCTTCGACGATGCTGCCCTGGCCACTTCGGTCCAGCCCTTTCCTCTCGATGACGATTGGCGACCCTATGGCCGCAAAACCCCGGGGGTGCAACCGGGGCGCGACGCTACGGAAGCGGGTGGAACGTTCAGCGCGCCGGGGCGGCGGCGGGTGCGGTCTCGGGTTCGCCGGGAAGCTCGACGATCACCTCGTCCGGACGGACGAGGCCGAGGTCGCGGCGCACCATTTCCTCGGCGAGGTCGGGGTCGACGTTGCGCGGATTGAGCAATTCCGCGCGATGCTGCAACCGGTCGCGTTCGGCCCGGAGCTCGGCAAGCTGGACGGCCTTCTCGGCCTTGGCGCGGCGATAGTCGCCCCACGACAGGACGCCATTCTCGCCAATGACGGCATAGCCGACGAAATTGGCGATCACGAGCAAGCCGAGCGCGGGCAGGATCGCCCGCTTCATCAGTTGCAAGGGATTACGCATCGCCGTCATCGCAAAATCACAGAATCAGTAAAATGACGCCGAATCAAGCCTTTTGAGGCTGAATCCCGAAAAAACCGCCAATCCGATTCGCGCCGCTCAGTTCGACGCGAAAATCCCCCGCCCCGCATAGTGCGCGATGTCGCCCAGCTCCTCCTCGATCCGGAGCAGCTGGTTGTACTTGGCGAGCCGGTCGGAGCGGGCGAGACTGCCGGTCTTGATCTGCCCGCAATTGGTCGCGACGGCGAGGTCGGCGATGGTCGTGTCCTCGGTCTCGCCCGAGCGGTGCGACATGACCGCGGTATAGCCGGCGCGATGCGCCATGTTCACCGCGTCCAGCGTCTCGGTCAGCGTGCCGATCTGGTTGACCTTGATCAGGATCGAGTTGGCGAGGCCGGTATCGATGCCCATGCGCAGCCGCTTCGGATTGGTGACGAACAGGTCGTCGCCGACGAGCTGGACCTTGTCGCCGATCAGGTCGGTGAGCGCCTTCCAGCCCTCCAGATCGTCCTCGCCCATGCCGTCCTCGATCGACAGGATCGGATAATCGCGGGCGAGGCCGGCGAGATAGTCGGCCATCTCGGCGGGCGAGAGCGTCTTGCCCTCCCCGTCCATGCGATAGGCGCCATCCCTGAAGAACTCCGTCGCCGCGCAGTCGAGCGCGAGGACGACGTCATCCCCCGCCGTGTAGCCGGCCTCGCCGATCGACTGCATGATGAAATCGAGCGCGTCGCGCGCCGAGGCGAGGTTGGGCGCGAAGCCGCCCTCGTCGCCGACCGCGGTGGCGAGGCCGGCGTCGTGCAGCTTCTTCTTCAGCGTATGGAAGATCTCGGCGCCGCAGCGCAGCGCTTCGGAGAAGGTCGGCGCGCCGACCGGCATCACCATGAATTCCTGGAAGTCGATCGGATTGTCCGCGTGCGCGCCACCGTTCAGGATATTCATCATCGGCACCGGCAACGTGTTCGCCGAAACGCCGCCGACATAGCGGTAGAGCGGCAGGCCGCGCGCGTCGGCCGCCGCTTTCGCCACGGCGAGACTGACGCCGAGGATCGCATTTGCACCGAGCCGCGACTTGTTCTCCGTGCCGTCGAGCTCGATCAGGGCGGCGTCGACCTCGCCCTGATCCTCCGCCTCGAAGCCGAGGATCGTCTTCGCGATCTCGCCGTTCACCGCTTCGACCGCGGCCTCGACGCCCTTGCCGAGCCAGCGTGCCTTGTCGCCGTCGCGCTTCTCGACCGCCTCGTGCGCCCCGGTCGACGCGCCCGACGGCACCGCCGCGCGGCCAAGGCTGCCGTCCTCGAGCAGGGCATCGACCTCGACGGTGGGATTGCCGCGGCTGTCGAGGATCTGGCGGGCGTGCAGGTGGACGATGGCGGTCATAATCGTTTCGGCCTCTTATCGAACGGGAGCGGGGCGACTATATGTGTCGAGGGCCGATTATCGGCCGGTGACGGCACATGCAACTTTCCTGTCGGGCGACCGGAACGGAAGCGGCAAGGCGTCCGTTCTCACCGGACGAAACGTTTTCGAAGAGAGTGGAGGACCAATATGCCCCGTCGCGATCCCGAACTTCCCGAGACCACGGACACCACCGCCAATGGCACACGCAGCGACGGCGGCATTCTCGCCACCAGCGGCGCGCGCGACGCCTCCGACAAGCTCGTCCGTCAGGTGAAGGATCAGGTCACCACCCTGCGTGGTCAGGCGGGCGAAAAGCTGCGCGCCTATGCCGATGACGGCAAGGGCAAGGGCGCGACCCTGCTCGACGACATCAGCGCGGTGATCGAGGATGCGGCCAGGTCGATCGAGGAACGGCTCGGGGCGGACTATGGCGGCTACGCCCATCGCGCCGCCGGCGCCGTGTCCGATTTCGCCGGCAAGGTCCGCGAGAAGAGCGTCGACAACATCGTCGACGACGCCAAATCGATCGTCCGCAAGAGCCCGGTCGTCGCGATTGCCGCTGCCGCGGTGGTCGGCTTCGCGCTGGTCCGCGTGCTGCGCACCGGCCTCGGCGACGTGACCGGCGCGAAGCGCGGCGACGCGGCCAACGACGGAGACTGATCTTTTGGCCAGCGGGGGGCCCGATCCGAAAGAGGAATCGATCGGCGACCTCGTCGGCCGCCTGGTCGAGGACGGCCGCGCCTATGCCGAGGCCGAGATCGCGCTCTGCAAGGCGATCGTCGAATATCGCGCGGTCCGGGCCCGCAAGGCGCTCGTCGCGCTGGCGATCGGCTGGTTCCTGCTGTTCGCGGCAATGACGGCGCTGGTGATCGCGGCCATGGTCAGCCTCTCCCAGGCGATCGGCCCCTTGCTCGCCGGCATCGTCGTCGGCGTGCCGCTGGCGGCCGGCGGCTATGCGCTCGCCCGCTACGGCTGGACCGGGGTCAAGGGCCTCGGCCGCGATGCGCCGGAGCAGGCGGCGATCGAGCGGGGCGAGCGGGCGTCATGATCCTCGACGAGATCGCCGAGGCGAAACGCAATGCCCGCCTGGCCCGGGCGCGGTTCGAGACGACATTGTCCGCGACCCAGGCCCGGCTTCACCCCAACAGCCTCGCCAGCGAGGCGTGGGACGGGGTCAAGGAAAAGGGTGCCGATCTCGCCGACAACGCGGTGCAGGCGGTGAAGAGCCGGCCCGCCGCGGTTTCGGTGACGCTCGGCGCTTTCGCACTGTTTCTGGCGCGGGCGCCGCTGAAACGGGCGGTGGCGCACCTTATCTCGGGGAGCGACGACGAAGGGATCGAACCGGCCGGGCCGGAGTTGAGCGGATCGAACGGCCGCGCCGGCGGCCGCGGGAAACGAGGAGCAGGTTGATGGTTGCGAAGAAGACGAACGGCGCCGGCGACAAGAACGACAGCGAGGCGCCCGTCAAGGGCCGCGCCGCCCGCGCGCTGGATACGGCAAAGGCGCGGACCCAGTCGGCCTACGAGGCGGCGCGCGAGCGCACCAGCGAGGTGACCGATCAGCTCGGCGTTTATCCGGTCGCCGCGGTGCTCGGCGGGCTTGCGATCGGCGCGGTGATCGGCGCGCTGGCGCCGCGCACCCGGCGCGAGACCGAACTGCTCGGCAGGACCGGCCAGCGCCTCGTCGAGGCCGGCCGCGAGGCGGCGCGCAAGGGAATCGATGCCGGCCGCGCCCGCACCGACGAGATCACCGGCAAGGTCGTCCGCGCCGTCGGCGAAGCGGTGGGCAACCGGGACTGAGCATAGCCGTCATTCCGGACTTGATCCGGAATCCATCTTCTTGCCGACTGATTGAAGAAAAGGTGGATGCCGGATCAAGTCCGGCATGACGAATGTTTTTGCCCGCCTTGCCTCCCACCCCGATCCCGCCTAGGCGGCCGCGCATGAGCAAGCTTCACTTCGTGTTCGGCGGCCGGGTCAAGGATCCGCGCGGCCTCGATTTCGATCTTTCGACCATCGACATGGTCGGCCTCTATCCCGACTATGCCAGCGCCGTGGACGCCTGGCGTGGCAAGGCGCAGCGCACCGTCGACGATGCCGAGATGAAATATGTCGTCGTCCATCTGCACCGGCTGCTGGAGCCGGACGCCGACTGAACCTCCCCTCTCGCAAGCGGAAGGGGGCTAGGCCCTGCGATAGCGCAGCAGCAGCAGCGGGTTGGCGAGCAGCAGGCCGATCGCGAAGCCGCCGATATGGGCGGCGATGGCGACGCCGATGCCGGCGCTGGCGAAGGTGATGCCGACGACGAGTTGCAGCGCGACCCAGGCCGCCATCAGCCACAGCGCATTGAGCCAGCGCGCCACCGTCGGGTTCGCCACCCTGACCTTGTTGCGCCCGAACAGGATCGAATAGGCGCCGAGCACCGCCGAGATCGCCCCGCTCGCGCCGATCATCGGAATGGTCGAGTCCGCATGCACCGCCCACTGGGCGGCGGCCGCGGCATAGGCGCCGAGCACATAGAGGATGACGAGATTCACCGGCCCGAGCACGCCCTCGGTCGGCCGCCCGCAGAACACCAGGATCAGCAGGTTGAGCGCGACATGGGCGAAATTGGCATGGACCAGGGTCGCAGTCAGCGGGGTCAGCCAGATCGGCGCCAGCGCTTCGTCGCCGACAGCACCGATCCGCGCCGGAATGAAGCCGCCCCAGACCGCAGCGAGGCCATCCGCGCCCAGCATGGTGACGATCAGCCAGGCGGCCGCCGTCGCCAGCGTGACGACGAGCGTCACCCGGGCCTTCGACCAGCTGTCAGGGGGCCGCACGGGGGCGCCCTCGCCTAGATGAATTCGATCTTGGCGATCTCGTAATATTTGTCGCCGGAGGGCGCCGAGAACTCGACCTCCTCGCCCTTGGTGCGGCCGATCAGCGCCCGGCCGAGCGGCGAGGCATAGCTGATCCGTCCGACCTTGGCGTCCGCCTCGGTTTCCCCGACGATCTGGTATTTGATCTTCCTGTCGTTCTCGTCGAGCAGGGTGACGGTGGCACCGAAGATCACCTTGTCGCCGCTGAGGGTCGACGGGTCGATCACCATCGCGCGGCTCAGCCGGTCCTCGATGTCGGCGATCATCGCCTCGACCTGGCCCTGGCGCTCCTTGGCGGCGTGATATTCGGCATTCTCGGAAAGGTCGCCATGGGCGCGCGCTTCCTCGATCGCGTCGATGATCGCCGGCCGCTCCAGCTTCAGCTGGCGCGCGTCGTTCTGGAGCTTCTCATAGCCTTCGGCCAGCATCGGCAGCTTGTCGACCGTCGCCATTCGCCTTCGCCTTTCGTCAAAAAAACCCACCCGGCGCCCCTTTTGCGGGTGTCGCCCGATCACATCACGCTGTTCAGGAATTAAGCGTCGGAAGCTGAATAATAGTCCTGCAGCGCCCGCACTTCAAGGCTGCGCTCCCGTCGCGCCGCGATCGAGCGCACGACGGCCGCACTGGAGGCGGCGGTGGTGAAATAGGGAATCTTCTGCTGGACGGCCGAACCGCGGATCGAGGCGGAGTCCTTGTGGCTCTGCCAGCCCTCGGTGGTGTTGAAGATGAGCGCGATCTGGCCGTCCTTGATCCGGTCGACGATGTGAGGGCGGCCCTGCGCCACCTTGTTGACCAGCTCGACGTCGAGCCCCTCGGCACGCAGATAGTCGGCGGTGCCGCCGGTCGCGACGACCTTGTAGCCAAGCTCGAGCAGGGTGCGGACCGGTTGCAGGATGGTCGGCTTGTCGCTGTCCTTGACGGAAACGAACAACGTGCCACCCTCCGGCAGCTCGATCCCCGCCCCCTGCTGGGACTTCAGGAAGGCGGTCGCGAAATCGCGATCGATTCCCATGACTTCTCCGGTCGACTTCATTTCCGGCGACAGCACCGGATCGGTGCCGGGGAAACGCGCGAACGGGAAGACCGCCTCCTTGACCGCGATATGGGGGACGTCGCGGTTGACCTGCGGCAGGTCCTTCAGCTTCTCGCCCGCCATCACCCGCGCGGCGATCTTGGCGATGGGCGTGCCGATCGCCTTGGCGACGAAAGGCACGGTGCGGCTGGCGCGCGGATTGACCTCGATCAGATAGACCTCGCCGTCCCTGACCGCGAACTGGCCGTTCATCAGCCCGACCACGCCCAGCGCGGCGGCGAGCGCCGTCGCCTGCCGCTCGATCTCGGCAATGATGTCGGCCGGCAGGCTGTAGGGCGGCAGCGAGCAGGCACTGTCGCCCGAATGGACGCCCGCCTCCTCGATATGCTGCATGACGCCGGCGATCACGACCTGGTCGCCGTCGGCCAGCGCATCGACGTCGACCTCGATCGCGTCGCGCAAATACTGGTCGATCAGCACCGGGCTGTCGCCGGAGACCTGGACGGCGGTATGGATATAGTCGTCGAGCTGGACCGGGCTGTCGACGATCTCCATCGCCCGCCCACCGAGTACGTAGGAAGGCCGGGTCAGCACCGGATAGCCGATCTTCTCGGCGACCTTGATCGCCTCGTCGCGGCTGCGCGCGATGCCGTTCTTGGGCTGTTTCAGGCCCAGCTTGTCGACCAGCCGGGCGAAGCGCTCGCGGTCCTCGGCGAGATCGATCGCGTCGGGCGAGGTGCCGAGGATCGGGATCCCTTCCTTCTCCAGCGCCGCGGCGAGCTTCAGCGGCGTTTGCCCGCCGAACTGGACGATGACGCCGTGCAGCGCGCCCTTCGACTGCTCGACATGGAGGATTTCCAGCACGTCCTCTTCGGTCAGCGGCTCGAAATAGAGGCGGTCGGACGTGTCATAGTCAGTGCTCACCGTCTCCGGATTGCAGTTGACCATGATCGTCTCGTAGCCCGCCTCCTTCAGCGCATAGGCGGCGTGGACGCAGCAATAGTCGAACTCGATCCCCTGCCCGATCCGGTTCGGCCCGCCGCCGAGGATGACAACCTTCCTGGCGTCGCTCGGCTGGCTCTCGTCCTCGGCCGCGCCGAAGGTCGGCGCCTCATAGGTCGAATACATGTAGGGCGTCTTCGCCTCGAACTCGGCCGCGCAGGTGTCGATCCGCTTGAACACCGGCCGGACACCGAGCCTGTGGCGCAGCCGCCGCACCTCGTCTTCGGTGGTCGCGCCGATCATGCCCTTGACCGCGTCGTGGAGCAGGCCGGAGGAGCGGATGCGGGTCTTCTGGCCGCCGCCGGCGACATGGGCCGACTTGAGGTTCAGTTCGGCAAGGCGCCGGTCCGAGAAGCCCATCGCCTTGAGCCGCCTGAGCCCGTCCGCATCGCCCGGCAGGCCGTCGCGGCAGATCGCCTCCTCGGCCTCGACGATCTCGCCGATCCGCTCGAGGAACCAGGGATCGTATCTCGTGACCGAATGGACCTCATCGACGGTCAGCCCCTCGCGCAGCGCCTGGGCGGCGACGAGCAGCCGGTCGGGCGCCGGCACCGCGAGTGCGGCGAGGATCTCGTCCTTGGGCGCGCCGTAGAGCTCGCGCACGCCGTCGAGGCCGATCAGACCGGTCTCCAGCCCCCGCAGTGCCTTCTGCAGGCTCTCGTGGAGGCTCCGCCCGATCGCCATCACCTCGCCGACCGATTTCATCGCGGTCGAGAGCGTTGCCTCCGAATCCTTGAACTTCTCGAAGGCGAAGCGCGGGATCTTGGTCACGACATAGTCGATCGTCGGCTCGAACGAGGCGGGTGTGACGCCGGTGATGTCGTTGTCGATCTCGTCGAGCGTGTAGCCGACTGCCAGCTTCGCCGCGACCTTGGCGATCGGGAACCCGGTGGCCTTGGACGCCAGTGCCGAGGAGCGGCTGACGCGCGGGTTCATCTCGATGACGACGAGGCGGCCGTCCTTCGGATTGACTGCGAACTGGACGTTCGAGCCGCCTGTTTCGACGCCGATTTCGCGCAGGCACGCAATGCTCGCATTGCGCATGATCTGATATTCCTTGTCGGTCAGCGTCAGCGCCGGCGCGACCGTGATCGAATCGCCCGTGTGGATGCCCATCGGATCGACATTCTCGATCGAACAGATGATGATGGCATTGTCCGCCCGGTCGCGGACCACCTCCATCTCATATTCCTTCCAGCCGAGCAGCGATTCCTCGATCAGCACCTCGGTGGTGGGGCTGGCCTCGAGCCCGCCCTGCACGATGGCGATGAACTCCTCGCGATTGTAGGCGACGCCGCCGCCGGTGCCGCCCAATGTGAAGCTCGGCCGGATGATCGCCGGCAGCCCGGTCTTCTCCAGCCCGGCCAGCGCCTCCTCGACCGTATGCGCGATCGCCGAACGGGCGGATTCGAGCCCGATCTTGTCCATCGCCTCGCGGAACTTCAGCCGGTCCTCGGCCTTCTCGATCGCCTCGGCGTCGGCGCCGATCATCTTCACGCCGTACTTGTCCAGCGTCCCGTCCTTGAACAGCGCCAGCGCGGTGTTGAGCGCGGTCTGCCCGCCCATCGTCGGCAGCACCGCGTCGGGCCGCTCCTTCTCGATGATCTTGGCGACATAGGCGGGCGTGATCGGCTCGATATAGGTCGCGTCGGCGAATTCGGGGTCGGTCATGATCGACGCCGGGTTCGAATTGACCAGGATGATGCGATAGCCTTCGGCCTTCAGCGCCTTGGCGGCCTGCGTCCCCGAATAGTCGAACTCCGCCGCCTGGCCGATGACGATCGGGCCGGCGCCGATGATGAGGATGGACGAGATGTCGGTACGCTTGGGCATCAGTTCGCCTTGTGGTGCTTGGGGTCGTCGAGCTTGGGGTGGGCGCCGGCGCGCCGGTCGTTCACCGGATGTGCGGGAGCGGTCATGTTCAGTCTCCGCCCAGCAGATAATAGACCAGCATGAACGCGAAGCAGATGCCGGCGAGGATCTTGGCGATCACCTCGGTCTCGGGCCAGCGCCACTGCCGCCGCCGATAGTCCGCCTGGACGGCGCAGAGCCGGTCGGCCTCCGCCCGCGCCCGTACATAGCCGTCCTCGGAGAAGCCGAAGACCAGTGAGGCGGCATCGGGTCCGGCGCGCGGCGCGACGCGCGCTCCGTAGCCCGCGCGCTCCCACGCCCGGGCGCTGGCCGCAGCGCCCCCGAACCCCTCCTCCTCGGCGAGCTGGGTCAAATTGACCCGCCGCGCGGGATCGTCCGGCGCCGAATCCACCGCCTCGGCAAGGAACCGGTCGGCGTCGCTGATGCCTGCACGCGCCACTATTTGGCCCCTGTCGGGCGCGCGCGCCGCCGGACCGGGCGGGCAGCGTTCTCCGGCCCGGAACGACCGGACTGCACCGCCTCGCCGATGACGGGGATGGACGGCAGGTGGGCAGGCTTGGGCATCAGTTCCCGTTTTCCTCGATGGATTCGATGTAGATGAGGCGCATGTGCCGCCGGCGCGCCCACTGGTTGACGCAGGCGACCTCCGGCGCCGGGCGCGCCGCGTTGACCGGGTCGAGGATCAGGAAACGGCGCTGCCCGACGTCCTGCGACAGCAATTCCTCCGGCACGCCGCATTGCCGCGAGACGGAGGCGAGATCCTGCCGCGACAAAGTCGGCGCGGCGCAGCCGGCGAGACCGGCGGCGGCGAAAAGCACCATCGCTGTGCGGCGCGGCGCCATGCTAGCGCCCGGCCCTGCGGCGGCGCCCGAACACGAAGACGCCGGTCACCAGCACGATCGCCGCGGTGCCGCCGAGGATCGTGGCCGCGCTGCCCCAGCTGCGGCAACGATAATGCTCGATCGACATGGACGGATCGCGCGACGACCCTTCGAAGGAGACATCGAGCGACCCGGGCACGCAGGCCTGCGTGCCCCGCGCCCCTTCCCAATGCAGATCGCTGCCAAGGAACGTGACGGCGAGCGCAAAACAGAGCGCGACCGGCGCGAGGATCGCCCATGCCCTGATCATTTCAACTGATCCACGAACTTCCCGAACAGATAGATGCTGTCCTGCGGCCCCGGACTCGCCTCGGGGTGATATTGCACGCTGAACGCCGGGCGGTCGGTGAGCTCGATGCCGCAATTGCTGCCGTCGAACAGGCTGATATGGGTCTGGCGGACGTTGTCGGGCAGGCTCTCCGCCTCGACCGCGAAGCCGTGGTTCATGCTGGTGATCTCGACCCGGCCGTCCTCGAGCCGCTTCACCGGATGGTTCGCGCCGCGATGGCCCTGGTGCATCTTGGCCGTCTGCCCGCCGACCGCGATGGCGAGCATCTGGTGGCCGAGGCAGATGCCGAACAGTGGCTTCCTGGTCTCCAGCATCTGCCGGATCACCGGCACAGCGTACTCGCCGGTCGCCGCCGGATCACCCGGGCCGTTCGACAGGAAGAAGCCGTCGGGTTCGTGCGCCATCACCTCGTCGAAAGTGGCGGTGGCGGGCAGCACGGTCACGCGGGCGCCAGCCGCCTCCAGATTGCGGAAGATGTTGCGCTTGGCGCCATAGTCGATGGCGACGACGTGCGGCCGGCCCGCATCGTCCGGGGTTTCGGCATAGCCCGCGCCCAGATGCCACAGCCCGCCCTGCCAGCGATGGGTCTGCCGGGTCGTGACCTCTTTGGCGAGGTCCATGCCCTCCAGCCCCGGCCAGGCGCGCGCTTTCCCGAGAAGCGCCGCGAGGTCGAACTGCCCGTCCTCGGAAAAGGCGATGACCCCGTTCGGCGCGCCCTGCAGCCGGATCAGCCGGGTCAACGCCCGCGTATCGACGCCGGAAAGACCGATCCGCCCGTTCGCCTTCATCCATTCGACGAAGGTCTGGGCGGCGCGGAAGTTGGACGGCGCCGTCACGTCCTGCCGGACGATACAGCCGAGCGCGTGCGGATTGTCCGCCTCGATATCCTCGTAATTCGCGCCGACATTGCCGATGTGCGGGAAGGTGAAGTTGATGACCTGGCCAGCGAAGCTCGGATCGGTCATGATCTCCTGATAGCCGGTCATGGCGGTGTGGAAGCACACCTCGCCGACCGCCTCGCCTTCGGCGCCGAAGCCCTTCCCCCAGATCGTGCTGCCGTCGGCCAGGACCAATACGCCCGTCGCTCCTTCAGGCGCAGGCGTGGGAATGGTGTCGGCCACTGGGCGGGCACTCCTTTCGGGTTTCTGGCGATGTCGCTAAGACCCAGCCGCTAAGCCTGTCGGGCGGACGCGTCAATCCTGTTAAAGTCCGGCGGGCCCGGCTAAACAGGTCGTTTCCCGAAAGACATTCGAGAGCCCCATGATTCGCGATGACATCAAACAGGCGCTGGTCGGCGCCATGAAGGGCGGCGACACCGCGACCCGCGACGCGATCCGCCTGATCCAGTCGGCGCTGAAGAACCGCGACATCGAGCTGCGCGGGTCGGCCAACCCGCCCGAGGACGATGTGCTGGTGACGGAAGTGCTGCAGAAAATGATCAAGCAGCGCCGCGAATCGATCGACATGTACGAAAAAGGCGGCCGCGCCGAGCTCGCCGCTGCCGAGGCGGCCGAAGTCAGGGTGATCGAGGGCTTCCTGCCCCGCCAGCTGGACGACGCCGAACTCGCCGCCGCGATCGACGCGATCGTCGCCGAGACCGGCGCCGCGAGCGTCAAGGACATGGGCCGGGTGATGGCGGTGCTGAAGGAGCGCCATGCCGGCGAGGTCGACATGTCGAAGGCCAGCGGCGCAGTGAAGGCGCGGCTGGGCTAGAAACTCCCCTCCCGTTCGCGGGAGGGGTCGGGGGAGGGCCTGTTGCCAACCGCACAGCCTTACGGAGACAAAATCTCCAAACGCCCGACGGCGCGCTCCCGCGATCTTCGAAACAATGCAACCGAGGCCGAACGCCGCCTTTGGGCGAGGCTTTCAGCCAGACAGGTCGCCGGCGTCCGCTTCAATCGGCAGCTTCCGATTGGCCCCTTCATCTGCGACTTCGTTTCTCGCGGTGCAAAACTGATCGTCGAAGTCGATGGTGGGCAGCATGCCGTTCGGATCGAGGAGGATGGCCGACGTACAGCCTACTTGGAAGCTCAAGGGTACCGCGTGATCCGCTTCTGGAACAACGATGTGCTTGAGAACACGGACGGAGTTGTTCAGGCGATTCCACGTCTGTTGCTAGACCTGCCCTCCCCCGACCCCTCCCGCAAGCGGGAGGGGAGCTAAATGACCCTCTCCCCCGCCTTTCTCGACGAGCTGCGCGCCCGCACCCTGCTCTCCGCGCTGATCGCCCGCACCACAAAGCTCACCAAAGCGGGGCGCGAATTCAAGGCGTGCTGCCCGTTCCACAACGAGAAGACACCGAGCTTCTACGTCAATGACGAGAAGGCCTTCTATCACTGCTTCGGCTGTCAGGCGCATGGCGACGCCATCTCCTGGCTGACCGACGCGCGCGGCCTCGCCTTCATGGATGCGGTGAAGGAGCTCGCTGACGCCGCCGGCATGGAGGTCCCCGCCCCCGACCCGCGCAGCCAGGCCAAGGCCGAGCGCGCGGCGGGTCTCTACGAGGTGATGGAGGCGGCCCAGGCCTGGTTCGCCGGGCAGCTGGGCGGCATCGAGGGCGCCGGCGCCCGCACCTATCTGGAAAAGCGCGGCATCGACGCGAAGACCCGCGACAAGTTCGGCTTCGGCTTCGCCCCTGATGCCCGCGGCAAGCTCAAGGGCGCCCTCGCCCGCTTCGGCAACGACAAGCTGGTCGAGGCGGGGCTGCTGATCGCCCCCGACGACGCCGACCGCGAGCCCTATGACCGCTTCCGCGGCCGCCTCACCTTCCCGATCCGCGATCCGCGCGGCCGCGTCATCGCCTTCTCGGCCCGCATCCTGGGCGCGGGCGAGCCCAAATATCTGAACTCGCCGGACACGCCGTTGTTCGACAAGGGCCGCACCCTGTTCAATTTCGACAAGGCGGCGCCGGCAAGCCGCGATGCCAGACGGGTGATCGTCGTCGAGGGCCAGATGGACGTGATCGCGCTCGATCAGGCCGGCATCGGCGAGGCGGTGGCGCCGCTCGGCACCGCCACGACGGAAGCGCAACTGGGCCTGCTCTGGCGGCTGTCGCCGGTGCCGGTCTTCTGCTTCGACGGCGACGCCGCCGGCCGGAAGGCAGCCGTGCGCGCGGCGCTCAGGGCCCTCCCGCAGATCGCCCCCGGCCGTTCGCTCGCGTTCGTCACGCTGCCGGCCGGCCAGGATCCGGACGACCTGATCCGCGCCAGGGGACGCGGCGCGCTGGAGGCGCTGCTGGAGGCGCCCGAACCGCTGGTCGACCGGCTCTGGCGGCACGAGCTGGAGGCGGAACCGCTCAGGACCCCCGAGCAGCGCGCCGGGCTCAAGCGCCGGCTGATCGACCATGCCGGCACGATCGCCGACCCGGACGTGCGCGACCAGTATCGCGCCGAATTCTTCGCCCGGCTCGACACATTGACGCCGCGCCGCCAGCCGCCGCCCTCGCGTGGCGATCGCCGCTTTCCGCCCGGGCGCACACCGTTCGTCCCGTGGCGCCCCGCTTCCGCTGAGGCGAAGGCCGTCGGCCGCGCCGGGCTGGACCCGCAGCTCACCCATGCGGTCCTGCTGGGCCTGCTGCGCTTTCCGGCGCTGATCGGCGAGCATGGCGAGGCGATCGCGGCGTTGCCGATCGGTGACAGCCAGGCCGCGGAATTGCGCGATATCCTGCTCGAAGCGGCGATGACGCACGCCGCGCTTGATCCGGACCGCCTTGATACCATATTGGCCGCCAGGGGTGTGACGGCTTTGGTGGAGGCCCTCGGCTTTCGCCGCGGGCTGGCTTTCTCCTTCACGCGTCGGAATGCCGATCCGGATCGTGCGGGCCGCGACCTGGTTCTGGTCATCGAGACGCTGGCCGCACGGCCGGGGCTCGATGCGGCGCTGGAGGCGGCCACCGCCCGGCTGAAGGAGGCGGGCGACGAGGCGGCATTCGCGGAGCAGCAGCGGCTGCGCGCGGCGAGGGACGAAGCGGATCGAAAACTGGCGACATTGATCGAGGGCGACGCGGACTAAAGCGGATCGGCGGGCCTCGACGGAGCAAGGCGTAGGAATGGCGAAGACCAACACGGCGGAAACCGAAGAGAAGATCGAGGGCGGCGATGCGCCGCTGATCGACCTCAACGAAGCCACGATCAAGAAGATGATGGCCCGCGCCAAGAAACGCGGTGTCATCACCTATGACGAACTGAACGAGGCGCTGCCGCAGGACCAGATGTCCTCCGAGCAGATCGAGGACATCATGTCCGCCCTCAACGAAATGGGCGTCAATGTCGTCGAGTCCGACGAGAGTGACGACGGCGACGAGCAGCCGGACAATGACGGCGGCCCGGACGAGGTCGACGGCGCCGGCGAGACGTTCGTGCTCGAGAAGAAGAAGGAAACCGTCGACCGGACCGACGATCCGGTGCGCATGTACCTGCGCGAGATGGGCGCGGTCGAACTGCTCTCCCGCGAGGGCGAGATCGCCATCGCCAAGCGCATCGAGGCGGGCCGCGACACGATGATCTGGGGCCTGTGCGAAAGCCCGATCACCTTCAACGCGATCATCGACTGGTCGAACCAGCTGAACGCCGGCCACATGCAGCTGCGCGAGATCATGGATCTCGAGGCGATGCTCTCCAAGGGCCCGACCGCCGAGCAGGTCGAGGGCGCCGAGGCCGAGGACGACGGCACCATTTCCGAATCCACCGCCGGCCCGAGCTTCAAGGAAGAGGAGGAGCCCGAGGAGGCCCCGGCCGAGGCCGACGAGGACGAGGACGGCCTCGTCGAACGCCGCGCGCCGCGCCCGGCCGAGGAGGAGGACGAGGACAACACCCTCTCCCTCGCCCAGATGGAAGAGACGCTGAAGCCCGCCGCGCTCGAGAAGTTCGCGGCGATCACCGATCTCTACAAGAAATTCTCGAAGCTCCAGCAGTCGCGCATGGACGCGATGGGCGCCGGCCAGGACTTCGCCAAGGCCGACGAGAACAAGTACCAGAAGCTCAGGGAGCAGCTCACCGCCGAGGTGGAGAGCGTCCAGTTTCACGGCGCCAAGATCGAATATCTCGTCGACCAGCTCTACAGCTACAACCGCCGCCTCACCACGCTGGGCGGCCAGATGCTGCGCCTCGCCGAGCGCCACAAGGTGCCGCGCCGCGCCTTTCTCGACGCCTATATGGGCCACGAGCTCGACGAGAACTGGGCCGAGCGGGTCTGCGGCACCGACAAGAAATGGGCCGCCTTCTGCGAGAACGAGGCGGGCGCGATCGAGCGCATCCGCACCGAGATCAGCGAGATCGCCCAGGCGACCGGCATGGGTCTCGGCGAGTTCCGCCGTATCGTCAACCAGGTCCAGAAGGGCGAGCGCGAGGCGCGCATCGCCAAGAAGGAGATGGTCGAGGCGAACCTGCGGCTCGTCATCTCGATCGCCAAGAAATACACCAACCGCGGCCTGCAGTTCCTGGACCTCATCCAGGAGGGCAATATCGGCCTGATGAAGGCGGTCGACAAATTCGAGTATCGCCGCGGCTACAAATTCTCGACCTACGCGACCTGGTGGATTCGCCAGGCGATCACCCGCTCGATCGCCGACCAGGCCCGCACCATCCGCATCCCGGTCCACATGATCGAGACGATCAACAAGCTGGTCCGCACCTCCCGCCAGATCCTCCACGAGATCGGCCGCGAACCGACCCCGGAGGAGCTGGCCGAGCGCCTCTCCATGCCGCTCGAGAAGGTCCGCAAGGTGATGAAGATCGCCAAGGAACCGATCAGCCTCGAAACGCCGATCGGCGACGAGGAGGACAGCCATCTCGGCGACTTCATCGAGGACAAGAACGCCGTCATCCCGGTGGACGCGGCGATCCAGGCCAACCTCAAGGAGACCGTCACCCGCGTGCTCGCCTCGCTCACCCCGCGCGAGGAGCGCGTCCTCAGAATGCGCTTCGGCATCGGCATGAACACCGATCACACGCTGGAGGAAGTCGGCCAGCAGTTCAGCGTGACCCGCGAGCGTATCCGGCAGATCGAGGCCAAGGCGCTGAGGAAGCTGAAGCATCCGTCGCGGTCGCGGAAGATGCGGTCGTTCCTGGATCAGTGACAAGCGCCCGAGCGTAGCGACGCCGGCTGCACCGCAGCCGCCGGAGCAGAGCGAAGAGAGCGCGCCGTCCGGACGGCGGGTCGCCCCGAGCTTTGCGAGGGGCGAGCCCGACCGACGTCACGGGATTCACTCCCGTGACGGCCCTTCCGCGCCTATCCGACACATGTCTTGCAGAAGTCCCCGGACTCACGTCGTGCCGATCACTCGACGTCAACGTTCAGGAAAGCGCAGGGACTAAGGTCGACCCTCGCCAGCGTCTAACCCAATGTCGATCATGTGATTGAGGTCGCTGCTGGGTTGGTCGACTGAGGGCTCCAGTGCCCGTGCGATCGCTTCGATGAGATTCCGATTGATCGGCTTTGCCCTCAGTCCGCCGATAATGAATTTGACCCGGCCGTAGAGTCGATCCATCTCTCGAAAATGCGCCTCGAAATCGGCCGGTGACCATATCGTTTCCGGGAACTTCAGTTTGCCCCTCGCCTTGGTGGTGAGGAAGATAACCCCACCACTTTCGTGAGAACCGAAACACGTATGCGCCACCATGTTTCGTAACTCCGACATCTTCTGAACCGCGCTGATATCTTGAACCGCACTCGCTGCCCAATCACGAGGCGACTTGAGGTTCACCGCGGTCTTGATGACATTGATCTTTCCTTTCATATCCATGTTCAGCGTAGCGATAGTGGTCTCGAGATCGTTCATGCCGAGCAGTACGCCGATACCCTCGTTGAGAGATGCTTCCAGAAATGACCAGTGGTTCATGAAGCGTCCAACCAGGCGGCAGGCTTCATGATAGGCATCGCCAGTTGGGTCAGATTTGGTCATTTCAGCCTTCGATAGCCTCACTTAAGAGCGCGTGATCGCCTCGACAAATTCGATGCAGATCGCTTGTGTTCCAGCACTGAACTAGGGCCCAAATATCGGCAAGCGGTCTACACAGAACTGCTGCGAGGACAGGTCAATGAGCATCTCGCTATTCCTAGACGCGAACACAGCGTCGGATTCTATTCGTACCGTTGCGTGGATACCAACCAGTCCGAGAATCTCTGATGTAAGAGCATATCACGCGGACGTTACGCGGCGCCGAGGCTGAAACACCACCTCTGAGTCTGACGACCTGCGTTTCGGTCACATTGCGCTGCGTCTCGGGGCCAACCACCGAACCGTTACGAGTAATCCGGGCCCGAATCACATAAGGGCCGCGCGTATCATTCAGTGTCGGCCATCGCACCTCAGTCCAGGTGCCAGCCGAGGGCCAGGCGTGATACGGTCCCGACGCAGTGAATTCGAGATTGACCCGCCCAACCGCGTGGAAACGCAGCCGATAAGAGAAACACCGCCCGCTGGCCTCTTCCAATTCCCGCGTCGCCGATGCGCCGCTCGGATTCCACCGCCAATTATATGGAACGCCCTCCGGCCCGTTCCAGCAGATTTGATAGGTTACGGCTGCTCCTACAATCGCGCGGTTTCCAGGGGGAGTACTTATTATCGGCGGTGCACTAGTGGGCGTATGAACCTGACCAAAGCCTGGAGAATGCATGAGCGCCAGAAGAGAAATGAAGAATTTAGAACTCGCCTGTTTCGGAAAAATCATGACATCACCCCCCAAACCGCTCTCTATTGTCTTAGAGAGCTTGAAACAAAACTATCAAGAATCTTGACCACGACAATTGACGAAATGCCGTCATATCAAAACCAAACCACGCGCCCTCCTCCACCCGAGCAGCACCACCTTGCTGGCCTCGAACAGGTAGACGGACGAAAGCGGTGGAACGCACCCGGCCCCGCCAGCCCTGTCCGGAAGCGGACAGGCCGCAGGCCGGAACTGGACAGTCATCCGCCCATGATTGGCGCCAATTCCCAACATCTGGCGCGAATTCTCTCGCATTGTCCGGGTCCGGTTCAGGCGCGGTCACCATAAGCGCCTCAAAACGCACGCTTTCGTAATTCTGGCACGGCCCATGCTCAGGGGTTGGTATCCAGTTGCTTCCAACCCGAAGGACCATCACGATGCAGACCCAGGGCAACCTCTTCACCCGCGACGACACCTTCTTCGGCGTCTGCCAGGGGCTCGGCGAGGATCTCGGCATCAATCCGAACTGGCTGCGCGCGGCACTGCCGGTACTGGCCTTCTTCTACCCGATCCCCGCGATCGCCGGTTACGCCGCCGCCGGCGTGCTGGTGCTCGGCACCCGCCTGCTCTTCCCGAACCCGCGCGTCGCGGTGACGGAGGAGGCCGAGGTCGCCGCCGCGGCGCCCGCCACCGCAGCGACGGCCGAGCCGGAGCCGATGCCGCTGGCCGCCTGAGCCGCCCCGCCCGAACCCCTCATCCGGGCCACCCGCCCGGCCCCTGCCCCTCCCCCCGACCGGCCCGTCCCTCACGACGGGCCGGTTCCCGTTCCGGCCGTTTCACCGGCGTAAACCTCCTCTTTACGGCCACCGGGCTAGAAGCGCGGTTCAAGGCCGCCGGAACCGGCGTCGCGGAGGAATGGAATGGCTTCGGTTTCGGTCGACAAGGCGGGCGTGCGGACCGGTGCCCTGTTGTTCGCCTCGGTCGCCGGACATGGCAGCGCCGCCCATCCCTGGTTCGGCAGCGGCGCGCTCCTCTCCGGCCCGGATGCGCCGCGCAACCTCGCCGACGCGATCCATTTCCTGTGCGCGCTGCACGGCCGCCTGCCCGGAATCGTCGAACTGGCCAGCCTGCGCTCGATCGAGCCGGCGGCGCGCGCCTGGCTCCATGGCGCGAGCGAGGCGATGGCGGTCGAGCGGCAGTTCCTGACCCGGCTCGCGGTCGCTGCGGGGCCGGTGCCCGGCACGCCCGGCGGCGCAACCAGCGAGACCGCGGTGATCAGCCAGCGCGGCGCGCTCTCCACCCTCGCCCAGTCCGACCGGCGCGGCTGCGCGCTCGGCGCGGCGCTCGCCTTCGCGGCCGATTGGGCGCCGGTCCGCACCCTGCTAGACGCCGCCGCCAAGCGGCTCGGCCTCGATGCGCCGCCGAACGAACTGGGCGTTGCCGAGGAGCTTTCCCACATCGCCGACGAGGCGGGCGCCCCGCCGGCCGTGTCGCGCGCCATGCTGTTCGGCGCCCAGCAGCTCGCGCTCCAGCATCACGGGCTGTGGGACCTGCTCGAGGCGCGGCAGCTGGCCCGGCGCGACGGGTAGCGCTTCCGCGCAATCCCGAAATCCGATTTGCTCAAGCGGACAGTCGACGGTCCTTTGACTGGCGCATCAGACCTCGCGACTTGACCGCCTCTGGCGGCCGGCCGTGAGATGGAAGAACCAAACCGGCACATTCATGTTGCGAAATAGGAATTTATATGGCTTGCTGAGGCACTCGACAATTGATCGACAGGCAAGCACGAACCATGGGTGGCGTGACCTTCCCCATTTCCCGCTCCGTTTCCGGCAACGCAATCCCGGCGGTTGAAAGCGGCCCATGGCCAGTGCGAACATTGGGAACATTCGCGCCTTTCGACCCCGTCGCGGCCCACGCCCTGCCCTTGCGCCGCCTCCCCCGCCATGCTTAAGCCGCCTCTCACGTTGACGTTCGCGTAAAGGCACGCTGGCATGCGCTTCGAGGGCACCCAAAACTATGTCGCCACCGACGACCTCAAGGTCGCCGTCAATGCGGCCGTCACGCTGCGGCGGCCGCTGCTGGTCAAGGGCGAGCCGGGCACGGGCAAGACGGTGCTGGCGCACGAGATCGCCGCCGCGGTCGGGGCGCCGCTGATCGAGTGGCACGTGAAGTCCACCACCAAGGCGCATCAGGGCCTGTACGAATATGACGCCGTGGCGCGGCTGCGCGACGGGCAACTGGGCGACGAGCGAGTCCATGACATCCGCAACTACATCAGGAAGGGCAAGCTCTGGGAGGCGTTCACCTCGCCCGCCCTGCCCGTCCTGCTGATCGACGAGATCGACAAGGCCGACATCGAGTTCCCGAACGATCTTCTCCAGGAGCTCGATCGCATGAGCTTCGACGTCTACGAGACGCACGAGACGATCGCGGCGAAGGAGCGGCCGATCGTCGTCATCACCTCGAACAACGAGAAGGAACTGCCCGACGCGTTCCTGCGCCGCTGCTTCTTCCACTATATCAAGTTCCCCGACCGCGAGACCATGCAGGCGATCATCGACGTCCACTTTCCGGGCATCCAGACCCTGCTGGTCCAGAAGGCGATGGACATCTTCTACCAGGTCCGCGAGGTGCCGGGGCTCAAGAAGAAGCCGTCGACCAGCGAGCTGATCGACTGGCTGAAACTGCTGCTGCACGAGGACATGCCGCTCGACGTGCTCCAGTCCAGGGATCCCGCGAAGGCGATCCCGCCGCTGCACGGGGCGTTGCTCAAGAACGAGCAGGATGTCATGCTGTTCGAGCGGCTCGCCTTCATGAGCCGGCGGCCGGGAGGCTGATCGGGACGCCTCCTCGAAAGGGGGGCGCCCATGTTCCGGATATTGACGACGTCCGTGCTGCTGGCCCTGGCCGCGCCGGCGATGGCGCAGGGCGACTGGCGGCACGCGCAGAGCGGGATCACCGTGCCGGGCGCGGCCGGCGATCTGCGGCGGGGCGAGCCGCGCGACCTGTCCGGCGGCGGCGGCCACGACGTGATGATCCAGTTCGGCACCGACGCGGAGCCGGCCACGCTCTACCTTTATCGCTCCGCCTATCCGAACCCGGCCTTGTGGTTCGAACGGACGCGGCTGGCGATGAATACGAATGTGAATTCCGGCGCCGCCGGGGCGGCGCCACGCCCGTTCACGCTGGGCGCCGGCGCCGTGCCCAACGGGCTGCGCGAGGAGATCGAGCTGCCGGCCGGCGGGCGCTTCCGCACGACCGCCGTCGCGATCGGCCAGCTGGACGAATGGATCGTCAAGGTGCGGGTCACTTCGCCGAGCCTCGATCGGGCCGGGATCGCGGCGCGGATGGACGCGCTGCTCGCCGCGCTCCGCCTGCCGTCGACGCGCGCGGCCGCGCACCCGCTGCGGCTCCCGGCGCCCTGCACCGACGGCCGGCGGCTGAACGGCCGACCGACACGCGGCGATCGGGACGAGGCGGTCGCGGCCGCCTCGGTGGTCGGCATGCTGGAGCTTGCCGAGGCCCGCGGCTTCGGCGGTCTCGCCGCCGAACCGGACGCCTGGTGCCGGGAGACGGACGGTCCGCCCAGCCAGCTCGGCTCGGCCTACCGGCGTCGCGACGGGACTGCCTGGGTGGCACTGGTGGGAGATTCCGGGATGGCCGTGTCCGGTCGCAGCCTGGCGCCGGCCGGCGAGGGGGCAGCGACGTTCACCAGCACCGCACGCTCGACCAGGGTCGCCGAGGTCTATGACGCCCTGCCCGACCTGATGGCGGCCATCAACGCGGCAGCGCCGGTCCTGATCGGGCGCTCACCGGGTCTCGCCGAGATTTCCGTAGGCGGTGGCCAGCCGAAATAGGGCTGGGCTGGGCTCAACTCAGCGCAGCGCCTCGTCGCGATAGGCGAGCTCGAAATTGCCCCAGCGCCGGCCGCAGATGTACATCGGCACGAACACGTTCTTGACCGGCAGGTAGCGCCCCTCGCCGAGATTGACGCGATAGGTGTAAAGCATCGCCTCCTTCTCGCTGTCGATCGCGCGCTGGGTGGCGGCATCGATGAAGTTGCGCCGGTTGCGGCTGTGCTCCGTATTCCACACCGGATCGTCGCCCTGTGGCTGCGAAAGCTCCGAAATATGGGTCGGCAGATAGCCGGTAATGTCGCTCATCACACAGGCCTTGTGCCGCGGATCAGCCTCGTTCACCCGATCGAGAACCGGCCGGACATGTTCGTCCGCAAAGGCACAGAAACGATTTTCCCACTGGGTCGGGTTGGTGCCCGAAATCGGGATGTAGTTCGTATCGAAGACGTCCGCCTCTGAAATCTCGCCGCGGCCGATCGCCCGTTCGACCATCGATTCCAGCTCCCTTGCGGCTTTTTGTGCGCGTTCGATGAATGCTGTGTCGTCGATGCGGACGCCGCAGGAGGCGAGGCGGTCGAGCATGTCGTTGGACATGAGCTCGAGCGTGGCGAGCTTCTCGCGGGTCTGCTTGAGCTGGCCACCATTGGCGCGGGCGTCGGCGGCGAACAGCGAGAGGCCGCTCTTCACGCTGTCGACGCTGGCCTGGATATGGCTGGTCGACTGGGCGATGCCGTCGGTCTGGCGATCGACCAGGGCGACGATGTCGGCGACGTCGCGCACCGTGTCGTTGATCTTCGAGAACGAGCCCTGCGCCACCCGGCTCTTCTCGACCCCGTGCCGGATCTCGCTGGTCACCGCTTCGGCCTCGCGGGTCAGCGATGCGATCGTGCCGGCGATCTCGCTGGTCGCGCTGCGCGTGTCGTGGGCGAGCTTCTTCACCTCGGCGGCGACCACCGCGAACGAGCGACCCGCCTCCCCGGCCCGCGCCGCCTCGATCGTCGCGTTCAAGGCGAGCATGTTGGTCTTGTTGGCGATCGTCTCGATCGCCGAGGAAACGGTGCGCACCCGGCTCATCGCCTCGGCGAAGCCGGACATCCGGTCGCCCAGCTGGACGACCAGGTCGGTCAGCCCCGAAAAGACCCGGATCGTGTCCTCGATCGCGGTGCGCCCCTCGTCCAGCTTGTCGCGCGCCTGCTCGGCCAGGACCCGCGCCTCGTCGGTCGAATCCGCCACCGTCGCCTGATCGGTCAGAAGCCGGGTGAACACCTCCTCAAGACCGTCCAGCATCCGCAGGTTGGTCGAGATCCGGTCGTTGACCCCGGACACATAGCCCGCAACGTCGCTGCACTCGATCGCAAGGCCGCCGCAGTTGCGCGCAACCTCCGCTATCGCCTCGCCGTCCGTCCGCTCAACCGCGCTGCTCGCCACGATTCCCCGCTCCCAAATCGATTTGAAGATGCGGTGCTATCCGCAAGTGGTTGAAACCGCGTTAACCAGTCTATCGAGCGCCTCGTCGCGATAGGCGAGCTCGAAATTGCCCCAGCGCCGCCCGCAAAAGTACAGCGGCACGAAGGCATCCTTGGCCGTGAAATATTCGCCGTCACGCAGATCCCAGCGGAACGCCATCAGCATGGCGGGCTTGGTGCTTTCGATGGCGCGGCGGGTGGTATCGTCGATGAAGTTGCGCCGGTTGCGGCAATGCTCGGCATTCCATGCCGGATCGCCGGACTGCGGCTGCGAGCGCGCCGTGATATGGGTGGGCAGATAGCCGTTGATGTCGCTGATCACCACGGCGATCGCCCGGCTCTCCTGCGCCATCACCCGATCGAGGATCGGCCGGACATGCATGTCGGCGAAGTCGCAGAAGCGGGTGGCATACTGGACGGGATCGGTTCCCGGCATCGGCAGATAATCGGTGTCGAACACGTCATCGAGGCCGATCTTCCCACCGGCGATCCCGTGCTCGACAACGGCGGTGACCTCCCTTGCGGCTTTTTGTGCGCGTTCGATGAATGTTGTGTCGTCGATGCGGACGCCGCAGGAGGCGAGGCGGTCGAGCATGTCGTTGGACATGAGCTCGAGCGTGGCGAGCTTCTCGCGGGTCTGCTTGAGCTGGCCACCATTGGCGCGGGCGTCGGCGGCGAACAGCGAGAGGCCGCTCTTCACGCTGTCGACGCTGGCCTGGATATGGCTGGTCGACTGGGCGATGCCGTCGGTCTGGCGATCGACCAGGGCGACGATGTCGGCGACGTCGCGCACCGTGTCGTTGATCTTCGAGAACGAGCCCTGCGCCACCCGGCTCTTCTCGACCCCGTGCCGGATCTCGCTGGTCACCGCTTCGGCCTCGCGGGTCAGCGATGCGATCGTGCCGGCGATCTCGCTGGTCGCGCTGCGCGTGTCGTGGGCGAGCTTCTTCACCTCGGCGGCGACCACCGCGAACGAGCGACCCGCCTCCCCGGCCCGCGCCGCCTCGATCGTCGCGTTCAAGGCGAGCATGTTGGTCTTGTTGGCGATCGTCTCGATCGCCGAGGAAACGGTGCGCACCCGGCTCATCGCCTCGGCGAAGCCGGACATCCGGTCGCCCAGCTGGACGACCAGGTCGGTCAGCCCCGAAAAGACCCGGATCGTGTCCTCGATCGCGGTGCGCCCCTCGTCCAGCTTGTCGCGCGCCTGCTCGGCCAGGACCCGCGCCTCGTCGGTCGAATCCGCCACCGTCGCCTGATCGGTCAGAAGCCGGGTGAACACCTCCTCAAGACCGTCCAGCATCCGCAGGTTGGTCGAGATCCGGTCGTTGACCCCGGACACATAGCCCGCAACGTCGCTGCACTCGATCGCAAGGCCGCCGCAGTTGCGCGCAACCTCCGCTATCGCCTCGCCGTCCGTCCGCTCAACCGCGCTGCTCGCCACTCACGCCCCCGATTTGCCCGCGAACAGCGCGCGCTACGCGAAACAGGTTGAAGGGACGTTAACCACGCGTCGCACGGCACCGCATATCCAGGCGCGAGAAAGGGCACTATATTGCATCTCCGAAATGACGTTCTTCCGCATCCTGCTCGTCATCGACCTGATCGCCGGCGCGGTCCTTCTCTACTTCTTTCTCGCGGCCGTCGCAGACGGCTCGGTCTTCTACGATCCCGGGGTCTGGCTGGGGATGCTGACCGTGGTCGGCGGGACCATCGCGGGTGCCCTGCTCCTTCGGCGGAACGGCTACAAACTGCTCAGCACCCTGCTGCTGATGCCGGTCGCCTGGCCGGCCTTCGGCTACGGGCTCTTTCTCCTCATCGTGATCATTGCCCAGCCCAGGTGGAACTGACCGCGTTCCCCGGCTAGGAAGGGGAATGTTCTTCTCCTTCGCCGACGAGCTGCGTGCCGCGGGCATTTCCGCCTCCCTGAAGGAGCATCTCGTGCTCCTCGAGGCGCTCGACGCCGACATCATCGCGACGCGCCCCGAGGAATTCTACTATCTCGCCCGCGCCACCTTCGTGAAGGACGAGGGCCTGCTCGACCGGTTCGACCAGGTGTTCGGCAAGGTCTTCAAGGGGATCGAGACGACCTACGGCACCGAGGAAGCGCCGATCCCGGAGGAGTGGCTGCGCAAGGTTGCCGAGCTCTACCTGACCCCGGAGCAGATGGCCGAGATCAAGTCATTGGGCTCCTGGGACGAGATCATGGAGACGCTGAAGAAGCGGCTCGAGGAGCAGAAGGAGCGTCACCAGGGCGGATCGAAATGGATCGGCACCGGCGGCACCAGCCCGTTCGGCCATTCCGGCTACAATCCCGAAGGGGTGCGGATCGGCGGCGAGAGCGTCCACAGGCGGGCGATCAAGGTGTGGGACAAGCGCGAGTTCAGGAACCTGGACAGCCAGGTCGAACTGGGCACGCGCAACATCAAGGTGGCGCTGCGCCGCCTGCGCCGCTTCGCCCGCGAAGGCGCCGCCGAAGAGCTCGATCTCGACGAGACGATCAGCGGCACGGCGCGGCGCGGCTGGCTCGACATCCACATGCGGCCCGAGCGACACAATGCGGTGAAGCTGCTGCTCTTCCTCGACGTCGGCGGCTCGATGGATCCGCACATCAAGCTGTGCGAGGAGCTGTTCAGCGCGGCGACGAGCGAGTTCAAGAATCTCGAATTCTTCTATTTCCACAACTGCCCGTACGAGGCGGTGTGGAAGGACAATCGCCGCCGCTTCAACGAGCGCACGCCGACCTGGGACGTGCTCCACAAATATGGCCACGACTACAAATTGGTGTTCGTCGGCGACGCCTCGATGAGCCCTTACGAGATCACCCATCCGGGCGGCTCGGTCGAGCATTTCAACGAGGAGGCCGGCGCCACCTGGCTGCAGCGGATGACCAACACCTATCCGGCCGCCGTCTGGCTCAATCCGGTCGCCGAACAATATTGGGGCTATACCAGCTCGATCCAGGTCATCCGCCAACTTATGCAGGACCGGATGTATCCGCTGACCCTGCAGGGCCTGGACGATGCGATGCGAACGCTGAGCCGGAGGCGCTGAGTCAGAGGTGGAGTTGCGAAGCTGGATGCGCCAATCATCTTCGCATCGATACGGGAGGCATGAATGGCTTTGGAGGCAAAGGGCGCCACGATGGACCTGGCGGCGCTGCTCGCACAGGCGGCGGCGCCGCGTCGGTTTCCGCCGCTCGAGGGATCGGACGCCAGCCTGTTGGCTGCGATGGGTTCGAACGTCAGAGCAAAGCTCGACGCAACGCCCGGCGTGACGATGGTGCCCGGGCACAATATCGATATGTATGCAGTACGAGATTTTCTGACGGCCGATGAATGCACGAGCCTGATGGCGCTCGTTGATGCGGACGTGAAGCCTTCGACACGGCTCGGGGCCAAGGTCGATACCAGCTTTCGCACCAGCCACACCTGTCGCCTGTCAGCCACCGAGCCGCTTGTTGCCGACGTGGAAAACCGGATCGTTGCCCTGCTCGGCCTGCCGAACGAACTTAGCGAGACCGTTCAGGGGCAACGCTACCAAACCGGCCAGCAGTTCAAGATGCACAATGATTATTTTGCCGGAGGCCAGCCCTATTCCGCGACCGTGGACGCGGAGGGAGGGCAGAGAACCTGGACCGCGATGGTGTTTCTCAACGAGCCGCAGGCCGGCGGCAGCACGAACTTCCCGCGCGCAAATGTAAAAGTGAAGCCCCGCACCGGTGCGCTGCTCACCTGGTTCAATCTCGATCGTGACGGGCTCCCCAATCCATTCACCCACCATGAGGGGATGATTGTGGAGGTTGGCGTCAAATATATCCTGACCAAATGGTTTCGTGAGCGCCCCTGGCAATCGAGCGCGCAATCGGACGCGATGCGCGTCTAGGCGTGCCGGCCCTGAGACCGGACCCGCTTCGCGGAATACGCCGGACCATGCTAGCATCGCGCTTCAATCAGGGGTTTCGATGACGGCGGTGCACGCTGAGTCGATGGAGCTGGAACCGGACGGCGCGCCGTCGCGCGCCGTCGCGCTCGCGAGCGGCGGGCTCGACGCCGCGTGGCGTGCCGGTCTGCTGCCGCGACCGATCCTCGATCCCCTCGCCTTCGAGGCGGCAGCGCTCGGCAAGCGGCGGCGCGACAGCTTCGGGCCGGCGCAGGAGTGGCGAGCGCCCTATCGCCTGCTCGTCCAGTCGCTGCGCGAAGAAGCGGACCTCAATCCACTCGGCCTCGCCATGGCGCACGGCCAGATCGTCGGCGCGCTGAAGGCACGAATTCGCGCGCAGGACCTCTGGCAGCGGCATCCCGACATCCTGACCCGGCCGATCCCGGCGCCGATCATGATCCTCGGCCCAATGCGCTCGGGCACAACCCGGTTGCAGCGGCTGCTCGCCTGCGATCCGCGTTTCGCCCACACACGATTGTTCGAATCCCTGCATCCGGTGCCGGCGCGCGGCCGGGTGCTGAAGACCCGCGCCAGCCTTATGGCATTGCGCCTGTTCAACCCGGCCATTCCCGCCATCCACCCGATGGCCCCACGCCAACCGGACGAGGAGTTCGGCCTGTTCAGCCTGTCCTTCGGCAGTGCCCAGTTCGAAGCACAATGGCGCGTGCCAGGCTTCACCGCCTGGTGGGAGGCAGCCGACGCGGATTGGCTCTATCGCGAGTTTCGCGCCCTCCTCCAGACCATCGGCTGGGCGCGCCGCGTGCCTGCCGATCGCCCGTGGCTGTTGAAGGCGCCGCAATTCCTGCAGGATCTGCCTGCCGTCCTCGCCGCCTTTCCCGACACCCGGCTGATCTGCCTCGATCGCGACACGGAGCGGGTGGTCGGCTCCTCCGCCTCGCTCGTCTGGCACCAGATGCGTATCCAGTCGGACAGCGCCGACCGGGGCTGGATCGGCCGCGAATGGCTGCGCAAGACGCGCCTGCGCCGTGAGCGGGCGCTGGCGGCGCGGCAGGCGCGGCCGGATGTGCCGCAGATCGAGGTGCAGTGCGAGGCGATGGACGATTGCTGGGAAAGCGAGATCACACGCGTCTACGCCTTCCTCGGCCTGCCGCTCACCGATGCGGTCAGGCGACGCATGGCGTCCTACGTCGCTCGCGCCCGCGGCCATGAAGGTCATCGCTATCATCTTGGGCAGTTCGGCCTGTCGCGCGAGGCCGTCCTGTCGGGCTGACCGCGCAGGGGACCGCGACGTGCGGCTTGCGTCGTGGCGGGGTTTTGACGGAGGGTGGGCGAAATGGCGGACGTGTTCATCAGCTATGCGCGCAGCGATCGGCCACGCTGCACCCTGATCCGCGACGCGCTGGCGGCGCTGCGGATCGACGTGTGGTTCGACGCCGGAATCGCGCCTGGTCACGTCTTCGACCGCGAGATCGAGCGCCAGATCGCGGACTCGAAGGCGGTGCTGGTGCTGTGGTCGCGGGCGTCGGCCGCGTCCGACTGGGTGCGGGCCGAGGCGCGGGTCGGCCGCGAGGCGGGCAAGCTTGCCGCGGCGTTCCTCGAACCGTGCGAGCTGCCGCTTGAATTCCGTTCGATACAAACCGAGGCCCTGGCGGTCGAGGGCGCGATCGAGGCCGATCCGGTCTGGCCCGGGATGGTGCGGCGGATCGGCGAGCTGGTCGGACGCGACGGCCTTGCCGACTTTGCAAGGCTGGCCGCCGATCCGGCGGCGCGGCCCGAGGCCTGGCGCCACTGGATCGAACGTCACCCGACCGACCCGCTCGTCGAGGCGGCGGTCGGGCACATGGTCGAAGGCGCCGTGCCAGGCCTGCGCGCCGAGCTGGCCGCCGATCGGGCCCGCCGCGCCTCGGTGGAGGCGGAGCTTGCCGACCATGTCGAGGCTGCGCGCGCCCAATCCGGGGAGCTGGCCACCGCGGCGCGTGACCTCGCCCGGGCACGGCGCGAGCGCGAGGAAGCCGAGCGGGCCCGGGGCGAGGCCGAGCGCGAGCTTGCCGCGATGCGCGACAATCTTGCCCAGTCGCGCCGGGGGGTACCGCTGGTGAGCGCCGATGTCGGGACCGGCATCGTCCTCGACCAGCGGCTGGCCATCTATGTCTGCGTGCTGATGTGGGCCTTTTCGATCTGGTTCCTGTCGAGTTCGACCGGTCGTCTGTCGGGTTCGCGAGGCGGCTTGGATGACGTCTTCTGGCTGATCTTCGGGGTGGTCGCCCTGGTGGTGCCGTCGGCGATCGTGACGATCGTCATCCTGATCAAGCGCCGCGCCCTCGCGGGCGCGCAGCGGGGGGCGACGCCGCCGCCGGGGGCCGCCTGACCATGTCCGGCCCCGGCTTGCCGACCGTCCGCCCGGGACAGGCGCACATGCAACCGCACTCCGCCGCCCGGCAGGCGGTCGCGCTCGGCGCCGAGGGGCGCGTTGCCGAGGCACTCCGCCTTCTCGACGACAGCGCCGCGGCCGGCGATGCCGAGGCGATGTTCGCGCGCGGATTGTGGCGACTGGAGGGCCGCGCGGTGACCCGCGACATCCCGAGCGCCTGCGCCGACATCGCCGCCGCCGCCGCCGCCGGCCACCGCGACGCGATGCGGGTCCATGCCATCTTCCTGGCTTCGGGCGTGAGCGGCGTGCGCGACTGGGCGGGTGCGTTGCGGCAGCTGGAGACAGGCGCCGGGGACGACCCTCTTGCCATGCGCCAGCGCGCGTTGATTGAGGCCATGGCGCTCGATGCGGACGGCGCGCCACTCCAGGTCGCGGCGCAGGAGGCGGTTTCGGAGGCACCGCGAATCGCCTGGGTGCGCGACCTTTTCACGCCGGCGGAGTGCGCCTTCCTGGTCGAGCTGGCCGCGCCGCGCTTTCGTCCCGCGATGGTTTTCCACGAGGGCCAGCAACGCTTCGTGCGCGATCCCGTCCGCCAATCCGATGCCGCCGGCTTTCCGATCCTGTTCGAATGGCCGTTCGTCCACGCACTCAACCGGCGGATCGCCGCCGCCACCGGCACGACGGTCGAGCAAGGCGAACCGCTGCAGATCCTGCGCTACGGCCCCGGCCAGCAGTACAAGCCGCATCTCGACGCGCTGCCCGGCATGCGCAACCAGCGCCGCTGGACGGCGCTCGTCTATCTCAACCACGACTATGAAGGTGGAGAGACTGCTTTCGTCGAGGCAGGGCACGTCCTGCGCGGACGGGCCGGCGATCTGCTCATGTTCGAGAACACCCTGCCGGGGGGGCATCCCGATCCGGCAACACGCCATGCCGGCCTGCCCGTCACGACGGGGATCAAGTTGCTCGCCAGCCGCTGGATCCGCGCGCGCGCGCCCGACCCGGAGTCCGGCTTCGGTCAGCACGAGGCGGAGCGGCCGGGCTAGTCGCTCGCGATCAGGTGGAACCGGTCCTGCCGGCCGTCGAGATAGCGAACCTGACGACCGTCGAAGAACGCGTCCTCCTCCAGCCGGAAATCCACCTCCTGCCCGTCCCATTCGGGCACGGCATGGCGGGCCGCGAGCTCGATTGACCAGGCGGTGTTCGGCCGCAGGCGGTGTCCGCCGCGGGGATCGGCTTCCTGATTGTCCCAGAAGCCGACCGAGGCGCCGGCACCATGGCCGTGATAGCCGATCGGGTGCGAGTAGATGGTCGGCCTGAGGCCTGCCGCGATCGCGCGCGCGCGGGCGGCGGCGAGGATTTCGTTGCCCGACAGACCGGTACGGAAGCTCGCCGTCACCGCGTCCTGCACCCGGTTGGCGGCGGCGAGACCGGCCCGCAGCCCTGCGGGCGCCCCGGTCTCGCCCGGACGCAGCACATAGGCGAGGTGCTGGGTGTCGGTGTTGAGACCGAGCCAGGTGATGCCGAAGTCGAGCCAGAGCATGTCGCCGGGCTGGATCACGGTGTCGCCCTCCAGCGGTGCAGCAGCACCGCGGCGGAAGATGTTGACGTTGGGCTGGAACCAGGTGTCGAGGCCGAGCGCGTTGATCCGCTCGCGATACCACCAGACGAGGTCGTCGACGCTCGTCGTGCCGGGCGTGACCGCGCGACGCGAGAAGCCTTCGGCGATGATCGCATGGGCGAGCCGGACGATCTCGGGATAGCGTTCCATCTCGGCCGGGATGCGCGTTTCCAGCCAGCCGACCGCGAGTTCGTCGGTCGGGACGACGCGGCGGCCCAGCGCTTCGGGCAGCGCCGCCATCAGGCCGTCATGCTGACTGCGGGTCAGCCCGTCGGCAAAGGCGGTGTTCGGCGAGACGTTGATGGCGATCCGGCGCGGATTGCGCTCGGCGATCAACTCGCCGAGCCGCGCCCACTGGTCAGGCTGGGCGGCAGGATCCCAGGATGGCGCGAACAGGCCGCCGAGGCCGTAGCGGCTGACCGTCAGCCGCTCGACCGGCCGCCCCTCGCCCGGATCGAAGAAGATCAGGATCGTCCGCCGCCGCGCGCGCATGCTGGTCGCGTTCAGCATCGTCGTCATCACCGGGTCTTCGAGATATTCGCGGGCGATCAGCACCCACATGTCGAAGCCATGCTCGCGCATCAACGCGGGAACGACGGTGTCGAGCCGTTCGGCGAGCCAGGCGTCGCGGATGCGGGCCTGCTCGCGCAGGGGCAGGATGCGGGGCAGCGCCGGATCGGCCTGCTCCTGCGTGTTCAACGCCGCCTGACCGAAGGCCGGCGCCGCAAGGGCCAGCGCAACAGCCAGCGCCAATTTGTGCAGCATCCTCTTCCCCTTTTCAGTAGCGCAGGAACGCCCCTCGCACCTCCGCCCAGGCATCCTCGTCGGGCAAGGTGAGGACATCGAGGTCGCCCGGCACGGCCGCTGGATCGTCGACCCATTCGCGCAGCATGGGGCCGCCGTTGATCACGTCGATGGCGAGTTTGTCGAACTCATATTCATACGGGAAATCGCGCCAGAGATCATAGTCCGGCCAGAGCGTCCGGATCGCCTTGAAGCCGAGCGCCTGGACGCGCCAGGGGCGAAAAGCTTCGTGATCATAGGCGGCGCCTTCAGCGTGGATGAAGACGCCACTGCACAACTGGCCAACATGTTTGTGGAAGGTCGGCTGGAACCAGATATCACGCAGCGTGCAGCCGTCGAGCCAGTGCGGGCCGATGCGGCGCATCTCGGCGATCACCGCCTTCGCGTCGATGTCCGGCGCGCCGAACAGCTCGAGCGGGCGGGTCGTCCCCCTGCCCTCGCTCAACGTCGCGCCCTCCAGCATCACCGTGCCGGCATAGGCGCGGGCCATGTTGACGTTGGCGGCATTGGGGCTGGGGTTGATCCACACCCGCTCCGGCGGCCAGCCGAAGCCGGGCGCGTCGTCGGGCTTCCAGCCCTCCATCTCGATCACGCGATAGTCGACGTCGAGCCCGAAGTGGTCGATGAACCACAGGCCCATCTCGCCCAGGGTCAGGCCGTGCCGCATCGGCATCGGCCCGGCACCGACGAAGCTCTCCCAGCCCGGGCGGAGCGTCAGCCCCTCGACAGGGCGGCCCGCAGGATTGGGGCGGTCGAGCACCCAGACGGATTTGCCGTGCTGCGCCGCGGCTTCGAGCACGTACAGCAAGGTCGTGACGAAGGTGTAGATGCGGCAGCCGACGTCCTGCAGGTCGACGAGGATCGTGTCGAACGTCCCCATCGACTGACCACTCGGGCGGCGGACCTCGCCGTAGAGGCTGAACACCGGCATGCCGTAGGTCGGATCGGTATAATCCGGCGACTCCATCATATTGTCCTGGAGATCGCCGCGCACGCCATGCTGCGGCCCGAACACCGCCGATACGCTGAGTCCCGCCGCGACCAGCGCGTCGAGGCTGTGGGTCAGGCCCGCCGTCACCGAGGCGGGATGAGCGAGCAGGGCGACGCGCTTGCCCGCCAGCGGTTTGCGAAGCTCAGGGTCGGCGAGCAGCCGGTCGATGCCGAATTTCATTCTCGAACTCTCTTCGTCATGCCGGACTTGATTGAGCCGGTGCGCAGTGCCCCGCACTGCGCAGCCATGTCCGGGGGACATGGCGACCTGTTCAATGGCATCCATCTTCCTTCGCAGCGTTCGTAAAGAACGTGGACCCCGGATCAAGTCCGGGGTGACGGATTGGGTTCAGGTGACCGGCAATTGGAGCGCAAAGCAATCCGGATGATGGAAATCCGGCGCGCCCGGCGGGTGCTTCAGCGCCCAGTAGGATTTGGTGCCGTCCTTTTCCTCGATGATCGCGGAGAGGCCGATGTGCAGTTCGCGATCGCCCAGCCAAAGGAGGTTGATCACGACGTCGATCCCATCGTCCTTCCGCGTGATCACCGGGGTCGCCAGCACCAAGTCGCGCATACCTGCCCGATGCGCGTCGAACCGATAGGCAGCCCATTGCGTGGACGGGGCAAAGTTGAACTCGCAATAGGTCTCGCCGCCCGTCCTCACGAACAACTCGAAACATGTGGTCTGCCAAAGCCCGTCGGTTCGCTCCGTTGCTGCGGGATCGGGAAGGCGCATTGGCCCGCCGGTCACGTGATAGGCCAACTGCCATCGTTCCGCGCCGCGCACCAATGACACGGCGACCTTGTCGACCGTATGGGGCGGACTGTCCGGATGGGGAATAAGCCTGACTACCATCCCCTCCCCGTTCGGGCTGAGCTTGTCGAAGCCCTGCCCTTCTTCGGGCGGCTTCCGCGACGCAATGCGGATCGCATCCCAATCATCCCGGATCAGTGCAAGCTTCTTGGCGCGCGACCAACCCTTGATTTGCCGCTCCGCCACAAGGGCCTCGTAACGGGTCGGAAACTCGGAGCTCCACACCAGCTGAGCCGGCCAATGGTCACGAACAAAGCCAGGAATTTCGCCGGACGCATGCTGGGCCATCCTGTGCTCAAGATCGTCCGTATGGCCCGTATAGAAATAGCCACCTTTGCAATGGAGCATATAGGCCCAGAAGCTCATAGGTTTGTTCGTTAAGGGCTAAGGCAGGGCTTCGACAACCTCAGCCCGAACGGGTTTGTGTTACGGGGCTTTGATGCTAGGCGCCGCAGCGCCATGACCGAATACAAGTCCGATCTCCTCCGTCTGCTCCACGAGCGCGGCTACATCCATCAGGTGACCGACGCGGCGGCCCTCGACGCGCTGGCGGCAAACGAGATCATCCCCGCTTACATCGGCTTCGACGCGACCGCGCCGTCACTCCATGTTGGCAGCCTCGTCCAGATCATGATGCTGCGTCGCCTCCAGCAGGCCGGGCACAAGCCGATCGTGCTGATGGGCGGCGGCACCTCCAAGATCGGCGATCCGAGCTTCAAGGACGAGGCGCGGCGGCTGCTGACGGTCGAGACGATCAACGCGAACATTGCCTCGATCCGCCGGGTGTTCGAACATTTCCTGACCTTCGGGGACGGGCCGACCGACGCGATCATGGTCGACAATGCCGACTGGCTCGACAGGCTGGAGTACATCCCGTTCCTGCGCGAGGTCGGCCAGCATTTCTCGGTCAACCGGATGCTGAGCTTCGACTCGGTCAAGCTCCGGCTCGACCGCGAGCAGTCGCTCTCCTTCCTCGAATTCAATTACATGATCCTGCAGGGCTACGATTTCCGCGAGCTGTCGCGGCGCGCTGGCTGCCGGTTGCAGATGGGCGGCTCCGACCAGTGGGGCAACATCGTCAACGGCGTCGAACTGACCCGGCGGATGGACAGTGTCGAGGTGTTCGGGCTGACCACCCCGCTCATCACCACCGCCGACGGCGGCAAGATGGGCAAGACCGTCTCCGGCGCGGTCTGGCTGAATGCCGACCAGCTTTCCGCCTATGATTACTGGCAGTTCTGGCGAAACACGCAGGATGCGGACGTCGGCAAGTTCCTCAAGCTGTTCACCGACGTGCCGCTGGACGAGATCGCCCGGCTGGAAGCGCTGGAAGGCGCGGCGATCAACGACGCCAAGAAGGCGCTCGCCGATGCGGCCACAGCGATGCTGCACGGTGTAGAAGCGGCGCAGTCCGCAGCCGAGACAGCGCGCAAGACTTTCGAGGAAGGGGCGGCCGGCGAAGCGCTGCCGACTTTTGCAGCAGGAGCGTCAATCATCAGCCTGGCCGATGCTCTCACCCATCTCGGCCTCGTCGCCTCGAAAAAGGAAGCGAGACGGCTGATCGCGCAGGGCGGCGCGCGTGTGAACGGCGAGACCGTCACCGACGAAATGCACGTCTTCACGATCGAAGGCCAAATGCGGATTTCGGCCGGCAAGAAGAAGCACGGCCTGCTGACGCGCTAGCCGCGCCGCACGAGCAACACCCCGCCGATCACCAGCAATGCGCCGGCGATGCGGCCCGGGGTGACAGGCGCACGATCGAGACCAAGCGCGCCATAATGGTCGACGATCAGCGCCGCGATCATCTGCCCGGCGATCGCAAGGGTAAGCATGGAGGCGATGCCGAGGCGCGGCGCGGCATAGGTCGCGACGGTAACGAAGAAGGCCCCGTAGAGACCACCCGCCCACGCATACCAGGGCACGTCCCGCAGCGGCGCCAGCGCAGGGCGCTGGGTCGCGAGCGTGAGCGCGGTCAACACGACGGTGCCGACCAGAAAGGACAGCAAGGCCGCGAACATCACCGAGCCGCTCGCCCGGGCGAGATAGGCGTTGGTCGGCGGCTGGATCGCCATCATCGATCCCGCGGCGAGGACGAGGACGATGGGCAGGAGGAGGGAGGCGGGCATGGGGCAGTCCTTGTCGTGAGAACCTGAGCATCGCCTATAGCCGTCATGCTGAACTTGTTTCAGCATCCATGAACACGGCCGCACATTGCTTCGAACCGGAGTATTCATAGGCCCTGAAACAAGTTCAGGGTGACGATCGGGGGATCATTATCCGCTGCGGAGCAATCCCACTGCGGCGTCGCGTTCCATGAGGTAGAGCAAGGTCCGCGCCGCTTTCCCCCGCTCGCTGTCCAGTCCGCCATCACGGTCCACCAGCAGGCGGGCGTCGTCCATCGCGATCGGGGCGAGCTCGGCGACCTGCTCGGGGCTGGCGAGGCGGAATACGGCCTCGCCCGACTGGCGGGTGCCGAGGATCTCGCCGGCGCCGCGCAGCCGCAGGTCCTCCTCGGCGATGCGGAAGCCGTCATTGGTCTCGCGCATCAGGCCGAGCCGCGCCCGGGCGGTCTCGCTGAGCGCGTTGCCGCGCAGCAGCAGGCAGACGCTGCGCTGGTCGCCCCGCCCGACCCGGCCGCGCAGCTGATGGAGCTGGGCGAGGCCGAAGCGGTCGGCATGTTCGACGATCATCAGGCTGGCATTTGGCACGTCGACGCCGACCTCGATCACCGTCGTGGCGACAAGCACGGCGATCCGGCCGCCCGCGAACGCTTCCATCACGGCGTCCTTCTCTGGCCCCTTCATCCGGCCGTGGACGACGCCGACCTGGCCCGGAAAGCGCTGGCCCAGAATGCGCGCGCGCTCCTCGGCGGCGGCCAGGTCGCTGGTCTCGCTTTCCTCGACCAGGGGACAGACCCAATAGGCCTGCCCGCCCGTCGCGATATGGCGACCGAGGCCGTCCACCACCTCGGCCATCCGGTCCTCGCTGATCACCCGCGTCTCGATCGGCTGGCGGCCGGGCGGCATCTCGTCGAGGCGGCTGACATCCATCTCGCCATAGTGGGTGAGGGTCAGCGTGCGCGGGATCGGCGTGGCGGTCATGACGAGAAGGTGCGGCGGCCGCTCGGCCTTGCCCGCCAGCATCATGCGCTGGGCGACCCCGAAGCGGTGCTGCTCGTCGACGACGGCGAGGCCGAGGCGCTTGTAGGCGACCTTGTCCTGGAAGATCGCATGGGTGCCGATGAGGATATGGATCGAGCCGTCGGCAAGGCCCATCAGACAGGATTCCCGCGCGCGCCCCTTCTCCCTCCCCGTCAGGATCGCAATGTTGACCGGCAGGCCGGCGAGCATCCGCGAGAGATTGTCGTGATGCTGGCGGGCGAGGATCTCGGTCGGCGCGAGCAGGGCCGCCTGCGCGCCGGCCTCCACCGCGGCCAGCATCGCCATCAGGGCGACGAGCGTCTTGCCCGAGCCGACGTCGCCCTGGAGCAGGCGCAGCATCGGCGTCTCCTGCTGCAGATCGCCCTCGATCTCCCGCACCGAACGCTGCTGCGCGCCGGTCGGCGTGTAAGGCAGCTTGAGCTGGTCGCGCAGCCGCCCGTCGCCAAGGAGCGGGACGCCTCTGCGCTTGCGCGACGAGGCACGGACCAGCATCAGCGCAAGCTGGTTGGCGAACACCTCGTCGTAGGCCAGCCGCGCGCGCGCCTCGGCTGTGGCGGGATCGCGATGCGCGGTCTCCAGTGCGTCCGCCCAATCCGGCCAGCCGCGCCGCGCCTTGAGGCTCGACTCGATCCATTCGCTCAGGTCCGGCCGCCGCGCCAGCGCCTGTCCGGCAAGGTCCCCGAGGCGGTTGTTGGTCAGACCCTCGGACAGGGGATAGACCGGCTCGCGTTCAGGGATCGTCGCGTCCTCGCCGGGCGCCAGCACATAGTCCGGATGGACCATCTGCAGCTCCTGCCCGTAGCGGTCGAGCTTGCCCGAGATGATCCGCGGCTCGCCGAGCGGCAGCTGCTTCTTCGCCCAGCCCGGGTTGTTGAAATAGGTGAGCGTCACATAATCGCCGCCCGCGTCCTCTGCATGGACACGGAACGGCCCCCGGCCTCCGGCCTGCCGGTAGTCGCGCGCGGTCACAGGAATCGTGATCACCCGCCCGACATCCGCCTCGTCGAGCCGGGCCACACGCTTGCGGTCGATCCAGCTCACCGGCAGGTGGAAGAGGATGTCGATCACCCGGTCGAGCTTCAGCCGGTGCAGCGGCCTGGCGAGCTGCGGCCCGATGCCTTTCAGCACCTCCACCTCGGCGAACAGCGGATTGAGAAGGTCGGGGCGCATCGACCTAGCTAATCCCTCCGGCCCCCGCCCGCCAAGGCCGTCCATCCTTTGTTATGGTTTTTGTTTCATGACGATCGCATGATCGCCGCCGCCGAGCCCACCAGGCTGAGATACATGCTGGACACTGGCGAGCGCATGCTTGTCGTGCTTCTGTACCTCTTCCTTCTCTATCGCTTCGCGTCCGCGGTCGCGGAGCATCCGATCAACGCTTTCTACCTGGTCACGGAAGGCATCGTGATGCTGATGGTCCTGCTGCGGCGCAGCACCGACCAGATCAGCATCGCACCGCGCGACTGGGTGGTCGCCTTCGCGGGCACCTTCCTGTCAATGGCGCTGACTCCGGGCGAGCCGGTGGCCGCACTGGTCACATTCGCCGGTGTCCTGCTGGTCGCCGGCTTCGCCATCAGCCTCGCCGCCAAGCTTCAGCTCCGCCGCAGTTTCGGTCTCGTTGCCGCCAATCGCGGCCTCAAGACGCGCGGCGTCTACGCGCTGGTGCGCCATCCCATGTATCTCGGCTATTTCTTCGTCCAGTCCGGCATGCTGATGCTGAACTTCAATGCCTGGAACATCGCGATCCTGTCCGGCTGGACCTTCCTGCAGATCATGCGGATCAACGCCGAGGAGCGCATGCTGCTGGCCGATCCAGCCTATCGCGCCCATGCTGAACTGGTGAAATACAGGCTCCTTCCCGGCGTCTACTGATGGCCCTCGACAATCTCGTCATCTTCGCGGCCGCGGCCTTGATCTTTGTCCCGCTGGAGCAGCTGTTCCCGCTCCATCGCCGACGCGCCTGGCTCCGCCGCGACACGATCACCGACGTCCTACATTTCTTCATCAGCGGGTTCCTGATCCGGACCGGTGCGCTGGCGACAACGCTTCTCCTCTCGATGGCCGCCCTCTCGGTGCTGCCGGAAGCGCTTCGCGCCGCGATCCGAGCGCAACCCGACTGGCTGGAATTTGCAGAACTGCTCATCCTAGCCGATCTCGGCTTCTACCTGGCGCACCGCCTGGTCCACACCGTCCCCTGGCTCTGGCGCTTCCACGCCGTGCATCACAGCAGCGAGCAGCTCGACTGGCTCGCCACCTATCGCGTCCATCCGGTCGATCAGGTGCTCAACAGCACGATCATCGCGCTGCCCGGACTGATTCTCGGCTTCTCGCCGGCCCCCCTCCTCGCCTACGCCCTGTGCTATCGCTGGCATGCCATGTTGCTGCATTCGAACGTGCGGCTGGAGCTCGGTCCGCTCGGTCGCTGGATTGCGACGCCCCGCTACCATCATTGGCATCATGCGGACGAGCACCATGCCTATGACCGCAATTTCGGCGGCCAGCTGGTCGTCTGGGATCGCCTGTTCGGCACCTATCACGAAGAATCGCGCCTGCCCCACCGCTACGGCGTCGGCGGCGACGTTCCCGACGGCTATGTCGCGCAACTCGCCAGCCCGTTCGGGATACGGCCCGAAGCCCCGCAAGCCGGCGCCGTGCAAACGATCCCGTCGAAACCCTGATCTCCGCACGGCCGCGTCACGCCCAGGCGGGTCGATTCCGGGCAGGGCGGCGCCAGCCTCGACAGCCGAAATGCGCCGGGCCTCGCAAATCGGCGGGCAAGGCGGGCGGAAATGCTTCCAACCCGGGCAGAAATCCCTAAACAGTCCCACTCATTCCGGGGTGCCGATCGGCATCGCCGGTTTTCTGCATTGGACGACCATGGACCGCGACGCACGACTGAAACGCCTGAAGTTCCGCGCCTGGCACCGCGGCGTGCGCGAAGCGGACATGCTCGTCGGCGGATTCTTCGACGCGAACCATGCCGGCTGGTCCGAGGCGGAACTCGACCGGTTCGAGGCCCTGCTCGAGGAACAGGATGTCGACATCCTCGCCTGGGCGATCGGAACCGCCGATGTCCCCGAGCGCTGGCAGGGTGAAATGATGAGCAAGCTCAAAGCTCTCGACTATATCAAGCTGCCCTGACGTGACCGACCTCCGGAAAATTCTCGCGGCCGACGCGCCAATGACGCTGGCGGGTGTGCCGGGCGGATTCCTGCCCTGGCTCGCCGCTGATCTCGCGCGCGCAGCGAAGGGCCGCGCCGTGTTCATCGCACCGGACGAGGCGGCGATGCGCGCGCTCGCCGACGCCGCGCATTATTTCGCACCGGAGCTGGAGACGCTCGTCTTTCCGGCCTGGGACTGCCTGCCCTATGACCGCGCGTCGCCCTCGCTGCGCTCGACCTCCGAGCGGCTGGCGACCTTGCACGCGCTCCAACGCAAAGCGGAGAAGCCGCAGCTCCTCGTCACCACGGTCAACGCGGCGTTGCAGCGGACGCTGACGCCGTTCCGCGTCCGCCAGCTCGTCGCGCGCCTCGCGCCGGGCGAACGGATCGACCTCGACCGGCTGACCGCACTGCTCGCCGCCAACGGCTACAGCCGCAGCGAGACGGTGCGCGATCCCGGCGAGTTCGCGGTGCGCGGTGGCCTCGTCGATCTCTTTCCCGCGGGCGAAGAGAATGCGCTCCGGCTCGACTTCTTCGGCGACGAGATCGAGAGCGTGCGCAGCTTCGATCCCGCCAGCCAGCGCAGCATCGCGCGGATCGCCGGCTTCACCCTGCTCCCCGCCTCCGAGACCCTGCTCGACGAGGACAGCATCAAGCGCTTCCGCTCGCGTTACCGCGAACTGTTCGGCGCCACCGCGACCGGTGACCCCGTCTACCAGGCGGTGTCGGACGGACGGCGGATCGCTGGTGTCGATCACTGGCTGCCTCTGTTCGAGGAGCGGCTCGCCACCCTGTTCGATCATCTCGCCGACGACGATCTCGTCATCCGCGATCCGGGCGACAGCGGCGCCGCCGAAGGGCGGTTCGAGGCGATCGCCGACTATTACGAGAACCGCCAGCGCGCCCAGTCGTCCGATCCCGGCAGCTATCGGCCGCTGGAGCCGAAATCGCTCTACCTGGAGCGGGGCGAATGGGAGGCGCTGGTCGCCGATCGGCCGGCCCACCTCGTCACGCCCTTCCACGAGCCGGACAGCGCCCGGGTGCTCGATTTCGAGGTAGCGCCGCCGCGCGACTTCGCGCCGGAGCGGACGCAGAACGCCAATGTCTACGAGGCGGTCGCCGCGCATGTCGCGGAACTGCGGCGATCGAAGCACAGGATCATCCTCGCCAGCTATTCCAGTGGCTCGCGCGAGCGGCTGAAGGGCCTGCTTGCCGATCATGGCCTCGCCAGGGTGGCCGAGGCGGAGAGCTGGCAGGAGGCGCTCGGCATCGCCGCCACGGGTCAGGTCGCGCTCGCCGTTATCCAGCTCGATCACGGCTTCACCACGCGCGACATCGCCCTGCTGACCGAGCAGGACATGCTCGGCGACCGCCTCGTCCGGCGCCGCCGCAAGAAGAGCACCCAGGCCTTCCTCGACGAGCTCGCGACGCTCACCCCCGGCGATCTCGTCGTCCACGCCGATCACGGCATCGGCCGCTACGACGGGCTGACCCAGATTCCGGTGCAGAAGGCGCCGCACGATTGCGTCGCGCTCTCCTATGCCGGCGGCGACAAGCTCTACGTCCCGGTCGAGAATATCGACATCCTCTCGCGCTACGGCAGCGAGAGCGAGGGCGTCGCGCTGGACCGCCTCGGCGGCGAGGCGTGGCAGCGGCGCAAGAGCCGGATGAAGGAGCGCATCCGCGAGATCGCGGGCGAGCTCATCAAGATCGCCGCCGAGCGCGCGCTGCGGCCCGGCACAGTGGCCGAGCCCGACACCGGCTATGCCGCCTTCGCCGACCGCTTCCCCTATGAGGAGACCGAGGATCAGGACCGCGCGATCGACGACGTGATCGCCGATCTCGCCGCCGGCAAGCCGATGGATCGCCTCGTCTGCGGCGATGTCGGCTTCGGCAAGACCGAGGTGGCGCTCCGGGGCGCGTTCGTCGCGGCGATGGCCGGCATGCAGGTCGCGCTGATCGCGCCGACCACCCTCCTCGCCCGCCAGCATTTCCAGAATTTCAGGGAGCGCTTCCAGGGCTTCCCGATCGAGCTCGGCCGCCTCTCCCGCCTCGTCCCCGCGAAGGAAGCGGCGGAGACGAAGGAGCGGCTGAAGGCCGGCAAGGTCGACATCGTCATCGGCACCCACGCGATCCTCGGCAAGGGCGTCGAGTTCAGGAATCTCGGCCTCGTCATCGTCGACGAGGAGCAGCGCTTCGGCGTCACCCACAAGGAGCGCCTCAAGACACTGCGCAGCGACGTCCACGTCCTCACCCTCACCGCCACCCCCATCCCCCGCACCCTGCAGATGGCGATGTCCGGCCTGCGCGAACTCAGCGTCATCCAGACCCCGCCGGTCGACCGCCTCGCCGTGCGCACCTATGTCATGCCCTGGGACCCGGTGGTGGTGCGCGAGGCGCTGCTGCGCGAACATTATCGCGGCGGCCAGAGCTTCTTCGTCGTGCCGCGCATCGCCGATCTGCCCGACATCGAGCAATTCCTGCGCGAGGAGGTGCCGGAGGTCCGCTATGTCGTCGCCCACGGCCAGATGGCACCGACCGAGGTCGAGGAGCGCATCTCGGCCTTCTACGACAGAAAGTACGAGGTGCTGCTCTCGACCACCATCGTCGAGAGCGGCCTCGACATCCCGACCGCGAACACGCTCATCATCCACCGCGCCGACCGCTTCGGCCTCGCCCAGCTCTACCAGCTGCGCGGCCGCGTCGGGCGGGCCAAGACGCGCGCCTATGCCTATTTCACGACCCCGGCGGATCGCCTCGTGACCGAGACGGCCGACAAGCGGCTGAAGGTGCTCGCCAGCCTCGAAAGCCTCGGCGCCGGGTTCCAGCTCGCCACCCACGATCTCGACATACGCGGCGCCGGCAACCTGCTCGGTGACGAGCAGTCAGGCCATATCAGGGAGGTCGGCTTCGAACTCTACCAGTCGATGCTGGAGGAGGCGATTCTCGACGCCAAGGCGGGCGGGCTGGAGCGGCGCCCCGAGCAATTCTCGCCGCAGATCACCGTCGACGCGCCGATCCTGATCCCCGATGCCTATGTTCCCGATCTCGACCTCAGGATGGGCCTCTACCGCCGCATGAACGAGTTCGAGACCGCGGCCGACATCGATCCCTTCGCCGCCGAGCTGATCGACCGCTTCGGCAAACTGCCGCAGGAAACCGCCAACCTGCTCAAGGTCATCGAGATCAAGCTCAACGCCCGCAAGGCGATGGTCGCGAAGCTCGACGTCGGCGCGAAGGGCGCGCTGGTCAGCTTCTACAATGACAGTTTCCCGGACCTCCCCGGTCTCCTCGCCTATGTCGATCGCCTGAAGGGCACCGCGAAGCTCAGGCCCGACAGCAAGCTGGTCATCGCGCGGGAGTGGCCTGCGGCGGAGGCGCGGCTCAACGGCGCACTGCAACTGTCGAAGGGATTGGCGAAGATACTGGGGTGACGACGTACGGCGGCCAAGGGTGGACAGAAGACATTCGACAGCCGCCGAGACACTTCTCGTGATCAGGGCGCCTTGATGATTTGGCTGGAGCTTTCCAGGCTCGCCCCGCGCGATTGCCTTTGCTGCCCGGGAATGTCACCGCTGGTCGACCCCTTTTTTGGAGAATCGATGTGCGCCGTATCCTGATCGCTATCGTGCTGGCCGCCGCCCCCCTGGCTGCCTACGCACACGAGACACAGAATTCGGCCTCGGCTTCCACGCCGGTTCCCACGGAACAGCTGCTCCGGCCTCCGGCTGACGCGGTCCATTACGTGGTCGTCTCAGAAGCCGGCAAGCACGGCGACCAGTGGCGCTGGGCGTTGGCAGACGGCCGCATTGCCTATCGCTGGTCGCAGGAGCTGCGCGGCTGGATCACCGAAATGGATCAGGTGACCAGGTTCGCGCCGGACGGAACGGTTCAGGCGCTCGAAGTGCGTGGGGTCACCATGTCTGGAGACGCCGCCGAAGTCTATCGGGTGGAGAACGGCCGCGCGAGCTGGAGGACGGCGAACGACCATGGCGAGGCTCCGGCCGGCGGCTGGTACATCCCGGCCGGTGGCGTCGGCATCGCGACCGCGCCGCTGGTCGAGGCTCTCGCCAGGGCAGGCGAGAGCGGCATCAATTTCCTGCCGAGCGGCAGGGGGTGGATGACCTTCGGACCGAATGTGAACATTCAAGGCCCTGGCGGACCGAAGACCGTTCAACTTGCCTTCATTCGGGGGATGACCCCCTCGCCCGTTCCGGTCTGGCTCGATGAGAACAGAAACTATTTCGCCGAGATTGGCTACATCTCGACCATGCCGGAGGGCTATGAGGGGGCACTGAGGCAGCTCCGCGACGCCCAGGAGGCTGCGACGGCAGCAGAGGTGAGGTCAGTCGCCCAGCGCTTCCTGACGCCAGCCGCGCGCGCGCCGGTATTGTTCGACAATGTCCAGCTGTTCGATGCCGACAGCGGCGTGTTCCTGCCCGATCGCGCGGTGCTGGCCCAGGACGGGCGGATCGCCGCCATCGGCGCCGCGGGCTCGATCCGGGCACCGGCGAACGCCCGGGTGATCGACGGCCGCGGCAAGACGCTCGTCCCCGGGATCTGGGACAGTCACATGCATATCGGCAGCGACTGGGATGTGCTTGCGAACATGGCCACCGGAATAACGAGCTTCCGGAGCCCGGGCACGACATTCGATCGCGCCGTGGACGCCACGCGACGGCGGGCGGCCGGGGAGTTGCTCATGGGCGAACCCTTTATTTCGGTGATCGTCGACAGGAGGGACCCGCTGGCGGCCCAGGGCGCGGAGGTTGTGACCAGCGCCGACGAGGGGGTGGCCGTGGTCCGCCGGATCAGGGAAGCGGGCCTTTGGGGCGTCAAGTTCTACACCAGCATGGACCCGAGCTGGATCGCCCCGGTCGCGGCGGAAGCGCACCGGCTCGGCCTCCATGTGCATGGACACGTCCCCGCGAGGATGAGGCCCAGCGAGGCAGTCGCTGCTGGCTATGACGAGCTCACTCACCTCAACTTCGTCGTCATGGAATCGATGCCGGCGGACGTCGTCGACCGGGCCAACACCCGGCAGCGAATGGAGGGGCCGGCGCGCCTCTTCAGAGATGTCGATCTCGATGGCCCGTTGATGCGCGGATTTATCGCGGACCTCGCCCGCCGCGGGACGATCGTCGATCCGACCATTGTCATTTTCGAAGGTATGCTGACCCAGGACGGTGGCAGGCCACATCCGGCTTATGCGCCTTATATGGGGGTCATTTCGCCGGTGCTGGAACGGTCCGTGTTCACCAGCGGCGGCTATCCGCTCGTCGAGGGCTATACCCGCGATCAGTACCGGCAGAGCTATGCGAAGATGGTCGAGCTCGTTGGGCGGCTGCACCGTGCGGGCGTTCCGATCGTTGCCGGTACCGACGGCTTCGGCCTCGAGCTGGTCCGCGAACTGGAAATCTACCAGCAGGCGGGCTTCACGCCCGCCCAGGCCCTGCAAAGCGCGACCATTCTTCCCGCTCGCGTCGTCGGGGCGGAGGGGCGCACCGGTTCGATCGCCATTGGCAAGGAGGCCGACATGGTGCTCGTCGACGGCGATCCGTCCCGCGAAATCGGCGCGCTTCGCCGGGTCGTCACCGTCGTCAGCGACGGCTATTTGATGGACGGCGACGCGCTTCGGGAAGCCGCTGGCTTCAGCGGCCGGCCGAGATAACGGAGCGGTTTATCCGCACCGGTCCGGCGTTGGTGCCATGCCGCACCGGGGGCTTTTGAAATCAACGGCCAGCGGGGCTCTGCTCTCGCCGATGCAGTTTGACCGTGACTGGCCGATTCAAGCCGAATCCGCCGGAAAGCGGTCAAACCGCTTTCGGCCAGGTTGGGCCGGCCAGTGCGCGGCGGTAGCTGGCCGAAAACAGCCGTCCCAGATTGTTGGATACAAATAGGATTTCGTCTGACACCGTCGCTGCGATTCGGGGTTCTGACCTCGCCTCTCCGGCTCTTTGACAGGTTCGCTTCAGCACTCCTCGCTGCCCGAAAAGGCCGCGACGTCACCCCTCATGGCCACTGCGAACATTGGGAACATTCGCGCCGCGAAGCCCTGGCCCAAAGCGGGCGACTCGCATGCTGCCGGAGGCGACAGCCCCTTGAGCGGCCGGCTCCCGTTCCAGTGCCGCATTAACAACTCCCCGCTGCTTCGGCCGCCCGCCGGGACGAACCGTTCAGCCGGCACGGCGCACCGATCGGGCCATGGGCTATCTGCTTCAGGACTCCCGTGTAGGATCGCCTCATCCGATCCGGGGGGTTCATGCCGATTTCGCCGTTCCGCACGCACCTGTCGCGCCTGATCCTTCGCGCCCTTCTGGCCGTCGGGTTGGCCGCTGCCGTTGCCACCCCCGCCGCCGCGGTTCTGCAATGTGCGCCTTATGCGCGCGCCCAGTCCGGGATCGCGATCTTCGGCAATGCCGGCACCTGGTGGGGTCAGGCCGAGGGGCGCTACGACCGCGGCGACGAGCCGCGGGTCGGCGCGGTGCTCGCCTTCCAGCCGTCGCGCGCCATGCCGATCGGCCATGTTGCCGTCGTCGCCGAAATCGTCGACGACCGCCGCATCTATCTCAATCACGCGAACTGGTCCGGGCCCGGCCGCATCGAGCGCCGCGCTCTGGCCGAAGACGTCTCCCCGAACGGCGACTGGAGCGAGGTCCGGGTCTGGTACGCGCCGCAAGGTTCGCTCGGCCTGCGCGAGAACCCGACCTTCGGCTTCATCTACAACGAGGCTCCGGATGATGCGGCGCCGACGATCAGCACCATGCCCGTAATCGCCGCGGCCGCCTCCGCCGGCGTCATCTCCGGCACGAACTGACAGCATTTGCGGACGGAGCGGTGCCGCCGCCGCGATCCGGCCCGATCGAGATCCGGTTTCCACGCCCTCTCGCGAAAGCAGAAATCCAGCTTCTTCAACAGCCTGGATGAAAAGGGAGCTGGACCCGCGCATTCGCGGGATTGGCGGATGGAGCTGACGAGGATCTGCGACTGCGGCGCGCCCGTCGAAAACCCGCCAGCCTTGGTCGAACAGGGCAAGTATTCCTAATCGTACCAATGTAGCGTACACTGGACGAAAATGGTGGGTGGAGTGGTGTGATGAGGTGGCGGACCCTGGTACTGGCATGTGCGCTGACAGTCGGCGCCGGCGCCGGCGCGACGACACCTCCCGATCCCGCGAATCCGACCGCCAGTTCGCACGACAATGCGTCGGAGACCATCGCCTACGGCCATGATGCCGCGCAGCGGATGACTGTGCCCGTCTCGCTCGGCGACCACGGCCCCTTCCCGTTCGTCGTCGACACCGGTGCCGAACGCACCGTCATTTCCCGCGAACTCGCGGATACGCTTCAGCTCGATGCCAGCCGCAACGTGCTGCTTACCAGCATCGTCGACGTGCGTACCGTGCCGACCGTGATCATCCCGCGGCTCGATCTGGGCCGGCGCTCGCATGCAGGGATCCAGGCGCCCGCCCTCGCCCGGCAGAATATCGGGGCCGAAGGAATGCTCGGCGTGGACACGCTGCAGAACCAGCAGGTGATCTTTGATTTCCAGCGCCGCGAGCTCACCCTGTCGCGCTCCCACCTCGACGACGACGCGTGGCCGGCCGACACGATCGTGATCCGCGCGCGCAGCCGCTATGGCCGCCTCGTCCTTGCCAACGTCAACGTCGACGGGCAGCGTGTCTTCGCGATCATCGACACCGGCTCGCCGGTCACGATCGGCAACCACGCGCTGCGCCGCCGGCTCGAACATAGCGGCCGCATCGATCCCAACCAGGTGATCCAGCTCACCGGCGTCACCGGCGCGAGCGTCCAGGTCAACTATACCCGCACCCGCCGCATCCGCCTCGGCGACACGCGGATCGAGGACATGCCGATCGCCTTCTCCGACCTCGCGCTGTTCCGTCAGCTCGACCTGCTCGACCGGCCGGCGATCCTGCTCGGCATGGACGCGCTGCAGCTGTTCCAGCGCATCTCGATCGACTTCGCCAACCGGCGGGTGCGCCTGCTGCCCGGGCCGACCTCGCAGGCCGGCGCGCTGAGGATGGCCGCGCGCTAGGCGGTCATCCTTCGAGCACCAGCTTCGCCAGCGCCGCCGACTCCACTGGTGGCGCGCACAGAAAGCCCTGGTAGAGCGTGCAACCTTCCCCGGCGAGCAGGCCGAGCTGTTCTTCGGTCTCCACGCCTTCCGCGACAACGTCGAGGCCGAGGGAACGCGCCATATCGATCACGCTCCTGACGACGATCCGGTCGCGGGTCGATCCGGCGATGTCCTGGGAGAGGCGCTTGTCGATCTTGAGATAGTCCAGCGGCAGCGCCTTCAGATAGGCGAGGTTCGAATAGCCTGTCCCGAAATCGTCGATCGCGACCCGCAGGCCGCCGCGGCGCAGCTCGGCGAGCAGGCCGGCGGCGCCCGACAGATCCTCGATCAGGCCGCTTTCGGTGATCTCCACGGTGAGCCGCGCCGGCGCGAAGCCGCTCTCCGCAACCAGCCCGAGAAACTGCGCCGCGAAGCCGGGCTGCAGCATGTCAGCCGCGGTGATGTTGACCGCGAGGCGGAGGCCGGCGAGGCCCTCCGGCCAATCGGCGGCCGCCCGAATCGCCTTGCGCTGCACGTGGTCCGAAAGCTGGGCGAGATAGTCGGAGCGCTCTGCCACCCGGAACAGGGTGGCCGCACCGAGCTCGCCGTAGAGCGGATGGTTCCAGCGGGCGAGCGCCTCGACGCCGACGATCTCGCCGCTCGCGATGGCCACTTGCGGCTGGAAGCGGATCTCGATCTCGTCGCGATCGAGCGCGCGGCGCAGGTCGACCTCGAGCCGGTCTTCGCGCGCCGTGGCGCTCTCCGCGCCTTCCTCAAGCACCCGCACCGGCGCGCTGTCGGCGCCCTTGGCCTCGGCCAGCGCGGCGCTGGCCCGACGCAGCAGCGTTGCGGCATCGTCGCCGGCCTGCGAGACCGCGACGCCGGCGCGACTCGCCAGCGTGATGACATGACCGCCCGAAACGAACGGCCGCCCGATCGCCTCGACCAGTTCGCCGGCGAGGAAGCGGCCGTCGCCCAGCGTGGCGGGGATGCCGAGCAGGACCGCGAATTCGGCCCCCGCCATTCGCGCGACGAGCCGGCAGCGCTCGTCATGCTTGAGACGGAGCTCGATCCGTCGCGCGACCGCCTGCAGTACAGCGTCACCGGTGTCGCGACCGAATGCTTCGTTGATCGCGTCGTAGCGGCTCACCGACAGCATCAGGGCAACAACCGCACCCGCCTCGCCGAGCCGTCCGTCGATCCAGGCCCGGGCGGCGCGGCCGTCGGCCAGGCCGGTCAGCGGGTCGCGACGGCCGGCCACGCCTTCACGGGCGATCGTCTCGGCCTGCCCGGCGATCTCGCCTTCGGGCAGGATGCGGACATGGTGGGCGATGCGCGCACCGTCCCCGCCCGCGTCGCGATGGGCGAAGGCGGTCGCCTCGCCGGTCGCCATGACCCGGCCGATCGCGGTGCGCGCGGCGCGGCGGCCTTCCGGGTCGAGCTTGCGAAACAGCTCCATCAGGCTGATCCGTCGCCCGTCGCTCTCGCCCAGCCCCGCCTGGCGTGCCAGCGCCGGGCTCAGCTCCACGCTTCGCGAGCCCGGCCGCCACCGCCAGGATGCCGGTTCGCCGGTCTCGCGACGCCGGCCGCCGCCACCCACGCGCTCGGCATGGCGGCGGGCGAACTGCAACGCCTGGATGAGCGCCGCATCGGTGAACGGGCTCACGAGGAAGTGGGTGGCGCCAAGCTGGTAGAGACTGTCCAGCGCCTCGGCGTCGCCGCGCGAGAGCAGCACCAGCAGCGCCGCCGCATTCGCCTCCGCCGCGTCCGCGACGAAACGCACCGCTTCCATGCCTTCGGGCAACGCACCGCGGGCGTCGACGACGGCGACAGCAGCGCCGGAGGCGACGAAGCGCGCCTCGGCATTGTCCGCGCGCCGCGCCGCGATCGGCTGCCAGCCGGCGCCTTCCGCGAGCCGGATCAGCTCGTCGCGATGGCGAAAGGACAGGATGAACAGCGGCGCCCCCATGGATACCGTCTAACCAGAGTTGGGGAGCAGGCCAATCGGGGGCGGCGCCAACCATCCCAAGCTGATACATGTGCCGGCCCGCCGAGGCCGCGCATCGAAGGGCAGCCGTGAAATGGCCCCTAGGGGAGGCACCAGTCCGGGGGCTGAAGACCCTGCGGATCGGCGGGATGCGGGAAGAGGACGAAATCGTCATGGACCTCGACGCGCGGTCGCGCGCCCATGAGCGCGACCGCATCGCGTATCTGTCGCAGGACCGCTGGGCCCATTTCGAGCGGACGCTCATCGTCCCGGCGGGCATCCGGAGACTGGAAGTAGGCGCCCCGCGCCGCCCGCATCTCGATATGACCGCCCAGCAGCCATCGCACGTCATGACCGTCGGCAAAGGCGATGAGCCGGTCGATCGACGCCAGATACGCCGCCGAGGCGTCGCACCGGAAACGCAGGATGCCCGGATACACCGCATCACCGCTGAACAGGATGCGGGTCGCCCGGTCGAACACGGTAACGTGGGACGGATGGTGGCCCGGGGTCGGGATGACGTCCAACGTCCGGCCGCCAAGATCGAAGGAAGCGATCTCGTCGGGCCAGCGGCCGATATGGAAGAATGCCGCGACATCCTCCGGCCGATGCCCGACAATGACGGTTCCGGGGCGATCCGCGAACAGGGTATCGCCGCCGACATGGTCGCCATGGCCGTGGCTGTGCATCACCACCAGCGGGAACGGCGCCCCCAGGTCGCGACGCCCGTCGAGCAGCCGATCCACCTCGGCGCGAAGGGCCTCGCCGCCCACCCCGGTGTCAATGAGCAGCGCTCTTTCATCACCGACGAGAAGATAAACGAAAGGCGCCTCGAACGTGACGGCCAGGGCCTGGCGGATCACGTAGGTCCGCCCGTCGATCGCCTGGGTCTGGAGCGAAGGCTCGGCCGCCGCGAGTCCGGACCGCCAGCGTTCGGGAAACAGCACAGGAGCCGCGACTTCATCGGTGCGAGAAAGGGCCGCGCACGCGGTCGCGTACGCCGCGAAGGTGATGGTCAACCCGACGATCCGCATCTTCACAGGCTTTCCCTCCTTGCATGGGGCCGGGCCTCGATGCGCTGCTGGAGCGGAGCGCGATCAAGCGCGTCCATCGCTCTCGCCGCAGCGTCGAAGAGATCGCAGCCGATCTCGCGATAGAGGGCGGAGATCGCTTCCTGGGCGTCGACCAGGACAGCGTTCAGCTTGCCGAGCTCCCGGCGCCCCTTCGCGGTGAGCCGCAGCACCTTGCGCCGCGCATCGCGACGGTCGTCGACGCGCGCCACCACGCCGAGGGCGATCAGCAGGTCGGTGCGCTGGGTGACGAGTTGATGCGGCTGATCGAGCAATCGCGCCAGGTCTGCCGCAGACAGATTGCGGGCTTCACCCAGCAGCAACAGGATCGACGAGGAGCGGGACGGGATGACCACCCCCGCATGGCGCAGGAGCTCGTCTCCCTGTTCAACAATCCTGCCGACAAGCCGGTCCAGCATGTTCGCGACAAATGCGTCGCGACGGTCATGGGTGTCGACAAAGCTCGCCTGCGCCATCCGCCTGCTCCATAATATCCTATCAATTGTACAATTGATTGTATTAATCCGCAAGTCAGGCCGGCAATCGGACCAGATGCGTTCCGAGGCCATCGTCGAACGAACGATTGCGTCGGCACGCGGAGGAGACCGACCGCCGGCGTCAGCTGGCCGGCAGCCAACAGCCGCCACGCATATTCCACGAGAGCAACCGTTATCGGCGCGGGCAGGATCAGCAGGTCAGCGTGACGAACCCGTGGCGCGCCGGGGCGCCATTGCACCCGCTTCGGGCGATCCGACATAGGATCGGATAAGCCGCTCGGCCGATTTCACCATCGTATGGCTCGGCCCCTGCGAGCCGAAGATCTGGTGGCTGCTGTAGGCACCCTCGATCAGCAGCAGCAGGCCGTCGGCCAGGGTTTCGGGATCGTCGATGTCGAGCCGGCGAGTGATGCCACCGATCAGCTCGCGCAGCTCCGCCTTGCAGCTCTCGGCAATCGCGCGGCCGGGATTGTCTTCCTCGGGAAACTCGACGGCGGCATTCGACATCGGGCAGCCGCGGAAACCGGGCTCGTTCATCTCGTCGGCATAATGATCGATGATCGCGCGCAGCTCGGCGAGCGGTGCGCCACCGGCGCGCGCGATCCGCGCCATCAACGCATCTTTGCCTTCCTCCGCATAGGATTCGAGACAGGCCGCGACGAGATCGTCCTTGGAGGCGAAGCTGCGATAGAGGCTCGGCTTGGTCACGCCCGCGGTGCAGACGATCTCGTCCACGCCAACCGCGCGAATGCCGCGCTGGTAGAACAGCTGCTGGGCGGTTTCGAAGATACGAGTCGCCGCATTCTTCTTCGGCTCGCAACAGCCTTCTTCCGCTACTGAAACCTGCTTTTTCTGCCGCATTGCAAAAAAATTTCCTGAATGGCTCTTGACTAAATGTAACCGAACGGTACGTAACACACAAGAGACGTACCGGTCTGTTACATTTATGTGATGCGGTATGTCGCTGAATTCAAGGAGGAAAGCCATGGCATACCGCGATTTCGCGGAGCCGTTCGTGCCCGCAATCGACATCGAGTCGGCGCCGGGACAGGGGAGAAGGCCCCCGTTCGACGCCTCCGAACTCCAGGTCATCGCCCTTGCCGGCATGGAGGCGGAACGCCGCCTGCTCCAGCCTGGCCGGCTCGGACGCTTCCTTTCGCGCTGGTTCGGCTTCCACGTCGCGACCGCGCTCGCCAATCCGCGGCTCGAGGCGCTGCGTCGCTTCGCCTTGCTCGCCCGCAAGACCGACGGCCGGCCGCCGGTCGTCGAGACCGAGCAGTTCCTCGCCGCCGGCTTCTCCACCCTTCAGGCCGTGACGCTGTTACGCCGCGCCCTCCCCCTTGCCGCCCGTTGACGGAGCCAGCCCTCATGTACCTCTCCTCCCCCCAGGACCAGCAGAGCACGCCGATCGATCCCCCCGCGGATACCCCGGCAATCGCCCTGCCCTTCTGGCGCCGCGCACCCCGCCTTGGCGGGATCGCCGCGGTCCTCGTCGCCGCCCTTCTTGCATATGTCGGCTTCCAGGCCCTCGGCGGCAGTGCAGCCAAGGCCGACGCACCGCCGGCCCCGACCGTCACCGTCGCCCAGCCGATCCAGCGCAATGTCGTCGAATGGGACGATTATTCGGGCCGGTTCGAGGCCGTGCAGTCGGTCGAGATCAAGCCGCGCGTGTCCGGCCAGCTCCAGTCCGTCCATTTCCGTGATGGCGAGACGGTGCGCGCCGGCCAGTTGCTATTCACCATCGATCAGCGGCCGTTCCTCGCGGCGCTGAACGAGGCCCGCGCCCGCGCCCAGGCGGCGCGCACGGCGCTGACGCTGGCGCAGAGCGAGTTCGCCCGCGCATCGGCACTCACCGACGACGAGGCGGTGTCGCGCGAGGAGGTGGACACTCGCCGCGCCGCCGTCGCCTCGGCCCAGGCGCAGGTCGCGGCGGCCGACGCGGTCGTGCAGCAGCGCGCCCTCGACCTCGATTTTACCCGAATCCGGGCGCCGCTCACCGGCCGCATCTCGGATCGCCGGGTACATCCGGGCAATCTCGTCGTCGCCAACGAATCGATGCTGACCACAGTCATGTCGCTCGATCCGATCCACTTCGTGTTCGACGGATCGGAGGCGCTATATCTGCGCTCGCTGCGCAATCGCGAGGCCAACGGCCCGAGCGCACAGGATGTCGAGATCCGCCTGCAGGATGAGGCCGACTATAACTGGCGCGGCCGGGTCGACTTCACCGACAATGCGATCGCCGCCGATTCCGGCACGATGCGCGGCCGCGCGGTGATCGCCAACCCGAACGGCTTCCTCGCCCCGGGCATGTTCGGCAACATGCGCCTGTCCGCCGGCGGTCAGCGCGCGGCGCTGCTCGTCCCCGACGCGGCGGTGCTGAACGATCAGGCCCGCAAGATCGTCCTCGTGGTCGCCGCCAACGGCACGGTCGAAGCCCGCCCGGTCCAGATCGGCGCGCGGATCGGCACGCTCCGCACCATCCGCTCCGGCCTGAGGCCCAGCGACCGGGTGGTGGTCGAGGGCGTGCAGATGGCCCAGCCCGGTGCCAGCGTGAACGTCCGTGCCACCCGGATCCAGGCCCCGGCGCCGCAGCAGGCCGCCCAGGCCGCGGCCACCCCGGACCGGGCGCCCGCCGCCTCGCAGGCGACGCTCGCGAACTAGAGCCCGCCATGCCGGACCTCAAAACCCCGTTCGGGCTGAGCCTGTCGAAGCCCTGTCCTTCCCTTCCTGCAGCGAAGAAGAAAGACAGCCCTTCGACGAGCTCAGGGCGAACGGAGTGGGCCTCGGGAACGGCGTAAACTGATTGAGACACCGCGGGGCCTCGCTCCCGCAACGAAAGATACAGAGATGCGCCTCAGCCACGTCTTCATCCGGCGACCGATCTTCGCCGCGGTCATCGCGATCGTGATCACGATCGTCGGCGCCTTCGCCTATTTCACCCTGCCGATCTCGCAATATCCCGACGTCGTGCCGCCGACCGTGACGGTCAACGCGACCTATCCCGGCGCCTCGGCCGAGACCGTCGCCGACACCGTCGCCGCACCGCTGGAGCAGGAGATCAACGGCGTCGACGACATGCTCTACATGTCGAGCCAGTCGACCGGCGACGGGCGCCTCACCATCACCGTCACCTTCCGCCTCGGCACTGACCTCGACGATGCACAGGTGCTCGTCCAGAACCGCGTCGCGATCGCCGAGCCGCGCCTGCCGGAAGAGGTTCGGCGCCAGGGCGTCGTCGTCCGCAAGACGTCGCCCTCCTGGCTGATGGCGGTCAACGTCCTGTCGCCCGACAACTCGCTCGATCGCGCCTATGTATCCAACTATACCCTGACCCAGATCCGCGACCGGCTGACCCGTATCGACGGCATCGGCGACGTCCAGGTCTTCGGCGCGCGCGACTATGCGATGCGGGTGTGGATCGATCCGACCCGCGCTTCCGCGCTCGGCCTCACCGCCGGCGAGATCGTGGCGGCGCTGCGCGCCCAGAACGTCCAGGTCGCAGCCGGAACGATCAACCAGCCGCCCTATGACACTGGCGGCGCCTATCAGCTCAACGTCGAGACCCAGGGCCGCTTCACCCAGCCCGAGGAGTTCGCCCGGATCGTCGTCAAGACCAGCCCCGACGGCCGCGTCACCCGCCTGTCGGACGTTGCCCGGGTCGAGCTCGGCGCGGAGAATTACGGCGTCAACGCCTACCTTTCCGGCCAGGATTCGATCATCATGGGTATCACCCAGCGGCCGGGCACCAACGCGCTGGCCGCCATGCAGGGCGTGCTCGACGAACTGGCAGAGGCCAAGGCGAGCTTTCCCCGCGGCCTCGACTATCGCGTCATCTGGAACCCGACCCAGTTCATCAGCGATTCGATGGGCGCGGTGCGCATGACGGTGCTGGAGGCGATCGCGCTGGTCGTGATCGTGATCCTCGTCTTCCTGCAGAGCTGGCGCGCCGCGATCATCCCGATCGTCGCGATCCCGGTCAGCCTGATCGGCACCTTCGCGGTGCTCGCCGGCCTCGGCTATTCGCTCAACACACTGTCGATGTTCGGCATGGTGCTGGCGATCGGCATCGTCGTCGACGACGCGATCGTCGTGGTCGAAAACGTTGAGCGCAACCTTGAGCACGGCCTCAGCCCACGCGAGGCGGCGTTCCGGTCGATGGACGAGGTGTCCGTCGCACTGGTCGCGATCGTGCTGGTGCTCTGCGCCGTGTTCATCCCGACCATGTTCCTGACCGGCGTCTCGGGCGAGTTCTACCGTCAGTTCGCCGTCACCATTTCGGCCGCGACCCTCATTTCGCTGCTGCTCTCACTGACCCTGTCGCCGGCGCTCGCCGCCCTGCTGCTCCGGCCGAAGAGTGCCGAGGCACCAGCGCGCGGCTGGCGGCGACTGGTCCATGCCGGCGCCGGGAAGTTCAACCGCGGCTTCGATGCGGTCAGCGAATTCTATGGCCGCTCGACCCGCGCGCTGCTCGCGCGGCCGAAGCGGGTGCTCGCCCTCTACGGCGGCCTGATCGCCGCCACCGGCGCGCTGTTCTGGATGACCCCCGCCGGCTTCATCCCGCCGCAGGACCAGAATTACGCGCTCGCCGTCGTCCAGCTTCCGCCCGGCTCCGCCATCGACCGGACCGACCGGGTGCTGCGCGAGGTGAGCCGGCGGCTGCGCGAGGTGCCGGGCATCGAGGAGGCGGTGATGTTCGCCGGCTTCGACGGTGCCTCCAATACCCAGGCGCCCAATGCAGCAGCGGCCTATGTGACCTTCGATTCCTATGCGGAGCGTGCCAGCAACGGCCGTACCGAGCAGGCAATCATCGCCGACATGCGTGCAGCCGTCGCCGACATCGACGAAGCGATGGTGCTGGTGATCGGCCCGCCGGTCATCCAGGGCATCGGCAACGGCTCGGGCTTCCGGATGATGGTGCAGGCGCTTGCCGGCCAGAGCCCGCGCGAACTCGAGCAGGTTGCCGGCGGCCTGATCGGCCAGGCCAACCAGACGCCCGGCCTGACGCAGGTCTACACCCTCTACAACACCGCGACGCCGCGGGTCTTCGCCGACATCGACCGGGTGAAATCCGACATGCTGGGCGTACCGCCGAGCCGGATATTCGAGGCGCTCGAAATCTATCTCGGCTCGGCTTATGTGAACGACTTCAATATCCTCGGCCGCACCTTCCGGGTGACCGCCCAGGCCGACAACGCCTTCCGCGACGACCTCGCCGACATCCGGCAGCTCGAGACGCGCTCCAGTTCGGGCCGGATGGTGCCGATCGGCGCGGTTGCGAACTTCGAGGACCGGACCGGCCCCTATCGCGTCACCCGCTACAACCTCTTCCCAGCGGTCGAGGTCGATGCGGAGACGGCGCCGGGCTATTCGACCGGCCAGTCGATGGCGGCGATGCAGCAGCTCGGAGCGCAGTTGCCCCAGGGCTTTCGCGGCGAATGGACCGACATGGCCTTCCTGCAGGATGAGGCCGGCAATGTCGCCGCGCTCGCCTTCGGCATGGCAGTGGTGTTCGTCTTCCTCGTGCTCGCCGCCCAGTTCGAGAGCCTGATGCTGCCGCTGTCGGTGATCCTGATCGTGCCGATGACGCTGCTGGCCGCGATGACCGGCGTGAACCTGCGGGGCATGGACAACAACATCCTGACCCAGATCGGTCTCATCGTGCTGATCGGCCTTGCCGCCAAGAACGCGATCCTGATCGTCGAGTTCGCCAAGCAGGCCGAGGAGCGCGGCATGGCCGCGGTCGACGCCGCGGTCGAGGCGGCACGGATCCGGCTTCGCCCGATCCTGATGACCAGCTTCGCCTTCATCCTCGGCGTGCTGCCTCTGACCATCGCGACCGGCGCGGGGGCGGAGCACCGCCAGGCGCTCGGCACCGCCGTCTTCTTCGGCATGATCGGCGTGACCTTCTTCGGTCTCGTCTTCACCCCGACCTTCTACGTCGCCTGCCGCGTGGTGCGCGACCGGCTGCCCTGGCGCCGCCGGGACGCGCAGGGCGAACCCACGCTGCAGCCGGCCGAGTGAGGAGAATCAAGGCAATGTCCCGCTTCCGCGTTCCGCTTCTGGTCAGCCTGCTCGCGCTCGCCGCCTGCACGGTCGGTCCGGACCATGTCGCCCCCGCCACGCCGAGCGCATCGGCCGGCGCCTTCATCGGGGCCGACCAGCCGGTCTTCACCGCGGCGGAAATCCGCGAGGACTGGTGGCGGCTCTATCAGGACCCGGTGCTCGACGGCCTCATTGAGGACGCCTTCCGGGCGAACACCGACCTGCGCGTTGCTACCGCCAACCTGCAGCGCGCCCGCGCGCTGCTCCGCGAGAGCCGCGCGGGCCGGCTACCGCAGACCGGCATTGGCGCCGGCGCGGCCTATGGCCGCGCGTCCGAAACGCAAGTGGCTCCGGGCGGGATCCGAGAGGACTGGAGCTTCGACGCCGGCCTCGACGTCTCCTACGAGGTCGACCTGTTCGGCCGGGTGAGTCGCACGATCGAGGCCGCGCGCGCCGACGCCGAAGCGGTCGAGGCGCTGCGCCGGGCCGTTCAGGTCGCGGTCGTCGCCGACACCGTCCGGGCCTATGCCGACGCTGCGGCGTCGGCCGAACGGCTGGAGGTCGCGGAGCGCAGCCTCGCCCTGATCGACCAGACCCTCAGAGTCACCACGAGACGCTTCGAAGCCGGCCTCGGCACGCGGCTGGATGTTGTGCGCGTGACGTCCCTACGCGACCAACAGCGTGCCGAGCTGCCGCCGCTTCGAGCCGAGCATGACGGGGCGCTGTTTCGCCTCGCCACGCTCACCGGCCGCGCGCCCGCCGAACTCCCCCCAACGGCGGGCGCGCGCCGGACCATCATGCGGCTCGACCAGGCCATTCCGGTTGGCGACGGCGCCGCATTGATCGCCCGGCGGCCGGATGTCCGGGAAGCTGAGCGCCGTCTCGCCGCCGAAACCGCACGGATCGGGGTGGCGACGGCCGATCTCTACCCACGGATCACGCTGGGCGGCTCGGTCGGGGCGACCGGCCCGTCGCTCGGCGACCTGTTCACCGGCGGTCCCTTTCGCTTCCTGCTGGGCCCGCTGATCAACTGGTCCTTCCCAAATCAAGAGCCGATCCGCGCCCGTATCCAGGCGGCCGAGGCTTCCGCCGACGCGGCGCTGGCCAGTTTCGACGGCACGGTGCTGCGCGCACTGCAAGAGACCGAAACTGCGCTCTCCGCCTATCGCCACGAACTCGACCGGCGGGTCGCGCTGGCGGATGCTCGCGACGCGGCCCGCCGCGCGGCCGAGATCGAGCGCGCGCGCCTGCGCGCCGGCCGGGCCAACTCGCTCGATGTGCTGGATGCGGAGCGAACGCTGGCGCAGACCGAAGCAATCCTGGTCCAGTCCGAAGCGCGCATCACCAGTGCCCAGATCGACCTGTTCCGCGCATTGGGCGGCGGCTGGCAGCGCGAGGTGGTGACAGCCGGGGCGGCCGCGCCGGCCCTGACCCGCTGACCTATTCGTGCCGTAGCGCGTCAATCGGGTTGAGCGCCGCCGCGCGCCGGGCCGGGAAGTAGCCGAACACGATCCCGATCAGCGCCGAGACGCTGAATGCGATCAGATTGATCTGCGGATCGAACAGGAACGGCACCTGGATGAGCGGTGCGATGATCGCGGTCGCCGCCAAAGCGAGGATCAGGCCGATCAGGCCACCGAGGCAGGCGAGCACCACCGCCTCGACGAGGAACTGCATCAAGACCTCGCTCGCGACTGCGCCGATGGCAAGACGGATGCCGATCTCGCGCGTCCGCTCGGTCACCGAGACCAGCATGATGTTCATGATGCCGATGCCGCCGACGATCAGGCTGACCGCCGCGACGGCGCCCATCACCATGGTGAGGATGCGCGTCGTTCCCTGCAGCGTCTCGGAAATCTGGCGGGTGTCGAAGATGTTGAAATTGTCGTCCGCGCCCCGCCCAATGTGGCGCCGCTCGCGCAACAGCGAGGTGATCGAGGCCAGGACCGACGTCGTGTCATAGGCGTCGTCGACCGCGACCATGATGAAGCGGATATCGCGATTGCCGCTGAAGCGGCGCTGGACCGCCTTGATCGGCATCAGCACGACATCATCCTGGTCCTGGAAGCCGCCCTGCCCACGCGCCGCCAGCGTACCGATCACCTCGCAGGACAGATCACGCAGGCGAAAGCGCTTGCCGACCGGATCGACGCCGCGGAACAGGTTCTGCTGGACGGTGCTGCCGATCACGCAGACCGCCTTTCCGGCCTGCTCCTCCGCATCGTTCCAGATGCGTCCTTCGGACAGCGCCCATTGCTGGGCGGTGAAGAACTGGCTTGTCGTGCCGTTGATCGTCGTCTGCCAGTTGGCGGCATTGTAGACGGCAAGGCCCGACGACTGGGCCTGCGGGGCGACTGCACGCACACCCGGAATCTGCTCGGCGATCGCCTCCACGTCCGCCATCTCGAAGTCGGGCGGCTGCGGACCGCCGCCGCCGCGACCGAAACCCTGACCCGGGCGGATCTGCAGGATGTTGGCGCCAAGGCTGGAAATCTGCTGCGCCACCGCCTCGGTCGCGCCGTTGCCGAGCGTCACCATCGTCACCACTGCGGCGACGCCGATGACTATGCCGAGGGTGGTCAGAAAGGAGCGCAGCAGATGACGCCGGATTTCGCGGACCGCCAGCAGGATGGTGGTGAAGAACATCAGCCTGCGCTCCCGTTCCTGTCGACCCGCTCCACCAGCCCGTCGCGGAAATGGATAATGGTGCGGGCATAGTCGGCCATGTCGGGCTCGTGGGTCACCATCAGGACAGTGATGCCGCTGTCGCGATTCAGGCCGGTCAGCAATTCCATGATCTCAACCGACGTTTTCGAATCGAGATTTCCGGTCGGCTCATCCGCGAGGAGCACGTCGGGGCTGGTGACGATCGCACGGGCGATCGCGACGCGTTGCTGCTGGCCGCCGGAGAGCTCGGCCGGCGTATGGTCCCACCAATTCTTGAGGCCCACCTTCTCCAGCGCGGCCATGCCCGCCTCACGGCGCTTCACCTTGTCCTCGCCACGATAGAGCAGCGGCAGCTCAACATTCTCCAGCGCATGGGTGCGCGCAAGCAGGTTGAAGCCCTGGAAGACGAAGCCGAGATAGCGGCGCCGGAGCAATGCGCGCTGGTCCCGGTCGAGCGTCTCGACAGGGACGCCCTTGAAGCGGAACGCGCCCGATGTCGGCACATCGAGGCAACCAAGGATGTTCATCGCCGTTGACTTGCCCGATCCGGACGGCCCCATCACCGCGACGAAATCACCCTGCGCCACATCCAGATCGATGCCCTTCAGCGCCTGAAAGGCGGTCGCGCCGCTGCCGTAGGTCTTGGTGACGCCACGCAGCGAGATGATCGGCTCACTCGCCATCGGGCGGGCTCGCCTCCCCGCCATTGCCTTCGCGCGCCTCGCGCCGCTGGCGCCGCCGCTCGCGCATCTCGGCGCGCTGCTCGGGCGTCAGGCTCTCGAAATAGGCCCTGCGCTGCTCGGGGGTCATGTCACGCAGCCGCGACCGCTCGCCGCCCGCGGTCGGCGCTGGCCGGACCTCGGGCACGGGCTGCGGCCCCACCGTCGGTGCGTCCGGCGAGGGCGCCCGAGGCGGCTGCGACGAGGGTGGCTGCGATGGCGGCGGAGCACCCGCTGCCGGAGTCGGTGTCGGTGCCGGTGCCGGTGCGACCTGGTTGGCTGTGACTGCATTGCCACCTTCGCCGCGCCGCCCCTCGCGCCGGCGGCCCTGACCGCGTTGCCCGTCGCCATTCTTGTCCTGCTGGACCTGACCGGGCGCAAGGCGGGCGGTGATTACCTCCATGCCTTCCTGCAGATCGCCGCCGGTAATCTCGGTGCGCGATCCGTCGCTCTGGCCGACGACCACCTGGATGGGGCGCGGATTCCCGTCGTCGCCCATCACATGGACCGTCTGCCGGCTGCCGGCGCCGATGCCGACCTCGCGCTGGGCACGGCCGCCCCGGCCGCCCCGACCCCCCATGCGCGGCCCGCGCGGGACAAGGACGCTGGTGATGCCGCCCTGCTGACCAGCCTGCGCATCCTGGCTCGGGTTGAACCGCAATGCCGCATTGGGAACGAGCAGGACATTCTGCCGCTCATTGGTGATGATGTCCGCGGTCGCGGTCATGCCGGGGCGCAGCAGCAGGTCCGGATTGTCCACCAACAGCACGGCCGTATAGGCGACGACGCTCCCCGACGCGGAGGAGGCCGCCGAACTGCTCGATGAGGACGAGCTGGTCGAGCCCGAGGCGTTGGCGCCGACATCGACCCGGCTCACCCGCGCATCAAAGGTGCGGCCCGGATAGGCGTCGACGGCGAAAGTCGCGCGCTGGCCGTCGCGGACCTGGCCGACATCCGCCTCGTCGACCCGGACCTCCAGCTTCATCTCCGAAAGGTCCTCCGCGATGTTGAACAGGACCGGCGCATTGAACGAGGCGGCGACGGTCTGGCCGGGATCGATCGAACGCGACAGCACCACGCCGTTCACCGGGGAGTAGATGGTCGCCTTCGACAGGTTTGTCCGGGCGGAGGAGACCTGCGCGTTGGCCTGCGAGACCTGTGCCTGGGCGGAGCGGATGGCCGCCTGCGCACGCCTGTTCTCGGCCCGCGCGGCGTCGAGCTCGGTTTCGGACGGCACGCGGCCGCCGGAGACGCGATAGACATCTTCCTGCCGGGCAAGATTGGCCTGAGCCTGCGCGGCGGAGGCCTGGGCGGTCGCGACCTGCGCCTGTGCCGAGGCTAGGCCCGCCTGCGCCTGGGTCACCGCATCCTGGAGGCGCGCGGTATCGAGCCGGGCGAGCGGCTGGCCCCGGGTCACCCGGTCGTTATTGTCGACATAGACCTGGGTGACGAGGCCCGATTGTTCCGAGCCGACCTCGACCTGGTTGGTCGGCTGCAAATTGCCTGTCGCCGACACGGTGACCTGGAGATCGCCGCGGCGCACCTTCTGGGTGGCATAGCCGCCCTCCGCCTCGCCGGCGAAGCAGCGCGACAGGAGCAGCACGAGCACCACGAGAATGACAGCACCGACGATGAAGGTCGGTCGCCGCCACCACGGCCGGGTCGCGGGCGCACCGAGGAAATCGTCGAGACTCTGCTTGTCGGCCTGCGAAGGGGCGTCGGTCATGAAGTCACTCCGGTCAGGGGAGCCGCGCTGGCATCCCAGCCGCCGCCAAGGGCACGATAGAGCTGGACGAGCGCCTGCGCCTCATCACCGCGGCTGCCGGCAAGGCCGTCGCGCGCGGAGAGGAGCGTACGCTCCGCCGTCAGCAGGGTCTGAAAGTCGGTGAGGCCCGAACGGTACTGGATGCGCGCAAGGATGGCGCTGTTGTTGGCGGCGTCGAAGGCGATGACGAACTGCTCCTGACGCTGGCGCGCGGACCGGAGCTGGATCAGCGCATTTTCGACATCTTCGAGCGCGGTCAGCACCGACTGGCGATAGGTCGCGAGCGCGCCCTCGGTGGCCGCCTGTTGCGATCGGAGCTGCGAGCGCAGCCGGCCGCCGTCGAACAAGGTCTGATCGAGACCGCCAAGGATCGATCCGGTGATCGCCTCGAACAGCCCGCCCAATGACAGGGCCGACGTGCCGATGCTGCCGGAGAGTCTGAGGCCGGGATAGAGTTGCGCCTCGGCGACACCGACCCGCGCCGTCGCGGCCGCAAGACTGCGTTCGGCGCTGCGCACGTCGGGACGCTGGCGCAGCGTGTCGGCGGGGATGCCGGTCGCGATCTGCTCCGGCCCTTCCGGAATGGGCTGAGCAGTTGCGAGCTCGTCCGTGAGCGCACCCGGGGCCCGCCCGGTCAATACGGCGAGGCGATAGGTCGCGCTGGCGAAGCTGGTCTCGAGACTGGGGATCGAAGCGGCGGTGCTCGCCCTGGCGGAACGCGCCTGCTCGGAATCGAGCGACGAGGCGAGCCCGGCCTGCACCCGCCACTGGGCGATCTGCAGATTGTCGTCGGCGATCGCGAGCGTGTCGCGGGCAATGGCGAGCCGTTCCTGTGTGAGGCGCGCCAGGATGTAGTTGGTGGCGACCTCGCCGGCGATGGCGGTGCGCAGCGCCTCGCGATCGTACCAGGCGCCCTCCGCGTCAGCCCCAGCCGCTTCGACTCCACGACGGATGCGGCCGAACAGGTCGATCTCCCATGACGCGTCGGCGCCCAGGTTGAAGTTGCTGTTGTCGTTGCCCGGGCCGAAGTTGCGGCCCGCGCCGGCCGAGGCGCCGACCGTGGGCACCAACCCGGCGCGCGCCTGTACCAGCGCCTCGCGAGCCTGGGTCAGCCGTGCGCTCGATACGGCAAGATCGAGATTGCCCGCACTCGCATCGCCGATCAGGCGGGTGAGCAACGGATCGTCGAACTGCTCCCACCAGCGTGACAAATCCTGGGCGGCCACGCCGGCGGCCGGGCCTGCATAGGCCTCCGGCACCGCCAGCGACGCGCCCTCCGGCGCCCGGTAGTCGGGACCGACGGTCGTGCAGGCCGAGAGGGCCAGCGCGCTGATGGGGGCTGCAAATCGACGCATCACCCGCCCCTACTCCGCGACCGGTGTCGCGCAACTGTCCCCGTCGGACCGCGACATTGTATCAGAATGTCGCGGGCCCGTTACGGTTCCCCGACCGGCGATCAGCCGCCGATATGAGTCTGCGCCACCATGCAGTAGAGCATCGGGATGGAGAGGATGAGGTTGGTGCGCGACGCCATCATCGCGGTCGACGCGGCCTTCGCCTTCACATCGTCCTCGGCCGGCACGATGCCGAGCGCCTTCTTCTGGTTCGGCCAGATGATGAACCAGACATTCGCGGCCATGATGAGGCCGAGCCACATGCCGATGCCGATGGTGCGATAACCGGTCTCCAGGCCCAGCGCCCGCGCCGAATAGCCGCCTTGCTGCATCTCGGCGACCAGCAGGCCGAGCACCACCGTCGTCAGCGCCGCCCAGCGGAACCAGAAGAGCGCGGCCGGTGCGATATATTTCGAAACCGCCGGCTTCAATTCGGCCGGGACTTTCGGCATGGTCGGGATCTGCACGAAGTTGAAATAATAGAGCAGGCCGATCCACAGCACGCCGGCGAAGACGTGGAGGTAGCGCAGCCACTGCGCCCAATAGCCCGGCTGTCCGATCGCGTCGCCGTGCAGCCCGAACATCGCGAGCACGAGGAGCACCACACCGATGCCCAGCGCCAGATGGAAATTGCCGAGAATCTTCGCCATTTCGCTCTCCCCTGTCAGTTTGTTGCACCTGTGTAACGCAACACCTCCGCTCAATCGAGACGCCACATGATGCTCTGTTCGAGCGGCGTCCAGAGACCCATCCGGATGCCGGCCGTGCGCAACGCCCGGCCGGTCCATTCATTACAAGTGAGAACGAAGCTGTATCCGCCACTGGCTTCGTAGAACATGTCGTTGGGACCGTAGCCACGGCCGAGCACGGGAATGGTGCGACCCTGCCCGTCCAGCCGGAACCGTCCGCGAATGAAGGCGGTCAGCCGCCGATACTGGACCGGCGTCACCCGGATCGGCCGCTGCCAGATCTCGGGATGCGGATTGTGGTCGTGTTCGACATGGAGAAGCGTCGTCCCGCGCCCGAACAGGGCGGCCGCGGCGGTGCGCACCGACAGATCGCCCCAGGTCGGCGTGTTCAGGTAGAAGTCGCGGTTGCCGTAGCCGATCGCGACATAATTGCCATTGCCCCAGCGCGGATCGCGCAGATGCGCGCCCGGCGCATAGGGTGCCCAGTCCATGTAGCGGTTGGTTTTGGGCATGACGATCCAGGTGTGGACGCCATTGGTGCGCACGAAGATCATGATCCCCTGCGGCGGCGCCCGCCACGTGACATTGGCGGGAATCGCGCCGAGAATCAGGGCGAGGAGGAACCAGGCGAGCGGCACGGCAATGATCCCGAGAAGGACCTTGAGAGCGATCCGGGCCGTCCGCCGCGCTGTCCAACATGTTGCCACAGGCCGGTGCTAGCGCGCCCGCAGGTACGCAGAAAGCCCCGCCGGCCATGCCTTGCGGATCATTTCGATACGTTCCAAGGCGGGCGGATGGACCCGTTACCACCCTATGCCCGCTTGCTCGGCATCGAGAAACGCCGCGCAGATGACGGCGCGTTGCAGTTCGTCATGCCGTTCGGCGAGGCCGTGCTCGGGCGCCCCGGCTATCTCCACGGGGGCGCGATCGCGGGCCTGCTCGAGTTCGCCGCGCTTGGTGCGCTCTACGACGCGCTCGGCACGCGCGACGGCGTCACGGTCAAGCCGGTCAACGTCACCGTCCAGTATATGCGCGGCGGCACCAACCACGACACCGTCGCCAGCGCCACCGTCACACGCCTCGGCAATCGCGTCGCCAATGTCGAGGCGCACGCCTGGCAGCAGGACCGGGACAAGCCGATCGCCTCTGCGCAGATAAACGTCCTGATCCGGCGCTGAGCTCAGCGCCGCGGCATCAGCGTCTCGGCGGCAATCACCATCGCCTCGACACCGGCGGTCACCGACGGCTCCGGCTGGATTCGGAACAGCGGTGAATGATGTCCGGCCGCGGTCGCGAGCTGGTCGGCCGGCGTGCCACCGACGGCGAAATAGACTCCCTTCACGCCGCTTTCGGGCGTGACGAAATAGGCGAAATCCTCCGCGCCCATGCCGTCGCGCGGCTGATCGGTGAGCCGGTTCGCTCCCATCTGCGCGGAGATCGCCCGACGCACGATATCGGCCGTCGCACTGTCGTTGATCGTGGGCGGCGTCGTTTCGGTCTGTGAGCGGGTAACGACCGGCAACCGATCCTCCGGCACGCCCAGCGCCAGTGCCGTGCCCCGCGCCACCCGATCGATCCCGTCGAGCAGCCGGGTGCGCACCTCCGGCGTGTCCGCTCGCACGGTCATCTGTAGGACGACCCGTTCCGGGATGATGTTGCTCTTCACCCCGCCATGGATCGAACCGACGCTGATCACCGCGCCCTGGAGCGGATTGATGTCGCGCCCGACCATGGATTGGAGCGACACGACGATCTGCGAGGCGACGAGCACCGGATCGACGCCCAGATGGGGATAGGCGCCATGCGTGCCGGTGCCTCGCACCTCGATCTCGACCGAATCCGCGCTGGAATAGGCGATGCTCGACGGGACACTGATCTGGCCTGCCGGCAGACCCGCCGCAACATGGAAGGCGACCGCGAAGTCGGGCTTGGGAAAGCGGGTGTAGAGATTGTCCTCTATCATCGTGCGCGCGCCGGAAATCGTCTCCTCGGCCGGCTGCGCTACGAGGACGAGCGTGCCCGACCAGTTCGCACGCCGTGCGCTGAGCTGTCGCGCCGTGCCGACCAGCGAGGTAATGTGCACGTCATGGCCGCAGGCGTGCATGACAGGTTGCTCGGCCCCCGTCATGTCGGTCTGGCGGGCACGCGACGCGTTCGGGAGGCCTGAGCGCTCCTCGATCGGCAGGCCGTCCATGTCGGCGCGCAGCAGGACCGTCGGCCCCGCACCGTTGCGCAGCAGCGCGACGACGCCGTGGCCGCCGACCCCGGTGGTCACCTCATAGCCGAGCGCCCGCAATTCCTGCGCCATGCGTGCCGAGGTCTGGACCTCGCGGCCGGACAGTTCGGGGTTGCGATGGAAATGGTCGAACAAGGCACCGAGATTGGTCCGATAATCGCTCGCGACCGCATCGCGCAGGCCGGCGTTTTGCGCGTGGGCCACACCTGCAAACCCCGAAGCCAGTATCGCCAGCACAACCATTTTCCGCATCCGTCGCTCCCCTGTTGTTGGCGCAACGATGGCGGCTCGGCGGACCGGCGTCAAACGGCTCAGCCGCCCGCCTTGATCGTCTCGCGAGCGATGACGAGCTGCTGGATCTGGCTCGTCCCTTCATAGATGCGGAACAGCCGGACGTCGCGATAGAGCCGCTCGATGCCATAGTCGGCGATGTAGCCGGCACCGCCGAAGATCTGCACCGTCCGGTCGGCGACCCGGCCAACGGTCTCGGACGCGAAATATTTGGCGGCAGCAGCCTCCAGCGTGATGGCCCGGCCTTCGTCCTTCAGTCGCCCCGTGTCCAGCACCAGCGCCTTCGCGGCCATCGTCTCGGCCTTGCTGTCCGCGATCATCGCCTGGATGAGCTGGAAATCGGCGAGCGGCTTGCCGAACTGCCTGCGGTCCGAGGCATAGGCGACGGCATCCGCGATCAGCCGCTCGGCGATGCCGACGCAGACCGCGGCGATGTGCAGCCGGCCGCGGTCGAGCACCCGCATCGCGATCCGGAACCCTTCGCCTTCCTCGCCCAGCCGGTTCCCGGCCGGCACCGGCGCCTCGTCGAAGCTCACGTCGCAGACGTGGGCGCCTTGCTGGCCCATCTTGCGCTCGGGCTTGCCGATCGACACGCCGGGCAGGTCGGCGGGGACGAGGAAAGCGGAGACACCATTGGCCCCTTCCCCGCCCGTGCGCGCCATCACGGTAAACAGCGAGGCCTTGTCGGCATTGGTGATGAAGCGCTTGGTGCCGGAGAGCCGATAGACGTCGACCCCGTTTCCATCCTTGCCGCGGACGGCGCGGGTCTGGACGGCGGCGCTGTCCGATCCGGCGCCCGGCTCGGTGAGCGCGAAGCTGGTGACGATCTCTCCGCTGGCGATCTTCGGAAGCCAGAGCGCCTTCTGGTCCTCGGAACCGGCCATGACCAAACCCTGGCTGCCGATCCCGACATTGGTGCCGAAGACGGAGCGGAAGGCCGGCGTCGTCCGCCCGAATTCGAGCGCGATCCGCACTTCCTCTGACATCGTGAGGCCGAGCCCGCCATAGTCCTCAGGGATGGAAAGGCCGAACAGCCCCATCTCCTGCATCTCGCGGACGATCTCGTCCGGGACCTCGTCCTCTTCCGCGACCTTCTCCTCCAGCGGCCGAAGGCGTTCCGCGACGAAGCGGCGGATCGTCTCGATCAGGGCATCGAAGGTTTCGGCGTCCAGAGCCATCAATAGCCCTTCAGCCTCGCCAGCCGATCAGCGTGATAGTTCGCATCACCGAACAGCGCGTTCAGCACGCGATCCCGCTTCATGTAGAGGCCGATATCATGCTCGTCGGTCATGCCGATGCCACCGTGCATCTGGACGCCCTCCTGCACCGCGAGCGTCGCGGCGCGGCCGGCCTTGGCCTTCGCGACCGACACCATCGCGTCCGCATCGTCCGATCCTTCGTCGAGAAGCTGCTGGGCCTTGAGCGTTGCCGCGCGGGCAATCTCCAGCTCGGAATAGAGATGCGCCGAACGGAACTGCAGCGCCTGGAACTCGCCGATCAGCCGCCCGAACTGCCGGCGCTGTTTCAGATAGTCGACGGTCATGCCCATCGCCGCGCAGCCGAGGCCGACCAACTCCGCCGCCGCGCCAGTGCGTCCGGCCTTCAGCACGCGCGACAGCACTGCCTCGCCGCCGCCAATTTCGCCGACCACCGCATCGGCATCGACCTCGACTTGGGCGAAAGTCAATCGCGCGCCGATGCTGCTGTCGGCCAGGCGCACGCCCTCGACGTCCAGCCCCGCCGCGCCCTTTTCCACAGCGAACAGGGTCAGGCCTTCATCCGCCTGCGCAGCAACGAGTGTGACGTCGGCCGAGGCACCCTGCACAACGAACTGCTTGGCGCCGGACAGTTTGAAGCCGTTGCCCGAGCGCTCGGCGCGCATCGCGATCGCCTCCGGCCTGTGCTTCGCACCCTCGTCAAGCGCCAATGCCGCCACCGTCTCGCCGGCGAGGATACCGGGATACCAGCGCCCCGCATGGGCGGTTCCCTTCACCGCCTCGACGAAGCCGACCGCGGTCGTCAGGAAGGGCGACGGCGTCAGGTTGCGCCCGATCTCCTCCAGCACGATACCGGCCTCGAGATGGCCGAGGCCGAGGCCGCCCTCCGCCTCACCGATCAGGATGCCGGTGAAGCCCATCCCGGCGAACTGCTTCCACAAGGCATGGCCGAAGCCGTCCTTGCAGTTGATCCCGCGCCAGTGACGCAGCTGGGTTGCGACCGCGCCCTCGGCCGCCATGAAATCGCGCGCCGTATCGCGCAACATGGCCTGATCGTCGTTCAGATAGAGCGGCATCTGGGTCAGGCTCCCGGCAGATCAAGGATGCGCTTGGCGATGATGCCGAGCTGGATTTCGCTGGTGCCGCCCTCAATCGAATTCGCCTTGGTCCGCAGCCATTCGCGCGCCGACTTGCCATTCCTGGAGCGATCGCTCTCCCATTCGAGCGCGTTCGAGCCCCCTGCCGCCATGACCAGCTCGTGCCGCGCCTTGTTCAGTTCGGTGCCGGCATATTTCATCATCGAAGGCTGGGCGGGATGCGCCCTGCCGGCCTTGAGCTCATCGATGAACTTCTCGCTCATCGCCCGGAACGCGAGCGCGTCCACGTCGAAGCGCGCGACGTCCGATCGCAGCAGGGGATCGTCCGCCACGGCGTCCTTCAGCGCCTCGCCGAGCGCGCCCGACTGCCCGCCGAGGCCCATGCCCGAAATCATCTCCCGCTCGTGGCCAAGCAGGTATTTGGCGACGTCCCAACCCTTGTTGAGCGTGCCGACGATCTGGTCCTTGGGCACCTCCACATCGTCGAAGAAGGTCTCGCAGAAGGGTGAGGAGCCGGAGATCAGCAGGATCGGCCGGGTCGAGACGCCCGGCGAGGCCATATCGAACAGGAGGAAGCTGATCCCCTGGTGCTTGGCCGCCTGCGGATCGGTGCGGACGAGACAGAAGATCCAGTCGGCCTTGTCGGCATAGGAGGTCCAGACCTTCTGCCCGTTGACCAGCCAGTGGTCGCCCCTGTTCTCGCATTTGGTCTGCAGGCTCGCGAGGTCGCTCCCCGCACCCGGCTCGGAATAGCCCTGGCACCAGCGGATCTCGCCGCGCGCGATCTGGGTCAGATAGAGCGCCTTCTGCTCCTCGGTGCCGTATTTGAGCAGCGCCGGGCCGAGCATCGAGATGCCGAAGCTGTAGAGCGGATTGCGCGCTCCGATCCGCGCCATTTCCCGGCGCAGGATCTTGGCCTCTTCCGGCGACAGTCCGCCGCCGCCATAGGCGGTCGGCCAGTCGGGCACGGTCCAGCCGCGCGCTGCCATCGCCTCCATCCACTGCTTCTGCGCGTCGTTCTTGAAGACCGGATTGCGGCCGCCCCAGCACATGTCCGTTTCGTCGCGCACCGGCTCGCGCATCTCGGGCGGGCAATTGGCCTCGAGCCACGCCCGGGTCTCGTGGCGGAATGTCTCCAGATCGGCCATCCGACTCCTCTCCTTTACGTAAACGTCAAGTGCAGCGCGCGCGACAAGGAGTCAACCGGCTGGTCACCCGCGCTTGCGGAACTCCATCGATTCATCGGTGATCGTCCCGAGCCCCAGCATGATGCGGTCCTTGAGATAATTCTGGTGGACCCGCCAGGGGGCGTCCCGCCCCTGCCCCGGCAGATGGCCGGCGGCGCGCCGGACATAGCCCGAGCTGAAGTCGATCATCGGCTGCCGCTCGACGCCCCCCGGCGGCAGGCGGGGCACGCAGATGGCGAGGCCGTACCGGTCCATGTGATTGACGAGCCGGCAGGCGTAGCGTGCGGTGAGGTCGCTCTTCAGCGTCCACGAGGCGTTGGTGTAGCCGAAGGACAGAACCAGGTTGGGCACGTCGTCCAGCATCATGCCCTTGTAGCTGATCCGATCAGCGGCATTGACCGCAACACCGTCCACCTCGAGCGCGACGCCACCGAGCAGCTTCACGACGAGCCCGGTCGCGGTGACGACGATGTCGGCCTTGATCTCCATTCCCGAGGCGAGCCGGATTCCTTCGGGGGTGAACGTTTCGATGTTGTCGGTGACGACCTCGACCTGGCCCGCGCGCATCGCGCGGAAGAGATCGCCGTCCGGCACCAGGCAAACGCGCTGGTCCCACGGATTGTAGGACGGCCCGAAATTGCGCTCCACGTCGTGGCCAGGCAGTTCCTCCGCGACGAGCTTCATCAACAATTGCCGCACCCGCTCCGGCCGCTTGCGCGATCGCGAAAAGAAGAGCAGGCCGAGCAGCACGTTCTTCCAGCGGATCATGCGCGCGGACGCACGCGCCGGGAGCACGGCCTGCAGCCGACGCGCAATCGCATCCTCGGACGGGCGGGAGACGATGTAGGACGGCGAGCGCTGGAGCATGGTCACGTGCGCCGCCGTCTCCGCCAAAGCGGGCACCAACGTCACCGCCGTCGCGCCGCTGCCGACGACGACCACCCGCTTGCCTGTCACATCGAGATCGTCCGGCCAGAATTGCGGATGGACGGTTTGGCCGGAGAAACCCGTCTCGCCGGGCCATTCGGGCCGATAACCCTGTGCGTAATCGTAATAGCCGCTCCCGAAAAACAGGAAGGCTGCGCTCAGACGCCGCGTGCCTTCAGGGGTTTGGGCCTCCACCGTCCAGCGCGCGCCTGCCGTCGACCAGCTCGCCCTGATGACCCGGTGACCAAAACGGATGCGGGTGTCGATCCCGTATGCCCGCGCGGTCTCCTCGACATAGGCGCGGATCGCCCCTCCATCGGCAATCGCCTTTTCTCCGATCCAGGGCCGGAACGGGAAGCCGAGGGTGTACATGTCGCTGTCCGAGCGGATGCCGGGATAGCGGAACAGGTCCCATGTTCCCCCGATCGCGCCACGCATTTCCAGGATCGCATAGCTCTTGCCGGGACATCGCGTCTGCAGATGATAGGCCGCGTCGATCCCGGAAATGCCGGCGCCGACGATCAGGACGTCGAAAGTGTCGATCTCGACCAGATCAGGCCTGCGTCTGGAAGCAGAGCATATAGCCGTCGGGGTCTCGCACCCAGAGCTGCTTCATCCCGTAGGGCGCCATCCGCGGCCCGTCGAAGGCGATGCCGCGGGCGCCGAGATGCGCCGCCGCTGCGTCGGGATCGGGACAGTCGAAATAGAGGCCGGTATCGTCATGGGCGGCCTGCCGGGCCAGATCGCGCTGCGCCGGTCGCTCGCCTTCGTCATAGGCCGTGTTCAGCATCAGCTCTCCCCCACCGAGGCGGAGCCAGCACCAGTGGAACAATCGCCCGTCCGGCGTATCGACAAGGCCGGAATCGGAGACGACCTCGAACCCCAGGCCATCACGATAGAAGGCGAGCGCCACATTCATGTCGTAGATCTGGATCAGCGGGCACACGCCCCGAACCTCGATCGCCATCGCCTCCTCCTTCCGGCGTCAGCCGGTCCGCGCCGCGGTCCACTCCGCCACCACCGTCGCCAGCACTTCGAGCGGCATGTCGCCGCTGCCGATCACCGTGTCGTGGAACGATTTCAGATCGAAGCGTGCACCGGTCGCGGCACGCGCCTGCTCGCGCAAGCGGACGATCTCGGTATGGCCGATCTTGTAGGCACAGGCCTGCCCGGGCCAGACAACGTAGCGCTCGACCTCGCTCGTCGCCGAAATGGGATCGAGCCCGACCTCCTCCGTGAAGTAGCGGATCGCCTGCTCCCGGCTCCAGCCCTTGGCGTGCATGCCGGTGTCCATGACGATGCGGGCGGCGCGATAGAGAAAGCTCTGCAGGCGGCCGATCCGCCCCTGCGGAAACGCATCGTACATGCCGATCTCGTCGGCGAGCTGCTCGGCATACAGGCCCCAGCCCTCGCCGAAGGCAGAGACGCCGATATTGCGATGGAGGAGCGGGATCGCCTGGTTGCCGAGCACGGTCGCGCCCTGCCAGAGATGCCCCGCCACGCTCTCGTGATAGGTGAGCGTCGGCAGCGCCCATTTCGGCCAGATCCGGGTGTCGACAAGATTGATATAGTAAGTGCCGGGCCGGGTGCCGTCGAGGCTGCCGCCCTGCGCATAGCCGCGCGGCGCGCCGACCTCGATCGCCGGTGGCACACGCCGGATTTCCATGCCGGTCGTCGGAATCACGCCGAAATAGTCGGGCATGCGTGCGCGGATCGTGTCGAGCTGGCGCCTGAGGTCGGCGAGCAGCTCGTCGCGGCCGGCATCGGTGTTTGGATAGAGATAGCGGTCCTGCTGGCCCAGTGCCCGGAGGCGCACACCGACGCTCCCTTGCGTCAGTCCCTCGCGGCGCAGCAACGGATCGAGCTCGGCCGTAAGTTCCGCCATCTGCGTCAGGCCCACCTGATGGGCCTGGTCGGGCGTCAAACCGGTGCTGGTGTGATAGCGCAGGCACAGATTGTAGAAGCGCTCTCCATCGGGGAGCCGGCTGACGGCCGGATCGGTGCCGGCATCGTGCTGCATCGCGGTCAGAATATGGATCTGCCGGTCGAGCGCATCGGCGAGCCGGCCGTCAACAATCGCGGCAGCGGCCGTGCCCCAGTCGCCCGCAATGTTCTTCTCCCGGGCCCGCCGCACGAGCGAGCGCACCATCCCGGAGCGCTCGCCGCGCTCGGACCTCAACGCCCGCGTCTGCGTCAGCGCCTTGTCGAGGATGTACATCGGCGGGATGACGGCACGACCGGCGTCGGCACGGGCATGCTCGACATCCTGGCTGACCGCCTCCGCGAACGCCTCGAGCCGGGCGAGATAGCCATCGCAATCCTCGCGGGTATCGATGGTGTGCTGGCTGTCGAGGAAATCGGGGACGGTCTGGTAGGCGCCGGTAAGCTGCGACAGCGCGTAGGGGACCGGATAGGAGTAACCGCCGATCCCGCCATAGGGAAAGGTCGCGACTTCGCTCATCCGGTCGCCGAGCCAGAGTATCGTGTCGAGCCAGCCACGCTCCTGACCCCGCAGCACCGCGCGATCGACCTGCCGGAGCCTCTCCAGATGATCGAGCAGCGGCCGGTAAACTCCCATCTTGCCGGCCGGCGATGCATCGCTGAGCCGGCCTTTGAGATAGGCTCGTTCGCCGGTGTCGAGGCCCAGACTCGTCGCCATCTCCGGCGTCGCGCGCAGCATGCCTTCGAAGATGCTGTCGTAGAGCGCCCGCGCCGACGCGGTCTCCGATCGCGGCGCCACGCCCGCGCAGCCGGTAAGCGCGAATGCGCCCGCGGCAGTCGAACCGAGAAGGAACTGGCGACGATCGATCATGGTTCAGCCTCTTTGCGTGGACCGGGCGACGATAGCCTATTCCGGACCCCGGCCAATCGGAAAAGCACAGCCAGGCCTATGGTGAGCGAGGGCTGCCTACGGTTCCTGCCGGTGCACCTGGCCGCGCGCCATGACGAAGTTCATTTGCCTCAGCACGCCGACGTCGCTCAGGGGATCACCGCGAACCGCGACGATATCGGCGGACTTGCCGGGCTCGATCGTGCCGATCTCGGCGGACAGGCCGAGCAGGTCGGCAGCATTCACGGTCGCCGCCTGGATCGCGCCCATCGGCGTCATGCCGTTCTGCACCATCAACGGGAACTCGTCCGCATTGCGGCCGTGCAGCGACACACCGGCGTCGGTGCCGAAGGCGATCCGCACACCGGCCGGGACGGCGCGGCGGAGCGCCTGGCCGGTGATCGCGATGCGCCATTCGATCTTCTCGCGGACCTCCCCGGTGTAAGCTCCGGGATTGGTGCGAAGCCGCTCAAGATAGCCGTTCACCGTCGACAGTGTGGGAACATAATAGGCATTGGTCTGGCGAAACAGCCGCAGGCTCTCGTCGTCGATCAACGTGCCATGCTCGATCGAGTCCGCGCCGACACGCAGCGCCAGGTTGATGCCGTCGGCGCCATGGGCATGGACCGCAACCCGCTTGCCATAGAGATGCGCGGTCTCGACGATCGCACGGGCCTCGTCCTCAAACATCTGGGCGCCGAGCCCGAGACCGATGCGGCTGTTCACGCCGCCGGTCGTCGCAATCTTGATGACGTCGGCGCCACGCGCAATCTGCCGGCGCACCGCGCGGCGACAGTCGTCCGGACCGTCGCAGGTGCTGCCCGAGTGGCGCAGAACGTCGTGGAACTCCTCGCGCATGCCCAGGGTCTGGTCCATATGACCCGTCGTCGCCGAAAGGCTGGTTCCCGCGTCGACGATCCGCGGGCCGATCGCCCAGCCGCGGCTGATCGCGTCGCGCAGGCCGAGCGTGATGCCGTCGCTGGAGCCGAGATTGCGGACGGTGGTGAAGCCCGCCTGGAGCGTCTTGCGGGCATTCCAGGCCGCTTCGTGGGCGGTCAGGGCCACATTGTCGGTGACCGCGGCCAGCGTGCCTTCGACGCCGGCCCGATCGGAATCGAGATGTACGTGACTGTCGATGAGGCCCGGCAGCACGAAGCGGTCCGAAAGGTCGATCAGCCGCGCGCCTTCCGGCGCCGGCACGAAGCCGTCCTGAACGGATTCGATCCGGTTGCCCCTCACGATGATGCTGGCATTGCGGCGCGGGACACGACCCGGACGGTCGAGCAGGGTGCCGGCATGGATCACGACGAGGCCCGCCGCGGGGGCTGGCTGGGCCTGCACGACGCTCGAGCCGGCAAGTGCAGAAAGAATGAACGGCAGCAGGGCGGAAAAAGAGCGCATGATCGACAACCCCCCGATTGTGGACGTCGACGATAGCCGATCAGCGATCCTCGCCAATCCCCAAAAACAGGTACAGATATCGCTGTGGCCTGCGGGCAACAGAATTGTCATATTCTTGCCGGCTGACGTCAGGGCAATCTGTTCGCGGCGCTCCCGGTCCTGTAGATTGGAAGCATAAATAAAGAAAAGCCCAGGGAGGAACCGATGCTTCACCGTGCAACGACTTTGCGCGCGTGCGCGACGCTTGCCGCTACATCGCTGATCGCGATAGGCGCCGCCACGCCGGCGGCGGCACAGCAGGCCGGACAAGCCGCTGATGAAGAAGGCACGATCGTTGTCACCGCGACCCTGCGCGAGACATCCTTGATCGACGTCCCCTTTTCGATCAACGCACAGACCCAGGCCGATATCGAGCGTTCCGGTGCCGGCACACTTGAGGACCTGTCCCGCAACGTCGCGGGCCTCACCATCCAGAATCTGGGTCCGGGTCAGAGTCAGGTTTCGATCCGCGGCGTTTCCGCGGGCCAGATCGTGCGCGATCAGCCGGGTGTGAAGGAGCAGGTCGGCATCTATCTTGACGACAGCGTCATATCCCTTTCGCTGTTCACGCCGGATCTCGATCTGTTCGACCTCAACCGGGTGGAAACGTTGAGGGGTCCACAAGGGACGCTCTTCGGCGCGGGATCAGTCGGCGGTACCATCCGCTACATCACCAATCAGCCCGAGCTCGGGACGGTCGAAGGACAGGTCGAGGGAGGCCTCAATCTGATCGACGGTGGTGAACTCGGCTTCAACCTGAAAGGCGCGGTCAACCTGCCAGTCGGCGACACGCTGGCAATCCGTGCGGTGGCCTACGGGACGCGCTACGGTGGCTTCATCGACGCCGTCGGACCGGCTGGCGAGGAAGACGTCAACAGCGGCAGCCGAATTGGTGGCCGCCTCGCGCTGCTGTTCCAGCCAACCGAGAACATCCGAATCGTGCCGCGCGTCGTCTATCAGGAGATCGAGACCAGCGGATTCAACCGCGAAGAACGGTACAATCTATACGCCAATCAATTCACCAATCCGGCCTTCGCCTTTGACGAGCGCCAGCAATACCTGCTGTTGCCAGAAGAGTTCAAAGACGAGACGCTGCTCGCCGATCTCACCGCCACAGTCGATTTCGGGGGCGTCGCTCTCACGTCGGTCACAACCTATATCAACCGGGACATTCTCGTCAGCCGCGACGCCTCGGCCTTGACCGGGTCGGTGGGCATTTCCTTTACCGGCCTCGGCGTGAACGCCCAGGTGGCACGACTCCCCTCGAACCTGTTGGACACGACCGATCTGGCGCAATGGACTCAGGAGATTCGTCTGTCGTCGGCCAGCGCCGGCCCCTTCCAGTGGGTTATCGGCGGCTTCTATACCGACATTGACCGCCGCTATTCGCAGCGCCTGCCAACCCCTGGCTACGACAATCCGTTCGGGCTTCAGGCCTTGAACGGCTTGTGCACATTGGCGGGCCTGTTCTGTCAGTCTCCAGGGGTGCCGATGACGCCGACGCAGGCAGCGAACGGCTTCCCCCTGAATTCACCCTACAATGCCGACATTCCCTATGACATCCGGCAAACCGCGATCTTCGGCGAGGCGAGCTACGATTTCGGCCAGTTCCGGCTGACCGCAGGCGCGCGCTATTACGACTTCTCCGAAACCCGTGACTTCATATCCGGTGGCGTCTTCTCCAATCGCGACACCCGCATCAGCGACGAAACCAAATCGGACGGCATTTCACCCCGTGTGGTCCTTACCTACGAGCCCAATGACAATCTGCGGATCAACCTGCAGGCGGCCAAGGGTTTCCGCCTGGGGGGCGTCAATGATCCGTTGAACATCCCGCTGTGCACCGGCGGCGCGACAGGTGTGGACGCGCTGACCTATGGCGGCCGTCCGACCTATGATGACGAGACGTTGTGGAACTATGAGGCAGGTTTCCGGTATGAGCGCGGCCGCATGGCTTTCAGCGCCGCTGCGTTCTACACGGACATCAGAAACCTGCAGGTCACCGCGGATGCTGGCAGTTGCTCTTCGCGCGTTGTCTTCAATGTGCCCAAAGCCCATACGATGGGCATCGAGGCGGAACTGAGCGCCAGGCTCTTCCCCGGTTTCGAACTGTCCCTGGCCGGCAGCCTTATCGAGGCCGAGTTCGACAGCGACGTGACGACGACCACAGGCGACATCATCGCCGGCATCCGCGACGGCAACCGGCTGCCCACCGTGCCCAAGTTCCAGATAGCGGCGACGGCGACCTACAGTCAGCGTCTTGGCAACAATGCCGAATGGTTCGTGACCGGCAGCTACCAGCATGTCGGCAATCGCTACACCCAGCCCGGCGACCAGGAACCGAATGCGGGAACCTTCAATTTCATCTTCTTCGATCCGAACACGGGTAATTTCGGCACGAGTACGCAGAATTTCGGGTCGCTGCGATTGCCCGCCTATGATCTGGTGAACCTTTCGGCGGGAATGGAATGGGACAGCGGTTTCGGCGTGACGTTGTTCGTGAACAATGTGTTCGACGAGAATGCCAGGCTCTCCCTGGATCGCGAACGCGGCGGCCGGGCGCGTATCGGCTACAGTGTCAGCCAGCCGCGTACCTTCGGTATCACGCTGCGCAAACGGTTCGGCTGAGCCGTGTGACCGGCCTCGATCGCCGCTCCCTCCTCTTCGCCGGGGCAGGAGCGGCGGTTGCCGTCTCGACGGGAGGGGCAGGGGCGGCCGGTCTGACGGAACGGCCGGACGTGGTCGTCGTCGGTGCCGGCGTGTTCGGTGTCTGGACAGCGAGGCGGCTCCAGGAGGCAGGTCGGAACGTCCAGCTTGTCGACGCCTGGGGGCCGGCACATGCCCGTGCCTCTTCCGGCGGGGAGTCGCGCATGACGCGCGGTGCCTATGGCGCCGACGAGGTCTATACACGCATGGCGGCCGACTCCCTGTCCGACTGGCAGGCGCTGTCCGACCGGGCAGGCCTGCCGATCTTCCATCGCACCGGCGTCCTGTTCTTCTTCCCGCGGATCGAACCCTTCCTCGAGGAGACGATGCGGGTGCATCGCCGGCGCGGCCTGCCCACCGAACTGCTCGACGGCGCGGCGCTCCGCCGCCGCTTTCCGCAGATCGACTTCACCGGGATCGAGGCGGGACTGTTCGAGCCGGGATTCGGCGCGCTGATGGCCCGCCGGGCCGTCCAGACGCTCGTCGCCGAGTTCGTCCGGAACGGCGGCAGCTATGCGCAGGTGGCGATCGCGCCGCCCGCGCCCGGTCTCGGCCGGCTCGACGCGATCCGGAGCATCGACGGCGCCGCGATCCGGGCCGATCATTTCGCCTTCGCCTGCGGGCCGTGGCTGGGCCGGCTCTTCCCCGACCTGCTCGCCACCCGCATCTTCCCGACACGCCAGGAGGTGTTCTTCTTCGCACCGGCACCGGGCGACCGGCGCTTCGAGCCCGCGCAGCTCCCCGGCTGGGCCGACTTCAACGGCGGCGACATCTATTACGGCTTTCCCGACCTGGAAGGGCGCGGCTTCAAGATCGCCCATGACGCGCATGGCCCTCGCATCGATCCCGACAGCGGCGACCGGACCCCGTCATCCGGCGCGCTCGCCGATGTGCGCGCCTTCATGGCCCGCCGCTTTCCCGCGCTCGCCGATCGCCCGCTCAGCGAGGCGCGGGTCTGCCAGTATGAGAACAGTTCGAATGGCGACCTGCTGATCGATCGCCATCCACGCTGGAACAATGTCGTGCTGGTCGGCGCGGGCTCCGGTCACGGGTTCAAGCACGGCCCCGCCGTGGGCCGCTACGCCGCCGATCTGCTGCTGGGACGACTGACCGCACCCGAACCCCGTTTCTCCGTCGCGACCAAGGCCGAGGTCGAAGCCCGCGCGGTGCATTAGCGGAGGAGGGCGTCGCCGATCGGCCGCACGACAGCCGGATTGGCGCGACGCAGTCCCCTAGGGCCGCCGGCCCGCCGAGGTCTCGCGCACGGCGCGGAATTCCGAGCCCTCACGCCACTGCGGCCACTCGGTCGAGGTCGCGAGATGCCGGGCGATCCGCCAGGCCAGACTCACGTCCTGCGCGGCGCCGCGCAGATCCCAGTCGGGACGCCATTCGTCGCAGGGCTGGTGGTAGCAATTGGCGGTGAACTCGCTGACCCAGCGATCGCCGGCCGCGCGCCCGCCATCCACCAGATCGGCACCACCGCCCAGCGCCATCAGGAGCAGCACCGGCACGCCCCGCTTGGCAAAGGGGAAATGATCGGCCCGGTAGAAAAGGCCGCGCTGCGGCTGCGCGTCCGGCGTCACCGTCCGGCCCTGCTCCGCGGCGAACCGCGCCATCAGATCCTCGAGGCTCGATTGGCCTTGTCCGATCAGGATCACATCGCGCGCAGCACCGGCGCTCTGCAGCGTGTCGAGCGCGATGCTCGCGACCATCGTTTCAGCGGGATAGAGCGGATTGGCCGCGAAATATTCGGAGCCGAGCAGGCCGCGCTCCTCCCCAGTCCAGGCAGCGAACAGCAAGGTACGGTCCGGCCGCGGCCCGGCGACGAAATGGCGGGCGATCTCCAGCACGCCGGCAAGCCCCACCGCATCATCATGCGCGCCGTTGCGGATCGTGTCGCCGCGCGCGTCGGCCGGGCCGATACCGTAGGCGTCCCAGTGGCCGGCGAGCAGAATCGTCTCGTTCGGGCGCCGTGTACCGGGAAGGCGCGCGATAACGTTGTGACTTTCGACCCGCTCGGCCGTAACCGGCAGGTCGGTCGAGAAGGTCGCGCCAAGATCGATCGGGCGGAAGGTTCCGGAACGCGCCAGGCGCTTCACCGCTTCGAAATCCTGGCCCGCGCGGCGCAGCAGATCCGCAGCAATATCGCGCTGGATCCAGCCCTGGAGCAGCACCGGCGGAGGCGTACCCTCGGCGAGGACCACGGAGTAGTTCTCCCCGGCCGGCGCCTGCACCGTATTCCAGCCATAGCCCGCGCCTTCCGTCTCGTGCACGACGAGTGCCCCGATCGCGCCGCGCCGCGCAGCTTCCTCGTACTTGTAGCTCCAGCGGCCATAATAGGTCATCGCACGCCCGCCGAAGCGGCCGGCGACCGGATCGCCGGCGGCAGCCTCGAAATCGGGATCGTTGACCAGGAAGACGGCGATCTTGCCGGCAAGGTCGACATCGCCGAAATCGTCCCAGCCACGCTCGGGCGCGGTCACGCCGTAGCCGACGAACACCATCGGCGCATTGGCGATCCGCACGGTCCGGGTTTCGCGCGCAGTATTCACGTAGATGTCGCGCGGTGACAGGAGCGTCAGCGTCTCGCCATGCGCCGCAACGGTGAAGCTGGCCGGCGAGCGGACCTGGGTGTGGACGAGCGGCACGCGCTGCGTCCAGCCGCCATTCTCGCCACCCGGTTCCAGCCCGATCGCAAGGAATTGTTCGGTGAGATAGGCGATCGTCCGGGTCTCGCCTTCCGTACCGGGCGCGCGGCCCTGAAGCTCATCCGATGCGAGCGCGCGGGTCCAGTCGGACAGGCGTTGCAGGTCGATCGGCGCATAGGAATCGGATGAGGCCGGATCGGTCGCGCCGGCCGGGGCGGCGAGCACCGCGAGACCGGTTAACATCGTCGTCATCCAGCGCATACGCACCTCCTTCATTCGCGGTGCTCATCGGCCGGTTTCAGAGAGCGCGCAACCCGGATGGCGGAAAATTGACAGCTGATCATCGGCTGTTAGACCTCGCTGCACACCCTGCCAGACATGAAGGTGCCAGAACCGATGCGTCTTCCCGCCGCCGTCTTCGCTATCACTTTCGCCGCGCTCGCGATGAACGCGCCCGCCCAGACCGCCGAGCCGGCCCTCAGCTACCCTCAGACGACTCGCGGCGACGTGGTCGAAGAGCTTTTCGGCGAACGGATCGCCGATCCCTATCGCTGGCTCGAGAATGACGTCCGCGAGGATGCACAGGTCCGGACCTGGGTGACGGCCCAGAACGAAGTCACCAACGCCTATCTCGCCACCCTGCCGGGCCGCGCCGCCTTCCGCGCGCGGATGACGCAGATGTATGATTACGAGCGGTTCGGCCTGCCCGAGGAGGCCGGCGGCCGGTATTTCTACACGCGCAATGACGGGCTCCAGAACCAGTCGGTCCTCTATGTCCGCGACGGCCTCAATGGCACGCCGCGCGCGCTGATCGACCCCAATGGCTGGTCGCGGGACGGCGCCACCGCGCTCGCCGAATGGGCACCGTCGGAAAATGGCCGCCACCTGCTCTATTCCGTTCAGGACGGCGGCACCGACTGGCGCACCGTGCGCGTGCTCGACGTCGCCACCGGCCAGCCGACGCAGGACGAGGTGCGCTGGGTCAAATTCTCCAACCTCGACTGGGCGAAGGACGGCTCCGGCTTCTATTACTCACGCTTCCCGGAGCCCGCGCAGGGCGCACAGTTCCAGTCCCTGAACGAGAACCAGGCGGTTTATTTCCATCGTCTCGGCACGCCACAGAGCGAGGACCGGCTGATCTATGCGACCCCGGATCATCCCCGGTACAATCACAATGCGCAGGTGTCGGACGACGGCCGCTGGCTGGTGATCTACACCTCGGAAGGCACCGACGCCCGGTACGACATCACCCTTGTCGACCTTGCCGCGCCGAACGCCCGGCCCGTGCCGTTCGTCACCGGACGCGAGCATGACTGGACCTATGTCGGCAACCGCGGGACCACGTTCTACTGGCGGACGAACAGCGGTGCGGCACGCCAGCGAATTGTCACCGCCGACATCATGCGCCCGGTTGCCGAGGCGCGTGAGATCATCGCCGAGGACGCCGCCACGCTCGACGGCGCCTCGATCGTCGGCGACCAGCTCGTCGCCGAATATCTCGTCGACGCGAAAAGCGAGGTGCGCACCTTCGACCTCAACGGTCGCCGAACCGGCGTCGTCGCCCTGCCCGGCATCGGCAAGGCTGCGGGCTTTCAGGGTCACGGCGACAGCACCGAGACCTTCTATGCGTTTTCGAGCTACAACCGGCCACCGACCGTCTATCGCTACGACAGCGCGACAGGCCGGAGCAGTGTCTTCGCCCAGCCGGAACTGGCCTTCGATCCGGAAAGGTATGAAGTCCGTCAGGTCTTCTTCAATTCGCGCGACGGAACCCGGGTGCCGATGTTCCTCGTCCACCGCAAGGATCTCGATCGCTCGCGGCCGCAGCCGACCCTGCTCTACGGCTATGGCGGCTTCAACGTCTCCTCGACGCCGGCCTTTCAGCCGCGCTGGATGACCTGGGTCGACATGGGCGGCGTACTGGCGGTTGCCAACATCCGCGGCGGCGGCGAATATGGCCAAGCGTGGCACGATGCCGGCCGGCGCGCCAGCAAGCAGAATGTGTTCGACGACTTCATCGGTGCGGCCGAATACATGATCCGCGAGGGCATCACCTCAAGTCGCAACCTTGCGATCGAAGGGCGCTCGAACGGCGGCCTGCTCGTCGGTGCGGTGGTCAACCAGCGGCCGGACCTGTTCGCTGCAGCCCTGCCCGGTGTCGGGGTCATGGACATGCTGCGCTTCGACCGGTTCACTGCGGGACGCTACTGGGTCGACGACTACGGCTACCCGGACCGCGAGCCCGATTTCCGGATCCTGCGTGCCTATTCACCCTATCACAACATCCGCGCCGGCGCGCGCTACCCCGCCGTATTGGTGACGACCGCCGATACGGACGATCGCGTCGTGCCCGGGCACAGTTTCAAATATATCGCCGCGCTCCAGGCCGCCAATGCCGGCCCCCAGCCGCACCTTATCCGCATCGAGACGCGCGCCGGCCACGGCTCCGGCAAGCCGACCGATAAGCAGATCGAGGAATATAGCGACATGTACGCGTTCATCGCCCATTTCACAGGCCTGAACGTCCCCACAGCGAACGCGGCGCCCTGACCCGGGCGACTCCCGCCGGGGCACCTGGATAGCTTGCGAAGGCACTGACTTCGGGTCGATTTTGGTGCTAGGCTCCGCTGCCTTGAGTGGACAGAGGCGGTATCGCTGCGCATGAACGCGCCAATCTCGATCGTTTCCGATCGTGCAACGTTGCTCGCCGGCCGCCGGCGTTCGACGCTGATCCTGATCGGCCTGTTCTGGCTGTTCGCCTTCGTCGTCCTCTCGCTGCGCGCCGCGGCGGTGGACACGATCCCGTTCGAGGTGATGGCGCCGAGGCGGTTCGTCAACGCCTGCTTCGGCACGCTTATGTGCTTCGGCATGGCCTATGCCCTGGTGCGACTGGAAGGCCGCTCCTTTCCCGAGCGGGTGATGTGGGGCCTCGCGGGCGCGATCGTGATGGCGATCGTCCAGTCGCTGTTCAACACCATCGTAACCCGCGAACTGTTTCCAGTCCCGGGCATCGAGCCGATGAGCGTCAGCCTGTTCGTTCAGTGGGTCGTGATCTGGCTCGGCTATTTCCTTGCCTGGGCCGGCACCCAGCTCGCCCTCACCTACCATTGGGAGGCGCAGGACCAGCAGACGCGCACCGCCGCGATGCGCGAACTTGCGCAGGAGGCGCGGATCGCCGCGCTGCGCTACCAGGTGAATCCGCACTTTCTGTTCAATGCGCTGAACTCGATCTCCTCGCTGGTACTCGAACGCCGCAACGGCGATGCGGAGGCGATGCTGCTTAACCTGTCCGCCTTCCTCCATTCCACGCTCGCCGCCGATCACGAGCAAACGATCGGACTTGTCGACGAAATCACGCTCCAGCGCCGCTATCTCGATATTGAGGAGGCCCGGTTCTCCGAACGGATGAAGGTCGAGATCGACATTCCCGAGTCCCTTGCCGACGCCAGAGTGCCCACCATGATCCTGCAGCCCCTGATCGAGAATGCCGTGCGCCATGGCGTCGACCGGTCCGAGCATGTCACCACCATACGGATCGCTGCCTCCGCGCAGAGCGGGCAGCTCCATCTCGTCGTCGAGGACGACGGAGACAATGGGCAGGCACGGCGCGGCACGGGCCTCGGCCTCACCAACGTGCGCGAGCGGCTGCAGGCCCATTTCGGAGATCTCGGTCGGCTCACCGCAGGGCGGCTCCACCCGGCCGGGTTCCGCGCGGTCATCGAGCTGCCGTTCCGGGCGACGCGATGAGCCGGATGCGAGCGTTGATCGTCGACGACGAGCCACTGGCGGTCCGCCGGATGGCCCATTCCCTGGCCGCATTTGACGATGTCGAACTGGTCGAGTCGACGACGAGCGCGCGGCGCGCGGTCGAACTGATCGCCGATCTGCGCCCGGATATCATCTTCCTCGACATCGCCATGCCGGGCCTTAGCGGGTTCGAGGTCGCGGCCTGCATGCCGGAAGGGCTGCAGCCCGCGATCGTCTTCGTGACGGCCTATGACCGCCATGCCGTCCATGCCTTCGACGTCGATGCCGCCGACTATCTGGTGAAACCGGTCGCGCCGGAACGACTCCGTGCCGCGCTCGGCAAGGCGCGCATCTGGCTTCGCGGCCGCGAGATCATGGCGCCGGCCGCCCAGTCAACGCTGGCCGGTGGCGACAGCCTGTGGGTGCATCGGCGGGGGGAGTTCATTCGTGTGCCCATCGACAGGATCGAATGGATCGAGGCGGAAGGCGACTATGTGCGGCTGCATGCCGACAATGGCGGCGGCCTGATGCGCGGCACGCTGACCAGCCTGGCCGACCGGCTCGATTCCGGCATGTTCGTGCGGGTTCACCGCTCCGCCATCTGCCGGATGCAGGCAATCACCGGGCTCCGGCGCAAGGCGACAGGGGCACTTGCGGTCCAGCTCGCCGGCGGCGGGGAAGCGCCGGTCGGCCGCAGCTACGCGAGTGGGCTGCGCGCCCTGCTCGCGAAAATGAAGGACCGGACCGACATCCCGGCTCCGAAGGAGCCTCCACCAGGCGCGTGACGTTCATCGCGTCTTGCTGACGATTGTCGCACTTCGACTGAAACGCCGCTGCCATGGTTCTAGCGTCGGGAGACGGGCGGTGCTGGCAATCGGACGCTGCCCCTCGCCTTCCACGTCCCCGACGGGCGCGCTGCGCTGTATTGCAGCCCGTCCGTTTCCGGCCCCGTCCCATGGGACGGGGCCGGGATCCGGTTCATGTCAGGCTCAGCCTTTTGGGATTATGGCGAGATTGGGGCGGACTCGTGAGTCCGCCGTGATGTCCCAAGGAGCCCGTATCATGCTCAGAACTCTCATTCTCGGCGCCGCAGCGTCGGTGACGGCGCTGATCGCGCTGCCCGCGGCCGCCGAGGCCCAATATTATGGCGACGGTTATTATGGCCGTGGGGATTACGATCGCGGCGGCTACGACCGCGGTTCCTATCGCCGTGGATATGATGGCTACTATCGCGACCATCCCCGCCGCTACCGGCGCGGTGATTATTATGGCGGCTACCGCGGCTATCGCGGCCGGCGCCATTATGATCGCGGCTATTATGGCCGGGACTATGGCTACTATGACCGCTATGACCGCGGCTATTACGGCCGGCGGTACCGGTGCGGCAGCGGCACGACCGGTGCGATCATCGGCGGTGCGACCGGCGCCCTGCTCGGTCGCGAAGTCGCACGCGGCGGGCGGCGCTACGGACGCTACGGCTATCGTCGCGGCGGCGACGGCACGGCCGGGGCGATCATCGGCGGTGCGATTGGCGCCCTTGCCGGGCGCGAGATCGATCGCAGCTGCTGACCGTCATCCCGCAAGGGTCCGGTCGAGGTTTTCGAGAATCAGCGCCCAACCCTCGCGGGTACGGCTTTCGTACTCCGCCCATTGCGGATCCATCTCGTGCACCAGGATGATGCGCGTGCCGTCGCCGTCGGGTTCGATGGTGACGGCGACGCGCGTATAGCCGGCATCGCGCACGGCCGCGAAGGTGAACACCAGCCGGCGCGGCCTGTCGATCTCCAGATACTCCCCGAAATGCTCGGCGCGCTCCGAGCCCCGGCGCTCGGCGATCAGGAACCTGCCGCCGACCCGCGGGTCGATCTCGACTCGCTCCATCACGCCGCCGGGCGTAGCGAACAGCCAGGTACCGACGTCGCGCGGATCGAGCCAGGCGTCGAATACCCGCTCCGGCGACGCCGCTATGCGCCGTTCCACCGTCACCACGATCGGATCGGCCATGGTCAAACCTCCTGCCTGATCTTCTCCCGCCGGGCGATCTCCGCCTCGGTCGGCTGTTCGAGCGCGAAGGACCCGGTGCCGATGGGGCCAGCGGCAACATAGCGACTGACGACAATGCCGGTCGGTGTCGCCTTCGTGTCGACAAGCTTCAGCGCGGCGGGGACCGCGCCGTCGCCCAACAGCCGTTTGCCCTGGCCGAGCACCACCGGGAAGGTGAAGATCGCATGCTCGTCGATCAACCCCGCCTTCAGCAATGACTGGATGAGGACGCTGCTGCCCTGGATGAGCAGGTCCGGCCCCTCTCCTCCCTTGATCCGCGCGACCTCGGCCGGGACATCGCCGCTCAGTGCTACACTGTTGCGCCAGGCGAGCGGTGCGGACGCGCCGGTCGCGACATATTTGGTGGCCGCGTTGAACTTGCGTGCCACGGCAACCGGATCGCCGGCCGGCTCGTCCTCGACATAGGGCCAATGCGCCGCGAAGATCTCATAGGTCCGGCGCCCGAGCAGCAGATCAAACGGTCTGTCGAATAGGCCGCCGATTTCCTGGAATGCGGCTTCATCCCAGTAGGGCACGGTCCAGCCGCCGAAGACGAACCCGCCCATCGGATCCTCCTCCGGACCGCCGGGCGCCTGCATGACGCCGTCCAGGCTGACGAATGTGCCGGCAATGATCTTGCGCATCTCCTGGCTCCTGTCGCGGGATCAGGCGTCGGTGCCGAGGCCGGCGGCGATCTCGGCAAGCTGGTCGGCGCAGGTGCCCCAGCCGTCGTGGAATCCCATCTTCTCATGGGTCTCGCGTTCCGCGGCGTTGCGATGCAGCGCGACCGCCTTGTAGCGGGTCCGCCCGTCGCCCGTATCCTCGAAGGTCAGGATCGCGGTGAACGGAAAGCCGCCGCAATCCTCGATGTCGCCCGCGGGCCGGTACCCGGGAAGCAACGTGTTGGTCCACACGATCTTCTCGCCCTCGGTCACTTCGAGGAAGCAGCCCGTTCCCGCCTGGTCGAAGCCGTCCGGGCCGGTCATGCGAGTGTAGAACCTGCCGCCGGGCCTGAGCTCCATCTCGACGTCCGGGGTCTCATAGGGCCGCGGCGCCCACCATTGCTTGAGATATTCGGCGTCGGTCCAGGCTTTCCAGACGAGATCGCGTGGCGCGTCGAGCGTCCGCTCCAGCACCAGATCGGTGGTCGGGTCGGTCATCTGTCACTCTCCTTGCTTCTGAATGTTCGCGAGAAAGCCTTCCAGCCGGTCGATACGGCCCTCCCACAGCGCGCGCTGGTCGGCGATCCATTGCTCCGCCGCGCTCAGCGCCTCCGGCTCCATCCGGCAGGTCCGCACGCGTCCGACCTTCTCGGTCCTGACCAGCCCGCTCGCCTCGAGCAGCTGGAGGTGCTGGAGCACCGCCGGCAGGCTCATCGGCAAAGGCCTGGCGAGCTCGCTCACGGAGGCAGGCCCGCGGCTCAACCGCGCCAGCATGCCCCGGCGAGTGGGGTCGGCGAGGGCCTGGAAGGCCATGTCGAGCGCGGTCGAATCGTTAAGCATATGCTTAACTAACGCGGCGAGACTCCTCCGGCAAGGAAAACTTAGTGGATCACTTAACTATTGTGGGCAGCTGGTTCCGGGGCCTGCGTCCAGATCGAGACAGCGGCCATCGATCGACCCCGGCGCGACCGGAAGTCCGATCAGGGCGGCAAGCGTCGGCATGATGTCGACCGTCTCGACACTGAGCGGCTGCTCGAACGGCACCATATTGCGCCGCCAGAACAGGATGGGCACGCGCCGGTCATAGTCCCACACGCTGCCGTGACCCGCGACCGAGCCCGTCGCGGTGACGGTCGCGACCGGCGTCACCCGCGGTTTCAGGACAACGTAGAAATCGCCGGAGCGTTCGGGATCGAACGAGGCCCGCAGGCGCTGCGGGACATCCCATATATCGGGCGGTCCGGACGGCATCGGCACCGCGCCGACCTCCTCGCGGACATAGACCGCGGCGACCTGGGGGTGGGCGCGATAGGCACGCACCGCCTCATCGCGCACCCGCCTGCGATCGGCCTCTGACAAGGTGCGATCGACGTAGAAGTCGCCGAACGTGCCGTCACCGTAGATAAGCTGGCCGGGCAGCCCGAGCCGCTGGCCGATAACCGGCCCCATCGTCCTGGCCCTGAGATCCGCACTGACGCGCTGCGCATCCCCGCCCGCTTCCTCACGCGCGCGTTCCGCCAGATCCTGTCCGCCATGGTCGGCTGTCAACACGACGACATAGTCGATCCGCTGCGCGTCGAGCCGGGCGAAAAACGCTCCGAGGAGCCGATCCAGCGTGACGAGCTGGATGCACATCTCGCTGCCCTGGGTGCCGAACCGATGACCGATATAGTCGGTGCCGGACAGACCGAGGATCAGGAGGTCGGTCCCGTCGCCCCGGCCCAGCCGCATGTCACGCTGCAGCCCTTCGGCGAGGCCGAGAACGATCTCGTCGAAGGCCGGCGAATTGAACATCGCAGCATCGTCGTTCGCGGCATGGCCGAACCGCCCGGCACCCACCGTCCGCCCGGGCGGCCCGACCGGCACCGCCCGGCTGCGCGGCGCGCACAGCGCCGGCAGCGGCCGCGGCGGCGCCCCGCTGGCGAGGCGACGACGGATGTCCGCGTCCGCGACGGCGACAGCGGCGGGGGGCGTGGCGTTCCGGTCGCTGTAGAAGCTGGTTCCCCGGACGAACCAGCGCTGAGTCGGGTTGTGTCCGCCCATCATCAGTGCCGACCGGTCCTTGCCGGAGACGGCGACCACACGGCTGCGCGGATCGCGCGCGCGCAACAGATCGCCCAGCGTCGGCACCCGCAGATGGACGCTGGACGGCGTATAGTGTTCGGAATCGCTCTCCGGCACGCGCTCGTCCTCGGCGCAGTAGATCAATTTGTCCTCGCGCGCCGCGCCAAGGTCGAACCAGTGATTGGCGATGACGCCGGTCCGCGCCGGCCGGGCGCCAGTGAGGATGGTGGAATGGCCCGGACAGGTCTCGGTCGCGCCATGCGACTGGTAGCCCGCCGGAAACACCGCGCCTTCGCTCAGCCGTCTCAGGCCGCCTGTGAAATGCTGACGATACTCGGCGAAGAGGTCGCCTGAAAACTGGTCGACCGAGATGGCGACGATCAGCCTGGGCGGAGTCTGCGCTGCCTGCGCGCCGGCAGCGGCCGCCGTCACCAGCGCCATGGCGGCGGCGAAAAGCTTGAGCCTCATGGAGTCCCTTCCTGAACCTCTCGGCCCAGCTTTGCCATGTCCGTGTGACGATTCAAGTGCGCTTGCCAGACGGATCGCCCCTGCCTATCGGCTGCCCATGACAGTCCAGCCCGCTGATTCCATCCTTATCGTCGACTTCGGAAGCCAGGTGACGCAGCTCATCGCGCGCCGCGTGCGCGAGGCCGGAGTCTATAGCGAGATCGCGCCGTTCAGCCGCGCCGCCGAAGCGTTCGACCGCCTCAAGCCCAAGGGCATCATCCTCTCCGGCGGCCCCTCTTCGGTGATGTGGGATGACAGCCCGCGCGCGCCGCAGCATTTCTTCGACGCCGGCCTGCCGATCCTCGCCATCTGCTACGGTCAGCAGACGATGGCGCACCAATTGGGTGGCCGCGTCGCGCCGTCCGACCAGAAGGAGTTCGGCCGCGCCTTCATCGAGATCACCGGCGACAGTGTTCTGTTCGACGGCCTTTGGAAGCCGGGCGAAGTCCACCAGGTGTGGATGAGCCATGGCGACCGGGTCGAGGCGCTGCCCGAAGGCTTCAGCGTCGTCGCCGCCTCGGAGGGGGCGCCCTATGCCGTCGCGACCGACGAGAAGCGCCGTTTCTTCAGTCTGATGTTCCATCCGGAGGTCGTCCACACCCCCGACGGCGGTAAGCTGCTCGCCAATTTCGTGCGCCATGTCTGCGGGCTGCCGGGCGACTGGACAATGGCCGAGTATCGCCAGACCAAGATCGCCGACATCCGCGCCCAGGTCGGCGACGGCCGGGTGATCTGCGGCCTCTCGGGTGGCGTCGACAGCGCGGTCGCCGCTGTGCTGATCCATGAAGCGATCGGCAGCCAATTGACCTGCGTCTTCGTCGACCACGGCCTGATGCGCGCCAACGAGGCCGAGCAGGTCGTGAGCCTGTTCCGCAACTCCTACAACATCCCGCTCGTCCACGTGGAAGCGGAGCAGCTTTTCCTTTCCGGCCTTGCCGGCGTCGAGGATCCGGAAGCCAAGCGCAAGTTCATCGGCAAGACCTTCATCGACGTGTTTGACGCGGAAGCGAAGAAGATCGGCGGCGCGGATTTCCTCGCCCAGGGCACGCTCTACCCCGACGTGATCGAGAGCGTCAGTTTCACGGGCGGCCCCTCGGTCACGATCAAGAGCCACCACAATGTCGGCGGCCTGCCCGAGCGGATGGACATGCAGCTCGTCGAACCCTTGCGCGAGCTCTTCAAGGATGAGGTCCGCGTGCTCGGCCGCGAGCTTGGACTCCCCGAAGCCTTTGTCGCCCGCCACCCCTTCCCCGGTCCCGGCCTCGCCATCCGTATCCCCGGCGAAGTCACCCGCGAGAAATGCGATATCCTGAGGAAGGCCGACACGATCTATCTGGAAGAGATCCGGAGCGCCGGCCTCTACGATGCGATCTGGCAGGCCTTTGCGGTGCTGCTTCCGGTCCGCACCGTCGGCGTGATGGGCGATCACCGCACCTACGACCATGTCTGCGCGCTCCGCGCCGTCACCTCGACCGACGGCATGACCGCCGACATCTATCCGTTCGACGCCGCTTTCCTCTCCCGCGTCGCCACTCGCATCGTCAACGAGGTCCGTGGCATCAACCGGGTGGTCTACGACTATACCTCGAAGCCCCCCGGCACCATCGAGTGGGAGTGAGGGGAATGGCGGAACGCGAGGCTTTGATCAAAAGCCGCGGTTCAGGGATCGACTCGCGCGACCAGGGATCTCGCCTCCATCAATTGCCTTTGGCGCCTACTGAGGTTTGAACTCGCCACTAACAAAATCGGAAGGATTGGGGCGCTTGAGCGGCGCTCCGGTCAGGAGCGCCGCTACTGCTTCCAAACGCTCTCCAACCCACGCCCGCATGAAGTCGCGGTCGCCTTCTGTCATCTGATCGCTCCCCAAGCGGGCAGACATATCGTCTAGAAGCAAGCATGTCCCTTCCAACGTGGCGCTCGTTGCCACAAGTCGACGTGCTGTTGAGTGGTTTCCCTGATCATCCAGTTCGTATATCGGAAACTTGTTCATCTCGTTGATGACGCTTCTTATCGTCAAAGTCGCTGCTCTAAGATTGATCGCTTGGGGCAAGAAATAAGCCGATGTTCGGTGAAAGCTTTCTAGGACTTCATAACCGTGCGCGAGGAGCCTCTCACTGGCATCGCGTAGCTGCCGCTTGCGTCGCCAGTGCGGTGCGAAGGCCGTGAAATAGGTCACTGCCAATGCAATGACCGCCCCGAAGAACTGCGCCCACCCCGCCAGTTTGTCATGGGCTTCCAGCCATATAGTTATGCCAGTCATAGTGCCGACTATTTCGCTATCCTAAGACAATGGCAAGAGTGCGGCTCTTCGTACGACACTAGGCTTTCCTGCTTTTGGTCGTTCGCAATTTGTCGGGCAACCTTTTCAAACGACAGTTATCTCCGCCTTCAAGCCGAAATGCGACATTGCGCGCTCGGCCGGCAGCGTGATGCCGCGAGCTACAGATTAGTATTGACTAATCAATTAGCCAGCTCTAATTGATGCGCATGATGCAGACCGCCCCCATCGACACCATCATGCGTGCCCTCGCAGATCCGACCCGGCGGGCCGTGTTCGAGCGGATCGCGCGGGCAGATGAGATCAATGTAGCCGAGCTGACGCGCACGAGCGGAGTGACGCAGGGCGCGGTCTCGCAGCATCTCAAGTCGTTGAAGCAGGCCGGTCTCGTCGCCGAGCGCCCGCAAGGACGCAACGTCTTCTACCGGGCGAAACCCGAGGGCCTCGCCCCGCTGTCAGACTGGCTGAACCACTATGAAGCCTTCTGGCGCGAGCGGCTCGACAACCTGCGCAGCCTTCTCAAGGAGATCGATCCATGACCGACACCACCGTACAGGCCCGCGCCCGGGAGATCGTGGTCGACGAAGTCTTCCCCCACGCTCCGGAAACGATCTGGAAGACGCTGACCTCCGGCACGCTGATGGCGCGCTGGCTCGGCATGACGCCGAAGGGATTCGAGCCGCTGGCAGGCAATCGCTTCACCTATCACACGACACCGGCCGGCGCGTGGGACGGGACCATCCAGTGCGAGGTGCTGGAGGTCATCCCGAACGAACGCTTCGCCTATTCCTGGAAAGGCGGAGACGAGGGTAATTCCGGCTACGGCTCGCTCCTCGACACGGTGGTGACGTTCACCCTTTCCGCAGTTGAGGGCGGAACGCGGGTTCGCCTTGTCCATTCCGGCTTCGTCCTGCCGAGGAACGAGACGGCCTATCGGAACATGAGCGGCGGCTGGTCGCAGGTCGTCCCGCGGATCGGAACGCTCTCGGACGAGCAGGAGTAGAGGCCGACTGATGCGGGTGGGGCTTTGCAGCAGGAGATGCCCTCATGGGACAAGTCGAAGGATCACTGAAGAATCATCCGCCGATCGTGTCTTCCGAAAAATGGACGGCCGCACGCGAACGTCTGCTCGTCAAGGAAAAGGCGCTGATGCGCGAGCGCGACGCGCTCGCGGCCGAGCGCCGGCGGATGCCATGGCTGGCCGTCGACAAGGCCTATGAATTCGAGGGACCCAAAGGCAAGGCGAGCCTGCTCGATCTCTTCGACGGCCGCCGCCAGCTGGTCATCTACCGCGCCTTCATCGAACCAGGCACAGGAAAATGGCCCGAGCATGGCTGCGTCGGTTGCTCCCTGATTGCCGATCAGGTCACCCATCCGGCCCATATCAACGCCCGCGATACCAGCCTCGCATTCGTCTCGCGCGCGACGCAGGTGGACCTCGGGCGCATGAAGGCGCAGATGGGCTGGGAGCACATCCCCTGGTACACGCTGACCGACGACTTCGATGCCGATTTCGACGTGGACGAATGGCACGGCACGAACGCCTTCATCCGGGACGGCAACAAAGTGTTCCGCACCTATTTCGTCAACGGCCGCGGCGACGAGCAGATGGGCAATCCCTGGAACTATCTCGATATCACCGCGCTCGGCCGCCAGGAGGAATGGGAGGAGTCGCCCGAGGGGTATCCCCAGACTCCGCCCTATGGCTGGTGGGTCTGGCATGACGACCTCGACACGGATCCTGGCCGAGACTGATCGGCCCGCGCCTCGCTGGCACCGAACCTGATTCTGATCGGATCGTCGTACCGGTGCCGGCCGCGACTGTCGCAATCGAAGGAGAGAGATATGAGCGAAGCCCGCATTGAAGAGGGGCCGCTGCGCGGCGCCACACGTCAGGACGGCGTCGCCACGATCGCAAGCAGTGCCGCCCATTGGCTCAGTCTGGCGGCGTCGCCGGTATTCGCGGCCATGGCCCTGCTGACGGCGACGCACGATGGCGGTCCGGCGGATATCCTCTGCTCGGCCGTGCATGGTTCGTCGCCACTGAGTGGCATGACACCGATGTACGTCCTGATGAGCGTCTTCCATGCGCCTTCCTGGCTCAAGCTGATCTCCACACAGCGCGATCGCCGCTCCACCACATTCTGAAAAAAAGGAAGGCAGATGACTGAACCCTATACCGGCGGCTGCGCCTGCGGCGGCGTGCGCTATGAAGTCGCGGGCGAACCGATCATGATGAACGACTGTCAGTGCCGCAACTGCCAGCGCGAGAGCGGTACCGGCCACAGCTCCCACCTCACCTTCATCGACGCGTCCGTGCAGATCACCGGCGAAGCGAGCCTCTGGACGACCACCGGGGAGGGAGGAACCCGCAAGAGCCGCGCCTTCTGCCCCGCCTGCGGCGCGCCGGTCTACATCGCCTTCCCCGACATGCCGAACGTGTTCGTCGCGAGCGCGGCGAGCCTCGACGACCCCGCACGCTACGCCCCCCAGTTCATCATCTGGAACGCAGCCGGCCATGCCTGGGACCAGGTCGATCCCGCCCTGCCCCGGTTCGAGAGAATGCCGCCGCCACCGCAGCAGGAGGTTGCGTAGCAGGTTTTCGACAGGTGGGGCGCTTCAACTCGCGGAGAGACGCATGAACGATATCACGAGCAATGGACCTGCCGCCCCCCGCGTGGTCGATCGATCCGCCTTCCAGGCTGAACTGGACGCGCTGCGGGCCCGGGAGAAGCAACACACGCGCGAAAGCGACGCCATCGCCACCGCTCGCCGGCAGCTGCCAATGGTCGCTGTGGACGGCGCCACGTCCCTTGTCGGCCCGCAGGGCCCGCTGACGCTGCTCGACGCATTCGAGGGGCGCCGGCTGCTCATCGCTTATTATTTCATGTGGTATCCGGGTCGCCCGGCCGCCAATCAGTGCGAGGGTTGCACCTACTTTACGGCCCAGGTCCGCGAGCTCTCCCATCTGCACAGTCGCGACGTGACCTATGCCACCTTCTGCCAGGGCCCCTACAAGGAAAGCGTCCGCTATCGCGAGTTCATGGGCTGGACGATGCCCTGGTATTCGGCGCTGGACTCGCTCGACACACTCCTGGCCGGTCGCCGGATCGGGATGATGCACCTCGTCTGTTACCTGCGGCAGGGGTCGGATGTTTTCGAAACCTACTGGACCTGGATGCGAGGCGTCGAGGCGATGGACAACACCTATCATCTGCTCGACCTGACCGCTTATGGACGGCAGGAGGTCACCGAGCGGTCTCCCGAGAGGTGGCCGCAGGGCTGGGGAGAAGACGGGCACCCCATGCGTGGCGACGGGCGCCCCATTTCCCAGTGGCCTCGCCTGGAGGCGGGGCATTCCGACGATCTGCACGCTGGTCGCTGAGTCCGCTCCCCCGAAAAAGTTCGTGCGGATTGTCGATTTGCCGACGAAACGCTCGTCGCCATGTCGGGCGGTGAGGCGTGACCCTCGTCACGCCGCCTCCCGACAGGAGACACGTACATGCGTTTCATGATGATGGTGAAATCCGATTATTCCGCGCAGCCCTCGCCGGAACTTATGGAAGCGATGGCCGAGCTCATCGCACGGGAGTTCGCGTCCGGGCGGCTGATCGACACCGGCGGCCTCCTCCCCCCTTCCGAGGGATTCCAGGTGCGGTTGAAGGGCGGCAGGGTGAAGGTCACCGACGGTCCCTTCGCCGAGGCCCGCGAAGTGGTCGGCGGTTACGCGATCTTCGAGTTCGCTGATCGCGAAGAGGCTGTGGCCAGTGCCGTCGAGTTCGTGGAACTGCACAAACGGTTCGACGAAAACTGGGAAGGCGTGTGCGAGGCGCGCCCCATCGCTCCGAACGAGTAACGGGCAGCCGGAGCGCATCTCCCGGTGGATGCGCTCCGGCCATCCCCGATCGCCATGACGGGGTGCCGCCGTCGGCCGTCTGGACGCGCACCGATCGGCGCCATAGGACGACGCCTGATGCGTGCCAGTGGAGTCCCCAGCGAAGGATTGCATATCCCGGGCGGGAGACGCTGATGCCGCCCGTCCACGTCGATCCCGACAAGGTTCACGCATTCGCCGATGCTGCGAGCTTCCATGCCTGGCTCGGCACGCATCACGAGACGGAACGCGAGGTGTGGATCAAGATTCACAAGAGCGGATCGGGCCTCAAATCGATCACACCAGAGGAGGCGATCCACGTCGTGCTTTGCTGGGGCTGGATCGACGGCATCCGCAAGAGCTTCGATACCGATAGCTTCCTGCAGCGCTACTCGCCGCGCGGAGCGAAGAGCGTCTGGAGCCAGATCAATGTCGACAATGTCGCGCGGCTGATCGCCGAAGGCCGGATGACCGAGCATGGTCTCCGGGCAGTCGAGGCGGCGAAGGCGGACGGTCGCTGGGACCGTGCCTACCAGGGGAGCAGGACGATGCAGATGCCGACCGATCTCCAGGCCGCGATCGACGCGGCGCCCGAGGCGAAGGCTATGCTGGCGACGTTAAGCGCGCAGAACCGCTACGCTCTCGCCTTCCGCGTCCACAACATGAAGACCGAGGTCGGCCGAAAGAAGAAGATCGAGGCATTCGTGGACATGCTGAAGCGCGGCGAGACGATCTACCCGCAGCGCAAGGCATGACGTCGGCCAACCCCGCGCGCCCGCCATCAGAAAGAGGTTAGATGATGAAGGTCCTTGCCCCCGCCCTCGCGCTTGTTGCCGGGGCCGCCGCCGCGCAGACGCCAGCTCCCGCGGAAGACCTGTATGCGCCGGGCCGCGAGATCATCGCCGGTGTCCGGCACATCGTGGCGCCGAACGGCGTCGAGGAGACCTTCGTTGCCGAACTGGGCGGCGCGCGGCAGGTGGTGAACGTGCGCGGCGCAGACCGCGAGAATCCGATCCTGCTCTTCGTCCATGGCGGGCCGGGCGCGACCGAGCTGCCCTATGCGTGGAGCTTCCAGCGGCCATGGGAAGACTTTTTCACCGTCGTCCAGTGGGACCAGCGTGGTGCCGGACGGTCCTACGCGCTCAACGACCCGCAAGGTCTCGCGCCGACTCTGACCCTCGATCGCTATGTCGACGACACCATCGAGCTCATCGAGCAGCTTGGAAGGCGCTACGGCAAGCGCAAGGTCATCCTCGTCGGCCACAGCTGGGGCTCGTTCGTCGGCCTGACCGTCGCCCGGCGCCGGCCGGATCTGCTGCACGCCTATGTCGGCATGGGCCAGCTCATCGACTGGCAGGCGAACGAACGGGTGCAGATGGAATGGACGCTGGCGGAGGCCCGGCGGCGCGGCGATGCCGAGGCGTTGCGCGAACTGGCGGCGATCCAGCCCTATCCCGAGCCGGGGCGGCTCGATCCGAACAAGATCGACGTCCTGCGCAGATGGTCACGCAGCTACGGCGCGCTCGCGGCCTATCGCGGCGACATGCAATTCTATTTCTCGATCCCCCGCCTCTCTCCCGACTACACGCCGCAGGACCGCCGCGCCGCCAACCAGGGCAGCGCGCTCGCGATCCAGACACTCATTCCCCAGATGGCCAGCTTGTCGGCCGAGAGCATCCGCCGGCTCGACGTGCCGACCATCTTCATTCTCGGCCGGCATGACTATACGGTAGTGGCCCCGATCGCCGCCGCGTGGCTCGAACGCCTCGAGGCGCCTTGCAAGCGCCTCGTCTGGCTGGAACATTCTGCGCATCTGATGATGGTGGAAGAGCCCGGCCGCACCCTCGCCGCGCTGCTGCAGCACGTCCGGCCGATCGCGGTCGCGGCCGGCGACGGGCGCGAGTGACCTCGTTCACCTCCGAACCGGCGACGGTTCAGGCCGTCAGCGCCGCCACGATCTCGCTCGGCGTGCCGTCCGCGAGCCTGCGGCTTTCGCGCACGAGATGCGCCTGATCGGCATAGCCGGCGGCCGAGGCAAGCGCCGCCAGCGTTGCGCCGGATTCGGCGCGCACGAGGGTCAGGAAGCGTTGATAGCGCAGGATCCGGTCGAGCGTCCTTGGCCCGTAGCCGAACGCCTCGTCGAAACGCCGGCGAAGCGTCCTTTCGCTGAGCGCCAGCTCACCCCGAAGCCAGGGGATCAGCTCGCGCCCCGGGGGCGCGCCGGCCGACACCAGCGCGAGGGCTCCCATCATATCGCGCGTGACCGTTGGCCTGCGACTCCCGCGGCACGCGGACAGCCTGGCGAGACGAAGGGCCACTGTGCCGGGATCTTGGGCATCTTCCAGCCCGGTGAAGATCGACTGCGATACGGAGCCCCGGATATCGTCGAGAGGCACACGCCGGTTCAGCAGCGCGCGGGCCGGCAGACCAAGCCAGGCGGCGGCGCGCCCCGGCCGAAAGCGGAGCCCGAGCACGACGGTTCCCGGTGGAAGGCTTTCCCGATGGGCGCGTCCGTCGGGGCCTGCGATCCGCGCACGCCCGTTGATCCACTCCAGGTCGATACTGGCATCGGGGACGATGGTGATCGGCAGGCTCTGCGGCGGCAGGACGTGCCGCCACATACGGCTGAACCAGGCCGAGAGCGACGGTGGCACCGGCCACTCGGAATAGGATCCTACCGTCGATGCGAGCCGTGCCTGCACGTCCGGACTCCGATCTGCGGGGCGATGGTGCCCATATAGGCGCGCCGTGGGTTCCTGTCAGTCCCAGGGCGCGGACCCAGCCATGGAAGTTGGCCGTTTCGTTCAAGCAACGCCAGCCTGGGCGCGCCAATTTCGGCGGAAAGGAGAACCGGGCATGAAACCGCGACTATCCGTTCTGACCCTTGCCGTCGCCAACCTCAAGCTGGCGCTCGCCTTCTACCGGGACGGCCTTGCCCTGCCGACCGAGGGGATCATCGGGCGCGAGTTCGAGCATGGCGCCGTTGCCTTCTTCGACCTGGCTGGCGGCGTCAGGCTCGCGGTCTGGGCCCAGAACGATCTCGTCCACGATACCGGCCTGCCGAAGACGCCCGGCAGCTCGACCTCCTTCTCTGTCGGCCACAACGTGGTTCGCCGCGAGGAGGTCGACCAGGTGATGGAACAGGCGCGCCGGGCTGGCGCAGAGATCGTCAAGCCGCCGCAGGACACCTTCTACGGGGGCTATGCCGGCTATTTCCGCGACCTGGACGGTCACCTTTGGGAGGTGGTCTGGAACCCGGCGAACATCCCGGGCGACGAACACGGCTAGCGCGTATCGGGCTCAGCCGTTCGTAGATAGCGCATCACCCAGTTGGTCTCCCAGGTCGCCCCGTCGTCGACGGAGAAGGCCTGATCCCAGCGCGCTTCGGTGTCAGTGACGGAGGAGAACTGGCCGCGGACCAGGACCGGGCGGCCTTCGAACGTCTCTCGCGAATAGAAGGTGCCGACGCCGTTTGCGAAGCGGCCGTAAAGGGGCGGATCGATCTTGCTGAGATCACTCGCTGCCAGATACCAGTCGGCCCAGCGCCCACCGGCCTCGTCGAGCGCCCTGAGGCCCATGCCGTAGGACGTGCGGCCGCCGCGATACGAGATGCTCTCGTTGAGGTTGACCAGGCCGCCGAACATCTGCTGGCAATGGGTGCGGCCTGGGAATTCCTCCCAGTCGGTGCTGCCGGCGAGGCGCCGGCGCAGACGGCGATGCTCGACCCGCCACGTGCCGAGGAAATAGTCGAAATCGCCTCGGGATGCCGCGCCTTCGGCAAGCGGCACCGCAGCCTCCTGCGCATGCGCAGGGCGCGCGCCGAGCCCTGCGAGCATCAACGCGGCGCCCTTCATGAGCGTGCGACGGTCCGGCTGCATCAGGCGACCCTCGTGAAATCGGAGGTCCAGTTGACCTCCCAGCTTTGCCCGCTGTCGACGGAGAAGGCCTGTTCCCAGCGCGCCGTCGTCCCGCTGATCCGCGACCAGGTGACGCGCGCCTTGACCGGACGCCCCTCGTGTACGTCGTCGGAGAAATAGAGGCCGGCACCGTCGACGAACCGGCCGCGGAGCGGCGTACCGATCCGCGTGGGGTCGCGCCCGTCCAGCCACCAGCTCAGCCATTCGCGCGTCGCCGGGTCCCAGGCACGGAAACCGACGCCGCGAAAGGCCCCTGTCGGCGCCTCCATCAGATTGTCGCCGGCATTGCCGTTGCCGCCCAGGATCGGCCAGTTGACGAAGGTTCCGCCGAACTCGTCCCAGTCGCGGCTGCCCGCGAGCCGCCGGCGCAGTTTGCGGTGGTGCACGGTCCAGCGGCCGGCAAGGAAAGCCCAGTCGTCCGGCGCGCGTTCGGGATCCCCCTGCGGCAACAGCGGCAAGGGTGTCGGCCTCGCGGCGGTCCGGGTGAAGAAATTCTCCCAGTTCATCTCCCAGGTCGCGCCGCGATCGGGCGAGAAGCTCTGCTGCCAGTGCGGTCGCCGCCCGCGGATCGCCTGCCAGTGAAACCGCACGTCGATCGGCCGGCCTTCGAGGGTGTCGCTGCCCGTAAAGGTCCCGGCGTCGCCATCGAAGCGGCCCGTCACCGGGGAATCGATCCGGGTCGGGTTGCGTCCGTCCAGCCACCAGATCGACCAGCGGTCCGACGCTGGATCGTAGGCGCGGATGCCGGCGGCCCGGTAGGTGCCGCCGGGCAGGTCGAAGACATTGTCGTCGACCGTGCCCAGCCCGCCCATGGTCAGCCAGACCGCGCTCCGACCGCCGAACATGTCCCATCCGGTGCTGCCGGCCAGCCGCCGCCTGAGGCGCCGGTTGCGGACGTCCCAGTTTCCGACCAGCCATTCCCAGTCGCGCGCGCGCGCCGCGAGGTCGCGCTGCGGCGCCTCGGCGAGCGCCAGCCTCGGGAGGACGCAGATCGCGGCACCTCCGCCGACAAAAGCCGCCAGGAGTTCCCGCCGTGTCGGCGTGCAGATCGGCGGCGTCGGACCTTGAATCATGCATCTCTCCAGCGGTCTCCCGTCACAACTGGCGGCGAGAGCGAAGGATTGACATGCGCAGATCGGGGGCAGAGGCTAAGTCAAACTTATGGTCGACGCGCAACGTTTCCCGTCCCTGCCCTCCATCCGCGCGTTCGAGGCGGCGGCACGGCTCGGCACTTTCGCCGGCGCTGCGCGCGAGCTCGACATGTCGGCAGCGTCTGTCAGCTACCATGTTCGCCAGCTTGAGCGGCAGCTGGGCCTCGTCCTGTTCGTGCGCCACCCCCAGCGGGTCGAGCTGACCGAGGCCGGCGCGCTGATCGCCGGCGAGGCGACCAGCGCCTTCGCGATGCTGCGCGCCAGTTTCGTGCGCGCCGCCCATCTCGACGAGGCGCGATTGTCGATCACGACGCTGCCCACGCTCGGAACGAGCTGGCTGGCCCCGCGCCTCGGACATTTCCGCGCCGCCCATCCCGAGATCATCGTCGCGCTCGACCTGTCGGCCGAACCGGAGGAGCTCGGCGCAGGCCGGTTCGACGCCGCGATCCGCAACGGCCACGGCCGCTGGCCGGGGCTGCGCACGACCTTCCTCTTCCCCGCCATCTTCACGCCGCTCTGCACGCCGGCGTTGCAATCCGCAGCGGCGAAGCTCGCCGACCCCTGCGCGATACTCGACGTGCCGTTGCTCGGCCGGCCCGACTGGTGGGGACTGTGGTATCGGGCGCTCGGTGCGCCTCGGGCGCCCGATCCGCACCGCTTCGGCACCAGCCTCTCCGCCGAGCATCTCGACGTTGCCGCGGCGCTTGCCGGCCATGGCATCGCGATCGCCTCGCCAATCCTGTTCCGCAGCGAAATCGAGGCCGGGCGGCTGGTGCCGGCGCACGATCTCGTCGCCGGCGACGGCCGATCCTTCTGGTTCGTCTATCCAGTGGTCCGCCAGCATAGCGGCAAACTCACCCGGTTCCGGGACTGGATCGGCATGGAGGCGGAGCAGGCCCGCGAAGCTGCGGCGGCGGCGATCAGGGAGGCGGTCATCGTCGCACCGGCTTGATTGGCGCCGGACACCGGTTCAAGCTTGCGCGATGACCATCTTTCAACGCTGTGCCTGGGCCGGCAGCGACCCGCGCATGCAGGCCTATCACGACACCGAATGGGGGGTGCCCGAACGCGATTCCCGCGCACTCTGGGAAAAGCTCATGCTCGACGGTTTCCAGGCCGGCCTCTCCTGGAGCACCATCCTCTACAAACGCGACGCCTTTCGCGCCGCCTTCCTCGGCTTCGAGCCGCATCTGGTCGCCCGCTTCGGCGAGGCCGATGTGGCACGCCTGCTCGGCGACGCCGGCATCGTCCGTTCCCGCGCCAAGATCGAAGCGACGATCCACGCCGCCCGCCTCTATTGCGACATGGCCGAACGCGGCGAGGATTTCGCCGCCTTCTGCTGGTCGTTCACCGACGGCCAGGTGGTGAAAGGCGACGGCAACACCTTTCCCGCCACCACGCCGCTCTCCGAAACCGTCTCGAACGAACTGAAGCGCCGCGGCTTCAAGTTCGTCGGGCCGACCATCGTCTATGCATGGATGCAGGCGGTCGGCATCGTCAATGACCATGCCGCAACCTGTTTTCGCCGCGACCACGTCTAGGTTTCGGCTGCAACTCCTTGAAGTTGCAAGGGCCGCTATAGGCTCCATGCTTCCGCACGCTTTCGCGATCTGCTATCGTCACCGTCACACAGGGGACGTAGGCGATGAGATCATTGGCCTACCTGGTGTGCGTTGCATCGGCTGGCGTGTTCGCCGGGGCGGATCAGGTTAGCGCCCAGACTGACGGTCTCCTCCTCATTTCCCGCACCGCCGATACCGAGCTTCGCGCGACGCTGCAGGCCGGCGTGAATCTCGTCGTCGAGAACAACCTGTTCTGGGAGTTCGCCGAGACTGTCGCCGGCAATGCGGAGTTCAATTCCGATGCCGCGTGGCTCGAATTCTACGTGAAGCCGGGCCTCAGCTTCACCCATCAAGCGGGCGAGCACACGACCCTCTACGGCGCCGCCTCCGTGATCACCTCGGTGACGGCCGGCACGGACGCATTCGGCACCGGCGACACCGGCCAGACGACGGTCGAAGACCTCTATCTCGGCCTGCGCTTCGGCGACGAAGCGCCCGGAAACCGGATCGATCTCTCCTTCGGCGCGCGCGAATGGAAGGCGGGGACCGGCATGCTGCTTGCCAATGGCGGGTCGAGCGGCTTCTCGCGCGGCGCGCTCAAGCTCGGGCCGCGGCGCGCGTGGCGTGTCGCCGGGCTGGCGAGCGGAACGATCGGCCGCGTCACGGGCACCGCTTTCTATCTCGATCCGAACGAAGCGCCCGACAACGACACCGATTCGAGCATGGCCGGGGCGGACCTGCGCTATGACGGCGCGTCCGGCAATTTCGCCGGCGTGACAGTGGGCGAGGTGGTGCGCTCCCGTGCGCCCTATCCGCAGGCCGCGTCGGGCGGGATCGGCGTGCCCGCGATCCTCGAAGGCGCGCGCGACGGCCTCCAGTTCCTCACCGCCTATGGCCGCCTCGCGCCGGCATCGGGCCCGCTCGCCAATGCCTGGCTCGGCGTCGATCTCGCGCTGGAGCGCAACGAACGGATCGATCTGGAGGCCTGGGCCGGGCGCGTCCAGATCGGCTACACCTTCGCCCGCCATCGCTGGCGGCCGAGCATCTCCTATGTCTACCAGACCTTTTCCGGCGACGATCCGGACACTCCCCGGCTCGAGCGCTTCGACCCGCTCTACTACGAGGGCAATCCCAGCGCCTGGTCGACCGGCTCCAAATCCTCGATGGTGTTCATCAACTCGAACGTGAACGCGCATCAACTGGTGATGAGCGTCTCGCCGAGCCCGCGCGACACGATCACCTTTCGCGCGGCGCGGATCAGCGCCAACCAACTGCGCAGCCCGATCCAGTTCGGGCAGGCGACCCGTCTCGAGTTCGAGGACGGAGGCATCGCCAATCCGATCGCGGGCGTGACCCGGTCCCACCTCTCGGACGATTTCTATCTGGAATACAGCCGGGTGGTGACACCCAACGTCTATCTGACCGCAGGCTTCTCCGTCTCGATCCCGGGCGCCGGGATCAACTCGATCGTCCCGTCCGTCGACGCGCCTCGCTGGACCGGCGGCTTCGTCAACCTGATCGTCAACTACTGACAGGGGAAGCATCATGGCACCGACCGATCGAGGCTTCGACCGCCGCACCGTGCTTCGGCAGGGCGGCATCGGCGCCGGGCTTCTCGCGCTGGGCGGGCGGGTGATGGCGCAGGGCACCGGACAGGCGACGATTTTCCACGGCGGTCCGATTCTGACGATGGAGGATGCGGCGCCGACCGTCGACGCGATCGCGATGCGCAATGGCCTCATCGTCGCCGCCGGCACGCTCGACGCCGCGACCGCCGCGGCGGGGCGCAGCGCGCGGCGCTTCGATCTCGACGGACGAACGCTGCTGCCCGGCTTCTTCGATCCCCACGGCCATGTCTCGATGGTCGGGCTGCAGGCGCGCTACGCCAATCTGCTGCCGGCGCCCGACGGCGAGGGCGACTCCATCCCGGCGCTCCAGCGCATCACCCGCGAATGGATGAGCCGCCACGAGGCGCTGGTGCGGCAGAGCCAGCTCGTGATCGGCTTCGGCTACGACGATTCCCAGTTGCGCGAGCAGCGCCACCCGACCCGCGCCGAGCTAGACGCCATCTCGACCGGGATCCCGATCCTGTTCCTGCACCAGTCCAGCCATATGGGCGCGGTCAACACGCCGGCGCTCGCCGCCGCCGGGATCACCGCCGCGACGCCCGACCCGGAGGGCGGTATCTATCGCCGGGAAGACGGATCGCGCGAGCCAAACGGCGTGCTGGAGGAGAACGCGCTTTTCGCGATGATGGGGGTGCTGTTCACCCGCATGGATGCACAGGCGAACCGGGAGATGCTGCGCGAAGGCGCCGCCTTCTACGCCAGTTTCGGCTACACCACCTGCCAGGATGGCCGCTCGTCGACCGACACCTGCCGGCTCATCGAAAGCGTCGCAGCGCAGGGCGGCCTGCCGATCGATGTGCTCTCCTTCCCCGACATCCTGACCTCGACCGACGCGATGGAATTGCCGGCCTATCGCCGCACCTATGTCGGCAAGTACCGCATCGGCGGGGTCAAGCTCACCATCGACGGCTCACCGCAGGCCAAGACCGCCTGGATGTCGCAGCCTTATTACGTCCCGCCGGCGGGCCGGTCGGCGGCCTATGCCGGCTATCCCGCGATCACCGAGCAACAGGCGATGGACGCGCTCGATCTCGCCTTTTCGCGCGGCTGGCAGATCGAGGTCCACGCCAATGGCGACGCCGCCGTCGACCTGCTGATAGGCGCGGTGCGCGAGGCCATCCGCCGCCACGGCCCGGGCGACCGGCGACCGGTCCTCATCCACGGCCAGGTCACCCGCGAGGACCAGATCGACCAGCTCCGGACATTGGGCGTCGTCCCATCCCTTTTCCCGATGCACACCTTCTACTGGGGCGACTGGCACCGCGACTCCGTCCTCGGGCCGCGCCGGGCGGAGAACATCTCCCCCTGCGGTTGGGCGTGGCGGCGCGGGATGCGCTTTACGTCTCACCATGACGCACCGGTCGCCCATCCCAACGCGATGCGGGTGCTCTCCGCCACCGTCACCCGCCGCACGCGCTCCGGCGACATCCTGGGTCCCGACCAGCGCGTTCCCGTCGATGTCGCGCTCAAGGCGATGACCCTGTGGGCTGCCTGGCAGCATTTCGAGGACGACCGGAAGGGCTCGCTGGCCCGCGGCAAGCTCGCCGATCTCACCATCCTTTCGGACAATCCGATGACGATCGATCCCGACCGGCTCGCTGGCATCACGGTCACCCACACCTTCAAGGAAGGCCGGCAGGTTACGGGAAGCGGGATCGGGACAGCCTAGGCGCCGCCCTCCTCCCACCGGAATACCTCGTCCAGCCGGACACCGAACACGTCGGCGATCCTGAACGCGGTCTCCAGCGTCGGCGAATATCTGCCCTGCTCGATCGCCGCGACGGTCTGGCGGGTGACGCCGATCTTCTCGCCCAGTTCGGCCTGGGTCATCTCGCCGGCATGGAAGCGCAGGACGCGGATCGTGTTGCTGAGCCGGCGGCTAGCCATGCCAGCCCCGCCGATAGCTGATGAGCACCACAACCTGACACACCGCCTCGGCGATGACGATCGCGAGCAAGGCAGTGTTGACGATCTTCCATGCCGGCTCGGTGAACGGCATCACCACGCCGACCAGGATCATGCCCGCGATCAGCACATAATAGCCCACGGTGGCACCACGCCGCGTGATGGCGCGGTCGCGCTCATCGGCCCGCGCGCTCGCCTCCTTCGTCGCCATGACCGCGATCACGATGCTGCCGACGATCATCGCAATGGCGTGCGCCGTGGCGACGAGCCCGAACGTCCAGATGATGTCCAGCATATGCCGCGCACCGAAATCGACCCGCGGCCCGACCATCCCGAAATAGACGCCATAGGCGACGAGCATCGTCACCAGCGTGAGCCACGCAATCTTCTCGCGAAAGGCCATTGTCGCGAATCCCATGTTCGATCTGAATGACCCAATGTTAATAATATCGAACATAGAGTCAAGAAACTTGTGCTTTCGACCGCCTTTCGGCTGTGCGAGGAGGCCTGATGATCGAAGCGGGGCTGGCAGATTCGGGCGAGGTCATCGCACTCTGGCATGCCTGCGGACTCACCCGCCCCTGGAACGATCCCGCCGCCGACTTTGCCCGCGCCATCGGAGGCGAAACCTCAGCCATCCTGCTGAACCGCGACGACGACGCGCTCGTCGCCAGCGTCATGGTCGGCCATGACGGCCACCGTGGCTGGGTCTACTATCTGGCGGTCTCGCCGGATCGGCGCCGGGCCGGGTGCGGCCGCGCGATGATGGAAGCCGCCGAAGCCTGGCTGCGGGCGCGCAATGTACCGAAAATCCAGCTCATGGTCCGCGACAGCAACGCGGAAGCCCTGGGCTTCTACGAAGCGCTCGGGCTCGAGCGCCAACCGGTCATCACCCTGGGGCGTTTCCTGACATGATCACGATGTATGGCATCAAGAATTGCGACACGGTCAAGAAGGCGCGCGCCTGGCTCGATGGCCGGGGCATCCCTTACGCCTTCCACGACTACAAGACAGCTGGCATCGACAAGGATCGCCTGCGCGGCTGGGCGCAGGAGCTGGGCTGGGACAGGCTGCTCAACCGTGCGGGCACGACCTTCCGGGCATTGCCCGATGCCGACAAGCAGGAGCTGGACGAGGACAAGGCCATTGCGCTGATGCTGGCGCAACCCTCGATGATCAAGCGACCGGTGCTCGATCTCGGCGACCGGCGCCTGCTTGGCTTCAAGGCGGACGCGTACGACGCGGCCGTGACGGCCTGAGAAACAGGGAGAGAGATATGCGCTGGCTTGCGGTCCTGGTCTTCCTGCTGTTCGAAACATCCGCGGCGGCGCAGACCGACTGGGCAGCCCGCCTCACCGAAGGCGACGTGACACTGCGCGATTTCCGTTTCCGCTCGGGCGAGACGCTGCCGGAACTGAGGATGCATTATGCGACCCTCGGCACGCCGCAGCGGGACGCCACGGGGAACGTCATCAATGCGGTGATGGTCCTGCACGGCACGGGGGGCAGCGGACGGCAGTTTCTCAGCGCCCAGTTCGCCGATCAGCTCTACGGCCCCGGCCAGCCGCTCGACATAAGCCGCTACTACGTCATCCTGCCCGACAATATCGGCCACGGCCGCTCGTCCAGGCCGAGCGACGGCCTGCGCGCGCGCTTCCCGCATTACGACTATGACGACATGGTCGAGGCGCAGCGACGGATGCTCGCCGAGCTCGGTGTCCGGCAGCTGCGGCTCGTCATGGGCACGTCGATGGGCTGCATGCACATCTTCGTCTGGGCCGAGGCGCATCCCGATTTCGCCCGCGCGGCCATGCCGATGGCGTGCCTGCCGACCGAGATCGCCGGCCACAACCGGATGTGGCGGCGCATGGCCGCCGAGGGCATCCGTCAGGACCCGGCCTGGAACAACGGCGACTACACCAGCCAGCCGGTTCTCGGCCTGCGCACCGCCGTCTCGCTCCTGCAGGTCGCCGGGATGAACCCGCTCCAGCTTCAGATCGCCTATCCGGACCGCGACGCCGCCGAGGCTTATATCGACGAACGCGTCACCCGCGACATCGCCAGCCGTGACGCCAACGACCTCATCTACCAGCTCGAATCCTCGCGGACCTACAATCCGCTGCCGAACCTCGAGCGGATCCGCGTGCCCATGGCCTGGATCAACAGCGCCGACGACTTCATCAACCCGCCCGGCTACGGCATCGCCGAAGCCGCCGCGCGGCGGATGCCGAGCGTGCGCTACCGCCTCATCCCGGCCAGCGCGGAGACCCGGGGCCACGGCACCCACACCTGGGCGCGCTTCTGGCAGGCAGACCTTATCGACCTGCTGGCGCGGACGGGGAACTGACGGGCGCCGGCATCTCGCGCGAACTCACATGATTGAGCGCGATCACCCAGCGCCCGTCGACCTTGCGCATCAGCCGGGTGTTGATCCCGTCCTGCGGCTGCCCGCCGCCTTCGAGCCGGTAGCGGCTGATCAGCTGGGCAGCGTCGGACGACAGCATCTCGACGCGGATGTCCGAAAAATGGAGCCGGCCGCGCCGCGCCGGATCGCCGCCATAGTCGCGAACATAGTGATCGAGCGTCCCCTGCCAGTCGCGCTGGAACTGGCCGCGTGAAACGAACACGACGTCGGGATTCCTGAAGCCGGCCATGTAGCCGCGGAAGTCGCCGCGGTTCCAGGCCACCTCCATGTCGGCGATCACCTGCCGGATCGCCGCCTCATCGGCGGCGGTGTCAGGCGGCGAAGGCGCGGCAGTGCACGCCGCGAGCAGCAGGATCAGGCCAAGCGCTTTCTTCACGACGATCCCTTCGAGAGCGAGTGTCGGCCATCATTCCAGCCCCGCCTCGTTCCCGCAATGGCCGTCCGTCTTCAGCTCTGGAAGCGCAACGTCAACGTCCGGGTCGGGCCGATCCTGCTCGCGTAGCCGTCAGTTCCGGCGCGAAGTTCATAGGCGCCGACGGGAGTCACCACAGCCGCGCGCGAGAAACCGCTGCCGACGTCGATGCCGATCAGCCGGACGGTCGTGGCATCGCGCTGGGGCGGGCCGTTCATCCAGGCGCCGAACGCGTTGGCGACGGAGAGCTCGCCGATGCAGATGCCGTCCTCGACGCGGAAGCGGGCGGTGCCTTCGATCGGCTGGTCGCCATAGCTGCCACGATAGCGCGCCGCCTCGACCGGACAGGCGCGCGCGGGGAGATCGCCGGGCGCCGCCCGGAACGGGGCCGACAGGGTCCTCGCGCTCCGCTCGATCGAAGACACCCACAGAGCGTTGGAGAGGATGCTCACCGCGACGTCGCTGTCGGGATAGAGGAGCAGCACGCTGCGCGCGCCATTGGTCACGCCGCTGTGATGGGCGAGGCGCTGCCCATCCTCGTCGCGCTCGACCCTCAGGCCGAAGCCGAGCTGGTAGCCATCCTCTCCGGCCGGAGACCCGTCGGCGAGCCGGACCGGCTCCTGCATCCACGCGAACGTCGCCGGCGACACGACCCGGCCGTTGAGCAATCGGCCGCCGAACGTCGCAAGGTCGCGCGGCGTCCCGCCGAGCCCGGCACCGCCCCAAGAATAGCTATAGTCGTGCGGCGCCGCCTCGGCCACGCGTCCGTCTTCGATCTCATAGGCGCGGGAGGCCTCCGGATTGCCGCTTGCCGTGGCATCGGGACCGATCACCAGCCCGGGCGTGATCGCGCGGGCGAGGTAGGCGAGATAGGACATATGCGCCGCCGCCTCGACCTCCGCCGACAGCAGGGTGTAGCCCCAGCTGCTGTAGGAATAAGCGGTGCCCGGCGGCGACAGGAGCGCCCGGTTGGAAAACAGGGCCACCGACTCGCGCATGTCGTCGAAATGCCGGCCGCCCCGTTCGGCGTCCACGTCCTGATAGTGCGGCAGGCCGGAGATATGGGCGGCGAGCTGGCGCGTATTGATCGCCGGCCAATCGTTGCTGAGATAGGGAAGGACGCTCGCGACCGGCGCGTCGACATCGAGCCGCCCGACCTCGCGAAGCCGGGCCGCGGCGGCCACCGCGAAAATCTTGGAGACGCTGGCGAAGCGGAAGATGGTGTTCTCGTCGACCGGGAGGCCCCGCGCGACATCGCGCTGGCCGGCGCTTCCCGTCCAGGCGACCCGGCCGTCCCGCCAGATCGCCGCGCCCAGACCAGGCACGCCGCTCGCTTCCTGCATCTCGGCGAGGATGCGGGCGGAGACCCGCGCCGCGTGATCCCCGCCATCCCCGGCCGGCGTGGCCGCGCACGCACCACCCGACACGGCCAGCAATGACGTTGCCAGCGCCAAACGAAACCGCATAGCCCGAACCCCTCCCCTCACATGTGAAGGGCTGAACCTGTCGGCGCGCAGATGAACGACGGCTGACGTCCCGCTGAGCGGCACCTCACCGGGTGAACTTCTCTCCCGCCTCGGCTTTGCTCACCAGCAGCTCGGAGAGCCTGAAGTCCTTGCCGAGGCGCGGAAGCTGGCTCCGAATGCCCTCGACGATCTTCGCCAGGCCTTCGCTGTCCGCCCAGTGCATCGGGCCGCCGCGATAGACCGGCCAGCCATAGCCGTAGACCCAGACCACATCGATGTCCGACGCGCGCTGAGCGAAGCCGCCTTCGAGGATCAGCGCGCCCTCGTTGACCATCGTGTAGAGGGTACGCTCGACGATCTCCTGATCGCTGATCTCGCGCTGCTCCGTCCCGGTCTTCTTGCGGAAATCCTCGATGATCTCGGCGACGCGCGGGCTCGGGCTCGGATTGCGCTTCTCGTCATAGTCGTAGAAGCCCGCGCCCTTCTTCTGGCCCCAGCGGCCTTCGGCGGCGAGCGCGTCGCGGATGTTCTCGATCCGGGTCGGATCGCGATGCCAGCCGATGTCGACGCCGGCGAGGTCCGACATCTGGAACGGCCCCATCGGCATGCCGAACTCGACATGGACCTTGTCGATCTGCTGCGGGGTGGCGCCTTCGAGGAGGAGTTGCATCGCCTGCATCTGGCGCGGGATCAGCATGCGGTTGCCGATGAAGCCGTAACAGACGCCCGCCACGACGGCGACCTTCTTGATCTTCTTGGCGAGGCTCATCGCCGTGACCAGCACGTCCGGCGCCGTCTTCGCGCCGCGCACGACCTCCAGCAGCTTCATGACGTTGGCCGGCGAGAAGAAGTGCAGGCCGACCACATCCTCCGGCCGCTTGGTCACGGCGGCGATGTCGTCGATCGAGAGATAGGAGGTGTTGGAGGCGAGGATCGCGCCGGGCTTCGCAATGGAGTCGAGCCTGGTGAAGATGTCCTTCTTCACGTCCATAGTCTCGAACACCGCCTCGATGATGAGGTCGCAGTCGGCGAGATCCTCCATCTTGAGCGTCGGGGTCAGCAGCCCCATCGCCTGGCCGACCTGCTCGGCGGTCATCCGGCCCTTGGCGGCGGTCGCCTCGTAATTCTTGAGCATCACGCCGGTGCCGCGATCGAGCGCCTCCTGCTGCATTTCGACGATCGTCACCGGAATGCCGGCGGAGAGGAAGTTCATCGAGATGCCGCCGCCCATCGTACCGGCGCCGATCACGCCGACCTTTTTGATGTCGCGCGGCTGCGTGTCCTCGGGGACGTTCTCGACCTTCGCGGCCTTGCGCTCGGCGAAGAAGAAATATTGCTGGGCGCGCGCCTGCTTGCCGCTCATCAGCTCCAGGAACAGCCTGCGCTCCTCCAGCACGCCCTCGGCATAAGGCTTGAGCGACGCCTCGACCGCCTGGATGTTCTTCTCCGGCGCCTCGAAGCCGCGGAATTTCTTCGCATTGGCCTTGCGGAAGGCGTCGAAGATGCCCGGGTTTGCCCGCGCCTCGGCGAGCTTGTCGTCGCGCTCGCTGGTCTTCGGGAGCGGCCGGATGTCTTTGACCTCCTCGGCGAAGGCGACGGCATGCTGCTCGAGGTCGCCCTCGATGATCCGGTCGACGAGGCCGACGGCGGCGGCATCGGCAGCGCCAATCGGATTGCCCGAAGTGGTCATCTCCAGCGCCTTGTCGACCCCCGCGACGCGCGGCAGCCGCTGCGTCCCGCCCGCGCCGGGGAGCAGGCCGAGCTTCACCTCCGGCACGCCGAACTTCGCCGACGGCACCGCGACGCGATAGTGGCAGGAGAGCGCGACCTCGAGCCCGCCGCCGAGCGCGGTGCCGTGGACCGCGGCGACCACGGGCTTGGTGCAATTCTCGATGATGTCGACGACCTGCGGCAGGGCCGGAAATTCGAAGGACTTGGGCGTGCCGAATTCGGTGATGTCGGCGCCGGCGAAGAAGGTCTGGCCCTGGCAGATGATGACCACCGCCTTCACGCTCTCGTCACCGTCCGCCTCCCCGATCGCCCTGGCGAGGCCGTCACGCACCGCGTGGCCGAGCGAGTTCACCGGCGGGTTGTTGGAGGTGACGATCAGGACGTCGCCATGCTTCCTTGTCGAAATCGGGCTCATTGTTCCCTCTCCGTGAGGCTGGAATCTGTACCCTGCGATAGGCGCGACTTTACGTTTACGTCAACCGGCAACGTGCTCCGTCGACGCGATCATCGAAGCGTCTCGCTTTGCCGATGGCGGGACGCTAGAGGGGGCCATGCCGAAGTCCGCCACCGAGGTGATGCAGGAGGTCCTGCTCGCCGCCGTCATCGAGGGAATCATCGCGCTCAAGGACGCGTCGAAGGGCGTGCCCAACACGCTGCTGCGCGACCTCAACGCGATCCACGCCAACACCACGTTCGGCGATCTGCCGCCGGCGCTGCAGGCGGCGATCACCGCCAATGTGCGCGCCGGTTTCAACCGGCTGCTGAAGGAAGGCTATTCGGTGTCGACCGGCGCCCCGCCGCAGCGCCCGCAGGCGCGGCCGCCGGAACGGGCCGGCGAGCATCACCGCCGGCCGCAGCGCAGCGGACCGCCCAAGGGTGGTCCCGGTGGCAAGCCGCCGCGCGGCGGACGTCCCGGTGGTGGCGGGCGCTCCGGCGGCGGGGGACGCGGGCCCAAGCGGCCGTAGTCTGGCCGGCTCTGGTGCACGCCTGCGAAGCGCGAATGTTCCCAATGTTCGCAGTGGCCATGGAGACCGCCCAAGTCCGGCCCCGGCGGCGGGGACGCGGGCCCATGCGGCTGTAGCCGGTCGACTCCGCCGGGCGCTCCTCCCGCATCCGGAGCGCGAATGGTCCCAATGGTCGCACTGGCCATGAGGAAGCCTGAACCTTGGCATTTCGGGTGACGAAGAGCGTCGAAGCGGACCTGTCAAAGAGCCGGCGAGACGGGTGCAAACCCCCGAGTCGCGGCGATGGTGTCAGACGAAATCCTATTTGTATCCAACTATCGGCGGCGATTGCCTGCGAGGCGGGTTGTCACCGTGCGCCCGGCTCAATCCCGGGAGCACGTGCCGAAGACACCTCCCACTCCCGCGCGCCGGGCGGCTTCCGCCGACTTTATTTTGTTGGATTATTGTAGGATTTCACCCGCCACCCTTTCTCAGCACTTCAAGTTGCGGAGTGCCGAGAAAGGAGCAGTTGAAATGATACCCTATGTCACCCCCGAGGATTTCCTGGCGGTCGGCGACGGCATCGCGGACGACACCATGGAGCTGCAGAACGCCGTCAATGGAGCCGGGAAGAGGACCCTCGTCCTCACCGGCACCTACCTGATTTCCTCGACGATCACCCTGCCAAGCCACGTCAACATCGTCGCCAGCGCGACGGGGCAGGTTCTTTCGAAAACCCCCGACATCTCCCTTTTCTCGGCGGTCGGAAAGACCGATGTCAGGATATCCGGCGTCCATTTCCAGCAATCCATCGCGGGCAGCGCCGCGCTGAAGGCGGGGGTCGAACTGGACGGCTGCACCGATTGCGTCGTTTCCGGCTGCATCTTCGAAGGGATGCAATGGGCGGGGGTCTATCTGTCCGGCACCTCGAACAGCGAAATCTCCGGCAACCGCTTCACCGCGTTCCTCGGCAGCGTCTTCGACAGCGGCGACATCATTTTGCGCAACGCGTGCGTCGACAACCGCATCCTCCACAATTCCTGCAATGGGGGAAGCACGCATGGAATCTTCCTTCAGGAGACCGTGAGCGGCTTCATGCCTGCCCGAAACCTGATCGAAGGCAATCAGATCGGCACCCATTCGGGTTACGGGATCACGATCTATGTGGCCGGCCCCGGAAATACCTACAATCGACTGATCGGGAACGACATCCGCGACATCGTGGGCACCCACATAAGCGGGTCCTCGGGCGCCGGCATCTACGTCGTCGGGAATGGCACCGGCGGCACGCTCATCGCCGACAACAACATCCGCAACTGCTGCCAGCAGTCGCTCGACCGGGCCCTCGCCCCGGCGGCCATCGGGATCATCGGCCCTCCCGCCGGCGGGGCACGCGTCACGGTGGTCGGCAACAATATCGACGACATGACGCAGGGCGACGGGATCCAGATCGTCTCCACATTCGGAGGCGTGTCAGCCACGGGCAACGCCATCCGCATGCCTGCCGCCAACGACGGCACCGGGCCCGGCGGTGCGACATTGCGCGGGAATGCGATCCGCGTGGACAACAGCTCGTCCGTGGTCGTCGATGCCAACTCGATTCAGCATTTCGGGCCCGCGGCCGCCGTGTTCCTGTTCGCAAGCGCCGGAAATCTGGCGGACCTCACCGTCTCCGGCAATCAGGTGGACAGCGCTGGAATTGCGATCCGCGCGGATCGCAATTCCAGTTTCACCCTGGATCGGTGTGCGATCGCAGCCAACGCCTGCAGAGCATCGGGCTCGTCGGATGGTCTGCAATTCCAGGGGATCAGCTCGGGCACCTTGACCGGCAATGCCGTGTCCTGCGGTGGCATCGCCGCCTATCTCGCAAACTGTACGAATATGAGGGTGTCGGCAAACAGCCTGCTCACGACGGCTGCCACCGGCTTTCAGACGGCCGGAACCTGCACGGGCACGTTCTACGATCTCTCGAACAACACGGACCGGGCCATTGAAAACGGGGCGTCCGGCTCCCGAACCGATTTCTTTGCATCGGCAGCTCCGACTACCGGCACCGCCGCAATCGGGGATCGGGCGGTACGCAGTTCACCGATTCCATCGGCGCCGGATTATTGGCGATGCACGACGGCCGGATCACCCGGCGTCTGGAAAGCCGGCGCCGCACTGACCTGAAACCGGGAGGCTCCCGGCCCCGGAGACGCCGCCTCGACGCGGCGTCTCCGGACCCTCCCCAAGAAAATGCCCTTCTAGAACGCCGTCCGTCCATATTCCTGCCGGTAGAACGGGTGCGACGAGGACAGGCCGCCGTCCACCACCAGCGCGTGGCCGTTGACGTAGCTGGCTTCGTCCGAAGCGAGGAAGAGGGCGGCCTTCGCGATCTCGTCGGGTTCGCCGCCGCGCTTCATCGGGTTCAGATGGCCGATCATGTCCTCGCGGCCGACGGCGCGGGCATTGTCGTAGATGCCTTTCGTCATCCCGGTTTCGATGAGGCCGGGGCAGATTGCGTTGACGCGGATGTTGGCGCCGGCGGTCTGGGTCGCAGCGATTTCGACGAGGCTGATCACGCCGGCCTTCGACGCCGAGTAAGCCGGACCGCCGGCGCCGGCGCGCAGGCCCGCGACGCTGGCGGTGCAGATGATCGATCCGCCGCCCCTGTCCTTCATCACCGGCGCCGCATACTTGATGGCGAGGAACGGGCCGATCAGGTTGACGCGCAGGATTTCCTGCCAGTCCTCCGGCGTCTGCTCGAAGATCGCGGCGAGGCCGCCGGAAATGCCGGCATTGGCGAAGAAGATGTCGAGCCCGCCATGGTCGGCCACGGCTTTGTCGATCAGGCCGCGCACGTCGTCCTCGCGGCCGGCGTCCGCCGCAATCACGCCGTCGGACGCCGCGACGTCGGCGGCGATCACCGTCGCGCCTTCCGCGCGGAACAGAGCGACCGTTGCCTTGCCGATCCCCGACGCCGCCCCGGTGACGATGGCGACTTTTCCTTCGAGCCTCATACGTGGTGCTCCCTGCCCGCTGCTGTTTGATTCACGCGAAGGCGCGAAGGCGCAAAAGGGCCTCGCAGGTCGCCTGTCCGCCCGCGCATGCGGGCTATAATTTGCCGGCCGCGCCGGAAGGCAGGCGCCGGAGCCTCGGAATCTTTGCGTCTTTGCGCCTTTGCGTGAACCGATAGCGGCCTGCGACACAAGGCTCCTGCCTTCGCAGGAGCACAGGGGAGCGGGTTCACAGGCCAGCGCCCGTCGTCGAGCCGCCGTCGACGATGATCGTCTGGCCGGTCATGAAGGTGGAGGCGGGCGACGCGAGGAAAACGGCGGCGCCGGCGATCTCGTGCGGCTCGCCGATCCGCCGCAAGGGGGTATGACGCGTCACCGCCTTCAGCGTGTCCGGGTTTTCCCAGAGGGCACGGGCGAAATCGGTCTTCACCAGGCCGGGTGCGATGCAGTTCACCCGGACGCCCGCCGGGCCGAACTCGGCGGCGAGGTTGCGGGCGAGCTGGAAATCCGCCGCCTTGGAGATGTTGTAGGCGCCGATCATCGTCGAGCTGGTGAGGCCGCCGATCGAGCTCACGATGATGATCGAGCCTTCTTTCCGCTCGACCATCTCCGGCGCGACCATCGCGATCAGCCAGTGATTGGCGATGACGTTGTTCTCGAGGATCTTGCGGAACTGGTCGTCGGTGATCCCCGCCATCGGCCCGTAATAGGGATTGGAGGCGGCGTTGCAGACCAGGATATCGATCCTGCCCAATTGCGCGCGGGTCTCGTCGACGAGGCGCTGCAGTTCCTCCTTGGACGAGATGCTGGCCGGCACGACGATCGCGGTGCCGGCGCCGTGCTTCGCGTTGATCGCGTCGGCGACCTCGATGCAGGCGTCCGCCTTGCGGCTGGAGATCACCACCTTCGCGCCCTGATCGGCCATCGCCCCGGCGATCGCCCGGCCGATGCCGCGCGACGAGCCGGTGATGATGGCGACCTTGCCGGTGAGATCGAACAGGCTCATTTTCTCTCCCTCATCCCGATTGCGTCATGCCGGACCTGATCCGGTATCCACCTTTTCCTCGCAGCCGCCGCAAAGGCAGGTGGGCCCCGGATCAGGTCCGGGGTGACGAGCCACTAGAACATGATCACCGAGCGGGCCGCATCGCCGGTCTTCATCTTGTCGAACCCTTCGTTGACCGCCTCCAGCGGGATCGTCTCGGCGACGATGGAGTCGAGGTCGAGCAGGCCGCGCAGGTAGAAATCGACCAGGCGCGGGATGTCGACCGGGAAGCGGTTGGCGCCCATGAAGGCCCCCTGCAGCTTCTTGCCCGAAAGCAGATCGACCGCGCCCAGGCCCACCTGATGGTCGAGCGGCATCATGCCGAGGATCGTCGCGGTGCCGCCGCGGCGCAGCGCCTTCACCGCGAGCGCGCCGGAGGCCGGGCGGCCGACCGCCTCGATGGCATGATCGACGCCGCCCTTCGTCAGCTCGACGATCTGTTGCGCCGCGTCGTCGGCCAGCGGATCAATCGTGTCGGTCGCGCCCAGCCTCTCGGCCAGCGCCCGCTTCTCCGGAACCGGATCGGCGGCGATGATCCGCCCTGCCCCGGCGATCCTTGCGGCATTGATCGTGGCAAGGCCGACGCCGCCGCAGCCGATCACCGCCACCGTCTCGCCCGGCGTGACCTTGCAGGCGTTGAAGATCGTGCCCGCGCCGGTGGTCACCGCGCAACCGATCACCGCCGCCTTGTCGAGCGGCATCTCCGGATCGATCGCCACACAGGCATGCTCGTGGACCAGCATCTCCTCGGCGAAGGCGGAGAGGTTGAGCATCTGCGCGACCGGGGTACCGTCCGCGCGGGCGATCCGCGGCGGTGCGCCCCTGGGCCGGCGGGTGTCGCCGCCCGGGCAGAGCGCCATCCGGCCGGTCACGCAATATTCGCAATGGCCGCAGAAGGCGGAGAGGCAGGTGACGACCGCATCGCCGACCTTCACCGTGCGCACCTCGCTGCCCACCGCCTCGACGATCCCTGCCGCCTCGTGGCCCGGAATGCAGGGCATCGGGTGCGGGTAGGTGCCTTCGATGAAATGGAGGTCCGAGTGACACAGGCCGCAGGCGACGGTCCGGATGCGCACCTCGCGCGGGCCGGGCGGGTCGAGCCGGGCTTCGCCGATGACGAGTGGCTGACCGGCTTGCTCCAGAAAAGCGGCCTTCATGCGCGCCCCAGTCTCGTTCGTCCCGAGCGTAGTCGACGGGCGCGTGTGATGAATCCGTGCCAACGCCCCCCGACTTCGCTCGGGGTGAACGGATTCTGTCCGGGTTCAGCCCTGCGGCGGATGCTTGGCATATTCGAGCCTGGCGATGCTGCGGGCGTGGACCTCGTCCGGACCGTCGGCGAGGCGCAGGGTGCGGATGCCGGCATAGCTGGCGGCAAGGCCGAAATCCTGTGAAACACCCGCGCCGCCATGGGCCTGGATGGCGTCGTCGATGATCCTGAGCGCCATGCGCGGCGCATGGACCTTGATCATCGCGATCTCGGCCGCCGCGGCCTTGTTGCCGGCCTTGTCCATCATGTCGGCGGCCTTGAGACAGAGCAGCCGCGCGCACTCGATGTCGATCCGCGCCTCGGCGATGCGCTGCTCCCAGACGCTGTGCGAGGAGATAGGCTTGCCGAACGCGACGCGGCTCTGGAGGCGGCGCGCCATCGCGGCGATCGCCTCCTCGGCGGCGCCGATGGTGCGCATGCAATGGTGGATGCGGCCCGGCCCCAGCCGCCCTTGCGCGATTTCGAAGCCGCGTCCTTCACCGAGCAGCATCGCGGCCGCCGGGATGCGCACCCCCTTGAGCTCGACCTCCATATGACCGTGCGGCGCGTCGTCATAGCCGAAGACGGTGAGCGCCCGCTCCACCGTAACGCCCGGTGCGTCGAGCGGCATCAGCACCATCGACTGCTGCTGATGCTTCGGATTGTCGGGATCGGTCTTGCCCATCACGATCGCGACCTTGCAGCGCGGATCACCGGCGCCCGACGACCACCATTTGCGGCCGTTGATCACATAGTCGTCGCCGTCACGGTCGATCCGGCATTCGATGTTGGTCGCATCGGACGAGGCGACGGCCGGCTCGGTCATCAGGAAGGCCGAGCGGATCTCGCCATTCATCAGCGGCTTCAGCCACTGCTCCTTCTGCTCCCGCGTCCCGTAGCGGTGGAGCACCTCCATATTGCCGGTGTCGGGCGCGGAGCAGTTGAACACCTCGCTCGCCCAGGGGATGCGGCCCATTTCCTCGGCGCAAAGCGCATATTCGAGATTGGTGAGCTGGGTACCCTCGAATGCGAAACTCTCGTCCACATGCCGGAGCGCGTGGCCGGGCGGCATGAACAGGTTCCAGAGCCCCGCAGCCTTCGCCACGGGCTTCAGCTCCTCGATCACCGGCAGCGGCTGCCAGCGGTCGCCACTCGCAAGCTGGTCGCGATAGTCCGCGATCCGCGGCCGGACCCGGGACTCGACGAATTCGCGAATCCGGTCCCGGTAGTGAGCCTCGCGTTCCGTAAGGGAAAAATCCATCGCGCCGGTCCGCCTTGCTGCTGGGGCATCCTCCCTGTCAGAAATGGCGGATTTGCGCCAGTAGGCGGTCGCTCCCGCCCCTCCTGCTGGCGGAAACGGCCCGAAGGAACTACTGCACGACTCGGCTGCTGCACCGCAAAATTGTCATGGACCTTTCTTCCAATTTGTGTATGGCGACCCTTGGCACTCTGACCGGGGTGCCACATTCGCAGGGAGGAAGTAATGCTTTCCAAGAAGCTGGCGGCCGTGGCCGCCCTCTCGCTGATGACCGCCAGCACTGTGGCTCAGGCCCAGTCCGCGCAGTCGCTCAGCGTTGCCAGCGCCGCGCCGCGGGCCGGCGCCGAAGTTCAGGGTGCCAGCCAGATGGAAGGCGGCGCGACGATCTGGATCGTCGGCGCGATCGTCCTTGGCCTTGCCATTTGGGGCATCATCGAGCTCACCAGCGACGACGATCCTTCGAGCCCGTAGTCGCACAGAGTTTGTTGAGCTGGAAACGCCTCGGCTTCGGCCGGGGCGTTTTTCTTTGATCAGAGTAGTTGCATAAATATGCAGTAGCCTGCATATTAACACCATGATCAAGGTTGCGATTCTTGGCGCGTCGGGATTCGTGGGTGCAGAGCTGCTCAGGCTTTGCGCCGGCCATCCGGATATGCGCCCCGTGCGACTCTTCGGCGACAGCCAGGCGGGGCTGGCGCTGGCCGACGTCCACCCGCATCTCGCCCTCGCCTATCCCGATGCGGTCGTCGAGCGTTTCGAACCTGCCCTGCTCGAGGGCGTCGACCTCGTCTGCGCGGCGCTGCCGCACGGCCATTCCCAGCGCGTGGCGCCGGAGATCATCGCGCGCGGAATCCCGTTCGTGGACCTCGGCGCTGATTTCCGGCTGAATGACGCTGCGACCTATCAACGCTGGTACAAGGAACCGCACGAGGCGCCGGATCTGCTCGACCGGTTCGTCTACGGCATTCCCGAACTGCACCGCGACGCGATCGCCGCGTCCAGAACCGTGGCAGCGGCCGGCTGCTATCCGACCACGACGATCCTCGCGCTGAAGCCGCTGCTCGATCTGATCGATCCGGAGACGATCAGCGTCAGCGCCGCTTCAGGAGTCAGCGGCGCCGGCAAGGGGCTCAAGGACGAGACCCATTTCAACACGGTGGACGAGAATTTCTCCGCCTACGGCCTGCTGTCGCACCGCCACACCGCGGAGATGGAAATGGAGCTGGGCGGCACGGTGCTGTTCACGCCGCATCTTGCGCCGATGAACCGCGGCATCCTCGCCACCTGCACGGCGGTGGCCAAGGGGCCTTGCAACCCGCTGGCCGTGCTCGCCGAAGCCTATGTGGACGAACCCTTCGTCCATGTCTCGGAGCGGTCGCCCTCGGTCAAATGGACCCTCGGTTCGAACGCCGTCCACATCACCGCGCGCTACGACGATCGGACCGGCCGGGTCCTCGCCATCGCCGCGCTCGACAATCTCGTGAAGGGCGCCGCCGGCCAGATGATCCAGTGCGCCAATCTGATGCTCGGCCTCGATGAGACGGCCGGACTTGCCAAAGCAGGAGTGTGGCCGTGAGCGTTACCGCCGCGCCGGGTTTTGTCGCCTTCGGGCTGCATGCCGGCATCAAGTTCGCCAGGCATGACATGGCGCTGATCGCGACGGACGATCGGCGGCCCGTGACCGCCGTCGCCGTGTTCACCCAGAACAAGTTCGTGGCCCCGCCGGTGGTGCTCGATCGCCAACGCCTCGCCGACACGGGCGGCAAGGCCGCAGCGATCATCGTCAATTCCGGCAATGCCAATGCCGGGACCGGCGCGGCCGGGATGGCCGATGCCGAGGCGATGAGCGAAGCCGCCGCTGCCGCGCTCGGCGTCGACAAGGCGCATGTCCTCGTCTCCTCGACCGGGATCATCGGGACCCCACTGCCGATGGACAGGATCCTCGCGGCCGTGCCGAAGCTGGCGGAGGGCCTTTCGGTTGCGGGAGGCCTCGAGGCCGCCAAGGGCATTCTCACCACCGACCATGTCGAGAAGGAAGCGGTGGTGAAGGGCTCGACCTTCACCGTCGGCGGCATGGCCAAGGGTTGCGGCATGATCGCGCCGAACATGGCGACAATGCTCGCCTATCTCACCACCGACGCCGACGTTTCCCGTGACGACCTCCAGCGCATCCTGAAGGACGCCGCCGACCGCACCTTCAACACCCTCAACGTGGACGGCGCGACATCGACCAACGACACGGTCATCCTGCTGGCGAACGGTCGCGCCGGGCCTCCCGATCTCACCGAGTTCGCCGACGCCGTTCACAAGGCCTGCGAGGAGCTGACCCTGAAGATGGCGCGCGACGCGGAGGGCATGACCAAGATGGTGATGCTGCGCGTCACCGGAGCCGCGTCCGATGCCGAGGCGCGGGCGGCGGCCAAGAACATCGCGGAGAACAATCTCGTCAAATGCTCCTGGTATGGCTCCGACCCCTATTGGGGCCGGCTGCTCGGCGCGGCGGGCTCTGCGGGCGTGGAATTCGACAGCGATAGATCGGCCGTTGCCTATGGTGGCATCACCGTCTCGCGCGGCGGCATCGAGATCGACCATGACCGCGCCGCCGTCGCTGCCCATATGAAGAACAAGCAGATCGAGATCGAGGTGCGCCTCGGTACCGGCGGCACCGGTACCGCGCAGGTGATCGGCATCGATCTCGGCCCCGGCTATATCAAGGAAAATTCGGTCACGTCATGAGCACGCCACCTTCCCTCACCGCGCAGATCCTCGTCGAGGCGTTGCCTTATATCCAGCGCTTCGCCGGCAAGTCGGTCGTTGTGAAGCTGGGCGGCGCGGCAATCGACAGGGAGCTCGACCGCGCCCTCGCCCAGGACGTGCTGCTGCTCCGCTCGGTCGGAGTGCGCTGCGTGCTCGTCCATGGCGGCGGGCCGCAGGTCGACGCGATGATGAAGAAGCTGGGCAAGCAGCCGGAGTTCCGGGACGGCCTGCGCGTCACCGATGAGGAGACGCTCGACATCGTCCGCACCGTGCTGGTCGGCAAGGTCAACCGCGACCTCGTCTCGACGATCAACCGTGAGGCCGGCGACGAGCCGGTCGCTGTCGGCGTCGCGGGCGAGGATGGCGGGCTGCTCGTCACGACCCCGCGCGATGCGGCGCTCGGCTTCGTCGGCGATGTCACTCATGTCCGGGCGGAGCGGCTGATCGGCCTGCTCAACCAAGGCCTCGCCCCGGTCGTCTCGACGGTCGGTGCCGATCCCTCCGGCCAGCCCTACAACATCAATGCCGACGAGGCAGCGATGGCGATCGCGGTCGCGATGCGGGCCGAGAAGATCGTCTATCTGACCGCCGCGCCCGGCCTGCTCGAGGACCCGACGGACGAGAGCAGCCTCGTTCCGCGCCTCACCGTCGCCGAGTTGCGCGAGCGGATCAGCCACGAGAGCGTTTCGAAGGGCATGATCCCCAAGCTGCGCGCCTGCGCCGACGCAGTCGAGGGCGGGGTCGGCTCCGCGCACATCATCGACGGCCGGGTGCCGCATGCGCTGCTCATCGAGGTGCTGACCGACAAGGGCATCGGCACGATGGTACAGAAGGACGCCGCATGACCGACCTGCTGACGATCGCCGATCTCGGGCCAGAGGGCGTCGCGGAGATATTGTCCCTCTCCGAGCGCACCGATCTCGGCCGGCCGCTCGCGGGCAAGGGCGTGGCGCTCGTGTTCGAGAAGCCCTCGGCGCGTACCCGCAACTCGACCGAGATGGCGGTCGTGCAGCTCGGCGGCCATCCCGTCTACATCCAGAAGGACGAGGTCGGCATCGACACGCGCGAGACCGCCGAGGACGTCGCCCGCACCCTCGCCTGCTATCACAGCGTGATCGCCGCGCGGGTGCGCGAGCACCAGCACCTCGTCCGCATGGCGGATTCGGTCTCAACACCGATCCTCAACCTGTTGTCGGACAAGGATCATCCGCTCCAGGGCCTCGCTGATATTTTAACCATAAAGCAGTTGACCGGCCGCCTCGAGGGCGTCCGTGTCGCCTATGTCGGTGACGCCGACAACAATGTCGCGCGCAGTCTCGCCCAGGCGTGCGTCGCGGTGGGCGCCGAGCTGAGCCTCGCCAGCCCGCAGGGCTATCACCTGTCCGATGCTCCGGACGGCGTCCGGCAGGTCGCCGACCCGGCCGAGGCGGTCGCGGGCGCGGACATCGTCTATACGGACGTCTGGGTCTCGATGGGGCAGGACGACGAGACCGAGAAGCGGCTGAAGGCCTTCGCCGCCTATCAGGTGAACGAAGCGCTGATGGCGAAATCGAACGACGCCCATTTCCTCCACTGCCTCCCCGCCCGCCGCGGCGAGGAGGTCACCCACGACGTGATGGAGAGCGCGAAGAGCGCCGTCTGGAAGCAGGCGGAGAATCGCATGCACACTGCCCGCGGCGCGCTTGCCTGGCTGACGGGCGTCAGATGACCGACACCCGCACCCGACGATTGCGGGCGCTCGCCGATCTCGTCCGTGGCGGCACATTCGCCAGCCAGGATGAGGTCACCGAGCGCCTGAAGACTTTGGGCTTCGAGGTCACCCAGGCGACCGTCTCGCGCGATCTCGAGCAATTGGGCGCGGTCAAGGTGAAGCGCGGCGGCATCCTCTCCTACACGCTGCCCGACCAGATCGGGGCGACCGACTGGACCGCCGGCCGCCTCGCCCGCATCCTCAGCGAATGGGTGATCTCGATCGAGGGGGCCGGCCAGATGATCGTGCTCAAGACGCCGCCCGGCTCCGCCCACCTCGTCGCCTCGGCGATCGACCATAGCGACCTCCCCGAAATCGCCGGCACCGTCTCCGGCGACGATACGCTCTTCCTCGTCGTCCGCGACGGCCATCCCCTTCCCGCCCTCATTGCCCGGTTCGAGCGGATGATGGGGCAGGAGAAGGTGAGCTATGCCTGACTTTGTCGTGCTCCGGCGAAGGCCGGAGCGCTGTGAGAACTTGCGGCCAACGCTCCGGCCTTCGCCGGAGCACCACATCAAGGATATGAAATGACGCAACTGCCGAAGCCGAAGAAGGTCGTCCTCGCTTATTCGGGCGGGCTCGACACCTCGATCATCCTCAAGTGGCTGCAGACCGAATATGGCGCGGAGGTCGTGACCTTCACGGCCGATCTCGGCCAGGGCGAGGAGGTCGAGCCGGCGCGCAAGAAGGCGGAGCTGCTCGGCATCAAGCCGGAGAATATCTTCATCGACGATCTGCGCGAGGAGTTCGTGCGCGACTATGTCTTCCCGATGTTCCGGGCGAACACGGTCTATGAGGGCCAGTATCTGCTCGGCACCTCGATCGCGCGGCCGCTGATCGCCAGGCGCCAGATCGAGATTGCCCGTCAGGTCGGCGCCGACGCGGTCTGTCACGGCGCGACGGGCAAGGGCAACGACCAGGTCCGCTTCGAGCTCGGCTATTACGCGCTGGAGCCCGACATCCGCGTGATCGCCCCCTGGCGCGAATGGGAGTTCGCGAGCCGCGAGCAGCTCATCGACTTCGCCGAGAAGCACCAGATCCCGATCGCGAAGGACAAGAAGGGCGAGGCGCCCTTCTCCGTCGATGCGAACCTGCTCCACTCCTCGTCCGAGGGGAAGGTGCTGGAGGACCCGGCGGTCGAGGCGCCGGAATACGTCCATCAGCGCACCATCTCGCCCGAGGATGCGCCGGACAAGGCGACGGTGATCGAGATCGCGTTCGAGAAGGGCGATCCGGTCGCGATCGACGGCGTGGCGCTGTCGCCCGCGACGCTGCTGACGAAGCTCAACCAGCTCGGCCACGACAACGGCATCGGCCGGCTCGATCTGGTCGAGAACCGCTTCGTCGGCATGAAATCGCGCGGCGTCTACGAGACCCCCGGCGGCACCATCCTGCTCGCCGCCCATCGCGGCATCGAGAGCATCACGCTGGACGGCGGCGCGATGCACCTCAAGGACAGCATCATGCCGCGCTATGCGGAGCTCATCTACAACGGCTTCTGGTTCGCGCCGGAGCGCGAGATGCTGCAGGCGCTGATCGACAGGAGCCAGGAGCACGTGTCGGGCAAGGTCCGGGTGAAGCTCTACAAGGGCAACGCCACCGTGATCGGCCGGGAAAGCCCGCTGTCGCTCTACGACCAGGACCTCGTCACCTTCGAGGAGGGCCAGAGCGGCTACGACCATCGCGACGCCGCCGGCTTCATCCGCCTCAATGCGCTGCGCCTCAGGATTGCGGCGAAGCGGGCGCGGCGCAAGGGCTGAGCGGCGTCCGGCCGGCCGCGCCGGCGCGGAAGGCGAGGAAACTGAGGCCGGCGAGGAACCAGACGCCGAGGCCGCCATAGAGCAGGATCAGGCGGAAGCCCTGGGCCAGCGCCGCCTGCACCGCGGCGCCGGTTCCCGCCTCAAGCGCGCTCGCATTGCCGGCGGCAATGCCCTCGGCAAGGCTGCGCAGCTCCGCGGGATCGACGCCCTCCGGCATCGCCCGCCTGAGCCCGGCGACGATACCTTCGACCAGCAGCACGCCCATCAGCGCGATGTTGATCGCGAGCGTGATCAGCCGGGCGCTGATGTCGATGCCCGATGCCATGCCGGCGCGGCTCGCCGGCACCGCGGCGGTGGTGGTGTTGGTAACCGGGGTGTTGGTGAGGGCGATGCCGATACCGGCGATCAGCGCGCCCGGCAGGATGGTGACCCAGCTGGCGTCGGCGTCCGTCGTGCCGATCGCCATCGCCAGCAAGCCGAGGCCGATCGTGAACAGGCCGAACGGGATGGCGCGCCCCGGCCCGTAGCGCAGCGCGAGCCGCTCGCCGACCGGCGGCACGACGAGGGTCGGCAGGGTATAGGCGAGGAGGCTGAGGCCGGCGGTGACGCTGTCGTAGCCGAGGCCGATCTGGAAGTAGATCGGCAGGTAGATCATCAGCGGCCAGTAGCTGAAGTTCATCCCCATGCAGCCGAAGATCGCGCCGGAGAAGGCCGGGATCCGGAAGACCGAGAAATCAAACATCGGATGGGCCTGCCGCGTCTCGGCGAGCAGGAAGAGGGCCAAGCATGCCGCAGCGGCGGCGAGGATGGCGAGCATCGCCGGGTCGCCAAGGCCGCGCGCCGGCCCCTGCGTGATGCACCAGGTGAAGCCGAAGACGGCGAGCGAGAGGGTGACGATTCCGGCCACGTCCAGCCGCTTCGCCTCCGGATCGCGCGATTCTGTGACCGCGCCCCAGGCGAGCCCGATCGCGAGCAGCGCCAGCGGCACGTGAATGAGGAAGACCCATTGCCAGCCGAGCCAGGTCAGGATCGCGCCGCCGATCACCGGGCCGAAGCCGAGGCCGATGCCGGCAACGACGCCCCAGAGCGCGAAGGCGCGGCTGCGCGCCGCCCCGTCCGGAAACTGGTGGGAGAGGATGGCGACGGTGCAGATGAGGAGCGCGCCGCCGGCCATCCCCTGCAGGAAGCGGCTGATGATGAGGATCGTCATGTCCGCGGCAAGCCCGCAGGCGAGCGAGGTAGCTCCGAAGGCGGCGATGCTGACCAGGAAGACCAGCTTGCGCCCGAAGCGGTCGGCAAGCGTGCCGGTCGCCATCAGCACGGTGGTGCAGGCGATGGTGTAGGCGTTCATCACCCATTGCAGGCTGGTGAAATCGCCGTGCAGCAGCCGCTCCAGCGTCGGCAGGATCGCCGGCACCGAGGTGATCTCGAGCCCGAACATCAGCGCGCCGAGGCAGACGGCGATGAGGGCGATCATGTTTCTTCTGGCGTCGGGCAGGGGCATCGGACAGCCTTTCATCGCGCGGGCGGACGGATGCGGCGCTATCTGGGGGCAGAAGCGACATGACGGAAATGATTTTATTTTGTGGTATTCATCACATATCGTCACTAATTGAGCATCATGGACATTGACCCGACGCTGCTGCGCGCCTTCGTCGCGGTCAGTGAGGCCGGCGGCTTCACCCGCGCCGCGCGCCGGCTCCACCTCTCGCAATCGGCCGTGAGCCACCAGATCCGGCGGCTGGAGGCGCAGATCGGCCGCTCGCTCATCTATCGGACGACCCGCAAGCTGACCCTGACCGAGGACGGCGAGGATGTGCTGGTCCATGCGCGGGAGATCCTCGCCGGGCTCGATGCGTTGACCCTGCGCTTCCGGCCGTCGGCGGTGACCGGGGTGGTGCGCTTCGGCGTGCCGGAGACGTTCATGGGGACGCGGCTGCCGGCCCTGCTTTGCCAGTTCTCCCGCGCCTGTCCGGCGGTGCGACTGGACGTGCAAGTCAGCTCCTATCTCGATCTCAGCACGATGATTGCGGCCGGGGAGCTGGATCTGGCGGTGGTGCTGTTCGTCGCCGGCGACCGGGGCGGCGAGACCGGCACCTTCCTCAGGCAAACCCATTTCGTCTGGGCGGCGGCGGAGACCTTCGCGCTCGCCGATGGCCACTCCCTTCCGCTCGCGTTCCACCCGCCGCACTGCCTCAACCGGCAGGTGGGCGTGGCGGCGCTGGAGACGACCGGGATCGACTGGCACATCGCCTTCACCTCGCCGAGCGAGCATGGCCTGCGCGCCGCCGTGCAGTCCGGCCTCGCCGCCGCGGTGCTGATGCGGGACGATCTGGAGCCGGGGATGCGGCGCATCGACGATCATTATGGCCTGCCGCCTCTCCCCGACGCGGATTTCCGGCTCATCTGGAGCCGCGACGGCGGCCGCTCCCCCGCCGCGCGTGCCTTCGGGGAGATGCTGACCGACATGGAGGCAGCGGAAGACCGCGTGACTCCCGCGGCCGGCGCAGCATAAGCTGCCTTCGATGAAGGTCGCCATCCTCGAGGCCGGCAAGCCGCCGGCGCCGCTGATCGAACGTTTCGGGCGCTATCCGGCAATGTTCCGGGCACTGCTCGCCGACGGCTTCGATTATGCGAGCTATGATGTCGAGGCCGGCGAGCTACCGCTCGATCCGGCCGCGCACGACGCCTACGTGATCACCGGCTCGCCCGCGGGGGTTTACGATCCGCAGCCCTGGATCGGCAGCCTCCTGGATTTCCTGCGCGCCGCGAAGAGCTGCAAGATGGTGGGCATCTGCTTCGGCCACCAGGCGATGGCGCAGGCGTTCGGCGGCCATGTCGAGAAATCGGTGCGCGGCTGGGGGGTCGGCCTGCACACCTATCCGATCGTCGAGCGGCCGGCCTGGATGAACGGCGATGCGGCCGCATCGGTCGCCGTGCCGGCGTCGCATCAAGACCAGGTGGTGATGCAGCCGCTGGCCACCGACGTCATCGCATCGTCGGTCTTCACGCCCTATGCCGGCCTCGCCTGGCGCGACCGGCCGGCCATATCGTTCCAGTTCCACCCGGAGCTGTCCGCCGACTTCACCAAAGCACTGATCGACAGCCGGCGCGAGCGGCTGCCGGATGCCGACGCCGCCATCGCCTCGCTCGATGCGCCAAATGACAATGCGCGGGTCGGCGGGTGGATCAGGGAATTCCTGCACCGTTGAATCCATTCCCGTTCGGGCTGAGCTTGTCGAAGCCCTGTTTTTGTTCTTTGCAGCAGAAAGGAAGTGCAGGGCTTCGACAGGCTCAGCCCGAACGGCTTAGGAGGAGGTGGGAGAGTGACCGTCGATACCGTCTCGGTGAACCGCAGCCATGGCGGCACGCAGCATGTGGTGAAGCACGCCAGCGCCGCGACCGGCACCGAAATGACCTTCTCGGTCTTCGTGCCGCCGCAGGCGGACGACGGCACGAAGGTGCCGGTCATCTGGTACCTCTCCGGCCTCACCTGCACCCACGCCAACGTCACCGACAAGGGCGAGTATCGCCGGGTGTGCGCCGAGCTCGGCCTGATCTTCGTCGCGCCGGACACCAGCCCGCGCGGGCCCGGCGTGCCGGGCGATCCCGCGGGCGCCTGGGATTTCGGGCTCGGTGCCGGTTTCTATGTCGACGCGACGCAAGCGCCGTTCGACCGCCACTATCGCATGTACAGCTATGTGACCGACGAGCTGCCGGCGCTCGTTGCCGATATCTTCCCGGCCGACATGGGCCGCCAGGCGATCACCGGCCATTCGATGGGCGGCCATGGCGCACTGACCCTCGCTCTCCGCAGCCCCGGCCGCTATCGCAGCGTCTCCGCCTTCGCGCCGATCGTCGCACCGTCGCAGGTGCCGTGGGGCGAGAAGGCGCTGGGCGGCTATCTGGGCGCCGACCGCGCCGCCTGGCGGTCGCATGACGCGGTCGCGCTGATCGAGGACGGCGCGCGGGTGCCGGAAATCCTCGTCGATCAGGGCGAGGCGGACCAGTTTCTCGCCGGGCAGCTCCGGCCCGAACTGCTCGAGGCGGCCTGTGCCAACGCCGGCATCGCGCTGACCTTGCGGCGGCGGCCGGGCTACGACCACAGCTATCATTTCATCTCGACCTTCATGGAGGACCATCTGCGCTGGCACGCGGCGCGGCTCGGATGAGCTTCCGCCACATCCGCTACGGCGTCGAGACGCTGCCGGCGGGTCACGACGTGCCCCGGCATCGCCATGACGGCGGCTATGCGACGGTGGTCCTCGCCGGCTGTTTTGCCGAGGCGAGCTTCGCCGGCCGCGCGGCCGTCGGCCCCGGCGACGTGCTGCTGCACGGGCGGTTCGACTGCCATGGCAATGCGATGATGAGCCATCTGGGGACGACGATCCTGCGGCTGCCGTGGGAAGACGACGCCACCGAGGGTCTCTATACGGTCGCCGATCCCGATGCGCTGGCGCGGCTCTGCGAAACCGATCCGTTCGAAGCGGCGGCCGAGCTGGGGCGCTCGATGCGCAAGGCCGCCATGCGGCGCGACCATTGGGTCGACGCCCTCGCCGCCGATCTCGACGCCCTGCCGGACCTGTCGCTCGCCCGATGGGCGGAGGAACGCGACCTCGCCCCCGAAAGCATGTCGCGGGGCTTCCGCCGCGCCTTCGGAGCGTCGCCGAAGCTGTTCCGGATGGAAGCTCGGGCCCGCCGCGCCCGGCTGGCCGCCATACAGTCGGCCCGCCCGCTCACCGAGATCGCCCACGATCTAGGTTTTGCTGACCTCGCCCATATGACCCACAATGTCCGCGCCTTCACCGGTCTGCCGCCCTCGCGCTGGCGCGGCACGCAAAGTTAACTGGCTACAAGCCAGCCGCCCGATCTTCTGGCAGGAAGGGGTCGGGAGAGCGCCGATGAAGCTGAGCCGCCGTCAGTTCCTTGAAACCGCCGCCGCGATCGGCGCCAGCCTCGCCTGGGGCGGTGCCGAAGCCCGCCCCTCGCGCACCCGCTGGCGCGAGCGGCGCGACCTCTATCCGGAAGGCGTCGCGTCGGGCGATCCGGCGCCGGACAGCGTGCTGCTGTGGACGCGCCGCCCGTTCGAGGGCGTCGAGACGGCCGAGCTGACCGTCGAGATCGCCCATGACGCAGCCTTCCGCGAGGTGGTGGCGACCGCGCCGGCCCGCGTCTCCGCGGCGGCGGACTGGACCTGCCGGGTGCTGGTCGGTGGCCTCAGACCCGCACAGGTCTACTGGTATCGCTTCAGCGACGCCGAAGGGAATGGCAGCCGCATCGGCCGCACGCTCACCGCGCCGACCGACGACGATCCCCGCCCGGTCAGGTTCGCCTTCGTCAGCTGCCAGAACGTCAACGAGGGCGCGCAGCACGCCTGGCGCAAGATGATCTATGAGGACGAACGCGTATCGGAGGAGGAATGGCTCGGCTTCGTCCTTCACCTCGGCGACTTCATCTACGAGGTCGTGCAATATCCCGAGGAGGTGCAGACCCGCTACGACCGGCGCATCCGCGACATCGGCCGCGTCCCCGACAGCGTGAAGGTCCGCGATTTCCACATCCCGCAGACCGCCGACGGCTACCGTACAATCTATCGCGCCTACCTCGCCGATCCGGACATTCAGGACGCGCGGGCGCGCTGGCCGTTCGTGGCGATGTGGGACAATCACGAATTCTCGTGGATGGGCTGGCAGAGCGTGATGAAGGCGCCGCCGATCGAGCGCCCGGCCCAGACCGTGAAGGTCGCGGCCATGCAGGCCTGGTTCGAATATCAGCCGGCACGGATCGCCAAACCGAGCCCGTCGCGCGACACCTTCGACCCGCCGGCGGTGACCGACGCCCCGATCGACACGTTCGACGATGACGGGCTCGGGCAGGAGCCGAACAATCTCGCCGCGATCGGCAGCCTCACCGGCTACCGCGCGCTGCGCTACGGCCGCCATCTCGACCTCTTCGTCACCGACCAGCACAGCTACCGGATGGAGGAGCCGACCGGCCAGCCGCAATGCGATCCGCTCAACAGCCCCGATTTCCCGAACCTGTTCCCGCAGGAAGCGATGGAAATCCTCGACGCCGGCCGCACCTTCAACGGCGGCAATCCGCCCGACGAGATCATGTTCGGCGAGGCGCGCGTGCCCAATTTCCGCAAGGCCGGCGCGCCCTGCACGATCCTCGGCGCGCGGCAGAAGGCGTGGTTCAAGGACAGGCTGCGCACCGCCCGCGCGACGTGGAAGGTATGGGGCAATTCGCTCGGCACGCTCGACTGGCGCGCCGATCCGCAGAACCTGCCGGCCGGGCTGACCCGGCCCTGGCCCGGCACCGGCTATGCCGGCTTCGGCGGCGGCGATCACAGCGGCGCCTATCATGAACGCGCCGAGATCTACGATCTGGTGCGCGACGAGGGGATCACCGGCTTCGCGGTCGTGTCCGGCGACCGGCACAGCTTCTGGGCAGGCTATGCCGCCAAGGCCCTGCCGCCCAGGGAGTTCGCGCCGGTCGGGGTCGCCTTCATCACCGGCTCGATCTCCAGCGCCGGGCTGGTCGAGGCGCTGGAGCACCGCTTCCCGCGCGATCACCCGCTGCGCCCTCTGTTCATGGCGGATCGACCCGGGCGGGAGCGGCCGCAGGCGGCGGTCAACATGCTGCTCCGTCACGGCGTCCGCTCCTGCCTCGAATATGCCCGCAGCGGCGATCTCGCGCGGGCGCGGGCGGCCTCCAATCCCGATCTCTCGCCCCACCTCTCCTTCGTCGACATGGGCGGCCACGGCTATGCGACGGTGCGGTTGACCGCCGACGAGCTCGTCACCGAGTTCGTCTGCATTCCTCGCCCGCTGGAGCGTAGCGCTGCCATGAACGGCGGCCCGGTGCGCTATCGCGTCCGCCACCGCGCCCGGATGTGGCGCGCGGGCGAGCAGCCGCAGCTCGAGCAGCAGGTTCTGGACGGCGATCCCGAGCTGGCGATCTAGTCAGGATTTCATTTCGACTCAGTTGGAAACACCACGGCTCGACGTCGCGACTCGTGCGGCGCAGCAATGAAACTGAGCCGGGTTTCAACATTCGACCGGTCGGTCGAAGAATAAAATTCTCACATATAAGTAAATACTTACACCAAATCAGGTGAAATCCTCACCTCGCGTTGACGCACTGCAACAATTTGCGCGATGCAACATGAGGTGGCCCGGCCTCATGCCCGGCCCGAGGATGAAGGGGGCGGCATGAAGCTGATCATCGCCATCATCAAACCCTACAAGCTGGAGGAGGTTCGCGACGCTTTGGCCGCCATCGGCGTCCAGGGCATGACGATCGCCGAGGTGCGCGGGTTTGGCCGGCAACGGGGGCAAACCGAAATCTACCGGGGCGCCGAATATACGACGAGCTTCGTGCCCAAGGTGCGGCTGGACATCGTCGTCGCATCCGATCTCGCGCCGAAGGTGCTCGAGACGATCCAGCAGACCGCGTCCACCGGCTCGATCGGCGACGGCAAGCTGTTCGTGATCGACGTCGCGCAGGCGGTGCGGATTCGCACCGGCGAACTCAATGAAGACGCCATCTGACATGGGGGGTGCCATGACTCGATCGTATCCCGTTCGCGCCCTCCGTTCGGCGCTCATCATGCTGGCGGCGGGGCTCGTTCCCTCGGCGGCGTTCGCGGCGGCCCCCGCCTTGACCGTGGACAAGGGCGACACCGCCTGGATGCTGGTCTCCACCATCCTTGTCCTCGCCATGATCGTGCCGGGCCTCGCCTTGTTCTACGGCGGCCTGGTCCGCTCCAAGAACCTGCTCTCGGTGATGACCCAGGTGCTGGGCGTGACCTGTGTCGCGCTCGTCGCCTGGTTCATCTGGGGCTACAGCTTGGCCTTCGGCACCGGCGGCCAGTTTTTCGGCGACACCAGCAAGCTCTTCCTCTCCGGCATCCGGGGCGACACGCTGGCGCCCACGTTCAGCGCCGGCGTCGGCATTCCCGAACTCGTCTTCGTCGCCTTCCAGTCGACCTTCGCGGCGATCACCGCGGCACTGGTCGTCGGTTCGCTGGTCGAACGGGTGAAGTTCACCGCGATCATGCTGTTCGTGCCGCTCTGGCTCACCATCGTCTACGCGCCGGTCGCGCATATGGTGTGGACCAGCGGCGGCCTGATCTTCGCCATGGGCGCCCTCGACTTCGCCGGCGGCACGGTGGTGCATATCAATGCCGGCATCGCCGGCCTGGTCGGCGTGTTCTTCGCCGGCAAGAGGATCGGCTTCCTCAGGGAAATGATCCCGCCCCACGCGCTGGGCCTCACGCTGATCGGCACCGGGCTGCTCTGGGTCGGCTGGTTCGGCTTCAACGCCGGCTCCAATCTGGAGGCCACAGGCGGCGCGGCGGTCGCACTGATGAACACGCTGGCCTGCCCCGCCGCGGCGGCAATCACCTGGCTGGTGGCGGAGCGGGTCGCCTCCGGCAAACCGTCGCTGCTCGGCGGCGCCTCGGGTGTCATCGCCGGCCTCGTCGCCATCACCCCGGCCGCCGGCACGTCCGGATTCATGGGGGCGATGGTGCTGGGCGTGGTCGCCTCGTTGGGCGCCTACGGGTTCGTCGGCAGCCTCAAGAACAGGCTGAAGCTGGACGACAGCCTCGACGTGTTCGGCATCCACGGCATCGCCGGGATCATCGGTTCGATCGGCACGGGCATCGTCTCGGCCCCGTCACTGGGCGGCTTCGGCGCGGACACGTTCGACATCGCGGCGCAGACCGTCATCCAGATCAAGGCGGTGCTGATCGCCATCGTCTGGTCGGGCATCGGATCGGCGATCGTCTGGGCGACGTTGAAGTACACGGTCGGCCTGCGCGTCGCGGACGATGCCGAGCGCGAAGGGCTCGACATCACCGACCACGGCGAACGCGCCTACAACCTCTGATCCATCGAAGGATCGACGACGACACCAGCGTCGCCGGCAGGGACTGCTCCCGCCGGCGGCGGACGGGAGAGGTTCGCCCGCGTGATCCGCAGGAACGGACGCGCAGGGCCTGAAGGGAAACCCGTAACCGAAGGGGAAGCCATCCCATGCGCATCACGACATTCGTCCGCCTCGCCGCCTGCTGCCTGCCATTCCTTGGCGCGACGCAGGGCCTTGCCGCCGGGCTCGGCAGCGGCTTCACGATCAACGGTGGCGCCACGCTCGTCACCGACTACCGGTTTCGAGGCATTTCGCAGACCGACCGGCGCTTCGCCGTGCAGGGCACGGTCTCGCTTGGCCATACCTCCGGTCTCTATGCGACGGTCTGGGGATCCTCGATCGACGACTATGTCGCCGGCGGCGCGGACCAGGAGATCGACTTCATCCTCGGCTACCGGCGCACGTTCGGCGGCACCACGATCGATGCCGGTTTGCTCTATTATTATTATCCCGGCGGCGAGAGCCTGACGCCCGGCCTCGATACCGATTTCTTCGAGCCCTATGTCTCGGTCGCCCACACCATCGGACCGGTGACCGCCAAGGTCACCGCCAATTATGCCTGGCGCCAGCCGGCGCTCTCGGTCGGCAACGGCAACGAGGACAATCTCTACCTCGCCGGCGATCTTTCGGCCACGCTCGGCGGCGGCTTTGCGGTGGCCGGCCATCTCGGTCACAGCTTCGGGCCGAGCTATCTGACCATCGGCGACGGCTATACCGACTGGAACCTGGGGGTCAGCTACACGACCGGACCGCTCACCCTCGGCATCCAGTATGTCGACACCGACGCGACCTCGATATCCGGGACCGGCCGCAACATCAGCGGTTCGGGCGTGGTCGGCTCGGTCGGCGTCGCGTTCTGAACGATGTGAAGCGCCGGCGTCGCACGGGACGGCCGCCGGCGCGGCCCGGCTTATGCGGCCTCCAGGCTTGCGGCGACGCCGGGTCGTTCATTGTCCCAGATCATGCTGATGACCTTCCAGCCGCCTGCGTCCTTGTAGAGCTGGATGGAGTTGATCCCGCGGCGGTCGAGGTCGGCGGCGTCGGGCGAGCGGCGCGCCTCGTAGATGCTCCAGACATGGGCGATGTTGCCGAAGATGTTGATCCGGCGCGCGGTCTCGACCTCGTAGAAGTCGTTCTCGGCGAAGAAGGGGGTGGTGTCGGCGGCATAGGCGTCGCGGCCCATGATCCGGATCGCCGGCCGACCGTCCGCCTCCAGCCAGGTCCGCATCTGACGGCTCTCGTCATGGAAGATCACCCGCTGACGCGACCAGTCCCGTGGCCCCGCAGGGCCCGAGATCATGTCGTAAAGCTCATCCAGCACCGCGCCGATCTCGGTTTCGTCCGCACCCATCCTTGTCCTCCCACCAAAGCCTCGACCCACCGGCCGCTGGCTAGCACCAAAAGCACCGCTTGTGATCTGCATACCGCTTTCGATTGGCGCAGCCGGCACGGCTGTGATCACTCGGACGCCGGAGGACGAGGATGATCGCGAGACGCTGGCATGGCAGGATCAAGACGGCGGATGCCGAGGCCTATCTGGCGCTGATGCGGGACGTCGCCCTTCCCGACTATCGCGGGATCGCAGGCAATCTCGGCGCCTGGTGCCTGCATCGCACCGACGGCTATGTGACCCATGTCGAAATGCTGACGTTGTGGAGCGACCGGGATGCGATCGAGCGCTTTGCCGGACGACCGGCCGACCGGGCCAGATATTATGATTTCGACCCGGACTATCTGTTCGAACTCGAGCCGTTGGTGACCCATTTCGAGGTGGTCGGCGCGCAAGCCGCTTGAGTTCGGCGCGGGTTCGCCTAACCCTTGGGCGATGACCGACGCCCCTGCCCGCCACCGCGTCCGCAACATCATCGGAGGATCGGCGGGCAATCTGGTCGAATGGTACGACTGGTATGTCTACGCCGCCTTCACGCTCTACTTCGCGCCGGTCTTCTTTCCGGCGGAAGACCAGACCGCCCAGCTGCTGAGCGCCGCCGCGGTGTTCGCGGTCGGCTTCGTCATGCGCCCGATCGGGGCGTGGATCATGGGCATCTATTCGGACCGGCACGGGCGCAAGGCGGGGCTGACCGTCAGCGTGACCCTGATGTGCCTGGGTTCGCTGATGATCGCGCTCGCGCCGACCCATGCCTCGATCGGCGCGGCCGCGCCGGCGATCCTGGTCGTCGCGCGGATGATGCAGGGCCTGAGCGTGGGCGGCGAATATGGCGCGAGCGCGACCTATCTGAGCGAAATGGCCGGGCGGCGGCGGCGCGGCTTCTATTCGAGCTTTCAATACGTGACCCTGATCTCGGGCCAGCTGATCGCCCTTGCCGTGCTGCTGGTGCTCCAGGCGACGATGCCGGAGGCGGCATTGGAAGCCTGGGGGTGGCGAATTCCGTTTGCGATCGGTGCGGTGCTGGCGGTCGTCGTCTTCTACATCCGCCGCCGCCTCGCCGAGACCGAGAGCTTCGAGAATGCAAAGGCGAGCGATGCGCCGCGCTCCAGTGGCCTCAATCTCTTCCGGGATCATCCCAGGGAGGCGTTGCTGGTGATGGCGCTGACCGCCGGCGGCACGCTCGCCTTCTACGCTTACACGACCTACATGCAGAAATTCCTGGTCAACACCTCGGGCTTCGATCGCCAGACGGCGAGCCAGGTGATGACACTGGCGCTGTTCCTGTTCATGTGCCTGCAGCCGCTGTCCGGCGCGCTGTCGGACCGGGCGGGGCGAAAACCGGTGATGGTGGCCTTCGGCATTCTCGGCATGGTACTCACCGTACCGATCTTCACTGCGCTCGAAAGCGTACGCGATCCCGCCGCCGCCTTCGCGCTGGTGATGGCCTCGCTGGTGATCGTCACCGGCTACACCTCGATCAACGCCGTGGTGAAGGCCGAGCTCTTCCCTGCCCACATCCGCGCCCTGGGCGTGGCCCTGCCCTACGCGCTCGCCAACACCCTGTTCGGCGGCACGGCCGAATATGTCGCGCTCTGGCTCAAGGGTGCAGGGATCGAGCGTGCCTTCTACTGGTATGTCGCCGCGATGATCGGCCTGTCGCTGATCGTCTACCTGCGGATGCGCGACACCAAGCATCACAGCCGCATCCTCGAGGATTAGGGGCCCGGCGGCGACCGGGCCCCTCGGTTTCTGCGGGATCCTTCAGGCCAGTTTCGCCGGCCTCAGCAGATCCGACAACCCGACCCGGTGGAGCATCTCGGCCCGCAGCCGGTCGAGCACGGCGAAGCCGATGCTGGCGCCGCCCTCTGTCGGATCGCAGTGCAGCCGGAACGGGCGCCGGCCGAACGGCAGGTCGACGATCCGGACGATCTCGTCGGCGACGCCGGCCGGATCGGCATCGTCGGGGACAATCTCCGCGAACGCCTTCTGCACCTGGTCGCCGAAGCCCCGATAGGGGCCCGCCTCATATTCGGCGAGCCGCGCCGCGTCGGCCGGGCGGCCCGAATGGGCGAAATGGTTGGTGCCCTTGGTGAAGGCGCCCGGCACGACGATCGACGTCTCGATCCCCCACCGCGCCAGCTCGCGCGCATATTGCACCGCCAGCGCGTCCATGGCGGCCTTCGCCGCGAAATAGGGCGAGAGATAGGGCGGCGTGCCGCCGGCCGAGCTGGAGCTCGATACCCAGACCAGCAGGCCCTGCCTGGCCCAGCGCATATGCGGCAACACCGCACGGTTGACCCGCTGGGTGCCCAGCACGTTGACGTCATATTGCTGCGCGAACTGCTCCGGCGTGAAGCTCTCCGCGGGGCCGAACATCATATGGCCGGCATTGTGGACGAGGACGTCGATCCTGCCGGCTTCGGCAAGGATCCTTTCGATCGCCGCCGCGACCGATGCCTCGGACTGGACGTCGAGCTCGACCGGCCTGAGATCGGTGCCGGGGATGGCGGCGAGCTCCGCCGCATTGCGGGCATTGCGCCCGGCGACGTCGCGCATCGAGGCGTAGATGCTGTGGCCGGCGCGGGCGAGAGCTTCGGCGGTCAGCCGGCCGAAGCCGCTGGAGGCGCCGGTGATGAGAATGATCTTCGGGTTCATGGCAAAATCCTTTCGGGGGGTTCGAAGCCGTGACGGGATCAGATGATCCCGCCATTGGCGCGCAGCACCTGGCCGTTGATCCAGCCGCCGTCGGGGCCCGCGAGGAAGGCCACGGCGCCGGCAATGTCCTCGGGCCGGCCGAGCCGCTCGAGCGGAGCGGCCCTGGTGAGCGTGTCGATCACGTCCTGCGGCTTGCCGTCGAGGAACAGGGCGGTGCCGGTCGGCCCGGGCGCGATCGCGTTGACGGTAATGTTGCGCCCGCGCAGCTCCCTGGTGAGGATATGGGTCATCGCCTCGACGCCGGCCTTGGTGGCGGCATAGACGGCATAGGTGGCCGGGCGCAGGCCGACGACGCTCGACGAGAGGTTGATGATGCGGCCGCCGTTGCGGAGCCGCGTCGCCGCCTGTCGCAGGGTGTTGAACACGCCCTTGAGGTTGATCGCGACCTGGCTGTCGAACAGCGCATCATCGCTGTCGGCAAGGCTTGCCAGCTTCATGATGCCGGCATTGTTGACGAGCACGTCGATGCCGCCGAACGCCGCCTGCGCTGCATCGAACATGCGGGCGACGGCGGCGGGGTCGCTGACGTCGGCCTGCGCGCTCAACGCCCTGCCGCCGGCCGCCTCGATCCGGCCGACCAGCGCCTCGGCTTCGGCCGCGTTTCCCGCATAGTTGACGACGACGGCAAAGCCGTCCGCCGCAAGGCGCTCGGCGATCGCCGCGCCGATGCCCCGCGAGGCACCGGTGACGATCGCGACCCTGTGGGTGTCTCCGTTCATGTCGATCTCCGTTTCCGGCCCGCCACGACGGCGGGATGAACGGGATATGCGCTCTGGAGACTCGAAGATAATCATGGTAAATGCATCATCACTGTTCCTGTTTTTCGAACAATGAGGCGCCCATGGACCGGCTTGCCGCGATGCGGCTGTTCACCCGCGTGGTGGATCGACGCAGCTTCACCCGGGCCGCGCATGATCTCGACATCCCGCGCTCGACCGCGACCCAGGTGATCCGGCAGCTGGAAGACCGGCTGGGCGTCCGGCTGCTCCAGCGCACCACGCGCATCGTGCGTCCCACATTGGACGGCGAGGCCTATTACCGGCGCTGCCTCGCGATCCTCGATGACATCGAGGATGCGGAGGGTGCGTTCCGGGGGGCGACACCGCGCGGCATGCTGCGCGTCGACGTGCAGGGCACGCTGGCACGGCATTTCCTGCTGCCCCGGCTGCCCGACTTCATGGACCGCCATCCCGGGATCGAGATCGCGATGAGCGAGAGCGAACGCTGGGTGGACGTGGTCCGCGAGGGCGTCGATTGCGTGCTGCGCTACGGCGCGCTGCCGGACAGCGACCTCGTCGCACGCCGGGTCACGGACCTGCCGCGGATCACCTGCGCCGCGCCGGCCTATCTCGAACGCCACGGATGCCCGCAGACACCGGAGGACCTGACCGGACACCGGACCGTCGGCCTGCGCTCGATCACGACGGGCACCGTCCGTCCGTTCGAGTTCCTGCACGACGGCGGCCTGACCCGGATCGACGTGCCGGCACCCTTCTCGGTCACCGGAACGGAGAGCTTCCGCGCCGGCGTCCTGCTCGGCCTTGGCCTCGCCCAGATGCCGGTGTTCCACATCGCGGACGATCTCGCTGCGTGCCGGCTGGTGCAGGTGCTGGCGGATCATCCCCTGCCGCCCGGTCCGGTGTCCGTCCTCTATCCGCGCAGCCGCCAGCTGTCACCGCGCGTGCGCCTCTTCATCGACTGGATCGTCGAACGGTTCGCGCCGGCCGCTTCCTGACCCGAGGGCAAGCGAGTCCGGGCCGCCGGGCGGCTGACAGCGCGCGTTCGGCATGATCGACCGCTGACGGCGATCACGATTGCGGTCACCTCCCGTGCAAAGGCAAAGGAGGCGATATGGACAAGGTCGGCAGGCCCATTCTGCTCGCAACGCTGGCCGCGGGACTGTTCGACATTCTCGCAGCGATCACCCGGACGTGGATCATGACCGGCAGGGGCCCGACCCGCCTCCTGCAGAGCATCGCGAGCGGCCCGTTCGGCGAATCCGCCTATGACGGCGGCGTGGCGATGGCGGGAACAGGCCTCGCCATCCATTTCCTGATCATGCTCGCAATGGCGACGGCCTTCGTTCTCGCCGCCCGCCGGCTGCCCGTCCTGCTGGACCGCCCGATCCTGTGGGGCGCGATCTACGGCGTCGGCCTTTACCTCGTCATGTACTGCGTCGTGCTGCCGCTGCGGTTCGGTCGTTTTCCGGGCGATCCGGAAGCGATCGCGTGGGCGCTCGCCTTCCACGTGATCCTGACCGGTATGCCGATCGCCTGGATCGCGGCACGCTACAGGACGGGCCCGTAGCGTGCCGCCCGATCCCTAGGCGCTGTAGTACATGTCGTATTCGACCGGGCTCGGCGTGGTCTCCCAGCGAAGCTGTTCCTGCCACTTCAATTCGGCATAGGCCTCGATCTGGTCGACGCTGAACACGTCGCCCTTGGTCAGGAATTCGTGGTCATGGTGCAGCGCGAGCAATGCCTCGCGCAGCGAACCGCAGACGGTCGGGACCTCGGCCAGTTCCTGCGGCGGCAGATCGTAGAGATTCTTGTCGATCGGATCGCCCGGGTGGATGCGGTTCTGGATGCCGTCCAGGCCCGCCATCAGCAGCGCCGAATAGGCGAGATAGGGATTGGCCATCGCATCGGGGAAGCGGAACTCGACGCGCTTCGCCTTCTCGCCGGTACCGTAGGGGATACGGCAGGAGGCCGAGCGGTTGCGGCTCGAATAGGCGAGCAGCACCGGTGCCTCGAAGCCCGGAACGAGCCGCTTGTAGCTGTTCGTCGTCGGGTTGGTGAAGGCGTTGAGCGCCTTGGCGTGCTTGATGACGCCGCCGATGAAATAGAGGCAGGTCTCCGAAAGGCCCGCATAGCCGTTGCCGGCGAAGAGCGGCTTGCCGCCCTTCCAGATCGACATGTGGGTGTGCATGCCCGAGCCGTTGTCGGCCTTGATCGGCTTCGGCATGAAGGTCGCGGTCTTGCCATAGGCATGGGCGACCTGGTGCACGACATACTTGTAGATCTGCATCCGGTCGGCGGTCTCGACCAGCGTGCCGAAGGTCAGGCCAAGCTCATGCTGCGCGGCGGCGACCTCGTGATGATGCTTGTCCATGGGCAGGCCCATCTCGATCATCGTCGAGACCATCTCGGCGCGGATGTCGACCGCACTGTCGACCGGCGCGACCGGGAAATAGCCGCCCTTGGCGCGCGGCCGGTGACCCATATTGCCATTCTCATATTTGGTCGCGCTGTTGGTCGGCAGCTCGATGTCATCGATCTGGAAGGAGGAGGCGTTGTAGCCGTCCTCGAACCGGACGTCGTCAAACATGAAGAACTCGGCTTCCGGTCCGACATAGATCGTGTCGCCGATGCCGGTCGCCTTCAGATAGGCCTCGGCACGCTTGGCGGTCGAGCGCGGGTCGCGGGCGTAAAGCTCGCCGGTGCCGGGCTCGACGACGTCGCAGACGAGAACGCCCATCGGCGTCGCGCTGAACGGATCGCTGTACCAGGCGTCGAGGTCCGGCTTCAGGATCATGTCGGATTCGTTGATCGCCTTCCAGCCCTCGATCGAGGAGCCGTCGAACATTAGGCCGTCGCTGAGCTGGTCCTCGTCGAGGAGGCCGGCGCACATCGTCAGATGCTGCCACTTGCCCTTGGGATCGGTGAACCGCAGATCGACCCACTCGATCTCGTTCTCCTTGATCACCTTCAGAATCTTGCCTGCGTCGTTCGCCATGTGACCCTAGCCCCTTGAAGCCGGTTGAGAGTTGTTCGCACCTGCGAGAATCATCGCAGTGCACAATTTCTTCATGCGAGCGCCGGCCGGGGTTCGTCCAGCGCCGGGCCGCACGGGGTGAATAATTCACGCGAACATTTCACGCTCAGAACGGGCGGCGCTGCGCGGCGACCAGCATGCGCAGCAGCATCGCCACCGGGCGCGGCACGCCCACCTTGCCGTCCAGCCACAGGCTGACCGCCGAGCGACTCACGCCGATCGCGTTGGCGACGTCGGTCTGGGTGCGATAGCCCAGGGTCTGCATCGCTTGCCGCAATTCCTGCGGCGACATGGAAGCGAGGCGCGGATCGTCCATCAGACGGCCCCGCGCCGGTCATCAAATCGCGTCCGAGCCACGCTCGCCCGTGCGGATTCTCAGTGCCTCCTCGACCGCGGAGACGAAGATCTTGCCATCGCCGATCCGCCCGGTGCGCGCCGCGTTCGCGATCGCCTCGACGACACGTTCGGCGAGGCCATCCTCGACGACCACCTCGAGCTTCATCTTGGGCAGGAAATCGACGACATATTCGGCACCGCGATAGAGCTCGGTGTGGCCCTTCTGGCGCCCGAAGCCCTTGGCCTCGGTGACGGTGATGCCCGAAACACCGACCTCGTGAAGCGCCTCCTTCACCTCGTCGAGCTTGAACGGCTTGATGATCGCTTCGATCTTCTTCACCCGAATCTCCGCTGCTGCATTGCAGCATAATCCTATCATTGCCGCTGGCAAGATACCCGAAGAATCGAAGCGCGGAACCAGGCCGCTAAATCGAGGTACAGGTTTGCCGTTCTCACGAAGGTGAGACAGCTGACGATCGATCGGGGACCGCGTTGATGTTGAGACGGCTTGGCAAGGAAGAAGTGCGCCTCGGCATGTATATCCATAGTCTGGAGGGACCTTGGTTCGACCATCCCTTCTGGCGGTCGCGCTTCCTGCTCACCGATCCCGCCGACCTCCAGGCGATCAAGGACAGCGCCGTCGCCGCCGTCGTCGTCGACGACTCGAAGAGCTCGGGGACCGCCGCGGCTTCGGTGCAGGCGGCCCGGACCGAGTTCCTGCGCCAGGAGGTCCAGCGCGCGGTAGCCGAATCCGCTGAAGCCACCGCCGCGGAAAGCAAGGCGCCGGCGCGGGCGCGTCCCAGGTCGCCTCAACGCGTGGCGGTCTCGGTGAAGCCGGTGGCGCCCCCGCCGCAGCCTTGCAGTGTCGGAGAGGAAGTCGAACGGGCGGCCGAGACGATCCGGCGATCCAAGCAGACCGTCGCCCACCTCCTCGACGAAGTCCGGCTCGGGCGAACCGCCGATATCGCCAAGGCGATACCGGTGGTGGAGGACATCACCGCCTCGGTCGATCGCAATCCCCATGCGCTGGTCAGCATCAGCCGGATGCGCTCGAAGGACGAATATACCTATTGCCATTCCATCGCAGTCTGCGCGCTGATGGTGAATCTCGCACGCCAGCTCGGGCGGGACGATGCCGCCGTGCGCGAAGCGGGACTGGCGGGCCTGCTCCACGATTTCGGCAAGGTCGTGATTCCCGACAGCGTGCTCAAGAAAGCCGACGCGCTCACCGAGTCCGAGTTCGCGATGGTGCGCGAGCACGCGGAGCGCGGCTACGATGCCCTGCGCGCGAGCGGGTATTCCGATGTGGTGACCGACGTCTGCCTGCACCATCACGAGCGGATGGACGGCGGCGGCTATCCGCATGGCCTCAAGGGGGAGCAGATCAGCCTCGAAGCCCGGATGGCCGCGGTCTGCGATGTCTATGACGCGATCACCTCACGCCGCCCCTACAAGGCAGCGGCCGGCCCGGCGGAGTCCCTGGCCGGCATGTTCCAGTCGGAGGGGCATTTCGACGGGGCCGTCCTTGCGGCTTTCGTCCGGAGCATCGGAATCTATCCGGTGGGCAGCCTTGTCCGACTGAAATCGGATCGGCTCGCGCTGGTTGTCGGCCAGGACGAGCACGACACGACCCGGCCACAGGTCCGTATCTTCTACTGCATCAAGGCGCGCGCACGCGTGCCGGCCCGCGACCTCGATCTGGCGCGCGAACGTGACGACGCCATCGTCTCGCGCGAGGAACCGATCAAATGGGGATTCGCAGCCTGGGACTCGCACTGGGCGGCGCTGATCCGCGCGGCACCGCGCGCCGCGGCATCCTGACATCAGGGTCAGCTTGCGTTCAGCCCGCTTGATGCACACATTGCCTTGTGGGGTTTGTGAGGAGAGCAGAGATGCGCAAATTCCTGACCATTCTTGCCGGCAGCTTCCTTATCGGCCTCGTGCCTGCACAGGCGGCCGAACCCCGCAATCCTGAAGCTGAATTGTCCAGCGCGATACAGGGCCGTGTGGCGGGCGAGCCGGTCGACTGCATCGACCTGAACCGGGTCCGTTCGACCCGCATCATCAATGACACGGCCATCGTCTATGACGCCGGCAGCGTCGTCTATGTCAACCGGCCGCGCTCGGGCGCCGAATCGCTCGATCGGTGGGACACGATGGTGACCCGGCTGTGGAGCGGTTCCCGGCTGTGCAGCATCGATACGGTGCGGCTGGTCGACACCAGTTCGCGAATGACGACCGGGGTGGTCTTCCTCGGCGAATTCGTTCCCTATCGGCGGGTGCAGACCGGCAGCGCTCGCTAGCGCGTTCAGAGCCGTCCGTCTTCGGCGAAGCGGGCGGCTCCGGCATCGATCAGCGTTGCGAATCCCTCCAGGGCAGGATCATCCGCCTTGCGAAAATTGAAGCAGGATTTCCCCTGCATGCGCTTGCGCAACGACGGATCGATATCGTCCAGCATGTCCGGATGCACATAGACCGGGATCAGGTGGGCGGAGACGTAGCTCTTCTTGATCTCGACGCCGCCGAACCAGGTGCGATAGCCGTCCTTCGCCCGGACTTCGTGCGTGCCGAGATAGTAGCGGCCAGACTCATCATGGAGAATGACGCAGCGCCCCTCGTGCGCGGCGAACATCGGGCGGATCCGGTCGAACACGGCACGAAAATCGTCCACTGCGCCCCCCAGCCCTGAGTATTACGCGGCGCGCGGCAGCTCCCGTTCGTCGAGCTTCCTCAGGATCGCGCCGGCGGCGACATTGCCGCCGGCGAACGTCGGATCGCCGAGCTGGATCGGCCCGAACGCCGTTTCCAGGACGATGCCTTCGAAATAGACGCTGTTGCGCGGCGTGCGCGTGACGATGCGCTGGACAACGACGCCGTCATAAGGCCGGCTGTCACGTCCTTCGCTGCCAGTGACCGTCACGGCATCGTCATCGACCTCGACGGTAAGGCCGGGATCGCGATAGCCGCTGTGGCGGCTGAGCTTGCGCCAGGCGACGACCAGCAGCGCCAGCCCGGCCATCGCCGCCGCAGCCGGGAGCCAGCCGACCCGGGTCGGGTTCGTTTCCGCCAGTTCGATCACGGCAAGGCAGGCGATCCCGAACAGGACATAAACCAGGAGCATCCAGCCGATCTCGCGCCAGACCGGCGCGCGAACCTCCGCCCGGGTCAGGGTCCGGGCGATGACGGGAAGCGGACGCGATCCGGCCTCGATGCCGAGTGCGCGGCTCAGCTCGTTCGGGCTGACCAGTTCCAGCACCATCAGTAGGGTGGCCTGTCGAGCCCGACCGGGCTCCTGGTGAAAATCTCGCAGCCATCATCGGTGATCCCGATCGAATGCTCGAACTGGGCGGAGAGGCTGCGGTCCCGCGTGACGGCGGTCCAGCCGTCGTCGAGCACCTTGCAGTCGGCACGGCCGATATTGATCATCGGCTCGATGGTGAAGAACATGCCGGGCCTGAGTTCGGGCCCCGTGCCCGGGCGCCCGGCATGGACCACCTCCGGCGCGTCGTGGAAGACGCGACCGAGACCATGGCCGCAGAAATCGCGCACGACGCTGTAGCGGCTCTTCTCCGCATGGGTCTGGATCGCGTGCGCGACATCGCCGAGCCGGTTGCCCGGCCGCGCCTCGGCAATGCCCAGCATCATGCACTCGTAGGTGATATCCACCAGCTTCCGCGCCTTCAGCGGCACATCGCCGACCAGATACATGCGGCTGGTATCGCCATGCCAGCCGTCGAGGATCGGGGTCACGTCGATGTTGACGATGTCGCCATCCTTCAACGCACGGTCCGGCGAGGGAATGCCGTGACAGACGACATGGTTGATCGAGGTGCAGCAGCTCCTGGTATAGCCGCGATAGCCCAGTGTCGCCGGAATGGCGCCCCGCGCGCGCATCTCGGCGAAGACGATGTCGTCGATCTCCTGGGTGGTCACGCCGGGGACGACATGCGGCGCGAGCACATCGAGAATCTCGGCGGCGCAGCGCCCGGCGGCGCGCATCCCGGCGAAACCTTCGGGGCCATGCAGCTTGATATTGCCGTGGCGGCCGATGACGGTATCGTCGCGGTCCAGGGTCTGAACGTCGGTCATGTCCGGGAATATAAGGCTTGCCGGCCGGTTTGGCGACCCCCGAACCCCTAGAGCGCCGCCTCCCGGCCCTCGCGCTCTTCCCGGTCCGCCAGATAGGTCGTGTGAAGCTTGTCCAGCATGTCCGACCTGACCGGCCGGACAAGCTGCAGGCCGATCGTCAGGCTGCGCACCCAGAGCACTTCGGCCGCATAGAAATGCGGCTTCTTGAGCTCGAGAAACACCATCGAACCGATCGCCAGGGGCATATCGGTGATTCCGCAGGCGCCGCAGCTCGAAACATTCTTGAGATGGAGGATGCCGAGGTTGCGACGCTGCCGGATGATCACCTTGTGGCCGCAAAAGTCGCGACGGAACTCCCGGCGGCGATCGCGCGCGTCCGCGTCGTCATCGGCCTCGCCGCCGATCACCGAAAGCCAACCGCTCGCCCACCCGTCCATTCCCAAAGCAGACTCCACCACAGTCGCCTCGAACCATGGCCGAACACGTCGGCTCCACCTGCGGGAGCCGGCGATTCCGACCGAAGATGCGCGCTATGGCACAGAGGCGGTTAGCGAAGCATTATCGGGCGACCCGCGCGAAACCGCGTTCGCGCTTTCACGATCATGCCGTCCTGTTCTATGCCCGGTCCATGACGAGCGCGCGGATCTGGACGGCGGCCCTTCTGGTGATTGGCGACGAAATCCTGTCCGGCCGCACCCAGGACCGCAATATCGCCCCCGTCGCGACATGGCTCAACCTGCAGGGCATCCGGCTGGCCGAAGTGCGGGTCGTGCCCGACGATATGGCGCGGATCGCCAGCGCCGTGAACGCGCTGCGCGAGGGCCATGACTATCTCTTCACGACAGGCGGCATTGGCCCGACCCATGACGACATCACCGTCGATGCGATCGCCGCCGCTCTCGGGGTTCCGGTCGTGGTTCACCCGCGGGCGCGCGCCATCCTCGAAGATTATTACGTGTCCCGCGGCGGCGTCACCGAAGCGCGGCTGCGGATGGCGCGGGTGCCGGAGGGTGCGGAGCTGATCGAAAACCGGATGTCGGGCGCGCCCGGAATCCGCGTCGGCAATATTTTCATCCTTGCCGGCATTCCCCATGTCGCAGCGCTGATGCTCGAGGCGCTGTCCGGGAAGATCGAGGGCGGGCAGCCGCTGCTGTCGCGAACGATCGGCTGCTGGGTACCGGAAAGTGAAGTTGCGGCGATCCTGCGCGAAACCGAAGGCGACCATCCGGGTTGCCAGATCGGCTCCTACCCGTTCTTTCGCGATGGCAAGGCCGGCGCCAATTTCGTCATCCGAAGCGTCGACGACATCGCACTGGAGGCCTGCCGTGCCGATCTCGCTGCGCGGCTCGAAGCCGGCGGTCACCGGGTTGCCGCAGAGGGCCTCTAGCGACGCATGGCGCGCATCCTCCTCGGCTGGGAACTCGGCGCCAATCGCGGCCACGCCGTCCGTCTTGCCGGCCTGGCGAAACACCTGCGTGCGCACGGGCACGAGGTCGTGTTCGCCGTGCGCCGCCTGGATGCCATGTATGCCGAGAGGATGCCCGATGCCGAGATCTGGCAGGCGCCGGTGTCGCCGCGCATGCTGACCGGCAGCAGCGTCGCCTATGACGGGGCACCGGCGGGCATGGCGGACATCCTCGCGCGGCTCGGGCTCGATGACGCGCTGATCGTCACGGCGATGCTGGCGGGATGGCGCAGGCTGTTCGCCGCCATCCGGCCCGATATCGTCGTCGGCGATTTCTCGCCGTTCCTGCTGCTGGCGGCGCGCGGCCGGCTGCCCACCATCTCGATCGGCACCGGATTCAGTTCGCCGCCGGACAATCTGCCCGCCTTTCCGGCCCTTCTCGAAAACGTGGCCGGCGTCGATCAGCGCACGCTCCTCGACGCGGTCAATGCCGGGCTGGCCGGGTCAGGCGACGGTCCGGTCGCGGCGCTGCCCGGCATGTTCGCGGTGGACCGCCCGATCGTCGCGACCTTCGCCGAACTGGACCCCTATGCCGATGCGCGCGCCACGCCACTGGCCCTTGCGGAATCGATCGACCCGATGGCGAAGGGTGGCGACGGCGATGAGGTCTTCGCCTATCTGCCCGAAGGGATGCCGGCGGATTCCCCGCTTTGGGCCGGCCTCGCGATGAGCAAGCTCAAGGTCCGGGTCCACATCGCCCGGGCGAATGCCGATCTTCAATCGGCTGTTGCGGCGCACGGGCTGATCGTCGAGCCGGTCCCCATTGCCTTCGCGAACATCGCCGCGCGCTCGCGGCTGCTCCTGTCGCATGGCGGGCATGGCTTCGTTGCCGCCGGCATGGCGGCTGGCCTGCCCCAGGTCGTCTGCCACTATGATCTGGAAAAGCTCACCCACGGCGTCGCGCTCGCCCGCGCCGGCCTTGGCGGCCATGTCTCCCTTGGCGCGATCCAGCCTCGCCCCTTCGCCGACTCGCTGGTCAAGCTGCACGGCGACGACGCGTTCGCGGCGCGCGCCCGCGCGGCCGGGCCCGGCTATCTGGAGCGCGGGCAGATTCCGCACGACGACGCCGTCGTCGCCGCCGTCGCGGAGCTCGTCTGAACAGGGCTGTTCGTTGAGCCTCAGGAACAACCGGCCGTGACAAGCGCTTTGTGCGCGGAGGGCCGCATGGATCGCCTGTTCACCTTCTTCGCAAGCCGGATCTCGTCGGTCGCGGGGCAGCCGGCGGCGTTCGTGATCGCCTTCGGGCTGGTCCTGGCCTGGGCGCTGACCGGCCCGCTGTTCGGCTTTTCGGACACGTGGCAGCTGGTCATCAACACCTCGACCACGATCGTCACCTTCCTGATGGTCTTCCTGATCCAGAACAGCCAGAATCGCGACGCCGCGGCGATGCAGGCGAAGCTCGACGAACTGCTCCGCGCGGTCGACAAGGCGCGCGGCCAGTTCATCGGCATCGAGCATCTGACTGATGCCCGGATCGAGGAGATCCGCGCGGCGCTCGAGCAGGAGTCGGGCGGCCGGGGGGACGGCAAGAAGCGAGCCCATGAATCGGTCGACCGGTTGCTCGAACGCTACTGAACGCCCGGCTCAATAGTCGCGCGACACCCTGACGTTCACGCTTTCGCGGCCGATCGTGGAGATGCTGGAGAGGAGCGAGAGCCAGCGGGTGATCTGATACTCGACCGTGGTGGCCGAATAGCCGCGACCGTCGGTCACCACCTCGACATAGACACGCCGGCCGAAATACTTGCCGGCGGCGAGCTGGGTGCCGATGCCCTGGGTCACGTCGGCCGGCAGGATGCGCAGCCGGTCGAGCCCGATCGAGCGGCGTACCAGGTTGATCGGATCGAGCCCGCCGCGCGGATCGTTGAGCGAGGCGACGGCGCTGGCAAGCTGCACCGCCTCCGGCGCAGACAGATTGGTGATCGAGGTGCCGAACAGGATGCGGGAGAGAAGCTCGTCCTGCGGCAGCGCGGGGGTGGAGGTAAAGGCGATGTCCGGCCTCTGGCTGTCGCCGGTCACACGGATCTGGGCGTTGAGGCCGCGCTCGCGGACCTCGGCGGCGATGTCGAGTTCGGGGTTGATGGGGGATTCGCCCTTGAAGCGAATGTTGCCGCGCACGAGATCGAAGCGCCGCCCGGCGAAATCATAGGTGCCGCGCAGCAGCACGGCATCGCCGGTGATGCGCGGCTCGGTGACGGTGCCCGCCACCCGCACCTCCGCGCGCCACTCGCTATTCATGCCGAGCCCGGTCACCCGCATGCCGCGCCGCGCGTTGACGTCGAGCGCCAGCCGCCAGGGCGACAGGCGCCGCTCGACCGGCCCGGCGTCGATCCGGTTGATCTCGCGCACGTTGAGCCGCGGCACCTGCGCGGAGGCGGTGGCGCTGCCGAGCCGGAAACGGCCCTCGGTGACCTCGACCGCGCCGGCGATGCTGCCACCGTCGCCGTCCGAACGGATGGCGAGATCGCCCGTCACGGAGGTCCGGATATCGTCGCGATCGAGCAGGCGCGCATTTTCGGCGCGCACGTCGAAGCGCATGCCGACGCCGCGATCGGCCGAGAAATCGAGCATGCCCGAACCCGCGACCGTGCCGCCATTCTCGCTGCGGCCGGTGAAGCGCTGGATCTGGAGCTCCGAACCGCCAAACCGGCCGACCGATTCCAGATTGTCGATCACCATGCCGGTGACCGCACTTTCCAGCCGTGCCCCGCGCGTCACCACCGATCCGGCAATCACCGGATCGGCCAGCGTGCCGCGCATGTCGGCACCGATCGCCGCCGGGCCGGACAGATCGAGCAGCTCGATCCCGGTCAGCCGCCAGAGCGTGTCGGCGGCGCCATTGTAGCGTATCTGCGCCCGCATCGGCGCCCGCGCCAACCGGTCGAACAGACTGCCGGACCCGCCGATCGGGGAGATGCGCGCCTGCGCGCGGCCGACCGTCTGCCCCTCGCTCACCGCGACCGCGCGCAGCGCCGCGTTGACCCCGTCGAGCCGGGCGTTGAGGCCGATGTCCACCGGCCGCGACGACAGGACAAGCCCTGCGCGGGTGAGGCCCCGCACCCGCAGGTTCGCCTCGCCGGTCGGCGGCGCATCGGCTGCCGCCGCATTGTAGCGCAGCACGCCCGACGCGATGCCGCCCAGCCCGAGCCCGGGATAGAACATGTCCATGACGGTCAGCGGCATCGCCTCGAGCCGGGCGTCGATTTCGGTGCGCGAGCCGAACAGGCCGGCCAGGCTCGCGCTGCCGCCCGCGAAGCGGAACTCGCTGCGCTCCAGCCGCCAGCCCTCCGGCGTGCTCGTGAAGACGGCGGGACCGGTCAATTCGAGCGGCCGGCGGTCCAGCATGCCGCTGCCGGTGACGCTGTAGCGGTTCGGCGTCACCTCGGCCGCGAAATCGAGATTGAAGTCGCGGCCGCGCGAGCCGGCGATACGGCCCGCCACCCTGCCCTGCCCGCCGCGCAGACGCGCCTGCGCGTCGAGACTGGCGATGAACACCCCGCCACGGCTGATCCCGCGCGCCTGGATGCGGCCGTCAATCGATGTGCCGGCCGGATCGAGCAGCACGACGCCGTCGATGGTGCCGCGCCGGATCGCGATCGGCGGCGGGCCGATGAAGCTGGCGTCGTTGGCGAGCAGGTTGACGCCGATCCGCTGCATCCCCTCGACGGGATTGAACAACAGCCGGCCGGTCAGCCCGCCGCCGTCGACGTCGAGCCGGCCGGTGAAACCGCCTGGATCGGACCGCAGCGCGCCACTCGCCCGCGTGCCCGAGACATTGAGGGTCGCCACCTGGAACGAGGCGGCCCCGCCAGCGGGGAGGAGGACCGCGCCATTGCCGGTGAACGGGCCGAGTGTGGAACCGCCCTCGGCACGCCAGGCATAGCCGATGTCACTGGGCTCGAGATTGAGGAGCACGTCGCGCAGGCCGAGTGCGTCCACCGGGCGCTCCAGCCGGATGGCAAGTCGTGGCCGGTCGATCTGACCGTCCAGCGTCAGGTTGACCGGACCGTAATCGGCATGGCGGCCGCTGCCTTCGAAGGCGAACGTCCCGTCGCGCCGCCGGAGGCCCGCGCCGGCGAGCGTCAGGCTGGGCGCGGCGAGGCGCAGGCCGGAGAAGCGGATGACCCCGTCGGGCCCGCGCACCAGGTTGGTGTCGAGCTGCGGCAGGCCGCCGGCGATGGTCGCGAGGAAGCGATTGTCGAGCCTGCGCACCCAGGCGCGGGCGCGGCCCGCGACCACCGTGCCGCGCCCTCCGGGCCCGGGGACAGCGCGCAGCTCGCTCAGCACATCGACGACGCCGAAGCCGGGGATGGCATAGGTCCTGAGCCCTCCGGTCAGTGCGACCGCGTAGACGCCGGTGCGCAGATCGATACCGAGGCTGATCAGGCCGCGCAGCCTGTCGGAGGTCAGCGCGAGGCGATCGCCCGAAAGACGCTGCGGCGTCACCTGCAGCACACCCTGGACCCGCAGGTTGCCGAGGATCCCGCCCGCCACGTCGCCGACACCCGTCACCCGGCGCGCCGTCGCCAGGATCGGGATCCGGACCGGCCAGGACGACAGCGCCCCGCGACCGGTGGCGCGGACATCCTCGAACCCGGTCTCGTCGAAGGCCATGCGCGGGGCGGTGAGCCGATAGACAAAGCTCGCCTCGCCGAACTGCCCGTCGAGCAGGGCGGACAGGCGGATCTGCCGGCCGGTCATATTCGGGAACATCGCCGGCGGCTGCAGCAGATCGGCGGCGATCTCGACGCCATCGTAGCGGCTTTGCGCGAGGTCCAGCGTACCACGCGCGTCGATGCGCAGGGCCGCCGAGCGCAGCGACAGCCGCCCGGCGAGCCGCCGGTCGCGCAGCGCGCCCGCACCGTCGACGCGCACCCGCGGGGCAGTCAGCCGCTGCAGCTTGCCGTTGAGGAACGGTGCCGGCGCTGCCCAGCCGTTCATTCCGAGGGCGCCGCGATTCATGGTGAGGCGGAGCTCCGCGGTGCGTCGCCCCGAAACGTCCAGCTGCGCAACGCCGGCCCAGCGCGTCCAGACGCCGTCGCCGCCGACGGCGAGCCGCAACGGACGCCGCGTGCCGACCATCGCGCCGACGACGCTGTTCGCCGGCGCATCGATCCGCGCCTCCATGTCGAACCGGTCCCGGTCCGGCTCGGCGTCGATCCGCAGGCGGACACGGTCGCCGCCGTCGCGGATCTCGGCGGCCAGGCCGATCAGGGCCCGCCCGCTGCGGATCTCCGCCTCGCCGGTCAGGCTGCCGGACCGTTCCCGCCCGGTCACCGCCGCGCCGATGCGCAGCTGACGGACGTCGAGGCGGCCGACATGGATGTCATAGCCGGGCAGGACCGGCCGCGGTTCGCGCGACGGGACGAGCTGCGGCGCCCGGTGCAGGATGACGAGGTCGGAGCGGGCTTCGTGGATCTGCAGCCGCCCCCGGAGAAAGTCGATCGGCCGCCAGTCGAGATCGATCGCCGGCGATTCGGCGAACAGCCCGTCGGGATCGTAGACGCGAACGTCCCTGAGCTGGGTGCGCCGCCAGATCGATCCTTCGATCCGGCCGATGCGGATGCGCAGGCCCGACGAGGGCGTCATCGCGGCGATCCGGTCGACGATGAAGCGATGGCCCGGCCCGGTATCGAGGAAGGCGACCAACGCGCCGGCCGCAAGCAGCAGCGCGAGAGCAACACCGGCGAGGAATTTGACGAGCGCGACAAGCCAGGCATGCACCCCGCGGCGCGGCGCCGGCGGCGCCTCGGGCGGAAGCGCTTCGGCGTCGATGACCGCGTCGGCCATGCTCAGAAGGCCTGCCCGAGCGAGACGTAGACGGCGATGCGCGGATCTCCCTGCGCGGGGTTGATCGGCGTCGCGACGTCGACCCGGATCGGTCCGAACCGGGTATGGTAGCGCACGCCGATGCCGGCGCCGAAACGCAGATTGTCGAACTGGGGCAGCGACGAGGTCGAGATGTTGCCGCCGTCGACGAACGGCACGATCCCGAAATTGCCGACCCTGACCCGCGCCTCCAGCGCGAACTCCGCCAGGCTGCGCCCGCCGATCGGATCGTCGAACACCGTGTCGCGCGGCCCGATCCGCTGAAAGCCGTAGCCGCGCACCGATCCGCCACCGCCGGCGTAGAAGCGCCGCGACGGCGCGATCCGGTCCCGGCTGGCGCCCGCGATCGTGCCGAGCCGCACCCGCCCGGCGACCGTCACCCGGCCGGACACCGGCTGATAGACGCTGCCGTCGAGCTGGAGGCGGCCGTAGAAGAAGGTGCCGCTCTGGAACGACGCCTCTGGTGACAACCGCGCCGCCAGGCGGAAGCCGCTGGTCGGGTCGAGCAGATCGTTCGAGCCGTCATACCCCAGGAACAGCGGCACGGCGGCGATCAGGAAGGTCCGCCGCCGCGTCGTGCCGGTATCGAGATCGACGTCGCGCTCGTCGCTGGTGGTGAGCTCGCCGCCGATCGACCAGGTCCAGTTCTTCTGCCAGATGATGTTGGTCTGTCGCTCGATGCCGCCGGCAATGACGAAGGTCCGCGCGTCGAAGGCCGGGCGATCGACATGCGCGGCGGCCATCTGGGCGGTCAGCACCTGATCGCGGCGCATGAAATTGTTGCGCCTGAGACTGGCCGAAAGCGACTGTTCGCGCGTGCCGGCGACGCCGCGGATGGTCACCGCGCCTTCGGGCGCGAAGAAGTTGCGGTGCTGCCAGCTCCCCTCCAGCCGGATGCCCTCGCCGGTGCCGTAGCCCGCCTCGCCGGCTATGGTGCGCATCGGCGCCGGTTCCAGCGCCACCGCGAGATCGACGAGGTCGGTCCCTTCGCGCGCCACCGGCCGGATCGCGATCGACGAGACCAGGCCGGTCGCGACCAGCGCCTGACGGAGATCGTCGATGCGGTCGGCGCGATAGGGATCGCCTTCGTCGAACCGGGCGATCGTCCCGATATGGCGTGCGCTGAACAAGGGGCGCCCCTCGACCACGACTCGGCCGAAGCGCCGCGCACAGGCGGGCTCGACCGGCAGCACGAGGGTCGCCGTGCGGGTCTCGTGATCGACGACGATGTCCGGCTCGCCGATTTCGGCGAAGGCGTAACCACGACGGCCCAGCTCGCTGCGCAGCGCAAGCCCGGCGCCGGTCACCTTCTCGGCGTTGACCGGATCCTCGGCGACGACGGCGAAGGATCGGCGCAGGGCCTCGGCGTCCGCGCCGGCAGCCTCGTCGAGCCCGGGCAACCGCACCTCGGCGAAATGATAGACCGGGCCCGGCTGGACGTTGAGCGTGACGAGAAAGGCGCCGTTCGCGGCCGCCGCGACATCGGTCGTCACCAGGGCATCATAATGGCCATAGGCCCGCAGCAGTTCGCCGAGCAGATCCGCGTCGGCGCGCGCGCGTCGGTCGACCTGCGCGGCATTGGCCGGATCGTCGCGATACTCCTCGAGCGTCGAAAGCTCCCGGAAGCGCGCCAGCAACGCCGCCTGCTCGGTCTCCTCGATCCCTTCGACCCGATAGGCGTAGCGCCGCGCCGCGCCCGCGTCGGGAGGGCTCGCGTCCGGTGTCGGCGAAGCCCGGGTCTCCTGATCGGGCGCCGCGGGCGTCTCCGCCGGGTTCGGTGCCATGTCCGGCCAGGGCACACCGAGATCATCCCACGGCTCCATCGGCGCGGAGGGATCGAGCGGCTGGTTCACCTCGTCCAGAGGATCGATCGTCTGCGCGCCGGCAACGTCATGACAAAGAATGAGGGCCAGTGCGGCCAGCGAGGCCGCTGCATGCCGCCCCGCAACGACTTGCACCATAAGGCGAAACTAGCCGTCGGCCGGGACCCGCGCCAGAGCGGATTTCGTCGTGCCCGTCAGGGCTTCTTCAGTGGACCGTGCGCCCGCCGCGCCCCGACGCGAGCAGCACGACCATGCGCTCGATCTGCCGCCATCGGCAGAAGAGGACGACATTGCCGATGTCGCGACTCTTGTCCGCACGCGCCGCCGCTTCGCTCGCGGCGTGGATACCGAAACGCGTGATCAGATCGGCCGCTTCGGTCGCCGCCGACCGGTCGGGCAAATGAACATGATGGTGCAACGCTTGTCCTCGAACGCTTTTATCGTTTCTGATGAAGGCAATAGCGAAGGGACGTTGCGAAAAAGCCGACGCCTATCCTCAACGGAGCGTAAACCACGACATCGGGGCTGGCGGCGCGCGGCGAGGAATGTCATGAGCGGGCCATGGATCGACCTTCCCGAACGCCGATGGCCGGCGGCTTCCTGCTCGCCCTTTCGATCCTCGTCGGCGTCTCGATCGGCGTTGTCGAGCGACAGGCGAGCATCGGCTTCCTGGGCGGGCTCGGCGTCGGGCTGGCCCTGCTCGGGCTGATCTGGCTGCTCGACCGGCGCCGGCGCTAGCCGATCCGCCGGCCCGTCCAGACGACGCGCCCCACCACATCGATCGCATCCAGCGCGCAATCGGGCCAGCCGGGATAGGCAGGGTTGTCGCTGCGGATCGACACGCTGCGCGCCGTCGGGTTAAGCGCAAGGCGCTTCACCACCAGGGCGTCGTCGATCCTCAGCACATAGATGCCGTCGCGCAGCCGGCCCTCGGCATCCCCCTGATCGACAAGGATCTCGTCGCCGTCGCCCAGCGTCGGTGACATCGAATCCCCGGCGACCCGGATGATCGACAACTGGTCCGGTGCGCCACGCGCGATCCGCCGCAACCAGGCACTGTCGAAGGCGATATGCCCCCGCGCCCGCTCGTCATCCCCGAACGCCCCCGCTCCTGCCGCGGCCCCGACATCGAGGCGCGGCACCGGGACGAGGCCGCCGGACGCCGGTGGCTCCGACGGCAGCGCGCCGAGCACCGCCTCGTCGACGCCGAAATAGCGGGCCAGTCGCCGGCGATCCTCCTCGGCGAGGCGCCGCGGGCTCCCGCGCTTGATATATTGCTGGACGTAGGCCGGGTTGCGGCCGAGCAGCCGGGAGAGGCCGGCATAATCCTCGCCCCGGTCCTCGATCAGGCGCTGCAGCGCGGCTCGAGCCTCTTCCTCCGCCATAGCTCCCCATAGCATAGGATTTTTCCTAGACAAATAGGAAATCTCCTTCGAATGTGAACATATCAGGAACATTCGAATCGGGAGAGTCGATATGCATCTGCTGAGGCGGATCGAAATCTACATGCGGCGTACGGCAACGACACCGACCCGCCTGGGCCGCGACGCTGTCGGCGATCCGCGCTTCGTCTTCGATCTGCGCAACGGCCGCGAGCCACGGCCGCCGACGCGCGCGCGGGTCCATGCCTGGCTCGACGGGCGGGAAAAGGGGGCGCGGCCATGACCCGATCCGCAGCAGGGGCGCTGCGGCGTGCCATGAGGAAGGCGTTCGCAGGGTTTGCCGGACCGATCGGGATCGAGGCCCTGGACGCGCGCGAGTGGGCCAGCATCACCTTCTCCGGCCAGCGTCATGCCCTGCGGGCACGCCTGGAGGGAGCAGGTGCGAGAGAGGCGATGGCGCGCTTCCGGGAGGGGCTGGAGGACCGCGAATTCGACCTCGGCGATCACATCCTCATCGGCATCGCCGTCATCGACGCGCGGCACACGGCCGACACTGCCGAGGTCGAACTGGAAGCGCTGACGGTCGCGGCCGACTAGGCCTGGCGGGCGGCGAGGCGCTGGAGGCTGTCGATCGCACTTTGCAGGCGATCGTCGGATGGGGCGCGAAGATCAGGTGCCGCCGGGGCCTCGCGGCGGTGCGTCGGCATGTGACGGCGTGCCAGCCCGTCCTCCAGCCGCGCCATCAGCTCGGCGAGCGTTGCGGGCTCGTGCGTGGACTGCAGGGGCTGGGGGTTCGGCGCGGACGAGTCCGGAGCAGTAACCTCGTCAGATGCCGCTTCGGTCGCGATCCAGGCGGGCAGCTCCGCCGCCGCGGGATCGCCGAAGTCGCGGACCGCCTGGATCGGGCGGACCGGCGGCGCATCGGGATGGAGGTCGCGGCGGCGCAGCCGCGGCGCATCGTCGTCGGACTCGGCCCGCAAGGTCGGCCGGGCCGACGGACGCGCGAACCGGTCCAGCCAGCGCAGCACGGTGAACGCGATTGCAAAGGCGGCGAGGCCGCCCAGGACGCCGATCGCGATCCGCGCCGTGCCGCCCAGCGGCGGCGCGGCGGCGGGAAGCAGCGACGGCAGGCCGGTCATGGTGACGAGATTGTCGAGAATATCGGCCGGCGCCGCGAAGGCGAGAAAGGCGACGGCGAGGCCGGCCAGCGTCGCCACGGCGAGGTCCAGCAGGTTGTGGAAGGCGCCGAAGGCGCGTGGTGCAGTCATGGAGCCTTACCCGTCAGTCGTTGGTAAACCGGAGCGTAACGCGAAATGTTTGACGCCCAGTTACGCTCGCGCTCGACAAAAGCGCGGGCAGTTGCGCGTCGCGCATCCCATCCTGCAGGGTGGTCGAACAGGCCGGCAAGCGCATCGGCAAGCGCGACCGGATCATCAGGCGGGAAGAGCGTGCCGGTGACGCCGTCCTCCACCAACTCGCGATGGCCGCCGACATTGGAGGCGGCGACCAGCTTGCGCTGCGCCATCGCCTCCAGCGGCTTCAGCGGCGTCACCAGCTCGGTGAGGCGCATCGCCTTGCGCGGATAGGCCAGCACGTCGATCAATGCGTAATAGCGCTCGACCTCCTCGTGCGGGACGCGACCGGCGAAATGGATGCGGTCGCCGGCGCCGGATGCTTCGGCCTGGGCCTTGAGCGCCGCCTCCATCGGGCCGCCGCCGACGAGCAGCAGCCGCGCCACTGGCCGGCGTTCGAGCAGGCGCGGCATGGCGGCGATGAGGTCGTCGAGCCCCTCATAATCGTAGAAGGAGCCGATGAAACCGACCACGTCCGCTCCCCCGAGGCCGAGGCTGCGGGCGAAATCGGGATCGGGTGCCGGCGGATCGCCGAACAGGTCCATGTCCACCCCGTTGGGAGAAACCATGATCTTTTCGGACGCAATGCCGCGCGCGATCAGGTCGCCGCGCAGGCCCTCGCAGATCACCGCCACCGCGTCCGCGCGACGCACCGCCCAGGTCTCCAGCATTTTCGTCAGCCGGTAGCGCGCCGAGCCTTCCGTTCCCGTGCCATTTCCAACCGCCGCATCTTCCCAGAAGGCACGGATTTCATAGACGAGCGGGATACCTTGCCGCCTTGCAACCGGCAGTGCCCCAAGCGCCGTCAGCACGGGCGAATGGGCATGGATCACATCCGGCCGCCATTCGGCAACCAGCGTATCGAGCCGGTCGCGCAGCGCGGCGATCTCGCGCCACTCGCCGAGCGGGGCACGCGCCGGGCGCGGCGCCGGCGTGCGGTGAAAAGTGATGCCGTCGACGGTCTCGGGATCGGGGCCTTCGCGCCCGTGCCGGGCGCCGGTCAGGCAGGCGACCTCCCACCCCTGCCCCTGCTGCGCCCTGATGATGGCGCGGGTGCGGAAGGTGTAGCCGCTGTGCAGCGGCAGGCTGTGGTCGAGGACGTGGAGGACGCGCATCTGTGCCTCTTTGGCACGGGCGTCTTAAGAGTGCGTCAACCAGAGTGCGCGGGCACCGCGGATCATGTACCCCGCGCCTCCAGAGAGGGACCGCCATGAAACTCCTGTTCGCACTCGGCACCGCCTTCATCCTGGGCTCGGCCTCGGCGCCGGCGCCACTGGCCGCGCAGGCGCCTGGCGGTTTCACGATTGCCGAGACCGGCCAGCGCTTCGCACGCCTCGACGAGGCGGTCGCGGCCATCGGCGATGGCGAAGGGACGATCCGGATCGCCTCCGGCCGCTATGCGCAATGCGCCGTGCAGGAAGCCGGCCGCATCGCCTTCGTCGCCGAGACGCCGGGCACCGCGATCTTCGAGGGCACGATGTGCGAGGGCAAGGCGGCGCTGGTGCTGCGCGGACGCGGCGCGCGGGTCGAGGGGATCGTCTTCCGGAACATGCGCGTGCCGGACGGCAACGGCGCCGGCATCCGCATCGAGCGGGGCAATCTGAGCGTATCCGAGACGATGTTCATGGATGGGCAGTGCGGCATCCTTTCCGCCAGCGATCCGGCGGGCACGATCACCGTCGACCATTCCACCTTCAGCGGCCTCGGCCGCCATCCCGACGGCAACGGCGCCCACGCCCTCTATATCGGTGACTATGGCGCCCTTCGCGTCACCAATTCGCGCTTCGAGCGCGGCACCGGTGGCCATTATCTCAAGAGCCGGGCGGCGCGCATCGAGGTGCTCGACAGCAGCTTCGACGACAGCCAGGGCCGCGACACCAACTATCTGATCGACCTCTCCAACGGCGCCGCCGGCCGGATCGCCGGCAACACCTTCGTGAACGGCACCGGCAAGGAGAATTACAGCACGATGGTCACGGTCGCCCCGGAAGGCGCCGAGAACGACTCCTCCGGCCTCGTCATCGAGAACAACACCGTGTCGGTCGTGCCGGGCTTCCGGTGGACCACCTCGTTCGTCGGCAACTGGAGCGGCGAGGACCTGGTCGTCCGCAACAACCGCATCGCCGCCGGCATCACCCCGGTCCGCAGGAACTGATCAGCTGGCGAGCTTCGCCCCGAGCCGGGCCGCGACATATTCGAGATTGGCGATCCGCCGCATCATCCCGCTGTCGGTGATCCTGTCGGTCCGGAAGAAGCGGCGCATCGCCGGATAGTCGGGATCCACGACGCGATTCATATATTCGGGCGTCAGCAGCCCGCCATGTTCGTCCGCGACCGGACCGAGCCGGCGCCGGAGCGCGTAACTCCGCTGCCTCAGCGCGACCGGGCGGACGCGTGTCGCCCATTCGTCGAAGCGATGCCGGCGGCCCGGCGGGCCGGCGAAATCGTGGCCGTAGGCGGACGGATGACGCGCCAGCGCCGGATCGATCGCGTTCAGCAGTGCGGCCTCGAACGCACCGGCATTCTTGAGACCGAGCGGCAAGGTCATCGCCTCCGCCACCAGCCGGTGGTCGAGGAAGGGCATCAGATAGGCGCCGTAGCGATTCTCGAGGCTGATCTCCCGTCCGAACAGGGCCCGGCAGCGCACCCGCGGATAGACCTGCTCGACCAGCGCGCGGGGCAGCCGGCCCCGGTCCCCGGCCCGACCGAGCGCAGCGAGAACCTTGTCCTCGATCGCGCGCAGATAGAGGGCTTCGTCAAAGAGGTCGGTCGCGTCGCCCTTCGCGTAACGGGCAAAGAAGGCCCGCGTCACCGCCGCGGCGGAGATCGGACGGTCGGGAAGAAAGAAAAAATTGCGGAAAATTTCGCCGCAGCCGCCCGAGACGGAGAGTGCGCCGTCTTGATGGCGCGCGCGGCGGGCTGCTTCGTTCGCGCCATTTTCGAAAAGTTCGCCATAATTGGGCAGGCCGTCGAAGGCATGAAAGTTGCGTTCGACCTGCTCCGGGAAGGCGTCCGGCTCCAGCGTGCGCCAGGCCTCCTTGTCCAGCCAGTCGATCGGGACGCCTTCGGCGGCGGCGATGGCGCGGGCGATGGCGACGTCGGCGCTGCCCGCGCCACCATAGACGTAGAGGTGCGGCTTGCACCCGGCGGCGCGGAGGGCCGCCAGCACGAGCCGGGAGTCGAGACCGCCCGACAGCGGACAACAGACATTGCTGCCGAAGGCGGACACATGTGCGTCCACGACCGCCATCAGCCGGTCGCGGTGGGCGGCGATGCGTTCGTCGAGCGGCAGATCGCGGGCCAGGTCGGGAAGCGGCCTTGCCACCTCGCGGCACGTCGCTCCCTCCTCCGTCAGTTCGACGACCAGGCCAGGGCCCAGCGTCTTCAGTTCGGCGAAGATCGTGTCGTCGCCGAGCGCGGTCACGTTGAACGCAAATTCGTAGATGCCCTGCGGGTCGAACGACACGCGCGGCAGCGCCTCGACCGCCGCCAGCAGCGACGTCGAAAACAGCCGCATCCCGGCATCGTGGAAGAGCTGGAAGGCGGCGAAATAGTCGACGAAGAGCAAAGTCCGGCCGGCCCGGCGGACCAGGGCGACGAACTGGCCGCCGAGGCGGTTCCAGTCCGGCGCGTCGGCCATGGCGAGCAAGGCGACCAGCGCGGGACGCCCCATCCTGCCGTCGCAGGTCAGCGTGCCGGCAACCGCGACGAAATCGCCGCCCTCGACCAGCAGGCTTTCCGGCCCGCCGAGCAAGGGTGTCGCATGAAGAAACTGCCAGCCCGGAAACGACTGCGCGGCCGGCTCGGCGAAGCCATGCCGCACGAACTGGCCGCGCGCCGTTGCAAGGGCAGCGGACGCTTTGTCGGGATCGTCGCTGCGGACGAGGAACAGTCCGGCCATGCCATTGCCTTAGAGTCGTTTCAGCTGAATTGAATCCACCAACCCGTTCGGGCTGAGCTTGTCGAAGCCCTGCCCTTCCCTTCTGCCTCAAAGAAAGGGCAGCCCTTCGACAAGCTCAGGGCGAACGGTGGTGTTTCCACCTCAATCAAACGGCCTCTAGCCGCGACATCTTAAGAATGCGCCAAATCCGGAAGCACGGGACGGTTGCGACACTTAACGCTGCGTCAACCGCCGCCACCTAAAAGCACCGCGAGGACGACGGAACCGACGATGATCGACACTCTCACGCTTGGCCTGACCCACGGCCTGCTGCTGCTCGTTGCGTGGCGCCTGCTGTTCCGTCCCGATCTCGACGACGACAGTGCGGCGAATGCGCCGCGGCGCGGCTGGTTCTCGAAGGATGCGTGACCTCTTCCTCGTCGGTTTCCTGGGGGTGCTGCTGGCAATGGGCCTGCGGCGCCCGTTCCTGTTCGTGCTCGCCTACATCTATGTCGACACCGTCTCGCCGCAGCGCCTCTCCTACTTCCTGCTGAACAGCATCCCGCTGTCGATGATCGTCGCCGCGCTGGCGATGGCCGGCTGGCTGATCGCGGACCGCAAGGACAATCTGAGACCCACGGTCCGGCAGGGGCTGATGCTGCTCCTCATCCTCTACGCGGGGATCACGACCCGCTCCGCCGATTTTCCGGTCGACGCGCTGGAGAAATGGGACTGGGCCTGGAAGGCGGTCGCCTTCGCGATCTTCCTGCCGCTCACCCTGCGCAGCAAGCTCCGGATCGAGGCGGTGGTGCTGTTCCTCACCCTCTCGGCGGCGACGATCATCATCGTCGGCGGGATCAAGACGGTGCTGTCGGGCGGCGGTTACGGCCAGCTCAACCTGCTCGTCGACAACAACAGCGGACTCTACGAAGGCAGCACGATCTCGACCATCGCGATCGGGCTCATTCCGCTCATCCTCTGGCTCGCCCGGTTCGGGACGGTCTTCCCGCCCGACTGGCGGACCAAGGTGTTCGCGGCCGGCCTCGTCTTCTCCTGCCTGCTGATTCCGATCGGCACCGAGACCCGCACCGGCCTCGTCTGCATCGCCGTGCTGGCCGTGCTGATGCTGCGCGACGTGAAGCGGCGCTTCCTCTACATGGGCGTCATCGCCTTTCTGGGGCTGGCGGCGATCCCTTTCCTGCCCTCGTCCTTCACCGACCGGATGCAGACCATCCAAGGCTATCAGGGCGATGAATCCGCCAGCACCCGGATCGCGGTGTGGAACTGGACCCTGGGCTTCGTGCAGGAACGCCCGTTCGGCGGCGGTTTCGGGGCCTACCGGCAGAACCGTCTGCAGGTGACGGTGACCAATGCGCAGGTCAGCGGCGACGTGGCGGTGGTGAGCGCCGAGACGGTCGCCGATCAGGGCCGCGCCTGGCACAGCGCCTATTTCGAGATGCTGGGCGAACAGGGCTGGCCGGGCCTTGGCCTGTTCCTGCTCATCCACATCGCCGGCCTGATCCGCATGGAGCGGCTGCGACGACGCTACCGGCGCGCGACCGGCGACGATGCCTGGATCGCGCCGCTGGCGACCGCGCTCCAGCATTTCCAGATCGTCTATCTGGTTGGCGCGGTCTTCATCGCCATCGCCTTCCAGCCCTTCGTGTTCATGGTGCTCGCCGTCCAGATCGGCCTCGACCGGCTGGTGGCGACACGCGAGCGGGCGGCACGCGCGCAGCCGCGCTTCGGGGCACCGGCGGCCCGGACCGAGGCCGTGGCATGAGCGGGGCGCGCAATGACCTGCCGGCGCTGACCGGCATCCGCGGCATCGCCGCCTGGCTGGTGGTGCTGTTCCACGTGCGCCTCGCCATGCTGGCAACGCTGCCGCCCGAGGCGATCCAGGTGCTCGGCAAGGGCTATCTCGCCGTCGACCTGTTCTTCATGCTTTCGGGCTTCGTCCTGTATCTCAACTATGCAGACCGGCTGCGGGCGGGAGGCATGGCGACCGTGCCGGCGTTCCTCGGCCGGCGGATCGCGCGGATCTGGCCGCTGCACGCGGTGATCCTGGCGGGTGCGATCGCCTTCGCACTGGTACGGATCGCGACCGGGCGCGGCGATTCGGTCCATTATCCTTTCTCCGAACTGCCGCTCCACATCCTGCTCATCCAGAACTGGGGCTTCACGACCCACCTCACCTGGAACGACCCGGCCTGGTCGATCAGCTGCGAACTGGCCGCCTATCTCGCCTTCCCATGGCTGGCGATGCGGGTGGACTGGCGCCGCATCGCCCCGGTGGTGGCGATCGGCAGCCTCGCCGCGCTCGCCGGCCTTGTCGCCGCGGTCTATGCATGGGCCGGCAGCGAGACGCTCAACCACGACATTCCCCGGCTCGGCCTCATCCGGGCGCTGTGCGAGTTCACGATGGGGACGATCCTGTGCGGCCTGTGGCTGCGCTGGCACGACCGTCCGGTCACGCTCGGTCTGGCCGCCGGACTGGCGGGAACGATCGCCCTGACCGCGACCGGCACGGGCCTGATTTCGGAGCCGGCAGGCGTGCCGGCCACGCTCGCGGCCCTTCTCCTCATCATCGCGTTGCTGCCCGAAGCGGGCAATCCGCTTGCCGCACGGCCGATCGTCTATCTGGGCGAGATCAGCTATTCGACCTATCTCGTCCACTTCCTGCTGTTCGTCCTGTTCAAGATCCTGTTCGTGGACGATGGACGCGCCGTCTCGTTCACCCTGATCGGCCTGTTTCTCGCGATGGTGCTGGCGGCCTCCGTCCTGCTCCACCATTTCGTCGAGCGGCCGGCGCAGCGCGCGCTCAACCGCCGCTTCGATGCCGTTCCGGGACGGCGCGCGCGCGCCACCGTGGCGCCGGAGGCGAGCTGAGCCGCCGCGCCCGGCGATGACGGCCCTTGCGGAACGGAGCGGCGCCGCAAGGTCGCCAAAGCCGGCGCGCGCCGCTATGGACCGGCGCGATGAACAGCATGACCAATCCGATCGTCCATCATGATCCGGCCGCCTACTGGCGCGATCTCACGCTCTGGATCTCGGACAACAGCTGGCAGATCCTGATCGCCGTCGGCGCGGCCGCCCTGATCGCCGGGCTGCTCTACGTGCTCCGCAGCGTCGGCCACCGGCTGATCAGGGATCGCGGCGACACGGTCGAGTGGCGGGACATTTTCGGCCGGGCGCTGGCCAAGACCGGCACCTTCTTCATCGCCGCCGCCGCCGCCAAGCTGGTGTCGACCCAGGCCGACGCGCCGGTCACCCTCGAACGGCTGATCGACATCCTGTTCACGGTCGCGACTGCCTTTCAGGCCGCGGTCTGGGCGCGCGAGCTCATACTCGGGCTGATCGAGCGGCGGGTCGGCGAGGACGACGCGCACAAGACGCTCAAATCGGCGATCGGCATCATCCGCCTGCTCATCACGGTCGCCCTGTTCGCGATCGCGGTGATCGTCATTCTCGACAATCTCGGGGTCAACGTCACCGGGCTCGTCGCCGGCCTCGGCATCGGCGGCATCGCCATCGGCCTCGCCGCCAAGGGCATTTTCGACGATCTCTTCGCCGCGCTCTCGATCATCTTCGACAAGCCCTTCCGCCCCGGCGACACGATCACCTTCGGAGCGATGACCGGCACGGTCGAGCAGATCGGCCTCAAGACCACCCGCATCCGCGCCCTGGGCGGCGAGCAGGTCATCATGTCCAACGCCAACCTGCTGAACGAGCGGGTGCAGAACTGGACGAAGCTGCAACGCCGGCGCGGCGTGATGACCTTCGGCGTGACCTATCAGACGACGCCCGAGACACTGGCGCGCATCCCGCTGGAGGTGAAGGAGATCGTCGCGGCGCAGCCGCTCGCCGAGTTCGATCGCTGCCACGCCATCCAGTTCGCCGCCTCCTCGATCGACTTCGAGATGGTCTTCCATGTCGAAAGCGCCGAAATGGCCGATTTCATGGCGGTCAGGCAGGCGATCATGCTGGGCATGGTCCGCACGTTCGCCGAACTCGGCGTCGACTTCGCCTATCCGACCCAGACGAGCTTCACCGCCGCGCCGGACGGGACGCTGGTCCTGCCCTATGCGGAGGACCGGCCGGTCAGATCGAGGTCCGCGCCCAAGGGCGAATAGAGGTCAGCGGGCCGGATTGGCCGCAAGCCAGGCGCGCGCCTCCTCGTCGCCGCCGGCCGCGGCGAGACCCATCCAGCGGCGCGCCTCGTCATCGTCACGCGGGACACCCCGCCCCTCCGCATAGAGCCGGCCGAGGCCGGCCTGGGCGCCGGGATTACCCCTGTCGGCGGCCAGCCGGTACAGGCGCGCCGCCTCCGCATCGTCCCGGCGGACGCCCCAGCCATTGGCGTAGAGGATGGCGAGACCGATCTCCCCCGCCGCCCCGCCCTGGTCCGCTGCCAGCCGGAACCAGTGCAGGGCCTCCGCATAATCCTGCGCCACGCCCCGGCCTTCGAGATAATGCCCGCCGATGAAGGCCTGGGCCGCATTGTTGCCGCGCGCCGCCGCCAGCCGGTACCAGCGCAGCGCCTCGGCATCGTCGCGCGCGACGCCGAAGCCGCGGGCATAGAGCTGACCGAGGATCGACTGGCCGTCCACGCTGCCGCGTTCGGCCGACCGGCGCGCCAGCGCGAAGGCTCGGGCGGGATCGCGCGGCTCGGTCCAGCCGATCAGATAGTCGAGCGCGAGCGTCGCCTGACCCACCGCATTGTCCGGATCGGCCCGGCGCAGAAGCGCCAGCGCCTCGGCGAACGCACCCGTCTGGCGGCGGTAGATGGCGAGCGACACGAGGCCGCGCGCATCGTTCTGCGCCGCCGACTGCTCCAGCCACCGGATCGCCTCGTCGACGCTCACCTGCGCCTGCCCGAGCACGCCCGGCGTCGCGCCCAGCAGCCATTGCGCGCGCGCATCGCCGGCCTCGGCGGCCGCACGATAGTCGGTGATGCGGGCTTCGCCGGTCAGGCGGCGCACGAGATCACCGTTGCTTTCGACCGACCATTGCGCCGCCGTCACGCCATCGAGGGCACGGCGTGCCGCGGCGGCATCGCTGGCTTCGGCCCGGGCGGACGGAGTCTGCGCCGTCGTCGCGACAGGGTGGCACGACAAGAGAGCTGCACAAAACGCCGCACGCCACATCATGTCATCGCCTCGCCCGAACGCTGGGTCTGCGGATCTGCCGTAAGGAACGGCGGAGAGGCAACCCCGCAGTCGTCCTCCGACACCTGCCGGGGTGTCGTCAGAAGCCGACATCCTCCAGGCTGAGAAGGGTCGCGTTGCCGCCAGCGCTGGTCGTGTCGGTCGAGGTCACCCGCTCGGCACAGAAACGCGGCAGATAGTGCGGGCCGCCAGCCTTGGGCCCGGTGCCGCTCAGGCCCTCGCCGCCGAACGGCTGGCTGCCGACGATGGCGCCGATCATCGAGCGATTGACGTAGAGGTTACCCGCCTCGGAGGCCTCCTCGACGGTCTCGGCGGCGCGGGCGATGCGGCTGTGCAGGCCCATGGTCAGGCCGAAGCCGCTGGCGTTGATACGCCGCACCGTCTCGACGAGCTGCCCGGCCTTCCAGGTGGTGACGTGGAGCAGCGGGCCGAACCATTCGCGGTCGACATCCTCGATCCGGTCGACGCGGATCAGGGTCGGCGGCACGAACAGGCCTGCCTCGGGCACGGGAATCGTCTTGAGCCAGCGATTCTGTTTCGCGGCGCGATGGCCCATCAGCCTGTTATAGGCGGCATCGTCGATCACCGGGCCGACATCGGTGCGCGGATCGGCGGGGTCGCCGACGATCAGTGTGTCCATCGCGCCGGTCAGCATTTCGAGGGTGCGCTCGGCGACATCCTCCTGCAGGAGCAGCACGCGCAGCGCCGAGCAGCGCTGGCCGGCCGAGCGGAAGGCGGAGGTGACGACATCCTGCACGACCTGCTCGGGAAGAGCGGTCGAATCGACGATCATCGCGTTGATGCCGCCGGTCTCGGCGATCAGCGGAATGATCGGGCGATCATCGTCGGCGAGCAGGGTGCGGGCGATCCTCTTGGCGGTGGCGGTCGATCCGGTGAAGGCCACGCCGGCGATCCGCACATCTTCCATCAGCGCCTGCCCCATCTCGGGGCCGCCCGGCGCGAAGACCAGGGCGTCCTCGGGAATGCCCGCCGCATGGGCGAGGCCGACGGCGAAGGCGGCGATGTCCGGCGTCTGCGGCGCCGGCTTGGCGACCACCGTGTTGCCGGTGACGAGAGCGGCGGTGACCTGGCCGAGGAAAATGGCGAGCGGGAAGTTCCAGGGCGCGACGCAGACGAAGACGCCGCGGCCTTCCATCCTCAGCACGTTGCGTTCGCCGGTCGGCCCGGGCAGCTCGATCGCCCGGAGGCCGGTGCGCGCCTGCTGCGCGTAGTAGCGGCAGAAGTCGACGGCTTCGCGCACCTCGGCGAGGGCGTCGGGAATGGTCTTCTTCGCTTCCTGCACGCAGATCCGCATCAGCATGTCGCGGTTGCGCTCGAGGCTGCCGGCGAGCCGGTCGAGACAGGCGGCGCGGTCGTCGATGCTGCGCAGGCTCCAGCTTTCGAACCCGGCCAGAGCGCGGTCGACCGCCTCTTTCGCGCCCGGCCCGGTGGTGGCGTGGAAGGTGAGCGGCTGCGCGACCTCCTTCGCGATCCGCTCCAGCCCAGGCGCGTCATTGAAGTCGATGCCCTCCGAATTGCCGCGCGACGGCTCGAACAGGTCCTGCGGCAACGGGATCGAAGGATGGCGCGTGCCGCCGACGGCGGCGATCTTCGCGACCGGATCGGCGAGAAGCTGGTCGTCGGTCAGGGTCTCGTCGGCGAGCTGGTGGACGAAGGAGGAATTGGCGCCGTTCTCGAGCAGGCGGCGGACGAGGTAGGCGAGCAGGTCGCGGTGGCCGCCGACCGGGGCGTAGATCCGGCAGTGATAGCCCTGCTCGCGGACCAGATCCTCGTAGAGCCCCTCGCCCATGCCGTGCAGGCGCTGGAACTCGAAGTCGCGGCTGTCGCCGGCCCATTCGAGCAGGGTCGCGACGGTCAGCGCATTGTGGGTCGCGAAGGCGGGGTAGATGTTGTTCGCCGCCAGCATGTCCCTGGCGCAGGCGAGATAGGAGACGTCGGTCGCCGCCTTGCGGGTGAAGAGCGGATAGTCGCCGAGCCCCTGCTCCTGCGTCCGCTTGATCTCGGTGTCCCAATAGGCGCCCTTGACCAGCCGCGCGGCGATCCGCCGGCCGGTCCTTGCGCCGACCGCATCGGCCCAGGCGATCGTCGGCCGGGCGCGCTTGCCATAGGCCTGGATCGCCATGCCGAGCCCGTCCCAGCCCTTGAGCGACGGCAGGCCCGCGACCGTCTCGATGATGTCGAGGCTCATCTCGAGCCGCTCGGTTTCCTCGGCATCGACGGTGAAGGGAATGTTGTAGCCCGCCGCCAGCACGGCGAGCGCCTCGACCTTCTCGATCAGCGCCGGCACGCAGCGATCATATTGCGCGACCTCGTAGCGCGGGTGGAGCGCGGAGAGCTTCACCGAAATGGAATGGCCTTCGGCGGCCGTGGCGCCCACCGCCCTGATCGCGTCCTCATAGGATTTGAAGTAGCGGTCCGCGTCCGGGAAGGTCCGCGCCGCCTCGCCCAGCATGTCGAAACTGGCGGTGAAGCCCTTGTTCTCGCGCTTGCGCATGCGCTCGGTCGCCTCGGCGATGGTGCGGCCCATCACGAAAATCTCGCCCATCATCCGCATCGCCGCACCGACGCCCTGGCGGACGAACGGCTCGCCGGCGCGCGCGATCAGCTTCTTGAGCGCGCTCGCCTGCTCGGATTCGCTGGTCAGCGCCCGGCCGATAACCAGGCCCCAAGTCGCGGTGTTGACCAAAGTGGAATTGGCCTTGCCCTTGTGCGCGCGCCAGTCGCCCTCGCCCAGCTTGTCGGCGATCAGGCTGTCCGCCGTCTCGGGATCGGGCACGCGCAGGAAGGCCTCGGCGAGGCTCAACAGCGCCACGCCCTCGGACGTGTTGAGCCGGTATTCCTGAAGGAACTGGTTGACCCAACCCTTCGACTGGGCGGCGCGCAGCTCGGCCAGCATGGCAAGCGCGCGATGCTCGACCCGGCGGCGCGACTCGGCATCAAGCGCGGCGTCCCGCAGCAGCGGCGCCAGCACGTCCGGCTCGGGCGCGCGCAGCAGCTTGCGAATGTCTTTCCGCGCGGTTGCCGTAGCGTCCGCCATATCCGTCTCTCCCGAGGGCTTGAGTCCCGCCGCCACGCGGCCCTATGCCGGGCCCGATAGCGAGAGAAACGGGGAGGCTCAATGCCGGTCGCCACCATCGACGAAATCCGCACGCGCGTCGGCAGCGAGATCGGCGTGTCGGACTGGATCCTGGTCGATCAGGCGCGGATCGATGCCTTCGCCGACGATACCGATGATCACCAGTTCATCCATGTCGATCCCGATGCGGCAGCGAGGACCCCGTTCGGCGGCACGATCGCGCACGGATTCCTGACGCTTTCGCTGTTGAGCCGCATGGCGGCGGACGCGATGCTGCGTCCGGAAACGATCCGGATGGGCGTCAATTACGGCTTCGGGAAGGTCCGTTTCCTTGCCCCGGTCCGCTCGGGCAGACAGGTGCGCGGACGCTTCGTCCTGACCGAATTCGAGGAAAAGCGCCCGGGCCAGTACCAGTTCACCCACAACGTCACGGTCGAGATCGAGGGGGAAGACAAGCCCGCATTGATCGCCGACTGGATCGGCATGATATTCGTCTGAACCCACGAGAGGAAAACACCATGGCCAATCGCGAAGCCGTCATCGTTTCCACTGCCCGCACGCCGATCGGCCGGGCCTACAAGGGCGCGTTCAACGCGACCCCCTCGCCCACCCTCGCCGCCCACGCGATCCGCGCCGCGGTCGCGCGTTCGGGCGTCGATCCGGCCGAAGTGGACGACTGCATCATCGGCGCCGCGCTCCAGCAGGGCGTGCAGGCGACGATCGGACGCACCGCCGCGCTCAGGGCCGGCCTTCCCGTCACCGTCGCGGGCATGTCGATCGACCGCCAGTGCGCCTCCGGCCTGATGGCGATCGCGACAGCCGCCAAGCAGGTCATCGTCGACCGGATGGACGTCTGCGTCGCCGGCGGTGTCGAATCGATCAGCCTCGTCCAGACCGCGGAAATCCGCCTGGGGCCGGACCCCGAGCTGCTGGCGATGCACAAGGACGTCTACATGCCGATGATCGGCACCGCCGAGGTCGTCTCGCGCCGCTACAATATCAGCCGCGCCGCCCAGGACGAATATGCGCTCCAGTCACAGCAGCGCACCGCCGCCGCCCAGGCCGCCGGCAGGTTCGACGACGAGATCATCGCCTGCGACGCGACGATGGTGGTCAAGGACAAGGCGACCGGTGAGGTCAGCAAGCAGCAGGTGACGATCAGCAAGGACGAGGGCAACCGTCCGGACACCACGCTGGAGGGCCTCGCATCGCTCCAGCCGGTGATGGGCCCGGACGCCTTCATCACCGCCGGCAACGCCTCGCAGCTGTCCGACGGCGCATCGGCCTGCGTCGTGATGGAGGCGGGTCTCGCCGCGTCGCGCGGCCTGGCGCCGCTTGGCAGATATGTCGGCATGGCGGTCGCCGGCACCGAGCCCGACGAAATGGGCATCGGCCCGGTCTTCGCGGTGCCGAAGCTGCTCGACCGGTTCGGCCTCAAGACGGACGATATCGGCCTGTGGGAACTGAACGAGGCGTTCGCCGTCCAGGTCCTCTACTGCCGCGACACGCTCGGCATCCCGAACGACAAGCTGAACGTCAATGGCGGTGCCATCTCGATCGGCCATCCCTACGGCATGTCGGGCGCGCGCCTCACCGGCCATGCGCTGATCGAGGGCAAGCGCCGCGGCGCCAGATATGTGGTCGTCACGATGTGCGTCGGCGGCGGCATGGGCGCAGCGGGCCTGTTCGAGGTCCTCTAGCGTTATCGTGCCATGAGCGGTGCCCTGCCCGCCCCGTGCGACCGTGTCCTGGCCGAAGCCGGGCGCGACGGGGGCGGGGCGGCGCATCCGCGGCTGGTTCTCCTCACCTGCATCCTCGCCTCGAGCCTCGCCTTCATCGACGGCTCGGTGCTCAACATCGCGCTCCCCGCCATCCGGGCGAGCTTCGGCGCGACCACCGCCGAGGTGCAGTGGGTGATGAACGCCTTCACTTTGCCATTGAGCGCGCTGCTGCTGCTCGGCGGCGCGGCCGGCGACCTCTACGGACGGCGCCGGACGATGCTATGGGGGATCGCACTGTTCACCGCCGCCTCCTTGCTCTGTGCCTTCTCGCCTGACCTCGAGATCTTCCTGGCCGGGCGGGCACTGCAGGGAATCGGAGCGGCGATGCTGATGCCGAACAGCCTCGCCATCCTCGGCGCCGCGTTCGAGGGCGAAAGGCGGGGCTCGGCGGTCGGCATCTGGGCCGCGGTTGGCGCGGCGGCCGGGGCGGTGGCGCCGCTGCTTGGCGGCTGGCTGATCGAACTCAGCGGCTGGCCGCTCATCTTCCTCATCAACCTGCCGATCGGCGCCGCGGCGATCGCGTTGGGCCTGGCCTATGTGCCGGAGAGCCGGAACGACGTGCGCCCGGCGCCGGACTGGCCGGGTGCGCTGCTGGCGACGCTCGGGCTCGGTGCGCTGACCTGGGGCCTCACCCAATGGTCGGCGAGCGGGCGTTTCGGGCCGGCCGAGACCGTCACGGCCGGCGCCGGTGCAGTGTTGCTGCTGCTCTTCCTCTGGGCCGAACGGCAACGCGGGCCGCGGGCGATGGTGCCGCTGGGCCTGTTCGGATCGACAGCGTTCGTCGGGCTGACCGCCTTCACCTTCCTGCTCTACGGCGCGCTCGCGGGGCTGATGCTGCTCCTCCCCTACACGCTGATCGAGGTGGCCGGCTATTCTCCGGTCGAGGCCGGGCTCGCGGTCCTGCCCTTCCCGATCCTGGTCGCGGCTGGCTCGCCGCTGATGGGCAGGCTCGCCGGCCGGACCGGCCCGCGCTGGCCGCTGACCATCGGGCCGCTTCTGGTCGCGGTCGGCTATGCGCTCGGCGCGCGGATCGATGAGGCAGCCAGCTATGCGACCCATGTGCTGCCGCCGATCCTGCTCGTCTCGGCCGGCATGGCGATTCTCGTCGCGCCGCTCACCACCGCAGTTCTGGGGGCGGTCGACGACCATCATGTCGGCACCGCCTCCGGTCTCAACAGCGCGGTCTCGCGCGCCGGCGGCCTGATCGTCGTCGCCCTGCTCGGCGCGGCGCTGTCACGAGAGGGCGCGGCTTTGATTGCCGGCCTTCATGACGCGGCCTGGATCGGCGCGACGCTCGCTGTGATCTCCGCAATCATTGCCTTTCTGACGCTGGGAAAGGCGAGCGTCAGACCCGCGCCCGGAACGGGCTGAAGTCGGTCCCCTCGTCATAGACGTCGACGCCCTCGCGGCGCTTCAGCCAGCCGACCACGGCATAGGTGAACGGCGTCAGCAGCACCTCCCAGCCGACCTTCAGCGCCCATTGCGTCAGCAGCACCTTGATGACCAGGGCGTCGGTCCACCCCGCCGCGCCCCAGAAGGCGAGCGGATAGAAGATCAGGCTGTCGACACCCTGTCCGGCCACGGTCGAGCCGATCGTGCGGGTCCACAGGTGCCGGCCCTTGGTCCACAGCTTCATCCTGGCGAGCACGTAGGAATTGACGAACTCGCCCGCCCAGAAGGCGATCATCGAGGCCAGCACGATCCGCGGCACCTGCCCGAACACCTGCTCATAGGCCGCCTGCCCGCCCCAGTCCGGCGACGGCGGCAGCGCGACGACCACCCAGGACATGAACGCCATGAACAGGAGCGCGCCGAAGCCCGCCCAGATGCAGCGCCGCGCCCGGCCATAGCCATAGACTTCGGTCAGCACGTCGCCGATCACGTAGGAAACCGGGAAGAACAGGATGCCGGCGCCGAACGGCCAGGCCCCCACTCCCGGCAGCTCGATCACCGCCACCTTGCCGGCACCGAGCACGTTGGAGAGGAGCAGGATCGCGACGAACGCCGCCATGACGAAATCGAAATAGCGCAGCGATCGCCCGCTCAGCGCCGTGGCCTCGACCGCCGGGATCTGCTCGCCCCCGTTCACGCCGGCTCACATAGCGCGGTTCCGGCAGCGGCCAAAGAGGCTCAGTTCAACGACCGCGCGACGCGGAATCCGACGCCGCCGCTGCGATACTCCCATTGCGGGTTCCACCGCGGCGGCGGCGCCCAGTTGCGGAAGGCCGACCGGATCATGGCGGGCGTATCGCCCCATGTCCCGCCGCGCAGGACCCGGCGGGCGCAATTGGGCGGATCATATGCGGACCCATCGGCCGGGGCCCCGGCATAGGACTCGGCATAGCAATCCTGGACCCATTGCCAGGCGTTGCCGTGCATGTCGTAGAGTCCGAATGCATTCGGCGCGAAGGAGCCGACCGGAGCCGTGTGGAGCCACCTGTCCCGGCCCGCTGCCAGTTCGGCGCAGCAGAACTCCCCGCCATAGTTCGCCCATTCGTGGCTGGCCGTCATTCCCCACGGATAGGGTGTCGTGCTGCCGGCCCGCGCTGCATATTCCCACTCCGCTTCGGTCGGCAGGCGATAGGCCTGCCCGCTGCGCGCGCTGAGCCAGCGCACATAGGCCTGCGCGTCGTTCCAGCTCACGCAGACCACGGGATGGCTGTCATCCTGGGTGAAACCCAGGTTGCGCCACGACGCGCGAGCGCTCTCACTCCGGGGAAAGCCCGCCCACTCGCAGCCACGCTGCTCCGCGCGATTCGTCGCGGCGACGAATGCGGACCACTGGCCGCGCGTCACCGAAACCCGGCCGATCGCGAAAGCGGCCACATGCACCTCCCGCTGCGGGCCTTCGGAGTCCTGGCGCCCCTGCTCGTCCGGCGGCGAGCCCATCGCGAAGTGCCCGGCCGGGACCGGCAGCATAGCCGGACAGTCGCTGCAATCGCGGAAGACCGAACCCGGTACATCTCTCTGGGCTGGGCTCCGGGCTGGCTGGCCGGTTGCCGGGCCCGCAGCCTGCGCGGTGACGATCACGAGGGTCGCAACCAGAAGCCCCCTGTGGAGATAGCGCCAGTGCCGCATCTCGGCCGCCCTCCCTATCACTGTGCCGCGCGATGATAGCGCGGTTTCGATCTTCACCAAAGCGCGCTAGAGGGCGGCCGACGCGCCCGTAGCTCAGTTGGATAGAGCACGAGCCTTCTAAGCTTGGGGTCGCAGGTTCGAATCCTGCCGGGCGCGCCAACTCGGTATGAGTCTCCGAACCCCAGTCGCCGCTTCGACGGCCCGACGCCGAAACTGGTCTCGCCTTTTCTGACCAGACTCGACCAAGGCCCGCCGAAATCGGTGCTCATGCCAATTCCGCCGGATCGTGGCCGCGCCGGCGCAGAATATTTCAAGGCCGGAGGCCGGCGCCGCCTCGCAACTGCAGGGCGGATCGCCTCCGCTAGGCGGGCAGCGCTATTCTATGGGCGGCGCGTTCGCCGGCACCGTGTGCATTCGTTGCCCGTTCGATCCGATCATATGGAGTTCGGGCTCGCCTCGATAGGTGGTCAGAGCCGCCACCGCGCCCGACCCATGAATCAGGAAAAGGCTTCCACCGGCATTGGCGTTGCCGACCGCCCTGAACACCTCCCGGCCGTCCTGGCCGTCCAACGACAATGCCGCTTCACCGCCGATATCGGCGGTTACATAGCCGCCCCGCTCGTTGCCGTCGGGCCCGTTCAGGAGGATGCCCGAGGCTGGGGTCCTGCGCCGCCCGCGCTGCCCTTGCACGATAGGCTCCGGAACGGGCGCCGCCAGAATGACTCGCGCAACGCCTCGTTCATCCACGACCGTGAGACTTCGAACTCGCAGATCCCCGGGGGCTTGTTCGAACCCCGTTACCGTCGCTCCGACGAGCAGAACACTGCAGGCCCCGATCAGCCCCACCCCCAGCAAACGCACGGCGCGGCGCAACCGGCGGACTTCCTTCATGATGTGCTCATCCATAGCCGGCTCCCAGGTTGTCGTACGCCCCAACAGAAGCAACGACGTGCGGGACGACCGTTTCCCCTATTTGGTACGCGCTCGCCTCAGTCGCGGCGAAAGGCGTCGACTCGACGGCCGGAGAAGGCGCATTTCGTTCACATGGGCGACGTTGTCGTCGAGCACCGTCCGCAAGCCTCTGCCCTTCAGCTGGCAGCCGATTGGCAGATCGGGCACTCGGGCGACGCTGCGCTCCTGCGCGCCATCAGGCGGAAACAGAGTGATCAGTTTGACCCATGCCGGGCGCCATCCGGTCAGTGACAATCTCGGCCGCCGCATTGACGCCGTCGCCCGCGCCGACCTAGCTTCGCGCGCGATGGGTGGAACCTTGGAAAGACCGATGGCGCTGGTCGCCTCCAATGCCGAATCGGCGCTGGCGGCGGAAGCGATGCTGCGCGCGCGCTACGATTTCGTGCCGGTGGAGGAGGCAGAGCTGATCGTCGCGCTGGGCGGCGACGGGTTCATGCTCCAGACCCTGCACGAGATGGTCGGGCGCAGACGGGTCTGCCCGGTGTTCGGGATGAATCGCGGCACGGTCGGCTTCCTGATGAACGAGTGGCGGATCGAGGCGCTCGGCGACCGGCTGGCGCGCGCCAAGGCCTTCTCGATCGCGCCGCTGGAGATGACCGCGACCGCGGTGAGCGGCGAGATATTCCGCCACAATGCGATCAACGAGGTGTCGCTGCTCCGCGAAACCCGCCAGACCGCCTGGGTCGAAGTCTCCGTCAACGGCCGGGTGGTGCTGCCCGAGCTCATCTGCGACGGCGTCCTGGTCGCGACGCCGGCCGGCTCGACCGCCTACAACCTGTCCGCCCAGGGCCCGATCCTGCCCCTGAATTCGAAGCTGGTGGCGCTGACGCCGATCAGCCCGTTCCGGCCGCGGCGCTGGCGCGGGGCGCTGATCCCCGAGGATCTGAGGATCGCCTTCCGGGTGCTCGATCCGGTCAAGCGGCCGGTGTCGGCGGTGGCGGACCAGTTCGAGGTGCGCGATGTCGCGACGGTCGAGGTCTGCGTCGACCGCAGCGAGGCGCTCACCTTGCTGTTCGATCCCGAGCACGCTCTGGACGAACGGATCGCCATGGAGCAGTTCGCGGTTTGACAGGCCTGCGGTGCCGGGGCGGAAACGAGGTCCGAACCCCCCTTGCATAAGCCAAAACCGCGCTGCTATAGGCCCGCCTCCGATCTGTGTTCCCCGGTAGCTCAGCGGTAGAGCGTTCGACTGTTAATCGAATGGTCGCCTGTTCGAATCAGGCCCGGGGAGCCACTCTCTTTCCACGTCGGGGACTTGCGCTGGATAGCCAAAAATGGCTGGCCGGCTCATGAGCCAATCAGTTGGAATCCATATCAAATTCAAGGGTCATGAGAAACTGTGGCCCATCGGAGCCCACGCCCTGACATTTGCCAGGACCGGGGCCGAGGGCGGAGCAAGATGCCTGCCTGGAAGACGCATGAATCGCGGGCTCTCCCCGGGCGGGAGGCACTCAGAGCGCCTGATCCGGCGCCACGCAATCTGATCCGCCCGCGGGCGACACTGCTGCGCAAGGCGGACAAGGCAGTCGTCAACTTTTGTTGACACCTCAGTCAACGTCAACTAATGTTGACGAATGGTTGACCTGCACAACATCACCGTTCCGACCGACCCCGCCGAGGCGCTCGCCGCAGTCGTCGCCCTGCGCCGATTGGCGGACCGCATCGAGCGCGAAGCCGTCGGCTCGGCCCTTGGCCAGGGATGGCCGTGGTCGAGGATCGCCCAGGCCCTGGGGATCACCAAACAGGCCGCCCACAAGCGACTCTCGGACGTCGCGCCGAACAACAGCTCCAGATAACCCGACAGGAGGAACAGGATGTTCCAAGGCGTCAAATCGAAGCTCCGCGACATGAGCTTCATCAAGCTTCTCTGCGAGGCCGCGGAGGTCTACGCCGTCAAGGATCAGCAGCGGGAACCGGGCGCCGAACACTTCCTGCTCGCTGCGCTGGACTTGCCGGACGGCGCCGCACGCCTCGCCTTCGAACAGGCCGGCGTCTCGCCCGACGACCTGAGGACCGCGATTCAGAGGCAATATGACGACGCCCTGCGCGCGCTCGGGCTTCAGGCTGAAACCCTGGTCGGCGCGCCGATGTCGGCGAGCACCGGTGCCTATCAGGCCGCCGACTCGGGCCGCGACGTCATGCAGAAACTGGCCGCGACCCGCAGAGGTCGCGGCCCGCTGCACGGCGCTCACGTCGTCAGCGTCATCGCGGACATGTCGGAGGGCGTGGCGGCGCGAGCGCTCCGCGCCCTGGGCGTCGACCCTGTCACCCTGAAGTCGGCCGCCGATGGTGTCGCAGCGGCGAGCCGTGCCAGCTGAACAGGCTGGTGACATTGAAAACCCCGCTCTGTCGGCTCCAGTCCACGCGACTATTTTTCCGCCTTTTGCTCTGAGGCCTGGAGCTACAGATAGAGCGGAAGGCTCGATGTCGTTTGCATCGCGCTAACCCGCCTCGCCCGGCACCGAGATGAAAATGCCGGCGCAGCACGTCAGGGCGCGACGCCCGGCGATCAGCGGCCGGAAACGGCCTGTCCGGGTACTGCCAGATCGAGCGTCATGCCGACCCAGTCCATCCCGGGCGCGAAGCCGTCCGGAACGCGCTTCGTCTCGACGAAGCCGTAGCGCGCGAAGAAGCCGTAGCTGTGCTGGGTCGTTTCGATGTCGACGCTGCGGAACGCGGGATCGGCCGCGATGAGGTCAAGGCGCGTGCGCAGCAGCAATTCGCCGAGACGCAGGCCGTGCAGGTCACCGCGCACCATGCCCCAGCACAGGGCGGCCACCGCCGGATCGTCCTCGGCCGCATAGCCGCCGCAGCCGAGCGCTTCGCCATCCGCGCTCTCCAGCACGAAATAGGGGCCGGGCAGATCGTCGAGGAAGGCGGCATAGTCCGCTTTCTCGACCGCCGCGAAGAAACCGGGCACGTTGCTGTCGAATAGCCGGAGGCCGAGCGCCCGATCCGCGTCATGCCATGGGCGCAGGCGGGCGCCGCTTGCGATATCGCGCCCCAGCGCGCCGGATTGCGTCATGTGTCGGGTACTTTCGATCTGGAGAAGTGAGCGAATTTTCAGGATTCGGCGTCGCCGTAGAAGAGCTCGCCGATGCGGATTTCCTCGCGCCCCTGGGCGACGCGATGGGCGTTGGTGTCGCGCAGCGAATAGACGCAGCCGCAATATTCCTGCTGGTAGAAATGCTCGCGCTTCGAGATGTCGATCATCCGGCTCGCGCCGCCGCCCTTGCGCCAGTTGAACGTCCAGTAGGCGAGATCCGGATAGTGCGCGGCGGCGCGCTCCCCGCAATCGTTGATCTGGTCCATATTCTTCCAGCGCGAGATGCCGAGCGACGAGGTGATGACCGGAAAGCCGTGCTCGTGGGCATGGAGCGCGGTCCGCTCGAAGCGCATGTCGAAGCACATCGTGCAGCGGATGCCGCGCTCCGGCTCCCATTCCATGCCGCGGGCGCGCCTGAACCAGTTCTGGGTGTCATAGTCGGCGTCGACGAACGGCACGTCATGCTGCTCGGCGAAGCGGATATTCTCCTCCTTGCGCAGGAGATATTCCTCCTTCGGATGGATATTCGGATTGTAGAAGAAGATCGTGTAATCGATGCCGCTCGCGGTCATCGCCTCCATCACCTCGCCCGAGCAGGGCGCGCAGCACGAATGAAGCAGCACCTTCTTGTGGCCGGCGGGCGGGACGAGGACAGGACGTTCGAAATCGCTCATGGCGCGGCCCTTAGCACGCTGGCGCAGGCGAATCACCTCCCGGGCGGCGGCTCCAGCCGGCGGGCGACGTCCGGCACGATCCGCGCGACGATGATCCCGATCCCCTGCGCGGTCGGATGCATGCCGTCGGAGAGCAGCAATTCGGGCCGGGTGATCACGCCGTCGAGGAAGAAGGGGTAGAGGCCGGCATCGAATTGCCGCGCCAGCTCCGGGTAGATGGGGTCGAACCGCGCGGCATAGTCGGCGCCCATGTTCCGCGGCGCCATCATGCCAGTGAGCAGGACGGGGACGTTGCGACGCCGGAGCCTGGTGAGGATGGCGGCAAGGTTGCGGCGCGTCTCGTCCGGGCTGATGCCGCGCAGTGCGTCGTTGCCGCCCAGGCCGACGATCGCCAGATCAGGCGCACGCGGCAACCCGTCCAGGGTGAAGGCCAGGCGCTGCAGCCCGCTCGCGGTGGTGTCGCCCGACACCCCGGCATTGACCACCCGCGCGCGGACACCCCGCGCCGCCAGCGCGCGTTCGAGCGCCGGCGCGAAGCCTTCGTTCTGCTGCAGCTGGTAACCGGCATAGAGGCTGTCGCCGAAGGCGAGGACGAGCCGGCCCTCGGCCTGCGGCGCGGCAGCATTCGCCTGAGCGGCGCTATCCCCCGCCGAAATATTTTGCGGTGTTTCAGTTGAACAACTCACGGCCAATTGAACCGTGAGGATCAGACCTACATATCGCAGCCACCTGAACATCGTAGGGAATTCCCGTCATGCGCGCCGAAGCGCCCGATATCATCATCCGTGCGCGCAATGTCACGCTCCAGCTGGGCAGCGGCGGCGCGAGGACCGAGGTGTTGCGGGGCATCGATCTGGACATCCGGCGCGGCGAGAGCATCGGCGTCCTCGGCCCCTCCGGATCGGGCAAATCGTCCCTGATGGCGATCCTGTCCGGTCTCGAGCGGGCCAGCGGCGGTCAGGTCGAGATCGCCGGGACCGACTTCGGCCCGCTCGACGAGGATGCGCTGGCCACCGCGCGGCGCGGACGGATCGGCATCGTCCTCCAGTCCTTCCACCTGTTACCGACGATGACCGCACTGGAGAATGTCGCGGTGCCGCTCGAGCTGGCCGGACTGGCCGAGCCGTTCGCGCGGGCGCAGGCGGAGCTGGAGGCCGTCGGGCTCGGTCAGCGGCTCGGCCACTATCCCGCGCAGCTTTCGGGCGGCGAGCAACAGCGCGTGGCGATCGCGCGCGCCGTCGCGCCGGGCCCCGAGATCATCTTCGCCGACGAGCCGACCGGCAATCTGGACGGCCAGACCGGTGCCGGCATCATCGAACTCCTGTTCGCGCGCAAGGCGGCGGCCGGCGCGACACTCCTCATCATCACACATGATCCGTCGCTGGCGGCGCGTTGCGACCGGATCATCGAAATGGCGGACGGCCTGATCGCGCTGGACCGGGCCGCATGAGACGGACTGGCTGGGCTTTCGCCCGGGCGGTCGCCCGGCGCGACCTGCATGGAAGCTTCCGCGGGCTGAGGCTCCTCTTCATCTGCCTGTTCCTCGGCGTGACCACGCTTGCCGCGATCGGAAGCCTGACGGCCGCGATCAGCAGCGAGCTGGCCGGGCGCGGTCAGGCGATCCTCGGCGGCGACGTCGAGATCGCCATGACCCAGCGCGAAGCCACGGCGGCGCAGAAGGTGACGTTCCGCGCCCTCGGCGCGCTGAGCGAGACGCTGAGGATGCGGGCGATGGCGAGCCGGGCCGATTCCCCGCCCGGCGAGGGTGCGATTCTGACGGAGTTCAAGGCGGTCGACGGCGCCTATCCGCTCTACGGCGATCTGCGCGTCGGCGACGGTCGCCCTGTCACCCGGCTCGCGGCCGACGAGGTGATCATCGCGCCGGCGCTGGCGGAGCGGCTGTCGGTCGGCCCCGGCGCCTCGATCCGCTATGGCGAGGCCAGCTTCCGCATTGCCGGCATCATCGCCGACGAGCCGGACCGGATCGGCGAGGGCTTCACCTTCGGCCCGGTCGCCCTCACCTCGATCGAGGGCCTGCGACGGACCGGCCTCGTCCAGCCGGGCAGCCTGTTCGTCGCCAAATACCGGCTGCGCCTGCCCGGCAACCTCTCGCCCGACACGGTCGTCGACCGGTTGCGCGATCGCTATTCGGCCGAGGGCTGGTCCTTCAAGACCCGCGACCGCGCCGCGCCGGGCGCGAGCCGCTTCTTCGAGCGGATGGGCCAGTTCCTGGGCCTGATCGGCCTTGCCGCGCTGATCATCGCCGGAATCGGCGTCAGCAACGGCGTCTCGTCCTATCTGCGCCTGAAGCGCGAAAGCATCGCGACGCTGAAGGTGGTCGGCGCGACCTCGGCCGACATCTCGCGCATCTACCTGCTCCAGATCGGACTGGTGACCGCGATCGCGGTCGCCACCGGACTGACGGTGGGCGCGCTGCTCCCGCCCGCTGCGGTCGCCCTCGCCGGCGACCTCCTTCCCGTGCGTCCGGGTTTCGCCGTCTACGGGCTGCCGCTCGCGACCAGTGCCGCCTATGGCCTGCTCGTGGCCTTCATCTTCGTGCTGCCGCCGCTGGCGCGGGCGCGGCTCTATCCGGTCGCGACCCTGTTCCGCGGCGGGATCGAGGGCGACGGCCGGCTCGACCGGCGCAGCCTGCTGCTCGCCGGAGGGGCTGCGGCAGCGGTTTTCGCGCTTGCGGTTGGCACCGCGCGCGAGCCGCTGTTCGCCGCCGCCGTGCTCGGCGCGACCGGCCTCGTCATCCTGCTCCTGTTCGGCATCGGCTGGAGCGTGCGCCGGCTGGCCGAGCGGCTGCCGCGCGCGCGCCGGCCGCTGGTGCGGCTTGCGGTCGCCGGCCTTTACCGGCCGGGCGCGCAGACCATCGCACTGGTCATCGCGCTCGGCCTCGCTCTCACCCTGTTCGTGACACTGGCCGGCATCCAGACCAGCCTCTCCGCCGAGATCGAGCGCACCGTGCCGCGCCGCGCACCGAACCAGTTTGTGCTCGACATCCCGGCCCCCGAGCGGCGCCGCTTCGAGACCCTGGTCCAGGGGCAGGCGCCCGGCGCCGAGATCAACATCGTTCCGACCCTGCGCGGCACGATCACCGCCTTCGGCGGGACGCGGGTCGCCGACCTCGCCGAGCTGCCCGACGGCGCCTGGTTCCTGCGCGGCGAGCGCGGCGTCACCTACAGCGACGCGCTGCCTGAGGGGAGCGAACTGGTTGATGGCGCCTGGTGGCCGGCGGACTATGCCGGTCCGCCCGTCGTGTCGCTCGACCGCGAGGCGGCGCAGGTAATGAATGTCGGCGTCGGCGACACGCTGACGGTGAGCGTGCTCGGGCGCGAGATCGAGGCGCGGATCGCCTCGCTCCGCCAGGTGAACTGGGACACGATGGGATTCAACTACATCCTCGTCTTCCCGCCGTCGGTGCTGCAGGGCGCGCCGCACAATCTGGCCGCGACGATCAGCATGGACGCCGCCCGCGAAGGGGCGGTTTCGCGCGCGCTGCTCGCGGCCTTCCCGTCGATCTCGATCATCGCAGTCGGCGAGATCGTCGCGCAGATCGGCACCATCCTCGGCCAGATGTCGAGCGCGATCCTCCTCGCCGCCTCGGTCGCGATCCTCGCCGGCATCGCGGTGCTGATCGGCGCGATCGCCGCCGCGCGCCAGGTGCGCGCCTATGACAGCGTGATCCTCAAGACCCTTGGCGCGACGCGCTGGCAGATTCTCGCCACCCATGCACTCGAATATGCGGTGCTGGCGGCGATCCTGTCGGTCGTGTCGCTCGGCCTCGGTCTCGCTGCCGCCTGGTACGTGATCGTCGAGATTTTCGAGTTCGGCTGGGCACCGGACTGGGTGATGGTGCTCGGGACCCTGGGCGCCGGCGCACTGCTGACGCTCGGCATCGGCATCCTCGGCTCGCTCCCCCTCCTCTCGGTCCGCCCGGCCCGTGCGCTGCGCAGCCTCTAGCGACGGCTCAGGCGGCGCGGGCGAACTGCATCAGCCAGTTGACCTCCCAGGTCGCGCCGTTGTCGGGCGAATAGGCCTGTTCCCAGCGCGGCCTGACCGTGTCCGTATCGAGCCAGCGGAAACGGACCTTGATCGGGCGACCATTATGGACGTCATCGCCGAGGAAGGTGCCGACCCCGTTCTCGAACCGGCCGTAGACCGGCGGATCGATCCGCGTCGAATTGCGTGCGTCCAGCCACCAGATCGCCCAGCGCCGGCTCGCCGGATCGAAGGCACGGATGGTCATGGCGCGGTAGTCGCCGGCCGGGAGCTCCAGCACGTTGTCGTCGACATTGCCGAGCCCGTCGAGCGTCGCCCAGGTCGTGCAGGTGCCGCTGAATTCCTCCCAGTCGGTGCTGCCCACCAGCCGGCCGTTGAGGCGGCGGTGCCAGACCGTCCAGCTGCCGATGAACCAGGCCCAGTCGCGGCGGTGGGAATCGAGCTCGGCGCCGGTCGCCGGTGCACCGCCCTGGGCGTGCGCAGCCGTGGCGCCGGCTGAGATGAAGGTTGACAGCGCACCGGCGGCAAAGCCGGCGCCAAGCGCCTCGCGACGGCTGAGAAGATGGGGGAATTCGGTCATGCGGCCCTCCTGAAGTTGCCTTCCGGCTTGTACCGGCCGATACCTGCCATCCGATGTCAGTTATTTCCCGCGGGAGCAGATAAATGCGCGCGAGCCGCCTCCTGTCGACCCTGCTGCTGCTCCAGGTCCGGGGCCGGATGACCGCGCGGGCGCTGGCGGACGAATTCGAGGTCTCGATCCGCACCGTCTATCGCGACATCGACGATCTGAGCGCGGCGGGCGTTCCGGTCTATGCCGATCGCGGCCGGATGGGAGGCTTCCAGCTGCTGGACGGCTACCGGACGCGGCTGACCGGCATGACGCCGGCCGAGGCGGAAGCTCTCTTCCTGTCCGGGCTCCCCGGGCCTGCGGCGGAGCTGGGCCTTGGCGACGCGATGGCGGCCGCGCAGCTGAAACTGCTGGCCGCCCTGCCCGACGCGCCCCGGCTCGGTGCCGGGAGAGCGGCCGCGCGCATCCATCTCGATCCGGTCGCCTGGTATCGCAAGGCCGAGCAGGCCGATATCCTGCCGCAGCTCGCCGGAGCGGTGTGGAACGCGCAGCGCATCCGCATCCGCTACGAAAGCTGGACCGACGTCCGCGACCGCGAGGTGGAGCCGCTCGGCCTCGTCCTCAAGGCCGGCATCTGGTACCTGGTCGCGCAATCCCGCGCGCGCGCCCTCACCTATCGTGTCGCCGCCATCCAGCGGCTGGAGGTCAGCGAGGACCGGTTCGAACGGCCGGCGGATTTCGATCTTGCCAGCTATTGGGCGAAATGGGCGGCCGAGTTCGAGGCGCGCATCTATCGGGGACAGGCGACGCTGCGGGTCTCCCCGGCCGGCTACAGGCAGCTCGCGCTGCTCGGTGCCGCGGTGACCGAGATGGCTCAGGACACGGCCGGAGCGCCCGACGCGGAAGGCTGGGTTCGCATCACCATTCCGGTGGAAACGATCGACCATGCCGCGAGCGAGGTGCTGCGGCTCGGCGTCGACGAGGCGGAGGTGCTGGCGCCGCCGGAGCTGCGCACGCGGCTGGCCGAAATCGGCGCCCGGCTCGGCGCGCGCTACGGCGACGGGCGCGAACTTGTCACGATCCCCGCACCCGATTCCTGATATAGGATGGCAAGACTCGCTCAAGGGAGACGCCGCATGAAGATCGTTCGCAAGGCCTCGGCAGCGTGGAGCGGCGGCCTCAAGGACGGGCGCGGCGCGATCTCGACCGGCAGCGGCGTACTCAGCGAGCAGCCCTACGGCTTCGCCAGCCGCTTCGAGGGGCAGCCCGGCACCAACCCCGAGGAGTTGCTCGGCGCCGCCCATGCCGGCTGCTTCACCATGGCGCTGTCGCTGATCCTGCAGGAGGCGGGCTACACCGCCGAACGGATGGAGACCAGTGCCGAGGTGACGCTCGAACAGGTCGAGGGCGGCTTCGCGATCACCGCGATCAAGCTTACGCTGCGCGCCGGCATTCCGGACATCGAGGAGCGGCTGTTCCACGAGCTCGCCGGCAAGGCCAAGGCCGGCTGCCCGGTCTCGAAGGCGCTCAATCCGGAGATCACGCTCGACGCCGCGCTCGTCTGAGCGCTCACCATCGGGGGGATCTTGCCAGCAGGGAGACGCATCATGCCGATCTTCACCACCAGCGACGGGACCGGGATCTTCTACAAGGACTGGGGCGCGAAGGACGCGCAGCCGATCTGGTTCCACCATGGCTGGCCGCTGAGCGCCGACGACTGGGACAGCCAGATGCTGTTCTTCCTGCACGAGGGCTACCGGGTCATCGCCCACGACCGGCGCGGCCACGGCCGATCGACCCAGACCGACACCGGCAACGAGATGGACACCTATGCCCGCGACGTGAAGGAACTGGCGGCAGCGCTCGACATCAGGGGTGCGGTCCATGTGGGCCATTCGACCGGCGGCGGCGAGGTGGTCCACTATGTCGCCCGCGCGGAACCGGGCCGGGTCGCCAGGGCGGTCATCATCGGCGCAGTGCCGCCGATCATGCTGAAGACCGACGCCAATCCGGGCGGCCTGCCGATCGAGGTCTTCGACGGCTTCCGCGCGGCCCAGGCGGCGAACCGCGCGCAATTCTTCCTCGATGTCGCGTCCGGCCCCTTCTACGGCTACAACCGGCCGGATACGAAGGTCGACCAGGGCGTGATCTGGAACTGGTGGCGGCAGGGCATGATGGGCGGCACGAAGGCCCATTACGACTGCATCAAGGCCTTCTCCGAAACCGATTTCACCGAGGATCTGAAGGCGATCGAGTTGCCGGTACTGGTGATGCACGGGACCGACGACCAGATCGTGCCCTATGAAGATTCTGCGCCACTCTCGGCGAAGCTGCTGAAGGACGGCACCCTCAAGAGCTACGACGGCTTCCCCCACGGCATGTGCACAACCCACGCCGGGGTGATCAATACCGATCTGCTCGCCTTCATCCGCGGGACGGAGATCGAGACGGGCACGGAAAGCCTGATCACCCGGCCCGTCCCCGCTTGAGGGCGCCGCCCCGGCTCAGTGACGCGTGAAGGTGGCGGGCACACGGGCGCTGTCGTCGCTGACATTGCCCCGGATGGTCCGCGCATTGCTGAGCCGGAGGTCGAAATTGTCGGGCGAATAGGTGCCCTTCCCGTCCAGCACGCGCACGTTGAAGCAGTTGATGCGCACCGCCGGGCCGCGCGCGTTGACACGGCAATCCTCGCGAATGCGATAATCGCCGCCGACATTCATATCGATCGTCGCCGACGTGCCGTTGACGTTCATCGTGCCATTGTGCCGGACACCGCCCCACACCCACGACACGCTCCACCGCCCGCTCATCGTCGCCGCCTGCTCCACCGGCTCCTCGACCGGCTGTTCGCCCGGCGGGGTTCCCGGCACCTCGCCCGGCGGGAGGATGCGGACACGGGCGGCCTGGACATAGCCAACGCGGCCGCCGGCGGTGCGCACGCGCCACCAGGGGGATGCCTGCGGATAAGTGGTCAACGGATCGGTCAGGCTCGCACGCGCGATCACGCCGAAACCTTCGCCGGGACCGGCATAGATGTTGAGCCCCTCCGTGCCCTGGATGGCGGCCGTCTGGGTGAAGAGCGCCGGATCGGCCTGCTGCGGCGCCACCGGCGCCGGCACCGGGGTCTGGCTCGCCGGTTGCTGCCGGGGCTGCGCCTGCACGAGCGGCTGCGCCTGGGTCGCGGACGGTGTCGGGTTCACCGGCGCTGGCGGATCGCCGCGCCACCACAGGAATCCGCCGAGCGCCAGCACGGCCGCGCCGCCGACACCCGCGATCGCCAGAACATTGCGGTTGCCCCTGCCGGGCTGCGCCGGCGGCAAGGCCGAGAGCGCGGCGACGGGCTGGGTTGCGGCCGGCGATGGCGGCTGTGGCGGTGGAGGGGGCGGCGGAGGCGGAGGCGCGGGCGGCGGCGCCTCAGGCATCGCGGCCTGAATCGTCCCCGGCGTCTCCGAGGGCGGCCCGCACAGCGCGCGGATGCTGGTCTTCACCGCCTTCCAGCCGGGATGATCTTCCTCGCCCTGCCAGTCGCCGATCCCGGCGAACTGGATGAGGTTGAACGGCAGCGGCGGGGTGGTGCCGTCGACCGACGTCTGGATGAGCTTGCGGGCGCTGCGGCCCATATCGGCCTCCGCCCGCACCCATTCGGAGGCGGCGGCGCTCTTCGACCAGATCACGATCGCGGCCTTGGCGGTCGCGATCTTCTCGCTGATCAATTCGCTGTAGGAGACGTGCGGTGGAATGTCGTCGTCCCACCAGACATTGTAGCCGTCACGGGCCACCGCCTCGGCGAGCCGCTTGGCCACATCCTGGTTGTCCCGCGCATAGGAGATGAACACGTCGACCATAAGCACTCCTCGCCGCGCCTTAGCACGACGATCCCTGCCTTCGCACAGTCATTTCGCGCCCGTCAAGAAACCGTTCCTTTCAAACGCCTTAGCGCGAGCATGAGGAACATCGGCGGCGAGGATCGGTTGGAACGGGACAGCGAAGGGAGACGAACAATGGCGACCAGAACACGCGAAAGCAAAACCCGGCAAAGCGGCGGCGGCCCGGCCTTCAGCTGGTCGGCGAGGTCGGCCGGCACGCTCGCGGCCGCCGCCGTGGCCGGCGCGGCCGTGGGGCTGGCCGCCAGTCTCGGCCGCAAGTTCGTGGTGCAGGGAATCGCCGGCGCGTCCGGCGACTGGGCCGAGACGCTGGCCAACGAGCATCTGCTCGTCCTCGCCCTGTTCGACAGAATCGAGGCGACGAGCGCCGACCAGACGACGACCCGCAGGCATCTCCTGACCAAGGTCAGGAACGCGCTCGGCAAGCATGCGATCGAGGAAGAGAATGTGATCTACCCGGCTCTGCGCGAGGCCAGTTCCGCACATGATGCGGACGCACTCAATGCCGAGCACGGCTATGTGAAAACCCGTCTCTACGAACTCGAGAATATGGACGCCGGCACCTCCGCCTGGCTGGCCAGGATCCGCGACCTCCGCGCCATGCTGCACAAGCACATGCAGATGGAGGAGCGCGAGGTCTTCCCCGCGCTCAAGCGCCAGCTCACCGACGCGCAGAATGCCAGGCTCTTCCACGCGATGAGCCGCGAGGGACTGAAGCTGGCATGATCCCTTCTCCCTTCCGGCAACGGAAGGGGAAAGAGCCTCAGGCGCCTGCCCCGTGGCAATGCTTGTACTTGCGGCCCGAGCCGCAGGGGCAAGGCGCATTGCGGCTGGCGGGCGGGGCGACCTCGCCGGGGCCGGCACCGACCGGCAGCAGCTCCTGCTGCGGCACCGCGAGCGGCGGCAGGCGCGACAGTACCGCGCCGGTACCCGCATCGATGTCCGCCGTATCGTCCTCGCCCGAGAACGGGTCGATATGGTGGGTGATGAAGTCGGGCATCTGCGGCAGCTCGGCCGGCTGCATCGAGAAGCGGGCGCGGGCCAATGTGCCGGTCACGTCCTCGCGGATCAGCCCGAGCATCCGCTCGAACATCATGAACGCCTCGCGCTTGTACTCGTCGATCGGCTTCTTCTGCGCATAGGCGCGCAGGTGGACGACCTGGCGCAGCGCGTCGAGCATCGAGAGATGCTCCTTCCAGTGATGGTCGAGCGACTGGAGCAGGATGCTCTTCTCGATCTGGATCCAGCTTTCGTCCGGCACCTCGGTGAGCTTGTCGGCGATCTGCCGGTTGGCGAGGCCCTCGATCCGCTCGACGAACATCTCGGCCTCGACCGCGTCCTCCTTCATCCACTCGTCGAACGGCGGGGTCAGCGCGAAGACCGTGTCGACGCGCTCCTTCAGCAATTCGATATCCCATTGCTCGGGATAGGTGTTGGGCGGGATCGCCTCGCCGACCAGGCCGTTCACCGTCTCGACGCGCATGTCCTCGACGACGTCGCCGACGGTGGCGGCGTCCATGATGTCGGCGCGCTGCTCGTAGATGACCTTGCGCTGGTCGTTCATGACGTCGTCATATTCGACGACCTGCTTGCGGATGTCGTAGTTGCGCGCCTCGACCTTCTTCTGCGCGGTTTCAATCGCCTTGGAGATCCAGGGGCTGATGATCGCCTCGCCATCGGCGAGATTCTTGTTCATCAGGCGCGAGAACATCGTCTGCGGGCCGAAAATGCGCAGCAGATCGTCGTCGAGGCTGAGATAGAAGCGGGAGAGACCGGGATCGCCCTGGCGCCCCGAGCGGCCGCGCAGCTGGTTGTCGATCCGCCGGCTCTCGTGCCGCTCGGTGCCGAGCACGAACAGGCCGCCCGCGGCGATCACGCGTTCCTTCTCCTCGGCCACCTCCTGCTTGATCCGCTCCTCGGCCTTCTCGCGCTCGGGGCCCGGCTCCATGCCGGAAAGCTCGTCCTCGATGCGGAACTCGACATTGCCGCCGAGCTGGATGTCGGTGCCGCGGCCGGCCATGTTGGTGGCGACCGTCACCGCGCCGATCCGGCCGGCCTGCGCCACGATATGCGCCTCGCGCTCATGCTCGCGGGCGTTCAGCACGGCGTGCTTGACCTTCGCCTTCTTGAGGAATTCGGAGAGCAGCTCCGACTTCTCGATCGAGACGGTGCCGACGAGGATCGGCTGACCGAGCTTCTGCTTCTCCCGGATCGCCTCGACGATCGCGGCGAACTTGTCGTCCTGGTTCTTGTAGAATTCGTCGTCGTCGTCCGAGCGGCTGATCGGCCGATGGGTCGGAATGGTGACGACGTTCATCTTGTAGATGTCGAAGAACTCGGCCGCCTCGGTCGCGGCCGTGCCGGTCATGCCGCTGAGCTTCGGGTACATGCGGAAATAGTTCTGGAAAGTGATCGAGGCGAGCGTCTGGTTCTCGGGCTCGATCTCGACGCCCTCCTTGGCCTCGACTGCCTGGTGCAGGCCCTCGGACCAGCGCCGGCCGTCCATCATGCGGCCCGTGAACGGATCGATGATGACGACCTTGCCGTCCTTCACGATGTAGTCGATGTCGCGCTTGTAGGCCATGTTGGCCCTCAGCGCCTGGTTCAGGTGGTGGACGACCTGGGTGTTCTCATAGTCGTAGAGATTGGAGCCGACGAGCAGGCCTTCCGCCTCGAGCTGGCGCTCCATCCGCTCGGTGCCTTCCTCCGTCAGGAGGACGCGCTTGTCCTTCTCGTCATATTCATAGTCCTCGGCCGGGGTCGTCTTCACGATCTGGTCGAGCGCGATGTAGAGTTCGGACTTGTCCTCGGTCGGGCCGGAGATGATCAGCGGGGTCCGTGCCTCGTCGATGAGGATGGAGTCGACTTCGTCGACGATGGCAAAGTTGAAGGGGCGCTGCACCATGTGGGCGCGCTCGTATTTCATGTTGTCGCGCAGATAGTCGAAGCCGAACTCGTTGTTCGTCCCGTAGGTGATGTCGGCATGATAGGCGTCGCGCCGCAGCTGATCGGGGATGTTAGGGACGATCACGCCGACGCTGAGGCCGAGGAAGCGATAGACCTGGCCCATCCAGTCGGCGTCGCGGCGGGCGAGATAGTCGTTGACGGTGATGACGTGGACGCCCTTGCCGTCGAGCGCGTTCAGATAGGTAGCGAGCGTCGCGACCAGCGTCTTGCCCTCGCCGGTGCGCATCTCGGCGATCTCGCCGCGATGCAGCACAATGCCGCCGATGACCTGGACGTCATAATGGCGCTGGCCGAGCACGCGCCACGCGGCCTCGCGTACGGTGGCGAAGGCCTCGGGCAGGATGTCGTCGAGCGTGGCACCGCCCGCGAGCTGTTCCTTGAACCGCCCGGTCTGGGCCTTGAGCTCGTCGTCGCTCATCGCCTGGATGGCCGGCTCGAAGGCGTTGACCTTGGCGACGATCTTGCGGAGCGACTTGACGTAGCGGTCGTTGGACGACCCGAAAATGGCTTTGGCGAAACCCCCGAACATACTGGAATCCTGACTTTGAATAGGGTGCGCCGGCCCTGTCGGCCGGAGCGGAAGAGGCGGATCGGGATGGCCGCACGAAGCGGCCCGGGCCTCACTCGATCAGGCGGTCCGCATAGAGCGGGACGGCAGGCGCCAGCGCGAGAACCGGAAGCGGCTCGACCGTGGTGCGCAGCGCGACGGGGAGATCGGCCACACGGGCAATGATGGCCCGTTCGGCCCGCACCGCGCTGGGTGCAAGGGTACGGACGGTATCGACCTGCACCGCCTGCTGCAGCCCCGCATCGGCCGCGCGCGCGCCGGTGAGCGCGCCGCTCGCGGCGGTCAGCAGGGAAAGGAGGGCAAGGATCAGCTCCATCGCGCGAGCGACATAGTGTCGCCGCGCGCCAAGGTCCATGCCCTACCGTCTCCTTCCCGCGAAATCGCGGGACGAAAATGGCCTAGAGCGCGCCTTCGAGCCAGCCCTGGATGCGGCTTTTGGGCTCCGCGCCGACCTTGGTCGCGGCCGGCTCGCCATTCTTGAACAGGATCATCGTCGGGATGCCGCGCACGCCGTACTTCGCCGGCGCATCGGGATTCTCGTCGATGTTCAGCTTGGCGATGGTGACCTTCTCGCCCAGCTCCTCGCTCAGCTCCTCGAGCGCCGGAG